>Ga0209941_1000079_pt1 | contig 205855 bp, 194 predicted proteins | sample ThiBiot_300_plan_FD_183945 | JGI IMG/M metagenome (GOLD analysis project Ga0209941, IMG submission 183945) | Wastewater bioreactor microbial communities from Cape Town, South Africa - Thiocy_solids_1 (SPAdes) | ecosystem: Engineered > Bioremediation > Thiocyanate > Unclassified | place: South... | reverse complement strand
TTTCACCTGTCCTTGGTTTGCTATTCGGTTTCATTGCATACAAGCTGGCCGCACGCATAAACCGTAAGCGCGCGGCCTAACCCGTCATTCGAGGCGGACGGCTACGCCGCCGCTCAATTCCAGCGTTAGCCATCACAGGGGAGTACGCGATGAACTGGAAATTTCTCTTTGCAGCCGCTGCGCTTGTCACAATTTCGGGCTGCACCGCAATGGACAAGATGGCTGGCCTTGGCATCGTAAGCCAGCACACGTCCACTTTCGATAACGCTACGGTCATCGAGGTCTCGCCAAACTCGTTGTACGACCCTGGTAGTGCATGGGGCACTCCGCTCCAGTTGGGGGCGCGTTGGTCTAGCGCAGCACCGGACAGCGTCGCACTTGTCTTGGCGTACAACTCCAATGTGTCTAGCGGTGCGCCTGCGTACTTGAGCCTCAGCGACCTCGACATCAACGGCACAATATCGTCTTACTCGGCCGGTCAACCCACCGATCTAAGCAGTAGTGGGTATAACACCGTCTCACACACCATTTACACGTCCAGCAAAAATGCGGTCGTCATCCCTTACTCCGTCTTGCAGCGTATGGTCTCCGCCAAAGACTGTCGGCTCCGCATTCACACCAGCAAGGGCTATCAAGACATCAAATTTTCCACCGAGCACATTCCTGGCGGCAAAGCTACAGCAATCGTCACCATCAAAGAGTTCATGGCCAAGGTCGCTGCTGTAAGGGGCAATGGCTAACAACTCGTCCAAGCAGACGCGCGAGAAGCCGCGCGCCGCTTAACTCCAGCGTTAGAGCTCACAGCGAATGACCGCAAGAATTCCTGGCCTGCCGATCTCAAATGACGAGCTCCGCGCGTTGTTCGACCATCTCGACCGCGCAAACCCAGAACCTTGCACGCACACCTTCAAGGAAACCGCCAAGTTCTTAGCTGACAAGTCGCTGCCCATTGAGCCCATGCTCAATTGGCTTGGTAGCAACGGCGCAGGTTGCGACTGTGAGGTAATCTTCAACACTGATGCTCGTTGGGGTGAGCATGTTGGTCGCATGTCACCCGGGGATGAGCTCTAACAACTCGTCCAAGCGGACGGGATAGTTCCGCCGCTTAACTCCAGCGTTAAGACTCACAAGGAAAGATATGTCGAACCCTAATGAGCAGAACGAGGCGCTTCCCGTTATAGGTGCTGCGGGTTTGCTACTAGCCGGAGCGGCTTCTCATCACGCTCTGCTGGGCGTCGTATGTGCGGCGATCGTTTTCCTTGGCCTACTGCTACGGACTCGGCCTGGCAGGCGCCTACTGGGCAATCTCCTGTCCCTATCTGGTGCCGTTCTATTTTGTTCGGCGTTGTTGTTCGGCACCGGCTATTCCTTGGGCAAGGACATGGCCGCACGAGACACTAGTCACCTTGGCCCCAAGTGAGGCCTAACAATTCATTGAAGCCAAACTTGCTTCGTTCCAGCAAAAGGCGGCTAGGTAAAGCGTAGCCGCCCTTCGCTTCCACTACGCAAGTCGGCTCAACTCAAGCGCTGGACCTCAATGACCACCATCGAGCACGCTGAAACCGACGAACAGATCGCCGCAACGTTCGCCGTCATGCAGCAGCTTCGGCCGCACCTCGAGCAAAGCCGGTACGTTCCCACGATCCGCAGCCTCATGGCCAGCGATGGGCTGAGGGTATTGGCGCTGTCCGACGAGGGCGCAGTAAGAGCCGTGGCTGCCTATCGCGTCATGAACATGCTTTGTTGCGGAAGGCTGCTCTACATTGACGACCTGGTTGCGGACGGACAATCGCGTTCGCGGGGCCACGGCGCGCAACTGATCGCCGCCCTCAGGCGCATTGGCCGGGCGTCGGGCTGCAGCGAGATCCAGCTCATCTCGCGCACCACCCGGGAGCAGGCGCACCGGTTCTACTTTCGCGAGGGATTCGGAATGGAGTGCTTTCACTTCCGCGCCAGGCTTGAGACCTGATCATTTCTTCGAGGCGAACGCACTTCGCGGGCCGGCTGGATTCCGGCGTTGGACAACATCATGCGCACCTACACCACCAGCATCGACATCGAAGCGCCGGCAGGGCTGGTCTGGCGGTTGCTGTCGGATGTGCTGTCTTGGCCGCAGCGGTTGCCGACCGTCACCTCGGTTGAGCCGTTGGGCAACAGCGCGCTGGTGGTCGGTGCGCGATTTCACGTTGTCCAGCCGCAAATTCGCCCTGCCACCTGGGAGGTCGCCTCTGTCGAGCCTGGCCGCAGCTTCGTTTGGCGGTCTGATTCGCCTGGTCTGAGGATGGTTGCGGATCACGCGACCGATCCCACCGGCGACTCAAGATGCAGACTCCGGCTCGGCTTCGCGTTTGCGGGTGTTCTTGGCCGCTTCGCCGCGCTTTTCGCCGGCGCCCTTGCGCAGCGGTATATCGCCATCGAGGGTCAGACGTTCAAGGAACTGGCCGAGGCTGCCCATCACGGCAGCCCGGTCTGATCATTCGCTGCAACCGGCCGTCATCCCGCTACGCGGGCTGCCGGCGGCTCAGCTCCGGCATTGGGTGGCAAGAGGCAGCACCTGGACATCCACATCGACAATCTGGAAAGTCCCGAGGTGCTTGCGTTGCTGCGCGAGCACCTGGACTCCATCGCGCCCACCGCCCCGGCGGAAAGTCGCCACGCGCTTGATCTTGGCGGCCTGCGCAGCCCCGACGTCACCTTTTGGAGCATCCGGGACGGTCCGTTGCTGGCCGGGTTCGGCGCGCTCAAGCATCTGGACGCGTCGCACGCCGAAATCAAATCCATGCGCACGGCCGCGTCCCATCTGCGGCGGGGCGTGGCTTCGCGACTGCTGCGGCACCTCATTCAGGAGGCGATGGCGCGCGGCTATTCGAGGCTGAGCCTGGAGACGGGATCCATGGCCTTCTTCGAAGCAGCGCGTCGCCTGTACGCATCGGCCGGATTCGCGCCATGCCCGCCTTTCGGCAGCTACCAGGCCGATCCCGACAGCGTCTTCATGACCAAGCAGCTGCGCGAACTGGCGTCCAACGATTTTTCCGGAGACTTCCCCGTCACCCCGGATGCCTGAGGGGTTTCGCCTCGGGTGTGCGGCCGCTGCCGCTCATCGCGTTTCCCTGGCGCATGCTGCGCGTCCGTGCTTCGCCGTCGCCTGGCTCCGGCGCTGGATAGCTGATCGATCTTCCCGCGATCGAACATCTGCAGCCGACACCAGGCCATGTCGTGATGATGTTCGGCGTTGCCGGCACCGGAAAGACGACATGCGCCGAGGCGCTCGAAGCCAGGGATTTCGTGAGGCTATCCATCGACGAGTACATCCGGGCGCACTTCGGGCGCTTCGGCGTGGATTACCCGCCGTCGCAGTACGAACGATGGAAGCAGGAAGCGGAGCAGGCCGGTTTCGAGGTGTTTGAAGGCTTGCTGCGGGAGCATGTCGCCTGTGTGCCCGACGACAGTTTCCGGAGCCTGGCGAAGCGGCGGCGCCACCGGCAGTTCGTGGATGCCGCGGGTGGCCGGGTCGCCTTGCTGCATCTTCGCGCGAGTCCCGACGTTCTGCGCAAGCGGCTGCAGATCCGGAGCCAGGCGCGCAGCGCGCGCCGCCTGCGCTATCGACCCGGCAACGTTGGAGCGCTGCATCGCGGGGTTCGAGGAGCCAGGCCATGATGAGGGCGCCATTGTCGTGGTGCAGGACGCCTGATACGGCGCGCCAGCCGTACCGATCGCTCGACGATTCGCCGCCGTCCGGCGCTCTGCGTGGGGCTCCGCCGATCCAGCCTGGTCGCCACCTCGAACGGGAATTTCCATCGAACGGGTAACGGCGGCGCTGCGCATTCCCGCGGTTTGGCGGACGCGCCGGTCGTGTCAGACTGCGCGTAGGCGTGCGGCGCGCTGACCAAAGACACGCACCGGAGGCACCATGAGCAAAGAACCGACTGCTCCTGAAACGCGCGGCGTCACGGTCCAGCCGCTGGCGCTCATGGACCTTGGTCCGGATATCGAGGGCATGGCCGGACGCCAGCTGCGCATGCGCAAGGTCACCATCGCGCCGGGCGGGGTGTTCGGCCCCGTGCACGAGCACCGGGACCGGCCGGGCCTGGCCTACGTCCTGCAAGGGACGATCACCGACCATCGCGACGGCATCGCCACCGGCTACGGCCCCGGCCCGGGCTGGCCCGAGGACAGGCACACCGTCCACTGGCCCGAGAACCGCGGCGCGGTGCCGGCGGTGGAGATCTCCATCGACATCGTGCGGCAGCAGCCGAACCCGACCAGCCGCGCCGACGACGCCGGGCAGGCCCGGTGAGCGCACCGGCCGGGGAACAAGGCGCCGCCGGGCGGATCGCCATGTCCTATCTGCGGCGGGAGGGCGGGATCGTCGTCCGCCCGCTGGCGACGGGCGACGCGGAGCCGCTGTACCGGGCGGTGCGCAGCTCGGTGGAATCGCTGTCGTACTGGTTGCCCTGGTGCCGCCGCAACTATTCACTGGCGGATGCGACCGCCTGGGTCGAGCACGGCATGGCGGGCTGGGCGGACGGGTCCGAATTTCCCCTGGGCGTGTTCGATGCGGCCGATGCACTGATCGGCGGCACCGGAGTGAACCGCATCGACCGCGCGCACGGCATGGGCAACCTCGGCTACTGGGTGTGCGACGCGGCGCGGAACCGCGGCGTGGCCACGCTGGCGGCCCGGGCCGCCGCCCGGCTGGGCTTCGACGTGCTTGGCCTGACGCGGCTGGAGATCGTGGTGCTGCCGCACAACACGGCCAGCCGGCGCGTGGCGGAAAAGCTGGGCGCCCTGCGCGAAGTGGAAGCGCGCAACCGCGTGCTGTTCCACGGCCGGCCCGAGCGCGCGGTGGTGTATTCGCTGATTCCCGACGACCTGGCGGATGGCTGAGCGGGTGGCGCCCGGCATGGCCGGCCACGCAGGCGAGGCCTCGCTTATGCATCGACTTAACCCGCCGCCGTGCACGCTGGAGAGCGAACCGGCTGTCCGGCCTGTTGGCGACGCCCTGCCGGAGTGCGTGGAATGATGCGCGCCGCATGCCCGGTCAGCTCGCCCGTCGCCCCCAAGGAGAACGCCATCACCATGCCGACACCCCGCTCGGATGCCCTGGTCTTTTTCGGCGCCACCGGCGACCTGGCCTACAAGAAGATCTTTCCGGCGCTGCAGGCGATGCTGCTGCACGACGGGCTGGACCTGCCGATCATCGGCGTGGCGCATTCGGGCTGGAGCGTGGAGCAGCTGCGCCAGCGCGCGCACGACAGCCTGGCGCAGGCGGCACGGGAGCAGGGCGGCACCGTCGACGAGGCGGCGTTCGCGAAGCTGGCGGCGCGGCTGCAGTACGTCGATGGCGACTACAACGACCCAGCCACGTTCGCGCAGCTGAAGCAGGCGCTGGGCGCGGCACGGCGGCCGCTGCACTACCTGGCGATCCCGCCCAAGCTGTTCGGCGTGGTGGCGAAGAACCTGCAGCAGGCCGGCTGCGCCGACGGCGCGCGGATCGTGGTGGAGAAGCCGTTCGGCCGCGACCTGGCCTCGGCGCAGGCGCTCAACCGCACGCTGCACGCGGTGTTCCCGGAGTCGGCGATCTTCCGCATCGACCATTACCTGGGCAAGGAGCCGGTGCAGAACCTGCTGTATTTCCGCTTCGCCAACACCGTGCTGGAGCCGGTGTGGAACAACCGCTACGTGGACCGCGTGCAGATCACCATGGCCGAGCAGTTCGGCGTGGACGGCCGCGGCGCGTTCTACGAGGGCGTCGGCGCGATCCGCGACGTGCTGCAGAACCACCTGCTGCAGGTGACCTCGCTGCTGGCGATGGACGCGCCGATCGGCAGCGAGCCCGAGGCGCTGCGCGCGGAGAAGCTGCGGCTGTTCCGCGCGATGCGTCCGCTGGAGCCGGCCGAGGTGGTGCGCGGCCAGTTCAAGGGTTACCGCGAGGTCGACGGCGTGGCCGCCGATTCGAACGTGGAGACCTTCGTGGCGCTGTGCCTGCACATCGACACCTGGCGCTGGGCCGGCGTGCCGTTCCACATCCGCGCCGGCAAGAAGCTGCCGCTCACCACCACCGAGGTGATGGTGGACATGAAGGCGCCGCCGCTGTCGGTGTTCGACGCGGTCGGCGCGGCGCAGTCGAACTATTTCCGCTTCCGGCTCAGCCCGCAGGTGATCCTCGCCGAGGGCATGCGGGTCAAGCAGCCCGGCGAGGAGATGCGCGGCGAGCCGGTGGAGCTGGTCGTGCGGCACGACCTGGCGCCGGAGAAATCGCCGTACGAGCGCCTGCTCGGCGACGCGATCCGCGGCGACAACGCGCTGTTCACCAGCGACGAATGCGTGGAGGCGGCGTGGGCGGTGGTCGACCGCGTGCTGGCCCACGAGGGCGCGGTGGAACTCTACGAGCCGGGCAGCTGGGGCCCGCCCGCGGCGGCGCGCCTCGCCGGCGGCGACGAGGGCTGGCACGACCCGCAGGCGGAGGCGGGCAAGCCATGTTGAACAATCACGCGACCGAGGCCGCCGCGGTGGTGTTCCTGCTCGACGTGGACAACACCCTGCTCGACAACGACCGCTTCGGCGCCGACCTCGGCGCCACGCTGGAGGCGGCGTTCGGCGCGGCCGGGCGCGAACGCTACTGGGCGGTCTACGAAGAGCTGCGCCAGCAGTCCGGCTTCGCCGATTACCTGGGCGCGCTGCAGCGCTTCCGCGCCGGCCTGGACAACGACCCTTCGCTGCTTCAGATGTCCAACTACCTGCTGGACTACCCGTTTGCCGACCGGCTCTACCCGCACGCGCTGGAAACCGTGGCGCACCTGCGCACGCTGGGGTCCACGGCAATCCTGTCCGACGGCGACGTGGTGTTCCAGCCGCGCAAGATCCAGCGCGCCGGGCTGTGGGCCGCGCTGCGTGGCGAGGTGCTGATCTACGTGCACAAGCAGCAGATGCTGGTGGCGATGCAGCAGCGTTACCCGGCCGCGCACTACGTGATGGTCGACGACAAGCCGCAGGTCCTGGCCGCGATGAAGCAGCGCCTGGGCCACAAGCTCACCACCGTGTTCGTGCGCCAGGGCCATTACGCGGCCGACAGCGCCGGCGAGACCATCGATCCGGCGCCGGACCTCACGATCGCGTGCATCGGCGATCTGCGCGAGCGTAAGCTTGGTGATTTCCTGCCGAGTGCGCCGGCGATCCCCCTGCCGGCCAGCTGAAGCACCACATCCCCGAATCGAACTGGAGTCATGGAGACAAGCATGAAAGCAACCCGGCAATTGCACGAACTCGGCCAGAGCCTGTGGCTGGACAACATCACCCGCACGCTGCTCGACGACGGCACGCTGGCGCGCTACATCGCCGAGGACTCGATCACCGGCCTCACTTCGAACCCCAGCATCTTCGACGCAGCGATCGGTGGCGGCGACGCCTACGACGCCGGCATCCATGCCAAGACGCTGGCCGGGCTGACCGGCGAGGCGCTGTTCACCGAACTGGCGCTGGAGGACCTGCGCCGCGCCGCCGACCTGTTCAAGCCGGTGTTCGACGCCACCGGGCAGGTCGACGGCTGGGTCTCGATGGAAGTCTCGCCGCTGCTGGCCGCCGACACCGCCGGCTCGATCGCCGCGGCGCGCCACATCCACCACCAGGGCCGGCGCGACAACCTGTTCGTGAAGATTCCGGGCACCCCCGAAGGCGTGCCGGCGATCGAGGAGGCGATCTTCCTCGGCATCCCGATCAACGTGACCTTGCTGTTCTCGTGCGCGCAGTACCAGGCCGCCGCCGAGGCTTACCTGCGCGGCATCGAGCGCCGCATCGCGGCCGGGCTCGATCCGAAGGTCGGCTCGGTCGCCTCGCTGTTCATCAGCCGCTGGGACGTGGCGGCCAACAAGCAGTTGCCGGACGAACTGCACAACCGGCTGGGCATCGCGGTGGGCCAGCAGACCTACCGCGCCTACCGCGAACTGCTGGCGTCGAAGCGCTGGCAGAAACTTGCCGCCGCCGGCGCACGACCGCAGCGCCTGCTGTGGGCCAGCACCGGCACCAAGGACCCATCCGCGCCGGACACGCTGTACATCAGCGCGTTCGCGGCACCCGACACCATCAACACGATGCCGGAGAAAACCCTGCACGCGTTCGCCGACCACGGCCAGCTGCACGGCGTGATGTCCGACGACGGCGGCGATGCGGATGCGGTGCTGGCGCGGATTGCCAAGGCCGGCGTGGACATCGACGCGCTGGCGCTGAAGCTGCAGCGCGACGGCGCCGAGGCGTTCGTCAAGTCGTGGAACCAGCTGCTGCAGCGGATCGCCGACAAGGCCAGCGCGCTCGCCGAGAAGTCCAGGGGGCCGGCCCTGCCATGAGCGAACCGCGACTCACCCGCCTGTCGCAATGGCAGGCGTTGCAACGTCATGCCGAGGCGATCGGCCACAAGCACCTGCGCGAGCTGTTCGCCGCCGATCCGCAGCGCGGCGAGCGGCTGGTGGCCGATGAGGTCGGCCTGTACCTCGACTATTCCAAGCAGCGCGTCGACGCCGACACATTGCGCCTGCTGCGCGAACTGGCCGGAGCCTGCCGGCTGCCGCAGCGGATCGCGGCGATGTTCCGCGGCGAACGCATCAACACCACCGAGAACCGCGCCGTGCTGCACGTGGCGCTGCGCGCGCCGGCAGGCGAAAAGATCCTCGTCGACGGCCACGACGTGGTGGCGGACGTGCACGCGGTGCTCGAGCGCATGGCCGCGTTTTCCGAGCGCGTGCGCAGCGGCGCATGGCTGGGCCACGGCGGCCGGCGCATCCGCAACGTGATCAGCATCGGCATCGGCGGTTCGGACCTCGGCCCGGTGATGGCGTACGAGGCGCTGCGCGACTACAGCCGGCGCGACATGAGCTTCCGCTTCGTCTCCAACGTGGACGGCACCGACTTCGCCGAGGCGGTGCACGGCCTGGACGCGGCCGAGACGCTGTTCATCGTCTGCTCGAAGACCTTCACCACGCTGGAGACGCTGGCCAACGCGCACGCCGCGCGCGCCTGGTGCCTCGCCGCGCTGGGCGAGGAGGCGGCGGTGGCGAAGCACTTCGTGGCGGTTTCCACCAACGCCGCCGAGGTGGCGAAGTTCGGCATCGACACCGCCAACATGTTCGGCTTCTGGGACTGGGTAGGCGGGCGCTACTCGATGGATTCGGCGATCGGCCTGTCCACCATGATCGCGATCGGCGCGGAGCATTTCCGCGCGATGCTGGCCGGCTTCCACGCGATGGACGAGCACTTCCGCCATGCGCCGCTGGAGCGCAACCTGCCGGTGCTGATGGGCCTGCTGGCGGTGTGGAACAACAACTTCCTCGGCGCGGCCAGCGTCGCGGTGCTGCCGTACGAGCAGTACCTGAAGCGCTTCCCGGCCTACCTGCAGCAGCTGACCATGGAGAGCAACGGCAAGCGCGTCACCCTGGACGGCAGCACGGTCGACTACGCCACCGGGCCGATCTACTGGGGCGAGCCCGGCACCAACGGCCAGCACTCGTTCTACCAGCTGCTGCACCAGGGCACGCGGCTGGTGCCGTGCGACTTCATCGGCTTCGGCCAGAGCCTCAACCCGCTCGGCGACCAGCACGACCTGCTGCTGGCGAACCTGATCGCGCAGGGCGAGGCGCTGGCCTTCGGCAAGACCGTCGAGGAAGTGCGCGCCGCCGGCACCGACGCCGCGCTGGCCCCGCACCGCACCTTCCCCGGCAACCGTCCCAGCACCACCATCCTCGCGCAGCGGCTGACACCGCGCGTGCTCGGCAGCCTGATCGCGCTGTACGAGCACAGCGTGTTCGTGCAGGGCGTGATCTGGGACATCGACTCGTTCGACCAGTGGGGTGTGGAATTGGGCAAGCAGCTGGCCAAGACCACCATCGCCGAGCTGACCGCGAAGGACGAGCCGCCGCTCGCCCACGACAGCTCCACCAACGCGCTGATCCGCCGCTACCGCCAGCTGCGCGACAGCCAGACAACGGAAGGTCCATGAGCCAGCAGATCAGCCCCCTCGCCGGCAAGCCGGCACCGTCGTCGATCCTGGTCGACGTGCCGAAACTGCTGGCTGCGTACGCCGACCTGAAACCCGATCCCGCCGTGCCGGCGCAGCGGGTGGCGTTCGGCACTTCCGGCCATCGCGGCAATTCGTTCGAGCGCAGCTTCAACGAGGCGCACATCCTGGCGGTCAGCCAGGCGATCTGCGAGTACCGCAAGGGCAAGGGCATCGACGGCCCGCTGTTCATCGGCGCCGACACCCACGCGCTGTCGCAGCCGGCGTTCGAGAATGCGCTGGAGGTACTGGCCGCCAACGGCGTGGCAACGATGATCTCCCGCGGCGGCGAATACACGCCGACGCCGGCGGTGTCGCACGCGATCCTGGTCTACAACAAGGGGCGCACGAGCGGCCTCGCCGACGGCATCGTCATCACGCCCTCGCACAACCCGCCGGACAACGGCGGCTTCAAGTACAACCCGAGCCACGGCGGCCCGGCCGACAGCGACATCACCCGGTGGGTGGAGAACCGCGCCAACGCCCTGCTCGAAGGCGGCCTGAAGGAAGTGAAGCGGATGCCGTACGCGCAGGCGCGCCAGGCAGCCACCACGCGCGAACACGACTATCTCGGCAGCTACGTCGCCGACCTCGCCAACATCGTCGACTTCGAGCTCATCCGCGGCGCCGGCGTGCACATGGGCGTCGATCCGCTGGGCGGCGCCGGCGTGCACTACTGGGCGCCGATCGCCGAGCGCTACAAGCTCGACCTCACCGTGGTCAGCGAGGCGGTCGACCCGCAGTTCGCCTTCATGAGCGTGGACTGGGACGGCAAGATCCGCATGGACCCGTCGTCGAAGTACGCCATGCAGCGGCTGATCGGCCTGAAGGACCGCTACGACGTCGCGTTCGCCTGCGACACCGACCACGACCGCCACGGCGTCGTCACCCGCTCCAGCGGGCTGATGGAGCCGAACCACTACCTGTCGGTGCTGGTCGACTACCTGTTCCGCCACCGCCCGCAGTGGGGCGCGCATGCCGCGGTGGGCAAGACCGTGGTCAGCACCGCGCTGATCGACCGCGTGGCGAAGCGGCTGGGCCGCCGGCTGTTCGAGGCGCCGGTCGGTTTCAAGTGGTTTGCGCCGGGCCTGTTCGACGGCTCGCTCGGCTTCGGCTGCGAGGAAAGTGCCGGCGCCTCGCTGCTGCGCCGCGACGGCACGGCGTGGGTCACCGACAAGGACGGCCTGGTGCCGGCGCTGCTGTCGGCCGAGATCACCGCGCGCGAAGGCAAGGATCCCGGCGAGCTGTACGCGCAGCTGACCCGCGAACTCGGCAAGCCGTTCGCCAGCCGCGTCGATGCCGCCGCCACGCCGGCCCAGAAGGCGAAGCTGGCGAAACTGTCGCCCGACCAGGTGAAGAACGATCGGCTGGCCGGCGAGAAGATCGAGCAGGTGCTGGACCACGCGCCCGGCAACGGCGCCGCGATCGGCGGGATCAAGGCGATCGCCGCCAACGGCTGGTTCGCCGCGCGGCCATCCGGCACCGAGGCGATCTACAAGGTCTACGCCGAAAGCTTCAAGAGCGAGGAACACCTGCAGGCGCTGCTGAAGGAAGCCCAGGGCATCGTCGACGCCGCGCTGGCCTGACCCGCAACCCGTGTGTAGGAGCCCGCTCGCGGGCGATGCTCGGGTTCTGAATCCCCAACGGGCATCAAGGCAAAAGCATCGCCCGCGAGCGGGCTCCTACCGAACGCCATCCACCGGAGGTATCACCATGTCCCACCCCCTCGACCAGCCATGCATCGACCTGCTGCGCTTCCTGTCGGTGGACATGGTGCAGAAGGCCAACAGCGGCCACCCCGGCCTGCCGCTGGGCGCCGCACCGATGGCCTACGCGCTGTGGACGCATCAGCTCAAGCACAATCCCGCCAACCCGCACTGGCCCGACCGCGACCGCTTCGTGCTGTCAGCCGGCCACGGCTCCGCGCTGCTGTACAGCCTGCTGTTCGCCACCGGCTACGACCTCACGCTGGATGACCTGAAACAGTTCCGCCAGTGGGGCAGCAAGACGCCCGGGCACCCTGAGTACGGCCATACGCCGGGCGTCGAGGTCACCACCGGCCCGCTCGGCCAGGGCCTGGCCAATGCGGTGGGCATGGCGATCGGCGAGGCGCACCTGGCCGCGCGCTACAACCGCGACGGCCACACGGTGATCGACCATCGCACCTGGGCCATCGTCAGCGACGGCGACCTGATGGAAGGCGTGGCCAGCGAAGCCGCCTCGCTGGCCGGGCACCTCAAGCTCGGCAAACTGGTGTGCCTGTACGACGACAACTGCGTGACGCTGGCCGCCGGCACCGGCATCACCTTCTCCGAGGATCGCGGCAAGCGCTTCGAGGCGTACGGCTGGCAAGTCATCCGCGTGGCCGACGGCAACGACCTGGCGGCGATCGACGCCGCCCTCGACACCGCCCGCGAGGACACCGCACGGCCCTCGCTGATCCTGCTGCGCACGCACCTGGGCTACGGCTCGCCCGAGCAGGACACGTTCAAGGCGCACGGCTCGCCGCTGGGCGTCGGGGACGTCCGCAAGACCAAGCAAAAGCTGGGCTGGCCGGTGGAGCCGGACTTCCTGCTGCCGACGCCGGCGCTGGCGCATTTTCGCGAAGCGCTGGACCGCGGCGTGGCCGCCGAGCGCGCCTGGAACAGCCGCATGGACGTCTATGCGAAAGCCTTCCCCGAGCTGGCGGCCGAGTTGCGGAGCCGCCTGGACGGCGAATTGCCGGCGGGCTGGGACGTGGACATCCCGCTGTTTCCCGCCGACGCCAAGGGCCTCGCCACCCGCGTCGCCGGCGGCAAGGTGATGAACGCGATCGCGCCGAAACTGCCGGCGCTGGTCGGCGGCTCGGCCGACCTCGATCCGTCCACCCACACCGCGCTGAAAGACCTGGGCGACTTCAACCCGCCGTTGGCGCCGGGCGAGGACGCGCAGGGCTCCGACGGCGGCGGCTGGAGCCACGCCGGGCGCAACCTGCACTTCGGCGTGCGCGAGCACGCGATGGGCGCGATCGCCAACGGGCTGGCCACGCACGGCGGCTTCATCCCGTACGGCGCGACCTTCCTGATCTTCTCCGACTACATGCGCCCGGCGATCCGCCTGGCCGCGCTGATGGGCCTGCACGTGGTGCATGTGTTCACCCACGACAGTGTGGCGCTGGGCGAGGACGGCCCCACCCACCAGCCGGTGGAGCAGCTGGCCAGCCTGCGCGCGATCCCCAACCTCACCGTGATCCGCCCCGCCGACGCCAACGAGACCGCGGTGGCGTGGCAGGTGGCGCTGGAGACGAGGAAGCGGCCGGTGCTGCTGGCGCTGACCCGGCAGAACGTGCCCACGCTGGACCGCACGCGTTACGCCGGCGCCGACGGCCTGCGCCGGGGTGCGTACGTGCTCAGCGACGCGCCGGACGGACGGCCCGCGCTGGTACTGATCGCCAGCGGCTCCGAGGTCGGCCTGATCCTCGCCGCCTCGGAAAAATTGCAGGCCGACGGCATCGCCGTGCGCTGCGTGTCGATGCCGAGCTGGGAGCTGTTCGACGCGCAGCCGCAGGCCTATCGCGACAGCGTGCTGCCGCCGCGTGTCCCGGCACGGCTGGCGGTGGAGCTGGGCGCCTCGCAAGGCTGGCACCGCTACGTCGGCGCGCACGGCGACATGCTCGGCATCGACCACTTCGGCGCCTCCGCCCCGGCCGACGTGCTGCTGCGCGAATTCGGCTTCACGGTGGACAACGTGGTGGCGCGGGCGAAGGCGCTGCTGGGCCAATAAGCCCGCGGACACGAAGAGGCCGGCGGATCGCGACGATTCGCCGGCCTCTTCGTTTTCAGTCGATCAGTTGCGCGACTGCAGCTTCGACAGCAGCCGCAGCAGTTCCAGGTACAGCCAGACCAGGGTGACCACCAGCGCGAAGGCGCCGTACCACTCCATGTACTTCGGCGCGCCGGACTGGGCGCCGGTCTCGATCAGGTCGAAGTCGAGGATCAGGTTGAGCGCCGCGATCACCACCACCACCGCGCTGAACGCGATGCCGATGCCGCTGCTGCCGTTGATGAAACCGATCGAGTGGCCGAAGAAGCCCATCGCGAAGTTCGCCAGGTACAGCAGCAGGATGCCGCCGGTGGCGGCGACGATGCCCAGCTTGAACTTCTCGGTGGCGCGGATCAGCCCGCTGCGGTAGGCCAGCAGCATCCCGGCCATGGTGCCGAAGGTGAGCCCCACCGCCTGCATCACGATGCCCGGATAGCGCATCTCGAAGATCGCCGACAGCGCGCCGATGAACAATCCTTCCGCCACCGCGTACAGCGGCGCGGTGATCGGCGCCCAGGTCTTCTTGAACACGGTGACCAGGGCCAGCACCAGGCCGCCGATCGCGCCGCCGAGCACCAGCGGCAACACTGCCGGCAGGCTCTCGGGCCCGGCGAACCGGCTCCAGCTGACCATCGCGCCGACCAGCACCAGCACCAGCAGCAGGCCGGTCTTGTTGACCGTGCCGTTGATCGTCATCGCCGCGTCGTCGCGGGTGAAGACCGCGCCGCTGGCCGCATCGAGGAAGGTGTTCTTGTTGAGCGCCGGATTGCCGCTTTGCATGATCGTCTCCCGTGGTTTGCCGCCATCGTAGCGGCTTTGCCGGTAGCCTGCGCCAAGCTGTCGTTGCGCCGCCCTGCGCAAACTACGCGACAATGGCGGCCTGTCGAACGCCGCGGAGCCCCGATGAACCCTTCCACCCTGCGCATCGCCACCCGCAAGAGCGCGCTCGCGCTGTGGCAGGCCGAACACGTCGCCGCGCGACTGCGCGCCACGCACCCGGGCCTGGCGGTGGAACTGGTGCCGTTGTCCACCCGCGGCGACGAAATCCTCGACCAGCCGCTGGCCACGATCGGCGGCAAGGGGCTGTTCCTGAAGGAGCTGGAGGTGGCGATGCTGGAAAACCGCGCCGACCTCGCCGTGCATTCGCTGAAGGACGTGCCGGCCGAACTGGAACCGGGCTTCGTGCTGCCGGCGATCCTGCCGCGCGCGGACGCCGCCGATGCCTTCGTCAGCAACCACTACGACAATCTGGACGCGCTGCCGCAAGGCGCGCGCGTGGGCACTTCGTCGCTGCGGCGGCAGGCGCAGTTGCGCGCGCTGCGGCCGGATCTCGTCTTGCTCGACCTGCGCGGCAACGTCGGCACGCGGCTGGGCAAGCTCGACGCCGGCGCCTACGACGCGATCGTGCTGGCCTGCGCGGGGCTGGAGCGCCTCGACCTGGCCGCGCGGATCCGCTCGCGGCTGGCCGCGCCGGACTGGCTGCCGGCACCGGGGCAGGCGGCGATCGCGATCGAGGCGCGCGCCGGCCAGCCCGCCGTGCTGGAGTTGCTGGCCGCGCTGGACGACGCCGATACCCGGCTCACGGTCAGCGCCGAGCGCGCGATGAACCAGGCGCTGGGCGGCAGTTGCACGGTGCCGATCGGTGCGTGGTGCATGCTGGGCGAACGCGGCCTGCACCTGCGCGGCATGGTCGGCGACGCCGCCAGCGGCCGGCTGCTGCGCGCCGAGGCCAGCGGCCCCGGCGACCAGGCGATCGCGCTGGGCCGCGAGGTGGCGGCGGCGCTGCTGGCGCAGGGTGCGGGTGGGTTGCTGGGATTGTGACCGCGCGAAGGGCAACGCCCCGGCAGGGCGGGCACCGCCCGCCGCCTTTCGCGTTGCACGGCTGGAGCGGCGGGCCGTGCCCGCCCACAAGACAAACGGCCCCGCTGCTTGCGCGACGGGGCCGTTTCCGTATCGGTGACGCTCGAACTCAGAAGCTGTAGACCAGGTTGGTGGTGGTCAGCGTGTCGGTCTTCTTGGTGCCCGGCAGCACGTCGCTGTTGTGGCGCACCTGGAAGCCGACCTTCAGCGCCAGCTTGCGGGTCATGCTGACCGCCACGCCGGCGTCGTTCTGCAGGTAGGTGTTCTTCGAACCGGCTTCCATCAGGAAGGTGTCCTCGAACGCGGTGTTCTCGGTGAGCTTGTACTTGTAGTTGGCCAGGCCGCGGGCGACCATCTCGCTCTCGGTCGGCTGGCGTTGGTGCTCCACCACGCCGTTGACCACGACGTCGACGTCGGCCGGGCGGTAACGCTTGTAGCCGGGGCCGATTTCGAACGACAGCTCGTTGCGCCCGTCCTTCAGCGCGATATAGCCGTAGCCGAGCGAGACGATGCCCTGCCACAGGTTCGCGCCGAAGTCGTCGTGCTCGTAGCGGGCGGCGCCGACGATGTAGCTGCGCGGATCGAGCTTGAGGCCGACCGAGGCGCCGCCGTCATAGCGGTTCGCGGTGGTATTGAACTGCCTGAGGGTATTGCCGTTGCTGTCCACGATGGTCTGCTGGCTCTTCGAACGCAGGCCGTCGAGGAAGAAGGTGTTCTTCCACTGCTCGTTTTCCTGGTTCAGGCCGAGCTTGGCGTTGATGTTCTCCGAGCGCGAGTTGCCGGTGGCCGAGGCGAAACCGAACTCGCCCGAGCCGCTCCAGCCGCCGTTGCTGGCCGGATTGGCGTCGGCATCCTGGGCCTGTACGGCGAAGCTCGCGAAAGCGGCCAGCAGCAGGCCGGCGATCAAGGTCTTTTTCATCGGGGACGGTCCATTTGTTAAACAATAGTAAGGCCGCTACCTTAACGGAACGGCTTGAATTGGCAATGAACGGCGCCGCCACGCCATCCGTGCCGCTTCATCCGCCGGCCGGCAGGTCGCCGGCCAGCGCCGTCTCGTAGACGCGCTGCTCCAGCATCTTGCCGAGCAGGCAGCTGGGCACCGCCACGGCGGCGGCCAGCAGACCGCCGCCGTGGCGTTCGGTCAGCAGCAGCGCGGCGCACGGCAGCACGTAGAGGAGCACCGCCGCGACGAAGCGCGCCGGCGGCATCGGCGGCGGCCCCGCGTCACCACCGGCACCGTGCGGCCAGGTCAGCAACTGCCAGCGCATGCCTTCGAGCAGGCCCAGCAGCAAGGCCAGCACCAGCAGCAGCAGGATCCAGGGATAGGCGCGCTGCGGCGGCTCCAGCCCGCCCTGCACCATCGTGCACAGCCACAGCCACAGCCCGCCGCCGTACCAGGCGGTGACCAGCCGGCTCACCGGCAGCGACGACGACACCCGCTGCAGGCCGGGCGCCAGGCGGCGGCGATAGCGGTAGGCGGTGTAGACCAGGCTGGCCAGGCTGCACAACATCAGCGCCACGCCGGCCAGGCGCATCGCGGGGACATGGCCGTGGCCGTCGCCCAGGACGATCACCAGCAGCGCCGGCAGGAAGTTCACCAGCGCCAACGGCAGCGCCCACGTGGGCCGGTGCCCGCGCTGCGGCGGCCAGCCGTATCCGTCGGCCGCCGCCGACAGCCGCAGCTGGATCAGCAGCAGACTCGCACCCACCAGCGCAGTGCCGAGGATCAGCGGCATCCGCATGTCGCAGCACCCGATCCGCTCCATCCCCAACGCCAGCGCCATGCCGAGCCAGATCCACAGGCCGTAGCCGCTGATCGCCAGTACCCGCAGCAGGATCTCCGCGTAGCTCGACGGCGGCGTGCCGGGGATGCCGGCGGCGGCGGGCAGGGCGTCCGGGGGCAGTTCGCGAATGGGCGGCATGAGGCGTCCGATGGGCGTCGACGGCGACGGCGGCGGCGGCGACTTGCGACCGCCACAGGCCGCCGCCATGCTACACAAGGCTCCTTTCCCACGATATGCCGACGACCCCATGGACCGCTACGAACGCATACTGACCCTGCACCGGCTGCTGAAGTCGGCGCACTACCCGATTGCGCTGTCGCGCCTGCTCGGCGAGCTGGAGTGCTCGCGCGCCACGCTGTACCGCGATGTGGCGTTCCTGCGCGACGCGCTGGGCGCGCCGGTGGAAAGCGCCGGCACCGACCAGGCCGCGTTCCGCTACGAGGCGGGCGAGGGCGAGAAGTTCGAGCTGCCCGGGCTGTGGCTGACTTCCGACGAGCTGGCCGCGCTGCTGGCGCTGAACGAGCTGATCGGCCGCTCCGGCCCCGGCGTGCTGGCCGGCGCGCTGGCGCCGTTCAAGAGTCGCATCGAGGGCCTGCTGTCGCACCACGACAGCGGCAAGGCGCTGCCGATCGAGCGCATCCGGGTCGTGCCGTGGGGCGAGCGCAAGCTCGACCAGCAGGCGTTCCGCATCGTCGCCGGCGCGGTGCTGGAGCGCAAGCAACTGCGCTTCCGCTACCGCGCGCGCACCACCAACGCGGACAGCCGGCGCACGGTGTCGCCGCAGCGGCTGACCCACTACCGCGACAACTGGTACCTCGACGTGTGGGACCACGACCGCCAGGCGCTGCGCAGCTTCGCGGTCGACCGCATCGCCGACGCGCAGGCGCTGGACACGCCAGCCACCGACGTGGCCGACGCCGATCTCAACGAGCTGCTCGCCTCCAGCTACGGCATCTTCGCCGGCAAGCCGAAGGCATGGGCGACGATCCGCTTCTCGCAGCACGCCGCGCGCTGGGTCGCCGACGAGCACTGGCATTCGCAGCAGAAGGGCGAATGGCTGGCGGACGGCCGCTACGAACTGAAGCTGCCGTACTCCAACTCGAAGGAACTGCTGATGGACGTGCTCAAGTACGGCCCGGACGCGGAAGTGGTGGCGCCGCTGCCGCTGCGCGAGGAAATGAAGATCCTGCTGCAGCTGGCGCTGGGCAGCTACCAGCAGTCGCCGCGCTGAGCAGGGCTCCGGTGGTCGACGCCGCGCCTGCCGCACGCAAGCCGACCGTGGCGCTGGCGCTGGGCGCCGGCGGCGCGAAGGGGCTGGCGCACATCGGCGTGATCGAGGAAATCGAGGCGCAGGGCTACGCGATCGTGGCGATCGCCGGCAGCTCGATGGGCGCGCTGATCGGCGGCATCCATGCGGCGGGCAAGCTCGCGGTGTACCGCGACTGGGTCTGTGCGCTGGCCAAGCTCGACGTGCTCAGGCTGGTCGACTGGACCTTCTCCGGCGGCGGCCTGATCAAGGGCGACAAGATCATCGAGACCCTGCGCGGGCTGGTCGGCGACGTGTGCATCGAGGAGCTGCCGCTGGCGTTCACCGCGGTGGCCACCGACATCGAGCGCGGCCGCGAGGTGTGGCTGAGCCGCGGCAGCCTGTTCGACGCGATCCGTGCCTCGATCGCGATCCCCACGGTGTTCCGCCCGCACCTGGTCGACGGCCGCCGGCTGGTCGACGGCGCCCTGCTCAACCCGGTGCCGGTGACCCCGCTGATCCGCGAGAGCGCCGATTACCTGATCGCGGTCAGCGTGGACGGCCCGGCGCTGGCGGCCACGCCGCCGGAACCGCCGGCCCGGCCCACGATCGCGGAGAACGACTACCGCCACCGCATCGGCGAGTTCGTCGGCCGGATCATCCCACGCGGCGAAAGCCGCCCGCGCGAGCCGGGCACGTTCGAGCTGCTGACCCAGGCGATGGACCTGATGCAGGCGAACCTGTCGCACCTGCGCCTGGCGGCGTACGCGCCGGACCTGCTGATCCAGCTGCCGCACAACATGGCGCTGGCCTACGAGTTCTACCGCGCACGCGAACTGATCGAGCTGGGTCGCCTGCAGGCGCGCGCGACGCTGGCCAACTGGCCGCGCGCCGGCACCCCGCAGCGCGAGGCCGAACCGCACGACGGCTAGCGCGGGCCGTGCGTGCGCAGCCAGTTGTCCAGATAGGCCTTCAGCGCCACCGCGTTGTTGTGTTCCTCGTCGCGCGCGCCGAACAGCAGGGTGACGTGATGCCGCGCGGCGCGTTCGGCCAGCGGCTGCCAGTGCTCGGCCAGCGCGTCCAGCTCGCTGGCGTAGCGGTGGCGGAAACCGTCCCACAGCGCCGGGTCGTGGCCGAACCACTGGCGCAGGGCAGTCGACGGCGCCAGCTCCTTCGCCCACAGGTCCAGCGGCACCGCCTCCTTCTTCAGCCCGCGCGGCCACAGGCGGTCGATCAGCACGCGATAGCCATCGGACTTCGCGGCCGGTTCGTAGACACGTTTGACGCTGATGCTCATGGGTGCCTCCCTGAAAGGAAGATCCCCAGCATACGACCGCGCACGCAAGGCGGCGTAACGCCGATCAGAGTTCCTCGACCCTGGTCACCTTGCCCCGGCGCATCAGCCAGGCCACGCCGCGCAGGTCGGCCAGGCCGACCCACAGGCGGTCGAGCATGCCGTACTTGGACACGCCCGCCGTGCGCGGGCGGTGGCCGACCGGCACGCTCCGGCTGGCGAAACCTGCGCGCTTGACCAGCGCCGGCAGGTAGCGGTGCATGTGGTCGAAGTAGGGCAGGCGCAGGAACACCTCGCGCTCGAACAGCTTCAGGCCGCAGCCGGTGTCCGGCGTGGCGTCCTTCAACATGCGCGAGCGCACCGCGTTGGCGATCTTCGAGGAGATGCGCTTGTTGAAGCTGTCGCGGCGGGTGGTGCGCCAGCCGGCGAACAGCTTCACCTCGGCCGCCGCGGCGTCGCGCGCGGCCAGCAGTTTCGGGATGTCGGCCGGGTCGTTCTGGCCGTCGCCGTCCAGCGTGGCGATCCACGCCCCGTGCGCCGCGCGCACGCCGTTCCACACCGCCGTGCTCTGCCCGCTGCGGGTGACGTGGTGCAGCACGCGCAGCTCCGGGTGCAGCGCCTTCTGCGCGGCGAGCACGGCGCGGCTGTCGTCGCTGGAATCGTCGTCGACGTAGACCACTTCGTAGTCGACCCGGCCGCGCAGCGCGGCGGCGATCTCGGCGAGCAGCGGCGGGATGTTGTCGCGCTCGTTGAACACGGGGACGACGACGGAGAGTTGCGGCATGGGGGGAGGCCTTTCAGCAGGGGCAGGTGCAGCGCATGGCGCAGCAACGGGGCAGTTTAATGCCAAAGCGCGTACTGCTCCTCCCCCTGCTCAGCAGGGAGAGGCTGGCGACCGCAGGGAGTCCTTCAGGTGAGGGGGTTGGCCTTTGCCTTTGAAGGGCCGGATCAAGAGCACCCCCTCTCCAACCCTCCCTTAGCTGCACAGGCGGAGCAGCAAAACCGGCTTCAGCGCAGCTTGCCGAGGATGCCGTCCAGCTCGTCGTTGCTGTGGTAGTGGATCACCAGCTTGCCGCGACCGCCGCGGCCCTGGGCCAGTTCGACCCGGGTGGCGAAGCGTTCGGCCAGCTCGCGCTCCAGCGCGGCGACGTTCGGGTCGCGCGCGGGCGCGTGCCTGGCCTTGCCCTTCGGCGCGGTCTGCGCGCGGCGCGCGGCCTCTTCCAGTTCGCGCACCGACCAGCCGAGGGTAGAGGCCTGGCGCGCCAGCGGCACCGCGATGGATTCCTCCAGCGTGAGCAGGCAACGGGCGTGGCCCATCTCCAGCTTGCCGTCGTCGAGCAGGCGCCGGATCGGCTCGGCCATCTCGGTGAGCCGCAGCATGTTCGACACCGACGCGCGCGAACGGCCGACCGCGTCGGCAGCCTGCTGGTGGGTGAGCTCGAAGTCGTCGATCAGCCGCTTCAGCGCGTCGGCTTCCTCCAGCGGGGTGAGGTCCTGGCGCTGGATGTTCTCGATCAGCGCCATCGCCGGCACCGCCGCCTCCGGCACCGCCTTCACCAGTGCCGGCAGTTCGCCCAGCTGGGCGCGCTGCGCCGCGCGCCAGCGACGCTCGCCGGCGATCAGCTCGTAGCTGTCCTTGCCGATCTCGCGCACCACTACCGGCTGGATCAGGCCCTGCGCCTTGATCGAGGCGGCCAGTTCGTCCAGCGCCTCGTCGTTCCAGTGCCGCCGCGGCTGGTACTTGCCGGGCTGGATCTGCTGGATCGGCAGCGTGCGCAGCTCGCCTTCCTGCGCCAGCACCGACGGCGCGGCGTCGCCGTCGCCGCCGAGCAGGGCGTCCAGCCCGCGTCCGAGTCCACGTTTTTTCGCTGCGGCCATGCTTTATTCCTGGTGGTTGGCGGCCGGTGCCTTGAGCGTCGGGCCGCTGTCGCCGTGTACGGGCGGTTCGATGTCGTCGAGCGCCTCGGCGTGGCTGGGGCGCGGCGGCAGCCCGCGCTCGCGCCGGATCACCTCGCCGGCCAGGCCGATGTAGGCGATCGCGCCGCGCGAGCTGCGGTCGTACAGATGGATCGGCTGGCCGTGGCTGGGCGCCTCGGCCAGGCGCACGTTGCGCGGGATGATCGAGCGCAGCACCTTGTCGCCGAAGTGCTGGGTCAGCTGGGCGGAGACCTCGTTGCCGAGGTTGTTGCGCACGTCGTACATGGTGCGCAGCAGGCCCTCGATCTCCAGCTGGGGATTCAGCCGGTGGCGCACCGCCTTGATCGTGTCGAGCAGGCTGGACAGGCCTTCCAGCGCGAAGTATTCGCACTGCACCGGGATCAGCACGCCGTCGGCCGCAGTCAACGCGTTCAGCGTGAGCAGGTTCAGCGAGGGCGGGCAGTCGATCAGGATGGTGTGGTAGTTCGGCGCGATCTTCGCCAGCTGTTCCTTCAGCCGGTGCTCGCGCGCCAGCGCGTCCATCAGCTTCAGCTCGGCGGCGGTGAGGTCGCCGTTGCCCGGCAACAGGTCGTAGTGCGCCTCGGTGGGCACGATCGCCGCGGCGATCTCCACTTCCTCCAGCAGCACCTCGCAACCGCTGGCCTTGATGTCGCGCTTGTTGACGCCCGACGCCATGGTGGCGTTGCCCTGCGGGTCGAAGTCGACCAGCAATACCTTGCGCTTCGCCGCGGCCAGCGCCGCGGCGAGATTGACGGCAGTGGTGGTCTTGCCGACGCCGCCCTTCTGGTTGGCGACAGCGATGATGCGGGCCATGGATGGATAGCTACTGTTCGCGAAGGACGGCTAGATTAGCATTGCCGCCGCGGCTTGCCTCCCCGGGGACGCCGGCCTCAGGCGCCGATCCGCATCCCGCTGGCGGCATCGAACAGGTGCAGCCGTTCGGCCGCCAGGCCCAGCGCCAGCGTGCCGCCCGGCTCGGGCAGGGCGCGCGGCGGTACCCGCGCGACCAGCGGTTGCTCGCCGTAGCGCAGATTCAGGAACACCTCGTGGCCGACCGGTTCGAGCACTTCCAGCCGGGCACTCAGCGCGCCGGCACCATCCGCCTGCGGATGCAGGTGTTCCGGGCGGATGCCCAGCACCACCTCGCGATCGCGCCACGGCTGCCACGCCGCTGCCTGCGCCGGTTCGCCCAGCGCGATGTCGCCGTGGGCGGTGGCCAGCGTCCAGCCGCGCTCGCGGCGCAAGGTGCCGCGCAGCTGGTTCATCGCCGGGCTGCCGACGAAGCCGGCCACGAACAGGTTGGCGGGCTTTTCGTACAGCGCCATCGGCGTGTCGATCTGCTGGATCACGCCGCCGTCCAGCACCACGATGCGCTGGCCCAGGGTCATCGCCTCGATCTGGTCGTGGGTGACGTAGACCATGGTGGCGCCGAGCTGGCGGTGCAGCCGCGCGATCTCCACCCGCATCGACAGGCGCAGCTTGGCATCCAGGTTGGACAGCGGCTCGTCCAGCAGGAACACCTTGGGCTCGCGCACCAGCGCCCGGCCCAGCGCCACGCGCTGGCGCTGGCCGCCGGACAGCGCGGCCGGACGCGAGGCCAGCCGCGCCTCCAGCTCCAGCGTCTTCGCCGCCGCCGCCACCCGGCGGTCGATCTCGGCCCGCTTGTGGCCGCGCAGCTTCAGGCCGAAGCCGAGGTTCTCGGCCACCGTCATGTGCGGGTACAGCGCGTAGTTCTGGAACACCATGGCGATGTCGCGGTCCTTCGGCGCCACGGCGTTGACCACCCGATCGTCGATGGAGAGCGTGCCGGCGCTGATCGACTCCAGCCCGGCGATCATCCTGAGCAAAGTGGTCTTGCCGCAGCCGGACGGCCCCACCAGCACCAGCAACTCGCCGTCGGCGATCTCGAAGCTGGCCCCGGCCACGCCGACGTGGCCGTTGGGGTAGACCTTGCGCAGCTGGTCCAGGCACACGCGAGCCATCGGCATCTCCGCTGGGGTTGGCCACGACGGCCCGTCTTCGCCACAGCATGCACTCGTCTGCACAGCGGCGAAACATTCGGCTATTCTGCCGATGTAATCGTTTACATCAAGCGCCTTGATCGCAGGACTTCCCATGACGCGCCCCAGCTTCCGCTTCCCCGACGGCTTCCACTGGGGCGCCGCCACCTCGGCCTACCAGATCGAGGGCTCGCCGTTGGCCGACGGTGCCGGCCCCAGCATCTGGCAGCGCTTCGCGCACACGCCGGGCATGATGGTGAACGGCGACACCGGCGACGTCGCCTGCGACCACTACCGCCGCTATCGCGAAGACGTGCAGCTGATGAAGGCGCTGGGCCTCAAGGGCTACCGCTTCAGCGTCAACTGGGCGCGCGTGCTGCCCGAAGGCACCGGCCGGGTCAATCCGAAAGGGCTGGATTTCTATTCGCGGCTGGTCGACGAATTGCTGGAAAACGGCATCGCGCCGAACGCCACGCTGTTCCACTGGGACCTGCCGGCGGCGCTGGACGACCGCGGCGGCTGGCTCAACCGCGACAGCGCGCACTGGTTCGCCGAGTACGCCGAGGTGATGTTCAAGGCGCTGGACGACCGCGTGCCGCGCTGGTCCACGCTCAACGAGCCGTGGGTGGTCACCGACGGCGGCTACCTGCACGGCGCGCTGGCGCCGGGCCATCGCAACCGATTCGAGGCGCCGATCGCCGCGCACAACCTGATGCGCGCCAGCGGCGCCGGCATCCAGGCCTACCGCGCGCACGGCCGGCACGAGATCGGCGTGGTGTTCAACATCGAGCCGAAGTACCCGCACTCGGACAGCGCCGAGGATCTCGCCGCCACGGCCCGCGCGCATGCCTACATGAACCAGCAGTTCGCCGACCCGGCGCTGCTCGGCAGCTATCCGCCCGAGCTGAAGGAGATCTTCGGCGACGCCTGGCCGGATTTCCCGCAGGACGATTTCAAGCTGACGAAACAGAAGGTCGACTTCGTCGGCATCAACTACTACACCCGCGCGGTGGTGAAGCACGACCCGCACCAGTACCCGTTGCAAGCCTCGCCGGTGCGCCAGCCGAACAAGACCTACACCGAGACCGGCTGGGAGGTGTTCGAGCAGGGCCTGACCGACACGCTGACCTGGTTCAAGCAGCGCTACGGCGACATCCCGCTGTACATCACCGAGAACGGCTCGGCGTTCTACGACCCGCCGGTGGCCGAGGCCGAGGTGCTGGCCGATCCGCTGCGCACCAACTACCTGCGCCGCCACCTCAAGGCGCTGCACCGGGCGATCGCGGCCGGGGTGAACCTGAAGGGCTACTACGCCTGGTCGCTGCTGGACAACCTGGAGTGGTCGCTGGGTTTCTCCAAGCGCTTCGGCCTGTACCACGTCGACTTCGCCACCCAGCAGCGCACGCCGAAGGCCAGCGCGAAGCTGTATGCGCAAGTGATCGAGAGCAACGGCGGCGTGCTGGACGCTTGAAGCCGCAACTCAGGCGCGGCCGAGCACCAGCAGGTGGCGCTCGGCCGGCAGCCCCGGCACCGCCAGTTCGTGCGTGCCGCGCAGTGCGAACCCGGCCGGGATGCCCGGCAGCTCGTCGTCCGGCCGCTTGCCCTTCATCGCCAGCCAGATCCCGTGCGGCGCCAGCAGGTGGCCGCCCCAGGCCAGCATGTCGGCGAGGCTGGCGAACGCACGCGCGGTGACGCAGTCGAACTGGCCCTCGACGTCTTCCACCCGCGACTGCAGCGCGCGCACGCCCTCGAGTTTCAGCGCGCGGATCGCCTCGCGCAGGAAGCGCACCTTCTTGCCGTTGGAGTCGACCAGCAGGATCTCCCGTCCCGGCGCGGCGATCGCCAGCACGATGCCGGGCAGGCCGGGGCCGGTGCCGAGGTCGACCAGGCTTTGGCCCCGCACGTAGGGCAGGATCGCCAGCGAGTCGAGCAGGTGGCGGGTGACCATCTCCGCCGGGTCGCGCACCGCGGTGAGGTTGTAGGTCGCGTTCCAGCGCTCCAGCAGGGCCTGGTAATCGAGCAGCCGCGGCACCGCGCCGGCCGGCAGTTGCAACCCCAGCGCGGCGATGCCTTGTTCGAGTCGGGCCTGCAAGGCGTCGCGCGTGGTCATGGGGTCGCTCGGGGGAGAGGGGCGCAAAGTATCCGCGGCCCGCGCCGGCATTGCCAATCCCGTCAAAGGAAGACCCGCCGAAGCGGGTCGAAAGCTTGCAAATCCCCTGCGGCGCGGGCGCTCTCGGGCGCCCTGGCGCAGTGCACGACTCAGGCCGCGTCGAGTTCGACCCGGGTCACCATCATGCCGCGCTCGCGCAACGAGCTGTTGAGCGACTGTTTCACTTTCGCGCCGAGGTCGCGGCGGTCGGCGCCCGGCTCGCTGCGCAGGGCTTCCTGCGCACCGCGGCGAATCAGCTGGTCGACCTGCTCGAACACCGCATCGGCGCGCTCCGGCTCCAGCACCTGCCAGTACACCGTGCCGCGCACGTCGCGTGCGCCAGCCAGCGGCTCCTCGAAGCGCAGGGTCTGGCCGGCCAGGTTGATCTTGTGCCCGACCCGGTCCAGCAGCGGCAACACCAGATGCGTGCCCGACTGCAGCACGCGCACCAGCTTGCCGTGGCGATACAGGCTGTAGACCTGGCCGACCGGCACGCGCCTGACCGCACTGGCAAGCAGTACGGCGAGAATCATGAGCAGCAGGGTCATCAGAGTCGTCATGGCCTGAAAAAACAGTACCTTGCCTATGGTTTCTTCAAAATTTATACAGCTTGAGGATACAGCTGTCTGAACCCACGAAGATTAACCTGCATTTAACGCCAAAACCGAAGCTTTAACAATGGGGCCGAGCCGGCTATTGGCGACGCCATTCACAGAATCGCAAGCCCGATCCGGGTTGCCACCGACGGCAAGCCTGAATCGTGCCAAGCCACCGACTGCTGCGCCGCCGTAGCGCACGCTACGGACGATGCTGGCGCCACCGCTGGCGATCCATCCGCCAAGCCGTCCTTGGGCATCCATGGCTGTTGCGGCGCAACAGGAAATTTTGTTTTACAAGCACTTTACAATGCGCCATGAAAACGTTTACGTTGCCGCGGCAAAGCGGTTCTTCGCACTTTTTGCCCGGGCCTGTCAGGATGTCGGCAGCAACCATCAAAGATGTAGCGCGCGAGGCCGGGGTTTCCGTGGCCTCGGTGTCGCGCGCCTTGAATGAGGGTCGCGGGGTGACTGCCGAGACCAGCCGGCGCATCCATGAAGCCGCGCGGCGCCTGCACTACGTGCCGCATGCCGCGGCGCGCATGCTGATCACCCGCCGCACCAACACGGTCGGCGCGCTGCTGCCGGATCTTTACGGCGAGTTCTTCTCCGAACTGATCCGCGGCATCGACCTGGCCGCGCGGGCGCGCGGCCTGCACCTGCTGGTGTCCAGCTCGCACGACGACGCCGAAGCCGCCGCCGCCGCGCTGCGCGCGATGCAGGGCCGCGTCGATGGCCTGCTGCTGATGTCGCCGCACGCCGATGCCGATTTCCTGCGGCAGAACCTGCCGCAGGGCTTGCCCACCGTGCTGATGAATACCCGGCTGGCTGGTGCCGACTATTGCGCGCTGTCGGTGGACAACGACGGCGGCGCGCGGCTGATGGTCGAACACCTGCTGTCGCTGGGCCACCAGCGCATTGCCTTCATCCAGGGGCCGCCCGGCAACCGCGACGCCGCCGAGCGCGAACGCGGCTACCGCGATGCGCTCGCCCGCCTCGCACCAGGCAGTCCGGCGATCACCCTGGCGGGCGATTTCAGCGAGGCATCCGGCTATCGCGCCGGCCAGCAGGTGCTGGCGATGCGGCCGCGGCCCGACGCCGTGTTCGCCGCCAACGACATGATGGCGATCGGCTGCATGGCGGCGCTGCGCGAGGCCGGCATCTGCGTGCCGGAAGAAGTCGCCGTGGGCGGTTTCGACGACGTGCCGATGGCGCGCTACGTGACGCCGCCGCTGACCACCATCCAGGTGCACATCGCCGAACTCGGCGGCCAGGCGATGGCGCTGCTGGGCGAGCAGATCGACCACCCCGGCAGCGTGCCTGCCGGCACCCGCCGCCACGTCGGCGCCGAGCTGGTCGTGCGCGCATCCAGCGGAGCGCCGATCGCCTAGCGGCACGAACAGCTTGCCGATGCGGGATCGCGTCGGAGCGGGCCGCGCGGGATACCGGGCGGCTGGCGCGGAGGGATCGAGGGAATTCGTCCACGGGCAACACCCCAGCAACGCGGCAACAGAAGAGTCCGAACTACTTGCAACGACCTACGGGAGAGGATCCGCTCATGGCCAATCAACGCACGCTACCCAGGCATATCTCACTGGCCCTCGCCGGCCTGCTGGTCACCACGCTCGCGCTGCCGGGCGTGCAGGCCCAGACCAGCACGGCGATCCTGCGCGGCCACGTCAGCGCGGCGCAGGGGCAGACACCCACCGAGGTCGTCGCCACCAATGTCGCCACCGGCTTCGTCAACAAGGCCAGGGTCAACGCCGACGGCAGCTACACCCTGGCCGGACTGGCGCCGGGCAGCTACACCATCAGCTCCGGCGGCGCCAGCCGCACCGTCACCGTGCAGGTCGGCCAGTCGCTGAACCTGGACCTCGACGCCACCGCCGCGCCCAGCACCGCCAACGCCACCACCCTGCAGGGCGTCACGGTCAACGCGGCCACGCTGGTGGAGACGCGCACCTCGGAGGTGGCCACCAACATCACCCAGAAGCAGATCCAGACGCTGCCGCAGAACGAGCGCAACTTCCTCGACTTCGCCAAGCTGGTGCCGGGCGTGACCACCTCGCGCGACCCCACCCAGAAAACCTTCTCCTCGGGCGGTCAGTCGGCCGAGAATGTAAACGTTTTCATCGACGGCGCCAGCCTGAAGAACAATGTGCTCAAGGGCGGCATCGCCGGCCAGGACTCCACCCGCGGCAACCCGTTCTCGCAAGAGGCGGTGCAGGAATTCCGCGTGCTGACCAACAACTACAAGGCCGAGTACGAGCAGGCCGGCACCGCGATCATCACCGCGGTCACCAAGTCGGGCACCAACGAATTCCACGGTTCGCTGTACGACTACTACCAGAACCAGGGGATGATCGCGCAGAACTCGTTCGACAAGAAAAACCACGTCAAGAAGCCCGACTACAAGCGTGAGCAGCGCGGCTTCACCCTGGGCGGACCGATCATCAAGGACGTGGCGCAGTTCTTCATCAACTACGAGGAACGCAAGGACACCGCCAACAACACGGTGCAGATCAACGACCCGCGCTTCGCCCAGTACAACGGCACCTTCTCGGCGCCGTTCAACGAGAAGACCTTCTTCGGCAAGTTGAGCTGGCAGCCGGACGAGAACAACAACGTCGACCTCAGCCTGACCACCCGGCGCGACAGCGAGCAGCTCGGCTTCGGCGGCACCACCGCCTACAGCGCGCGCAGCAACCGCAAGAACAACGTCGACGACCTGCTGGTGAAATGGCAGTCGCGCGGCGACAGCTGGACCAACGACCTGCTGCTCGACGCCGGCATGGCGAAGTGGCACCCGACCTCGGCCGAGTCCGGCTCGGTGCGCCGCATCTACGACCCCGGCATCGCGGTGATCGGCAGCGGCAGCGACCTGCAGGACAAGGGCCAGGACCAGCGCACCCTGCGCGACGACTTCACCTGGTTCGGCCTGCCCAACCACACCATCAAGGCCGGCGTGAAATACGCCGCCTACGGCATCACGCTGGAACAGAACAGCGCCACCGTGCCCACCTACTATTTCCAGGAAGGCCCGGCCTTCCCCGGCGGCTTCGACTCGCCGTACAAGGCGGTGTACTCGCCCACCGGCGCCAGCGCCAACCTGCACACCAACCAGCTCGGCCTGTACGTGCAGGACGACTGGGACATCACCGAGCGCCTGCAGCTGAACCTGGGCCTGCGCTGGGACTACGAGACCAACGCGCTGAACAAGGACTACGTGACGCCGGCGGTGCAGATCCCCACGCTGGAATACCTGGGCCTGCAGGACTACATCAGCACCGGCCACAACCGCGACGGCTACAAGGGCGCGATCCAGCCGCGGCTGGGCTTCTCGCTGGACGTCAGCAAGGACGGCGACCAGAGCACCACCATCTTCGGCGGCGCCGGCCGCTACTACGACCGCACGCCGTTCGACTGGATCAGCCAGGAAGAACTGCACTCGCTGGTGCCGAACTACACCTTCCTGTTCAGCCCGGGCGGGGTCACCCCCGGCACCATCGCGTGGGATCCGAGCTACCTCACGCCGGCGGGGCTCAACAGCCTGCTGGCTTCCGGCCAGGCCGGCTTCAGCTCCGAGATCGACGTGATCAACAACAAGACCAAGCCGCCGCACACCGACCAGTTCAGCCTGGGCGTGCGCCAGGTGATGGGCGACTGGACCGCGTCGCTGACCCTGGCCCGCGTGCTCGGCTACGACCAGTTCACCTGGGTGTGGAATCGCCTGCCGGAGCCGGGTTTCGTGCTCAACCAGATGCCGGGCAGCCCGTACGGCGTGGTGCTGCACAACACCGACAAGAAGACCCAGTCCAGCAGCGTGCTGGTCAGCATCGACAAGCCGTACACCGAAGCCTCCGGCTGGGGCGTGGGCCTGGCCTACACCTACCAGCGCGCGCGCCAGCAGGGCAACGACAATTACTCGCTGGATTACGTCGATCCGGCCGGCTACCCCGCAGGCCACGTCGGCGAGAAGCAGCACCTGGTGTTGAATGGCATCGTGCGCGGGCCATGGGACACCCGCCTTACCGGCATCTTCACCTACGGTTCCGGCCTGCCCTACGACTACTTCGCCAACGTGCCGGGCTGCGACTACAACTGCATCTTCTTCCACAACGGCAAGTACGGGCAGAAGTACCTCAACCTCGACCTGTCGATCGCCAAGGAATTCCGCTGGGGCGAGAGCCAGGCGCTGGAGCTGCGCTTCGACGTGATGAACGTGTTCAACCGCGACGTCGACAACGGCTACATCAACAACCAGTACAACTGGGGCACGATGGACCCGAACCCCGACTTCGGCCGCGCCAGCAGCGCCGACCCGAACCAGACCCGTCGTTTCCAGATCGGCGCGCGCTACACGTTCTGATCCACCCGCGGCAGCCGGCGCCGCCGCTTCACCCGTCCGCCCGCAGATTGCGGGCGGACGTCTGAATGGCCCCGTGAATCCGTGCGAAGGCGCGGGTTCGCGCGGCTGCAAACGCAAAGTACGGCAGACCCATCATGACGTTTTCTCCCCGGCCCGCGTGGCTTTGCTCGCTACTGCTCGGCTTCGCCCTGATCATCACGGCCCCGGCCAGCCCCGCCTGGCAAGCCCGGCCCGCCGCGGCCACGCAAGCACGTGCGCCGGTCGTGCCGGCGCTGGTCAACGACCTCGAGCAGCGCAGCTTCCGCTTCTTCTGGGACAGCGCCAATCCCGCCAACGGGCTGATCCCCGACCACTACCCCGGCGAATCGTTCTCCAGCATCGCCGCCGTCGGCTTCGGCCTGACCGCCTACGGCGTGGGCGTGGAGCGCGGCTACATCACGCGCGAACAGGCGATCGAACGCACCCTGGCCACCCTGCGCTTCTTCGACACCGCGCCGCAGAATGACAGCGAGGACGACGCCAGCGGCTACCGCGGCTTCTTCTACCACTTCCTCGATATGCGCAGCGGCAAGCGCTACGCGCGCTGGACCGAGCTGTCCACGGTGGACACCACCCTGCTGCTCGGCGGCGTGCTGTTCGCGCAGTCGTACTACGACCGCGACGCACCGGCCGAACGCACGATCCGCGCGCTGGCCGACCGCATCTACCGCCGCGTCGACTGGACCTGGGCGCAGGCACGCCCGCCGCTGGTCAGCATGGGCTGGACGCCGGAAGGCAAGTTCATCCCGCACGACTGGGAGGGCTACAACGAGGCCATGCTGCTGTACGTGCTGGCGCTGGGCTCGCCCACCCACCCGGTCGACAGCAACGCCTGGCGCGCATGGACGAGCACCTACGACCGCCACTGGGGCAAGTTCGAAGGGCAGCAGCTGCTGAACTTCGGCCCGCTGTTCGGCCACCAGTACAGCCACGCGTGGATCGACTTCCGCGGCATCCGCGACGCCTGGGGCCGCGCGCACGACCTGGACTACTTCGAGAACAGCCGCCGCGCGGTGATCGCCCAGCGCAACTATGCGATCGCCAACCCCGGCGGCTGGAGCGGCTACGGTCCGAACGTGTGGGGGCTGACCGCCAGCAACGGTCCGGGCGGCATCGTGGTGGAAGGCCACGGCCGGCGCGAGGAGTTCTACGGCTACACCGCGCGCGGCGCCGGGCTCGGCTACCTGGTCGACGACGGCACCATCGCGTCGACCGCTGCCGCCGGCTCGATCGCGTTCGCGCCGGAGCTGGTGATCCCGGCGCTGCAGGAAATGCGGCGCCGCTACGGCAAGGCCATCTACGGCGAGTACGGCTTCGTCGACGCGTTCAACCCCAGCTTCCACGTGCAGACCGGGCTGCGCACCGGCAAGCTGCTGCCGATGGGCTGGGTCGACAACGTGTACCTTGGCATCGACCAGGGCCCGATCGTGCTGATGATCGAGAACTGGCGCAGCGACTTCGTGTGGAACGTGATGAAGAAGAATCCGTACATCCGCAAGGGACTCGAGCGTGGCGGCTTCGAAGGTGGCTGGCTGGGCGCGAGGGCCGCGGAAAAATGAAACCGGGCGCGTGGCGATCGCGGCGCGGCCCATGGCTGGCCTGCCTCGCCCTGTGCAGCGTATTGCTGGGCAGCTGCGCGCCGGCGCCGACCGGACGCGAGCTGACGTTCTGGACCATCGGCCGCGAAGGCGAGGCGATCGTCCAGCTGCTGCCGGCGTTCGAGCGCGCGCATCCTGGCATCCACGTGAAACTGCAGCAGCTGCCGCTGACCGCGGCGCACCAGAAGCTGCTCACCGCGTTCGCCGGCGGCTCCACCCCGGATCTCAGCCAGCTCGGCAACACCTGGCTGCCCGAACTGGCCGCACTTGGCGCGCTGCAGCCGCTGCAGGCGCGGGTGGATCGTTCGACCGTGATCCAGCCACGCGACTACTTCGCCAGCATCTGGGCCACCAACATGATCGACGGCACGCTGTATGGCGTGCCGTGGTATGTCGACACGCGGCTGCTGTTCTACCGCCGCGACCTGCTCGAGGCAGCCGGCTTCGACGCGCCGCCGCGCAACTGGGACGAATGGCGGCGTCAGCTCGCTGCGCTGAGCGACCCGGCGCAGCACCGCTACGGCATCCTGCTGCCGACCAACGAGTACGAGCAGCTGATGTCGCTGGCGCTGCAGCAGGGCGAGACGCTGCTGCGCGACGGCGGCCGCTACGGCAACTTCGAGAGCGCCGGCTTCAAGCGCGCGCTCACCTTTTACGTGGACACCTTCAAGCTGCAGCAGGCGCCGGCGATCACCAACGTCGAGGCCGGCAATCCGTGGACGGAATTCGGCCGCGGCGTGTACGCGTTCTACCTGTCCGGGCCGTGGAACATCGGCGAGTTCCGCGCGCGCCTGCCCGCCGCGCAGCAGGACGACTGGGCCACCGCGCCGCTGCCCGGCCCGGACGGCGCCGGCATCGGCGTGGCCGGCGGCTCCAGCCTGGTGATCTTCCGCGCCTCCAAGCACAAGGACGCCGCCTGGCAACTGATCGAATACCTGTCGCAACCGGCGGTGCAGCAGCAGTTCTACGACCTGCTCGGCGACATGCCGCCGCGGCGCAGTTCGTGGGAAGGCGGCGCGCTGCGCGACGACCCGAAGGCGCGCGCGTTCCGCGAGCAGCTGGAGCAGGTGAAGCCGACCCCGCCGGTGCCGGAGTGGGAGCGCATCGCCAACGAGATGCAGCTGGTCGCCGCCGAGGCGATCGCCGGCCGGCTGACGATCGACCAGGCCGCCGCCGAGATCAACCGGCGCGCCGACGCGATCCTGGCCAAGCGGCGCTGGGTGCTCGACCATGCCGCGCCCCATCATGCGGAGCACAGCCGATGAACCCGCAGCGCGGCGCCTGGCTGTTCCTCGCCCCGGCGCTGGTCGTGCTGGGCGTGTTCTTCCTGCTGCCGGTGCTGGCCGCGCTCGCGCTCAGCCTGACCGACTACGACCTCTACGCGCTGGCCGACCTGCGCAACCTGCGCTTCGTCGGCCTCGCCAACTACTGGGCGCTGCTGCAGCGCCCGCTGTTCTGGTCGGCGCTGGGCCACACGCTGTACTTCGTGGCGGTGGGCGTGCCGTTGTCGCTGGGTGCCTCGCTGGGCGCGGCCATGCTGCTCAACTCGCCGCTGGCACGCTGCAAGCCGCTGTTCCGCACCGCGCTGTTCGCGCCGGTGGTGACCACGGTGGTGGCGGTGGCGGTGATCTGGCGCTACCTGTTCAACACCAAGTACGGCATGGCGAACTACGTGCTGGGCCTGCTCGGCATCCAGCCGGGCGACTGGCTGGGCGATCCGCACTGGGCGATGCCCACCATCATCGCGTTCGCGGTGTGGAAGAACTTCGGCTACAACATGATCATCTTCCTCGCCGGGCTGCAGGCGATCGCGCCGGAGCTGTACGAGGCCGCGCGCATCGACGGCGCCTCGCCCTGGCGGCAGTTCCGCCACATCACCCTGCCGATGCTCAAGCCCACCATGCTGATGGTCGGCATCCTCACCGTGTCGGGCTATTTCCAGCTGTTCGCCGAACCCTACGTGATGACCGAGGGCGGACCGCTGCAGAGCACGGTGAGCGTGCTGTACCTGATGTACGACGAGGGCTTCAAGTGGTGGAACCTCGGCTCCGCCTCGGCGGTGGCGTTCCTGCTGTTCCTGCTCATGTTCGCGGTGACCGTGCTGCTGCTGAAGCTGTCGCGGCGCGGAGAGGCACCGTGAACCCGCGCCTGGCGAAGGCGCTGGTCAACGGCCTGCTGCTCGGCATGGCGGCAGTGGCGCTGTTCCCGCTGCTGTGGATGTTGTCGGTCTCGTTCATGGCGCCGGGCGAGGCCAGCGCGCTGCCGCCGCCGCTGCTGCCAAAGCACCCCGGCTGGGCGAATTACCGCGAGCTGTTCGTGCGCGCCGGCATGGGCCGCTACCTGCTCAACAGCGTGCTGGTGGCCAGCGCGATCACCGCGCTCTCGCTCGTCTTCAACCTGCTGGCCGGCTACGCCTTCGCCAAGCTGCGCTTCGCCGGCCGCGAGCGGCTGTTCCAGGCGCTGCTCGGCGCGCTGGTGATCCCCGCCCAGGTGGCGATGCTGCCGCTGTTCCTGCTGCTGAAGTACATGGGTCTGGTCAACAGCTACGCCGGCGTGGTCGCGCCGGCGCTGGCCAGCGTGTTCGGCATCTTCCTGGTGCGTCAGTACGCGCGCGGCATCCCCGACGAGCTGCTGGAGGCGGCGCGCATCGACGGCGCCGGCGAGTGGCGCATCTTCGCGCAGATCGTGCTGCCGCTGCTCAAGCCGATCACGGTGACGCTGGCGATCTTCAGCTTCCTCGCCGCGTGGAACGACTTCATGTGGCCGCTGATCGTGCTGACCGGACAGGAGCACTACACGCTGCCGATCGGGCTGGCCTCGCTGGCGCGCGAGCACGCGCAGGACAGCGAGCTGATGATGGCCGGCTCGGTGGTCACCGTGCTGCCGGTGCTGGCGCTGTTCCTGGCGCTGCAGCGCCACTACCTGCAGGGGCTGCTGCTGGGCAGCGTGAAGGGCTGAAACCAGCCACTGCGTTCGGCGTCCGGCTTCGGCAGGAGTCCGCTGGCGGGCGATGCTCTTTCGCCGCGTAACGAAAGGCATCGCGCGCCAGCGGGCTCCTGCAGCACGGTTGGCGATCTCAGAATTTGCCGGCGCGGAAGTCGGCGATCGCCTGGTGGATCTGCTCGGGCGTGTTCATCACGAACGGGCCGTAGCGGGTGACCTGCTCGTTCAGCGGCTGCCCGGCAACCACCAGCAAGCGCGATGGCTGGTCGCCGCCGGCCAGCTGCAGCTGGCTGCCTTCGGACAGCACGCCCAGCTCGCTGCGGCGCAGCTGCTCGCCGCCGACCAGGGCCGATTCGCCTTCGAACACGTAGGCGAAACCGTGATGGCCAGTCGGCAGTTCCAGCGTGAATTGCGCGCCCGCTTGCAGGGCCACGTCCAGATAGATCGGCGCGGTGACGATACCCTCGACCGGGCCGGTGGCGCCGGCCAGCTCGCCGGCGATCACTTTCACCTCGACGCCCTCGGCCGGACGCACCAGCGGGATGCGTTCGGGACCGATGTCCTGGTAGCGCGGCACAGTCATCTTGTCCTTCGCCGGCAGGTTCACCCACAGCTGGAAGCCCCACATCAGGCCGTTTTCCTGCTGCGGCATCTCCGAGTGCAGGATGCCGCGGCCAGCGGTCATCCACTGCACGCTGCCGGGGGTGAGGTCGCCGCGGTTGCCGTGGTTGTCCTGGTGCTGCATGTGCCCGGCCAGCATGTAGGTGACCGTCTCGAAGCCGCGATGCGGATGCTCCGGGAAACCGGCGATGTAGTCGTCGGCGCTGTCGGAGCGGAACTCGTCCAGCAGCAGGAACGGGTCGAGCATGTCGAGCTCCGGCTGGCCGATGATGCGCTTCAGCTTCACGCCGGCACCGTCGGACGTGTCCATGCCGAGGATGCGGCGGGTGATGTGGCGGTCGCTCATGGCGTACTCCGGTTCAAGGATGACTGGCGGCCAAGATGGCCCCGTTCACGCACTTGTCCAAGTACCGGCAGCGGAACGGATCGTTCACGAAGAGCGTGGAGCAAGGCACAGGAGCGGGCAACCGGGAAAAGCCCGGCCGCACCAGCCGCTTTCACCCGCTTCCCTCACTCCCGTTTTTTTCAGTGCACCCAATGCCCGCTGCGCTGGCGCGGCGGGTTGCCGTCGTCGCCGGGGTCGGGCTGCTGCTGGCGCACCATCGCCTCGACTTCCGCCTCGGTGGCGGGCTTGGCCTGCCAGTACTGGTTCACCGCGCCGAGCACGGCCGGCAGCTGGGCCAGGCATTCGTCGTACTCATCGTCGCTGAGCTTCTCGAACTCGGCGTCGGCGCTGAGGATGCCCTCGTCCACCGCCAGCGCCATCACCGGGCCGAGCAGCTCCATCAGCTGCGGGTCTTCGGCCAGCCGGCTCTCCCACAGCCCGGCGCGCAGGTCGATGCCACGGCTGAAGCCTTCGCACCAGCCGGCGGCGGACAGCATCGGGCCGCCCTCCGTCTCGACCTCGCCGAGGATCGGCTCGTAGGCATCGACCTCGAGCTCGGCGATGATCGAATCGTTGAGCTTGGCCAGCAGCGCCAGCACGCGGTTGCCTTCGTCCTCGTCGGTGAACGGCTCGTGCAGTACCTCGGGCAGCCATTCGTCCGGCAGCACCAGCAGCGGGCCGACCGCCAGCGCCGAGAGCAGGCCGTGCACGCCGTCCAGCAGCAGGTCGCCTTCGCCGGTGTGCGCCCGCAGGTAGCGGTCCAGTTCATCCAGTTCGCTGTCGTCCAGCGAGCTGGGCCATTCGCTTTTTGCGGTCATGTCGTTCGGATGTCCAGGTCCAGCGTCACCGGCGTGTGGTCGGAAGGTCGCTCCCAGCGGCGCGGTTCGCGGTCGATCGCCGCCGCGGTGGCGGCGGATTTCAGGGCATCGCCGATCAGGATCAGGTCGATGCGCAGGCCCATGTTGCGGCGGAACGCGGCCTGCCGGTAATCCCACCAGCTGTAGTGCCCGGGCGCGGCCTCGAACAGCCGGAAGCTGTCGTGCAGGCCGAGCCCGGTGATCGCCTTGAGCGCGGCGCGCTCCGGCGGCGAGCACAGGATGTCCTCGCCCCAGGCCACCGGGTCGTACACGTCGCGATCGTCCGGGCAGATGTTGAAGTCGCCCAGTACCACCAGCTTCGGGTGGCGCTCCAGTTCGCGCGCGAGGAATTCGCGCACCTTGGCCAACCAGTCCAGCTTGTACGCGTACTTCTCGTCGCCGACCGCCTTGCCGTTGACCACGTACAGGTCGACCACGCGCACGCCACCGATGGTGGCGGCGAGGATGCGCCGCTGCGGATCGTCCAGGCCGGGAATGTCGGTGACCACGTCGCCAAAGTCGTCGTGGGTGCCGTCGCGGGCCAGGATCGCCACGCCGTTGTAGGTCTTCTGGCCCGAATACACTGCCCGGTAGCCGGCCGCCGCCAGCTCGTCCACCGGAAACTTCGCGTCCTCCAGCTTGGTTTCCTGCAGCGCCACCACGTCCGGCCGCGCATCGGCCAGCCACTGGGTCAGCTGCGGCAGGCGCACCTTCAGCGAGTTGACGTTCCACGAGGCGATCTTCATGGCGCCATTGTACGGGATGCGCCAGCGGCCACCGCGGCGCCGGCCGGACAGGGCGGAAGGCGGCGCAAGATGAACGGGGGCGACGAAAAAACCACCGGGGCCGCGGATTCCAGTGTATGCTGGTCGGGCAAGAGTCCGGTGAAACTCCCGATTCCTGCTTCCTTTGCGGCCCGTGCCTTGCGCATCGGGCCGCAAACACATCCATGCTTCAAAGGTAAAGTTACATGTCGGATCGTCAGAGCGGTACAGTCAAGTGGTTCAACGACGCCAAGGGTTTTGGCTTCATCACCCCGGAAAGCGGTGATGACCTGTTCGTGCATTTCCGCGCGATCCAGGGCACGGGCTTCAAGTCCCTGCAGGAAGGTCAGCGCGTCACGTTCATCGTCACCAAGGGCCAGAAGGGCCTGCAGGCTGAGGAAGTCCAGGCGGCCTGAAGTCCCTCGGACTCCAACCCCTGAAAAAAAACCCGCTTCGGCGGGTTTTTTTTTGCCCCCATGTAGGAGCCCGCTCGCGGGCGATGCTCCGAAAGCCGGGATCCGGGATTCGCAACGGCAAGGCATCGCCCGCGAGCGGGCTCCTGCGGGCGATGCCGGTCAGGCTAGTCCGTGACTGCGCAGCAGCGCCTCCGGCTCCGGCTTGCGGCCACGGAAGGCGACGAAGCTTTCCAGCGCCGGGCGGCTGGCGCCGACGGCGAGGAACTCGCGGCGGAAGCGCTCGCCGGTGGCGCGGTCGATCACGCTGCCGCCTGCTGCCGCCTGCTGCTCGAACGCGCCGAACGCATCGGCGCTGAGCAGTTCGGCCCACAGGTAGCTGTAGTAGCCGGCCGCGTAGCCGCCGGCGAAGATGTGGCTGAAGCCGTGCGGGAAGCGCTGCCATGCCGGCGGATGCAGCACCGCGACCTGCTTGCGCACCTCTTCCAGCACCGCCAGCGCACGCGCCCCCTGCGCCGGGTCGTACTCCAGGTGCAGCAGGAAATCGAACAGCGCGAATTCCAGCTGGCGCACCAGGAACAGTCCGGCGTGGAAGTGCCGCGCGGCCAGCATGCGTTCGAACAATTCGTCCGGCAGCCGCGCGCCGGTCTGCCAGTGCTTCGCGAACAGGTCCAGCGCCTCGCGGTTCCAGCCGAAGTTCTCCATGAACTGGCTGGGCAGCTCCACCGCGTCCCATTCGACGCCGTCGATGCCGCCGATCGAGGGCAGCGCGATCGCGGTGAGCAGGTGGTGCAGGCCGTGGCCGAACTCGTGGAACAGGGTCAGCACGTCGTCGTGGGTGAGCAGGGCCGGCTTGCCCTCGGTGGGCGGCGCAAAGTTGCAGGTGAGGAAGGCCACCGGCAGCTGCAGGTGTTCGCCGTCGTCGAAGCGGGCGCGGCAGACGTCCATCCACGCGCCGCCGCGCTTGCCGTTGCGCGCGTACAGGTCGACATAGGCGCCGGCAAACACGCGGCCGTCCGCGTCGCGCACGTCGTAGTAGCGCACCTCGGGATGCCACACGTCGACGCCGGCGCGCTCGACGAGGGAGATGCCGTAGAGTTTTCCGGCGAGGCCGAACAGGCCGTCGATCACCGCCGGCAGCGGGAAGTACGGCTTCAGCTGTTCCTCGTCCAGCGCGTAGTCGCGCTGGCGCAGTTTCTCCGCGGCGTAGCCGACGTCCCACGGCTCGAGGTTGTCGAGCTTGAGCTCGGTGCTGGCGAACTCGCGCAGCCGGGCCAGTTCGCGCTGCGCCACGGGTTTCGCGCGCGCGGCCAGGCCGCGCAGGAATTCCAGCACCTCGGCCGGCGAGGCGGCCATCTTGGTCGCCAGCGATTCCTCCGCCGCGTTGGCGAAGCCGAGCAGCTGCGCGGCCTCGTGGCGCAGCGCCATGATCTTCTCGATGCGCGCGCTGTTGTCGAACTTGCCCGCGTGCGGACCCTGGTCGGAGGCCCGCGTCTGGTAGGCCCAGTACACCCGCTCGCGCAGGCCGCGGTTGTCGGCATAGGTCAGCACGGCCTGCACGCTGGGCTGCTTCAGGGTGACCAGATAGCCGTCCAGCTGCTGGTCTTCGGCGTACTGGCGCAGCACCGCGCGGCCGGATTCGGGCACGCCGGCGAGATCGCGCTCGTCGGTGACGTGCTCGTGCCATGCCTCGCTGGCGTCGAGCACGGCGTTGGAAAATTCGGTGGAGAGTTTCGACAGCTCCACCCCGATCGCGCGGAAGCGCGAGCGAGCCGGCTCGTCCAGCGCCACGCCGGACAGCTTGAAGTCGCGCAGCGCATGCTCGACCAGCGCGCGCTCGGGCCGCGGCAGCGCGGCGAAATCCGGCGCCGCGGCCAGCGCCTGCACCGCGGCATACAGCTCGCGGTTCTGGCCCAGCTCGATCGCGTGCTCGGTGAGCTTTTCCTCGGCTGGCCCGTAGACCTTGCGCAAGGCCTCGCTGTCGGCCACCGAATGCAGGTGCGACACCGGCGCCCAGGCTCGCGCCAGGCGCTGCTCCAGCCGTTCCTGGGTCAGCATCACGTGGCCGAAGTCGCGCGGTGCGCCGGCTGCGACCAGTGCGTCGATGCCGGCGCGGTAGTCGGCCAGGATCGTGTCGATCGCCGGTTCGACGTGTTCCGGGCGGATCTGCGCGAACGCCGGCAGCACGTCGTCGGCCAGCAGCGGGTTGGGATGACTCATGGACGCTCCTTTGCAGGCCGTCAGCGTGGCGACCGCGCCGGGCGAAATCAAGCGTGGCGACGTGACGGGCGACCCGGGCGCGCGGCTAGAATGCCCGGATGAATCCCCTGCGCAGCTTCAAGGGCGTCGCGCCCAGTCTCGGTCAGCGCGTCTACGTCGACCCCGCCGCCAGCGTGATCGGCGACGTGGCGCTGGGCGACGACGTCTCGGTCTGGCCGGGCGCGGTGCTGCGCGGCGACGTCAACCACATCCGCGTCGGCGCGAAGACCAGCATCCAGGACGGCGCCATCGTGCACGTCGCCCACGCCGGGCCGTACGGCCCCGGCTTCCCGTGCCTGATCGGCGCGGGCGTCACCGTCGGCCACGCCGCGGTGGTACATGCCTGCACGATCGGCGACTACTGCCTGATCGGCATGCACGCCAGCGTGCTGGACGGCGCGGTGGTGATGAAACACGGCTTCGTCGGCGCCGGCGCACTGATCCCGCCGGGCAAGGTGGTCGGCGAGGGCGAGCTGTGGCTGGGCAACCCGGCGCGGTGCGTGCGCCGGCTCGGCGAGCGCGAGATCGAGCAGCTGCACTACTCGGCCGACCATTACGTGCGGCTGAAGGACGCCTACCTGGCGGACGGCTGAGCGGGGATCACGGCGCGCCGCGCGGGGCGTGCGCCTGGCGGATGCGCGCGGCCTCGGCCTCGTGCCGCCGCCGCTCCAGGTTGCGCGCGGCGGAGAGCTTGCCGCCGAGCAGGGCGAGGGTGAAGTTGTCGCGGTCGAACTCGCGCAGCAGGTCGATCTCGCGGCGCGCCTCGTCCAGGCCGTTCTGGTTGATGCTGCGCTCGATCTCCTCCGCCGCGCGCGGGAACGATTCGCGCAGGGCCTCGTTGGCGGTGCGGTTGTCCGGCTCCAGCTGCAGCACGCTGAGGTAGAACTCGAACGCGTTGCTGCCGGCCGGCGCCACCAGCCGCCCGTCGTGCATCGCGTCGCGGGCCAGGCCGAGCAGGATCGCGCTGCCGCCTTGCGCATCGTCGCCCGCCGCGTCGGCGGATGACGGAACGGTGGAGGACGGCACCATCGCGTCCGGCGCGACGTTCGCGCTCGCCTGGCCGTAGCGGAAGATGCCGGCGGCCGCGGCCAGCAGCGCGAGACCGACCAGGACGAGCAGGTAGCGTTGTGCTGCGGCGGAAGAGAAACGGAGCATGACACCTGCTGCGCACACGATGGCCGCGCGCTGGAGCCGTCGCCACCGACGCGCTCCCGGCGGTCCGGCCATCATCGCCGGGCCGTGTTGCAGCGGTGTGGCGGCGCCGCTTCAACGCACCGAGGTGGCCGCCTCCAGCCGCGCCAGCCAGGCCAGCGCGTGATGACGGTCGGCGCCGCACATCGCCGGCTCGGCGCGCAGGCTGGCGCACGCGGCGGGCCGCTCGGGGCGGCCGAAGATCGCGCAGCGGTGGTCGGCGGTGAGCTGCACGCAGCGCACGCCGGCGGGTTTCCCCTCCGGCATGCCGGGGATCGGCGAGAACTTTGGCGGATTACCCAAAGTTGTCAAAACAGCAGGAAGCGTTGATTAAACGCTAAGCCATCGAAAAGATCTCATCTATTTCACATAGATAGGAGCAATAAGCAAAACGCTGGGGGCTCAATTTGTGAGTTTGAAGCGATGCCACTTGTCGCGAATTCGCGTTGGCTTGGCGAACATCCGCACGTCGCAATCAGTGCCGATCTGCTCGATCAGGTCTCGGCGCTCATTCCCTCGCTCTCGCCTGATATGCAGTGTCGCGTCTTCCCGACTCTGAAAAATGTCGAAGCGTACCTTCAACTCACGCGACAGACGCTCACAGCCGAGCTACTTCGAAACAAAGAACAAACGAGGTCGCTCTGCGAGGGTTTCATTGGAGCGGCGTATTCACCAATTTTTCAGGGGCAATCCCTCGCTGCGGCATGCCGACAAGGGAAGACTCTTCTAACGCTCGTCAATAGGCTCGGTCTATCTGATCCCGAGGCGCTTCGGGTGAAACGATTCTCGGCGTATGTCCTCACCCCTGACGTTACAGAGTGGATGTCCCGATTCGAGATCGTCGAGCTAGATGAAGATGCGAAGTGGCTTTGGCGCGGATGGACGACGCCCAACAAGGCTGGTCGAGTGTGCGGCTTTGATCTATATGGGGTCTATGCGCGCCTAGGTCGTGAGTTTACTCAGCGCCTTTTCGAAGCCCTGCGGAAGGCTCTTCTTGGATCCAGGTCGGCGTCCATTCACGGCGTAGCGGAATTCTGCCAATTTATCGCGAGTTTGCCGCCAGAAATCCAGGTGAGCCATTTCGATGATCCCTATTTTGTTGACGATTTCTTTGTGCAGTTCATTCGATATTTTTTCTCCACAGTACTCGGGCGTGGCCTCAAGATTGCATCTCAACTAAGTCATTGGAACTACGGCTTTTTGCGCTTCGCCAATAAGTACCTGTTCGATCAGGTTATGACACATCCCGCTAGGCCACTGCCGCATGCTCCGAGGATGTACAGAGGGTGCATGCCGCGAATTTCGACAAATGATCACGGCACCTCTATTTCCACCACGCTACTGACGCACATACCCCTGGAGATCAGCGATTCCAGCGCGAGAGAAATGCTCTTTAATCAGATACAGACTGATTTCGACAGAATCGTCGCGTGGGCGCGAGTTGAAACGGAGCTTCTTTGGGCTGCTCATCAGCGCCGACTCGAACTGGCACCACGAGGGACGATCCGACACGTATATACGTTGGGCGGTGAACGCAAACGTCGTCTAGGGCTGACTTGCCCTACAAATCCAGACTGGTTCGCCAATGCTGCGGCGACCTATGAAGCCAACGGCCACTTCGGTGCTCACGCCCATGCAGAGAAGATATTTCCTGCGCCGATGATCGATACATCGCGCAAGCTTGGCCTTCCGGTCGACGGAGCACTCCTTCCACATGCCGCGCTGCTCGTTGCGATGGACCCCAAGATCACATGTGCGTTCCTTGAGGAACTTGAGCTTTACGACCGTCACGGAAAGCAAACTGGCTTCGTGGAACTTGACGGTGTGTGTTACTTGGTGGGCCGCAAAAGAAGAAGAGGCCCGCGGCTCGCCCAACAGGAGGTTGCTCTCAATGATTCGACGAAGGAGATCGTCGAGCAAGTTATTCAGCTGACGAGTCCCCTACGGAATTACCTAAGGAAGTGCAAGAGCTCGCACTGGCGCAAGCTCTTTCTGACGGTTAGTTCTGTGGCAGGAATGCCGCACATGCAGAATTTCTCTGCTCAGACATCGACAAAACTCGATGATCTTGCATTGCGATTTATAACGGCTCTCGGGCTCAACGAACATGATGCTCTAGATATCGCGAAGCGATTTAGCTTACGTGCCCTACGAGCTTCCGCGGGAGTAATCGTTTACCTACGCACTAAAAGTGTTACGGACATGGCTCGCGCTCTTGGCCATAACGTGTGCTCTCCCAACTTGCTTGATCACTACCTACCACGTCCAATCCAAGTGTTCTTCCAAGAGAGATGGATTCGTATCTTCCAATCAGCGTTGATATGCGAAGCGATGAAGGACAGCGATTACTTACTTGAGTCTAGCCCATTTCAAACCATGGATGAACTCGATGCCTTTCTTGGCAAACATGCTCTAAAGCAAATTCCAAAACACATCATTGACCCAGACGATCCTGTTGACATCGAAGGCAGTGCGCCGGAGTCCACAAAGGTGGTCTTCGGCATAAGCAATGGAGTTATGACCGCCCTACTCAGTCTGGATCTGGCGGTACGGGCAGCGATAAGACGCCCATCGGGGCGTGCCGTGTACTGGTCCGGGGTCGCACATCGCCTGTGTGAGTATCTCGCCACCTTGGATGACCGGCCGGATCTCACCAAGTGCCTCAAATGGGCCAGGGAGCACGCATCGGCAAACGCATTTGGAGAGCTCATCTATGGATAAGGCAATTCTCTGGCCTACGGCAAAAGGAGGACAGCTCCCAGCAGCCGATTTCCTAGCTGACATCAAGATGCTCTCCGAATGTTCTGCGGATCGCTACCGCACCGCACGCTGGCTAGCCACCGATTTCGAAAATCCGGTTTGGTCCCTTCAATTTGATCGTGCCAAAGGTAAATGTTTCGAGATAGATTGGCGCGTTCGCCTTGGTCTCGGCCCGACGCTGCTAACGGACAATCGACATCGGCCGCTGCTAACTACGCTGCGAACTTGGCTGACGTTTCAAACGCACACCGATGCCACCAACTACGCGCTGCGTTGTCTAAGGACCGAGTACGAGATAGTTATCAGGGCCACCCTGTGGATCGACTACCTACTGATACATGCTGAACAGCTCCAGTTACCCGCCCATGGCCTTGGCGCGATCACTCATGATCAGCTGATTGAGGCCATTTACATGGTTGCAAGTAACTCACGGCGAAGTATTTCAGTTTATCAGTGGCCGTCTCGCCTCACGTCGTATCTACGCGAGCACACCTCATCCGTAAATTCAGATGAGGCTCGCGCTATGACGCGTGAATATCCGTTTTTAGCTCGGGATGTTCCGCCCTCCCAAGAATGCCTCACTGAACTTTCGCAAGAAGAGATTGTATTAGCGCGCTGCTGGCTCTGGCGAGAAGGTTACTATGTATCTCTTAGGAACGACCCCACCTCTTATCAATGGTCTCCATTTCTAAGGCCGCTAGTCGAAGCTATCTACATGAATACGCTGCGGGGCTATGTTGCCAAACCGTCCGCTCCGGAACTGTGTTTGACTCCAGGTCATCGAGCGGCAAGTCGGGAATATCCTGCCGTTCCTATAAAGCATTCCGGTGGGCGCATGAACGAGCGCGTGCTGCGCGGTTATATTACCTCGCTTCGATCGCTCGCCCATCTACACGTGATGGGGCAAGAAGTACCTTTCACAGCACTCCAATCAATAGACGTTAAAGGGACCATTCAAGCGCTCGACCCGCCTGTAGGCCAGCGATTTAGGTCCGTGCCCGCCTCGGTGGTGTTTAAAGCAGTACGCCACGCCATTGAGTACGCTCTGGAGTTTGGCGAGGATCTCGTTGAGGCCTATCTCCTCTTGGCAGAAAGCGCTCGCTCTGCTGGAGGGAGTATTAGCGTTTTTTGTCACAACCGGTCACTCAAAGGTTATCTCTCAACTCGACTACGACGGCTCGGCGTGCGGGCATGGACCTGTGAGCCGTCCAACGCTGGCGTCATCGGCGGCCCAGCCCTTAGCGGTCACTCCGGCTACTACCGCCTGCTACGCTCGAAACCGGGCTTGTGGGAACTTTTGCGCGTTCTTTACGGGGCTATCGAAATAGTTGCCGGATCGACCATGGCGCGCCGATCAGGTGAGCTAGTGGATCTTGTCGCCGGATCTTGCCTTAACGCTTCCGAAGATCAGTTACTTTTTCGCAATCGAAAGTCCGGTGTCCTTGGATACCGAGAACTCGAAGAGCGGCCAATACCACCGATTGCCGTGCGGCTTATAAAAATGCTCGAATCTCTCCAGAACGGGTTGATTCGCATTGGGGTGCTACAGTCGAAAACAGCTTTATTTGCACCGCCCACTGTTTGTGGTAATGCGCCACTTTGTGAAATTGTTTCGGAGGCGTTTGATGACTCGGTAGATCTCTTTTGTGACTACTTTGAACTTCCTCTCAACACGAAAGGTGAGCGCTATTACTTGAGGCAACACCAATTTCGCCGCTTTTTCGCAATGATGTTCTTTTGGTCCAATCAATTTGGCGGGCTCGACACGTTGCGGTGGTTTCTTGGGCACTCTGACATTGCCCATATCTACCACTACATCACTGAGGTCACCCCAGGCACGGTACTTAGAGGCGTAGCGGCGGAGTGGGCGCTGAGCGCCGTAAAGGACCACGATAATGTCGCTGAGCGACTAAGTGACCTCATTGAAGAGCGCTTTCACACACGAAAATTCCAGATTCTTAAAGACGAAGAGCTCCAGGAATACATCGAAGAGCTCATGCTGTCAGGTGTCGTGGTGATCGAGCCCGAATTTCTGGATGACTCGCGGTCCTACCGCATTCTCATAAGAATTATTCCGCGGAGTGCTCAATGAGCGTCTCCCGCAACGAAGCGAACGCCGCATCGGTGATTGCGCTCGTAGATTTGTTGACGAAAGTCATTGCCAAACCAAGTGATCACCTGAACAGTGCGAGTCTCAGCCATGCCTTAACGTCTCAAGGTGCCCTCGCAGCGTATGAGAGTCTTGAGCTCGGGATACGCCGAGCAAGTCTCAACACACAAAAGAAGGCCTGTGATTTTTGTTTGGGTGGTTTTGCAGTGCTTGACTCTTTGCGGCGTAGAGCACGCGAGTCCATCGCGAGCGCGAAGACTCAGGCTCGCCATAGTGGGAAACGTACAAAGGAAGGGCTACTTTTGCGTGTTACTGAGCAAGAGCAGGAGATCCAGCTGCTTTTGGAAGACTTGCAACTTCTACAGCGCGCTTTTGAGCGCCGGTCTATGCAGGCGCGAAGTTACGCTGAGAGTTCAAAAATGCCATCCATCATTGCGCTTTGTCGAGCTGAACAACGCGAGATCGACACCGGACTTGATCTACGGCGAAAGGTATTTGAAGCATCCAATGTAAGACCCATCGTGCGCCCGTGAGCATGCAGAAGCATAAGTTGTACCGCCTTACCTCGGACTCGTGGAAGTTGCCACTCTACGTCGACGACCACGGCGCACTGACTACCGTCGCCGCGATCGATATACCTTTGATCCTATGGCCCGACGGACGCTGGTGCCATATCGGTAACGCTTATATGTTGCGGCTCTTCGAACGCGGTTTGTCTCGACGCAATCGCGGAGGGACGCTCTTTACCTATGCGACGAACATTAGTCACCTTCTACGGCTTCTGTACCAGCGCCGCATTGCACCGGAAGATCTTTCGGACAATCAGTTCACTGCGTTTGTGCATTCTCTTCTAGAAGAGCGCACGGTTGCGGAGCCAAACATGCCATTGCGGGATGCCAACACTGTATTGGCAATTGGTCGTGCTTCGTTGGACTTTCTAGCGTTCGTGGCGACACGGATCGACGATACCAGCCTCTTGGGGCCAAACGGACGGATACATGCTGAGCTGAAAGAAGCCAAGCTGTGGAGCACTTCTGATGGGAGCGGGCGCAGCAGAACCGTCCGATTTTGGCACCATGCAAGCTTTCCCACTCCCGATCCAAGGACGGTCGTTTTACCTATCAGTGCCGTGTCCATCTCCAAGTTGCGTGATTCCGTTGACACCATCAGCACAAGCCATTTTTTGCGAAAGCGTCGTTATGTATTGATCAAACTTCTCGAAATCACGGGTAGTCGGCGGTCGGAAGTGGCTGCGTTGACGGTCGATTCGATTCGAAGAGCCTCTCGCATGCATGACCCAATGCTCAGGATCATCACTGTAAAGAAAGGGGGAGGTCGCGCGGCCGAACGCCTTCTGCCTATCTCCCACCATGATGTCGCCTTCTTATTGGAGTTCATTGAAGTCAATCGCAGCCGAATCATACGAAAAACATGTGGGACGACGGGTGATACAGGCGTTTTGCTCATCAGCGAAAGGACCGGTAGGCCGCTTGAGGCGCCCACGATCACGAAGGAAATTCACACTCTAGCCAAGGCAGCAGGGATAGCGGTGAAGATCTGCCCTCACATGTTTCGGCACCGCTTCATTACCAAACTCTTCGTGTGGCTCATCAATCAGCACAACATCGAGAACGAAGACTCGTTCCGTCGCCTGCTCCTTGACGGTAACGCCATGCGTGAAAAGGTACGCCAATGGACGGGTCACGCGAATCTCGCATCACTCGATACTTACATTCACATGGCTTTTGATGAAGCCGCGAACTTCGGCAAGGTCGAGACCGCAGTTAACCTTCGGAGAGTTGTAGAGTCCTTCCGTGGAACCGTCGAGCAAACGGCCAACGAAATGCACAATGCGATGAAAAATAAGGAGTCGACATTGCACATTGCAGAGTCTTTTACGCATCTTCTTCGCGAATTCGTGATCGATCTAGAGAAAGCCGTCGACGTCAGCCAACCATCGGGAAGCACTCAAGGATGACCATGCTGGACGGTGCGATATTCGCGTAAACAATCATTCGCGCATGTGCTTCCTCTGAGAAGACGATGACACTACGACGTCGGAATCACTGATATCCCGAAGTGTTGGCGATTCCCGGGACAGTCAATGACTTCCTTTTGCAGACAACGTGAGCAATCGCTTACGAGCCGTGGATGTCAGCCTATGAAAATTAGCGATGAGCATGGCCAGGTCATCGTCTTCGGCAAAGAAATAAGCAACAGGCATGCCTAGAACTTGACCTAGCTTGCTGAGGGTGTTCGTGTCGGGGGCGTGCTTGCCGCGCTCATATTGATTGATTCGCGGTGATGCTACTGAAGGATCCATACCAGCTTGGATGCCGAGTTCGCGCTGAGATATGCCCACGGCCAAACGCGCTTCTTTCAAGCGAGCAGCCAGAACGACTTCCTTTTTACCTCCGCGAGCCACCGATGAATCTGCCCTGTTGTGATCTAGGGACAGCTTCGGAGCCGCAGGCTCAACTGGATACTAAGAGTTACTTAGTAATGCTCATCACAGTTTCATGGGTGCGAGATCATGGTGGCGCTCCACGCGTGGAGACCTCCCTGTCCTTTTTTGTGAAGAGTCGAACGCGATCACTGCGTTTGGCCAGTGCGGACACGGCGAACACAATGGCCGCGTTGATGAGATATTTGGGAATGATCCGCATCTTTTTCACACTCAACGCCCGGGGCTGTAACCCATGACGACTCGCACGGCCACGCCGGAACCCGCCGATAGCCATCATTACTCGTGGGTGGCTTTCCTTCGCGATACCCTCGATTTCTTCGTTTGCGCCTTGAAGTACTACGAGGAGCTGTTGTCCTTGGAGGCCGCCGAAGTCGAGGCCGATCCGCACTTGAAGGCTTTTTTCACTGAAGAGATCCGGCAGGAGATTCGTTTCGATCGAGGTCGACGCGAAGTCACGCGCACTCGCCAGTGGCTCGAAGAAAGCTTGGCTAAGTCCACCGACAAATTCGATTGCGACCTCAGTCTCGAACATGGAACGGTGCGCTACCTGAAGTCGGTCGGGCTGCTCTATCTAGGCTTCCTCAAGCAACGACGAAACGCGCTTTCGAGCAAACCCAATGTGACCACCCATCTCCTATCGGCATTGGATCGACAGATCACCTTGCGCGAAGAGCAGTTAGCCACTCAGGGGATCTTTGCCAGGGCCTCGGTGATGTCGCTCCTGGTTGAGCAGGAACAGTTGACCGCCGTCGAACAAGAAGGGGATAGGCCCCAGGATCGGTCCGTAACACACGCCCGACGGCCGAAGCCGGTCATGATCGATTCCATCGAGATCCTCGATACCGAACTCAAGCGGCGCTGCCTGGATCTGTTCAATCAATTCGAGGAATCCGGTCAGTCCGAACGACACGATACGGTTGTGACCGAAGCAACCCGCATTCTGGAGCATCGCCTGCGTACGTTGACCCGATCCACCGATGCTGCCACCGGTGCCGATCTGGCCGCCCGCGCCTTTGCGGGTGGGACGCCGGCGATCCGTGTCAGCGATATCCAGGGAGAGCAGGATGCGGTCCACCTGCTGTATCGCGGCGTATTTGGCTTCATTCGGAACCAAGTGCACCACAAATTGCTGTCCGACCTGGCACCCGAACGTGTGGTGCAGATTCTGGGTCTGATCGACTATCTGCTGTACGTGGCGAATACCGGCGTCCCATCGGAAGGTAAAGAAGTGTCATAACAATCGTGATGTGCTGCCTCATACGCGCGAGGCGCTGCCCAATTTGATCTATGCAATCTCTCAAGGACGAGTATCATTTGCCAATGATAACGAATCGTATTCGCAACATTTTACGCAGCCTTTCCATGGCGATGCTTCTGTTGTTCAGCATGACGGTCTTTCCGGTCAGGGCTCAGGATGCCGTGACCTCGGTTCCGCAGACTTGGCAGATGCTCGACTACCTGGCGACCGATTACGCGGGTGCGGTGAAGGATGGGGCTGTGATCAGCACGTCCGAGTACGCCGAGATGCGGGAGTTCACGGCGACAGCGCGATCACGTATCGGCGCATTGCAACCGACCGCGGCCACGCCTTTACTATTGAAGCAGGCCGATACGTTGGTGGCCTCGGTCGAGGCCAAAGCGACGCCCGCTCAGGTGGCGACACAAGCACATGCGTTGGCCGACGCGTTGCTGCAGGCGTATCCCGTGCCGACCGCACCGGAACGCGCTCCCGATCTGGCGCGCGGGGCAACGCTCTATCAAAACCAGTGCGCCGCCTGTCATGGCGCTACCGGACACGGAGATGGGCCCGCCGGCCTGCTGCTATCACCCCGTCCGGTGAACTTCACCGATCAAACGCGGGCAGATCAACGCAGCGCGCTGTCGTTGTACGAGGTGATCAGTCAGGGCGTGGAAGGCACGCCGATGGCGAGCTACGCGCAGCAACTCTCTTCCGATGATCGTTGGGCGCTGGCGTACTACGTGGGTTCGCTGGCTTACGCCAAGGAAGCGGTCGCTGGTGCCGATACCTGGCAACACGACACCGCCGCGCGAGCGCAGATCGCCGACTTGAAGGAGTTGTCGCGTGCGCGTGTCGCGCAGCTGACACCCACCCTCGGTGCGGAGCGTGCCCGGACGATCGTGGGCTATCTGCGGGCTCACCCTGACGTCATCCAGCAGCAGGCCTTGGCCGGTATTCCTCTGGCGCGGGCGCGACTGGCGGCGAGTCTGACGGCTTACCGTGCCGGTGCAAAGACGCAAGCCACGCAACTGGCGCTGTCGGCTTACCTCGATGGTGTGGAACCGGTCGAACCGCAACTCAATGCGCGTGACGGCGCGTTGCGCGCCCAGCTCGAAACGGCGATGGGCGCTTATCGCAGCGCATTGTCGGGTAACACGCCCATGGCGTCGGTGGTAAAACAGGCCGATGCTGTCGACGGTCTGTTGGTACGCGCGCAGGAAGTCACCGCCGATGCGGCAGGCGATGCGGCTGCCATCTTCCTGGGCGCCTTCACGATCCTGGTTCGCGAGGGTCTGGAAGCACTGTTGGTCGTAGTCGCGCTGCTCGCCTTCCTGCGCAAGGCCGCACGCCCCGAAGCGCTGCGCTACGTGCATGCGGGCTGGGTCCTTGCACTGGTCGCCGGCGGGATCACCTGGGCGATCGCGAGCTATGCCATCTCCATCAGTGGTGCCGGTCGTGAATTGACCGAGGGACTGTCGTCGCTGTTTGCGGCGTTTGTGCTGCTCGGGGTGGGTCTGTGGATGCACCAGAAGAGCATCGGCGGTCGCTGGCAGGCGTACCTGAAGGAAAAGATGGTGGCCGCGCTCAACCGACGTTCGGCGTGGTTCCTGTTCGGGTTGGCGTTCATCTCGGTGTACCGCGAGGTGTTCGAGAGCATCCTGTTCTACGCCGCGCTGTGGAACGATGGCCAGGAAGTGTGGCTACTCGGCGGCATCGCCGCCGGTGCGGCCGTGCTGGGGCTGATCGCCTGGGTGCTGCTGCGTACCAGCCGGCGACTGCCGATCGGCACGTTCTTCTCCGCCAGTTCGGTACTGATCGCCGTGCTCGCCATCGTGCTGACCGGCAAGGGCGTCGCCGCCCTGCAGGAGGCTGGCTGGATCGCGGTGAGCGTCGCACCGGTGCCACATATCGAACTGCTGGGCATCTATCCGACCTGGCAATCCTTGTTGGCCCAGTTGACGATTCTGGTACTGCTGGCTGTCGGATTCGTGTTCAATATCCGTCGTGGCCGCCAACCATCGGCGTCAGCCACCACGGCCAAGGAAATTCTCCCCGGCGCAGAGTGAAGGCGATACGACATGACTGAATGCGGTTGCCACGCTGAAGCCAGCAATGAAGCGGAGCGACGCATCCTCCGCCTAGCGCTGGTTCTCAATGCCACGATGTTCGTGGTCGGCATCGTCGCGGGTCTGATCGCGCAATCGATGGGGCTGATCGCCGATTCGCTGGACATGCTCGCCGACGCGAGCGCGTACGGCATCGCGCTCGTCGCCTGGCAGCGCAGCGCAAACTTCAAAGCATCGGCCGCTACCCTGAGCGGCACGTTGCTGCTGATCCTGGGCGCGGGTGTCGTCGCCGGTGTGGTGTGGCGACTCGTCGTGGGCAGTCATCCCGAGGGTGCTTGGATGATGGGCATTGCCTTCATCGCCCTGATCGTGAATGCCACCGTATTGAGATTGTTGGAACGGTTCCGTCATGGCGAAGTGCATCTGCGCGCCACGTGGCTATTCACCCGGGTCGATGTCATCGCGAACCTGGCAGTCATCGTCTCCGGTCTGGTGGTGCTTCTTTTGCACAGCGCCGTGCCTGATCTGGTCATCGGTACGGCCATCGCATGCTACGTGCTGAAAGAGGCGCTGGGTATTCTGCGCGAAGCGAAGGAAGCGCGAGTTGCCGCCAGCGAATCGATCGTCAAGCCATGACCTCTCCGGTGTCAGGGCTTGGTCCGGTGGTGTATGCCGTTGACCTTCGACTATTCCACGCCATCCATCCGTCTACGCCGCCATCGCCCGCGATGTTGCATCTGGCGCGCGGTCTGGCCGATGGACCATTGATCCTGACCGCCGCTCTTCTTGGGGCGATGCTGATGTTTCCTCGGTGGTCGATGCGCTCGATCGCCCTGAAAGCGGTGGGTTTCGCTGCAGCGGCACTACTCCTAAACCTGGTCATCGGCGCTGTCTGGGATCGAGCACGCCCCTTCGTGGCCGGTGTCGGCCAAGCCTGGATTTCCCATGCGGCGACTGGCAGTTTTCCCAGCGACCACCTGACCGTGCAGTGGGTCGTCGCCGGCATACTGTTGCTGGATCGACGCACCCGAGCATGGGGCATCGGGATCGCACTGCTCGGCCTGCCCATGGCATGGGCGCGCATCTACCTGGGCGTGCATTACCCCGGCGATATGCTGGGAGCCTTCGCGATGGGTGGGCTGGCCATGCTGTGTGGCTGGTTGTGGTTGCGTGCCAGCACCCCGCCCGTCCAGCGGCGGTGACCATGTAGCCGCACATGCTGTCGTTGCCGTCCACCGTGGCCAGCGTCGCCAGCGGCGCACGCGATCGCCCAGGTTCACCGGCATCACAAGCACAATGACGTGCGCAGGCTTGAGACGGCACGGACGGTTCCCGTCGCAGCCACGCCACGCCGACGGGAAGTCGTTGCGTGGAAGCGGCACCGGGCGCGGGGTTTGGCAAAGCGACTGTGTGAGATCACACCTGTTGCGGCTCCTCGCACCCATGCCCACACGACGTTGCTTCGACCTGCAGTGTCACGTGATGGATGTCAAAGCGCGCTTCCAGCATCTGCGCCAGCCGGAGCCGCAGCGCCTCCGCGTCTGATGCGTCGCCGTCCATGATCACATGCGCCGCCATCGCCGAACGCGTGCTGCTCAGCGCCCATACGTGCACATCGTGCAGCGCAGCCACGCCCGCAGTGGCGAGCATTTCGGCGCGGAGCCGTTCAGTATCGACGCCACGAGGCGCTCCCTCCATCAGGACATTCCCTGCCTCCCGCAGCAGGACCCATGTCCGCGGCAATACCCATAGGCCGATCAACACCGCGATGATGGGGTCGGCAATGTAGAAGCCGGTGAACTTGATGATCAACGCACCGATGATGACGCCAACCGAACCGAGCATGTCGGCCCAAACTTCCATATACGCACCTTTCACATTGAGGCTTTCACCGCTACCGGCCTTGAGCAATCGCATCGAGATGAGGTTGATCACCAGCCCAAGCACCGCGATCACCAGCATGCCGGTGGAGGCCACCGACGGCGGTTCGCTGAAGCGCCGCACCGCCTCCCACAAGATGTAGCCGGCGACAAGGAACAGCAGGCCACCGTTGACGAGTGCGCCGATGGCTTCCATGCGCGCGTAGCCAAAGGTGCGTTTCGCGTCGGGTGGGCGTCGGGCCAGCCGCACGGCGGCCAGCGAGATCGTCAGCGCGATCACATCGGTGGCCATATGTGCCGCATCCGACAACAAAGCCAAACTGTTGGTAAGCAAACCGCCGATAACCTCGGCGATGAGGAACATACCGGTCAGGCCGAGTGCCCACCACAGGGGTGTCTCGTGCTTGACTCCCGTACCCACGTGATTGTGCCCGGCACTCATCATCCGTCTCCGTTCGTATAGCTGCACCACGCCATGCGGAATACCCGCCATGCCGAGCGCAGAAACATCAACAACAACGCTGACGCAACCAGCAGATCGGGCCATCCTGCGCTGAACAAGCCGACGCCAGCGGCGGCGGCCAGCACGGCGATACCTTCGAACACGTCATTGCGCGAACACTCCCACGCCGAAGCCATATTGACGTCGCCTTTGCGGTAAGGCAGCAGCAGGCGCAGACATGCGGCATTGGCGACCAAATTCAGCAAGGCGGCGATACCGATCGCCTCGAAGATCGGCACGCTCGGATGCAGGAGACGCCAGCCAATCTGGATGGCGACCGCAAGTGCAGCACCGAGAATCAGCGTGCCCTTGAACAGCGCCACCCGGGCTTTCGCGCGGCCACTGGCGCCAACAACGGCAAGGCTCAAAAGGTAGGTGAGCGCATCGCCGAGATTGTCCAACCCGCCGGACAGCAGCGACGACGAACCGCTGTAGATCGCCGCGGCCAGCATCATCGCGAAGGTAGCGAGATTGATCGCCAGAACGATCATCAACACTCGACGCTGCTGTGCCTGCAATGCCGCAATATCGATGGTGGTGGCACAACACGAATCAGTCATAATTCAGTAACCCGATGGCTTGTATGCCTGCTTCAGGCATGGGAATCCCTCACGGCGGCGGCCACTCTACGCGGCCGCCGCCGTGTTATGAAATGACACCGATGCAGCGGCGGGAGTGCTCCCGCCGCCACGATCAGTCGTTGTCTACACGCCCGTCGATCGGCCATGCCCGATCCACCGTGCTCTGGTAGACCCAGCCGGCCACGCTCTGGCCGGTACGCCCGTGCAGGCGAATCAGCTGCACGGCCCGTTCGGCCTGATCGTCCTCGCAAAACACCAGCAACTTGACCTGTTTGGTGACCCGCTCGCCCATTTCGATCGAATAGCTTTGCTCTTGGGTACTGAGCGCGGTCAACAAGCCTTTCACGTCGCTCACCGACAAGTAGCGGAGCCCTGCGTCCGCCAGGGCATGGATGACGTCAACGACGCGGCCGCGATGGATAAACGCTTTGACTTCTTTCATGGGATGTTCTCCTTGACGAGGCGCCGGACGGCGCGTTCTTCGATCCAGTCGTAGAGCACCGGTAACAGGACCAGTGTCAGCAAGGTCGAGGTGATCAGACCGCCGACCACCACGGTGGCGAGCGGGCGCTGGGTTTCTGCACCGACGCCACTGGAGAGCAGCATCGGCACCAGGCCCAGGATCGCCACACTCGCCGTCATCATCACGGGTCGCATGCGCAGCGCCGTACCGCGGATGACCGCATCACGCACGGGCAAGCCTTTCTCACGTTGTTCGTTCAAGAAACTCACCAGCACGATGCCGTTCAACATCGCCACGCCGAACACGGCGATAAAGCCGATCGCCGAGGGCACCGACAGGTACTGCCCGGTGATCGCCAGGCCGACGATGCCGCCGATGGTGGCGAACGGCACGTTGGCCAGGATCAGCGCGGCATACTTCACCGAATTGAAGGCGGTGTAGAGCAGCACGAAGATGAAGAAAATCGTTGCCGGCACGATCAGCGACAGCCGCTTCAGCGCCCGCTGCTGGTTCTCGAACGCGCCACCCCATTCGCTGTAATAGCCGGTCGGCAGCTTCACCTGCTGCGCGATGGCCGCATTGGCGTCCTTGACGAAGCCGTCGATGTCGCGGCCGCGCACGTCCATCTGGATCACCGCATAGCGCTGCAACTGCTCGCGACGGATGAACGAATAGCCTTCCGCATCGCTGACCTCAGCCACCTGCGACAACTGCACCAGTGCGCCGCTTGGCGTGCGGATCGGAATGCGCTGTATGGCTGGCAACGAGGCCTTGTCCGCATCGTCCAGCCGCACGGCGATGTCAAAACGCTTCACGCCATCGAGCAGCGTGGTCACCGGCTCACCACCGATCCCATTCTTCACCACGGTAAGCACGTCGTCGGCGTTCAGGCCGTAACGGGCCAGCGCATCGCGATCCACCTTGATGCGAATCTGCGGCTTGCCGATGTTCGCCTCCAGTGCGAGATCGGCCACGCCAGGCACGCCAGCCAAGACGTCCTTGATGCGGCCACTCAGGCGATCCAACTCGCCCAGGTCATCGCCGTAGATCTTCAGTGCCAGGGTGGCACGCACGCCCGAGATCAGCTCCTCGATGCGCATCTGGATCGGCTGGGTGTAGCTCACCACGGCGGTTGGCAATGCCGCCGACAGTTCCTTCTGCATCGCTTCCTCGATGCTTTCCAGTGTCTCGCCCTTGCGCCATTGATCCTTGGGTTTGAGCGGCGTGTAGACCTCCATGTAGTTCACGTCCGCCGTCTCGCCCTTCTCGGCGCGACCGATCATCGCCAAGGTGGTCTCGACCTCGGGAAACTTCTGCTTGACCAGCGTCGAGACCTGTTTGGAGATGGCGATGGATTCGTCAAGCGACGCGGACGGAATCGAGGTGATCCGCCACATGATGGCGCCTTCCTTCAGGTTGGGCATGAACTCCTTGCCGAGGAACGGGAACAGCGCGAGGCTGCCGACCAAGGCTCCAGCGGCGATGCCCAGCACCAGCTTGCGGCGTGCCAGCGCCCAGGCGAGTACCGTGGCGTAATGGCGTTTCAGGAACGCCACCAGCCAGGTGTCCTTCTCTTCCTTCGGCTTCAACACCAGCGCAGCGAGCACCGGGATCAGCGTCAAGGCAAGAATCAGCGAGCCGGCCATCGCGAAGCTGATGTTGAACGCCATCGGCTTGAACATCTTGCCTTCCAGCCCCTGCAGGCTGAACAGCGGCAGGAACACCACGATGATGATCAGGATCGCGAATGCCATCGGGTTGGCCACCTCGCGGGCAGCCGCCAGCACAGCCGACGTGCGATCCACCGGGCCGCCGTGCGCCTTGCGCTCGGCCATGATGCGGTAGGCGTTCTCCACCATCACCACCGCGCCATCCACCATCATGCCGATGCCGATCGCCAGACCTGCCAGCGACATCAGGTTGGCCGACAAGCCGACTTGATTCATGCAGATGAAGGCGATCAACATCGCCAGCGGCAACGCCACGACCACCACCAGCGCGCTGCGGAACTCGCCCAGGAACAGGAACAGGATGATCGCGACCAGGATCGAACCTTCGATCAAGGCACGCACGGCGGTTTCTACGGCCGCATTGACCAGCTCGGTGCGTTCGTACACCGGCTTGACCACGACGCCGGGCGGCAACGCCTGCTTCACCGTGTCGAGTTTGGCTTTCACCGCATCGACCACGCTCTTGGCGTTCTCGCCGATGCGGGCCAGTGCCTGGCCCATCACCACTTCCTTGCCATCGCGTGTCACCGCACCGGTGCGTGGCGCACCGGCCTCAGTGATGGTGGCGACGTCACGCACGTAGACCGGCGTACCGTCCTCGGTCTTCAGCACGATGTTGCCCAGATCCTTGGCGTTCTGGATCAGCCCGAGTCCACGCACCAGATACTGCTCGCGTCCCACGTCGACGAAGTTGCCGCCGACCTGCGCATTGTTCGCCTGCAGCGCCTCGATCACTTGCTTGAAGCCGAGCTTGTGCGCGATCAGCTTCATCGGATCGATACGCACCTGGAACTGCTTTTCCTGCCCACCCCACGAGGTGACGTCGTCGACGCCAGGCGCGGTGCGCAGGATCAGGCGGATGGTCCAGTCCTGCAGCGTGCGCAGATCCATGTCGTTCGGTGCCGTGCCGGCGGTGGCACCCTTGAGCTTGTCGTCAGCGCGTTCGACGGTGTACCAGAAGACCTGGCCGAGGCCGGAGGTGTTCGGTCCCATCTCTGGTTTGCCATAACCCGCCGGCAAGCGATCGCCTACTTGCTGCAACCGTTCGTTGACCAGCTGACGGGCGAAGTAGATGTCCATGCTGTCGTCGAAGTAGACCGACACGTAGGACAAGCCGAACAGGCTCACCGAGCGGATCTGCTCGACCTTGGGCAGGCCGGCCAGCGCCGACTCCACCGGCGTGGTCAGCAGTTGCTCCACATCCTCCGCCGCCAGCCCTGAGGCTTCGGTGTAGACATTGACCTGCACCGGGGTGACGTCGGGAAACGCGTCGATGGGTAGCTGACGCACGGCCTGGAAACCAAGGAACCCGATCACCACGAAAACGATCAGCACCAGCACCTTGTAGCGCAGGGAGAATTCAACCAGACGTTCCAGCATCATTCTTCTCCCAGCTGCGAGCGCAACAGGCGCGCCTTCAAGGCGAAGGCGCCCTTGCGCACGTAGGTGTCGCCGGCTTTGAGGCCTTGCGTAATCACCGTCCAGTCATCACGCGTGTCGCCAACCATGACCGGCGCCGGCTCGAACTGGCCGTTGCCCTTGGCGAGGAATACGGTGGGCTGGTTTTGCAGCAACACGATCGCTTCGGCGGGAACGGCCAGCTTTTGCACGGCGCTGCCGGCGGCGATGCGCGCTTCGACCAGCTCACCCGGATGCAACAGGTCCTGGCGGTTGTCGACTTCGATGCGCACCGGGACGGTGCGGGTGCGCTCATCGGTCTGATGCGAGCGCTGGACGACCTTGCCGGGGATCGCGGTGTCGTGCACGAGGATGCGGGCATCGGCATCGGGTTTGACTCGTTCGGCATCGGCCGGGGCCATCTGCGCGACGACCCAGACCGAGTCCTCCTTGACCAGGGTGAACAGCGTGCGGCCTGGCTCCACCCGCTCACCGACCAAGAACTCGTCGGTGGTGACCCGACCACCGGCCGGGGCCAGTAGCTCGAAGCTGCCATCCGCACCGGCCGAACCCTTGCGCAGCAAGCCACCGATCTGACCGTCGGACAGTCCGTAGGCACGCAACTTGGCCCGCGCCTGATCGCGTTGTACCTTCGCTTCGTTGTAGCGCCGTGCCGACACCGCCTGCGGCCCGAGCGACGCGATGCGTTGCCAATCCTGTTCGGCCACGATCAACGCGCCTTGCGTCTCGGCGACCTGTACGCTGGAGAGCACCACCAACGGTGCTCCGGTTTTCACCACGTCGCCGAGCTTGGCCTTGCGGTCCAGCACCTGCGATTCCACGCGCGGCGACACCAGTACGGTGGAATACGCATCGGCTTTCACTTCGCCCGGGGCCTTCAACTCGTCGGTCAAGGCACGTGGGGCGGCCTTGGCGAGCACAATGCCGGCGTCCTTGATCGCCTTGGCATCGAGCGCGAGTGGATTGGCCGGTGCGGGTTCCTGCGCCGTGACGGGGCTGGCCAGTGCAGCCAGCAGCGCCATGCCCAGCAGGCTACGTTTCAAAAGAGAGACATTCATCGGGAGATTTCCTGAGTTAGGCCGTCCTGAGTGCGGCCGTCGAGCCAGTCGGTCAGACGGCCCGCGGCGGTGAGGTAGTCGAACCAGGTCTGCCAGGTCTGGCTTTCCAGTTCCTGGCCGGACAACGCGGTATCCAGGCTCTGTTTGAGCTGCACGAGGTAATCGGAGGTGCTGATTTCGCCGGCACGCCAGAGTTTCTCCAGCAACGCCGTGCGATCCTCGAACGCGGCGGCGCGACCGCTGCGGAACGCTTCGGTCGCGCTCCGCAAGGCGGCGTAACGGGCTTGCGCTTCCTGCAGTCCGGCGCGCAATACAAACTCGCGTGACCGAACGCTCGCGGCGGCCGCATCGGCTTCCGCACGAGCGGCATCCACTTCGGCGCGTCCGGTATTGAGCACCGGCAAGGGAATGGACACGCTCACGCCGATCACCTGATCGGTCCGCGGCCCGCTGCGCACTTGGCCACCAGTCAGGCTGAGCGTGGGATCGGGAATGCGTGCCCGGCGGGCAACCTGCACACCGGCCTCGGCGCTCGCTTGCTGGGCGCGGACCTGACGCAGTTCGGGCAGCTCGTCGACAGGCAACGGCGTGACACTGTCGAGCGCCGGTGACAGGCCCTTGGGCAACGGTGGCAGCGCGGTCAGTTGATCACCGCTGATGGCCAGCAACGCCGCACGGGCTGCCGCTTCATTGCCCGCGAGGCTGGCTTGTTGCACCTGCGCCTCACCCAAGGCCAGGCCGGCCAGATCACGCTCCGGACTGCTGATGTCGCCCACCTTCAGTCGCTGCGCGGCCAAGTCATCGAAGCGCTGCATCAGCGCCAGGCGACGCTGACCCAGCTCGCTCTGTCGGGCCGCGAGTGCGGCCGTCGACCAGGCTTTCAGCCAGCGGGTGGCGACGTCGCGACGCAGGAGGTTATAGGCCGCCTCGGCAGCCCGCAGGTCGGCCTCGCCCTGGCTGGCCCGGGCACGACGCTTGCCGGACAGATCCAGCGGCAGGCTGATGCCGGCCGTGCGTCGATTGACGTCGGCATCCTCCGCATCGAACGACAGCGAGGGGTTGTACAGCGGCTTCGCGGCGGCACGCGCACGGGCTTGGGCAGCGTCAAGGTCTGCCCGTGCGGCCTGCACCTCGGGACTGGCTTGCCAGATACGGCGCACCGCACCCTGCAAGGGAGACGTCGCCAACGACGTCGGCGGGGAAGCTACCGGTGAGGAAGGATGGGATACGGGGGCGGCACCGAGCATCGCCGCGTACAACAGACACACGGCGCCGATCGGCACCGAACGAGAAACAGACATGAAGCCATCTCCTGAAAACGATCACGAAGCGACGCACCGCACAGGCGGTGGTGTCGCAAAACGGAACGGGTTCAGACGATGGGAGGGCGCAGCAGCGAGCCGGTCGTGGCCGGCGTGAATCCCGAATGGAGGGTGAGCGGCGCGAAGCGTGCTTCCATCATGGCGATGGGAAGCGGCGTGCTGGCCGGCAATGTCACCGAATGCGCACAGGCACAATGGCAACTGCGCCCTTCACCCAGAAGGCAGGGGTTCGCATCGTCAGTCGATGTCGTGCTGACGGCGGTATCCACCAACAGGGTGGTCGGGGCAGCAGCGGTAGCCGAAGCAAATCGCGCCCCCGGCCCATCAGCCACGCAGATCGACCCGCTGATCAGCTTGATCAGCAACACGGCCACGGCCAACACCCACAATCCGCGGTGGCGGCGCAGGTGAGTCAGCAGTGATGGCGCAGACTGATACATTCATCGATCCTATACGACAGCCGCGCTGTTAGACAATTTCACTTGGGCGCCGGTCGTGATGAATTCGGACAGCCACCTACGGAAACGCGGAGGTCGCACGGGTGAAGTTCGTGAAATCCGCGCAGCGGTTAGGTTTCAGTCTCGATGAGGTGGCGCAGCTGCTGCGGCTGTTGGCTGGCGGCAACAGTTCATGGTTCAGCCTTCCTCACGACTATCCCGCGCAGCACGACAGTTGCTTTACATCTTTGGTGAAGGTCTGCGCCGCCAGCTTCAGGCCCTCGACCATCGTCAGGTACGGGAACAACTGGTCGGCAAGCTCCTGCACCGTCATGCGTGCCCGGATGGCCAGTGCGGCGGTCTGGATGATCTCGCCCGCTTCGGGCGTGACTGCCTGTACCCCGATGAGCCGGCCGCTGCCGGCCTCCGCGACCAGCTTGATAAACCCATGGGTGTCAAAGTTGACGAGTGCCCGCGGCACGTTGTCGAGGGAAAGCGTGCGGCTATCGGTCTCGATACCTTTCAAGTGCGCTTCGGCTTCCGACAAGCCCACGGTGGCTACTTGCGGATCGATGAACACCACTGCCGGCATGGTCGTGAGATCCATGGTCGCCTCGCCACCCATCATGTTGATGGCCGCGCGTGTGCCGGCGGCCGCCGCCACGTAGACGAACTGCGGTTGGTCGGTGCAATCGCCAGCGGCGTAGATGTGCGGCGCGCTGGCTCGCATACCGCGGTCGATCACGATGGCATTCTGTGCATTTACCGCAATGGCCACCGCGTCCAGCGCGAGGCTGCGCGAATTGGCGGTCCGACCGGTGGCCACCAGCAACTGATCGGCACGTAGTTCGCCGTGTCCGGTGGTGAGCACGAATTCACCGTTCGTATAGGCGACACAACTTGCTTGGGTATGCTCCAGCACGTCGATGCCTTCGGCGCGGAACGCGGTCGTAATGGCCTCACCGATCGCTGGATCTTCGCGGAAGAACAAGGTGCTTCGCGCCAGGATCGTCACGTGACTGCCCAGCCGGGCAAACGCCTGCGCCAGTTCCACGGCGACCACTGACGAGCCGATGACGGCGAGCCGTGGTGGAATGGTGCCGCTCACCAGTGCTTCGGTAGACGTCCAGTACGGCGTGTCCTTCAAGCCCGGGATGGGCGGAACCGCCGCGCTGGCACCGGTGGCGATCAGGCAGCGATCGAAGGACACCTCCGTTTGATCCCCCGCCATCGACTTGACGACCAGCGTGTTCGCGTCCTTGAAACTCGCTTCGCCATGCAGCAGCTGGATGTTGGGGCTGGTGTCGAGAATGCCTTCGTACTTGGCGTGACGCAGTTCGTCGACGCGGCCTTGCTGTTGGGCGAGCAGTCGGTCACGCCGCACCACCGGCGCAGTGCTGGAGATGCCGTCATCGAAGGGGCTGATCCGACGAAGACGAGCCACGTGCGCCGCACGGATCATGATCTTCGACGGCACGCAGCCGATATTGACGCAGGTGCCGCCGATGGTGCCACGCTCGATGACCGTCACCTGAGCGCCGAGTTCAGCGGCCTTCAGCGCCGCCGCCATGGCGGCACCGCCCGTGCCGATAATGGCGATGCGCAGCTGCTGTTCGGCATCGGTGGGCGTGGTGCCGACATCACCACGGGGCTTGAACAAACCACCCAACGAGTCCAACGCCTGGTTGAGCATGGATGACTTGGCCGCGGGTACGTCGGCGTGCGATGGCGGGGCTTCCGCGACGCGGTAGTTTTTCGGCAAGGTCGCGTTGAGCCGCTCCAGACTCATGGGCTGGATGCTGCGGATGTGCGCCACGCCTTGCGGGTAGGCGACGTCGGCCGCGACTATATCGGTGAGTGTCTTGAGCGCCTTTTCGACATGCCGGGCGCAATCCGCGCATGTCATGCCGGTTACGGAGAGAGTCTGTTCGTTCATGATGTTCCTGGCAAATGAGCATGCGTCGCTTCGGTTTCGAGCAGAGCGGCACATCGTTGAACCGATAAAAAGGCCGTACCAACCATCGCGATCACGGTACGGCCCCGATCAGCAGCAATCGGGCACCACGACGATCAACAGAAGCACAATGCCAATGACGATCGCTGCCGTGATGAGGTCGGTTTTCTTGGCCATCAGCCACGCCTTCATGTTTCATCTCCAGATGCGATGCCGAGGGACCTAGCCGTTGGCTATTCGCAGGCTCGATCCAAGACCAAGTCAACGGAAGGCCATGGCCGCCACTCAACAACACGTGGGGTCTCGGTTCGCTCCGCCGTGACCTTTTCCCGGCGGGGATACCAGATCCCAGATCGATATCGCGACCATCAACACCAGGCCCGGATAGAGCAACCACGCCGTGGGCAACCCCATGGTGCTCATGAGCAAGGCGGCCGCCAGCACCAGGATGGGACCGATCATGCCAAGGACCATCCGTGGCCATTGCCGATGACGAAGTCCGCCGATCACGTTGGCCAGCAAGGCGATGACGGCGAGCAGCGGCAGCAGGTAACGGATGAACACGCCTTCGTACTGGCTCAAAAAGCCCAGCCCGATGGCGGCACCCAGGCTAGCGAGGGCGGGAAAGCACGCTGCACAGCCCATCGCCGTGACGATGGCGCCGATCACGCCGGCTTTGTCGGCCGTGCGCGTAAGAGGATTAGGAATGGACATGGGATTGGCCTTGGACGCTTCAGTTCTTAACGGTAGAGGGGTAGCCCGCATCTGTCGTGGCACTGACGAGTGCCTGGGTGGTGGTCTTGGCGTCATCGAAGGTCACGACGGCTTCATTCTTGTCGAACAGGATCTCGGTCTCCTCGACACCGGGGACCCTGGAAAGCGCTTTCTTGACGGTAATGGGACACGCGGCACACGTCATGCCGGACACCGACAGGGTGGCGGTCTTCGTTGCCGCCCAGGCAGGTGCGGAAATGGCGGTGGCAAGAACGATGAGAGCAGCAAGATTCTTCATGGGTGGATCCTCCACAGGTCAGTAGAACAGCGGGGCGAGATAGGGGAAGGTCAGCGCCACGAGCACCAGGGCTGCGACGATCCAGAACAACACTTTGTAGGCCGTCTTGACTTGCGGCGCAGCGCAGACGTCACCGGGCGCGCAGGCCGCGGCAGGCCGGTAGATGCGTCGCCAGGCGAAGACCATCGCGATCAGCGCCGCACCGATAAAGTACGGACGGTACGGCTCAAGCACGGTCAGGTTGCCGATCCAGGCGCCACTGAACCCTAGGGTGACCAGCACCAGTGGACCGAGGCAGCATGTCGACGCCAAAAGCGCGGTGATGCCACCGGCCAGCAGAGCGCCAGAACCGTTTTTTTTGCTGGCTTGGGTGTTTTCCGCAACCACGGCAGCGAACACGGGTTTGGTGGGTATCGTCTTCATGCGCGCATACTAACCCCCGTATCTGACTACGGAGTCAAGCATGCCTGCCACCCTCACCATCGGCCGACTGGCCTTGGCCGCCGATGTGCACATCGAGACTGTGCGCTATTACCAGCGTATCGGTTTACTGCAGGAGCCCGCGCGCCCGCTTGGCAGCGTGCGTCGTTACGGACCGCCGGACGTGGTGCGACTGCAATTCATCCGCCGCGCCAAGAGCATGGGCTTCACGCTCAATGAGGTTGCCGGGCTGCTGCAGCTTGAGGGCAAACGGGCCTGCGCGCAGACACGCCGGCTGACCGAGCACAAGCTCGTTGACGTGCGTCAGAAGCTGGAAGCGCTACAACAACTGGAAGCCGAACTGATGCAGCTTGTCGACGAATGCACACAGGTTCCTCGCGGCGACCATTGCCCGACCTTGGATTTTTTACGTCAGGCGTAGCGCTTATCGGCCTGTGCCGTCCGCATACGGCGTGGCGCGATCCTCTGAAGTGAGAATTCGAACTCGTGCCAGTGGGCCGATGAGGAATAGGCGAAGAAGAAAGTATTTTAGCCGTCTTTTACGAGCCAGATGGCACCGCACCGTGGCTTCCCTATCACTACTTCCCGCTGGAGCCAGCCGCTTTAGCGACGCGGCCCCGTCAACAGACCAGTGATCAAGGATTATGTATCCAGCGCATATCCGCGGGCTTCGCGCTGACGAGCTAGCCGTTGACCGGAACCTCCGCACTGAACCATCCGATGGACAGCGCGGTCGCCAGCGCTTGAACCATGACGAAGATGCCAAGCGCCATCCCGAACCCAAGCCGAAGCGCCTCGCCGAACAGGAGGCTACCCACGCCGAATCCAGCGAACAGTGCGAAGACGTTCAAGCCCATCGCCTGTCCCGGGCGCTTTCCTCCAAGCGCGGTGACGATGCCCCCGAAGAGGGGCTGCGTCATGTCGTAGCCGAGAGAAAGGACAGTCACGGCCACAATCGCGAGTATCAGGGGACCATTGAAAATCAGGGTAGCCGCACCTAGGGCACCCAACCCGAGCCCGATGGGCAACAACCTGGCGCGCCCCCAGCGGTCGGCGACCCGGCCGATCAGCGGGCCGAACAAGAAACCAGGAATCCCGTAACCGAGCAGGGCTACACCAATCCCTACCGGACCAAGACCGTAACGCTGCTCGAAATAGACACCGAGCCACGTGAAGACGCCAGAGTGAAAAATCGAATTGACGAAAACATAGCCATAAGTGCGCTGCCCTCGCGGAGTGCCGATGAGATCGCGATATCCGCGGAATAACTCTTCCATCGTCTCGGGAACAGCCTTCCTCGTCGACGAAATAAGTGAACGGTGGAGCAGCAACACCACGAACACACCCACGGCGGCCAAGGCGACCAAAAGAAAGAGGCCGCGCCAACCAAGCAGAGGCTCCAGCACAGCACCGAAAGTCGAACCGAAAGCCATGCCACCGGCCATCGCTCCGAACAGCCAGCCGAGGGGCCGTCCGCGTTGTTCGTACGGATACAGACCGCCGATGAGCACCAAGGCGAGCGGCACGACGCCACTGGCACCCAGACCGGTCAGGGCACGCCACAGAGTCAGCTGCCCGATCGATTGCGCACCTGCGGTGAGTGCTGTGAGCACCGCGAACATACCCAGCGACGCAAAGATGAGACGCTGAATGCCGATTCGATCCGCAAGGAGACCAAAGGCCAGCACCGTCACGCCGTACGGGATGAGGTAGGCGGGAACAATCACGCCAGTCGCTTGGACGGACGTTCCAAAGCTCGTCGACAGCACCGGAATGATCGGCGCCACCATGTAAGCCTGAAAAAAGATAATGAAGGTTGCCAGCGCGAGCGCCCTGAGCAGGCGTTCGCGTTCGTCGCTTGTGGTCGGCATCAGGCTTCGCCTATGTGCGCAATCAAATTCATTCGAGAGGGGCTGTCTGGTTCGCTCTATGGGAAGCTCGTGTCCTTGACGTCAATTCAGCTCGCCAAAGCCGGTAGCCAGAAGAAGTACGCATTGAGCATGTACAGCCCTGTAGCGATGAGGGTCGCCGCACCGGCAATTTCGAAGACACGACGGTAGGCCGAGACGAACCGGAGGTTCTCCAGCCAGCCCAGCGACCACGCACCCACGGCCAGTGGTACGGCACGCCCCAATGCAAAGGCCAGCAACAGCAATGCGCCAAGCCAGGGCGATCCGAGACTTGCTACCACCCCCAACAGCACGGCCAACGCTGGCGTGCATATCGGGCAGATCGCGATTGAAAAAGGGACGCCCAGAAGGAACGCGCCGAAGGAACTGTTCGGGCGCTTCACTTTGAAGGCAAACGCTGGCAGCGGAATGCGTAGCCATCCCGGCCACATCAGTCCGAGTACGATCAGCACCGGACCGATCAGCACGCCCCACTTGCGATCCAGCAGCTTCTGTACGCCCAAGCCGCCGAATCCGGCGACGAGGCCGAGCACGACATGGATCACGACCATCCCGAGAATGAACATGGCGGCGAAGACAAATGCCTGCCGGCTCGTGCGGGCTTTGGTCACATAGGCCAGCGAGACCGGGATGGCAGCCATTGCTACCGGATTGAAACTGAAAACCAAGCCCGCAAGAAAACTGGCCACGATGGCTGCGGGACCGGCGTGTTCAAAGGCGAAGCGAAGCGAGTCGACGTCCACGTTAATTCACTTTCTTGCAGCGTTCGGAAAGCGCTACCCGGAGCTGCCGTTGGGTGGGCAACGAGGTGAAGACCAGCTCGCCGTCAATGGCGACCGCCGGCAACGTCAGAACGCCCAATTGCACGGCGTAGTCCAGCTCATCGAGCACATTGAGTTCCCGCCACTCCAAATCCGCGACGATCTCAAACGCAGCGGTCTTGAGGCCATCGCGCGCTTCGGCACAGCGGACGCAGCCAGGCGAGTAGAAAAGTTCGAGCTTCATGCAGTCATCGGCCAGTCGTCGTTGCAACCTTGGCTTTCTCCAACGCAGCGAGGATCGGACACTCGACGACGGGATGACTTTCCTCGTTGCAATCGTTGATCAATTCGTCGAGTGCTTTCGACATCGATTTCATGAGCCGTATCTTGCCTTCGATCTGCAACTTTTTCTCGACGGCAAGTCGGCGCACATCCCCACAGCATGCGGCCTGCTCAGATCGCAATGCCAGCAGCTCGCGAATTTCGGCCAGCGTGAAACCGCATTGCTGCGCCTGACGAATGAAGCCGATGCGTTGCACGGACTCCGGCCGGTAGAGTCGGTAGCCGGCGTCGCTCTTCGCATCCGGCACGATCAACCCTTCCTGCTCGTAGTAGCGCAAGGCCTCGGTGCTGATGGTGGCGAGGCCGGCCAGTTTGCCGATCGTGAACATGATGATCTCGATGGTGATGGGCAATTCAAAGAAATAAGTGGTGACCAGCCGCGGAGCGTTTCGGCGACTCCCCCGGCCGGTCACCCACCGGTTACGAGGCCCGACCCAGACCCGCAACGCGCAGGATTGCTTCATCGATCCCGCGTCCTTCACAGCAGGCCGCGAGCTTGCCATCGATGACCACGGCCGGCACCGATCGAATGCCAAGGGTCTTTGCCCGTTTGGCGGCGTTGATGTCCTTCATGTCGTGCACGGTGACCTCACAGGACGAACAGGCCACACGCTCGACCAGCGCAACCGCCTCATCGCAGACTACGCAGCCGGCACTGAATACTTCCACTTTGCGTTTTGTGTTCATGGTTTGCTCCTTGAATGACTATCGCCCTCGGCTCTCTCGGCGCGGCAGCGAGGCGAACCGCTGTCGGGCCATATCGCGATAGTCACAGGCTAAACCTTCAAGGTAACCCCAGAGTCAAGAGGTTCTATTGGGTGCTCCTGCCAAAGGTGTCATCACTTCTCTGGGTCTACGGCAACGCGCGCGCGGACACACCAAAGCGCCCTTCTGAGTGATAACCGGGCTTCACGCACCGATGGCGGAAGGCAGGATGCGACAGGCAGGGCGCTGGTGAAGCGCATCGGCTGGATGTCGTAGCCACGCCCTGACCGCTCCGCCGTGGGCGCCGCGGAACATGCCTCGGCGGCCGTATCGTCGCGTCCGTTCAGTCCGCGCGCCGCGCGTGATCGGTCCGCTTCGCCGTGCCCTGGGTCAGCTCGGCACGCACGCAGTGCGCGTCGATGATCGACGTTACCGTGGCATACCCCGCCAGGGCGAACTGTTGGCGGGGCAGCCCTTTGTTGGGAATCACGAAGGATGTCCGCAGAATCTCCAGTCGCGCACCAACCGTGGGCAGCGGCGTGACACGATAACAGACGTCCAAACGCTGGCCATCCACATGGCCAACCCAACCATCGGTGTAAGAATCGGCCGCGTACGTGACGCTACCCATGGTGAGGCCCGCGAGCAGCAGCGGGAGGCTGAGACAAGCAGCAAACGATTTCATGGTCGTTCTCCAAAATGACAATCGCAACAAACACCGCCACGCACACGCATAACGTGCGCGGCGGTACTGCTTTCACGACCGCCGGCTGGCCCTCGACAGTTGAAGGCCCGCCGGCGACGTGGTCTGTCAACGTGCCGGACGGATCGCCGTCACCGTGCTGCCTGTGCTGGCCTGACGGAAGGTGAAGTGCACCTTGTCGCCCACCTTCACGTGCTTCAGTAGTTCCGGCGAAGCCACCTTGAACGGCATCGTCATGGCCGGCCAGCCGATGGCGGCAATCGCCTCGTGCTGCAGCGTGATGGTGTTCTTGGCGGTATCGACCGCCTTGACTACGCCCACGCCCTGCACATCGGCAGGTGTGGCTTCGTGCATCCCAGCCATGCCCGGCATGTTCGGATCCATCTGCTGAGGGTTGGCAAACACCGGGGCAGTGATCAGCGCAGCGGTGATCGCGAGAGTGATGTATGGCTTTTTCATGGGTCAGTTTCCTTGCGGGTTGGGGTGAAGTGTGGCGTTTGCCTTGCTGGCTTTACGCAGCCGATGGCGAACCAGCAGGCGGTATGCCGCGGGTATGACGAGCATGGACAGCAAGGGTGCCGTGACCATGCCGCCGATCATCGGAGCGGCGATGCGCTGCATCACTTCCGAACCGGCACCGTGGCCGAGCAGGATCGGAAACAGACCGGCGAGGATCACCGCAACGGTCATCGCCTTTGGGCGCACGCGCTGCACGGCACCTTCGCGGATCGCCTCGTCCAGCGCTTCCGGGCCGGCATGGGGATCGAGTGCAAGCTGGTGCTCCCAGGCATGGTGCAGATACAACAGCATCACCACGCCGAACTCGGCAGCGACGCCCGCCAGCGCAATGAAGCCGATGATCGTGGCCACCGACACGGCATGCCCTAGCAGCCAGATCAACCACAGGCCACCGACCAGTGCCAGCGGCACGCTGGCCATGATCAGCGCGGCTTCGCTCACGCGTCGGAAAACGGCATAGATCAATAGAAAAATGATCACCAGCGCAATCGGTACCACCACCTTGAGTCTTTCCATGGCACTGGCCAGGTATTCGAACTGACCGGACCACGCCACGGTCGTGCCCGGCGGCAATTTGACTTGCTGCGCCACTGCGCGTTGCAGATCCGCAACCACGCCGCCGAGATTGCTGCTGGCTGTGTCGACGTAGACGTAGGTCGCCAACTGGCCGCCCTCGCTTTTCAGCATCGACGGCCCCGCCACCACGGCGATGTCAGCCACCTGACTCAGGGTGAGCTGGGCGCCATCGGCAGCGACGATCGGCAGCTGTCGCAACGCCCCGACCGAGTCACGCTCGGCACGCGGATAGCGCACCACGATGGGATAACGTTCGCGCCCTTCGACGGTCTGACCGATCGGATCGCCGCCGACCACGGTCGCGATCAGTTGCTGCACGCGCTCCTGGGTCAATCCGTAGCGTGCGGCGGCGTCACGGCGGATGGCTACATCGACGTAGCGGCCACTGGTCGGACGCTCGGCAATCGCTGAGCTGACGCCGGGCACGGTCTTCGCCACCGTCTCGATCCGGTCGGCCACGACCTGCAGCGTAGCCAGGTCGGTGCCCAACACCTTGATGCCGATCGGGCTCTTGATGCCGGTGGAGAGCATGTCGATGCGGTTACGGATCGGCGGCACGAACAGGTTAGTCAGCCCCGGCACGTGGACGGCCTTGTCCAGTTCCGCCTTGATCTTGTCCATCGTCATGCCGGGCCGCCACTGGTCCTTCGGCTTGAACGTGATCGTCGTTTCGAACATCTCCAGCGGCGCCGGATCGGTGGCCGTGTCAGCACGCCCCGCCTTGCCGAACACGTGATCAACCTCGGGCACGGTCTTGATCATGCGATCGGTCAACTGCAGCAGCTGCGAGGCCTTGCCCGCTGACAAGCCTGGCAGTGCGGTGGGCATGTACAACAGCGTGCCTTCGTCCATCGCGGGCATGAACTCGCTGCCGAGCTTGGTCATCGGAACGATCGCAGTGAGCAGCAGCACACCGGCCAGCACCAAGGTCGCTTTCGGATAGCGCAGTACGGCTTCGAGGAGGGGCCGATAGCCATGGATCAAACTCCGGTTGAGCGGATTGTCGCGCTCGGCACGGACGCGTCCGCGGATCAAATAGCCCATTAGCACTGGCACCAGCGTCACCGCCAGCCCGGCCGCTGCAGCCATCGCATAGGTCTTGGTGAAGGCCAGCGGCTTGAACAGCTTGCCTTCCTGTCCCTGCAGCGCAAATACCGGCACGAACGACAGCGCAATGATCAGCAGGCTCACAAACAGCGCTGGCCCCACCTCGGCGGCAGCATCGGCGATCAGCGACCACCGCTGCGCACCTTGCGGTTCACGTCCGTCGTTCGCGTCACGCCAATGTTCCAGATGCTTGTGCGCGTTCTCGATCATCACGATCGCCGCATCCACCATCGCGCCGATCGCGATCGCGATACCGCTGAGCGACATCAGGTTCGCCGTGACGCCTTGCAGATGCAGGGCAATGAAGGCAACCAACACGCCCAGCGGCAGCGTGATCACGGCCACCAGCGCCGAGCGCAGGTGCCCCAGGAACAACACGCAGACCAGCGTCACCACCAGGAATTCTTCGAACAACTTGCTCCACAGATTGCTCACCGCGGCGTCGATCAGCTGCGAGCGGTCGTAGGTGGGCATGATCTCGACGCCAGCCGGCAGGCTGCGCTGCAGTTCGGCCAAACGCGCTTTCACCGCGGCGATGGTGGCCTTCGCGTTCTTGCCCGTGCGCATCACGATGATGCCGCCGACCACTTCGCCTTGCCCGTCCAACTCGGCAATGCCACGGCGAAACGTCGGACCACGCCGCACCGTCGCCACGTCACGCAGCAGCACCGGCACGCCGCCGGCGTTGGTGGTGATCGGCACGTTCTCGAAGTCCGTGCGGCTCTTCAGGTAGCCTTCGCTACGCACCATCAGCTCCGCTTCGCCCTGTTCGATCACCGAGCCACCGTTGGCACCGTTCGCGCTACGCACCGCATCGACCAGCTGCGCCACGGTGATGCCGCGCGCCGCCAGCGCCTGGGGATCGGGCACGATCTGCCACGCGCGCTCCATGCCGCCCAACGTCGCCACCTCGGCAACATTCGGCACGGTCTTGAGCTGAAAGCGCAGGAACCAGTCCTGCAGCGCGCGCAACTGGCCAAGATCGTGCTGACCGGTGCGATCAACCAGCGCGTATTCGTAGATCCAGCCGAGCCCCGTGGCATCGGGACCGAGCGCGGGCGTGACGCCGGCCGGCAGGCGATCCCGCGCCTGGCTCAGGTACTCCAGCACGCGCGAGCGGGCCCAGTAGAGGTCAGTGCTGTCATCGAACAACACATCGACGTAGGAGTCGCCGAAGAACGAAAACGCGCGCACCGTGGTCGCGCCGGGCACCGACAGCATGGTGGTGGCCAGCGGATAGGTGACCTGATCCTCGACCACCTGCGGCGATTGGCCCGGGTAGCTGGTGCGGATGATCACCTGGGTGTCGGACAGATCGGGCAGCGCATCGACCGGCGTGCGCGTCACCGAGAACATACCCATCAAGGCCAGGGCCAGTGCAGCCAACAGCACGAACACGCGATGGGCGATCGCCGCGCGAATCAGGGCCGCGATCATTGCCGGTCTCCCATCGGCATGCCCGGCATCGGTGCACTGGCGGCCGATGCCGGTTTGGCGGTGTTGTCATTCAGACGTTCCAGCGCACCGGACAGGCTCGCCTCCGAATCGATCAGGAACTGGCCGGAGACCACGACTTTCTCGCCACCCGTGAGGCCATCGAGGATTTCGGTGTAGCCACGGGCCGAACGCCCAATGCGCACCGATACGGCACGGAAGTGCCCATCTCCCTCGGCAAGGATGACTCGCGTGTGGGTACCCGTCGCGATCAACGCGTCGTCCGGCACCACCGGCACAGCTTCGCCCCGTGCGGGACTAAGTTGCACCGTGGCAAACATGCCCGGACTCAAGGCACCGTCGGGATTGTCCAGCACGATGCGGGCGCGCTGGGTGCGCGTCACCGCATCCACATCCGGCAGCAAGGTTTCCACGGTGCCGGGGAACGACCGACCCGGCAGTGCATCGACCGTGACCACCACCGGCGTGCCACGGCGCACCGTGCCGGCTGCTGCCTGCGGCAGGGCCGCCTCGATCCACACGGTGGACAGACCATTCACGGTCATCAAGGTCTGACCGGCAATAACGCGCTGGCCTTCACGCACGTCCAGTGTCGTGACGACGCCCGCCTGCGGGGCGTGCAGCGTGATCGCCGCATCCGAGCCATGACGCGATGACTGAATATCGGCAGGCGTCAGGCCCAGCACCTGCAAGCGTTCCCGTGAAGCCGCGCGAAGGCCTTTCGCGTCAGCCGACTGCACATGCTGAAGCGCAGCGTATTCGGCCAGTGCACTGCTCCATTGCGGCGCCAGCAATTCGGCCAGCGGTTCACCCGCTTTGACCACGGTGTACGGCGCGCGTACGTCCAGCTTGCTCACTACCGCATCGGTGCGGGCGCTGATGGTGATGGCTCGGCGCAGATCCCAGGTGATCGTGCCCGGTACCCGGATGGCGGACGCCAATACACGGCGCCCCACCGGGGCGGTGCGCACGCCAAGATTCTGCACCGTCGTTGGGTCAATCCGCAGGACATCCTTGACCGCGCCTTCGTCGGCATACTTGGGCACCATCTGCATGCCCATCGGCGACAGGCCCGGCTTGTCGAAATGCTGCTGCGGCACCATCGTGTCGTACCAGTACAGGACTTTTTTACCGCCGGCTTCCGGTGCGGAGGCGGGGGTGCCGGCCTGCGACGGAGACGATGACGCCTGGTGGCGGCCGCCGAAGTAGCCGATCAGGAGCAGTATGACCGCCAGCAACGCGGCGGCGAACAGCATCAGTGCGCGCTTCATGGCGTCGTCTCCGAAGTGGGTAACAGATAAGCCAGCGCCGCCCAGGCTCGGCCGTACTCGGCCCGCATGCGGGCGTAGTCGGTGTGGTGCGCGATCTCATCGCGGCGGGCATCCAGCAAGGGTTGGATCTCACCGCCGCCGCGATAGGCGGCTAGCGCCAGAGCTGCGCGGTCGTTGGCCAGCGGGAGCAATGCATCGCGATGTCGGCGTACTTGCTCGCCAAGCGATGCCCATTGCGCCCAGGCCGACTGGATCACCTCGGCCTGCTCGCGGCGTGCATCATCGTGTTCGGCGTGAACCGCATCGAGGTCAGCTGCACGGGCGGAAATGCCCCGATCCTGCCGGTTGCGCGTGAACAGCGGCAGGCTTACCCCAACCTGCAGCGACACCATGTCGGACAAGCCCCGCACGCGAGAGCCGTAGCTCAGGCCGACGTTCCATTAAGGACGCTTGTCGGCACGGGCGACGGCAAGAGCCGCCTCGGCAGCCTGTTCGCGGGCCGGCCACCCCAGCAGGTTGCCCTGACGATCGAGGCTGGCCAGCAAGGACGCTTCGTCGTGCGGCAGAACGGCGAAGTCTGGTGCATCGGCCAACGGCTGTGCGGTCGGTGAACCGAGCCAGCGCGCCAGGCTCGCGCGGGCCTGAGCCTCGCGTGCGCTAGCCTCATCGATGCGGTTTTCCAGGTCGAGGGCCGCCATGCGAACGGCGAGCACCTCCGCCGCGCTGCCGGTGCCACCATGCAGTCGCGCTTTTGCTATAGCTACGTCCTGCGCCCACGCCTGCCGCATGGACCGCAGCATCATGGCTTCGTGGTGCGCGCCCCACGCGGTGATCCAGGCATCGGCCACCTGCTGCCGGATCGACAAGGTGGTCGCCACTTCCGACGATGCGGCCAAAGTCGCATTGGCGCTGCCCATGGCCTGTTCGGCCTGGCGTTTACTGCGCGATGGCAGGGCCTGGCTGATGCCGACGGTGCGCATGGTCATGCTGTCACCGCCAGCCGTAAACGCCCCCGGCCCTTGCACGGCCAGATTGTCCACCCCGACGGTGAGTTGGGGATCGGGCAGCGCGCCCGCACGGGCCGCTTCCTGTCGGGCCGATTCCGACTGGGCGCGGCGTGCCTCCAGCATGGGTGCGCGCTCGATCGCTTGTTGTATAGCGGCGTTGAGCGTCAGTACGGGTGGGTCAACTGCCCATACCGGCGAAACGAAAAGCAGGGCAGCTGCCAACGGCAGCCAATGCGCATATCGCGCCGAAGAGGCGCGAACACCAAAGAGACGGGGAAACATGTTGAGCTCCAATCGAAAACCAACACAACCGTGCGCGCACGGCCGACGAGCGGTTAACGATCGGGGGCTAAATCAACAGGGAACAGAACCGCAGCGTGGGCGGTGGGTCGGGGCGATGCAGGGCGATGTTTGGCAAGGCGACCTGATGAGGGGCTTGCGCGGTGATTCCCAGCAATGAAGGGGATGCGGAGGCGAGCAAAAGCGGAGGAACCGTCGGCAGACTGGCATCATGCGTCGACACAGTAGTGCTGGCGCAGTGCTGGGCGCAGCGCGGATCCGTACTAGCCTGATGCGAGGCCGGTGTCTGCGCTGTAGAGCTCATACCCATGCCCGCGCAATCACCCGTCATGACGACGTTCGTCGGCACCGTGGGTAACGTACAAACATAGGCCGCCATGGCCAACTGCTGGAACAACAGGCAAAACAGCACGATCCCCGTCCAAAGGACCCGGCGGCGACGGCTGATATGGAAGTGCTTGCGCATGGCGGGGCCATCTTAACCCAGCTGGAGGCGGGTCCAGTCAAGTAGCAGTGAGGGCTTTTATGCACTGGCTACGACATCAGTGTGTGCCGCGTGCCGGCCCCAAGTGCCGCTTCAGGTAGTGCTCCTGGGCCACCGTTTCGATCGCATTTTGGCGTGCAGAACGTATCCGCTGGACCACATCGGTGAACGACAGCGTCGACTCGCGGCTAGCCAACAGCATGGCGGCGACTGTCCCCGCTCGCCCAAGGCCACCCTTGCAATGCATGACTACACCTTTGCCACGATCGAGTGCTACATGAAGTTGGGGCAGGATGAGTGGCCATGTGCCCTCAAACCACTCTTCTTGTTTGAAATCCTTCGGTAGTATGTCTGGTGCATGCCCATCCAGAATCGGGGCGTAATGCCAGATCAGTCCATGTGCCTCAGCCCGTTTGGGTAGTGCGATCACATCGAGGTCGACAAACTCCCAAGGGGCAATCAGCGTCACCAGATGCGTCGCGCCCCAGGCCTTGATGGCCTCAAGATCGGTGTCGAGATTGCGGTTCCATGCCCCCGTGTCCGCAAACGGCTGCTTCTTGCCCGGGCAGAAGGTGATGCCGATCTTGCCACCGCTAGCCAGATCGATGGTGCCGATACGTAAGGGATCAGTACGGCTGCTGCGTGCCTTGTTGATCCAGGCGACTTGGCGTGGCGTGGCATGGATCAGGAGCACATCGAGCCGATCGTTTATTTTCACTTTGCCACGTAGCTGTTCGCGCCACGTGTCTGGAATGCCATACATGCCATAGCGCAGTCCGGCGATGCCACCCGTTACGGCAGCGGTGACGTCTGTGTCACTGCCGAAGACAATCGCGCGGCGCACCGCACCGGCATAGCTATTCGTTTCATTCATCGCCACCTGTGCTGACCATAGGGCATCAATGACGTCGCTGCTGCCAGACGCGTAGGCTCCATGCTCAAGATCAAGCACCTGGTCGATATCCGTCATAGCCAGCCCGGCCGTTGGGCCTAGCTCGCGCAATCGTGCCGTGGCATAGGTCCATGGCGCAGGAATGGCATCCAGTTCGGCGCGCGCCCACAAGGCATACATCACGGACACGGTCTTGGCGAAACGGTGTGCTGTCTTGGTTGAGGACAATTGTATCGCCTTGGCAACCAGTTCCGCCTCGCTACCAAGGTGGCAGAGAACGAGCGGAAGCATACGGATCAACGCACTTCGGTCATCGGTACGCACCGCATCATGTGAAGCGTGGCCAGAAGGCGCGTTCAATAGCGACTGGACCATACCAGCCATATCGGGATCGTTTGCGGGCTTACAGGAGTCGACCGAATAAAGACCCATCTCGGCCCAGCCGATCACACGCTCTGTCAGATCATCCAGGCCAAACTGCTCGTGAAGGAGAAGCGCGTGCAGAAGACACAACGCCTGCGCTCCCTGCATGGTCCATGTTCGTGGAGGTACATCCACATAGGATCGGTCGAAGCCTGCGGGAGGTTCGAAGTCGATCGTCTCGATAGCGACCAATTCCTCTACATCGTGGTGCGCATACGGCACGCCCAGGGCATTACCGATCAAGAGGCCCCATAAGCCACCGGCGAGACGATCGCGCCTTATATACAGACTTCCGGGTTGAGCCATGAAATTAAATTTGCTCGCAAGCTAAGATTTCCTTAGTATCGCCGGTTTGCCGCAGCCATTGCACTCGCACAACGGTGCAAATCACGAGACGACGAAGGCCAACCTTGAACCCGAGTGATCTGACCGCCAGCTTGTACTTCACTGCCGCCGTTCGCGTGGCGGCAGATGCCTCGTTGACCCGCCTTTTACCCCTGGACGCACTCCAGAAGCTGCTAGCTCCTCATGAGCACTTCTCTCATCGCATCCTTCTATCCTTGCAAGCTCTGGGAGTTATCGAGCCAGAACTCTCTTTGGCACACGCCGATGATTGGCTGCTGTCCCGTGATTGGATGAAATATGGTTTCGACAGTGTGGCGTGGCGTATTCGCTGGACACCTGGTGATTGTCGGCGTCGACACGACATTGCCAACGAAATTTGGAGTGATGTCGACTTCGATGATGACGAGTCGCTATCAGCCCTTCTTGCGCTTTGGGAGGATCTGGCGCTCGCCGAGGTGGCCCAATACACCGGGTGGCTGTTGTCGAAGTCCGGTTACAACCCTGACTGGACCCACTGCGCGATCGACGCGCTTCGACAGGCATTAGAAATTTTCAGTGTCAATCAGGTGATGTACCTGGTCTATTTATCGGTTCGATCTGTTGCAACAACCCATCAACTGGGAGGCGTGGAGTCGGCAAGACTAGGATTGGTATTTGCGAGTTCTGTTACCAGCTTCTCCGGACGTGCGAACGCTGAGGGCTGGAACATCCGCGGCATGACCCGTCCAGCCGAGCTCTCCATGAGTACTATTTCATTGATCTTCGCCCACGAAGTGACACGTCTTGACGACGAATACTTTGCTAAGAGCCCTTCGCTGGAACTTTTACGCGGCTCGATGACGCGGCATCGAACCCTTCACTGATCTCTAAACTCTTGGGTGCTCGGAACAAGTCAAAGGGCGAATCATTCCGTAGAACCCAGACACTCGCCCGACCCTTCGATGAAACAATGTAAGGCAAAGCGTGCTCAAATCATGCAGTCAAAATCTGCTGTCAAATTTAGCTAATAAACTGAAGAAGCATCCAAGTAGTGAATTGATAATTATAGCTTTTTATCGTCTATTCGAAGACAAGTTTGCATCCTGACAAAAAACTGGCTCGCTATGGGCTAAAGAACAAAAGAGCTGATCGACGGCGCGATGCAGCAGGCGCCGCAGCCGACCCGGCAAGCAAGCACGCTCATGCGGACTGCCGACGCAACGCCTGGTACACCGGCTCGGTATCCGGCCGCTGGCCATGCCACAGCTCGAATGCATCGGCGGCGGTTTCCACCAGCATGCCGAGGCCGTCGAACGCGTAGCGCGCACCTGCGGCCGTCGCCCAGCTCAGGAAGCCGCTGGCGGCGGCTCCATAGGAGAGGTCGTAGCACAGCGCGCGTGCGCCGATCAGCGAAGGCGGCAGCTGCAGCGACTCGCCAAGCACGCCGGCCGAGGTGGCGTTGACGATCAGGTCGTAGCTGCCGATGTCGGCCAGGTCGGACCAGTAGCGGGTATGCGCGCGCGCCGGTTCGCCGATCGCGTCGGCCAGCGCATCGGCACGCTCGGCACTGCGGCTGACGATGGTCAGCGTCTCTACGCCGGCGTCCAGCAGGCTCCACGCCACGCCGTGCGCGGCGCCGCCGGCGCCCAGCAGCAGGGCGGTGTGGCCGCGCAGGTCCACGTGGTGACGCTCGGTGAGGTCGCGCACCAGACCGTCGCCGTCGGTGTTGTGCGCGGCCAGCCGGCCGTCGGCCAGCGGAGTCAGCACGTTGGCGCTGCCGGCGCGCGTGGCCGCCGCGCTGCGTTCGTCCGCCAGCGCGAAGGCGGCGGCCTTGTGCGGCAGGGTGACGTTGGCGCCGCGGCCGCCGTCGGCGAAGAAGCGCCGCACCGCCGCGGCAAAACCGGCCGGCTCCACGTCGATCGCGCGGTATTCCAGCGCGATGCCGAACTGCCGCGCGAACGCCTGATGGATCGGCGGCGACAGCGAATGGCCAATCGGATGGCCGAACACGGCGAACTGGGCGGCTGGCATGGCGATTCCCCGGGGTGGTTCCGGCCACCATTCTACAAGCCGGACTTTTGCGGGAACGCGCAGCTTTCCAACGTCGCAGCCGCTGAGATGGGCGCCCGACAATCTGCGATCCCCTGCCCGCGGAGCACACCCATGCGCATGCCAATCCCGCCCTCGCCGCACCACCGGCGCCTGCTCGGCGCCGCCGCCCTGTGGCTGCTCGGCGGCGGCGCGCTGCTCGCCAGCACGCTGGTGCCGGCGCACACCGACGCGCTCGGCTGGACGCCGGCATTCTGGCTGCTCGGCGCGCCGCTGGTGGTGCTGCTGGCGCTACCGCGGCAGCGGCTGGCGCGGCGACCGTCGCGGCGGCGCGCGGGGCGGGACGCGGTCTGGAATTGAGCGGAGGCGCGCTGCGCGCCGGCTGCAGGCAGTGCGCCGCGCGCGGGCATCAGTGCGGGACGGCGCCCTGGCGCTTGCGCTCCATCCGGCGCAGGAACTCCCGCATGATGCGCAGGTACAGCTCCTCGCCGAGGTAGGCATCCTCGACGCCGGCGTCGATCGAGGGGTTGTCGTTCACCTCGATCACCACCGGCCGGTTGCCGACCTGCTTCAGGTCCACGCCGTAGAGGCCGTCGCCGATCGGCTGGGTCGCCTTCAGCGCCAGCTTGACCACCGCCGCCGGCGCCTCCTTCAGCGCGATGGTCTCGAAGCCGCCGGATTTCGCCGTGCCCTTGGCGCCGTGGTTGTAGATCTGCCAGTGGCCGCGCGACATGTAGTACTTGCAGGCGTAGATCGGTTCGCGGTTGAGCACGCCGATGCGCCAGTCGAACTCGGTGTAGACGTATTCCTGCGCCAGCAGCAACGCGCTGTGCTGGAACAGGCCGCTGGCCGCCTGTGCCAGCGCCGCCTCGTCCTCGACCTTGACCACGCCGCGCGAGAACGAGCCGTCCGGGATCTTCAGCACCAGCGGGAAGCCGAGCCGGGCCACCACTTCCTTGATGCCCTTGCTGTCGTCGCGGTAGAGGATCTCCGTACGAGGGACAGCCAGCTTGCGCGAGACCATCAGGTCGTTGAGGTAGATCTTGTTGGTGCAGCGCAGGATCGAGCTGGGGTCGTCGATCACCACCATGCCTTCCTTCTCGGCGCGGTGGGCGAAGCGGTAGGTGTGGTTGTCGGACGCGGTGGTCTCGCGAATGAACAGGCCGTCGTATTCGGCGAGGCGCTGGTAGTCGTTCTTGCCGATCGGGTCGACCTCGATGCCGAGTTCCCTGCCCGCCGCGACGAAGGATTTCAACGCCTTCTTGTTCGACGGCGGCATCTGCTCGGCCGGATCGACCAGCATCGCCAGGTCGTAGCGGAACTGCTTGCGTGCGCGCGGCTTGCGCCACAGCTTGCGCGAGAAGCGGTCGAGCTCCTCGGCGAACGCATCCTCCTGCGTGTCGACCAGGGTGTGCAGGCCGACCGGCTTGATCGAGCTGACCTGCCACACGCGGTCGCGCTCGAACTCGATGCGCAGCAGCGGGCAGGGGAACATCTCGAACACCTGCCGGGCCAGGTCCTGCAGCGCCGGGTAGGCGGTCTCGCCGAAGTACACCAGGATGCCGAAGTCGGTGGTGTCGCGCCCGCCGGCAGGCAGGAAGTGGGTGAGCTTCTGGTTGAGGTCGTCGATGTCCAGGCCGTACAGCGAGCGCCGGCGCAGGTCGTTCACCGTGCGCACCGACGGCATCACCTTGTGCCCGCGCGCCTCGGCCAGCAGCGAGACGTAGTAGCCGGTGCCCAGGTACTTGTAGCTGCGGCACAGGTTGATCACGTGGGTGCGCTCGTCGTCACCGCCGACCGGCGTGCGCAGGTAGTCCATCGCGCTCATCACGTCGACGGACGGGTAGTACGAACTCCAGTCGGAAGCTTTTTCGACAACGACGACCAGACGGGTCATGGCACCACTCGGGCGATACGGCGATGGCGGGCGCCGCACGCTGGCGTGACGGCTCTTGCAAAGCGCGCAGTTTGCGCACCGCGCCGGCCCGGCACAAGGGCAGCGCTGAAGCGGGGGTAAACCGCGGCCGCGCGCCGCCGCCGACGGCTGCTACAGTCCGCGCGTGCCGACCCCGCCATCACCACCTCCGCCGCCACGCCCCGACGCGCTCGCCGCCGGCGTGCGCGTGCGGCGCGCCCTGGCGAGCGACCTCGACGCGCTGGTCGCACTGGAGCTGCGCAGCTTCGACGGCGACCGGCTGAGCCGCGCGCAGTACCGCCGCCACCTGGACAGCGACTCCGCGCTGGTGCTGGTGGCCGGCGCCAATCACCACCGGCTGCTCGGCAGCGCCGTGCTGTTCTTCCGCAAGGGCAGCGCGCTGGCCCGTCTGTACTCGCTGGCCACCGCGCCGGAAGCGCGCGGCCACGGCGTCGGCGCCGCACTGCTGGCCGCGGCGGCGGACGCCGCACGTCGTCGCGGCTGCCGCGCGCTGAAACTGGAGGTGCGTACCGACAACGCCGCCGCGATCCGCCTGTACGAACGCCATGGCTTCCGCCGCGCCGGCCGCTACGCGCACTACTACGAAGACGGCGCCGATGCCTGGCGCTACGCGCGGTCGCTCGACTGATCCACGCGCAGAGGCGCGTCGCCCGGCACGGCCTGATGTACATCAGGTCACGCAGGAGCCGCCGCCGGCACAATGCCGGGAGGCCGGCGCCGGCGGCGCGGCCACTCCCGCACCGGAACCCCGATGGCCGCCATCGCGCAAGCCCAGCCGAACATTGCCCTGGTCAAATACTGGGGCAAACGCGACACGACCCTGAACCTGCCGGCCACCGGCTCCCTGTCGATCACCCTGGACGCGCCGTGCACGCGCACCCGGGTCGAGTTCGACGCGTCGCTGCGGCATGACGAGCTGCGCCTGAACGGCGCGGAAGATCCGCCGACGCTGGCCCGGGCCAGCGCCTGCCTGGACCTGCTGCGGCAGCGTGCCGGCACCGCGCAGCGCGCGCGGATCGATACGCGCAACCATTTCCCCACCGCGGCGGGGCTGGCTTCCTCGGCATCCGGCTTCGCCGCGCTGGTGGTGGCGGCCGACGCCGCGCTGGGCCTCGGGCTGGACCGCCAAACCCTGTCCATGCTGGCCCGGCAGGCTTCGGGTTCGGCGGCGCGCTCGCTGTTCGGCGGCTTCGTCGGCATGGCCGCCGGCCAGCGCGACGACGGCACGGACGCGATCGCGCAACCCCTGCTCGATCCCGCCGCCTGGCCGCTGGCGGTGGTCATCGCGGTGACCTCGAGCCGCCGCAAGCGCGTCGGCTCGGGCGTCGGCATGGAGCGCAGCCGCCGCACCTCGCCGTTCTACCCGGCATGGGTGGAGAGCGCGGCGGCGGATCTGGCGGCCGCGCATCGCGCGGTCCAGGCGCGCGACTTTGCCGCGCTGGCCGAGCTGAGCGAATACAGTTGCCTGAAGATGCATGCAGTGATGCAGTCCAGCCGACCGCCGCTGCTGTACTGGAACGGCGCCACCGTCGACTGCATGCAGCGCATCCGTGCCCTGCGCGAGGACGCGGGCGAGCCGGTCTTCTTCACGGTCGACGCCGGCGCCCAGGTGAAGGCCGTCTGCACGCCGGAGGCGGCGCCGCGGGTGGCCGCCGCACTGGCCGAGCTGCCTGGCGTCGAACAGGTGCTGAGCAGCCGCCTGGGCGAAGGCGCGCGGCTGCTCGACGACGGCGAGGCGCCCTGATGCGCGTGCTGGCATCGGCGCCGGGCAAGCTGGTGATCGCCGGCGAATACGCGGTGCTGGAGGGCGCCCCCGCGCTGGTGCTGGCGATCGACCGCCAGGCGCGCGTGACGCTGGAACACAGCGACGGCGGCGACTACGAGATCACCGCGCCAGGGCTCGGCATCCATGCCGCGCACGGCCGGCTGGATACGGCCGGACGGATCGGCTGGCCGGCGCTGGACGCGGCGGCGGGCACCTCGCTGCGGCTGGTCGGCGCCATCCTGGAAACGCTGGGCGCGGAGGACCGGCCGCCGCCGTTCCGCGCCAGCCTGGACACCCGCGCGTTCCATGCCGGCGGCGATCGCCCGCGCAAGCTCGGCCTGGGTTCCAGCGCGGCGCTGACGGTGGCCCTGGCCAGCGCGATCCATGCGCTGGGCCGGCGCGGCACGCCGTCCCTCGACACGCTGCTCGCCGCGCACCGCCGGGCGCAGGACGGCCGCGGCAGCGGACTGGACGTCGCCGCCAGCCTGCACGGCGGCCTGCTGGTCTACCGGCTGCACGACGGTCGGCCGCGGATCGCGCCAGCGACCTGGCCGCAGGGGCTGCAGTGGTGCTGCGTGTGGTCCGGCCGGCCGGCATCGACGCAGCTGTTCCTGCAGCAGCTGGCCGCGTGGCGCGCACGCGCGCCGGCGCGCCATGCCGCGGCGATGCGCGAGCTCGGCGACTGCGCCACGGCGGCGGCCGGCGCGACCGGCGCGGCCGCGCTGGTCGAGGCGGTGGCCGCGTACGCGCTGGCGCTGGATCGGCTGGCCGCGGCCAGTGGCCTGGACATCTTTTGCCTCGAGCATCGCGCGCTGGCCGCGCTGGCGGCACGCCTGGGCGTTACCTACAAGACCTGCGGTGCCGGCGGCGGCGACATCGGCATCGCGCTGGCCACCGACGGCGCGCGCCTGCAAGCGTTCCGGCGCGCCGCCACCGCCGCCGGCTTTCCCGTACTCGACCTGCACCCGGCCGCCGCCGCGTGCGTGCAGGTGCATTGATTCGACGACCCCGCCAGGAAGATCCCCGTGGACCAGTTATCCGCCATCGGGCAGGCCGACGCGCCCGCCGCCACCTGCGCCGACGACACGCCGCGCGATCGCGCGACCAGTGCGCCCGAGCATCCCGCCCGCCTGCCCGGCTTCCATCGGCTGGCGGTGACCGAGCGGCTGCAGCTGTTGCGCAGCCGCGGGCTGCTGACGCAGGCCGACCACCGCGCGCTGACCAGCGGCGCGCAGCGGCTGGAGCCGGCGCAGGCCGACAAGATGATCGAGAACGTCATCGGCGTGATGGGGCTGCCGGTGGGGCTGGGCCTGAATTTCCTGGTCAACGGCAAGGACTACGTGGTGCCGCTGGTGGTCGAGGAGCCATCGATCGTGGCCGCGCTGAGCGCCGCCGCCAAGCTGGTGCGCGGCTGCGGCGGCTTCGCCACCGCGAGCGACCGGCCGTTGCTGATCGGCCAGGTCCAGCTGACCGGCCTGGCCCACTCGGGCAAGGCGCGCACGGCCCTGCTGCAGCGGCGCGAGGAGATCATCAACCTGGCCAACAGCCTGCACCCGAACATGGTCGCGCGCGGCGGCGGCGTGGCGGACGTCGAGGCGCTGATCCATGCCGCACCCGACGGCGGCCCCGACATGCTGGTGCTGCACCTGCTGGTCGATACCTGCGACGCGATGGGCGCCAACCTGGTCAACACGATGTGCGAGGGCGTGGCCCCGCTGGCCGAGGCGATCACCGGCGGCAAGGCCTGCCTGCGCATCCTGTCCAACCTGACCGACCGCGCGCTGGTGCGCGCCAGCGCGGTGATCCCGGCGCACGCGCTGGCCGGCAAGGGCCACGACGGCGGGCAGGTGCGCGACGGCATCATCCTGGCCAACGACCTGGCGCTGGTCGACCCGTACCGCGCCGCGACCCACAACAAGGGCGTCATGAACGGCGTGGACGCGGTGGCGCTGGCCACCGGCAACGACTGGCGCGCGCTGGAGGCGGCGGTGCATGCCTACGCCGCGCGCGGCCAGGGCTATCGCGCGCTGACCCGCTGGTCGCGCAACGCGCAGGGCGACCTGGTCGGCAGCATCGAACTGCCGCTCAAGGTCGGCACCGTGGGTGGCTCGCTGCAGGCCAACCCGATGGTGGCGATCAACCATCGCTTGCTCGGTTCGCCCGGTGCGCGCGAGCTCGCCGAGGTGATGGCTGCCGTCGGCCTGGCGCAGAACTTCTCCGCCTTGCGGGCACTGGTCACCGACGGCATCCAGCAAGGCCACATGACCCTGCACGCGCGCAGCGTGGCGCTGGCGGCCGGCGCCACGCCGCAGATGTTCGAGCGGGTGGTGGAACGCCTGCTGGCCGACGGCGAGATCAAGCTGTGGAAGGCGCAACTGATCGTGGCCGAGCTGGCCGGGCAGGCGGCGCCGGGGCAAGCGCGGCACGGCACGCCGCGGGCCGGCACGCCGGAGTGGGCGGCCGGCCACGGCAAGGTGATCCTGCTCGGCGAGCACGCGGTGGTGTACGGCCGCCACGCGATCGCCGCGCCGCTGCCGCTGGCGATCCGCGCACGCGTGGAGGACGCCCGCGACGGCACCACGCTGCTGATCCCGCGCTGGGGCATCGAGCAGCGCCTGCAGCAGCCAGTGCGTCCGGGCTCGTTCCTGCAGTCGCTGACGCTGCTGCTGGAGCGCCTGGGCCTGAGCGGGCGCGCGCTGCGCATCCAGGTGGCGCCGGAGATGCCCCGGGCGATGGGCCTGGGCGGCTCGGCGGCGCTGGCGGTGGCGGTGATCCGTGCGCTCGACCGGCACTGCGCGCTGGGCCTGGACGACGCCAGCGTCTGCGCGCTCGCCTTCGAGTGCGAGAAGATCGCCCACGGCACGCCCTCGGGCGTCGACAACACGGTCGCCACCCACGGCCAGGCGCTGCTGTACCGGCGCGGCGAGCCGGCGACGAGCCGCCCGCTCGCGCTGCAGCAGCCGTTGCCGCTGGTGATCGGCCTGAGCGGCAGCGAGAGCCTGACCGCCAGGATGGTCGCGCGCGTGCGCCAGGCGTGGCTGCAGCACCCGGCGCGCTACGAGCGCATCTTCGACGAAATCGACCTGCTGACCCGGCACGCGCTCGACGCGCTGCAGGCCCACGACCTGGGTGAACTCGGCGAGCTGATGAACATCTGCCAGGGCCAGTTGAACGCGCTGCAGGTGTCCAGCCGCGAGATCGAGGAACTGGTCCAGCTGGCGCGCGAGCACGGCGCGCTGGGCGCCAAGTTGACCGGCGGCGGCGGCGGCGGCGCGGTGATCGCGCTGTGCCCCGAGGGCGGCGCGCGCGTGGCCCGCGCGATGCGCGACGCCGGCTACCAGGCGCTGGAGGTGTCCTTTGGCTGACGCGTCGCTACGCCACCCCACGGTCTCCTCCGAAGCCGAGCAGCTGATCCTGGTCGATGCCGACGATCGCGCGGTCGGCTACGCCAGCAAGGCGGCCGCCCACGACGGCCGCGGCCAGCGCCATCGTGCGTTCTCGCTGTTCGTCTTCAACGGGCACGGCGAGCTGCTGTTGCAGCAACGCAGCGGCGGCAAGCGGCTGTGGCCCGGCTACTGGGCCAACAGTTGCTGCAGCCACCCGCGCCAGGGAGAAAGCATGGCGCAGGCCACCGAACGGCGCCTGCAGCAGGAGCTGGGCATGCGCTGTCCGCTGCGCTACCTGTTCAAGTTCGAATACCAGGCCGACTACCGCGGCCTCGGCGCCGAACACGAACTGTGCTGGGTCTACGCCGGCACCTGCACGCAGCCGGTGCGCGCCAATCCCACCGAGGTCGCGGCCTGGCGCTTCGTCACGCCGGCCGCGCTCGACCGCGAGATCGCCAGCTGCCCGGAGCGCTTCACGCCGTGGCTGAAGCTCGAATGGGCACGACTGCGCCAGGACCCGACGCTGCCGGCATGGGCCGACGGCTGATCCGCCCGACGCCGGGCGAGCGGATCGCCGCGCCGCGCGCCGCCCTCAGCCCCCCAGCGGGTGGCTGATCTTCTCCGCGGTCGCCGCATCCGGCCGCGCCACCAGCGCGCCGGTGCGCATCAGGCTCACCGTGTAGTGCCCGCCATCGACCAGCGGCAGGAACGCGCCGCTGCCGTAGACGGTGTCGATCTCGGGCAGCCAGCGCGGGTATTGCTGCTTCAGGTTGAGCAGGTCGAATGCGCCGGCTTCGCCGAAGCCGATCACCGTGCGCGGCGCCGCGGTCTCCTGTGCGGGATCGTCGTAGCGGCCGGACAACCGGTCGAGCCGGTACAGCGGCGGCACGCCGGCCAGCAGCGCGGGCAGCTTCCACTTCAGCACGATCGCCTCGACACGCCAGGCGTCGCCGGCCAATTGCACCTGGCGCGTGCTGCCGTCCGGCCAGTTCAGGGTGAGCGCCCAGCGCTGCGGCGACAGGATGCGCGCGTCGATCTCGACCACCGGCGCCTCGCTGCCGAGCAGCCGGTAGCCGCGCAGTGCGCCGCCGGCGCCGGCCAGCAGCAGGGTCAGCGCGAAGCACGCCGCGCACAGCAGCGCACGCCAGCAGGCGGCGAGCCGGCGGCCGCCGTGCAGGCGCTGGCGCAAGGCCACCAGCTGCACCAGGGTGATCATCGCGAACACCGCAGCCAGCACCAGCAGCACGGTCATCGGCATGCGCAGCAGCGCGCTCCAGTCCATCCTCGTTCCCTCGTCGCCTCGTCGTGCGATTCGTGCGCGCATCATAGCGGCCGATGCCGCGGCCGGGCCGCCGCGCCTCGCTATACTGCACCTGCCTTCAGGAATGCCGACCATGCGCCGATCCCTCTTGCTGCTGCCGTTCTGTCTCGTCCTCGCCGCGCTTGCCGGCTGTGGCAACAAGGGGCCGCTGGTGCTGCCGAGCCAGCCCGCCGCGGCCTCGACCACGGTGCAGCCGGCGGCGCCGGCGCTGCCGGCCAGCGTCGACGAACCGGCGCCCGGCCAGCACTGAGCGGCAGCGCGCCATGCAGCTGCGCTTCTCGAAAATGCACGGCATCGGCAACGACTTCGTCGTGCTGGATTGCCGCCAGCGCGCGTTTTCGCTGGACGCGGCGCAGATCCGCGCGCTGGCCGACCGCCATACCGGCGTGGGCTTCGACCAGCTGCTCAGCGTGGAGCCGGCGCGCAGCCCGGCCGGCACGTTCTACTACGGCATCTGGAATGCCGACGGCTCGCCGTCCGGCCAGTGCGGCAACGGCGTGCGCTGCGTGGCGGCATGGCTGCACCGCGCCGGCGCGCTGGCGATCGGCGCGGACGTGACGATCGAGAGCCCGTCCGGTCCGGTGACGGTGCGCCTGCTCGGCGCGAACGAGGTCGCCGTGGACATGGGCGAGCCGGTATTCGAGCCCAAGCGGATCCCGTTCGCGGCCGACGCCGCGGCCGATCGTTACGCGATCGACCTGGCCGGCGAGCGGCTGGACATCGGCGCGGTGTCGATGGGCAACCCGCACGCGGTGGTGGCGGTGGACGACCTGGCCGACCCCGTGCTGCAGCGGCTCGGCCCGCTGCTGACCAACCATCCGCGCTTCCCCCAAGGCGCCAACGCCGGCTTCGTGCAGCGGCTCGATCGCGGCCATCTGCGCCTGCGCGTGCACGAGCGCGGCGCCGGCTGGACGCTGGCCTGCGGCACCGGCGCCTGCGCCGCAATGGCGGTGTTGCGCCGGCGCGGCGAGGTCGACGACGCGGTGACGGTCGAGCTGCCCGGCGGCACGTTGCGCATCGACTGGGCCGGCCCCGGCCACGCGCTGTGGATGACCGGCCCGGCCGCGTTCGCGTTCGAGGGCGAGTGGCCGCTGCCGGACGCCGCCGCCTGACGCGGCGGTTGAAGCGCGCCCGCGTCCATCGCACACTCCGACCGGACGGCGCGCCCTCTTCGCGCCACGCAACGGTTCGAGGATTCCTGCGCATGACTGCCACCCTGCTCGACGACGCCACCCAGGCCCGCGTGGTCGCCGCCTACCTGAAGAGCCATCCGGAATTCCTCAGCGAATACCCGGAGCTGGCCGCCAAGCTGACCATGCCGCCGCGCGAGCAGGGCGGCGCGGTTTCCTCGCTGGCGGTGTACCAGCTGCAGAGCCTGCGCGACAAGAACGCGGAACTCGAACGCCAGCTGGCCGAGCTGATCGCGATCGCCGCCGAGAACGAGAAGCTGATGGAACGCGTGCACGCGCTCACCGTGGCGCTGCTGCGCGCGAACACGATGGAGGTGACCGCGCGCACGGTGATCGCCAAGCTCAGCGCGGATTTCCATACCGAGCAGGTGCGCCTGCTGCTGTTCGGCGACCAGCCGCGGCTGCCGCGCGCGGACTGGCTGCAGCAGATCCCCGGCGGCGGCGCCGCGCTGCCGGAGTTCGGCGAATTCCTGCGCAAGGGCGAGCCGGTGTCCGGCCGGCTGTCCGCCGAGAAGCTCGAACGCCTGTTCGGCATCGACGCCGGGCAGATCCGCTCGGTCGCGATGATGTGCCTCGGCGACTGCGGCATCCTGGCGATCGGCAGCACCAACCCGGACCGCTTCCAGCCCGGCATGGGCACGCTGTTCCTGAAGATGATCTCGGCCACCATCACCGCCGCGCTGGCCCGCTCGCGGGACATTTCCTGAGCCGGCGATGACGCCCGCACAACAGGTCGAGCAATGGCTCGCCCGCCTGGCCGGCGAGCGACACGCCTCGCCGCACACGGTGGCCGGCTACCGTCGCGACCTGGCCAAGCTGCTGCACTTCATGCGGGAACAAGGGCTGGCCGCGTTCGACGCGCTGGACGCGAACCGGATGCGCACGTTCATCGCCGGCGAGCATCGCGCGGGACTGGCACCGAAGAGCCTGCAGCGCCTGCTGTCGTCCTGCCGCAGCCTGTTCCGCCAGCTCGCCCGCGAAGGGCAGCTGAGCGCTGACCCGCTGCTCGGCGTGCGCGGCCCGAAGGTGCGCCGCAAGCTGCCGCAGGTACTCGACGTCGACGAAGCCGGCGCGCTGGTGGAGAGCGGCGGCGACGGCGCGCTGGCCACGCGCGACCGCGCGATGCTGGAGCTGTTCTATTCCAGCGGGCTGCGCCTGTCCGAGCTGTGCGGCCTGCGCTGGCTCGACCTCAGCCTCGATGAAGGCGAGCTGCGCGTGCTCGGCAAGGGCGGCAAGACGCGCATCGTGCCGGTCGGCCGCCACGCCGTCGCCGCGCTGCGCGCGCTGGGCGCGGAACAGGGCATGCCGGCGAGCGGCCCGATATTCCGCGGCCGCGCCGGCGCGCCGATCAGCCCGCGCACGGTGCAGCTGCGCATGAACACCCTGGCGCTGCAGCAGGGCATCCCGAAACACATCCACCCGCACCTGCTCAGGCACACCTTCGCCAGCCACATGCTGGAATCCTCCGGCGACCTGCGCGCGGTGCAGGAACTGCTCGGCCACGCCGACATCGCCACCACGCAGATCTACACGCATCTGGATTTCCAGCATCTGGCGAAGGTCTACGACGCGGCGCACCCGCGGGCAAAGCGCAAACCCTGAACCTCAACCCGTAGGAGCCCGCTGGCGGGCGATGCCCTAGTTCCGGATCTCCAGCGGGCATCGAGGCAGAAAGCATCGCCCGCCAGCGGGCTCCTACCTGTCGCAACACGGCGCAGCGTATTGAAGCCCAACCGCCGCGACCCCATCTCACCCGCTCGGACATTCTCTTGCGGAGCTTCCATGGAATCCTTCCACGCCACCACCATCGTCTGCGTGCGCCGCGGCGGTCGCGTCGTGATCGGCAGCGACGGCCAGGTCACGCTGGGCAACACGGTGATGAAGGGCAACGCGCGCAAGGTGCGCCGGCTCGGCAAGACGGGCGAGGTGGTGGCCGGCTTCGCCGGTGCCACCGCCGATGCATTCACCCTGTTCGAGCTGTTCGAGCAGAAGCTGGAGAAGCACGGCAACAACCTCACCCGCGCCGCGGTGGAGATGGCCAAGGAATGGCGCACCGACCGCCGCTTCGGCCGGCTCGAGGCGATGCTGGCGGTGGCGGACCGCGAGACCTCGCTGCTGATCTCCGGCAACGGCGACGTGGTGGAACCCGAGCACGGCCTGATCGCGATCGGCTCCGGCGGCCCGTTCGCCCAGGCCGCCGCGATGGCCTTGCTGGAAAACAGCGAGCTGGACGCACGCACGATCGTCGAGAAGGCGCTGAAGATCGCCGGCGACATCTGCATCTACACCAACCACAACGTGTCGATCGAAGAGCTGTGAATCCGGACTGGGGATTCGGGATTCGTGAAAACTCGAACCCCACCCCATGCGTGACCTGCGGCTCTTCCGAATCCCGAATCCCGAATACCGAAACCCGGCGAAGCCATGAGCGAACTCACTCCCCGCGAAATCGTCAACGAACTCGACCGCTACATCATCGGCCAGCACGACGCCAAGCGCGCGGTGGCGGTGGCACTGCGCAGCCGCTGGCGGCGCATGCAGCTGGCGCCGGAAATGCGCAACGAGATCACCCCGAAGAACATCCTGATGATCGGCCCCACCGGCGTGGGCAAGACCGAGATCGCGCGGCGCCTGGCCACGCTGGCGAACGCGCCGTTCGTGAAGGTCGAGGCGACCAAGTTCACCGAGGTGGGCTACGTGGGCAAGGACGTCGAATCGATCATCCGCGACCTCGCCGACGTGGCCTACAAGCTGACCCGCGAACAGGCGGCCAAGCGCGTGCGCAGCCAGGCCGAGGACCGTGCCGAGGACCGCATCCTCGATGCGTTGCTGCCGCGCCGGCAGACGCCGACCGACTGGACCCACGATCCTGCGCCGGCGGCCGAGAGCGACACCCGCCAGAAGCTGCGCAAGCAGCTGCGCGAGGGCGCGCTGGACGAACGCGAGATCGAGCTGGATTTCGCCATGAACGTGGGCGTGGAGATCATGTCGCCGCCGGGCATGGAGGAGATGGGCGCGCAGCTGCGCCAGATGTTCCAGAACATCGGCGGGGCCAGGACGCAGAGCCGCAAGCTGGCGATCAAGCTGGCGCGGCCACTGTTGATCGACGAGGAAGCCGGCAAGCTGCTCAACGACGAGGAAGTCCGCGCGCAGGCGGTAGAGGCCGCCGAGCAGAACGGCATCGTGTTCATCGACGAGATCGACAAGGTCGCCCAGCGCGGCGAGCACGGCCATGCCGGGGTCAGCCGCGAAGGCGTGCAGCGCGACTTGTTGCCGCTGGTGGAAGGTTCCACCGTGTCGACCAAATACGGCCCGCTGAAGACCGACCACATGCTGTTCATCGCCTCCGGCGCGTTCTCGCTGGCCAAGCCGTCGGACCTGATCCCGGAGCTGCAGGGCCGCCTGCCGATCCGGGTCGAGCTGTCCGCGCTCAGCGTGGGCGACTTCAAGCGGATCCTGCGCGAGCCGCACAACGCGCTGACCAAGCAATACGTGGCCCTGCTCGGCACCGAGGGCGTCGGCATCGAGTTCACCGACTCGGGCATCGACCGGCTGGCCGAGGTGGCGTTCCAGGTGAACGAGCGCACCGAGAACATCGGCGCCCGCCGGCTGCACACCGTGATGGAGCGCCTGCTCGAGAAGATTTCCTTCGAGGCGGCGGACAAGTCCGGCGAAAAATACCTTATCGACGCCGAACAGGTAGACAAAAATCTTGGTGGACTGGTCCAGAACGAGGATCTCAGCCGCTACATCCTCTGAACGAGCCCGTCGGGCCGATCTGCTAAAATGCCGCTGTGAACAACGTTATTGAATTGAAGAGCACCGGCCAGCGCGCCCAGTTGCGCGAGGCGCAACAGAAGCGGACGCTGGTGCGGTTGTGGCGCGAGGAGCTTGAGCACGGCAGCTTCTGCGGCTACGTGGGCGGCGTGGGACGCGAGTTCTTCCTGCTCTGGGTGGTCGGCGACGGCATCAGCTACGACGGCATGTACGTGATGCGCCACCGCGACGTCACCGAGCTGGAGGCGCCGGACAAGCACCACGGCTTCATGGAAAAAGCGCTGGCGCTGAAGCAGATCCTGCCGCGCATGCCGCGCGGCTTCCCGCTGGACAACATCCGCGAGGTCATCCAGGCCGCCGGCGCGCAGGCGCCGGTGATCGGCGTGCACGTTGACAGCGAGGACGAATCGGAAGTCTGCTACATCGGCCGCCTGATCGACGTCGAAGAGGACGGCTTCAACATGCAGGAGCTGAGCCCCGACGCGGAGTGGATGCGCGAGCCCTCGTTCTTCGCCTGGGACGAGGTCTCCACCGTCAGCCTCGAGGACAGCTACGCGCAATCCCTGCTGGCCGTGGCCGGTCCCGCACCGAGCCTGCTGCCCGGCGGCGACACCGGCATCGGCCGCGTCCCCTCGCCCTGATTTCCGCTCCGCCCGACTCCCTTCCCATGCAGGAGCCCGCTGGCGGGTGATGCCGTTGCGCGTCCCGATTCCCGGCCCCAAAAGCATCGTCCGCCAGCTGGCTCCTACAGATGGCGGCTTCACCGGGTAAGCTTCGCTGGACGCCAACCGGGAAGCACGCATGAGCCGCATCGTCGTCGTGGGCAGCATCAACATGGACCTGGTCACGCTGGCGCCGCGCTTTCCCGGCCCGGGCGAGACCCTGCTCGGCACGCGCTTTCTCACCGCGCACGGCGGCAAGGGCGCCAACCAGGCGGTCGCCGCCACACGGCTGGGCGCAGAAGTGGCGATGGTCGGCGCACTCGGCCGCGACGCGTTCGGCGACCAGCTGCACGCGGGGCTCGCGCAGGAAGGCGTCGACCTCGCCCACCTCGTCCGCCACGACGACGTCGGCAGCGGCACCGCCTCGATCACCGTGGCCGGGGGCGAGAACCAGATCATCGTGGTGCCCGCCGCCAACGCCCGCGTCAGCCCGGCCCAGGTCGAGGCCGCGCGCGACGCCATCGCCCGCGCCGACGCCGTGCTGGTGCAACTGGAAATCCCGCTGGAAACCGTCGAGGCCACGCTGCGGCTGGGCCGCCGCGAAAACGTGCCGGTGATCCTCAATCCCGCCCCGGCGCAGCAGCTCCCGGCGGAATGGCTGCAGCTGGCCAGCTACCTCACCCCGAACCAGCACGAGCTTGCCACCGCGCTGGGCGCCGACGAGTCGACCGACTTCCGCGAGCTGATGGGCCGCACCCCGTGCCCGGTGGTACTCACTCGCGGCGGCGAGGGCGCCTGGTACCGCGAGCAGGGCGCACCGCTCCACCAACCCGGCTTCGCCGTCGAGGTGGTCGACAGCACCGGCGCCGGCGACACCTTCAACGCCGCGCTGGCGGTGTTCCTGCACGAAGGCCTGCCGCAGGCGGTGCGCAAGGCCTGCGCCGCCGCCGCGCTGTCGGTCACCAAGCTGGGCGCGCAGGGCGGCATGCCCAGCCTGCACGAACTGGACGCCTTCCTGGCGCGGCAGGGCGACTGATCATTTGCCGATGCAGAACGAGCCGAAGATCGCCCCAAGCAGGTCGTCGCTGCTGTAGCTGCCGGTGATTTCGCCCAGCGCGTGCTGGGCCTGGCGCAGTTCCTCGGCGGCGAGTTCGCCGGCGCGGCTTTCGGCAAGTACATGGGCGGCGTGGTCGAGGCGGTCACGCACCGTTTCGAGGGCAAGCACGTGACGGCGGCGGGCGCTGAAGGCGCCTTCGCCACTGCCGGCGCCGGCGAGTTGCTTGAGGTGGTCGCGCAGGGCGTCCAGGCCCTCGCCGGTTTTCGCCGAGACCCACAGCCAGGCGATGCCGTCGCGGGTTTCCGCATGCGCCGCGGCGCGGACCAGGTCGATCTTGTTGACCAGCACCATGCGTTCGGTGCCTTCGGGCAGTCGGGTGAAGAAGGCGAGGTCGGTGGCGGCGTGTTCCGCGTCGGTGACCAGCAGCGCGACATCGGCGCTTTGCAGTTCACCGTGGGCGCGGCGCACGCCTTCGCGTTCGACTTCGTCTTCCGTATCGCGCAGCCCGGCGGTGTCGGCCAGTTCCAGCGCGATGCCATCCAGACTCAGGGTTTCGCGCAGCACGTCGCGGGTGGTGCCGGGGATCGGCGTGACGATGGCGCGTTCGCTGCCGGCCAGCGCGTTGAGCAGGCTGGACTTGCCGGCGTTGGGGCGGCCGATGATGGCCACGCGCAAGCCGTCGTTCAGGCGCACGCCGCGTTGCGCCTCGCGCAGCAGCTCGGCCAGTTCGGCGCGCAGGCTTTCGAGTTGAGCAGCGATCGCCGGGTCGGCAAGGAAGTCGATTTCCTCCTCGGGAAAGTCGATCGCCGCCTCGATGTGCACGCGCAGCGCGATCAGCGCCTGCAGCAGCGCCTCGACCTTGCGCGAGAACACGCCTTCCATCGACTGCAGCGCGGCGCGCGCGCCGGCCTGCGAGCGCGCGGCGATCAGGTCGGCGACGGCTTCGGCCTGGGCCAGGTCGAGCTTGCCATTGAGGAACGCACGCTCGGTGAATTCGCCGGGCCGGGCCAGCCGCGCGCCGAGTTCGCAGACGCGGCGCAGCAGCGCGTCGAGCAGCACGGCGCTGCCGTGGCCCTGCAGTTCCAGCACGTGCTCGCCGGTGTACGAAGCCGGGGCGGGGAAATGCAGCAGCAGGCCGCGATCGATCAGCTCGCCGGCGTCGTCGCGGAACGCGGCGAAGTGCGCGTGGCGCGGCTGCGGCACACGGCCAAGCAGGGCCTGCGCGATCGCCGGCACCGCCGGCCCGGACACGCGCAGCACGCCCACGCCGGCGGCGCCCGGTGCGCTGGCGATGGCAGCAATGGTGTCGGCAGGCTGGCTCATGACGGGGAGCGTAAACGAAGACGGCCGCGGCGGTTGCCCGGCGCGGTCGCTTCAATTGAAAGTGCAGCCGGGGACGGCTGCCCTTATGACCTTCGCGATCAGGAAGATCGCAAAAGTTTCCCTTGAAGTGCGGCCAGGAATGGCCGCCCGTTTGATTCCCGCGATCGGGGACGATCGCGGGAATCACGCATCAGGCGGCCTTGGCCGCCGCCGTGTCCTCGCGATCCACGTGATGGGTGATCCACCACTGCTGGCCCAGACCGACGATGCCGTTGACGGCGTAGTACAGGCACAGGCCGGCGGGGAAGAAGGCGAACATCACGGTGAACAGCAGCGGCATCACCTTCATCATCTTCGCCTGGGTCGGGTCCATGCCCGCGGCGACCGGGTTCAGCCACTGCGTGCCCAGCATCACCAGCGCATAGATGATCGGCAGGATGTAGAACGGATCGGGCGCGCTCAGGTCGGGAATCCACAGGAACGGCGCGTGGCGCAGCTCCAGGCTGTACTCCAGCACGAAGAACAGGCCGTAGAACACCGGCAGCGTGATCAGCACCGGCAGGCAGCCGCCCATCGGGTTGACCTTCTCCTTCTTGTACAGCTCCATCATCGCCATCTGCATCTTCTGCTTGTCGTCGCCGTAGCGCTCCTTGAGCGCCTGCACGCGCGGCTGCAGCTTGCGCATGCGGGCGCTGGAGCGGTACTGGATGGCGGTGAGCTTCCAGCTCAGGCCCTTGATCAGCAGCACCAGCAGGATGATCGCCACGCCCCAGTTCTTGGTGATGGCGTGGAACTGCGACAGCACCCAGTGCATCGGCACGGCGATGATCTTGAACATGCCGTAGTCGATGGTCAGGTCCAGCCCCGGTGCCACCGCATCCATCGTGCCCTGCTTGTTCGGGCCGACGTACAGGCGCGACTGGCTGGTCAGGCTCTGCCCCGGCGCCACGCTGAGCGCGGGGCCGACGGTGCGGATCAGGTAGCGCGGATGCGCGCTGTCCGGGTTGATGGTCTGGGTGACGTAATGCTCGGTCTGGCCGGCCGGCGGAATCCACGCGGTGACGAAGTACAGCTTCAGCATTGCCGCCCAGCCGCCCTTGATCGAGGCGTCGAGCTGATCCTTCGGCTCGGCGAAGTCCTTGAACGGCAGCTTCTCGAACTTCTCGCCGGTGTACCAGGCGGCACCCTGGAAACTACGCGTCTCGGGGTTGGTGTAGTTCGCCAGCCAGTTGCTGGCCTTCGGCGGTTCGACCCGCAGCAGCTGCTGGTAGGCGTTGCCCTGCCACGGCGTGGCGCCGGTGTTGTCGATGCGCTGGCTCACGCCGATGACGTAGCTGCCGCGCTTGAAGGTGTAGGTCTTGGTGACCTTGAGGCCGGCGGCGTCCTGCCAGGTGAGGTCGACCTTCAGCTCATCCTGGCCGGGAGCAAGCGCGTAGGCTGTCTTCTCGGCGCGGAACAGCGCCAGATGGTTCGGCTGGTCGGCCGGCGCGGTGTCGCTGCTGCTGACCAGGCCGTTCTGGGCCACGGCATAGTGCGCCTCGTCGCTGGACAGCAGCACGGTCGGCGGCGGGTTCGGCGTCTTGTGCGTGCGCGGCGCCTGCGGGTAGGCCAGCAGGTCGGCGTGCACCAAACTGCCGCCGCGGGTGTCCACACTGAGCTTCAACACGTCGGTGGTGACGGTGATCAGCTGCGCTGGCGCGGGAGCGGTCTGGCCGCCATCCCCGGTGATCGCCGGGGACGGGGCGGCGCTCGACGTAGCGGTCGGGATCGCGCCTGGCACGCTGGCGTCGGTCGACGGGGCGACGGCGGCGCTGGCAACTTCGGGCGGTGGCGGCTGGGGGCCGTAATCCTTCTCCCAGGCCAGGAACAGGAAGTAGGCGACGGCCAGCAGGGCGAACAGGAGGAAGGTGCGCGTTTGATTCATCGCGTAGCAGATCCGGGTAACGCCACGACACGTGTCCACGCCGCGGAGACTGGAAGGAAAAAGGTCAACGCTCGATTGTGCGGGTGTCGCCGGCGGGCTTCAATGGCCCGGAGGTCGCGGCATGGTTCGCCAGCAGCTTCTTCCACAGGCCGTCGAGCTCGGCCAGCAGCTGCGGTCCGGGCACGCCGGCAGCCTGTTCGCGCGCCATCACCATCATGTCGACTGCCGGCAGCTGGTGTCGTACGCGCCGGAACGACTCGCGCAACAGCCGCTTGATCCGGTTGCGCTCGACCGCGCGCTTGGAGACGCGCTTGGAAATCGCCAGGCCGAGCCGGGCATGGCCGAGGTCGTTGTCGCGATAGCGCATATGAAAACAGCGGCCGCCTGCGCGTCCGCTGCTTGTCCGCAAGGCGGCGAAGTCACCCGGCCGACGTAACCGCGCTTCGCGCGGCAGTCCGGCGCTGGACATGACACGCGTGCCGGTTACGGGATCAGGCGCTTGCGGCCCTTGGCGCGACGGGCGTTGAGGACTTTGCGACCGTCGGCGGTAGCCATACGGGCACGGAAACCGTGCGTGCGAGCGCGCTTGAGCTTGCTGGGCTGGAAGGTCCGCTTCATGGCTTACTCCGAAGGGAATGTGGATAAAAAGGTTGGAAAGTATGTGGGGTAGCCGCCGCTGCTGTCAAATGGCGGCGACAGGCGGCCTGTGGATACCGGTGTGGATATGTGGCCGGCCGGAGGCGTGAAGGAGGCTGCTAGACTAGCCCATCACCCCGCGCGCAAGCGCCCCCAAGCTGTGGTTGATTGCATTCATGAGTGATCTGTGGCGGCGCTGCCTCGAGCGCCTGGAAGGCGATTTGAGCGCCGAAGACCTGCATACCTGGCTGATGCCGCTGCAGGCGCGCGAAGACGCCTACGGCCTGCAGCTGTTCGCACCCAATTCCTACACCCTCGACACCGTGCGCGGGCGTTACCTGGAACAGATCGAGGCGATGCTGCTGCAGCTTGCCGGCAAGCCCTGTCCGGTGCGACTGGAAGTCGGCTCCAGCGCGGTCCGGCCGGCAGCCCCGGCCAAGGTGGCGGCAGCTCGGGCCGCCACGGCTCCGGCGATGCCTGCGTTCAACCACAATCTGGACCCGCACTACACCTTCGAGACCTTCGTCGAGGGCAAGTCGAACCAGCTCGGCAAGGCCGCCGCGATGCAGGTGGCGACCAATCCAGGCCGCGCCTACAACCCGCTGTTGCTGTACGGCGGCACCGGCCTGGGCAAGACCCACCTGATGCACGCCGCCGGCAACCTGATGCGCGAGCGCAACCCGGACTGCAAGGTGCTGTACCTGCGTTCGGAGCAGTTCGTCGGCTCGATGATCGAGGCGCTGCGCGCCAAGAGCATGGATCAGTTCAAGCTGCGCTTCCGCTCGGTCGATGCGCTCTTGATCGACGACATCCAGTTCTTCGCCGGCAAGGACACCACGCAGGAGGAGTTCTTCCACACCTTCAACGCGCTGTTCGAGTCCAAGCAGCAGATCATCCTGACCTGCGACCGCTACCCCAAGGAAGTGGACAAGCTGGAGCCGCGGCTGAAGTCGCGCCTGGGCTGGGGCCTGAGCGTGGCGATCGAGCCGCCGGATTTCGAGACACGCGCGGCGATCCTGCTGTCCAAGGCGCACGACAAGGGCGTGGCGGTGGACGAACACGTGGCGATGCTGCTGGCCAAGCGCATCCGCTCCAACGTGCGCGACCTCGAGGGCGCGCTGAACACGCTGGCGGCGCGGGCGAACTTCTACGGGAAACCGATCACCACCGACTTCGCCGAGGAAACCCTGCGCGACCTGCTGGCCACGCATGCGCAGGCGGTCACCATCGCCAACATCCAGAAGATCACCGCCGAGTACTTCAACGTGCGGCTGCAGGACCTGCTGTCCAAGCGGCGCGTGCGTTCGCTGGCGCGGCCGCGGCAGATCGCGATGACCTTGTCCAAGGAACTCACCGAGCACAGCCTGCCGGAGATCGGCGAGGCATTCGGCGGGCGCGACCACACCACGGTGATGCACGCCTGCAAGACGATCCGCAAGTTCATCGAGACCGACGCGCGCATGCGCCAGGACTGGGAGCAACTGATCCGCACGCTGACCGGTTGAGCGGCGATCGGGCAAAGATTATGGATAAGCGGAGGCCCAAGCTGTGGATAATGGGTGGATGGATTCGCCGCTGAAGTTATCCACAAATCGCCCACCGCCAGACAGCTTGTTCGGACACAGCCACAAAACCGTACAAACTTTTGATTTTCAAGAAGAAAAATGAAAATTGAAGTTGTCCACCGACTCAACAGCAACCACCAACTTCTTTTAAAGACAGAACAGCAGGCATAGGGGAAGCACAGTCATGCAATTCAGCATCCAACGAGAAGCTCTGCTCAAGCCGCTGCAGCAGGTGGTGGGTGTCGTTGAACGCCGCCAGACGCTGCCCGTGCTGGCCAACCTGCTGGTCAAGGTCGGCGACGGCAAACTGTCGCTGACCGGAACCGACCTGGAAGTGGAGATGGTGGCTACCGCCGAGGCGGAGAAACTGGTCGACGGCGAAATCACCATTCCTGCCCGCAAGCTGTTCGACATCGTGCGTGCGTTGCCCGACGGCGCGCGAATCGAGCTCAAACTGAGCGGCGACCGCGTAGCCCTGAACGCCGGGCGCAGCCGCTTCACGCTGACCACCCTGCCGTCCAGCGAATTCCCCACCATCGACGAGATCGAATTGGTGGAGAAAGTCAGCCTGCCCGAAGAAGCCCTGCGCGACCTGATGGAGCGCACCGCGTTCGCCATGGCGAACCAAGACGTGCGCTACTACCTGAACGGCATGCTGCTGGACCTGCAGGAGCACACCCTGCGCTGTGTGGCCACCGACGGCCATCGCCTGGCAATGAAGGAAACCGAACTGCAGAGTTCGGTCAGTACCCGTCGCCAGATCATCATTCCGCGCAAGGGCGTCAACGAGCTGATCGGGCTGCTGGAGACCGGCGACGGCCAGGTCGAACTGGAGTTCGGTCGCAACCACCTGCGCGTGCGCCGCGGCGACGTGGTGTTCACCTCCAAGCTGATCGATGGCCGTTTCCCGGATTACGAGGCAGTGATCCCGCTGGGCGCCGACAAGACTGCCACGCTGGACCGCGAGGTGCTGCGCGGTGCCCTGCAGCGCGCAGCGATCCTGTCGAACGAGAAATATCGCGGCGTACGACTGGAACTGTCGCCGGGCAAGCTGCGCATCGTGGCGCACAACCCGGAGCAGGAAGAAGCAGTGGAAGAAGTCGAGGCCGATACCCACGTGTCAGACTTGGCGGTGGGTTTCAACGTGGGCTATCTGCTCGACGCGTTGGCCGCGTTGCGCGGCGAGCAGGCCCGGCTCAGCCTGCGCGACGCGCAATCGAGCTGTCTGGTGCAGGAGCACGACAACGAGCATGCCCGTCACGTGATCATGCCGCTGCGGCTCTGACGGCCAACGCATGGCCCTCGCCACGCGCGACAGGCATGAGCAACGCCGGGGCTCCCGCGAGGGACTCCGGCGTTGCCGTTTGTGGGTGTTTCCCGCATGAGGCTGGAACAGCTTCGCGTGCGCGGGCTGCGTTGCCTCACGGACGTTCGCGTGGCGCTGGATCCGGCGATCAACGCTTTCGTGGGCGCCAACGGAGCCGGCAAAACCAGCATGCTGGAGGCGGCATTCCTGCTTTCGCATGCCCGTTCCTTTCGCAGTGGCGCGAAGGAAACGCTGTTGCAGCGTGGCGCCGCGCAGCTGTCGATCTTTGCCGAACTGCGTCATGCCGACCAGCGGGTGTGTCGGCTCGGCTTGGGCCGGGACGGGGTTCGCTGGGAGGCGAAGCTGGACGGGGCGAACGTCACGCTCGGGCAACTGGTCGGCGAGTGCGCGGTGGTCTGCTTCGAGCCGGGATCGCACGCGCTGATCGCCGGCGCGGCCGAGGAACGCCGGCGATATCTGGACTGGGGTGTGTTCCACGTGGAACACGAATTTCTGGATGGCTGGCGCCGTTACCAGCGGGCGCTGAAACAGCGCAACAGTCTGTTGCGCTCCGCTTCGCCGCCGGACGATGCGCTGTTCGCCCCGTGGGAAGCGGAACTGGCGCTGGCCGCTCACCAGATCGATCTGCAGCGACGCGTCTACCTGGACCGGTTGCGCCCAAAGCTGCTGGGCAGTGTTGCCGGCCTGCTCCCCGAGCTGGGGTCGCTGGAGCTGCGTTACCGCCGCGGCTGGTCGGACGAGCTGGACCTGGCCCGGCAGTTGCGGGAGCAGCGGGGCAGGGACCTGGCGCGTGGCCACACCACCTTGGGTGCGCACCGGGCGGACTGGTCACTCACGTTCGAGCACGCGCCGTTGCGTGAGCATCTGTCCCGTGGCCAGGAGAAACTCACGGCGCTGGCCTGCCTGCTGGCCCAGGCCGAGCTGTACGCAGAGCATCATGGCGAATGGCCGATTGTCTGCCTGGACGACCTGGCCTCCGAGCTCGATCAGTCCCACCAGGCCGCGGTGGTGAGGCTGCTACTGGCTGCCGACGCCCAGGTCCTGCTGACCGGCACCGAGCTGCCTGCCGCGTTGCAGGGGCTGCCTGCCCGAGTGTTCCACGTGGAACAAGGCGAGCTGGCGCGCCTGCTATAATCAAAAGGTTGCATCTCCCGCGGATTGCATAACCCTGTCCGGCCCTTCACGGCGCCGAGTCGGGCGGGTCGCTGGCGCCAGGAAACGGTCAACGCATGAACGAATCCATCAATGAATCGCACTACGACTCCAGCAACATCAAGGTCCTCAAGGGCCTGGAAGCGGTGCGCAAGCGCCCGGGCATGTACATCGGCGACACCGACGACGGCACCGGCTTGCACCACATGGTGTTCGAGGTCGTCGACAATGCGATCGACGAGGCGCTGGCCGGCTACTGCGACAAGGTGGTGGTCACTATCCTTGACGACGGTTCGGTCAGTGTCAGCGACAACGGCCGCGGCATTCCGGTCGACATCCATCCGGAGGAGGGCCGCTCCACCGCCGAGGTGGTGATGACCGTGCTGCACGCCGGCGGCAAGTTCGACGACAACTCGTACAAGGTTTCGGGCGGTCTGCATGGCGTGGGCGTGTCGGTGGTGAATGCCCTGAGCGACCACCTGTGGCTGACCATCCACCGCGATGGTCATGAATACCTGCAGGAATACGCACTCGGCGAGCCGCTGTATCCGCTGAAGGAAGTCGGCCCGTCGAACAAGCGCGGCACCCTGGTGCGCTTCCTGCCCAGCCCGGCCACATTCACCAGCAACATCGACTTCCACTACGAAGTGCTGGCCAGGCGCCTGCGCGAACTGGCCTTCCTCAATTCCGGCGTCACCATCGAGTTGAAGGACGAACGCGGGGAAGGGCGGGCGGACACGTTCGCCTACGAGGGCGGCATCCGCTCGTTCGTGCAGCACCTGGCGCAGCTGAAGACCGCGCTGCACCCGAACGTGATCAGCTTGTCCGCCGAGCAGGACGGCATCGTGGTGGAAGTGGCGATGCAGTGGACCGATTCCTACAACGAGACGATGTTCTGCTTCACCAACAACATCCCGCAGCGCGACGGCGGCACCCACCTCACCGGCTTCCGCGCGGCGCTGACGCGTTCGCTGCAGAACTACATCGAGAAGGAAGGCCTGGCCAAGAACGCCAAGGTGGCGCTGTCTGGCGACGACATGCGCGAAGGCATGATCGCGGTGCTGTCGGTGAAGGTGCCCGACCCGAAGTTCTCCTCGCAGACCAAGGACAAGCTGGTCTCCTCCGAGGTGAAGACCGCGGTGGAGCAGGCGGTCAACGAGAAGCTGGGCGAGTTCCTGCTGGAGCACCCGAACGAGGCCAAGGCGATCGCCTCCAAGGCGGTCGACGCCGCCCGCGCCCGTGAGGCCGCGCGCAAGGCCCGCGAGATGACCCGCCGCAAGGGCGCGCTGGACATCGCCGGCCTGCCCGGCAAGCTGGCCGACTGCCAGGAAAAGGATCCGGCGCTGTGCGAACTGTTCCTGGTCGAGGGTGACTCCGCTGGCGGCTCGGCCAAGCAGGGCCGCAACCGCAAGACCCAGGCCGTGCTGCCGCTGAAGGGCAAGATCCTCAACGTGGAGAAGGCGCGCTTCGACCGCATGCTGGCGTCGGCGGAGGTCGGCACCCTGATCACCGCGTTGGGCACCGGCATCGGCAAGGAGGAGTACAACCCGGACAAGCTGCGCTACCACCGCATCATCCTGATGACCGATGCGGACGTCGACGGCTCGCACATCCGCACCCTGCTGCTGACCTTCTTCTACCGGCAGATGCCGGAGCTGGTCGAGCGCGGCCACATCTACATCGGCCTGCCGCCGCTGTACAAGGTCAAGCAGGGCAAACAGGAGCTGTACATCAAGGACGACACCGCGCTGAATGACTACCTGATCTCCAGCGCGGTGGACAACGCGTCGCTTACCTACGACCCGGACGCGCCGCCGCTCGCCGGCGAGGCACTGGAAAAGCTGCTGCGCGGCTACCAGCACGCGCTGGACCAGATCGCCAAGCTGGCGCACCGCTTCGACGCCGCCGTGCTGAACGCCCTGCTCGAGCACCCGCCGATGACGCCCGCGTTGTGGTCCGATACGGCTGCGATGCAGGCCTGGCTGGACGGCGCCACCCGGCGCCTGGCCGCCAGCGGCTTGGGCAAGCCGCATTACCGCATGTCACTGCGCCCGGCTCACGACGAGCAGCCCGCCGCAATCGAGGTGGTGAAGGACCAGCACGGGCTCAGCCACACCTGGCTGCTGCCGCAGCCGTTCTTCGCCGGCGCCGAGTTCCGCCCGCTGCTGGCGATCAGCCAGCAGATCGCCGGCCTGATCCAGCCCGACGCCGTGGTACGCCGCGGCAATGCCTCGCGTGGCGTGCTCAGCTTCCTCGATGCACGCAACTGGCTGCTGGAGGAGGCGAAAAAGGGCCGCAGCATCCAGCGCTTCAAGGGCCTGGGCGAGATGAACCCGGAGCAGCTGTGGGACACCACGGTGAATCCGGACACCCGGCGCATGCTGCAGGTCGGCATCGAGGATGCCATCGCCGCCGACCAGATGTTCACGATGTTGATGGGCGAGGCGGTGGAGCCGCGTCGCGACTTCATCGAGGCGAACGCACTGAAGGTCGCCAACCTCGACATCTGAAACGTTCCCGCTGCGCGGCGCCTGTCGCCGCGCCGATCGCCGCTGGCGCGCCAGCCGGTACCAAGTGCCGGCCGGCGACATGCAAATTTGGCGCCTTGCTGCGTGGCGAGGTGCCAAGCAATTGATTTTCAAAGGGCTTTGATGCGGCAGTGCAACTTGTTATCGCGTGCCGGGTCGAGTTACGCTTCGGAATCCCCCGCGTCACTACGACACGCCCAGATATCACGAGGATCACCATGAAGCATGCCCGAGGGTTAACCATGCTGGCCGGCATTGCGCTGCTGTTCGGCGTGGCCGGCAGCCCGGCGCTGGCGCGCAAGAGCGACGACGCCAAACCCAAGAAGGAAGTGCTGTATCCGAACGCGACGCGCACCGAGCCGAAGCTCGACCTGACCAGCGTGAAGGACCAGAAGAACCTCAACGACGGCCTGGATGCGGTCAACGAAGGCGACAAGGCCAAGGCCGAGCAGCTGCTGCAACCGATCATCGACAGCAGCAAGAGCAAGTACGCCCAGGCGCTCGCCCTGCAGGGCATGGCCAGCCTCCACTACAACGATGGCGACACCAAGGGCGCGATCGCCGCGTTGCAGCGCTCGCTGGCGCTCGGCGTGATGCCGAACGACACCTATTTCCAGCTGATGTACATGCTGGCGCAGTTCCAGCTGGCCGACGAGCAGTACCAGGCCGCACTGGATACGGTCGCCAAGTGGCGCGCCGAGGGCAAGAAGGAAACCGCCGATTCGTATGCGCTCGAAGGCAACGCCGACTACCGGCTCGGCAAATATCCCGAGGCGATCGCCGCGATCAACAAGGCCAAGTCGCTGACCGACAAGCCGCAGCCGACCTGGGACCAGATCCTGATGGCCAGCTATGCCGAGTCCGGCCAGGACGACAAGGCGGCCGCACTGGCCACCAGCCAGCTCGGTACCAACCCGAACGACCCGAGCGCGCTCAACAACGCGGTCGCCGTGCTGATGCAGGCGCACAAGTACCCCGAAGCGATCCAGGTGCTGGAAAAGGCACGCGCCGCCGGCCAGCTCACCAAGGACACGCAGTACGTGAACCTGGCCAAGCTGTATCTGATCACCGGCCAGGAAAGCGCCGACCCGGCACCGGACGCGCTCAAGGCTCAGCAGGTGCTGGAGGACGGCATCGGCAAGGGCGTGCTCAAGCCCGACGCGGAAACCTACGTGCTGATGGCCCAGGCTGCCGAGATCGGCAACAGCATCGACAAGGCAATCGGCTACTACAACAAGGCCATCCCGCTGGCCAGCGATGGCGAACCCGCGCTGCGCGCCGGCCGCCTGCTGCTGAGCGAGAACAAGTACAGCCAGGCCAAGGGCCTGGTCCAGCAGGGCATCGACAAGGGCGTGAAGCACAAGGGCACGGCGTACATGCTGCTGGCCGAGTGCGAGCGCGGCCTGAAGAACAAGCCGGCGGCGATCGCCGCGATGAAGAAGGCCGCACAGGATCCGGAGACGGCGGCCAAGGCAAAGGACTGGCTGAAAAAGACCGGCGCTGAATGACCGGTTGAAGCACCTGGCAGGCTGCGGGGTGGATGGACGTCCATATGATTCGCCCCGCGGTGCTATACAAATGTCATGTGCTGTTGTACCGTTTCAACCTTTCCCCGCGTCTCCCCAGTGGCAAGTTCCCTCCGGATCCGTCAAGGCATCAGACGGTTTCGGGCCAAGCCCTGCGGCAACGTTCTCTTTTGGTTTGATCAGCTTCAGACAGTGACAGATGGCCTCAAGTAACGAAGAAATCGGGCGCGAGCCGTTCAGCTGGAAACGCACCTGGGCATTGGCAGTTGCCATCGGGCTGCATGCGTTTGCCTTTCTGTTGATTGTGGCGCCGATGGCGCCGCCGAATCAGAACCACAAGGAAAAGGAACGCATCGTCCAGGTGAACTTCATCGAGCCGCCGCCGCCGCCGCCGCCGCCGCCGCCGCCGCCGCCGGAGCCGCCGAAGCAGCCGCCGCCGAAGATCATCCAGCAGATCAAGCCGCCACCGACCCCGCCGCCGCCGACTCCGCCGCCGCCGGTGGAAGAGGTTTCGGCGAACGCGACCCCGGCACCGCCGCCGGCGCCGCCGGCACCGCCAGCGCCGCCCGCGGACATCACGGCCAGCTCGGATCTCAGCTACAACAGCCGTCTTCAGCCGAAGTACCCGCCGCAGGCGATTCGTCAGCGGCATGAGGGGACGGTGGTGCTGATGATCCTGGTGGGTGTGGACGGCTTGCCGAAGGACATCAAGATCGACCGCTCCAGCGGTTACCACGAACTCGATCGTGCTGCCATGGATGCCGCACGTCGTTGGCGCTTCAATCCAACGATTCGAAATGGACAAAAAGTTGAAGGGTACGCACGCGTTCCCGTCAACTTCAATCTCAACCAGCTGTAACCGGGTCCGCCCGGTTTACAGTTACAGTTCACGCTTGACTTCCCTAGGGTAGCGTTATGTTCCTACAGACTCCTGATACGACCGGTGCCGCACAGGCCATGGGTGGCAATACCAACGCCGAAGCCATGAAACAGATGGGCTTCGACAACCTGATCCAGAACTTCGACTGGCTTGGCTGGGTCGTCTTCGTGACCCTGGTCGTGATGTCGTTCCTTTCGTGGTACTTCATCATCGCCAACGGCATCCGCAACGCGACGGTGAAGGCCCGCGCCGACAAGGTCATCGACGGATTCTGGGGCAACGGCTCCACTCAGGACGCGATTCGCGAACTGGAAGCCCAGCCACGCAGCGAGCCGTTCTCCAAGATCGCGCTCGATGCCGCCTCGGCGGTCGCCCACCACCAGCAGGCCACCGCGGCGGCCGGCACCACCGGTCGCCTGGCCGAGTCGCTGAGCCGTTCGGAGTTCATCGACCGCGCCCTGCGTCAGGCGGTGGCCCGCGAGAGCATGCGCCTGGAAGGCGGCATGACCCTGCTCGCCACGGTCGGTTCCGCCGCGCCGTTCGTCGGTCTGCTCGGTACCGTGTGGGGCATCTACCACGCGCTGATCCGCATCGCCGCTTCCGGCAACGCGTCGATGAACGCGGTGGCCGGCCCGGTCGGCGAGGCGCTGATCATGACCGCGTTCGGTCTGTTCGCCGCGATCCCGGCGCTGTTCGCGTACAACTTCTTCAGCCGTTCGAACCGCGTGGTCTATGCCCGCTTCGACGAATTCGCGCACGACCTGCACGACTTCTTCGCCACCGGTTCGCGCGTCGAAAGCCAGAAGTGAGGGATTGACCCATGGCAGTCAGCCTAGGTGGCAATTCCGGCGGTCCGATGTCGGAAATCAACGTCACGCCGCTGGTCGACGTGATGCTGGTTCTGCTGATCATCTTCATGATCACGGCGCCGCTGATGTCGCACTCCATCACGATCGATCTGCCGATCGCGAATCCGAAGACCAAGGATGCGGAGTTGCCGGTGGCGCCTCTGGATCTGGCGGTCAAGCAGGACGGCAGCATGTACTTCAATGACCACCTGGTCACCGAAGCCGAGCTGCGGGCGCAGTTTGCGGTGAATGCGCAGAAGTCGCCCCAGCCGGAACTGCAGATTCGCGCGGACAAGAACACCGAGTTCAAGATCGTGAAGAAGATCATCGGCGACGCCAAGGATTCGGGCATGGTGCATGTCGGCTTCATGACCACTGACGCGCCGAAGGGGTAACGAGATGTCCTTCACTACCAAAACCACCGGGCCGATGTCGGAGATCAACGTCACGCCGCTGGTCGACGTGATGCTGGTGCTGCTGATCATTTTCATGATCACGGCACCGGTGCTGGCGCACAAGATCCAGGTCGACCTGCCGCAGCCGAATCCGAACCCGACGCCGCCGACCACGCCGCTGGATCCGATCCACCTGAAGATCGACCAGGCCGGTGCGCTGTACTGGAACGACACGCCGGTCGACGAACTGGGCCTGAAGGCGCAGTTGGCGGTGATCGCCCAGCAGAGCAACCAGCCGGAAATCCAGATCGCCGCGGACGATGCGGTGGCCTACCAGTACGTGGCGCGCGTGCTGGCGGATGCGAAGAGCTACAACCTGGTCAAGATCGGTTTCACCGAGAACTTCTGACCGGGCGCTGCCGCGGCAGCACGCAACATCGAAAACCCCCGTCTTGCGCGGGGGTTTTTGTTTGCGCGAGCAGGTTGCGGGGCAGCCTGCGCTCAGCGCAGGATCTGCAGGTAGTGGCGCACGGTGGTGGCCAAACCCTCGTACAGCGCCTCGCCGATCAGCGCGTGACCGATCGAGACTTCGGCCAGGCCGGGGATTGCCGCCTTGAACGTGCCCAGGTTCGCCTGGCTGAGGTCATGCCCCGCGTTCACCGCCAGTCCGGCCTGCTGCGCACGGCGTGCGGTGTCGGCGCACGAGGCCAGCGCCGCCGCGGGCTGGCCGTCGGCGAAGGCTTCGGCGTAGGGACCGGTGTAGATCTCGATGCGTTGCGCGCCGATCGCCGCGGCCAGCTCGAAATCCCGGCTGCCGGCGTCGACGAACAGGCTGACCCGGCAGCCGAGCTCGCACAGTTCGCCGACCAGCGGGCGCAGCCGGTCGATGTCGCGGCGCAGGTCGAAGCCGTGGTCGGAGGTGATCTGGCCTTCGTTGTCCGGCACCAGGGTGACCTGGGTCGGACGCACCTCGCGGGCCAGCGCAACCAGGCCCGGATAGGCGCCGCGGGCGGCGGCGAACGGGTTGCCCTCGATGTTGTACTCGACCCGTCCGCGCAGCATCGCGGCCAGTGCGCGCACGTCGTCCGGCCGCACGTGGCGCAGGTCCGGCCGCGGATGCACGGTGATGCCGCCGCAGCCGGCCTCGATGCAGGTCTGCGCGGCGCGGCAGATGTCCGGTTCGTGGCCGCCGCGCGAGTTGCGCAGCACGGCGATCTTGTTGAGGTTGACACTAAGCAGGGTCATCGCGGAAACCATTCCGGGTTGGGGAGAATCGGTCGGCTGGCCCGACACCGCGCCACGCCGACGGATGACAGTGCGCCGATCATTCGATGTCGGCAAGCGCAGGGGCCACGCGAACCTCGCGCGGCGCCCCGCGCCACGCCAGCGCGGCGACCAGCTCCGGCACGACGTGGAGTGGCTGCAGTTGCCAGGCGTCGATATCTTCGCCGTCGAAGCGCAGCAACCGCAATGGCTGCGGCGGCGCTGCCACGCGCAGTCGCTGCAGACCGTAGCCGATGCCGCGTCCGTGCGCCTTGAGCAGCGCCTCCTTGGCCGTCCACAGTGCCAGAAATGCTTCGTCGCGCGCGCCTTCGGGCAACGCAGCCAACGCCGTCGCCTCCGCCGCGTCGAAGTAGCGCCGGGCCAGCTCCAGCGCACGTGGCTGCGCGCGTCGCCGCTCGACGTCGACGCCCGGTGCGATGCCCCTCGCGATCGCCACCAGCGCGTGATCGCCGCTGTGCGACCAGTTGAAATCCAGTACCGCGCCGTGGCGCGGATCAAGCCGCGGCCGGCCGTGCGCGTCTTGCGTCAGCTCGAGCACGCCGGCGTCGAAGCCGAGATACGCCGCCAGCAGCCGCCGCAGCGGTCGCCGTCCCGCCGCGCGGCGATAGCCGAGATGCCACACGTGCACCGTCTGGTCATCCAGTTGCGCGGCAGCAGCGGCAGGAACGGGCGGAAGCGCATCGGTCATCCCGCGCATGGTGCGGCCCGCGGCGCCGCGGTACAAGCGGCGCGCGCCGATCGGCGACTGCGTCAATGTGGCAGGCTCGACGTACCCATCAGGAACTCGTCCACCGCCCGCGCGCACTGGCGACCTTCGCGGATCGCCCACACCACCAGCGACTGGCCGCGCCGCATGTCGCCGGCGGCGAATACCTTGTCGATGCTCGTGCGGTAGGCGGCGTTGCCTTCGACGGCCGCCGCGGCGTTGCCGCGTGCGTCCTTGTCCACGCCGAACGCGTCGAGCACGGCTTGCGTCGGCGAGACGAAACCCATGGCCAGCAGAACCAGATCCGCCACGATCTCGAACTCGCTGCCGGGCAGTTCGCTCATGCGGCCCTCGCGCCATTGCAGGCGCACCGCGGTCAGACTGCGCACGTGGCCCTTGCCGTCGTCGTTGAAGCGTTTGGTGGCCACTGCCCAATCGCGCTGGCAGCCTTCCTCGTGCGAACTTGAGGTGCGCAGGCGGATCGGCCAGTACGGCCAGGTCAGCGGCTTGTTCTCCGACGCGGGTGGCTGCGGCAGCAGCTCGAACTGGGTGATCGCCGCGGCGCCCTGGCGATTGGATGTGCCCACGCAGTCCGAACCGGTGTCGCCGCCGCCGATCACCACCACCTGCTTGCCGGTAGCGAGGATCTGCGACGCCAGCGTGTCGCCGGCCACCACCCGGTTCTGCAGCGGCAGGAAATCCATCGCGAAGTGCACGCCATCCAGCTCGCGGCCGGGCAGCGGCAGGTCGCGCGGGGTTTCGGCGCCGCCGGCCAGCACCACCGCGTCGAAATCCTGCTGCAGCTGCTCCGGCGTCAGTGCGGTCTGTCCCGCCTTCGCGTCGGCGGCGTTGCCGACGTACACGCCAGGACGAAACTGCACGCCCTCGGCGCGCATCTGCTCGATGCGGCGGTCGATGTGCGCCTTCTGCAGCTTGAAATCCGGAATGCCGTAACGCAGCAGCCCGCCGATGCGGTCGTTCTTCTCGAGCACGGTGACGGCGTGGCCGGCGCGCGCCAGCTGCTGCGCGGCGGCCAGGCCGGCGGGGCCGGAGCCGACCACGGCCACGCTCCGACCAGTGCTGCGCGCGGGCGGCTGCGGCCGTACCCAGCCTTCCTCCCACGCCTTGTCGATGATCTTGTGCTCGATCGACTTGATGCCCACCGCGTCGCTGTTGATGTTCAGCGTGCACGCCGCCTCGCACGGCGCCGGGCAGATGCGGCCGGTGAAGTCCGGGAAATTGTTGGTCGAGTGCAGCACCTCGATCGCGCGCTGCCAGTCCTGCCGGTAGACCAGGTCGTTGAAGTCCGGGATCACGTTGTTGACCGGGCAGCCCTGTTGGCAGAACGGGATGCCGCAGTCCATGCAGCGCGCCGCCTGGATTACCGCGCTGGCGTCGTCCAGCTGCGGGGTGAACTCGCGCCAGTGGCGCTTGCGCAAATCCGGTGCCTCGCCGGGTTCCGGTACGCGCGGGTAGTCGAGAAAACCGGTGATCTTGCCCATGTCCGCTGTCTCCCCGGCTGCTCAGGCCGTGATGGCTCGTGTGCCGGGCGCCATCGTCGCTCGGCCCGCTTCGCCCAGTGCGCGCTTGTACTCGTGCGGCATCACCTTGACGAAGTGCGTGCGCGCGTTGATCCAGTCGTGCAGGATCGCCTTGGCGCGGAAACTGCCGGTGGCGCGGAAATGGGTTTCCAGCAGACGCCGCAGGATCGCCTCGTCGGTCTCGCCGGCGCCGCCGCGTACCGGCGCGTGCCAGAGTTCGCGCGGCACGCGCAGTTCCTGCTCCAGCGCGGAGAGCAGCGGTTCGAGCGCCACCATCGCGAGGTTGCAGCGGGTCTGGAACTGCACGTCCGGGTCGTACAAGTAGGCCACGCCGCCGGACATGCCGGCAGCGAAGTTGCGACCGGTCTCGCCCAGCACCACCACGGTGCCGCCGGTCATGTACTCGCAGCCGTGGTCGCCGACGCCCTCCACCACCGCGGTGGCGCCGGAGTTGCGCACGGCGAAGCGTTCGCCGGCCACGCCGTTGAAGAACGCCTCGCCGCCGGTGGCGCCGTACAGCACGGTGTTGCCGGCGATGATGTGTTCCGGCCCGAAGCCGTGGAAATCGTTCGGCGAGCGCACGATGATGCGTCCGCCGGACAGCCCCTTGCCCACGTAGTCGTTCGCCTCGCCGACCAGGTCGAAGGTGATGCCGCGCGCCAGGAACGCGCCGAAACTCTGCCCGGCCACGCCGTCGAGCTGCACGTGGATGCTGTCGTCCGCCAAGCCGGCGTGGCCGTGGCGACGTGCCAGCGCACCCGACAGCATCGCGCCGACCGAACGGTCGGTGTTGCGGATCGCCACGATGAAGCTGCAGCGTTCGCCCTGCTCCAGTGCCGTGCGCGCCTTGTCGAGCAGCACGTGGTCGAGCGCGCGCTCGAGGCCGTGGTCCTGTTCGCCGACATGGCGCCAGGCCACGTCGGCCGGCACGGCCGGGCGATGGAACACGCGGCTGAAGTCGAGCCCGCGCGCCTTCCAGTGCGCGATGCCCTGGCGCATGTCCAGCAGCTCGGTGCGCCCGATCAGCTCGTCGAAGCGGCGCACACCGAGCTGCGCCATGATCGCGCGCGCCTCCTCGGCGACGAAGAAGAAGAAGTTCACCACGTGCTCGGGCTTGCCGGCGAACTTGCGCCGCAGCACCGGATCCTGCGTGGCCACGCCCACCGGGCAGGTGTTGAGGTGGCACTTGCGCATCATGATGCAGCCTTCCACCACCAGCGGCGCGGTGGCAAAACCGAACTCGTCGGCGCCGAGCAGGGCGGCAATCACCACGTCGCGGCCGGTCTTCATCTGGCCGTCCGCCTGCACCCGGATGCGCCCGCGCAGCCGATTCAGCACCAGGGTCTGCTGCGTCTCGGCCAGGCCCAGTTCCCACGGCGTGCCGGCGTGCTTGATCGACGACCACGGCGAGGCGCCGGTGCCGCCGTCGTGGCCGGCGATCACCACGTGGTCGGCCTTGCACTTGGCTACGCCCGCGGCCACCGTGCCCACGCCGACCTCGGACACCAGCTTCACCGAGATCGACGCCTGCGGGTTGCAGCTCTTCAGGTCGTGGATCAGCTGGGCCAGGTCCTCGATCGAGTAGATGTCGTGGTGCGGCGGCGGCGAGATCAGGCCCACGCCCGGCACCGAGAAGCGCAGCTGTGCGATGTAGTCGGACACCTTGTGCCCGGGCAACTGGCCGCCCTCGCCGGGCTTGGCGCCCTGCGCGACCTTGATCTGGATCTGGTCGGCCGAAACCAGGTACGCCGTGGTCACGCCGAAGCGGCCCGAGGCCACCTGCTTGATCCGCGAGCGCAGCGAGTCGCCGGGTTCCAGCGCGAGGTCGCTCTCGATGCGCTCGGCGCCGAGGATGCTGCCCAGCGTCGCGCCTTCGCCGATCGCGATGCCGCGCACCTCGTCACGGTAGCGCGCCTCATCCTCGCCGCCTTCGCCGGTGTTGGACTTGCCGCCAATGCGGTTCATCGCCACCGCCAGCGTGGCATGCGCCTCGGTGGAGATCGAGCCCAGCGACATCGCGCCGGTGGCGAAGCGCTTGACGATTTCCGCCGCCGGTTCGACCTCGTCCAGCGCGATCGCAGCTGCCGGGTCGACGCGGAATTCGAACAGCCCGCGCAAGGTCAGCTGGCGGCGCGTCTGGTCGTTGATGAGCCGCGCGTATTCGGCGTAGGTCGAGGCACTGTTGGCGCGGGTGGCGTGCTGCAGCTTGGCGATCGAGTCCGGCGTCCACAGGTGGGCCTCGCCATCGACGCGCCAGGCGTACTCACCGCCGCCGTCGAGCGCCGAGGATGCATTGTCGGCCCAGGCCGTCTCGTGCTGGCGCAGTGCTTCGGCCGCCAGCTCGAACAGGCCGATGCCCTCGATCGTGCTGGCGGTGCCGCTGAAGTACGTCTCCACCAGTTCGCTGTTCAGGCCCACCGCCTCGAAGATCTGCGCGCCGGTGTATGACATGTAGGTGGAGATGCCCATCTTGGACAGCACCTTCTGCAGTCCCTTGCCGATCGCCTTGATGTAGTGCGCGATGGCCTGCTGCGCGGTGAGCGTGCCGGTGCCGGCCGCGTGGCGGGCCAGCGTTTCCATCGCCAGGTAAGGGTGGATCGCCTCGGCGCCGTAGCCGGCGAGCAGGGCGAAGTGGTGCACCTCGCGCGCCGAGCCGGTCTCCACCACCAGGCCGGTGCTGGTGCGCAGGCCGCGGCTGACCAGGTGCTGGTGGACCGCCGAGGTGGCCAGCAGCGCCGGGATCGCCACCCGCTCGCGGCCGGCGTGGCGGTCCGACACGATCAGGATGTTGTGGTCCTGGCCGATCGCGTCGGTCGCCTGCGCACACAGCGAGGCCAGTCGCGCCTCGATGCCCTGCCTGCCCCACGCCGCCGGGTAGGTGATGTCCAGTTCGAAGCTGCGGAACTTGCCCCGCGAGTAGCGCCCGATCTTGCGGAGCTTGGCCATGTCGGCGAAGTCGAGGATCGGCTGGGCCACTTCAAGCCGCAGCGGCGGATTGACGTTGTTGATGTCCAGCAGGTTGGGTTTCGGCCCGATGAAGGAGACCAGCGACATCACCAGCTGCTCGCGGATCGGGTCGATCGCCGGGTTGGTGACCTGGGCGAACAGCTGGCGGAAGTACGAGTACAGCGACTTGTTCTGCTCGGACAGCACCGCCAGCGGGGTGTCGTTGCCCATCGAGCCGATCGCCTCCTGGCCGTCGTACGCCATCGGCAGTAACTGGAACTTGAGATCCTCCAGGGTGTAGCCGAACGCGCGCTGGCGCGGCAGCAGGTCGTCGCCGCCGCGCGCCTCGGCCGGCGCCGCGGGCAGGTCGTCCAGGCGGATGCGGATGTGTTCGATCCACTGCTTATACGGCCGCGCGTTGGCCAGCTGGTCCTTCAGCTCCTTGTCGTCGATGATGCGGCCGGCCTCCATGTCGATCAGCAGCATGCGGCCGGGCTGCAGCCGCCACTTCTTCACGATGCGCGGTTCGGGCACGCTCAGCACGCCGGCTTCGGAGGCGAGGATCACCAGGTCGTCGTCGGTGATGAGGTAGCGCGCCGGGCGCAGGCCGTTGCGGTCCAGCGTGGCGCCGACCTGGCGACCGTCGGTGAAGGCCAGCGCAGCCGGGCCGTCCCATGGCTCCATCATCGCCGCGTGGTACTCGTAGAATGCGCGGCGGTTGTCGTCCATCAGCGTGTGACGTTCCCACGCCTCGGGGATCATCATCATCATCGCGTGCGCCAGCGGGTAGCCGGCCATGGTCAGCAGTTCGAGGCAGTTGTCGAACGAGGCAGTATCGGACTGGCCCGGATAGATCAGCGGCCACAGCTTGGCCAGATCCTCGCCGAGCACCGGCGACGAGATCGCGCCGGTGCGCGCGTTGAGCCAGTTGACGTTGCCCTTGACCGTATTGATCTCGCCGTTGTGCGCGACCATGCGATACGGGTGGGCCAGTTCCCAGGCGGGGAAGGTGTTGGTGGAAAAGCGCTGGTGCACCATCGCCAGCGCGGAGACCGCACGCGGATCGGCAAGGTCGGGAAAGTAGGTGCCGACCTGGCCGGCCAGCAGCAGTCCCTTGTAGACCACGGTGCGGGTGGACATCGAGGGCACGAAGTATTCGCGCCCGTGCTTGAGCTTCAGTGCGCGGATCGCGTGGCTGGCGGTCTTGCGGATCACGTAGAGCTTGCGCTCCAGCGCGTCGGGCACCATCACGTTCGGGCCGCGCCCGATGAACAGCTGGCGGATCACCGGTTCGCTCGCCTTGACCGCCGCGGACATCGGCATCGTGTGGTCGACCGGCACGTCGCGCCAGCCCAGCACGCGCTGGCCCTCCGCCCGCACCGTGCGCTCCAGCTCCTGTTCGCAGGCGCGCCGCGAGGCGTGCTCCTTGGGCAGGAAGATCATGCCCACGCCGTACTCGCCGGGCGGCGGCAGGATGACCTCCTGGCGCGCCATCTCCTCGCGGTAGAGCTGGTCGGGCAACTGGATCAGGATGCCGGCGCCGTCGCCCATCAGCGGGTCAGCGCCCACCGCGCCGCGGTGGTCCAGGTTGCGCAGGATCTGCAGGCCCTGCGTGATGATCTGGTGGCTGCGCCGCCCCTTGATGTGCGCCACGAAGCCCACGCCACAGGCGTCGTGCTCGTGCCGTGGATCGTACAAACCCTGTGTGCGCGTCTGGTCCATGGTCGGTTCCAGGAACAAGGGGGTAGCTCGACTATAGTGCGATGCAGCAAAGCGGTGCAAGCAAAATAAAATGGCCGTCTATATGGCTGTATCGGACCGCCACCGGGCGTGCTTTGCCGCCACCGGCCGGTGTGGTGTCCAGCGGAATGGCGGGGTGCATCTCGTGTTCAGCCGATGGCTCTGCTAGCGTGGCGCGAACCGCACCGGCCGGTGCGGCGCTTGCTCGGGGAGGTGCTGGGTTGATCCAGGGTTGGCTGCTGCTGCTGGTGTCGCTGCTGTACGTCGGGCTGCTGTTCGTGGTGGCCTGGGCGGGCGACCGTCGGCCGCTGTACCCGCGCCAGCCGCGGCTGCGGCCGATCGTCTACAGCCTGGCGCTGGCGGTGTACTGCTCGTCGTGGACGTTCTACGGCGCGGTCGGTACCGCCGCGCGCGACGGCCTGGCCTACCTGCCGATCTACCTCGGCCCGATCCTGCTGTTCGTGTTCGGCTTCGGCCTGCTGCGTCGGCTGGTGCAGACGGTGAGGCAGCGCAACATCACCTCGATCGCGGACTTCATCGGTGCGCGTTTCGGCAAGTCGCACGGGCTGGCCGCGCTGGTGGCGATCATCGCGGTGGTCGCGGTGGTGCCGTACATCGCGCTGCAGTTCAAGGCGGTGGCGATGTCGTACGGCGTGCTCGGCGGGGTCAGGCACGGCATGGTCACGGCCGGCGGCGTCGACAGCGCGCTGTGGTGCGCGGTGCTGCTGGCGGTATTCGCGATCCTGTTCGGCACGCGCAGCATCGACGCCACCGAGCACCACCACGGCATGATGCTGGCGATCGCACTGGAGTCGCTGATCAAGCTGCTGGCCTTCGTGGCGCTGGCCGGTTACGCGTTGTGGCAGGGGCCGGGGCTGGCCGAGACGGTGCAGCGGCCGGTCACCCAGCTGGGCCACGGCCTGTCGCCGGGCTTCCTGGCGCAGACCATGCTGGCGTTCTGCGCCATGTTCTGCCTGCCGCGGCAGTTCCAGATCGGCATGGTCGAATGCGAGGAACCCGGCGACCTCACCCGCGCGCGCTGGATGGTGCCGTCGTACCTGGCGATCGTCAGCGTGGCGGTGTTGCCGATCGTGGCGGCCGGCGCGCACATGCCGCTGGTGCGCGACGGCGCCGCCGATGCCTGGGTGCTGACCCTGCCGATGGCGCACGGCGATCGCGGCATGGCGCTGCTGGCCTTCATCGGCGGCTTCTCGGCGGCGACCGGCATGGTGATCGTGGCCTCGGTGGCGCTGTCGACGATGATCAGCAACGACCTGGTGATGCCGGCGCTGCTGCGCATCCGCGCGCTGCGGCTGGAGCAGCGCAGCGACTTGTCGCAGCTGGTGCTGGGCGTGCGCCGGGTGGCGATCGTGCTGCTGGCGGCGATGGCCTACGCCTATTACCGGGCCGCCGCGAACGCGGAGAACCTGGCCGCCACCGGCCTGCTGGCGTTCGCCGCGGTGGCGCAGTTCGCGCCGGCGCTGATCGCCGCGTTGTACTGGCGCGGCGCCAGCCGCCGCGGCGTGATGGTGGGGCTGGCCGGCGGTTTCGTGGTGTGGCTTTACACCTTGCTGCTGCCGGCGCTGATCCGTTCCGACGCATGGCTGCAGCAAGGCCCGTTCGGCTGGGACTGGCTGCGCCCGCAGGCGCTGTTCCACCTGAGCGGCTGGGACCCGGTGATGCACGGCACGTTCTGGTCGCTGCTGGTCAACGTGGGCTGCCTGGTGTTCGTCTCGCTGCGCCTGCGGCCCAGCCTGGAGGAACGCCTGCACGCGGCGATGTTCATGGACGCCGACCCGGCCAGCCGCGGCGGCAGCGGCGACTGGCGCGGCCGCGTGGTGGTGGCCGACCTGCGCACCATCGCCGAGCGCATCGTGGGCGAGCGCAGCAGCGCACGCGCCTTCGACGAATACGCGCAGCGGCGCGGCAAGCCGCTGCAGCCCGGCGAGGCGGCCGACCGCGCGTTGATCCAGTACACCGAACGGTTGCTGGCCTCGGCGGTGGGCGCGGCCAACGCGCGGCGCATCCTGATCAGCGCGCTGTCCGGTAGCGGCCTGGACCTGGCCGAGTCGATGGCGCTGCTGGATGAGGCTTCGCAGGAACTGCGCTTCAATCGCGAGCTGCTGTCCACCACGCTGGAAAACGTCTCGCAGGGCATCAGCGTGGTCGATGCGCGGATGCGCCTGGTGGCGTGGAACCGGCGCTACATGGAGCTGTTCGACTACCCTGACGGCATGGTGCACGTGGGCGTGCCGGTAGCCGAGCTGATCCGCTGGAACGCCGAGCGCGGCGAGTGCGGCCCGGGCGAGGCCGAGGCGAACGTGGCCAAGCGCATCCAGTACATGCAGGCCGGCTCGGCGCACCTGTTCCAGCGTGTGCGTCCGGACGGCACGGTGATCGAGATGCGCGGCCGCGCGCTGCCCGGCGGCGGCTACGTCACCACCTACACCGACGTCACCGCGTACAAGCACGCCGAGCAGGCGCTGATCGAGGTGAACGAGACGCTGGAGCAGCGCGTCGAGCAGCGCACCGCCGAACTGTCCGAGGCGCTGGCCGCCACCGCGCAGGCGCGCCGCGCGGCGGAAACGGCGAACATCTCCAAGACGCGCTTCCTCGCTGCCGCCAGCCATGACCTGCTGCAGCCGCTGAACGCGGCGCGCCTGTTCACCTCGGCGCTGCGCCAGCATCCGGGGCTGGACGCCGAGGCGAGCGGGCTGGCCGAGCGCATCGACGTCTCGTTCCGTGCCGCCGAGGATCTGCTCGACGCGCTGCTGGACGTCTCGCGGCTGGACGCCGGCAGCTACCACCCCGAGGTCGGCGCGTTCGCGCTGGCCGAGCTGTTCGATTCGCTGAAGGCACAGTTTGCGGTGGTCGCCGAACGACGCGGCCTGCGCTTGCGCGTGGTACCCACCCGCCTGGCGGTGTGCAGCGACCCGCAGCTGCTGCGCCGGATCGTGCAGAACTTCCTTTCCAACGCGCTGCGCTACACCAGCAAGGGCAGCGTGCTGCTGGGCGCACGCCGGGTCGGCGTGGACAAGGTGCGCATCGAGGTGTGGGACTCCGGCCCCGGCATCGCGCCGGAACAGCGCGCGCGGATCTTCGACGAATTCCAGCGACTGGAACAGCCCTCGCCGTGGGGCGAGAAGGGGCTGGGCCTGGGCCTGTCGATCTGCGATCGCCTGGCCGGCATCCTCGGCCACCGGCTCGACCTGCATTCGCGGGTCGGGCACGGCAGCTGCTTCGCGGTGACCGTGCCGCGCAACGAGGCGGTGCCGCTGCGTCGCCAGCGCGTGCAACGCGGCGGCAGCGACAAGCAGCTGCCGCTGACCGTGCTGTGCCTGGACAACGACGCGGCCATCCTCGACGGCATGCGCGCGCTGCTCGGTCGTTGGGGCGTGGATTGCCGCACCGCGCTCGACGCGGCACAGGCGCGCGACGAGCTGCGTCGTGGCCCGGTCGACCTGATCCTCGCCGACTACCACCTCGCCGACGGCGCCGACGGCCTGCAGGCATTGCAGCAATTGCGCGAAGCGCTGGGCGAACTGCCACCGGTGGCGATGATCACCGCCGACGGCAGCAGCGAGCTGAAACAGCGTGCCCGCGCACTCGGCTACCCGCTGCTGCACAAGCCGGTGCGTCCCGCCGCGCTGCGCGCGCTGCTGACCGCGCTGGCGCGCAAGCACGGGGAGCTGGCCGGTTCAGCGGAGTAGGTGGTCCCATGCTGCTGCAGGGCGCTCGCAGCCGAATCCATGGTTGGCCCGTGAAGGATTGGACGGATCACCCTTGACTTCCGCACGAATGCAGCGAGTCACCGCCGACGCGGGAGCCCGCTGGCGGGCGATGCGTTTGCTCTGATGCCGCGAAGATCGGAACAAGAGCAAACGCATCGCCCGCCAGCGGGCTCCTGACCATGGGTGTGTTCCGGCGTGGTGGACGGTCTTCGCATGCTTGCGGGGGCAGCTTCAGGCGTCCTCATCATCCCCCGGCAACGGCTGCATCGTCCCCGGTTCCACCGCCAGCTGGCTGGCGGCGAGCGCGACCTGGGTGCGGTTGTTGACGCCGAGCTTGCGCATGATGGCGGTCATGTGCGCCTTCACGGTGGCTTCGGAGACGCCCAGCTCCCACGCGATCTGCTTGTTGAGCAGGCCTTCGGCGATCATGGTGAGCACGCGGAACTGCTGCGGGGTGAGTGCGGCGATGCGGGCGGCGGCGTCGGCTTCGTCGGGCTTGAGCTCGGCGCTGCCGCCGACCAGTTGCGGCGGCAGCCACACGTCGCCGTCGAGCACGGCGCGGATCGCCGCCACGATGCTTTCGCCCGAACTGGATTTCGGGATGTACGCCGAGGCGCCATGCGCCAGCGCGCGCCGCGCCACCTGTGCTTCCTCGTGGCCGGAGACCACGATGGTCGGCAGCCCGGGATACTGGCCGCGGATGTGCGCCAGCGCGGAGTAGCCGCGTGCGCCGGGCATGTGCAGGTCCAGCAGCAGCAGTTCGGCGTCGGGGAACCGCTCGATCAGGCCGAGCAGGGCGTGCACGCTGTCGGCGCTGTGCACGCGTGCCTGCGGCACGGCGGCCAGCACCGCGCGCTGCAGGGCGTCGCGGAACAGCGGGTGGTCGTCGGCGATCAGGATGTCGGTCATGGCCGGGATTCGGGAGACGGGATTCGAGATTCGGAAGAGCGGCTTTTGCGAATCCCGAATCCCCAATTCCGGATCCCGTACTTATTTGATCAACCGCTCGTCGACCAGGTTCTTCACCACGCTGGGGTCGGCCAGGGTGGTGATGTCGCCGAGCTGGTCGGGCAGATTCTCGCCGATCTTGCGCAGGATGCGGCGCATGATCTTGCCGGAGCGGGTCTTCGGCAGGCCGGGCGCCCACTGCAGGTAGTCCGGCGTGGCGATCGGGCCGATCTCCTTGCGCACCCAGGCGATCAGTTCCTTGCGCAGCTCCTCGCTGCCGCTCTCGCCGGCGACCAGGGTGACGTAGGCGTAGATGCCCTGGCCCTTGATCTCGTGCGGGCAGCCGACCACGGCGGCCTCGGCCACCTTCGGGTGCGCCACCAGCGCGCTCTCCACCTCGGCGGTACCCAGGCGGTGGCCGGACACGTTGATCACGTCGTCGACGCGGCCGGTGATCCAGTAGTAGCCGTCTTCGTCGCGGCGTGCGCCGTCGCCGGAGAAGTAGTTGCCGGGGTAGGCGCTGAAGTAGGTCTCGATGAAGCGCTGGTGGTCGCCGTAGATGGTGCGCACCTGGCCGGGCCAGGAGTCGGTGATCAGCAGGTTGCCTTCGGCCACGCCTTCCTGCACGGTGCCTTCGGCGTCGACGATCGCCGGCTTGACGCCGAAGAACGGCAGCGTGGCCGAGCCGGGCTTGGTGGCGATGGCGCCGGGCAGCGGCGAGATCATGATGCCGCCGGTCTCGGTCTGCCACCAGGTGTCGACGATCGGGCAGCGCTCCTCGCCGACCACGCGGTAGTACCACTCCCAGGCTTCCGGGTTGATCGGCTCGCCGACCGAGCCGAGCAGGCGCAGCGACTTGCGCGAGCACTTCTTCACCGGGCCCTCGCCCTCGCGCATCAGCGCGCGGATCGCGGTGGGCGCGGTGTAGAAGATGCTGACCTGGTGCTTGTCGATCACCTGCCAGAAGCGGCTGTGGTCGGGGTAGTTCGGCACGCCCTCGAACATCACCGTGGTGGCGCCGTTGCACAGCGGCCCGTACACCACGTAGCTGTGGCCGGTGACCCAGCCGACGTCGGCGGTGCACCAGTAGATGTCGTCCTCGCGCAGGTCGAACACCTGCTCGTGGGTGTAGCTGATGAAGACCAGGTAGCCGCCGGTGGAGTGCTGCACGCCCTTCGGCTTGCCGGTGGAGCCGGAGGTGTACAGCACGAACAGCGGGTGCTCGGCCTCGACCGGGGTCGGCGGGCAATCGGCGCTCTGGCCGTCCATCAGCGTGTGCCAGTAGCGGTCGCGCGGCGACTGCATGTGCACCGCGCCGCCGGTGTGGCGCACCACGATCACGGTTTCCACGCTGTTGGTGCCGGGCCGCTCCAGCGCCGCGTCCACGTTGACCTTGAGCGGGATGTGCTTGCCCGCGCGCAGGCCCTCGTCGGCGGTGATCACCACCTTGGCCTGCGAATCGACGATGCGCCCGGCCAGCGAGTCGGGCGAGAAGCCGCCGAACACCACCGAGTGGATCGCGCCCAGGCGCGCGCAGGCCAGCATCGCCACCGCCGCCTCGGGGATCATCGGCAGGTAGATCGCCACGCGGTCTCCCTTGACCACGCCCAGGTGCTTCAGCGTGTTGGCGAACTTGCACACTTCCGCGTGCAGCTCGCGGTAGGTGATCTTGCGTGAGTCCTTCGGGTCGTCGCCCTCGAAGATGATCGCCACCTTGTCGCCGCGCTTGGCCAGCTGGCGGTCGAGGCAGTTGGCCGACACGTTGAGCTCGCCGTCCTCATACCAGCGGATGTGCAGGTCCTTCGGGTCGAACGAGACGTTCTTGATCTTCGTCGGCGGCTTGATCCAGTCCAGGCGCCGGCCGATGCGGCTCCAGAAGCCTTCCGGGTCGCTGACCGACTCGGCGTAGAGGCGCTGGTAGTCGTCCAGGCGCAGGCGCGAGGCGGCGGCAAACGAGGGATCGACCGGATAGAGCTTGGACATGGCTGGGCTCCTGCTGGCTCGGCATGAAAGGTGGCGACGGGATTGCCGCGGCAGGCGCAGGAAAGCGCCCGGCGGCGTGCACGTTTCGAGTGTAGCCCGATCGTCGCGGAGGTGGCGGCGCGCAGCCGGCTCGACTTTGGTCGAAGTTCGACCAATGGCGAATAGTCGCCCGCGCTGCAGCATGGCCATGCTCGACCCGTCATCGACCTCGGGGAGACGCACGCATGACGCAACGACACACTCATCGTTATTCCGCGCTGGCCCTGAGCATGGCTTGCGCCCTGATGCTTCCGCTGGCCGGCCACGCGCAGGCCGGCGCGCGCGAGCAGCAACTCGAACAGCGCGTGGCGCAGCTCGAGCAGCAGTTGAACGAATTGAAGGCGATGATCCAGGCGCAGAAAGCCGCGCCCGCGCCGCCGGCGGCACCCGCGCAGAATGTGGCGGCGGCTCCGGCCGCGGCGACGCCGGTGTTCAGCAGCGCGCCCGGCGTGTCGGTGGCGTTGCACGGCTTCGTCAGCGCCAGCGCGTTCAGCCAGAACAAGAGCTTCACCTACGGCAACGGCCAGAACGCGCTGTTCCCGATCCCCGGCTCGAAGGGCTCGCTCTCCGGCGTCGACGTGCGCAACACGCGCTTCTGGCTCGACTTCAAGGGCGCCAAGTTCGCCGGCAACTGGAGCGGCGGCGGTCGCATCGAGATGGACTTCTTCGGCGGCTTCAACGGCACAGGCGCGTACAGCCAGCAGCAACCGACGCCGCGCCTGCGCCAGGCCTACATGGACCTGACCAACCCCGAGAGCGGCACCACCGTGCGCATCGGCCAGCAGTGGGACCTGATGTTCCCGGTCGACAACTCGCCGACCTCGCTGGCGCACATCGCGTTCCCGCTGGGCTTCGGTTCCGGCTACGGCGGCTGGCGCTTCCCCGGCGTGGTGGTGATGCAGGACCTCAACCACGGCAGCACCGGTGCGCAGTGGCGGCTCGACGTGGGCGCGTTCGAGGGCACCTGGAGCGGTCCGGGCAACAACGTCAACTACCTCACCGCCGGCAGCGCCGGCTTCCGCCCGCAGCTGGAGGCACGCTTGCACGTGCAGGACAAGAACTGGCTGGCGTACTTCTCGGCGCACTACAGCAAAGTCGACCTGCGCGGTGTCGGCGGTACCGCGCCGACCCCGATCCAGTCCAGCGTGAACAGCACCGGCTACGAAATCGGCGGACAGTGGAAACCCGGCCCGTGGACGTTCAAGGGCCTGGCCTACACCGGCAACGGCCTTGGCCAGATCTTCGGCGCGATGTCGCAGTTCGGCGACATCAAGGAGAGCGGCGGCTTCGTGCAGGCCGGCTACAGCTTCACGCCGAACTGGAGCCTGTACGCGTTCTATGCCTACAGCAAGCCCAACAGCAAGGACGTGATCGCCTGGATGGGCAACGGCTCGACCGGCTTGCTGCGCAACCGCCAGGCCGCGCTGAGCCTGCAGTACACCGCCGGCTCGTATGACCTCAGTGCCGAATGGATGCACGACAAGCTCGACTCCACCAGCAACGGCGTGGATCGCAAGACCACCACCGGCAACCAGTTCAGCCTCAACGCGCTCTATCGCTTCTGAGGTTCATGGCGGCGTGCCCCGGCACGCCGCCGCCCAACCTCTCGTGCCACCGGGAGGATGACGAGGTGCGGCCTGGGGCAAGGGACGGTCCGCACCTTCCGACTTCTCCCCAGCGTTCCGGGCAGAGGCATTTCACACTATTCGGGAGGGGAAACATCATGGCCAGCAATGCCATTGGCGCCATCGGCAGCAAGGCCGACAACGCGCTTGACGTCAGCCACAAGCGGGTGATCCTGGCCTCCAGCCTGGGCACCGTGTTCGAGTGGTACGACTTCTACCTGTACGGTTCGCTGGCGGTGATCATCGGCCACCAGTTCTTCTCGGGATTGAACGAGGCCAGCCAGCTGGTGTTCGCGCTGCTCGCGTTCGCCGCCGGCTTCGCGGTGCGCCCGTTCGGTGCGCTGGTATTCGGCCGGATCGGCGATCTGGTCGGGCGCAAGTACACCTTCCTGATCACCATCGTGATCATGGGCCTGTCCACCTTCTTCGTCGGCCTGTTGCCCAGTTACGGCTCGATCGGCGTGGCCGCGCCGGTGATCCTGATCGGGTTGCGCATGCTGCAGGGCCTGGCGCTCGGCGGCGAGTACGGCGGCGCGGCCACCTACGTGGCCGAACACGCACCGCAGGGCAAGCGCGGCCTGTACACCAGCTTCATCCAGATCACCGCCACCTTCGGCCTGTTCCTGTCGCTGCTGGTGATCCTGGGCTGCAAGTGGATGCTCGGCGACAAGTTCAACGACTGGGGCTGGCGCATTCCGTTCCTGCTGTCCTCGCTGCTGCTGGCGATCTCGGTATACATCCGCCTGCAACTGGCCGAGTCGCCGGTGTTCAAGCAGATGAAGGAGGAAGGCAAGCAGTCGAAGGCGCCGCTGACCGAATCGTTCGCGCGCTGGGGCAACCTCAAGCTGGTGATCCTGGCCCTGCTCGGCGCCACCGCCGGCCAGGCCGTGGTGTGGTATTGCGGCCAGTTCTACGCGATGTACTTCCTCGGCAGCACGCTGAAGATCGACGCCACCACCACCCAGTTGATGATTGCCGCGGCGCTGGTGATCGGTACGCCGTTCTTCGTGGTGTTCGGCTGGCTGTCGGACAAGATCGGGCGCAAGCCGGTGGTGCTGGCCGGCTGCCTGCTCGCCGCGGTGACCTATTTCCCGATCTTCAAGGGCCTCACCCACTACGGCAACCCGGCGATCGAGGCGGCCAGCGTGACCTCGCCGGTCAAGGTGCTGGCTGATCCGGCCGGCTGCAGCGTGCAGATCGACCTGATCGGCAAGAAGGTGTTCACCAGCTCCTGCGACGTGGCCAAGAGCTACCTGGCCAAGCGCGGTGTGCCGTACGAGAACGTCGCCGCGGCGCCGGGCACGCTGGCGGTCGTCTCGGTCGGCGGCCAGGACTTCCCCTCGTTCGAGGGCGGCGCGCTGGCCAAGGCCGACTTCACCGCGCAGAGCAAGGCGTTCGGCGACAGCGTCGGCAAGGCGCTGGCCGCTGCCGGCTACCCGGCCAAAGCCGACCCGGCGCAGACCAACACGCCGATGGTGATCCTGCTGCTGACCATCCTGGTGCTCTACGTGACGATGGTCTACGGACCGATCGCCGCCTGGCTGGTGGAGATGTTCCCCACCCGCATCCGCTACACCTCGATGAGCCTGCCGTACCACATCGGCAACGGCTGGTTCGGCGGCTTCCTGCCCTCGGTGTCGTTCGGCATCGTGGCGGCCACCGGCAACTTCTACGCCGGCCTGTGGTATCCGGTGGCGATCGCGACGATGACCTTCGTGATCGGCATGCTGTTCGTGCGCGAGACCAAGGACGTCGATCTGCACGACTGACTCCCGTGCGTGACCGAAAAACGCAGCGGCCCGCGCCGCTGCGTTTTTCTTTGTCGGCGTGAACAGGACGCGCCGTCAGGCGCGCTTGACCAGGCCGATCACCACCAGCAGCACGATCGCGCCGATCATCGCGTAGACGATGCTGGTGATGATCGGGCTGCCCAGGCTGAAGCCGACGCCGAGCATCGGCAGCAGCCAGCCGGCAAGAAAGGCACCGATGATGCCGACCACGATGTTGCCGAGCAGGCCGAAGCCGAAACCACGGACGATCATGCCGGCCAGCCAGCCGGCGATCGCACCGATGACGAGGAATATGATCAGGCCACTTGCAGTCATCATGTACTCCCGGTTTGGGCAAAGGGACGGGGCTCGCGCGTTGCTCACCCACGCCGCGGTCAGCCTCGGGGATCCGGCGTGCAGCGAGTGTGCAGCCGCCGTGACGGAGGTGGAGGCATGATGCCGATGGCCATCGGGCAAGCGACGGATACGGGAGAACCTGCATGAAGGCGGCAGCAAGCTACGTCCACGGCGCCAGCGCGCAACCGCTGCTGGGCGACACCGTGGGTTCGCTGATCGACCGCATCGCCGCTGCGCATCCCGGGCGGCCGGCGCTGGTGGTGCGCGCGCAGGGCGTGCGACTGGACTACCGCCAATTCCACGCTGAGGTGGAACGCATCGCCGCCGGGCTGCTGGCGCTGGGCCTGGCGCCGGGCGAGCGCATCGGCATCTGGTCGCCGAACCGTGCCGAGTGGGTGCTGCTGCAGTTCGCCGCGCCGAAGGCCGGGCTGGTGCTGGTCAACATCAATCCGGCCTACCGCACGCACGAGCTGGAGTACGCGCTGAACAAGGTGGCCTGCCGCGCGCTGGTGCTGCCGCGCCGCTTCAAGACCTCGCATTACCTGGAAATCCTGGCCGAACTGGCGCCGGAGCTGGCCGCCAGCGCGCCGGGGGCTCTGCACGCGGCGCGGCTGCCGGCGCTGCGCGAGGTGATCCTGCTGGACGACGAGGCTGCGCCGGGCACGCGCAGCTGGCGGCAGCTGGCCGCGCTCGGCGATGGCGCGACACCAGCGCGCCTGCGCGAGGTGGAGGCGACGCTGGACTTCGACGACGCGGTGAATATCCAGTTCACCTCCGGCACCACCGGCGCCCCGAAGGGCGCCACGCTGACCCACCACAACATCGTCAACAACGGCTGGTTCATCGGCGAAGCGATGCGCCTGACCGAGCACGACCGGCTGTGCATCCCGGTGCCGTTCTACCACTGCTTCGGCATGGTGCTGGGCAATCTCGCCTGCGTCACCCACGGCGCCTGCATGGTGATCCCCGGCGAGGGTTTCGACGCGCTGGCCACGCTGGAAACCGTGGCGGCGGAAAAATGCACCGGCCTGCACGGCGTGCCGACGATGTTCATCGCCGAACTGGAGCATCCGCGCTTCGCCGAATTCGACCTGTCGTCCCTGCGCACCGGCATCATGGCCGGCTCGCCGTGTCCGATCGAGGTGATGCGGCGGGTGGTCGGCGAGATGCACCTGGGCGAAATCACCATCGCCTACGGCATGACCGAGACCAGCCCGGTGAGTTTCCAGACCGTGCCGGACGACCCGCTGGAACGGCGCGTCGACAGCGTCGGGCGGATCCATCCGCAGCTGGAAGTGAAGCTGGTGGACGAACACGGGCACATCGTGCCGCGCGGCACGCCGGGCGAGCTGTGCACGCGCGGCTACTCGGTGATGCTGGGCTACTGGGAAGACGAGGCGCGCACCCGCGAGGTCATCGACGCGGCGCGCTGGATGCACACCGGCGACCTCGCGGTGATCGACGCGGACGGCTACTGCCGCATCGTCGGCCGGCTCAAGGACATGATCATCCGCGGCGGCGAGAACGTGTACCCGCGCGAGATCGAGGAGTTCCTGTACGCCCATCCGAAGGTGCTCGACGTGCAGGTGTTCGGCGTGCCCGACGCGAAGTTCGGCGAGCAGGTCTGTGCGTGGATCCGCCTGCGCGAAGGCGCCGTCGCCAGCGCGGCCGAGATCCAGGACCACTGCCGCCGTCACCTTGCGTATTACAAGGTGCCGTACTACGTGCGCTTCGTCGACGCCTTCCCGATGACGGTGACCGGCAAGGTGCAGAAGTACCTGATGCGCGAGGCGATGGTCGCCGAACTGGGACGCTAGCGCGACCTGCCTACCGGGCGGATTGATCGTGCTTCAGCGGATCCTTGCCTTCGCGCAACCGCTTCAGGTCGTATTCGGACAGGCTGTCCCCGCGCGCGCTGCCGGCGATGCGCGCCTGCACGAAGGCCAGCGTGGTGGCGAACACGCCGATCAGCCCGACCAGCAGCCAGAAGCCCCAGGCGCCGGCGCCGTGGCGGGTGAAGCACAGCACGAACGCGAACACGGTGGAGACGAGCAGCAGCCAGCGCATGAAGTAAGCCCCGACGGGTGGAAGCGCGCCGCCGGCGGCGGCGGACGGCCGCATCATAGCGTCGCCATGGCGCGTCCGGCGCGCGCCGGGTCACGCCGCGCAAAGATGTCGCGACGGCTGAGACGTCGTCGCGCGAAACTGTTTCGATGGATCGCCCCCCGCCACTGCCGACCTTCCCGGAACGGCTCCCCGCGACGCGCCTGCTCAAGGGCCGCGGCGCCGCCTCCAACCCGGAAGGCCGCTTCGAAAGCATCCGCCACCAGGCCGAGGACGACGGCTGGCAGAGCGCGCTGCTGGACGAGGAGGCGCCACGTCCGCGCACCGAGGTCACCGAGGAACGCGCCAAGAGCGTGATCACCCGCAACGACTCGCCCGACATCGCCTTCGAGCAGGCGCTGAACCCCTATCGCGGCTGCGAGCACGGCTGCATTTATTGCTTCGCGCGGCCCACGCACAGCTACCTCAACCTCTCGCCCGGGCTGGACTTCGAGACGAAGATCCGCGCCAAGGGCAACCTCGCCGAGGTGCTGCGCGCGGAACTGGCCAAGCACGGCTACAAGGCCAGTCCGATCAACATCGGCAGCAACACCGACCCCTACCAGCCGATCGAGAAGCGCTGGCGGCTCACCCGCGCCGCGCTGGAGGTGCTGGCCGAATGCCATCACCCGTGCACCATCGTCACCAAGAACGCACTGGTCGAGCGCGACCTCGACATCCTGGCGCCGATGGCGCGCGAGAAGCTGGTGCAGGTATTCGTCTCGGTCAACTCGCTGGACAACCAGCTCGCCGCGAAACTCGAACCGCGCGCCAGCGCGCCGCACCGTCGCCTCAAGGCCATCGCCGCGCTGGCCGAGGCCGGCGTGCCGGTCGGCGTGCTGGTGGCGCCGATCATCCCCGCGCTCAACGACAAGGACATGGAAGCGGTGCTCGAACGCGCGCACGCCGCCGGCGCGCGCTGCGCCGGCTACACCGTGCTGCGCCTGCCGTGGGAACTCAAGCAGCTGTTCCGCGAATGGCTGGCGCTGCACGCGCCGCAGCGCGCCGAGCACGTGATGAGCCTGGTGCAGCAGATGAACGGCGGCCGCGACTACGACAGCGACTTCCGCACCCGCATGCGTGGCCAGGGCGTGTTCGCCGACCTGCTGCGCAAGCGCTTCGAGGTAGCCTGCCGCCGGCACGGCTTCGGCCGCACCCGCGAACTCGCCCTCGACACCTCGCGCTTCGTGCCGCCGCGCCAGCCGTCGCCGCAGGGGGAGTTGTTCTGAGCGCTCAGCCGCCGACCGGCAGGTACTGCTGGAACCACCCCAGCGCCCGCTGCAGCACGTCGCGCTGGTGTGCGGGGTCGACGAAGTGGTGGCCTTCGTTGGGGTACACCACCAGCGAGGCCGGCACGTTCTGCGCGCGCAGCGCGTGCCACATCTCGAACGACTGCGGCGCCGGGCATTCGGCGTCGCGGTCGCCGACCACGATCAGCATCGGCGTCTTCACCTGCTTGACGTAATTGATCGCCGAGCTCCTGGCGTACACCGCGGGGTCGTCGTAGACGCTGGCGCCGAAGAACGGCGGCATCCACTGGTCGATCAGGTTCTGGCCGTAGTAGCTCTGCCAGTTGGCGATGCCGGCGCCGGCCACCACGGCGCGGAAGCGCTGCGTGCGGGTGGGCGCGAACATGCTCATGAAGCCGCCGTAGCTCCAGCCGGTGAGGCCGAGGCGATGGTCGTCCACCGGCAGCTTCTTCTCCACCGCGTCGATGCCGGCGAGGATGTCGTCGAGGTCGCCGTAGCCGAAGTCCCTGCGGTTCGCCTGCACGTATTTTTCGCCCTGGCCGAAGCTGCCGCGCGGGTTCGGCATGAACACGAAGTAGCCCAGCGCGGAGAACGGCACCGCGCCGTAGCCCACGCCCGGCCAGCGCGGGATCACCGCGTTCGAGGGGCCGCCGTGCACGCTGACGATCATCGGATAGCGCTGCGCGGGGTCGTAGTCCTTCGGGTACAGCAGCCAGCCCTGCACGTGGAAGCCGTCGTGGTTCCACTCCACCGATTCGGCCTTGCCCCAGGCCGGCTTCAGCGCGGCGTTGAACGCGGTGACCGCCGGCGGCGGCGCGTCGCCCAGCGTGCCGGCGTGCACTTCGGCGGCGGCCGTGTACGAGCTCTGCACGAACGCGATGCGCTTGAGGTCGGCCGACAGCGACACCGCCATCGATGCGCTGCCGTCGCCGAGGCTGGCCGGCACGGTGAAGTGCACGCGCTGCTGCTGCGCGCGCGTGGCGGACACCGTGTAATCCGCCAGCTGGCTCTGGCCGTTGCTGACCTGGCTGACCAGCAGCGATTGCGGCGAGCGCCAGCGCAGCCAGCTCGGCGTGACCATGATGCCGGGCGTGAGGTCGACCGGCGCGCCGCCGCCGGCCGGCACCGCGTAGATGTCGCCGCCGGTGGCGCCCTGGTCGCTCATCAGGCCGCCGATGAAGGCGATCCGCGCGGCGTCCGGCGACCAGCGTGGCAGCGCGATCTGCAACCCGTGCAGCGAACCGGTGGTGGCGACCGGATCGACCAGCATGCGGGCGTCGGCATCGGCTTGCGCCGGCTGCGCATAGAGCTTGGCGAGCCACCAGTTGTTGTCGCCCGGCGGCGGCGCGGCGGTGTAGGCGATGCGCGAGCCGTCCGGCGACCAGTCGAACTCGTAGGCGTACAGGTTCGCCGGGGTGAGTTCGCGCACGGCGCCATCGGCCACGTCGAGGCGGGCCACGCGCTGCACTTCCACGCCGCTCACGCCGATCTCGCCGGCGGCCGGCTTGGCCGCGGCCACCGCGCTGGCGCGGCGGGTGGCGCCCGCCACGTAGAGGAAGCCGAGCGACTTGCCGTCGGCGCTCCACTGCAGCGAGCGCACGTAGCCCGGCAGTTCGGCCAGCCGCGCCGGCGCCGCGCGGCCGCGCGTGTCGGCCAGGTAGATCGCGTTCTGCATCGCCCTGGTGCTGGTGAGGTCGACCTTGCAGTTGGCGATGAAGGCGAGCCGGCGCGAATCGGGTGCCCAGGCGATGCCGGACTCGGCGCACTCGCCGGGTTTCGCCGTGGCGCTCACGCGGCGCGCATGGCGGCCGTCGGCATCGGCCAGCTCGATCGCCGGCTTGCCGTCGCGTTGGATCACCCAGGCCAGCTGCGTGCCGTCCGGCGAGATCGCTACCGCCTGGATCGGCTGCGCCTTGCCCAGTTCGGCGAGCAGTTGTTCGATGCGCGGGTCGACCGCAGGCACGGATTCGGCGGCGAAGGCCGGCGGCGCCAGCGCAAGGGCGAGCAGCAGTACGGGAGCGGTCAGGCGCGGGGACTTCGGCATGGCGGGAGTTCCGGCAAGGGGGAGTCCCGACGCTACAGCCGGCGCCCCATGCTCGCCAAGTGCGGGAAGGCGTGCCGGCCGCGCTCAGGGCGTGGTCGCGCCCGCCAGGCGTGCCGCTTCCAGCGCCGCGAGCTTGGCGCGGATCGCGGGGATCGCCGCCAGCGCGGCCTTTTCGCCGGCCAGGATGGCCTGGTTCTTCTGCTCGAAATCGGTCGGGCCGATGCCGGCGAGGTCGGGCCGGATCACCACGTCGGCGCGCGCGCTTTCCTGCGCAGCCAGTTGCCGGCCCATGATGGTGAGCGACTGGCCGACGATGTTCATCATGCCCTGCGGGTTGCTGCCGTCGGGTGCGGCGGAGATGTCCACCGCGATCACGAAGTCGGCGCCGAGCTGGCGCGCCGCGTCGATCGGGATCGGGCTGACCACGCCGCCGTCGACGTAGTGCTTGCCGTGGATCTCGACCGGCTCGAACACGCCGGGAATACTCGACGATGCGCGCACCGCGCGGCCGGTGTTGCCGCGCACGAATACCGTGCGCGTGCCGGTTTCCAGCTCGGTGGCGACCGCGGCGAACGGCAGCTTCAGCTGCTCGATCGGCTGCTTGTGCAGCAGCTGGTTGACGTAATCCTGCAGCGCCTGGCCCTGCACCAGCCCGCCGGAAAACAGCCGCACGTCGCGGATCTTCGCCTCGTCCAGGCCGAACGCGGTCTGCTGCAGCGCGAACGCGTCCATGCCGCTGGCATACAGCGCGCCGACCACGCTGCCGGCGCTGGTGCCGGCGACCACGTCCGGATGGATGCCGCTGGCTTCCAGCATCTTGATCACGCCGATGTGGGCGAAGCCCTTCGCCGCGCCGCCGCCGAGGGCGAGGCCGATCTTCAGCTTCGGCGGCGGTGGTGGTGGCGCCACCGGCGGCACCGGTTTCGCCGCGTGCGTGCAGGCACCCAGCGCGAGCGTGGCGAGCAGCGGCAGGAGCAGGCGGCGGAGGGACATGGCGTGTGTGTGACTTCTGTAGGAGCGCGCTTGCGCGCGATGCGTTTCGGCTTTCGCGAATGGCGGGCAAAGAGCATCGCCCGCGAGCGGACTCCTACGCCACGGCGCCGTCGGCTTCCAGGTGATAGTGCGTGGCCAGTTCGACTTCCTCCTTCGAGCCCAGGAACACCGGCACGCGCTGGTGCAGGCCGCTCGGCTGTACTTCCATGATGCGCCGGCGGCCGGTGGTGGCGGCGCCGCCGGCCTGCTCGACGATGAAGGCCATCGGGTTGGCCTCGTACATCAGGCGCAGCTTGCCGCCCTTGTCGAGGATCTTCGCGTCCAGCGGGTAATAGAACACGCCGCCGCGGGTCACGATGCGGTGCACGTCGGCCACCATCGAGGCGACCCAGCGCATGTTGAAGTCCTTGCCGCGCGGGCCTTCCTTGCCGGCCAGCAATTCGCCGACGTAGCGCTGCATCGGCGCCTGCCAGTGGCGCTGGTTGGACATGTTGATGGCGAACTCGGCGGTGGCTTCCGGGATGCGGATGCCGCGGCGGCTGAGGATGAAACTGCCGACTTCGCGGTCCAGCGTGAACTCGTGGGTGCCGTGGCCGAAGGTGAGCACCAGCACGGTGGACGGCCCGTACACCACGTAGCCGGCGGCCAGCTGGGTGGTGCCCGGCTGCAGGAAGTGCGAGGCAGCTGGCTCGGTCACGCCGTCCGGGCAGCGCAGCACCGAGAAGATGGTGCCGACCGAGATGTTCACGTCGATGTTGGAGGAGCCGTCCAGCGGGTCGAACAGCAGCAGGTGCTGGCCCTTCGGATAGCCGTCCGGAATCTGCTGCGGGTCTTCCATCTCCTCCGAGGCGCAGGCCGCGAGGTGGCCGCCCCAGGCGTTCGCCTCCAGCAGGATCTCGTTGGAGATCACGTCCAGCTTCTTCTGCGCCTCGCCCTGGATGTTGCCGGTACCGGCTTCGCCCAGCACGCCGCCGAGCGCGCCCTTGCCGGTGGCCACGCCGATGCGCTTGCAGGCGCGCGCGACCACCTCGATCAGCAACGAAAGTTCGGCGTTGATGTGGCCGGCGCGGCGTTCCTCGATCAGGAACTGGATCAGCGAGACGGGTTTCATGTCGGGTCCGTGGCAAGAAAGAAGCGCCATTGTCCCGGCTCCGGCTGAACGGTGCCAGCCCGGCGGCTCGCGTGCCCGCATCCGGCCCGCCTGCTGACATCACGTTGGCAGCAGGGGGCAGTCAAGCTGTGCCTCCACACGGAGGGACACGACATGCGCGACACGGTTTATTTCCTGGTGTTCGACGGCTACGCCGACTGGCAGGCCGCGCTGGCGCTGTGCGAGATCCGCCGCCCCGGCGACTGGCAGGTGCAGGCGGTGGGTTTCTCGATGGCGCCGGTGGTCTCGATGGGCGGCCTCACCGTGCAGCCCGACTTGCCGCTGGACCGACTCGACGTCGAGCGTGCGGCGCTGCTGATCGTGCCTGGCGGCCACCTGTGGCAGCGCGACGAGGGTGCTGCGGCGGTGGCGGCGATCCGCCGGCTGTACACGGCCGGCGCGCCGGTGGCGGCGATCGACAGCGGCGTGCTGGCGCTGGCCCGCAGCGGCCTGCTTGACCACTGCCGGCACACCGGCAACTGGGCCGGGCACATCGACAGCCACGTGCCGGCCTACGCCGGCGCCGAGCAGTACGACGCCGGCGTGCTGGCGGTCAGCGACGGCGGCGTGATCAGCGCCAGCCACCTGGGCAGCGTGGAGTTCGCCCGCGAGGTGATCCGCACGCTGGACCTGTACAGCCCCAGCGACCGCGAACACTGGTACCGCCTGTTCAAGCACGCCCAGCTGCCGCCGTGGTGCGTCGGCGAAGCGGCGGCGGCCTGAGGAACCCATCATGAAACCGATGCTGAAAACCGTGCTGATGGCCTACCGCCCGCTCTATCTGAACGGCCTGTTGCTGGATGGCCAGTACAAGTTGCCCAGGCCGGCCCCGACCGGCGCGGCCACGCCGCGCGCGCGTCGGCGCACCCTGCTGGCCGCGCTGGCCCACATCGTCTGGCATCCGCGCGGCAGCCGATGAGCGGGACCGGTCGCCACCGGATGCCGACAACGCATCGCCGCAGGCTCTCTGTCTACCCAAGGACTTCCATGATCATCGACCACATCAGCCTGCCAGGCAGCGACCTCGCTCGCAGCCGGGCGTTCTTCGAGCAGGCACTGGCTCCGCTGGGCATCGGCGTGGTGAAGGCCTATCCCGGCGCGATCGGCATGGGCCGCGACGAGCCGGAGTTCTGGCTGGTCGAAGGCCCGGCCACGCCGACCGCGCCGCACGTGGCCTTCGTCGCCGGCAACCGCGCGCAGGTGGATGCATTCCATACCGCCGCGCTGCTCGCCGGCGCCGGCGACCACGGCGCGCCGGGCCTGCGCCCGCACTATCACGCGGACTACTACGCCGCCTTCGTGATCGGCCCGGACGGGCACAACATCGAGGCGGTCTGCCAGCTCGCGCCGCACTGAAACCCACCATCGGCCAGGAGCCCCCGGCATGGACACCACGCCCCGCATCACCTTCTTCCATGCGCTGCAGAGCCGCTCCGGCGGCACCCGCGCCCTGCTCGAGGAGCTTGGCGCCGACTACGAGTTGCACCTGCTCGACCTGAAGGCCGGCGAACAGCGCCGGCCGGCATATCTGGCGATCAACCCGATGGGCAAGGTGCCGGCGATCCGTCACGCCGGCGCGCTGGTCACCGAGCAGCCGGCGGTGTTCATCTACCTGGCCGATCTCTACCCCGCGGCGAAACTGGCGCCGCCGCCGGGCGACCCCTTGCGCGGGCCGTACCTGCGCTGGCTGGTGTTCTACGGCTCGTGCTTCGAGCCGGCGGTCACCGACAAGTCGATGCAGCGCGAACCGGCGCCGCCGTCGACCTGCGGCTACGGCGACTACGACACCATGCTGAAGACGCTGGTCGACCAGCTCGAACAGGGCCCGTACCTGCTCGGCGACACCTTCAGCGCCGCCGATGTGCTGTGGGGCACCGCGCTGAACTGGACCACCCTGTTCAAGCTGGTGCCGGAGCTGCCGGTGATCCGCGCCTATATCGATCGGGTGCTGGCGCGCCCGGCGATGCAGCGCGCCGCGGCGAAGGATGCCGAACTGCTGGCCGCGCAGACGGCGTGATGCGATGAGCCGTGACCTCCGGCGCTGTTCGCCGTCGCCCGCCTCGGCGATGATGCGCGGATGCGTCGAGCCGACCGCCTGTTCCTCATCATCCACGCCCTGCGCGGCCGGCGCACCGCGCTGCAGGCGCGCTCGCTGGCGCAGACGCTGGGCGTGTCGCTGCGCACGGTCTACCGCGACGTGGCCGACCTGCAGCTGTCCGGCGTGCCGATCGAAGGCGAGGCCGGCGTCGGCTACGTGCTGCGCAAGGGTTCGGACATCCCGCCGCTGATGTTCACCGCGAACGAGCTCGAAGCGCTGGTGGTCGGTTCGCGCTTCGTGCGTGCGTTCGCCGGCACCCGGCTGGCCGACAGCGCGCAGTCCGCCCTGTTGAAGATCGAAGCGGTGCTGCCGCCGGAGCTGCGCGAGCGCGCCGCCCGCACGCGGATCTTCGCGCCGGTGTGGCGCGACCAGTACCGCGAGGATTTCGCCGCGCTGATCGACCGGCTGCATGCGGCCATCCTCGGCAACCAGGTGCTGCGGCTGGAGTATCGCGACGAAGGCGGCAACGCCAGCACGCGCGAGGTCGAGCCGCTGTGCCTGTCGTTCTGGGGCGGCAAGTGGACGCTGGGCGCGTGGTGCCGGCTGCGCAGCGACTTCCGCAATTTCCGCCCGGACCGGATCGCCGCCTGCGTGCCCAGCGGCGAGGTCTTCGTCGAGACCGGCGAACGCAACCTGGCCGCCTACCTGAGCGCGGTCGGCGTGGGCAAGCTCGATCTGGGCTGAGCGGTGCGGCTGGCCCCACGTTGCCATGCCGCGGAAGGAAGGCGAGGATAGGCGTTCGCATCACGTCGCGTGATGCATGCTGATGTCGTCCGCTGCAAGGAATCCGTGTGAACAAGCCCCTGATGATCGCGCGGCTGGCCGCGCTCGCGCTGGCCTGCAGCGCCGTGCCGCTGTACGCGGCCGTCCCGCCGCCCCCCGCCGCCAGCGCCGATGCGCGCTTCAAGAGCATCTACAGCGCCGAGTGGGCCTGGCGTACCGGTCAGGCCGGCATCAGCACCGCCGGCGAGCCGCAGCTGAACAGCAGCCGGCTCGACCAGGTCGACGCGGCCAGCCAGCAGCGGCGGCTGGACTACTGGCAGGGCGTGCTGAAGCAGCTGGCCGGCGTCGACGCGGCGCAATTGTCGCCGGCCAACCGGGTGAACTACGCGATCTACCGCGAGCAGATCGGCAACTTCGTCGCCGGGCAGAAGTTCAAGGCCTGGCAGATGCCGTTCAACAGCGACTCCGCGTTCTGGTCCGATCTCGGCTACGTGCTGGGCGGCGACCGCCTGCGCACGGCCGACGACTACGACCGCTACCTCGACCGGCTCGGCCAGGTCCCGGCCTACTTCGACCAGCAGATCGCGAACATGCGCGCCGGCCTCAAGCGCGGCTTCAGCGTGCCGCGCGCGGTGCTCGACGGGCGCGACGCGTCGATCGCCGCGGTGGCCGAGCTGAAGGATCCGACCGGCAGCAGCTTCTACGAACCGTTCCGGCACCTGCCGGCGTGGATCCCGGCCGACCGCGCGCAGGCGCTGCAGGGCGAGGCGCTGCGAAGGATCCGCGACGAGGTGATCCCCGCCTACGCGAAGCTGCTGGCGTTCTTCCGCGATGAATACGTGCCGCAGGCGCGCAGCACGCTGGCGGCCGAGGCGCTGCCGGACGGCAAGGCGTTCTACCGCCAGCAGATCCGCGAATACACCACGCTCGACCTCGATCCGGAGCAGATCCACCGGATCGGCCTCGACCAGGTAGCGAAGATCCACGCGCAGATGCTGGAGGTGATGGGCGAGACCGGCTTCAAGGGCAGTTTCGCCGAGTTCCTCGCGTTCCTGCGCAGCGACCCGCAGTTCTACGCCAAGACGCCGGATGAACTGCTGATGCGCAGCGCCTGGGTGGCCAAGCAGGTGGACGGCCAGATGCCGCGCTACTTCGGCCACCTGCCGCGCGCGCACTTCACCATCAAGCCGGTGCCGGCCGACATCGCGCCGTACTACACCTCCGGCCGCGGCGGTGCCGATGCCTACCTGGTCAACACCTACGACCTGAAGTCGCGGCCGCTGTTCAACGTGCCGGCGCTGACCCTGCACGAGAGCTACCCCGGCCACGCGCTGCAGCTGGAGCTGGCCGACGAGCAGCGCGACCAACCCGCGTTCCGCCGCAACAGCTACATCTCCGCCTACGGCGAGGGCTGGGGGCTGTACGCGGAATACCTCGGCAACGAGATGGGCATCTACCACACGCCGTACGAGCGCTTCGGCTACCTCACCTACCAGATGTGGCGCGCCTGCCGGCTGGTGGTCGACACCGGCATCCACCACCTGGGCTGGACGCGCCAGCAGGGCATCGACTACCTGACCGCGAACACCGCGCTGTCCGCGCGCGAGATCGCCAACGAGGTGGATCGCTACATCAGCTGGCCGGGCCAGGCACTGTCGTACGAGCTGGGCTACCTGAAGATCCTCGATTTGCGCGCGAAGGCGGAGCAGGCGCTGGGCGCGAAGTTCGACCTGCGCCACTTCCACGACACCGTGCTCGCGCTCGGCTCGGTGCCGCTGCCGGTGCTGCAGCAGCGCATCGACCGCTTCATCGCCGAGGGCGGCCCGGAGCCGGACTACGGCTGCGACTGCGCGAAGGCGAAGGGCGTGCCGGGGCATTGAGCCTGGCTGGTCGTTGGGTGGCTCTTACTGCACTAATGGAGTAATATCAGAGACAACTTCACAGGGAGAGTAGGCGCCATGACTGCTCATTCGACCCGCATTGCCGAAGCCGCACCACGCTACACGCCGCCGGACACGCTGGCCGACCCGGCGCTGCGCGCGTTCTTCCGGCTGGCCGAGCACTGGAAGCTGCGTGCCGCGGACCAGCGCAAGCTGCTCGGCGACCCGCCGGAGTCGACCTTCTACAAGTGGAAGCGCCAGCAGGGCGGCGTGCTGGGCCGCGACACGCTGGAGCGCATCAGCTACCTGCTCGGCATCTGGAAGTCGCTGCAGATCCTGTTTCCCGACCCGGCCCAGGCCGATGCCTGGCTGCACAAGCCGAACGCGGCGCCGCTGTTCGGCGGCCATTCCGCGCTGGAGCGCATGCTGTCGGGCAACGTGGCCGATCTCTACGTGGTGCGCCAGTACCTGGATGCGCAGCGCGGCTGAGGCTGCCCCATCGCAGCCCGCGATACAGCGGCCGGACAGCATGGCTGCGCCGGCCCTTCCCGTGACGGAATCCCCGATGCCCGCCGACCTGCCACCCGTCAGACGCATCCGCTGGAGCCAGGCCTACCGCATCGTGCCCAGCCGTTTTCCGCCGGTCGGCGTGTACGACCGCATCGCCGATCCGGCCGATCTCGACGCATTGTTCGCCGTCGAGGCGCTGACCAACCCGCGCCTGCGCGAGGAGGCCGGCGCGCTGGCGCTGGTGCCGAAGGAGCGCCGCCTCAGCGGCCCGGGTTCGACCCCGGTGATGGCCGCATTCACCCATCTCAACCCTGACGGCAGCCGCTTCTCCGATGGAACCTGGGGCGTGTTCTACGCCGCGCACAGCGTCGCCACCGCGGTGGAGGAGACCGTGTACCACCGCGAGCGCTTCCTCGCCGCCACCGCCGAGCCGGCCTGCGAGATCCAGATGCGCTGCTACCGCACCAGCGTCGACAGCCGCCTGCACGACATCCGCGGCGGCTGGAAGTCCGCGCACGATCCGGACGTCTATACGGCCAGCGTCAAGCTGGCGCGCGAGCTGCGCCAGCAAGGTTCCAACGGCATCGTGTACGACAGCGCCCGCCATCGCGGCGGCGAGTGCCTGGCCGCGTTCCACCCCGACGTGGTGGCGCCGTGCGTGCAGGCGCGGCACCTGGTCTATCGCTGGGACGGCACGCGCATCGCGCAGGTGCTGGCGGTATCGGAACTGGCGCGGCCGCGCTAGCCTGCGGGCAGACCCGATCGAGGCGAGCCGATGAAGATCCCGCGCAAGCTGCTGCTGGTCCTGCTGCTGTGGCCGTTGCTGGCGGCGGCGCGCGACAACCGCGAGAACGATCACGCGCAGTGGAACGCCGAGATCGCCGCGTTCCAGGCCGGTGACCGCGCGCATCCGCCGGTGCCGGGCGCGGTGCTGTTCATCGGCAGCTCGTCGATCCGCCTGTGGACCTCGCTGGCGGCGGACTTTCCCGAGGTGCGCACGCTCAACCGCGGCTTCGGCGGTTCCGAGATCGCCGACAGCACCTACTTCGCTGACCGCATCGTGGCGCCGTACCATCCCCGTGCGATCGTGATGTATGCCGGCGACAACGACCTCGAGACCGGCAACAGCCCCGAGCAGGTGCGCGACGACTTCGCGGCCTTCGTGCGCAAGGCCCGCGCGGTCGATCCCGGCGTGCCGATCGCCTTCATTGCGATCAAGCCCAGCGTGGCGCGCAAGGCCCTGCTGGCGAAGATTCGCGAGGCGAACGCACTGGTGCGCGAGTACGCCGCCACGCAGGAAGGAGTGGCGTATATCGACGTGTTCACGCCGATGCTGGGCAAGGACGGCCAGCCGCAGCCGCAGTGGTTCATCGCCGACGGCCTGCACCTGAACCGCCGGGGCTACCTACTATGGATCAATATCATCAAGCCTTGGGTGGATGGCGTGCTGCGCTAACCGGCTGGATGAGCGGCTTACGGAGTCGGCGCGGAGCTCAAGTTGCGCGTTGGCTTCTCGCCTGGCAGTTAGTGGCGGTGCGCAGTAGGCTTCGACGAACCGGTGGGTCGGGGAGTGGGGATGCTAGCAGGGGACGGATCCAATGGCGGGTAAGAGCTTGAGCGTACCCGATCCGGCCATTGTGGCCGAGATCAGGCAGATGATCAGCCTTTCGAAGGTATGGGTCGCATCGCGCGAGATGACATGGGTAGATGCTGGAGGTAGGCCACGGGGCTTCACGTTCCGGGATCGCTTGGCCCTTCCGGATGGGTCGCAGCCAGCCAGTCTATTTGTCGAGTGCTACTTCAAGACATCCAGCGTTCAAGGTTGCCCAGACAAGCTAAGCCTTGGCCTCTTCTTCAACCACTACCGGGTGTTCGCCGTCGACGAAAATGGGCCATCCGGGCACGTCAACGTTGTTGGTTTGGGCAGGCCGTACTACGGAAAGCGTGTTGGGCACCCTCAGGTTCACACGGTCAGCGATGACTGCATTTACGGGTATGCCGAGCCAATCGAATCGATGTCCCTTGAGAGCTATTGGGACTATTTTGTTTCCGAGGCTGGAATAACTGGCGCACCGTCATTCCGGCTTCCAATCCTGCAACTTGGGCTGCCAGTATGAACCACGACGCCATTGCTACCGCGCTCTGTGGCCGCTACGTAAAATTGGCGGAGGGTTCGGGCTATCTGGAATCAAATTGGGCGTTCCCGAGCGATGGAACGTTGATCGGCGCATACATCGTGGCTGCCGAAGACGGGTGCGTTCGTATCACTGACGACGGCGACATTGTGTTCAATGCCGCCGTGAGCGGCGCGAACGTTACGCGCAATCGAGCCGCGCGCTACAAGGCTTTGGCGGAGGGATTTGGTCTGACACTTGGAGACGACGGTGTAATCAGCACGACGTGTAACCTTGACGAACTCCCGTATGCGGTTGCCCGTTACATGCAGGCTGCGAGCGCTATTGCGCAGGCAAGCCTTAAGCATCGACCAAAGGATAGTGAGCGATTCGAGCGGATCATCGGCACTCTGCTGGAGGCGCAGTTCGGTAAGCGAGTTACCCGGCGACCGGAAGTTGTCGGAATCAGTGGCCATCAGCTTCGGTTCCCGTTCGGGCTGGACCTCGATGGCCACAAGCCAGCTCTCATCCAGACCATTTCGGCCGATGACGCCCAAACCAGTTGGAAGTCGGTCTATGAGGCCGGTGGCAAGTTCAGCGACATCCGATCGGCGCGCCCGAACCTTCGCTTGATAGCTATTCTGGAGTCGGCGAAAGACACCGAAAAGGCTGGCCGGTATTTTGCCGACGCGGCGGATGTGGTGGTGTACGGCGGTGGCCGGCTGTTGCTCGCTGCCTGACTCCTTATGGTCCCGATAGCGGCAGAGCAACTTGGCTTGCTATTTATTCTCGACCTCAAGGCTCGAATAGCAGGAAATAAAAAGGCCGGCATGCTGGCCGGCCCTCACGCATTAGCGTGACGCAGACGTGTCAGGTATCCGCGTTGGTCGCCCAGCCCACGCGATCGCCGCGGGTGAACACGCGGTCGGTGTCCAGCACGTCGCCGGCGGCGTGCGCGGGCTCGGCCTTGAGCCTGGCGTAGATCGGCGTGAAGTCCGGGTGGGTCGCTTCGAACAGCTGCTCGAAGCTGTCGATCACGAAGTAGGTCTGCTGGTAGGTGTCGATGCGGTAGCGCGTGCTCATCACGCGTTCCAGGCCGAAGCCGATGCGGTTCGGTGACGGCGAATCCAGGCAGTAGATCGACTCGCCCTTGGAGCTGACGATGCCGGCGCCGTAGATGCGCATGCCTTCGTCGGTATGGATCAGGCCGAACTCCACCGTGTACCAGTACAGCCGGGTGAGGTTCATCAGCGCCTCGGGGCCGATCGCGAACGCCTTCATGCCGCCGCGGCCATAGGCCTGCATGTAGTCGGCGAACACGGGATTCAGCAGCAGCGGCACGTGGCCGAACAGGTCGTGGAACAGGTCCGGTTCGGAGAGGTAGTCGAGCTGCTCGGGCTTCCTGATCCACCAGCTGACCGGGAAACGGCGATGCGCGAGGTGGTCGAAGAACACCTCGTCCGGCAGCAGGCCTTCCACCGCCACCAGTTCCCAGCCGGTAGCCTTGCGCAGCACGCGGGTCACGTCCTCGAACTTCGGGATGCCGCCGTTGCCCAGGCCGAAGCGTTCCACGCCGGCGAGGAACTCGCGGCAGGCGCGTCCGGGCAGCAGCTCGCGCTGGCGCTTGAACAAGGTGTCCCACACCTCGTGGTCGGTCTTGCCGTAGCTGGCCCACGGCTGCTCGACCACGCCGGTGGCGTACACCGGCACGTAGCCGCGATCGGTCTGCTGGTGTTCGATCTTGCGTGGCGTTTCCATGGCTCCACTCCGGTACGGCTTCGGGGCAAGCCACAGCATACGGCGGTTTCGCCGCAGCGGGGTTGTTTCGTTGCACCGATTAGCCAGGAAAACGCATTATTATTGTTTGAAATGGCATACTGACTGAGGTTTATTGCGCATGACGACACTCGACCGTACCGACCTGCGCATCCTGGCCGTGCTGCAGAGCGAGGGCCGCATCACCAACGCCGAGCTGGCCGAGCGGGTCAGCCTGTCGCCGTCGGCCTGCCTGCGCCGGCTGCAACGGCTGGAAGCGGAACAGGTGATCACCGGCTACGCCGCCCAGGTCGACCCGCAGGCGGTGGGGCTGGGCCTGCAGGCGTTCGTGCGGGTGCAGCTGACCAAGCACGAGAGCGCGGCGGTCGAGGGTTTCGTGGCCTGCGTCAACGACTGGGACGAGGTGGTCGCCTGCCACGCGCTGACCGGCGACATGGATTACCTGCTGCACGTCTACGTGGCCGATCTCAAGGACTTCTCGCGCTTCCTGCTCGACCATCTGCTGAACGCGGCGGGGGTGGCCGATGTCAATTCCAGCTTCGTGCTGCGCACGGTGAAGCGCTCGCCGTCGCTGCCGCTGGCCCAGCTGGAGCGCTGAGAGGCCGTGAATTCTCCGGCCTCGAAGTCCGGCCGTGGCGAGGGCATGGATGCCCGCGTTGAGGCAACGCGGGAGCCGCTGCCCGACGGCCGGTCGCGAATGCGGCACGCAAGCCCGATTCGCGTGAGCGGGTCCGGACAGGCCCGCCGGGAGCGGATTCGAACTGCCGCAGGCTGGCCCGCAGGGCGCATGCCAGGCATGGCATGCGTGCGCCGGACTCGCGACAGGGGAAAGCCGCGGGAAATGGTTTTCTTCACCGGCGCCGAGCCGCCGCGGCTGCGGCCGACTGACGCTAAACTAACCGACCGATGAGCATCGATACCACCACCGCCACCACCGAGTCCGAACGCGACTTGCTGCGCCCGCTGCGCTACCTGTGGCGGGTGCCGCTGCTGCTGCTGCACATCGTGCTGGGCATCGCGCTGTGCTCGCTGATCCTCAGCTGGAACCAGCATGTGGCGATGAACAACGGCCGCGAGCCGTTCGCGCACCGCATGATCCGCAGGTGGTCGCGCGGCCTGCTGCGCATCTTCGGCCTGCGCCCGGTGAGCTTCGGCCAGCCGCAACGCGACCCGGTGCTGTTCGTGGCCAACCACACCTCCTGGATCGACATCGTGATGCTGCACAGCCAGCGCGCGGCCTGTTTCGTGGCCAAGGCGGAGATCGCCGGCTGGCCGCTGGTCGGCTGGCTGGCCAGGAACGGCGGCACCATCTTCCATCGCCGCGGCAACAACCATTCGCTGTCCACGGTGATGCAGGCGATGGTCGAGCGGCTGCGCGAGGGCCGTTCGGTGGCGGTGTTCCCGGAAGGCGGCACCGGCTACAACGGCGTGCTGAGGGTGTTCCACGCGCGCATCTTCCAGGCCGCGCTGGATGCCGAGGTGCACGTGCAGCCGGTGGCGCTGCGCTTCGCCCGCGACGGGCGCCGGGTGATCGACGCCGGCTTCCGCGAGGGCGAGAGTTTCGTGCACAACATCGCGCGCATGCTGGGCGAGGCGCCGCTGGATGCCGAGGTGCACTTCCTGGCGCCGGTGCCGGCCAGCCCGGAGGCGCGCCGGCGCATGGCCGAACTGTCGCGCGAGCGCATCGCCGCCGCCCTGGAAGATCGCCCCGGATGAGCCTGCTGCGCGGAAAGGATTTCCGGCCGCCCTGGCCGCTCAACAGCGGCCACATCCAGACCATGCTGTCCTCCAGCGGCGTGCGCCGCGTCCTGCTGCCGCGCGCGGCGAAGAGCGTGCTGCGGGGCGCCCAGCCGGTGGTGGTCGACGGCGGCGGCGGCGTGCGCCTCAGCGGCGCGTACACCGCGCAGGCCCTGCGGCCGCAGTCGCGCGGCCTGGCCGTGCTGTTCCACGGCTGGGAAGGCAGCGTCGACTCCACCTACGTGCTGCAGACCGGCAGCCGCCTGCTCGCCGACGGCTGGGACATCTTCCGGCTGAACTTCCGCGACCACGGCGACAGCCACGGGCTCAACGAGGCGCTGTTCCACTCCTGCCGGCTCGACGAGGTGGTGCACGCGCTGGGCGACATCGCGCAGCGCTGGCCGGCGCGGCCGATGGCGCTGGCCGGTTTCTCGCTGGGCGGCAACTTCGCGCTGCGCGCGGCGCTGCAGACCTCGCGCGTGGGCATCCCGCTCGGCTACGTGCTGGCGGTGTGCCCGATCATCGACCCCGGCGAGGGCCTGTTCTCGCTGGAGGAATCCGCGCCGTGGTTCTACCAGGCGTACTTCATGCGCAAGTGGCGGCACTCGCTGCTGGCCAAGCAGAAGGCGTTCCCGCAGCACCGCTACTTCGAGATGTCCGAACTGAAGCAGCACCTGCGCGGGCTGACCGAATCGCTGGTGCTGCGGCATACCGACTTCAAGACCCTGCAGCAGTATCTGGACGGCTATTCGGTGGCCGGCGACGCCATGCAGGCGATGCAGATACCCGCCACCATCCTCACCGCGCGCGATGATCCGGTGATCCCGGTCGATGCCTTCGAGAAGCTCCGGCTGCCGCCGAACGTCGAGCTCGACATCGCCGACCACGGCGGCCACTGCGGTTTCATCCGCGGCTGGGGCATGACCAGCTACACCGACGACTACATCGCCGCGCGCTTCAACGCGGTGGCCGACACGGGCTGAGCGCCGGCGCCGCAGCGCCGGCGGCCGCGCTCAGCCGGCCGCGCCGAGCGCGCGCTGGCGCATCCAGCAGGCGATGCTCAGGCGTTCGCGCGTGGCCGGAAGCACCTCGTGCTCGAACTGCGCGGAAAGAAACAGCGCCAGCGTGCCGGCATGCGGAAGGATGTCGCGCTGCGAGCCGTCGCCCAGGTACAGCCGCAGCGCGCCGCCGTCGGCTTCCTGCCAGCCTTCATTGAGGTAGAACACCGCCGACAGCACCCGCGCGTCGCTGTCGCGCAGGCGATCCAGGTGCCGCGCGTAGCGCGCGCCGGGCGGATACACCGCGTAGTGCGCCTCGCTTTCCACCAGGCCCAGCATCAGCTCGCGGTTGAGCGCCAGGCGCAACGCGTCGATGCGCGCCACGAAGGCCTGCTGCGGCGGGCTCGGCGCGGCGAAGTCAATCCACAGCGTACGGTCGCCGCGCAGCGCCGTGGCGGTATGCGCCGCACCGACCCGCGCCGGCACCAACCGCTGCGCCGCATGCAGCGCCGCGCACTCGTCGGCCAGCGCCCGGGTCTGTGCCGCGGTCAGCAGGCCGCCGAGCACGCACCAGCCCTCGCTGGCCAGGGCGTCGGCGGCAGTGCGGAACAGGCGGTCGTCATCCATGCGCGCAGTGTAACCAGCGCGGCTCAGGGCAGGCGCCGGCGCAGCGGCTCCAGCAGCCGCGACAGGCCGTTGTGGTCGATCTCCAGCATCAGCGCCAGCAACCGGCCCAGCTCGCCGTTCGGAAAGCCCTTGCGTGCGAACCAGGCGAGATACGCGCCGGGCAGGTCGGCGAGCAGCCGGCCCTGGTACTTGCCGTAGGGCATGCGCACACTCACCAGCTTCGGCAGGTCCGCCGCATCCATCGTCGTCATTCCCGCCGCGCCGGCCCTCACGGTTTCACGAACTTCAAGGTCATCCGGTCCGACTCGCCGATCGCCTTCATCTGCGCGTGCTCGCCGTCGGGCCCGGACAGGTCCGGCGGCAAGCGGTGCACGTTGATGTCTTCGGGGTCGTTCGGGTTGGCATTGATCTGCGACACGCCGGCCAGGCGGAAGCCGGTCTTGAGCGCGAGCGCGATCAGGTAATCCTCGGGCAGGCGGTGCAGTGCCCCGGCGCTTTCCACGCCATCGGCGAACGGCTTGGCGCGGTGCTCGGTGACGCCGAACACGCCGCCATGCTTGAGCACCTTGAACGCGGCCTGGAACACCGCCGCAAGGGTGGCCGGGTTGTGGTTGAGCCAGTCGTGGGTGTTGCGGAAAGTGAGCACCATGTCGGCGGAGTTGTCGGCGCCGAGCCGCACCTGTTCCGGCGGCGCGAACGGTACGATTTTCGCGATGTGTCCGTACACCGCCGGGTCGGCCTTGAGCTTGGCCGTGAATTTCGTGGCCGTCGCCGGCGCCGCTTCGATCAGGTGACCGTGCGCGTGGAGGAACGGCGCGAGGATTTCGGTGTACCAGCCGCCGCCGGGTGCCAGTTCGATCACCGTCATGTTCGGCTTGATGCCGAAGAACTGCAGCGTCTCGAGCGGATGCCGATACTTGTCGCGGGCCTGGTTCGCGTCGGAACGCCAGTGACCGCTCACCGCCTGCTGCAGCGCCGCGGTGGTGCCGTCCGGCGCGGTGGCAGGAGTGGCGCTGGCAGCGGCAGGGAGCAGCAAGGCCGCGAGCAGCGGGATGAGCAACTTGCAGGTACGACGAAACATGGTTCGACCCTCCTGACGATGGGCGTCCCAGCCTACGCCGAAAAAGAGCCGGTTTCAGGTCGCCAAGGGCCCATCAATCCGCCGCCACGCAGCGCCCCTGCGCCCACGCCCGCAAAGCTTCCACCTGCTCGCGCATCAACACCGACAGCGGCCGGGTCTGTTGCAACGCGTTGAGCAGGGTCGCCTGGTCGGGCGGGGCGCCGTTGCCGGCGGCGTCGTACAGCGCGCTGACGATGGTCTGTTCGATTTCGGCGCCGGAGAAACCGTCGCTGGCATTGGCCAGCGCGGGCAGGTCGAAACCGGCGGGGTCGAGCTTGCGGCGCTTGAGGTGCATGCCGAAGATCTCCGCGCGCACCGGTTCGGCCGGCAGGTCGACGAAGAAAATCTCGTCGAAGCGGCCCTTGCGCAACAGCTCGGCAGGGAGCTCCTGCACGGCGTTGGCGGTGGCGACGACGAACACCTTGGCCTTGCGTTCGGCCATCCAGGTCAGCAGGTAGCCGAGCACGCGGCGCGACACGCCGCCGTCCTCGCCGCCGCCGGCCAGGCCCTTCTCGATCTCGTCGATCCACAGCACGCACGGCGCCAGCAGCTCGGTGCTGGCCAGCGCCTCGCGCAGGTTCTTCTCGGTCTCGCCCTGGTACTTGTCGTACAGCGTGCCGAAGTCCAGCCGCACCAGCGGCACGCCGAAGCCGCCGGCGATCGCCTTCGCCGCCAGGCTCTTGCCGCAGCCCTGCACGCCGAGCAGCAGCACGCCCTTCGGCGGGTCGAGCACGGGATCGGGCGTGGCGGCGAGGAACACCGCGCGGCGCCGCGCCACCCATTCGCGCACCCGCGCCACGCCGGCGATGTCGGCGAAGCTGGCGGTGGCGTATTCGTAGTGCAGCAGGCCGGAGCGGTTGAGCAGGTCGAACTTCGACTGCATCAGCTCGGGCAGATCCTGCGGGCCCAGCGCGCCGTCGTTGTAGATCAGCTTGCGCACGATGCGCCGCGCGTCCGGCGCGGTGAGGCCGAGCAGGTTGCGCACGATGGTGCGCGCGGCGTCGTTGTCCACCTCGATGCGGCGGTTCTGCTCGCGCTGCCAGGCCACCGCCTCGCCGCGCAGGATGCCGGCCAGTTCCTTGAGGTCGGGCAGCGCCAGCGGCACGCGCAGCGACAGCGCCTCCAGTTCCCCGGGCAGCTCGACCTTGGCGCCGACCAGCACGATGGTGTGCGCGGCCGAGCGCTGGCGCTGCACGATCTCGCGCAGCTGGCGCAGGCTCATCGCGTAGCCGAGCAGGCCGTGGAAATCGAACATCAGGTAGATGCCGCGCTCGGGCTGGGCGCGGATCGCCTCCAGCGTGGCGGTGGCGTCCGGCGCCACCTCGGCACCGGTCTGCGCGAAGTCGAGCCGGCTCAGGCCGTCGGTGAGCGTCCAGCGCCACAGCGGGTGCAGCGCCTGCGCGATCACGTGGCGGAAGCACTCGATCACGCGCTGCTCGTCCACCGTCTCGATCACCAGCAGCGGCGTCGCCGCGCGGACCAGGGTGGTGAGATCGTCCAGTTCGCTCATGCAGTCCCCTCGAAAGGCTGCAGTTTAGCGGGCGGCGTGGCTTCTGGCTTCACGCGGGCCGGTATACGCTGCGGTTTCCCGGAACGCGGAGAACCGCCATGCGCCTGCTGCTGCCGTTGCTGCTGGTCCTGTCGTCACTGCCGGCGCTGGCCGCGCCGCCGCTGCAGCGGCTGAGCCTGCCGAAGGGCTTCCACGTGGCGCTGTACGCCGGCGAGGTGCCGGATGCGCGCGAGCTGGCGCTGGGCGCGAAGGGCACCGTGTTCGTCGGCTCCAACGATGCCGGCAAGGTCTATGCGCTGACCGACGCCAACGGCGACGGCGTGGCGGACAAGGTGCGGGTGATCGCCAGCGGCCTCAAGCTGCCGGTAGGCGTGGCGTTCAAGGACGGCGACCTGTACGTCTCCGCGGTGAGCCGTATCGTCGTGCTGCGCGACATCGAGAACCACCTGGATGATCCGCCGAAACCGGCGGTGGTCACCGACAAGCTGCCGACCGAGATCCATCACGGCTGGAAATTCATCGCGTTCGGCCCGGACGGCAAGCTGTACGTGCCGATCGGCGCGCCGTGCAACATCTGCGATCCCGGCCCGGACCACGGCAAGCTGATCCGCATGAACGCCGACGGCAGCGACTGGCAGGACGTGGCCCGCGGCATCCGCAACACGGTCGGCTTCGACTGGCAGCCGGGCACACAGCGCCTGTGGTTCACCGACAACGGCCGCGACCTGATGGGCGACGACCTGCCCAGCGACGAACTGAACGAGATCACCGCCCCCGGCCAGCACTTCGGCTACCCGTACTGCCATCAGGGCGACACCCCCGACCCCGAGTTCGGCCAAGGCCACAGCTGCAAGGACTACGTGCCGCCGGTGCTGAAGCTGGGCGCGCATGTGGCCGCGCTGGGCATGCGCTTCTACCAGGGCCGCATGTTCCCGCCCGGCTACAAGGGCACGATCCTGGTCGCCGAGCACGGCTCGTGGAACCGCACGAAGAAATCCGGCTACCGGGTGATGACCGTGCGCCTGCGCGGCAGCAAGGTCGTTTCGTACGAACCGCTGCTCTCCGGCTTCGAGCAGGACGAGAAAGCCTGGGGCCGCCCCGTCGACGTGCAGCCGCTGCCCGACGGCAGCGTGCTGGTCAGCGACGACCTGGCCGGGGCGGTGTATCGGGTGACGTACCGGGAGCCATGAGGCAGAAGCGCACCCCCTCCCGACCTCCCCCCGCACGCAGGGGGAGGAGCCCAGCCTGGAGGGCGGCAGTTTTGCGCCCTCCCCTGCAAAGCAGGGGGAGGGCCGGGGAGGGGTGCTCTTGCTCTTCCCCCACAGACAATCAAGAAAACCTGTTGACGGAGAATTCCATGCAACTACGCAGCGACAGTTTCGAGAATGGCCGGTCGATCCCCGCCGAATTCGCCTTCGGCAAGCGCGGCGAGCCGGTCGCGCTGTCGGACAATCGCAGCCCGCACCTGGCGTGGAAGGGGGCGCCGGCCGCCACCCGTTCGTTCGTGCTCACCTGCATCGATCCGGACGTGCCCAGCCGCGGCGACGACGTGAACCAGGCGGGCCGCACGGTGCCCGCCGACTTGCCACGGGTGGAGTTCGTGCACTGGCTGATGGCGAACATCCCCGCCGAGTGCGGCGAACTGGCCGCGGGCGCGTGCAGCGACGGCATCACCGCGCGTGGCAAGCACGCGCCGTACGGGCCGCCGGGCAGCGTGCAGGGCGTCAACGACTACACCGGCTGGTTCGCCGGCGACGCGGAGATGGGCGGCGAGTACCTCGGCTACGACGGTCCGTGCCCGCCATGGAACGACGCGCGGCTGCACCACTATCACTTCAGGGTGCACGCGCTCGACGTGGCCGCGCTGCCGTTGCGCAACGGTTTCACGCTGGCTGCGCTGCGCGCGGCGATGGCCGGCCACGTGCTGGCCGAGGCGGAACTGGTTGGCAGCTACAGCCTGAACCCGGCGGTCGCCGGCTGAACGGACCGGCCTCTGCGCGCTGGGTGTCGCAAACGTCGGCAGTGCGTGCATGGCGCTGCCGGCGCCCTTCACACGCGCATGGCGCCGGCTGTGGGTGAATGGCTGCACGCGGGTTCCCCGCCGCCATTTCCTGCCGATGAGGACGCCCCCATGCTGCACTACGCCCTGGTTTTCCTGGTCATCGCGATCATCGCCGCCGTACTCGGCTTCGGCGGCATTGCGGGCGCCGCGACCGGGATCGCGAAGATCCTGTTCATCATCTTCCTGATCCTGGCGATCATCGCGTTCTTCCGTCGCGCCAGCTGACGGTGCGGCCGTCGCGCCGCATCTGTGCCACCATGAGTCTTCTCCGGAGCATGCAATGAACAAGCAAGTCCAGTCCCCCGAGCCGGCCGTCGGCGACCGCATCGACCAGCGCGCCGAGCGGATCAAGCAAGCCACTTCCGAGGCGGTGGCCGCCACCCGGGAAAAGATCGATCACGCCGCCGAGCGCGTCGAGGAAGGCCTGCACCACGCCACCGACAAGGCCGCCGACGCCGCCCACAAGGCCAGCGACAAGGCCGCGCGGGTCGGCGAGCGCAGCCGCGAGGCCTACGACCACACCATGGACCGCGCCGACGCCTGGCTGGAACAGGTGCGCGACTACGTGCGCGAGAAGCCGGTGCAGTCGGTCGCCATCGCGCTTGGCGCCGGCTGGCTGCTCGGCCGCATCCTGCGGCGTTGAACGGCGCGGCACCGGGGCCGGGGATGCACGACCAGGACGAGTCGCCCCGTGCAGCGACGGCGCCGGATCCGGCGCCGTCGTCGTCTGGGCTGCTGCACGACGTCAGCCAGCTCGGCCGCGCGGTCAGGCAGCTGTTCGGCGCGCAGGCGCAATTGCTGGCGGCGGAACTGGGGCTGGCGCGCAGCGCGGTCTCGTGGCTGCTGCTGGCGGCGCTGGTCGCCACCATTGCCGGCGTCGGCTTCGGCCTGAGCCTGCTCGGTCTGGCGGGCGTGTTGCTGGCCAGGTGGTTCGATTCGTGGATCTGGGCGCTGCTGCTGCTGGCGCTGCTGCAACTGCTGTTCCTGCTCGGCGCGATCGCGCTGTTCCGCCGCTGCATGCACTGGATGAGCCTGCCCGCCACGCGTGGCGAGTGGAGTGCGATGATGCGCGAGACCCTGCACGGGGCCGACGCGGACGCGGCGGCCGGGCGGGGCGACGCAGAGGATCGAGCATGAGCCTGTTGAAGCAGAACGCCAGGGTGCAGGCCGCGCGCGCGCGCGTGCGCTCGGCGCGGCACGCGCTGGGCACGCCGGCGGCCGCGCTGCTGGCGCGCGGCCGCGCGCATCCGTTGACCACGCTGGGCGCGGCCGCCGGCAGCGGCTTCGTGCTGGGCAGCTTGCGCGTGCATCCGCTGCGGGTGCCGGGGCTGGGTTCGCTGCTCGGCGGCGGGCTGGCCGGGCTGGCGGCCCGTGCCGTGCGCCTGCTCGCGGAACTGGCGGCGGTGGCGCCGGCCGCCGCGACCGCGGCGGATGCCGCGAACGACGAGTCGGCATGAACGAAGCCGAGCCGGTCCTCCCGCCCGCGCCGGACGCGGTCGTCGTTGCGGCCGCGCCGCCGGCCGTCGCCGCGCCGGTGCAGCCGGAGCCGCACCGGCTGGTCGCCGCGCGCGTCACGCGCCGCCACCTGCGCGCGCTGCGCGTGGTGCTGAACGCGCTGCTGCTGTTGGCGCTGCTGTACACCGTCACGCTGGCCAAGGCGCTGCTGATACCGCTGGTGCTGGCCGCGTTCATCGGGCTGGCGCTGAACCCGCTCGTCGCCTTCGGCACGCGCCTGCGCCTGCCGCGCTGGCTCACCGCCAGCGTGCTGATGCTCGGCCTGATCGTCGGCATCGGCGGCGGCGTGGGCCTGTTGGCGCAGCCGGCGATCGGCTGGTTCCACAGCGCGCCCACGGCGATCAGGAGCTTCGTGCCGAAGCTGCGCAGCTTCACCCGCCCGCTGGAAGCGGCCAACCGCGCCACCCAGACCCTGGTCGGCGGCACCGCCCGCGCGCCGGTGCCGCAGGCCGCGCCGATCCCGCTCAGCACCTGGGGCGTGGTCTCCACCGCGCCGAAGGTGCTTGCCGCGGTGCTCGGCGTGCTGCTGCTGGTGTTCTTCTTCCTGATCTACGGCGACTCGATGCTGCGCCGGCTGGTCGAGATCACCCCCGGCTTCGCCTACAAGCGGCACGCGGTGAGCATCGTGCGCGGCATCCAGAGCGAGGTGTCGCGCTACCTGCTCACCGCGCTCTCGATCAACGCCAGCCTCGGCGCGGTCACCGCCGGCATGCTGTGGCTGTACAAGGTGCCCGACCCGCTGCTGTGGGGCGCGGTGGCGATGTTCGCCAACTTCATTCCCTACGTCGGCGCGATCGTCACCACCGCGCTGCTGGCGGTGGTGTGCATGCTCTACGCCAGCGACGCCAGCCTGGAAGTGTTCCTGCCGGTGCTCACCTTCGCCGGCATCACCGCGGTGGAAGGCAACCTGATCACGCCGTTCATCCAGGGCGCCAGCATGCGCCTGAGCCCGATCGCGATCCTGCTGTGGCTGCTGGTGTGGGGCTGGCTGTGGGGCATCCCCGGCGCGCTGCTGGCGGTGCCGATGCTGACCTGCACCAAGCTGATCTGCGAGCGCGTGCGCGGCTGGGAGTGGTTCGCGCACATCGTGCAGCGCTAGCGCGGACCGGCGTGTCGCGTTCGGCAGCCGTGAAGCCAACCCGCCCGAGGAGGCAGCAATGAACGCGATCAACCTGCGCGACAAGCTCGCCCGGTTCTCCGAACACTGGTCGCCGCGGGTCATCGCCGAGATGAACGACTACCAGTTCAAGCTGGTCAAGCTGCAGGGCGAGTTCGTCTGGCACGCGCACGCGGACACGGACGAGGTGTTCATCGTGCTCGAAGGTGCCATGACGCTGGAGTTCCGCGACAAGACCGTGCCGCTGGCCGCCGGCGAGATGCACGTGGTGCCGAAAGGCGTGGAGCATCGCCCGGTGGCCGCGCAGGAATGCTGCGTGATGCTGGTCGAGCCGCGCGGCGTGGTGAACACGGGCGATGCCGGCGGTGCCTATACCGCGCCGAACGACGTGTGGGTGTAGCGCACCCCGAGGTTCATCTCAGCAGCGGGAATTCATGCGGGCTTCTTCGCGGAAGCGGGATCGGCCGGGGCGGCGTCCGCCGCCGGCATGATGCCGTGCGCACGCAGCAGGGCCGAGATGTCGAAACGCCAGAGATTGCGCGAGCCGTTCAGCGGCGACTGCAGGCGCCGTTGCAGCGAGGCCGCATCGTCGCGGGGCTTGGGGAAATGCACGTCGTCGCGGCGCGCGCTCGATACGTAGAGCTCGCCGAACGCAGGCCCCAGCGACGGTGCGTTTTCCAGCGTGCGGCTGTTGACGTCGCCGCCCAGGCGCTCGGGCTTGCCCCAGCCGCCATCCGGCTGACGGAACACGATGTAGATATCGGCGCTGCCCAGCGCGTCGCCCTCGTTGCCGGCGTAGAGCAGGAAACGTCCTTGCGGGTCGACCGCGGGATCCATGCGGTTGTTCGCCAGGTCGCCCAGCGGCAGCCGTTCGGGCGCCGCGTAGCCGTTGCCGCGGCGGTGCGCCACGTAGATCTGGTACGCCCTGCCGGAATCTTCTCGGTGCGCCGAGAAATAGAGGTCGCCGTTCGCCGCCAGCGACGGGTTGTAGATCATCGCGCCGTCGTTGAGCGCGCCGTCGACGTGGATCGGCGCACTCCATGCGCCGTTCGGTTGCCGCGCGACGTACCAGAGGTTCGTGCCGGGGAAACGCCGCCCGTTCATCTCGGCCATCACCGGCGCCGCGCCCGGGCGCGGCGGCCGGTTGGAGACGAAGTACAGGCGCTCGCCGTCGGGCGACAGCGCCGGTTCGGAGTCGTGCCACTGGCCGGAGAACGTGGCCACCTGCGGCGTCGACCAGCGGCCGCCTTCGCGCCGCGAAACCATGATGGTGTCGTCCGCTTCGGCGAAATCCGAGCGCATGAAGTACAGCGTCCGGCCGTCCGGCGTCAGCGCGGCCGAGGTTTCCTGCAGGCCGGTGGAAATCACGCCGGACCCGAGCAGTTCGCCGGTAGTGGCCGCGCGCGCTGCGGGCAGCGCGGCGAGCGTGGCCGCGAGGCAGGCGGCGAGGACGAGTCTGCGTGGGGACATGTTTGCTCCAGGTGGCATGGGTCGCGTCGGCGGCAGCGGACGGAACGGGTTCACGGCGCGCGGCGTGCATCCAGCCACGGCGCCAGCGACACCCGCCAGATGTGGTTGTTGCCGTTGTCCCACGCGCGCATGCGCGCCAGGTCCGCGCGCGCCTGCGCCGGCGAGCGCGGGTAGCTCGTCTTCGCCACGTAGTTGCTGGTGAAGTACAGGGTGCGGGCGTCCGGGTCCAGGTGCGAACCCCACGGCTCGTAGCGGTTTACCGCATCGCCGAGATCGACCGGCTTGCTCCAGGCATCGCCTGCGCGGAAGGCGATATACAGCCGGTCGGGCTTGTCCTTGCCCGCGTAGTTGGCGTCGAACACGATGAACGATTGGTCCGGCGCGATCGCCGGGTCCAGTTCGTGCGCGGCCGGATCGCCCAGCGCCAGCCGCTGCGGCGGCTGGTAGCGGCCGTCGCGCCAGGCGGTGCGGTAGAGGTGGAACTCGTGCGTGGCGTCGTCGCGCCGCTGGTAGTACACGTCGCCGTTGGCCGCCACGCTGGGCGCGTAGATGTTTGGCGCGTCGTTCACCGCGTCGGGCAATCGCTGCGGCTCGCCCCAGCCGCCGCCGCGGCGGTCGACCCGCCACAGCTGGCCGCCGTGCAGTGCCGGCCCGCCGGCCACCGCGGCGCGGTTGGAGGTGTACACCAGGAACGAGCCGTCCGGCGCCATCGCCGGATCATGGTCCTGCCATTGCCCGGAGAACGACGCGATCTGCGGCGTCGACCAGCCGTTGCCGACGCGATGCGCTTCCATGATGAAACCGTTCCAGCCCGCCTGCTGGTCGAAGTAGACGGTGTTGCCGTCGGGGGCGAAGGTCAGGCAATCCACGCCGGCCGGTCCGGAGATCGCGCCGGGCGCGAAGATTTCCGGTGTGGCGGGTGTCGTGTCGGCGGCGTGGGCGATGCCGGTGCCGCACAGCGTCAGGGCGAGGAGACTGCAGGCGAACAGGGCGAACATGCGACGGGCCATGCGTGTTCCTCGATGCGATGATGGTGTGGCCGAGTCTGCGCAGCGGTGTCGGCACGTCGCTGCCGCTTTGTGACGAACGGAGACTCGCCGTGACCAGCGGCAGCCGGCGCGGGGCAGCCGGCACCGCCCGCCTCGTCATGCCTGCGAAGGCAGGCATCGCACTTCAGCCGCTGCGCCCGCGAGAAGCATGCGGGAGGAGCGCCTTGTTCGAGGCCAGGGTTTGTACGACAAGCACAGCCAGAAGCGGGATGGCGATCGCGTAGATGTACTGCGTACGCGACACGCCGATGCCGAACGGAAACCAGATGCCCGGCACGCAGATGGGATCGAGCAGCTCGCCGCCGAACAGTCCGGCCATGATCGATGCCAGCGTGACGAGCGAGAGCATCCGCATCGGGCCGCTGCGGACCATGCGTACGGCAATGACGACCATCAGCGCGAGCAACCCCAGCCGGCACACGCTGCTCAGGCTTGCCGAACGGGTCAGCGCACCAACGACGCCGACGACCGCCAGCACGACCGCCAGTACATCGATGCTTCGCCACGCGCGCAGGCACCAGCGGTTCCAGGCCAGCACCCAGGCCGCGATCGTTGGCGCCCACAACACAGTGGCCAGCCATGAGTAGGTTTCCAGCGATTCAAGATCGGTCCACGAGACGATCGCATTGTTGAGGCGTCGCTCCGCCGTGAGCGCGAGCGCGATGCAAGTGAAAACCAGAAAGCCCTTGTGGCTGCTGCGGCGCCAGCCCACGAGCGCCAGGCCGATGACGGCCAGCATGGCGACCGGCTCGATCGCATCGACGATGTAGCCGGCGACGGTTCGCGCCCAGTGCGCGCGGTGCAGTGCGGCGCCTGCCGGTTGGGGAGCGAGGATGGGCGCACTGTGCATGCCACCACCGGTTGCGCTGTAGGTGGCTCTGGTGAGCATGAAGGTGCGGATGGCGAGTACGCCGCGGGTGCCCGCCGCATCGGCGGGGAGGGCGAACAGCAACGGCCGCGTGCCCACGAAGCGCGGATTCCGGCCCAGCCTGCCCGACCCACCCAGCAATTGCCCGTTCCAGTACAGCTCGTAGCCGTCCTCGACCAGGGTTGGCCCGAGGATGACCCATGATGCGTGTCCCACCGGCACCGTCACCGCACGCCGGTACCAGGCGTAGCCGTGATAACCGTGGTGACCATGCGCCGCCCACCCTTCGACGTAATCGGGCAGGCCCACGTCGCCGTCGCGGCTGCCCGGCAATGCGGTCATGTCGATCGTCTCCCAACCGGAATCGTCCGTATCGGCGTTGGCCCAGCGCAGGTCGTCACCCACATGGAATCGCCAGGAGCCATCGAGCACGGTCGCGGCGGCGCGCAGATGCGGCGGATCGGGGCGGCCGCCGGCAGCCAGGCCGACGAGCACGATGACCAGGAGCAGCAGCGTCGCCGTGGCGATGCCGATGATCAGTCTGCGTTGCGTGGCGTCGATCGATGACGGCGTCGAAGATGCGGGTTCAGTCGTCATGCGATGACCTCGTTCTCAGGCTTCGATGCTGGAGAGACCGCCACCTTCCGCGGACAGCCACGTGGAGCAACCGGGAAGGCATGGCATCCATGCGGGCGCTGGCAGCGACACCGCCGCATACCGGCCTGCCCACCGGCAACCTCCCTGCAACCAAGGGGATGGATCGAGCCGCCCCGGGCTTGCCGGACAGCGCGCCCGCCCATTGCGGTATAGGGCCGGTTGATCATCCGGGTTCCACGTCAGCGGGTGCGCCCAGCCTGTATCGCGCCGCCCCTTTGCGCTTCCGTGTTGTGACGAGCGGGCATTCGCGACGACCAGCGGTAGCCGGCGCGGGACGATCGGCGCGACCGGATCCGGCACGGTGCCGCGCCAGCCGGGACGATGTCCGGGTTGCAGCCCGGCTAGAAGCGGTACGACCAGCCCAGCTCCAGCACTGGATAGATCGCCTGGTTTCGCATGTGGTGGGGATCGCCAGTCAGGTCCGTCGCCGCTGCCATGCCGGCCTGTGCGTAGAAGCCCGTGTCCGTCGCGCGGTAGCCGATGCCCAGATACGCGGCGAGCTGGCGGCGCACCGGCATGCGCGCCTGGACCTCTGCGTCGTTCAACGCGCCCATGTCGTGCGCCGGCGGGTGGGCCAGGGCGGCCACGCGGATATCGTCGATCACCGCCCCGACCGACAGCAGCAGGCCGCCATGGCGCGGGTGCCAGTCGAGCTTGGCGATGGCCGCATCGAATACGCCAGCGCTCGCCGCTCGGGTGCTGTCGTGGCTGGCCGCGTGCGGCGTGTCGGACGCCTCCGCCGCACGCGCCGTACCGCACGGCAGCGTGAGCGCGGCGAGTATCAGTACGACCAGGGCGATCTTGTTCATGGCGGGCCCCCGCCCGGCAGATGCGGCCACCCCCGCGGCCGCCGTCCGAACCCTTATCGCGCGATTCGCGCCGCCATGCAGGCTGCATTGCCCGAACTGCTAGCGACGTCAAGCCGCGAATGCGAACGGCTTGGCAAATGGCGGCGCCGGTTCAGCCGCGCGCGCTGTGCGTCCCGTTGCTTGACGAACCCTACGGCGCCGCCGACCATCTCAAGTTCACCTGCCGCCAAGGCGCTGCCACGATCAGCGACGCACACATGCGTCACGAGGGCTCCGTGCCGGTCAGGTCCCACCCAGGAAAAACCACACCGCATGTTCGAAAACGCCTTCAACAACATGGACCGCGTCATGCGGAACGACGAGGGCCTGGCTTCCGAGCTGGACTACGCCGAACAGACCTCGTGGCTGCTGTTTCTCAAGTATCTCGACGACATGGAGAAGGAATGGGAGGACGAGGCCGGGCTGGAGGGCCGCGAGTACACACCCATCCTCGACGAGCCGTATCGCTGGCAGTCCTGGGCCGCGCCGAAGACGAAAGAGGGCACGCCCGACCTCAACGCCGCGCGCACCGGCGCCGACCTGATCGAGTTCGTCAACGGCGAGCTGTTCCCGTACCTGCAGACCTTCCGTGAAACCACGGAGGATCCGGATTCGCTGGAATACAAGATCGGCGAGATCTTCTCCGAGATCGCCAACCGCTTCCGCTCCGGCTACTCGTTGCGCGACGCGCTGGAGATCATCGACCAGCTCAACTTCGGCAGTCAGCAGGCCAAGCACGAACTGTCCGACCTGTACGAAACCCGCATCAAGCGCATGGGCAACGCCGGCCGCAACGGCGGCGAGTACTACACGCCGCGCCCGCTGATCCGCGCCATGATCGCCGTGGTGCAGCCGCAGATCGGCGAGACGATCTATGACGGCGCCTGCGGCTCGGCCGGATTCCTGTGCGAAGCGTGGAACGCGATGCGCCGCGACGACCTCTCCGCCGCCGACTGGGACACGCTGCAGCGCAAGACCTTCTACGGGCAGGAGAAGAAATCGCTGGCCTATGTGCTGGGCGTGATGAACATGATCCTGCACGGCATCGACGCGCCCAACATCCGCCACGTCAACACGCTCGCGGATATCAACGTATTGGACATCCAGCAGAAGGATCGCCACGACATCGTGCTGGCCAATCCGCCGTTCGGCGGCGGCGAGCGCAAGGAGGTGCAGCAGAACTTCCCGATCAAGTCCGGCGAAACCGCCTACCTGTTCCTGCAGCACTTCATCCGCAAGCTGAAGGCCGGCGGCCGCGGCGCGGTGGTGATCAAGAACACCTTCCTCAGCAACACCGACAACGCCAGCGTGGCGCTGCGCAAGGAACTGCTGGAAACCTGCAACCTGCACACCGTGCTCGACTGCCCCAGCGGCACCTTCCAGGGCGCCGGCGTCAAGACCGTGGTGCTGTTCTTCGACAAGGGCGCGCCCACCCGCAAGACCTGGTACTACCAGCTCGATCCGGGCCGCAGCCTGGGCAAGACCAGTCCGCTCAACGACGACGACCTGGCCGAGTTCGTGGCGCTGCAGGCGAAAAAAGCCGACAGCGGCAAGAGCTGGAGCGTGGCGGTGGCCGACGTGGACACGGCGACGTGGGATCTGTCGGTAAAGAATCCGAACGCACTCGAGGCTGAGGCGCTGCGCAGTCCGGAGCAGATCATCGCCGACATGCTGGCGCGGGATGCGGAGACTGCGGCGTTGCTGGAAGAGGTGAGGGGGTTGTTGTGAGTGCCGTGATGACGACGGCATCGCAAGGCCGAATGGAATGGCGGGTGGTGCCGTTGTCGCAGGTCTGCGCGTTCAAGCCAGCCAAGAGCATCTGCCGCAAACAGCTTGCCGACGATGCCGAGGTGTCGTTCGTGCCGATGAATGATCTCGGAGAACTGGTCAAGTACTTCGAGCCGCAGGATGTGCGAGTCTTCGGCGAGGTAGTGAAAAGCTATACCTACTTCGCTGATGGTGATGTGCTGTGCGCCAAGATCACGCCTTGCTTCGAGAACGGAAAGCTCGGCGTTGCACGCAATCTGAGAAATGGCATCGGATTCGGCTCAAGCGAATTTGTCGTCATGCGTGCGAGCGGCGAAATCTTGCCCGAGTACCTCTACTACTTTCTTTCACGCGATAGCTTCCGGGAAACTGGTGCACGGGTAATGTCGGGCGCAGTCGGGCACAAGCGTGTGCCGAACGAATACTTCGAAAACTTGCTGGTTCCGCTTCCTCCGTTGAAGGAGCAAAAGCGCATCGTCGCGGTGCTCGACCAAGCCTTCGCCGCCCTCGACCGCGCCCGTGTTCATGCCGAGGCCAATCTGGCGGATGCGCAGCAACTTATTGCCGGCGTGACGGAGCAGATGTTTCCAGATGATTGCGCGGAGACATCGAGCCGTTCACTTGCCGATCTTTGTGAAGCCATCGTCGATTGCGAACACAAGACGGCTCCCACGCAGGATCAAGGCATCCCATCGATCCGCACACCGAATATCGGCAAGGGTGTGCTGCTCCTGAGCGGGGTCAATCGGGTGTCCGAGGAAACGTACCGTGAGTGGACACGGCGTACCGAGCCGCAACCGGGTGATTTGATCCTTGCCCGCGAAGCACCTGCGGGCAATGTTGCGGTGATTCCAGAGGGGATGCGTGTGTGTCTTGGCCAGAGGACCGTGCTGCTGCGCCCCAAGAAGGATCTGTTTATTCCAGCCTACCTTGCGCACTTGCTGCTCAGACCGAGTAGCCAAGCGCGCTTGTTGGCGCATTCACGCGGTGCCACGGTGCAGCACGTCAATGTGAAAGATATCCGCGCGTTCAAGGTTTCATCGCTGCCGTCGCTTGCCGAACAGGAGGCAGTCGTGCGGGGCATTGAACAGCTGATGGCGCAGGAACAGGCATTAGTTGGCGCTTACACCCAAAAGCTCGCCGACCTCGCTACCCTCCGCCAATCCCTGCTGCAAAAAGCCTTCTCCGGCCAACTGACATGAGCAAGCAAACACCCGTCAACTTGGCCGACCTCGAAGAAGCCCTGCTGTTCCTGGACGCGGGAGGCGACGCAGAAGCCTGGCTATGCCGGGACACGGGTGCGGTGCACTGGCACAGCGACGAGTTCGACGAGTTCGGGCCGTTGCCGGATGACATCGACGACGCGGCGCGCTACGTGGCGTTGCCGAACAAACGCGACTTCGACCTGGGCAAGCCGCTGGCGCTGGCGTTCGCCCGCACGCAGCTGCCGGCCTGCTACGAGCAGGTATGCGCGATGTTCTCGCACCGCGGCGCCTACGCCCGCTTCAAGGATCTGCTGGATCGCCACGACAGCCTCGACGCCTGGCATCAGTGGGAGGCGGAACACACCCGGCAGGCGCTGCGCGGGTGGTGCGCGGACAACAACATCGCGTTGGCCGAGTGATCGACATCAATCCCCTCGCTTGACTTGAGTAACATAAAGGTTACCATCGACCATGACATGGAAAGTCGAGGAATACATCGCCGAGAACGGCAGCAGCCCTTATCGGGACTGGTTCGACAAGCTGCATTTCCAGGCGGCGGCCAAGGTGGCGACCGCGATGTTGCGGATGGAGATGGGCAATATCTCCAGCGTGAAGTGGTTCGATGGCATCGGCGAGTACCGCATCGACTGGGGCCCGGGCTATCGAATCTATCTGACGCGGGACGGCGACAAGCTGATCGTGTTGTTTACCGGCGGCACCAAGGCCAGCCAGAAAGGCGACATCAAGCGGGCGATGCAACTGAAGGACGAGTACCGGGCGCGCAAGGCCCGATCTACCAGAACGAGGTGATGGCATGCCGCTGACCCGAGACTTCAAGCAGACCGTGGTGGATCGCGTGCGGCGCGAACCGGCGTTTGCGCGGGCGTTGCTGGACGAGGCCGGGTCCCTGTTTCTTAACGGCGACCCGGCGACGGCCCGCGTGATCCTGCGCGACCTGGTCAACGCCACCGTCGGTTTCGAGGGGCTGGCCTCGGCCACCGAGCGGCCGAGCAAGAGCCTGCACCGCATGCTGTCCGCCACTGGCAATCCCAGCATGGACAATCTGGCTGCCATCTTCGACGTGTTGCGCCGGAACCTGCAGGTGGACATCGAGGTTCGTGCCGCGTGACGGCGGAGACCGAAGCCGATACCCGCGCCAACCGCATCGACCCGGTCCTGCGCGAGGCCGGCTGGGGCGTGGTCGAGGGCTCGCGCGTGCATCGCGAGCTGATCTGTCCCGGCCGCATCACCGGCGGTGGCGGGCGGGCCAATCCGCTGTCGGCCGATTACGTATTGAGTTATCGCGACCGCAAGCTGGCAGTGATCGAGGCCAAGCGCGTCGGCCTCGGCCATACGGCGGGCGTGGGCCAGGCCAAGGATTACGCCACGCGGCTGCAGGCGCGCTTTGCCTATGCCAGCAACGGCATCGGCTGGTACGGCATCGACATGCAAACCGGCACCGAGGGCGATATCGCCTTGCCGTTTCCCACGCCGCAGGAACTGTGGGCGCGTTGTTTCCCCGAGGGCAACGACTGGCGCGACCGCTTCGGCGCGGTGCCGTTCGAGACCGGCGGCGGCAAATGGCAGCCGCGCTATTACCAGCACAACGCGATCACCGCGGTGCTGGAGGCGATCGCCAAGGGCGAGCAGCGCATCCTGCTGACGCTGGCCACCGGCACCGGCAAGACCTCCATCGCGTTCCAGATCGCGTGGAAGCTGTTCGAGTCCAGCTGGAATCTGAGCCGTGACCCGGTGCGTCGTCCGCGCATCCTGTTCCTGGCCGACCGCAACATCCTGGCTGACCAGGCCTACAACGCGTTCAGCGCGTTTGCGCCCGATGCGCTGTGCCGCATCAGCCCGGAGGAGATCCGCAAGCAGGGCAGGATCCCGAAGAACGCAAGCGTGTTCTTCACCATCTTCCAGACCTTCATGACCGGCACCGACAGCGCGGGCGAACCGCAGTTCACCTTCGAAGGTTATCCGGCGGATTTCTTCGACTTCATCGTCATCGACGAATGCCATCGCGGCGGTGCGAAGGACGAAAGCAGCTGGCGCGGCATCCTGGAATACTTCGCACCCGCCGTGCAGTTGGGCATGACCGCCACCCCCAAGCGCGACGCGAACACCGATACCTATCGCTATTTCGGCGACCCGGTGTACATCTATGCGTTGAAGGAGGGCATCGGCGACGGCTTCCTCACGCCGTTCAAGGTGCGCCAGATGGCCAGCACGCTCGATACCTACACCTACTCCGACGAGGACGAGGTGGTCGGCGGCGAGATCGACCCGGACAAGGAGTACACCGAGGCAGACTTCAACACGAAGATCGTCATCGACGCGCGCGAGGAAAGCCGCGTGCACGAGTTCATGGACCAGATCGACCAGCGCCAGAAGACCCTGGTGTTCTGCGCCACCCAGGATCATGCCGCGCGGGTGCGCAACGCCATCAACCAGATCAAGGACAACCCCGACCCGCATTACTGCGAGCGGGTGACCGCCGATGACGGCAAGCTCGGCGAACAGCATCTGCGCGAGTTCCAGGACAACGAGAAGACGCTGCCGACGATCCTGACCACCTCGAAGAAGCTCTCCACCGGCGTTGACGCGCGCAACGTGCGCAACATCGTGCTGCTGCGCCCGATCAAGTCGATGATCGAGTTCAAACAGATCATCGGCCGCGGTACGCGCACGTTCGACGGCAAGGACTTCTTCACCATCTACGACTTCGTGAGGGGCTACGAGCACTTCAACGATCCGGAGTGGGATGGCGAGCCGTTACCACCGGACGAGCCGCGCGAGCCGAAAACGCCGACGAAACCGGATGACCTGCCGCCGCCCACCGGTGGCGTCGAGAACCCCCCGGAGCCCGTGGCGAAGATCGTGGTGAAGCTGGCCGACGGCAAGGAACGCTCGATCCGCTACCTCGCCGCCACCACCTACTGGCATGAGGGCCGGCAGATCACCGCGCAGGAGTTCATGCAGCAGCTGTTCGGCGATCTGGGCAACCTTGTCGCTACGGAGGACGAGCTGCGCGCGGTATGGAGCGACCCCGACCGGCGCGAAGCGTTCCAGCAGCGGCTGCAGGATCTCGGCTATGACGCCGATCGGCTGGACGACATGCGGCGCCTGATCGACGCCGCCGACAGCGACATCTTCGACGTGCTGGCCTATGTCCGCTTCACGCTGGCGCCCCTGTCCCGCGCCGAACGCGCCGGCAGCGCACGCGCCACGGGATTGAATGGCTACCAGCGCGAGATGCGCGCCTTCCTCGACTACGTGCTGGAGGCGTACGAGAAGCACGGCGTGGACGAGCTGGCCTCACGCAAGATCGCCGACTTCCTGCGCATACGCTATGGCGGCACCAACGACGCCAAGCGCCTGCTGGGCCCGGTGCCCGCGATACGCGAGGCGTTCATCGCGATCCAGGCCCATCTCTATCAGTAACCTGGCGGCAGCAGGGCGGGCACTGCCCGCCGCTGTCGCGTGACCAGCCGGTGGGCAGTGCCCGCCCTTATATCTCGATGACCGTTTCGGCGATCATCCCTGACTGATCATCAGGAGGAACCGGCGAGGCCGTGCCCGCCCTTCGGCTTCGAGCCAATCAAAGGCAATCAAAGGGGACGGAGGTAATTAATCCAATTTAACTACCTCCGTCCCCTTTGCTACCTTTGCTAGCGTCCCTTTGCTAACTCAGCCCCGCGGACGAGGCTTCTTCGGCGGTGGTCCGAGTTCGACCAGGGCGATGCCCACGATGGCCGCTTCAGCGATGATGGCTTCCAGCGCGGCCTTGCCCGCTTCGTTGACGTAGAGAACAGCCGCTGCTGTCAGCGGGTCCTTGAACACGGCCGCACTGACCGGCAGCCTGTCCTCGAAGAATTCCTCCTTCACGATCGATCCGCTCGGACGCTTGGCCGAGCGAGCCTCGTCGATGCAGGGAATGAGGTTGGTCACGTTGTAGAACCAGCGCGGCTCGCCCGCGCAATCCATCTCGAGGAACTGCCCGAAGCGCGACAGGAAGGGCTCTAGCGCAGCCTTCGCCCTGTCGTTCATGGCCAGGGCGCCAGGAGTCAGTGCACTGACGTCTGCCAGCGGCTTGGGTTTCTTCTTTCCGGGTTCGACGAAGACCTCGACCCTGGGCTTTTTTGACCAGGAGAGGCTGACGCCAGAGGTATCGAACATCCCCGACTCGACATCCTTGTCGCTGGCAAAGACCAGGGGCGCATAGTCATTGACGGAGCCGCTTTTGAGTTCCCATACCTTCACTTCCGTCACCTCAGTACTCGAAGTCGTCATTGATGATGTCGTACCGGATGTCCTGCAGCGCCTTGCGGCCATTCGCCTGATTCGAGGGCTTCGCGAGCGTCAGCCTCGATGTCACTGCGAGGTGGTAAGCCGTCGTGTGAATGACTTCGTGCGCTGTCGCCGCATCGAGGCCGGGAACCACGGACGACCATTTCTTCGGAAGGTAGACACCGTTGTCCGCATCGTTGATGCCTATACCCCAGCGAAAGAGTAGCGTTCGCGACCGGCTCGCGCGCTTGTCAGTCGCGGCGACGATGTGATGCGCATCGGCTTCGGCATGCTTGGTATTGCCGGTAGCCTTCGAGATGTTGCGAGCAAGCGTTCGCGAATGCCTCACCTTGCGGTTCGCGTCGGCACGAAGTTTTTTCGCCTTTGCCGGCAATGTAATGCCGTTGTTGTAGCGGACCCGCGCCAGCCGTCGCTGCAGCAGTAGTTCGTTCCTGAGCTCGTAGGCATTGGTATCCGCAGCGCCTGAAACGATCAGGTTGGCCTCGATCGTCAGGTCGAGAATGTCATTCGCCGTGTCTGTTGGCGGTACGACGAGGTTCGGACTTCCTGTGTCCATGTTTTCTTCCTGTGGTGCATCAGCCAGCTAACCGGGACGCCTTCGCCGAAGCAGGCGCGCCAACTTGCATCAAGATTAGTGCGTAACGCGGACGCGTGACAACGATAGCCTGGTCAGTGGACAACGCGCTTTGATGAAGCCCGCGGGCTTCTTCAGGGCAAGCCAAGCACGCTGCGTGCACCTGCACGAAACCGCCGACTCAGGTCCAGCCTGGTGCCGTCGTGCAACACGATCTCCGCCCCACCCTTGAACAGCGGATGCACCTCGCGGACGCGCGCCAGGTTGACCAGGGTGCCGCGGTGGATGCGCAGGAAGCGCGTGGGGTCGAGTTGCAGCAGCAGGTGGCGCAGGGTGTCGCGGTGCAGGTAGCGGACCGGGCCGACGTGGATGTGCAGGTAGTTGCCGTCGGCGCGGATCCAGTCGATGTCGTCGATGGCGAGCACGCGGATGTGTTCGCCGTGGCGCACGCTGAGGCGCTGTGCGTAGCCTTCGGCCGGCGCGCTCTCGAGCGCGGGGCCGGCCGCGGCGTGCAGGCCTTGCCAGTGCTGGTTGACGCGCGCCATCGCCTGGTCGAAGCGGGCCTGTTCGATCGGCTTGAGCACGTAGTCCAGCGCCATCGCATCGAACGCGCGCAGCGCGTGTTCGGCGAAGGCGGTGGCGAACACCACCAGCGGCAGGCGGTCGGGGGCCAGTTCGTGCAACAGCTCGAAACCGTCCATGCCGGGCATCTGGATGTCCAGGAACAGCAGGTCCGGGCGCAACGCGCGCACCGCCTGCATGGCCTCGGCGGCGTTGCCGCATTCGCCGACGATCTCCACTTCGCGGTGGCTGGCCAGCGCCTGGCGCAGCGCGAGGCGCGCCAGTACCTCGTCGTCGACCAGCACGGTGCGCAGGCGCGGCGTGTTCACGCCGCGTGCTCGGTGAACGGCAGGCGCACTTCGGCGCGCGTGCCGCCGCCGGGAATCGGGCTGAGTTCGAACTGCGCGGCGTCGCCGAACAGCATGCGCAGGCGCGAGCGCGTGTTGCCCAGGCCGATGCCTTCGGGCGTGCCAGCCGGCGGCAGGCCGAGGCCGTCGTCGTCCACGCGCAGCCGCAGCTGGTTGCCGTCGCGGCGGGTGGAAATGCGCAGCGTGCCGGCGCCGGCCTTGTCCTGCAGGCCGTGGCGCAGCGCGTTTTCCACCAGCGGCTGCAGGATCAGGTTCGGCACCGCCGCGGCCAGCGTGTCGTCGGCCACGTCCAGTTGCGTGCTGAGGCGATCCTGGAAGCGCACCTGCTGGATGCCTAGGTAGCAGGCGAGGAATTCCAGCTCGCGCGCCAGCGGCACCTGCGGCGCGTGGCGCTCTTCCAGCGTGAGCCGCAGGAAGTCGCTGAGCCGCGCGATCATCAGCCGCGCCTGCAGCGGGTCGGCCAGCGCCAGCGCGGAGATCGCGTTGAGCGTGTTGAACAGGAAGTGCGGCTGCAGCTGCATGCGCAGTGCCTGCAGCTGCGCCTGCGCCAGCTGGGTTGCCAGCTGCGCGCTGTGCAGGCGCTCGTCGCGCAATCGGCGCTGCGATTCCATCCCGCGCAGCACCACCAGGATGATCCAGTAGGTGATCACGGCCAGGTGGTAGCTGTAGGCGAGCTCCATGCGCAGGTACTGGTCGAACGTGTGCACCGGCATGCGCCCCGGACCGCACAGGTTCCAGAACACCACCAGGTGCGCCAGCATCTGCGCCAGCGCAACCGCCAGCGACGCCGGCACGTGCACGGCGCAGAAGCGGCGCCAGCCGTGCCCTGCGCCCTGCCGGCCCAGCCAGCCGACCAGCGGCACCAGCGCCATCCACAGCCAGAAGTTGCCGAGGTTCCACGCCAGCGCGCGCAGCCAGCCAGGCGGGTCGCCCTCGCTGATCGAGGACAGTGCGCCGCTGAGCGCGTAGGACAGCGCCAGCGCGGTCCAGAAGCCGAAGGCCAGGGCCGCGTTCTTCAGGCGCTGCGGTTGTTCAGGCGTGGACACGGGATGCTCGCTGGCGGCACGCGCCGCTCTCCGGGCTCGGACACTCGCCGAGTGTGCCGGCAGCGGCCTGTCGTGGAATGTGCCGGAAGCCAGCCCCGCTCACTCGCGCGAGCGCGCATGCTGCGCCAGCCACGGCCCCAGCGCGAACGACTGCACGTGGCGGTCGGCGCCGCTGAAGTAGAGCGTGGCCAGATCCGGGTCCAGCCGCGACTCGGTGCCGGCGATGCCGAGGTCGACCGGCCGGCTCCAGCCGCCGCGCGTGGCAAACGCGATGAAGATGTCGCTCGCGGTCGTCGACGAGGGCGGACGATCCGAGGTGAACACGATGAAGGACTGGTCCGGCGCCACGGCGGGGTCGTAGTCGTCGGTCACGCCGTCGCTGAACGGCAACGGCGTCGCCGCTTGCAGCCGGCCGCCGGCGACATGGCTGACGTAGAGCCGGAAATGGCTGGTGGCCGGATCGGCCTGCATGAAGTAGACGCTGCCGTCGGCCGCCACCGCCGGCGCGTAGACGGAGCTGCCGTCGTTGATGGCGGCGGGCAGGCGCACCGGCGCGCTCCAGCCGTGGTCGCGGCGGTCCACCCGCCACAGGTTGCCGCCGCGCCGCGCCTGCGGCTGGCCGTCGTAGTAGCCGTCCAGCGCCTTGCCGCCGGGCGTCGCCGGCCGGTTGGAGGCGAACACCAGGTACGAGCCGTCCGGCGCCATCGCCGGCTCCATGTCCATCCACTGGCCGGAGAACGGCGCCGGCCGGGCCGGCGACCAGCTGCTGCCGTGTCGCTCGGCGACCAGGATGCGTCGCGACTCGCCGCGCCCGCGGGCGAAGAACACGGCGCTGCCGCCGGGCGCGAACGCCAGCGACGCATCGTGCTCGGCCTGCCAGGGCAACGCTGCAACCGGCGTGGCGCCGGCAGCCGCGGCCGCATCCAGCCACGGCGCCAGCGAGACCTGCCAGATGTGGTCGTCGCCGTTGTTCCACGCGGCCGCATGGTCCGGGTCGGACGGCGGCAGGCGGCGGTCGCTGTAGAAGTACAGCGTGCGGTGGTCGGGCCCGAGCTGGGCGCCCATGCTGTGCTTGCCGCCGTTCACCGTGTCGCCGAGATCGCGCGGTGTGCTCCAGCCGGTGGGCGTGTGGAACGCGATGGCGAGCCGATACGGTTGCTGGCTGCCGGTGGGTTTCGTGCTGACGACGATGAACGAGCGATCCGGGGCGATCGCCGGATCGCGGATCTGCATGCCCGCATCGCCGAGCTTCACCGCGCAGGGCGGCTGGTAACTGCCGTCGCGGTAAACCGAGTGCAGCAGATGAAGCTGGGCGTCCGACGTGCTGCAGCCGATGAAGTAGACGCTGCCGTCCGCCGCGATGCTGGGTGCGAAGCTCATCGAGCAGCGGTTGACGATGTCAGGCAAGCGTACCGGTGCGCTCCAGCCATGGCCTTGCCGGTTCACCCGCCACAGGTTCATGCCCTTGCCTGGGTAACGCTTGCCCGCACTGACGGCGTCGATGGGTGCGCCGCCCGGCGCGAGCGGGCGGTTGGAAACGAACAGCAGGAACGAACCGTCCGGCGCCATTGCCGGGTCGAGGTCGCGCCAGCGCCCGGAGAACGGCGCGACCCGCGGCGTCGACCAGCGGCCATCGACGCGATGCGATTCCATCAGCGTGAAGCTGTCGGTGCCGCGCATGAAGTACACCGTGGCGCCGTCCGGCGTGAAGGCTGCCGCGCCATCGTCGGCGCCGCCGGCGATGCTGCCCGGCGCGAAGATCGCCGGTGCCGACGGGGTGGCAGGCGATGCTGCATGGGCGCCGCCGCCGATCAGGGCCGCGGCGGTCAGGAGCACGAAGGTTGACGGCAGGCGCATGTCTGGCTCTCCTTCGCCGTGCGCCCGATCAACCGGATGGCTGGCCGCGACGGCATGGATGTGGATGCCGTGCAGGCTGGCACGCATGGCTCGGACTGTCGCCGATCTTGTGACGATCGGCGCTTCGCGCGTGACAAGCGGCGCGTGGACACGCGCGGCCGGCCGACGCGGCGGACGGATGCTGGTCGGCGCAGCGACTCCGTCGCTGCCGCGCCAGGTCGAGTTAACCGGCTCGGCGCGCCCTGAGCCGTTTGGCGATGAGCGCTCCCAGGGCCTCGGCGACCGGTACGGCAGCTCTTCCGACGAAGATCCGCACCTCGATGGACGGTAGCGCCGGCAGCCCCCGGACTCTGGGCAGATCCGGCGCGGCCAGCCTGGAAGCCAGGACGCCAACCGCCAAGCCCGCGCGGGCGGCGGCTTCCACCGACGCCACGCTGGAGGTGCTGGTGGTGATCTCCCAGGGCAGGCCGGCGCGATCCAGCGCGGCGAGCGCCTGTCCGCGCATGAGACAGCCTTCGGGATAGAGCACAAGGGGAACGGTGCCTTCGCCAGGCCAGTGACCCACCCATCGCAGCGGCAGCCGGGCCAGGGTGGTGCCGGCGGAGTGGCCCGGCAGCCCGAGGCCGATCACCAGATCGCAGCGCGTGTCGAGCTGCGCCATCAGGTCCCGCGTGGAACCGGTGGTGATCTCGAACAGCAGGTCCGTGCGCTGACTGCGTATCTCGGCGAGCGCCGGCATCAAGGCGTACGCGGCGATCTCGTCGGTTACACCGAGCCGTACCACACGGCGCGTGGTGCCATCGCGCACCGCCGCGATCGCCTCCTCGCTCAGGTGCAGCAGGCGGCCGGCGTAGCCGAGCAGGCGTTCGCCGGCAGGACTCAAGCGCACCTCGCGACTGCTGCGCGCAAACAGCGTTTCGCCAAGTTGCGCCTCCAGCCGCTGGACCTGCTGGCTGATCGCCGCCTGGCTGCGCGAAATGCGCGAAGCGGCCGCGCTGAAGGAGCCGCGCTCGGCAACGGCAACGAACGTGCGCAGGAGGTCCAGGTCGAGCGATCTCATGAATTATTTATGGATGGCATAAGAACTATTGGATTGTCTTGATGATGCGGTCCGACTAGTGTCGCGTCAACCATGCATCCGGAGAGCCAGCATCGTGACGACCGGCAACCAGACCGCCGACAAGCGGGTTTGCTTCGACTTCGAAGTCGATTTCTCGAACGGCGGTGGCATACAGGGGCAGGGCTTCCGCCTGGATCTGGACGGAGACGGCATCGCCGATCAGGCGCTCGCCGAGTACATCATCAAGGACCTTCGCTTGTTGATGGTGGGCGAGGTCCGCATCCTGAACAAGCGGATCATCAGCGAGCGGCACAAGCGGCGCGCCGGTGCCGCGGCGATCACGCAGGGCGTGGCGCGCGGCGACCTGATCGATCTGAGCCATCCGGTCCGCGACGGCGAAGTCGTGTTTCCCGGACTGCCGGCGCCGAGGATCACGGAACACATGAGCCACGAGGCCAGCCGTGGCCGCTACGCGCCCGGGGTGACCTTCCAGATCGGCCGGGTGGACATGGTCGCCAACACCGGCACCAGCATCGACGCGCCGTCTCATCGCTACCCGGGAGGAACCGATGTGGCGGGGCTTGCCCTGGCGTCGGTGGCCGACGTCGATGCCGTCGTGATCCGGTTGGCGGGGATGCAGGGGCGCGCGATTGCGCGCGAGGCGATTGCCGCGACCGAGGTGCGCGGGCGAGCCGTGCTTCTGGATACCGGCCAGGCGCTGCACTGGGGGACGCCGTCCTACACGGAGGCATCGCCCTATCTGACCCGCGACGGGGCGGAGTATCTGCGCGATAACGGCGCGCTGCTGGTCGGGATCGACGCCATCAACATCGATGACACCCGGGATGCCCAGCGGCCGGCACACTCGATCCTGCTCGAGGCAGGCATCCCGATCGTGGAGAACCTGGCGCAGATGGCTGCGCTGCCCTCCTGCAACCTGCGCTTCTCCGCCGCCCCGATGCGGATCGCCGGGATCGGTGCGTTCCCGGTGCGCGCGTGGGCCAGGGTACTGCCGTAATGCGGCCGCCTGGCGGGCAGTCGCAGCAGGCCGCGGCATCGAGCGGACGTTCGCGCCGTCGCTAGCGGGCGTCGTCCTGCCCGGACGACGGAACGCGTGCCGCGACGGGGCGGCTCGCCGGTAGCGCCGCTGGCGGCCAGCTGCTGCGTCGCCGCCGTTGTCGTGCACGCCGCTGGGCAAGGCCGCCCTGCCGCTTGTCCTGCCGTCGCCGCCGTTGGTCACGGCAACGTTGCCGGGCGCCGCCAGGCCGCAGAGGCTGATCCGGCGGTAATCCGACCGCAGGCGAGGGCAGCGACATGCGCGAACGGCGTTTCCATCAAGTCGGCCTGATGGGCCTGGCCGTGCTGGTGCTGGGCGCCGAGATGACGCTGGCGGCGACCTTCGCCGCCAGCGCGACCGAGGTCGACGAAACCGGCAGGAACGAGGCGGCGGTGATCGCGGTGGACCAGCACTGGCTGGACGCCGAACTCGACGGCGACAGCACCTGGCTCGACGCCTTGCTGCTGCCCGAGTACCGCTCGGTCGGCGCCGACGGCACGGTGCATGCGAAAGCCGCGATCCTCGCGCACGCGGCGAAGAACCGCGGCAACGACGCGGAGCGGCGCAAGGTGCAGGCGTGGTTGAAGGCGCATCCGTCCGGCCAGGCGGTGGCGATCTGCGGCGACACCGCGATCCTCACCTTCTACGATCCCAAGCTGGGCCCGATCCACGGCGTGCGCTCGTCCGACGTGTTCGTCTACAGCGCCGGCCGCTGGCACGCGCTGTACTCGCAGCACAGCGCCGCCAGCAAGGGCTGATCGGTGCTGGCCGATCAGGCCGGCCTGGGGAACAGCACGGCGGGATCGCCATGGAACCACACCATGTCGATCTGCATGCGTTCGATCTGCCACTGCGTTTCCCGGCGCGTCAGTTCCGTGGTGTAGATGTGCTTGAGCAGCAGGTGCCGTGCGTGGTCGCCGCGCGGCAGGTGCTGCGCCTCGACCAGGGCGAACAGCGTGGCGTGCTCGCCGTCGAACGAGGTCACGCGCGGATTGGTCACGGTATGCGTGGTGTCCAGACCGTCGATCGCCGCGAAGATGGTGTCGGTGATCGCCCAGCGACCCTCGAACACGGGAATGGCCGCGCCAAGTTGCCGCGCCGGCCCGGTGAAATCGAGCGTGGCGCGTTCGGCGAAGGCCGATTCGAACAGTGCGCGATCGCGCAGGTCCTGTCCGGCGCCAAAGCGGTACAGCGCGTCGAGGATGGCGAGCTGTTCGTCCGCACCGACCGACAAGCGAAGCGGATGATCGAGTGTGTTCACAAGGGCTGCTCCGGGTTGAAAAAGGTGATCACCAGGCGATCGCTTCGCCGTCGCGGAAGAAGCGTCCGGTCGGCGCCGGCGTCGGCAGGCTGGCGGCCCACACGATGCCGGCGGCGCCGAGGCTCACCGGCCGGCCGCCGGGGCCGCCGAGTTCGGTGGCGACCCAGCCCGGGCACACCGCGTTGACCGCGATGCCGCTGCCCTCCAGCTCCGCCGCCAGCGTGCGGGTGTAGGCGTTGAGCGCGGACTTGGAGGTGCGGTAGGCCACGCAGTGGCGATCGTTCGAGGCGCTGGCGCCGCAGCCGCTGGAGACGTTGACGATGCGGCCGTAGCCACGCCGGCGCATCAGCGGCAGCAGCGCGCTGCTTAGCCGCCAGCTGCCGAACAGGTGGGTCTGCATCGCCGCCTCGGCCAGCGCGAGGTCGGCGTCGCTGGCCAGCGCGTCGGGGTCGTAGTAGCCGCCGGCGTTGTTGATCAGCACGTCGAGCCGGCCGTAGGTGACCTCGATCCAGCGCGCGAGCGTGTCGACCTGTTCCGGTTGCGTGACGTCGAGTTGCACCGCGATCACCTCGCCGGCAGCGCCGTGCAGCTGGCGCGCCGCGTGCAGGCCCTTGTCCAGGTCGCGCGCGCCCAGCAGCACGGTCATGCCGTACTCGCTGAGCTGGCGCGCCACCTCGAAGCCGAGGCCGCGGTTGGCGCCGCTGACCAGCGCCACGCGGTAGACCGGCGTGGTCGGCGGCTCGCGGCGGGTCGGTCGGCTCATGGGGCGGCGCCGCTCTGCGCCAGCGCGCTGCAGCGCTCGTCGCCGCAGGCCTGCCAGCCGCCACCGAGCGACTTGTACAGCGCGACGGCGCGGGTGTTGATCGCCGCCTCGGCCTGGGCCAGGTCGTCTTCGGCGGCCAGCTGGGTGCGCTCGGCGTCGAGCAGTTCGAGGAAGCCGGTGGCGCCTTCCTGGTAACGCACGCGGGCGAGGTCGGCGGCGCGCTTGCTCTGCGTGCCCTGCTCGATCAGGTGGTTCACGCGGATGCGCTGCTGGTTGAAGCCGGTGACCGCGTTGTCGATGTCCTCGATCGCCTCCAGCACGGTGCGCTGGTAGTTCGCCTGCGCCGCGTCGGTGCGTGCCTCGCTGGCATGCAGGTTCGCGCGCACGCGCTGCACGTTGAGGCCCGGCCAGCTGATGCTGGGCGCCAGCGTCCACGCTCGCGTGGACGGGCTGCCGAAGTCGTTGCTGCGCCCGGACAGGAAACCGAGGAAGCCGCCCAGCGTGATGTGCGGGAAGAAGTCCGCCTTGGCCACGCCGATGCGTGCATGGGCGGCAGCGTATTCGCGTTCGGCCATCTGGACGTCCGGACGGCGCGAGAGCACGTCGCCGGCATCGCCGATCGGCAAGCTCGTCGCGATCGGCGTGAAGCTCTTCGGCGACACGTCGATGTCGAGCTCGCCGGGTCGCTCGCCGAGCAACACGGCGAGGCGGAATTCACTTCCGCTCACCGCGGTCTGCAGCACCGGCAGCTGCGCCTGTACCGCGCTGAGGCGCGCCCTGGCGCTGGCCACGTCCTGTTCGGAGCCGGAGCCAAGCTGCTGGCGCACCTCGGTCAGGTGCAGGGTCTGGCGCTGGTTCTCGATGTCGCGCTGGGCGATGTCGAGCCGCGACTGGCTGCCGCGCAGCTCGAAATAATTGCGCGCCACCTCGGCCAGCAGGCTGACCTGGGCATCGTGCAGTGCGGCCTCGCTGGCACCGAGGTCGGCGCCGGCGGCTTCCACCGAGCGGCGCACGCCGCCGAACAGGTCCAGCTCCCACGACGCGTCGAAGCCGGCCTGGTAGGTCGTGGTGGTGCTGCGCTGGTCGCTGAAGCCCGGCTGCTGGCCGCGGCTGCGCGTGTAGTTCACCTCGGTGTCGATCGTCGGCAGCCGGTCGGACTTCGCGCCGCTGAGCAGCGCCCGCGATTCATGCAGGCGCGCCACCGCGATGCGCAGATCCAGGTTGTTGGCCGCGGCGCGCTGGATCAGCGCGTCCAGCACGGGGTCGTTGAACTGCTTCCACCACGCGGCCTGGAACTGCGCGTTGGTTTCCTGCGCCGCATCGAGGCCCTGCAACTGCGGCGCGGCAATCTTCGCGGCGTGATAGTCGGGGCCTACGCTGGCGCAGCCGGCCAGAACCAATGCGGTTACCAGAGCCGCGCTGAGCGCGGCGATTTTGAGTAGCGGTTTCATTTCAGTGGTTCTCCGGCGCGCCGGCGTGGGCGCGTGACTCGCGGCGCTCCGCCAGGGCGTGAATGACGGCGTGGACAAACGGCGTGTAGATCAGCCCCGACAGGGTCACGCCGAGCATGTCCGAGGCCACGGCGACACCGACCCCGGCGATCTTGCGCATGGCTTCCATCAGTGGTTCTCCAGCGCGGGCAGCGCGTGCGCCGCGGCGCGCTCGGCCGCGCGCGCCTCGCGGCGTTCGACCAGTGCGCGGATCAACACGCAGAACAGCGGCGTGTAGATCAGCCCGAAGATGGTCACGCCTAGCATGCCGGAGAACACCGCCACGCCCATCGCATGGCGCATCTCGGCACCGGCACCGTGCGAGGTGACCAGGGGCACCACGCCCATAATGAAGGCGAACGAGGTCATCAGGATCGGGCGCAACCGCAGCTTGGCCGCTTCCAGCACCGCCTCGTGGCGGCTCATGCCTTCATGCTGGCGTTCGCGGGCGAACTCCACGATCAGGATCGCGTTCTTGCACGCCAGCCCGACCAGCACGATCAATCCGATCTGGGTGAAGATGTTGTTGTCGCCACCGCTCAGCCACACGCCGGCGATCGCGGACAGCAGCACCATCGGCACGATCAGGATCACCGCCAGCGGCAGCGACCAGCTTTCGTACAGCGACGACAGCACCAGGAACACCAGCAGCACGCACAACGGGAACACCAGGATCGCGGTGTTGCCGGCCAGGATCTGCTGGTAGGTCAGCTCGGTCCACTCGAAGCTGATGCCGTTGGGCAGGTTGTCCTTGGCCAGTTTTTCCATCGCCGCCTGCGCCTGGCCGGAGCTGAAGCCCGGTGCCGGGCCGCCATTGATCTCGGCGGTCGGGTAACCGTTGTAGTGCTGCACGCGGTCCGGGCCGGCGCCCTGCTTGACGGTGACGAACGAACCCAGCGGCACCATCTGGCCCTGTGCGTTGCGCGTCTTCAGCTGCAGGATGTCCTGTGGCGTGTGGCGGAACGCCGGGTCGGCCGAGACATTGACCTGGTAGGTGCGCCCGAAACGGTTGAAGTCGTTGACGTAGAGCGAGCCCATGTAGGCCTGCATGGTCTGGTACGCGTCGCCCAGGTTCACGCCCTCGGCCTTGGCCTTCTCGCGATCCACGTCGGCGTCCACCTGCGGCACATTGACCTGGAAGCTGGAGAACAGCCCGGCCAGCGCGGGCTCCTTCTGGCTCGCCGCGATCAGGTTCTGCGTCTGCTTGTACAGCTCGTCGAAGCCGCGGTCGCTGCGGTCCTCGATCTGCAGGCGGAAGCCGCCGATCTGGCCCAGGCCCATCACCGGCGGTGGCGGGAACACGGCGATGTAGGCGTCCTGGATCCCGGCGTATTTCTGATTGAGCGCGCCGGCGATGGCACCGGCCGACTGCGCCGGATCGGTGCGCTCCTCGAACGACTTCAGGATCACGAACACGATGCCGGAGTTCGGCGAGTTGGTGAAGCCGTTGATCGACAGGCCGGGAAACGCGACCGCATGTTCCACACCCGGCTGCTTCAGCGCGATCGCGCCCATGCGCTGGATCACGTCCTCGGAACGGTCGAGCGAGGCGGCGTCGGGCAGCTGCGCGAACGCCACCAGGTACTGCTTGTCCTGGCCCGGCACGAAACCGGTCGGCACGTGCGAGAAGCCGAACCAGGTCAGTGCGATCAGGCCGGCGTACACCACCAGCGCCAGCTTGCCCTTGCCGACGATGCGCTTCACGCCGCCGACGTAGCGCTCCGAGCCGCGATGGAACAAGCGGTTGAACGGGCGGAACAGCCAGCCGAACGCACGGTCGATGCCGCGGGTGAGGCGGTCCTTCGGCGCGTTGTGCGGCTTCAGCAGCACCGCGGCCAGCGCCGGGCTGAGGGTCAGCGAATTGAACGCGGAGATCACCGTGGAGATCGCGATGGTCAGCGCGAACTGGCGGTAGAACTGGCCGGTGAGGCCGCTGACGAAGGCGGTCGGGATGAACACCGCGCACAGCACCAGCGCAGTGGCCACGATCGGCCCGGTGACCTCGTGCATCGCCTTGCGCGTGGCTTCGCGCGGCGTCTGCCCGAGTTCGATGTGGCGTTCCACGTTCTCCACCACCACGATCGCGTCATCGACCACGATGCCGATCGCCAGCACCAGGCCGAACAGGGAGAGCGCGTTGAGCGAGAAGCCGGCCAGGTACATCACCGCGAACGTGCCGATCAGCGACACCGGCACCGCCACCAGCGGGATGATCGAGGCGCGCCAGGTCTGCAGGAACAGGATCACCACCAGCACCACCAGCAGGATCGCTTCCAGCAGCGTGTGCGCCACCGCCTCGATCGAGCCACGCACGAACACGGTCGGGTCGTACACGATGGAGTAGTCGACACCTTGCGGGAAATCCTGCTTCAGCTGCGCCATGGTGGCGCGCACTTCGTCGGAGATCTGGATCGCGTTGGAGCCGGGCCGCGCGAAGATCGGCAGCGCCACTGCCGGCTTGTTGTCGAGCAGGCTGCGCAGCGCGTAGTTGTTCGAGCCGAGGTCGACCTTGGCGACGTCGGCCAGGTGCGTGACGCCGCCGTTGGCGTCGGTGCGCACGATGATGTGGCGGAAGTCGTCCTCGCTGACCAGCCGGCCGCGCGTGTTGATGTTGAGCTGGAACGCCGAATTGCCCGGACCGGGCGGCGCATTCAACGCACCGGCGGCGACCTGCACGTTCTGCTCGCGGATCGCGTTGATGACGTCGCCGGTGGTGAGCGAGCGCTGCGCCAGCTTCTGCGGATCCAGCCACACGCGCATCGAGTATTCGCCGGCACCGAAGATCTGCACGTCGCCCACGCCGTCGAGCCGGCCCAGCACGTCTTTCACATGCAGGCGCGCGTAGTTCGACAGGTACAGCATGTCGTAGCGCTCATCCGGCGAGGTGAGATGCACCACCATGGTCAGGTCGGGCGAACTCTTCTGGGTGGTGACGCCGAGCCGCTGCACTTCCTCCGGCAATTTCGGCAGCGCCTGCGCCACGCGGTTCTGCACGTCGACCTGGGCGTTGTTGAGATCGGTGCCCAGCGCGAAGGTCACGGTGAGGGCGAGCGAGCCGTCGCTGGTCGCCTGCGAGGAGGTGTACAGCATGCCTTCGGCGCCGTTGATCTGTTCCTCCAGCGGCGTGGCGACGGTTTCGGCGATCACCTTCGGGTTGGCACCGGGATAGCTGGCGTGTACCACCACGGTGGGCGGCACCACTTCCGGGTATTCGCTGATCGGCAGCTGGAACACCGCGATGGAGCCGGTGATCACGAACAGCAGCGACAGCACGGCGGCCATGATCGGCCGGTCGACGAAGAATTGGGCGATGTTTTTCATGCAAAGAGTCCTCGACGAAGCCGTTTCGCGGCTTCGGTCTTCTTGCTCCTCCCCTTGCGTCGCAAGGGGAGGTTGGGAGGGGGTAACGCTCTCGCTCTTGCCTGGCGGTGAGCTGGATGGCTCAGCCTTGCGGAGCCTTGATTGCCGCCGCATCGGCCTGCGCGGTGCGCGCATCGACAGCCGGCGCATCGCCGCGCTCGACCAGCGCCTTGTCCGCCGCGTCGAGGCGATAGCTCATCGCCACCTTCTGCGGGTTCACCTGCACGCCGGGGCGCACGCGCTGCAGGCCGTTCACCACCACCACGTCGGTCGGCGCGAGGCCGCTGTCGATCACGCGCAGGCCGTGGAACAGCGCGCCGGTGTCGACCTTGCGGTACTGCACCTTGTGCGCCTGGTCGACCACGTAGACAAACTGGTTGCCGAGGTCGGTGCCGATCGCGCGGTCGTCGACCAGCACGCGCGGGCGGGCCTGGCCACTCTGCAATTGCACGCGGGCGTACAGGCCGGGCGTGTACAGGCCGTCGGCGTTGTCGAACACCGCGCGCAGGCGCATGGTGCCGGAACCGACATGCAGCTGGTTGTCGACGAAGTCGAGGCGGCCTTCGTGCGGGTAGCCCGATTCGTCGGCCAGGCCCATCGAGGCCTCGATCCGCGCGTCGCGGCCGGCCTGCTTCGCGCGGGCGCGCAGGTGGTCGAGCTTCAGCCAGGTCTGCTCGTCCACGTCGAAGTAGACGTAGACCGGGTTCACCGAGACCACGCTGGTCAGCACGTCGCTGGTGGTGACCAGGTTGCCGGGGGTGACCCGCGCGTTGCTGACGCGGCCGTCGATCGGCGCGCGCACGCGGGTGAAGTCCAGGTTCAGCCGTGCCGCGGCCAGCGCGGCGGTGGCCGCGCCGAGCTGGGCGCGCGCGCTCTGCGCGGTGGTGGCCTGGCGATCGGCTTCCTGCTGCGCGATCGCGTGCTGGGCCAGCAGCATCTGGGCGCGGCGCTGGTTGGTCTCGGCCAGGTCCAGCTCGGCGCGGGCCTGCGCCTGGTTGGCGGCGAGGCGGTCGACCTCGGCCTGGTACGGGCGCGCGTCGAGCTGGAACAGCACGTCGCCCTTGCGCACCAGCGCGCCTTCCCGGAACTGCACCGAATCGACGAAACCGCCGACACGCGGCTGCACCTGCACCGTGTTGACCGCTTCCAGCCGGCCGGTGAAGTCGGCGCTGTCGCTGACCTGACGGGTCAACGCCTGCGCCACCGTCACCTCCGGCGGCGGCCCGCCGGCGGGGCTTTGCGCGCGGCCGTCATTGCCGTGCAGCAGCAGCCAGCTGCCGAACGCGCCAGCGGCGACCAGAGGGACCAGAGGGACCAGCATCCATTGTTTTCTCATTGCGCACTCCCGATATCGCGTTGGCCGGGGAGGGGGAACCCGGCGAGGGTCGAGAGAATAGGTGTACTTTCCGGTATAGAAAATCCGTTTCTTGCGCACTACACTCGTGCGCCGCAGTCACGAATCGACGAGGAATTGAAACCATGGAAGACTTTTCCGCCATTTCGACCTTCGTCCGCGTGGTCGAGGCCAAGAGCTTCGCCGCCGCCGCCAGCCAGCTGGGCATGACCCCGTCCGGGGTCAGCCGGGCCGTTTCGCGGCTGGAAACCCAGCTGGGCGCGCGGCTGCTGTTCCGTTCCACCCGCTCGCTGCGGCTGACCGACGACGGTGCCTCGTTCCATGCGCGCTGCAAGGAGATCCTCGCCGACCTGGCCGAGGCGACCGAGGCGCTGAACTTCGCCAACAGCAAGCCCACCGGCAAGCTGCGCGTGGGCATCTCGCTGTCGGTAGGGCGCGCCGCGGTGATCCCGCGGCTGGCCGAGTTCGAGCAGCGCTATCCCGACATCCGGCTGGAGCTGTCGATGAGCGACTCGCCGGCGGACCTCAACGGCGAGGGCCTGGACTGTGCGATCCGCGTCGGCCAGCTGGAGGATTCCAGCCTGATCGCGCGCAAGATCGGCTACCTCAGCAACGTGGTGTGCGCCTCGCCCGAGTACCTGCGCAAGCATGGCGCGCCGCGCAGCATCGAGGACCTGAAGGAGCATCGCTGCATCAACTACGTCTACCCGAACGGCCGTCCGCGCCAGTGGCAGTTCGACACGCCGGGCGGGCAGATGAGCGTGGACATCGATGCGCACATGCTGATCAACGACGGCGAATCGGTGTTGCAGGCGGTGGCGGCGGGACTGGGTATCACCCAGGTGCCGCACATGCTGGCGGCGTGCCTGCTGGAGAAGGGCGTGCTGGAACTGGTGATGACCGACACCAACTCGACCGGCAAGCCGGTGTGGATCGTCTACCCGCAGAAGAAACACCTGTCGGCCCGCGTGCAGGCCTTCATCGAATGGGTGCGCGAGCTGTTCGACCGCACCAACCAGCCGGGCCAGTGCGCGGTCGGCGCGCCGAAGGCGCTGCCGCGGAAGGCGCTGGCCGAAGTCGCGTAGGCGCCGCCGCTGGCGGCAGCCGGCTCAGCCGCCGGCCGGCACCAGCAACAGCAGCGCCACGCCGAACGCGATGCGGTAGATCGCGAACGGGGTGAAGCTGTGGCTGCGGATGTAGCCGAGCAGCCACTTCACCGCCACGAACGCCATGATCGCCGAGACCACGAAGCCGACGATCAGCGCGGTCCAGTCCTCGTGCGCCGCGCCGCCGTCCTTCACCACCTTCAGCAGCTCGTAGCCGGTGGCCGCGTACATGGTGGGAATGCCGACCAGGAAGGCGAACTCGGTCGCCGCCGCGCGGTTGCTGGTGCCGAACAGCATCGCCGCGAAAATCGTCGCGGCCGAACGCGAGGTGCCGGGGAAGATGCCGGCGACCATCTGCGCGATGCCGACCAGGATCGCCACCTTCCAGCTCACCTCGCGGCACTCCGGCTGGCGCGCGGCCAGCCGCTCGGCGGCGATCATCCAGAGGCCGCCGATCACCAGCGCCCAGGCGACCGGGGTCACCGTCTCCGGCAGCTTGAAGCCCAGCTTCACCGCGACGAAGCCGAGCACCGAGGTGATCAGGAACGCCACCGTCAGTTTCAGCAGGTAGTCGCGGTTGGCCGGGTCGCGCCACTGGGTCAGCAGCTGCCAGATGCGCCGCCAGTAGATCAGCGTGACCGCCAGGATCGCGCCGGCCTGGATGCCGATGTTGAACAGGTCCGAGCGCGCGCCCAGCCCGAACTTCTCGGCGATCAGCAGGTGGCCGGTCGAGGAGATCGGCAGGAATTCGGTGATGCCTTCGATGATGCCGAGCAGGATGACGCGGAGCAGGTCGGTCACGGGGGTCCAAGGGAAAAGTCGGGTCGCGTCGGCACGGCAGGCAACCGACGGGGAAGCGGCATAGCTTACGGCTATTGCGGCTAGGGTGGGCGGCCTGGCCACGCGGAGCCGTATCGCCTCGGCGCTGCGGTCGAGGTCCGAAGTCAATATGAAAGATTCGTATTGACGCGTCGTGCAGCGTGAACGACATTGCCCGGCGCTCGCGGCAGCCTGCCTGCTGCGCGTGTCGGTTTGATGCTGAACGTGGCGGCCGCGCAACGACGTCCGGTCACGGGATAAATAGTCAAGGGAAATGACATGTTCAAGGTTGTCAGGCCTCTCTTCTGCCTGCTGTTACTGGCTGCGTCCTGCCTTGCAGAGACGGTGCTCGCGCAATCGTCGTCGCCTGTGTCCGGCGCGGTAACCGACATGGCGCCGGTGCTGGTGAGCGGTGCCCAGCCGGGGCCGGGGCTGTGGAAGGTGAGCAAGAACGGCCATGTGCTATGGGTACTGGGGACCGTCTCGCCGTTGCCGGAACACATGCAATGGAAGTGTGGTGACGTCGAGAAAGTTGTGGCTTCTTCGCAGCAACTGCTCGAACCGCCCGGCCTCGAGATCGGTGCCCACCTGGGTTTCTTCGGCAAGCTCTTGCTGCTGCCTTCGATGATCGGGCTCAGGAACAACCCCGACGGCGCCACCCTGCAACAGGTGTTGCCTCCGGCGCTTTACGCGCGCTGGGACAGCCGGCGCCAGGAATATCTTGGCGACAGCCACCGCTTCAAACGCCTGCGGCCGATCTTTGCCGGGAAAGCGCTCTATGACGTGGCCATGAAAAGGGCCGGCCTGACTGCCGACGGCGGCGTGCGGGGGTTCGTGGATGCGATGGCTGCACGGCATGGGGTGGCCGCCGTCGGTACCAGCTATCGGCTGATACTCGAAAATCCACGCGCGGCGGCGAAGACGTTCAAACAGTCATCGATGGAAGACCTGGAATGCCTGAGCCAGATCATCGACGCCATCGGCAGCGACATGGGACAAGTCGCCGCGCGCGCGAACGCCTGGTCCACTGGTGATATCGAGACGCTTCAAAGCACGCTGGCCAGCCCGCAAAAGGATTCCTGCCTGTCCGCGATAAGCGGTGCGGGGTTTGCGAGAAAGCTCGGCATGTCCGATGTCCAGCAACGGATCGATGGCGCATGGCTGGGTGCGGCCAGGAAGGCCCTCAAGGACAACACCCAGACATTCGCGTTGCTGCCCATGGAGCAGTTGCTGTCGGCTGACGGCTATCTAGCCCGGCTGCACCGCGAAGGATTCGCCGTACAGTCGCCCGACCAGCAGCAGGCTGGCCCGACATCTGGTCAGGCAAGCCGCTGATCCGGTTCCGGGAGGGGGACGCCGTTTCGCGAAGCGGCAAATGAATGACGAAGGGCTCGTCATCGTTGGCATGCGTAGAGCCGACGTTACATTGATGTAGTTATCGAAAGGACTGCAACATGGAAAACAACGAACTGAATCTGGAAGTTCTCGAGTCACGATTGGAGATGGAATCGCTGGCAGCGCTCGAACCCGCCGGCGGTGATACCACTCCGATCTGCATCTGCCATTTCTGGTGAGGAGCGCGGCATGAACGAGCATGAATACCTCAGCCTCGAAATCCTGGAATCCCGGCTGGAAATGGAAGCCGCATCGAGTCAAGCGGCTGCACCGTGGCTTCCGTTCGAATGCTGGTGTGACAACAATTAATCCGTAGCGTCGGACAGGCGGAATGACAGAAATGGAATTCGTGTCCAGCACGCTTCCGCCCAGAATTGCGGGCGATGTCACCATCGCCCGCTTTTCTTGCCAAGAAGCCTCCGAAAAATGGCTCGTTTCAGTCGGGCACAGCCATTTCCTGACGGATCGGACGACTGCAGAAAAAGTGCTCGCGCTCGGTGGCGGCGAGGCGGCCGGACATGCTTATTCCGAGGTCTACGACGCGTACCGGAAGGCCGTTGACGATCCCGAGACGTTCGAGCGCTTTGTCGGCTGGTGCGAACAGAACCGGAAGCAGTTGGAAGGTCTGGCCGCTACGGTCGATACGCATGCACTACGTTACCGTCGCCTGCTGTTGTCCGCCCCCGCATGCGACCGCATCGCTGCGCGACTGGGCTGGCTGTTTCGGCCATCGGTCTTCGCCATGGTTTGGATCACGGCGTTCGTGCTGATGGTCATTTGCGCAATCCATCGTGATGTGCATGCATCACCCGGCAACTTCTGGTTCGCTGCTGGACTGGCTCTGCTTGGCATTTTTCTGCATGAGTTCGGCCACATCACGGCATGTGTACGACATGGAGCCAGGCAAGGCGGAATCGGTATCGGCCTTTACTGGATATGGCCGGCGTTCTATGCCGACGTGCGAGGCGGCTGGGTACTCGGACATATCGAGCGCGCCGTAGTCAGTCTCGGTGGCTTGTACTTCCAGTCGATTTACCTGGCCACGATTTGCGCCGTCGAGCTGACCACCGGCGATGGTACTTTGTCGATCGCCATCGGCATTTCCACCTTGCTCATGCTTACCACCCTCAATCCGGTATTCAAATACGACGGCTATTGGATACTTTCGGATCTGCTGAATGTCACGAACCTGCATGCGAGGATCGGGTCTCATCTGCAGGCATTGCTTGCTTCAGACAGGATGGCGCGTAGACGCCTATTTCGCACGAGGATGACCGGCGTGGCGGGGGGATTCGCCCTGGTGGCAACCGCGTACATTCTTTACCTGCTCGAAATGATGCTACGGATGGTTGCCAGCCAAATCGGCCGGTTGCCCGGGCTATGGCTTGATGCGAGTCGGGCGATCGATCGGCATCTGCCGATCTTCGGAGAGGCCGGCTTGAGCATCGCGAGATTCTCGTCGACGCTGCTCGGCGTGGCCCTTCTGAGCCTGGCTATCTGCCTACTCGGCTACCGCTCGCTGCAGAGTGCGAAAATGGTCCTCGCGCAGCTATGAGTGCGCTGTCGGACTTCCGGTTACGCCGCAAGGTCGTCTCGCTCGTGCGGGAGTGGAGGCAACGGGCGCCATTGCCGCTCATCATCCTTCCCAGCACGGCGACTTCTCTGGGGTTTGCCGCACAGTTGTCGCGCGACATGCCCGTCGCGGTCATCGGCAATCCCCGGCTGCTTGCCGATTGGGCGCCGTCGCTTTGTGCATCGGTGAAATCGCCGCTTGAAATGTGGCGGGACGTGAAGGCGTGCAAGCGGTTGCCGCATGCCGTCGTCAGCTACCCCGATCAGTTGACTGGCGTCGATCCGTCTTTTCACAAAGTCGCCATCGGGGGCAGCCATTGCACATTTTCGATCATTGAGGTGATGCTGCTGATGAAATTCCGCTCGCCGGCCTATCTGGGAAAGGTACGTTTTCATGGACGCGGGGAAAAAGCCGCTTCGACGCTGGCTCTGCACAGATTCGCCGGCGAGGTGTCCACCGGGTTGCCGAAAGAAGAGTTCGACGGATGGATGCTTCGCTTGATGGAGCCGGTGATCGAGTGCAGCAGGAACCCGCATGACGGCTGGCTGGCGCGCGACGTCTTTGCGCTGAAGGTGGATGAGAACTTCGAGATGATGCTGAAGATCAGGCTGCTGGAAATCGAGGGGCTGCTGCGCATGGGGGGCGACTTTCCTGAACTCGGGTCGCTGTATCGGGAATTGCAGGTCGAACTGCAATCGCTCCGACGAAAGCCACGGCTATTGGCTGCCTGACCGTGGTGCGCCCCGTGCGGATTCTCGTTTCCTTTTGGGCCGCGGTACTTTCGGCTTTTTCCGCCGCCGTTTATGCGGTCGTGCCGAGGCTGGTGCTTGCAGCAGACAGGTTGCGCCCGCTGTTTCGTTTTACGTGGCCGTCGATTTCGGGCGCGGCGCCGCCTGCCGACGTCCTTCGCCACTTCGCCCGATACGACGCGGTTGCCTTGGCCATGCGTCTGCGGTCGCGCCACCTGCAGGCGCGCGCGTTCGGAGTGAATGCGGATGGGCTGGACGCGTACGTGCAGAGGCACGTGATTGCCGAGACGGATCGCATGCGCCGGTGGATGAGCGCTGGCACGGGCGTGATCTACGCCTGCCCCCACTATGGGCCGTTTCTTCTGGGCGCCCTGCTGGTTGCGACGCAGGGTTCCCATGCCAGCCCTTCGCACGTGTTCTACGATCCGGCCGAGTCCGTACCGAATAACCACCGTTTCGACGAGTTCTTCCAGCAGTTCGGCGATCGCCTGAGCGTGCTTCACAATGAGCCGCGCGATCTCGTGCGTGCCCTGCGCGCGCTGAAGAACAAACAGTGCCTCAGCATCATGTTCGACGTCGTCCAGCGACCGGCCGACAGTATGTTCGTGCCGTTCTTTGATCGCCTTTATCCGGCCATGGGTGGTGCTGCGTACCTGTCGCTGCAGTCCGGGGCGCCGATCATTCCGGCGTATGTGATGCCCGATCGAGGCTGCAAGGCGCGCGTGGTGTTCGGGCAGCCTATCGAGCCGGGCAATTTCACGAATGCGGATCGCGACAAGAACATCTACGACATGACCCGACTGTTGTTCAGCGATTTTCAGAAGCAGCTTGTTCGCGCACCATGGCATTGGATCTACTGGGGCAATGTGGGGGCGTCCTCCCGTTTCGACCGCAATGCCATGCACGACCATGCGACGCTGCTTGCGGAAATAAGACGGCGCTGTCTTGCCGCCCCGGTCCTGCTCGAGGGGGCGCCGTTGCTGCGGAGCCTGGTGGAGGGGGGAGCGGAAAGCGGCCGAGGCGCGTGGTGCGGCGAACCTTCGGCGGATACCCCGTAGATGGCACTGGCCAGACCACATGAGGTCCAGGCATGGGGTGAATTTCTTGTGCGGGTGGCGATTCTTGCGCTGGTCATGCTCCTACATCTGGGATGGTTCATCCTCCTGCAGGGCGTGCCATGGCCGCGTGTACGAGTCGTTCATGCAACTGCCGGAGATGCGGCCATCAGGATCCGCTTCATCACGCTGCCCGCCAAGTCGCCTCCGGGCATCTCCGCGCGAACACGGCAGGGCACAGCATCAAAACTTATTCCGGTGACGGTCGTGCGTCGCCCCGTCGTCCCGGACAAGGCTCCGGCGGAGGTTCGCCCGCAACGGTCGGAATCGCCGGCGGTACCGGCGGCGGACTATGTTGCCGGTGGCAGCCGCTTCGACGCCGGTCTGCGAGCAGCGCAGCAACGCGTGCCGGTCGTGCGCCTGCCGGGTTCGAGCAGGCCGATTGTTTCCGGTGTGCACATGGTCGATCCACGTTCGCAGGGGGTCAGCGGTGCGGTACGCATGCTCGCGGGTCTGTTCGGTGCCACCGATCCCCACTGCGTTGCGGTCGACTCATGGCGAAGCCTGACCACGCAGGAAATGCTCGACCGCCATATTTCACCCGATGAGGTGGACAGGATGGCCGAAGAGTACCGGTGCAAACCGCGTTGAGTGCGCGGCTTGTCCGTTCGACCAGGGGCGGGGACTTCCCGGCGAGCCGTCGCGGGGGTGTGCGTCATGCTGCCGTGCCGAGGCCGGCCGGGTGAGCTTCCGGTAGACCGACAGCGGCCCCGGTGCGTGGCAGCGGGATGAATGCGGCCGGCGCACTGGAACAGTGCAAACGGTTCGTGCTGGTGATCGCGGCTGGTGCCAACACGGGCAGGCGCCGACCTGCCCGCCGGCCAGTGATGCCGCTGTTGCAACGATTTCATCCGATGGCACAGGCCTTGCTGAGTCAAGGCCATGGCAGCCGTGCGCGGCTCGCGCATGGCCGGGGCACCGCGTGCGTGACGAACGTGTCCGGCGCCTCGTACGGCGACTGGAGCTGGGCGTGGCTGCATGTTTGCCAGCCCTGGCCGGGTCGTTCTGAAAGACGGTCCAGCGGGGATCACCCATGAAACTGATCACCAGCATCATCCGCCCGTACAAGCTCGACGAGGTCCGCGACGCGCTGGCGCGCGCCGGTGCGTCGGGCATCACGGTGACCGAGGTACGCGGCTTCGGCCGCCAGAAGGGCCATACCGAGCTGTACCGCGGCGCCGAGTACGTGGTCGACTTCCTGCCCAAGCTCAAGGTCGAGGTGGTGGTGCCCGACGAACTGCTCGACGCGGTGCTGGAGGAGATCCAGCGCGCCGCGCGCACCGGCAACGTCGGCGACGGCAAGGTGTTCGTCACCGCCGTGGAGCGGGTGATCCGCATCCGCACCGGCGAGCTCGACGCCGATGCGCTCTGATCGCCGCCCGTGAGGTCTCACATGAAAAAGTCCGGCCTTCCCCGCGCCATCGCCGCCGGTCTGCTGCTGCTGGCCACGCCGCTGCTGCACGCGGCCGCGCCCGTGCCCGTAGTCGACAAGGGCGACGTGGCGTGGATGCTCACCTCCACCTTGCTGGTGCTGCTGATGACGGTACCGGGGCTGGCGCTGTTCTACGGCGGGCTGGTGCGCTCGAAGAACGTGCTGTCGGTGCTGCTGCAGGTGCTGACGGTGTTCTCGCTGCTGCTGCTGCTGTGGGTGGCGTACGGCTACAGCCTGGCATTCGGCGGCGATGGCGCGGTGATCGGCAACTTCCACAAGCTGTTCCTGCACGGCGTGGCGAAGGACACGCTGGCGGCGACGTTTACCGCCGGCGTGGCGCTGCCGGAATACGTGTTCGTGGCGTTCCAGGCCACCTTCGCCGGCATCACCGGGGCGCTGATCGTGGGCGCGCTGGCCGAGCGCATGCGCTTTCGCGCGGTGCTGCTGTTCGCCGCGCTCTGGTTCAGCTTCGCCTACCTGCCGATCGCGCACATGGTGTGGGCCGGGCCGCACGGTTTCCTGTTTGCGCTGGGCGCGCTGGATTTTGCCGGCGGCACCGTGGTGCACATCAACGCCGGCGTGGCCGGCCTGGTCGGCGCCTGGCTGGTCGGGCCCCGGCTGGGCTTCGGCCGCGAGCCGATGAAGCCGCACAACGTGACCTTCACCATGGTCGGCGCGGCGCTGCTGTGGGTGGGCTGGTTCGGCTTCAACGCCGGTTCCAACCTGGAGGCGAACGCGGGCGCGGCGCTGGCCTTCCTCAATACCTTGCTGGCCACCGCGGCGGCGGTGCTGGCCTGGCTGGCGGTGGAGGCGGCGCGGCGCGGGCACGCGTCGATGGTGGGCGGTGCCTCCGGTGCGGTGGCCGGACTGGTCGGCATCACCCCGGCCTGCGGCACGGTGGGGCCGCTCGGCGCGGTGGTGATCGGCGCGTTGGCCAGCGTGTGCTGCGTGTGGGGCGTGAGCGGACTGAAGAAGCGGTTGCATGCGGACGACGCGCTGGACGTGTTCGGCGTGCACGGCGTCGGCGGCATCGTCGGCGCGCTGCTGACCGGCGTGTTCACCGCGCCCGGGCTGGGCGGCACCGGCGGAGCGGACTATGCGGTGCTCCGCCAGCTGGGCGTGCAGGCGCTGGGCGTGGGCGTGACCGTGCTGTGGAGCGGGGTGGTGTCGGTGCTGGGCTACCTGCTGGTGAAGGCGGTGTTCGGGCTGCGCGTCCCCTACGAGGCCGAGCGCGAGGGGCTGGACATTACCTCCCACGGCGAAAGCGCCTACGATGGCTGAGCGGGGCCTCGCGCGGCCTGATTGAATGACTCATGCTGGTGCAACGTGAAATCCACGTTGCACCAGCATGTTTCTTCCTGACTGCCCCCGGGGCAACCGGAATGTCCGCCGGCCCTTGCCGCACCATGGCTGCGCCCATTGGCATGGGCCTTGCTGAAGCCAGCTCACCATCATCGCCGAGGTTGTTCCATGTCCGCCAACAAAGTGCTCGACCTGATCCAGGAACACGAGGTCGAGTTCGTCGACTTCCGTTTCGCCGACATGCTCGGCGTGCACCACCACGTCACCTTCCCGGCCCACGCGATCGACGAGTCGACCTTCGAGGACGGCAAGATGTTCGACGGCTCCTCGATCACCGGCTGGAAGGGCATCAACGAGTCGGACATGATCCTGCTGCCCGACCCGGACACCGCCCACCTCGACCCGTTCAGCTCGCACACCCAGCTGATCCTGCATTGCGACGTGCTGGAACCGTCGACCATGCAGGCCTACGGCCGCGACCCGCGCTCGATCGCCAAGCGCGGCGAGGCGTACCTGAAGTCCACCGGCATCGCCGACACCGCGTTCTTCGGCCCCGAGCCGGAGTTCTTCATCTTCGACTCGGTGCGCTGGCAGAACGATCCGGGCCGCGTGTTCTACGAGATCGGCTCCGAGGAAGCGGCGTGGTCGTCGCGCTACAAGTACGACGGCAACAACAGCGGCCACCGCCCCGGCGTGAAGGGCGGCTACTTCCCGGTCAGCCCGGTCGATTCGCTCGGCGACCTGCGCGCGGACATGTGCAAGGTGCTCGAATCGCTGGGCCAGAAGGTCGAGGTACACCACCACGAGGTGGCCAACGCCGGCCAGTGCGAGATCGGCGTGAAGTTCAACACACTGGTGAAGAAGGCCGACGAACTGATGACGATGAAGTACGTCATCAAGAACGTGGCGCACCAGAACGGCAAGACCGTCACCTTCATGCCCAAGCCGCTGGTCGGCGACAACGGCTCGGGCATGCACGTGCACCAGTCGCTGGCCAAGAACGGCGAGAACCTGTTCGCCGGCGACCTCTACGGCGGCCTCAGCCAGACCGCGCTGTGGTACATCGGCGGCATCTTCAAGCACGCGCGCGCGATCAACGCGTTCGCCAACTCCACCACCAACAGCTACAAGCGCCTGGTGCCGGGCTTCGAGGCGCCGGTGATGCTGGCGTACTCCGCGCGCAACCGCTCGGCGAGCTGCCGCATCCCGTACGTGGCCAGCCCGAAGGGCCGCCGCATCGAGGTGCGCTTCCCCGACCCGATGAACTCCGGCTACCTGGTGTTCACCGCGCTGATGATGGCCGGCCTCGACGGCATCCTCAACAAGATCGACCCGGGCGCGCCGGCCGACAAGGACCTGTACGACCTGCCGCCGGAAGAGGAGAAGAACATCCCGCAGGTGTGCTCCAGCCTCGACGCCGCGCTGGAGGCGCTGGACAAGGACCGCGAGTTCCTCAAGGCCGGCGGCGTGTTCACCGACGACTTCATCGACGCCTACATCGAGGTGAAGATGAAGGAAGTCACCAGGTACCGCGCCAGCACGCATCCGCTCGAGTTCCAGATGTACTACTCGCTCTGAGCCGGCGGCTCCTGCGGTGAAGACAACGGGCGCCGCGGCGCCCGTTGTCGTTGATGTTGTCGCTCAGGCGTCGCGCGGCAGCGCGATCAGCACGCGTTCGATGAACAGGTGCAACTCCCGCATGTAGTTGCCGAGGAACTCGGTGGTCGATTCGTCGCTGACCGAGCCGTCTTCGGCGATCAGCCCCGGCTTGAACTGGATGTACGCCTCCATGGTGTTCATCAGCGGCGAGTTGCAGAAGCACAGTACGCCGCGCAGCTGCTGCTGGGCGACCGCGGTGCCGATCGCGCCAGGCGAGGTGCCGATCACGCCGGACGGCTTGCGCGCGAACGAATTCTTGCCCCATGGGCGGCTGGCCCAGTCGATCGCATTCTTCAGCGCGCCGGGGATCGAGCGGTTGTATTCCGGGGTGACGAACAGCACCGCGTCGACCGCGTCGATCGCCTGCTTGAACGCGCGTGCCACCGGCGGGTAGTCGGCGTCGTAGTCGTAGCTGTACAGCGGCAGGTCGCGGATCGGGATCTCCACCAGCTGCAGCCCCGGCGGTGCGAGCCGTACGAGCGCCTTGGCCAGCAGGCGATTGATCGAGCCTCTGGCGAGGCTGCCGACGAGATAGCCGACTTTGTAGGTTTTCATGTGCGTGCCTTTCCGGTGGGTGGAATGGTGTGGCCGGCCGGCGCGGCGGTCAGTAGCCGACGGTGAAGCGTTGTCGCGTGTGCCGCGGCCTCTCCAGCTCGTCGACCAGGGCGATCGCGAAGTCTTCCATCGAGATCCAGCTGCGGCCGTTCGCGTCGGTGAGCAGCCGGTCGCCGCCGAGGCGGAAGCGGCCGCTGCGCTCGCCCGGGACGAGTTCGGCCGGGGGCGACAGGAAGCTCCAGTCGAGTCGGGTTTCCTGGCGCAGCGTGTCGAGGAAGCGGCGGCCGGCTACCGCCTCCGGCTTGTACGCCGCCGGAAAGCCCGGCGTGTCGAGCAGCGTCTGTCCCGGCGCCAGCTCCAGGCTGCCGGCGCCGCCGACCACCAGCAGCCGCGGCACGCCGGCCTGCTTCAGCGCGGCGATCAGCGCCGGCGCGTCCGCGGATGCGAATTTCGTGGCGCTGATCACCGCGTCGTGGCCGGCCAGCAGCGGCGCCAGCTGCGCCGGCCGGGTGGCGTCGGCGGTCCTCAGCAGCAGGTGCGGGCGGGCGGCCACGCCGCGGGTGCCGCGGGCGATGCCGGTGACCAGGTGCCCGCGCCGCAGCAGTTCCGCCAGCAGGCGTGCGCCGACCTGTCCGCTGACGCCGATCAGGGCGACCTTCATGCTTATCTCCCGCTGGGCCGGGCTGGCAAATGGACGTCCATTCGCCCTTGCTCACGCCAAGCTAACGCGCCGGATGTCATCACGGCGTGGATGCCGGCCTGGCAAGCATGGGGCGGCGATGCCACGGGACAGGCCATGAACGCACGCATGCCAACGATCTTCCTCGGTCACGGCAACCCGATGAATGCGCTGCACGACAACGCCTGGAGCCGTGGCTGGAGCGCACTCGGCCAGCGCCTGCCGCAGCGGCCGCGCGCGGTGCTGGCGGTGTCGGCGCACTGGTACCTGCCGGGCACGGCGGTCACCGCGATGGCGGCGCCGCGCACCATCCACGATTTCGGCGGCTTCCCGCGCGAGCTGTTCGAGGTGCAGTACCCGGCGCCCGGCGACCTCGGCCTGGTGGGGCGGGTGCGCGAGCTGCTGCGGCCGCTTGAGGTCCGTGCTGACCTGGCGTGGGGGCTGGACCACGGCACCTGGTCGGTGCTGCGCCATGTGTTTCCCGCCGCCGACGTGCCGGTGGTGCAGTTGTCCATCGACGAGACGCAGCCGCCGGCGTTCCACTACGGGCTGGGCCGGCTGCTGAAGCCGTTGCGCGACGAGGGCATCCTGCTGCTCGGCAGCGGCGACGTGGTGCACAACCTGCACAGCTACGCCTGGGGCCGGCATCCGGCCGAGCCGTTCGACTGGGCGCTGCGCTTCGAGAACATGGCGCGCGAGCTGATGGTGCAGGGCGACCACCCGTCGCTGGTGAATTACGAATTATTGGGCCGAGACGCCGAGCTGTCGGTGCCCACGCCGGAGCATTACCTGCCGCTGCTGTACGTGCTGGGCGCCAGCGACGAAAACGACGCGGTGACGTTCCCGGTCGAGGGCATGGACGGCGGCTCGATCTCGATGCTGAGCGTGCAGTTCGGCTGAGCGCCGACGGCGCCCGCGTCCGTCTTCAGTGGCTCGTCGCCTTCGCCGGCCCGCGATAGACGCGCCCGCTCTTCATCACGAAGTCCACCCGGGCGGTGGCGCCGATGTCGGCCAGCGGGTCGCCCGGCATGGCCACGATGTCGGCGTGCCTGCCGGCCGCGAGCACGCCGATGTCGTCCTGGCCGAGCAGCTCCGCCGCGACGCTGGTGGCGGCCTTCAGCGCGCGCAGTGGCGTGAGGCCGGCCGCCACCATCGCCTGGAATTCGAGGATGCCGTGGCTGAAGGGGAACATGCCGCAATCGGTGCCGTAGGCGATCTTCACCGCGCTCTGCGCGATCAGCCGCTGCGACTCGACGATCGTGCCGCTGTCGCGGCTGAACTTCCAGATCGCCTGGCACGGCAAGGTGTGCTCGTGCAGGGCGTGCAGGTCTTCCTGGGTCATCTGCATCGTCGGCACCAGCCAGGCGCCGGCCTGCTGCGCCATCGCCAGCGCCTCGGCGTCGATCAGGTAGGCGTGTTCCAGGCTGCGCGCACCGGCGCGGATCGCCTGCCGGCAGCCGTCGGCGGCGCCGGTGTGCACCGCCACCGGCATGCCCAGCTGCCGTGCGGTGGCGGCGAGCAGGTTCATCTCGTCGTCGAACCACGTCACCCGGGCCGGGTCGTCGCCGGGGCTGAAGTAGCCGCCGGTGTTGGTGGTCTTGATCCAGTCGCTGCCGAAGGCGTGCTCGCGGCGCACCAGCGCCTTGATCGTGCCCGCGTCGTCGGCGATGGCGGAGACGGGAATGTCCCAGCGCGGGCCGTAGAACCCGCGCAGGTCGCCGTGCCCGGCCGAGGAGCTGATGATGTGCGCGGCGACGATCAGCCGCGGCCCCTCGACGAGGCCGGCGGCGAGCGCGTTGCGCAGGTCCACGGTGGGGAAGTCCGGATCGACGCAGCCCATGTCGCGCAGGGTGGTGAAGCCGTAGCGCATGTACTCGCGGGCGATGTTCAGCCCCTTCAGCGCCTTGGTTGCGGACGAGGTCAGCGTCTGCTGCGCCAGGTCGGCGGCGTCCATGGTCAGGTGGACGTGGCAGTCGATGAAGCCGGGGCTGACGGTGCGCTGCGACAGGTCGATCGTCTGCGCATCGGGCGGGCGGCGCACCGTGGGTCCGATCTCGGCAATGCGATCGTCTTCCACGAGGATCTCGACCGGGCCGCTCAGGCGGTCGGCTACGCCATCGAACATGCCGCCGCACCGCAAGACGCAGGTTCCCATGTCAGTTCTCCTCGTCGTGGTGCCGGCGCTGCGGCGCGTCCGCTGCTTCAGCCTCTGGCGGCCGCGCCGTCGGCAGGTGCCAGCCGTGGCGGATCGCCATGAAACGCAGCGCGAAGCACACGCCGCCGCCGGCCAGCGCGGCCGCCATCGGCGACAGGTGCAGCAGATGGGCGCTGACCACCACACCGGCGCCGGCCAGCGCCGCCAGCGCGTACAGGTCGGCGCGCAGCACGCTGGGAATGCCGGACACCAGCACGTCGCGCAGCATGCCGCCGCCGATGCCGGTGAGCATGCCGAGCAGGGCCGCCATGACCGGGTCGATGCCGTGCAGCAGCGCCTTCTGGGCGCCGGCGACCGCGAAGAACGCCAGCCCCACGGCGTCCAGCCACAGCACGTCGCGGCGCAACCGGTTCGTCACCGGATACCAGAAGAAGGTGATCAACCCGGCCAGCGCGGACACGCCGACGTACTTCAGGTCGGCGATCGCCGCCGGCGGCGCCGCGCCGATCAGCAGGTCGCGCGTGATGCCGCCCGCGTTGCCAGCCGCGAACGCCAGCACCAGCACGCCGAACACGTCGAGCCGATTCCGGACCGCGACCACCGCGCCGCTGATGGCGAACACGAAGGTGCCGCCGAGGTCCAGCACCAGCGGCAGCACGTGCAGCACGGCCCGGGTGGCTTCGACCGGCTGTTCCATGGGCTCAGGGCGCCGCCGCCAGCCACGCCCGCGCGGCCACCATCAGCGTCTCCACGCCGGTCTCCAGCGTGGGGTGCAGCACCGGCAGGAAGCGCGGATTGTGGTTGGTGGGGATCTCGTTGAGCCGGTTCGCGGCCTTGGCCTTGGCGTAGGTGTCCGGGTCGGTGCCGCCGACGAACCAGAACACCGACGGCACGCCCCACTCGGCGCCGAACGAGCCGAAGTCCTCGCTGGCCGAGGTCGGCCCGGTCTGCCGGATGCGCTCGGCCGGGAAGTGGCGGCGGAAGGCCTCGACCACGGTCGTGGTCGCCGCCTCGTCGTTGGTGACCAGCGAGTAGTTGTCCAGCGGCGTGATCTCCGGCGGCTTCGGTGCGCCCGAGGCGGCCGCCTCGGCGTTGACGATGCGGGTGATCGCGGCGAGCACGCGCGCGCGCACGCCCTCGTCGAAGGTGCGCACGTTGAGCTTGATCACGGCCTCGTCGGGAATCACGTTTTCCTTGGTGCCGGCCTGCAGCGAGCCGATCGTGAGCACCGCCGCCTCGGTGGGCGCCAGCTCGCGCGCGACGATGGTCTGCAGCCGCAGCACCGTCGCCGCCGCCATCACCACCGGATCGATGCTGGCCTGCGGCATCGAGCCGTGCGCGCCGCGCCCGAACAGGCGGATCCGCAGGCTGTCGGCGGCCGAGGTGATCACTCCCTTGCGTCCGCCGATAGCGCCGGCCGGACCCACCATCACGTGCTGGCCGAGCACCACGTCGGGCTTGGGGAAACGCTTGAACAGCCCGTCGTCGATCATCGCCTGGGCGCCTTCGGCCGTTTCTTCCGCCGGCTGGAACACCGCCATCAGCGTGCCGCGCCAGCTGTCGCGCGTCTGCGCCAGCAGCGTGGTGGCGCCGACCAGCCAGGCGACGTGCATGTCGTGGCCGCAGGCGTGCATCACCGGCACCGTGTTGCCCTCGCGGTCGGTCGCGGTGGCCTTGCTGGCGTACGGCGCGCCGGTGGCTTCCTCGACCGGCAGCGCGTCCATGTCCGCGCGCAGCATCACGGTGGGCCCGTCGCCGTTGCGCAGCAGGCCGATCACACCGGTCTTGCCGACGCCGGTGGTCACTTCATACCCGGCCGCGCGCAAGTGGTCGGCGGCCAGGCTCGCGGTGCGGGTCTCCTGCATCGAGAGTTCGGGGTGCGCGTGGATATCGGTGTACAGCGCTTCGAGCTGCGGCAGCAGCGCCGGGAGATTTCCCGGCAATGATTCGGTGGAGGGCATGGTCTTCTCGTTCGTGGTGGTTGGCGTTTCGGGTGCCGGCCGCATGCTGTCACTGCTGCCGCGCGATCACCCGGCCGATGGCGTGTACCAGCGAATCGAAGTCGCCCTGGTACAGGTAGCCGTTGACGTAGAAGCTGGGCGTGCCGTTGACGCCGCTGCGCACGCCGCCCATGAAGTCGCCGCGGATGCGGGCGTCGATGTCGGGGTTGCGCAGCGTGGCGGCGATGGTGGCTTCGTCCAGGCCCAGCGCGCGCACGCCGGCCTCCAGGCCGGGGGCGCCGTACGGAGCCCAGGCCGTCTGGTTCTCGTACAGCCAGTCGTGCATCGCCCAGAACCGGCCCTCGACCGCCGCGGCTTCGGCCAGTTCGGCGGCCAGTTGGGCGTAAGGGTGGACCTGGCTCAGCGGAAAATGGCGGAACACGAAGCGCAGGTTGCCGGCGTAGCGGTGCTGGATCTGCTTCACCAGCGGGTAGGCGCCGCCGCAGGCAGGACACTGGAAATCGCCGTATTCCACCAGGGTCACCACCGCATGGGCGTTGCCCTGGATGTGGTCGCGTGCGGATACCGGCGCGGCCAGGATCGAGTCTTCGTGCAGCATCAGGGCGCCTCCTGCCCGGCATCCGCGGGCAGCGCTTTCTGGATGTTGTTCGAGGGCAGCGCCTCGAGCGCCTTGACGATGCCCGCGGCGCCCGGGTTCACGCCCATCGGCGACAGGTAACTCCAGCGGATCACGCCGTCGCCGTCGATCACGAACAGCGCGCGCTGCGCCAGGCCGAGCTGCGCGTCGTACACGCCGTACGCGCGCGCCACCGCGCCCTTCGGCTCGAAGTCGGACAGCAGCGGGAAGTGGTACTTGCGCTCGCGCGCCAGCGCGGCGTGGCTCCATACGCCGTCGACCGAAATCGCCAGCAACTGCGCGTTGAGCCGGGCGAATTCGTCCAGCAGTTCGTTGTACAGCGCCAGCTGGTCGCTGCACACCGGGCTCCAGTCGGCGGGGTAGAACGCCAGGATCACGTTGCGGCCGCGGAACTCCTTCAGCGCCACGCTCTGGTCGGGGGTGGAGTGCAGGGTGAATTCCGGCGCGGCGACGCCGGCGGCAAGCAGGTTCATGGCGGGCTCGATGCTGGGTGGATGGGTTATCCGCGCGCCTCGCGGGCGCGTTCTTCCCGCACGGTGAGCACCGCCTCGGGGGTGGTCTGCAGCCGGGCCAGCGGGATCGGCTCGCCGCTGAGGTCGGAACGGCCGTAGCTGCCCTCGGCGATCTTCTGCAGCGCGCGCTCGATGTTCGCCAGGCGGCGGTCGTCCACGTCGTGCAGCGCCTGCTCGATTTCGTGCCGCGACGAAGCCTGCGCGGCGTCCTCGTCTTCGGCGGCCTCGTCGCCGTGCTCGAGCTGGAAGTCGCGTTCGCCGGCCAGCACATCCTGCTCGCTGCCCAGCAGCCGCCTGCGCAACGCGACCAGACGCTGGCGCTGCTGCTCGATGAAGGCCTGGCTCAGGCCGGCCTGCGGTTCGGACGACATGGGATGCTCCTGCCCGCGGTGTCTGCTCGCGCGTCTGCGCACAGTGGAATCAGCCGGGTGAATGCGTTGTAAAAATCGTCCGGCGGATCGCCGCCCGTTTCGGCGCGATCGCTTCGGCGGGCGGCTTTCCGGCGGCGAACCGCAGTGCCTGCGGCTGGCCCGGGTGATCCTGCGCCGGCACGTGGCCCAGGGCCGATTTGCACCAAGGCGAGACATTGCCCATGATGGTGCAATGAGCGAGCAGGCGTGGCGGACATGGGCAGAGCAGATGGCGACCGGACTGGCCCTGGTCGACGCGCAGCTGCGCTTGCGCTGGCTCAACCCCGCCCTGGTCGAGTGCCTGGGGCTGGCTTTCCGCCACGCGGTGGGGCAGCCGCTCGGGCTGCTGCTGGACGATGCGGACGAAGGCATGGCGCGGGCGGCGAAGGTGCGGGCGGAGCAGCGGCCGGCGCAGTGGCGCGCCGTGGCGCTGGCCGCGGCCGACGACCGCGAGCTCAGCGCGGACATCGCGCTGCAGCCGTTCGGCGACGGCCTGCTGCTGGAAGTGCACGTGCTGGCCGAGTCGCCGTCGTCCGCTTCGCCGCTGTCGGCCACCCTGCGCGGCTTCGCGCACGAGGTGAAGAACCCGCTGGCCGGCCTGCGCGGCGCCGCACAGCTGCTGCAGCGGCGGGTCGAGGGCGAGGACCTGCAGGCGCTGGCCGGCCTGATCATCGACGAGGCGGACCGGCTCGGCGCGCTGGCGAACCGCCTGCTGCATCACGACGGCGCGGCGCAACTCGGCCCGGTCAACATCCATCGCCTGCTGGAACGGCTCGCCGACCTGCTGCTGGCCGAGCCTGCACCACCACAACTGCATCACGACTACGACCCCAGCGTGCCGGACCTGCACGGCGACGCCGACCGCCTGCACCAGCTGCTGCTGAACCTGGCGCGTAACGCGCTGGAAGCCGGCGCACGCACGCTCACCCTGCGCACGCGGGTCGAACACGGCGCGCGCGTGGGCGAGCGGATGCTGCGCATGGCGCTGCGGGTGGACGTGATCGACGACGGCGCCGGCGTGCCCGCCGCGCTGCGCGACACGCTGTTCCAGCCGCTGGTCTCCGGCCGCGCCGACGGCAGCGGCCTCGGCCTGGCGCTGTCGCGCGAGATCGCCCACGAGCACGGCGGCGAGCTGCGCTGCACCAGCCGCCCCGGTCACACCGTGTTCTCGCTGTACCTGCCACTGGAGCGCGCGCATGACTGAAGAAATCTGGATCGTCGACGACGACCGCGGCGTGCGCTTCGTGCTGGCCGAGGCGCTGCGCGACGCCGGGCTGGCGGTGCGCGAATTCGGCGAGGTGGCCGGCGTGCGCGCCGCGCTGCGCGAAGCGCGGCCCGCGCTGCTGCTCACCGACGTGCGCATGCCGGGCGAGGACGGGCTGGGCCTGCTCGGCGAACTGCAGGCGCAAGGCATCGGCCCGGTGATCGTGATGAGCGCGTACACCGACGTGGCCACCACTGCCGCGGCGTATCGTGCCGGCGCGGTGGACTACCTGGCCAAGCCGTTCGACCTCGACCAGGCGGTGGCCGCGGTGCAGCGTGCGCTGGCCAGCGCGGCCGCGCCGACGCCGGCCGCGAGCCCGGTGCCCGCGTCGAACCACGCGCTGCTCGGCGAGAGCGCGCCGATGCGCGAGGTGTTCCGGCTGATCGGCCGCGTCGCCGCCAGCGACCTCAACGTGCTGGTCACCGGCGAGACCGGCACCGGCAAGGAACTGGTGGCGCGCGCGCTGCACGAGGAAAGCGCGCGGCGCGACAAACCCTTCGTGGCGCTGAACACCGCGGCGATCCCCAGCGAGCTGCTGGAGAGCGAACTGTTCGGCCACGAGGCCGGCGCGTTCACCGGCGCCACCCGCCGCGTGCTCGGCCGCTTCGAGCAGGCCGAGGGCGGCACGCTGTTCCTCGACGAGATCGGCGACATGCCGCTGGCGCTGCAGACGCGCCTGCTGCGCGTGCTGGCCGGCGGCGAGTTCTACCGCGTGGGCGGGCGCGAGCTGATCCGCGGCAACGTGCGCATCGTCGCCGCCACCCACCAGGACCTGGCCGCGCGCGTCGCCGCCGGCGCGTTCCGCGCCGACCTGATGCACCGCCTCGACGTGGTGCGCATCGAGCTGCCGCCGCTGCGCACGCGCCGCAGCGACATCCCGCTGCTGGCCCGGCACTTCCTCGCCGCCACCGCGCAGGAGCTGCAGCTGCCGCCGAAGCGTTTCTCCAAGGCCGCGCTGAAACTGGTCGCCCAGCGCGACTACCCCGGCAACGTGCGCGAGCTGGAAAACCTGTGCCGGCGACTGGCGGTGATCGCGCCCGGCAGCGAGATCCTGCCGGGCGACCTCGGCAGCGGCGCCGACACGGCACGCGGCGGCGAGTGGACCGACGCGCTGCGCGACTGGGCCGCGCAGGCGCTGGCCGACGGCGAGGCGGACATCCACGCGCGCGCCCGCGCGGCGCTCGACCAGACCCTGCTCAACGTGGCGCTGCAGGCCGCCGACGGCCATCGGCAGAACGCGGCGCAGGCGCTCGGCGTGGGCCGCAACACGCTGACCCGCAAGCTCGGCGCCTCGCGCACGCGGCGGCGCTGAAGCGTCGCCGTCGGCCGCGTCAACCTTCGCTTCACCGGGCCGCGGAGTACGATGGCCGGGCTGTCGATCCGCCGCCCGCCCGCAGCCAGGCGACCGTTCGGCACGATCCGCTACGCCGCCCGCGAAGACCACGACCCGTTCCATGCGTTCCCACCCGTCCAGCCATCTGCCCGAATCCGGCAAACTGCTGCAGTTGCTGCAGCACAAGGCGTTCGCCTACTTCCAGTGCGAGACGAACCCGGCGAACGGCCTGGTCGCGGACAAGACCGCGCCGGACTGGCCGGCCAGCATCGCCGCCACCGGGCTGGCGCTGAGCTGCTACCCGGTGGCGGTCGAGCGCGGCCTGATGAGCCGCGATACCGCGATCAAGCGCACGCTGGCCACGCTGCGCTTCTTCCGCGACAGCGTGCAGGGCGAGCAGCCCGATGCCAGCGGCTACCGCGGCTTCTACTACCACTTCCTCGACATGCGTACCGGCAAGCGCGCGTGGCAGTGCGAGCTGTCCACCGTGGACAGCGCGCTGCTGTTCGCCGGCATGCTCACCGCCGCCGCGTACTTCGATGGCGACAGCGCCGGGCAGAGGGAGATCCGCGACACCGCGGACTTCCTCTACCGGCGCGCGGAGTGGCCGTGGGCGCAGGCCGCCGACGGCACCCTCGGCCACGGCTGGCACCCGGAGAGCGGCTTCATCGCGCACAGCTGGCAAGGCTACGACGAGGGCCTGCTGCTGTACGTGCTGGCGCTGGGCTCGCCCAGCCATCCGCTGCCGCCCGCGGCGTATGCGGCGTGGTCGTCCACCTACGAGTGGAAGCACTGCTACGACATCGACTACCTGTACTGCGGGCCACTGTTCACCCACCAGCTGTCGCAGGCATGGATCGACTTCCGCGGCATCCGCGACGCGTTCATGCGCGACAAGGGCATCGACTACTTCGAGAACAGCCGCCGCGCCACCCAGGTGCAGCAGCGCTACGCCAGCGACAACCCGCTCGGCTTCAAGGGCTACAGCGAGCACTGCTGGGGCATCACCGCCTGCGACGGCCCCGGCCCGGCGACGCGGAAGATCGACGGCGTCGAGCGCCGCTTCGAGGACTACGTCGGCCGCGGCGCGCCGTACGGCATCGACGACGGCACGCTGGCGCCGTGGGCGGTGGTGGCCTCGCTGCCGTTCGCGCCGGAGATCGTGCTGCCGACCGTGCACCATTTCATCCACACGCTGCAGCTGCACGACGCGCATCCCTACGGCTTCAAGGCCAGCTTCAACCAGACCTGGGTCGGCCAGCCGGGCGAGCCGGGCAGCGGCTGGGTGTCGCCGTACTTCTTCGGCCTCAACCTCGGCCCGATCGTGCTGATGGTGGAGAACCACCGCAGCGGCATGCCATGGCAGCTGATGCGCGGCTGCCGCTGGATCGTCGACGGCCTGCGCCGCGCCGGCTTCGGCGGCGGCTGGCTCGACGCCGGCCAGCGGCACGCATGAACACGACAATCTTTCCCGTTACGGAGTGAACACGATGGAACTTGGCATGGTGGGTCTCGGGCGCATGGGCGCGAACATGGCCGAACGCCTGGTGCAGGGCGGCCACAAGGTCGCGGGTTTCGACCCCAGCGCCGACGCGCGCCAGGCCGCGGCGGCGAACGGCATCGCGCCGGTCGCCTCGCTGGCGGCGCTGGTCGCGGCGCTGCCCGCACCGCGCGTGCTGTGGCTGATGGTGCCGGCCGGCAAGGTCACCGACGACACCGTCAACGCCTTGCTGCCGTTGCTGGCGAAAGGCGACACGGTGATCGATGGCGGCAATTCCAACTACAAGGACACGCTGCGCCGCGCGCAACTGTATGCCGAACGCAGCCTGGGCTACGTCGACTGCGGCACCAGCGGCGGCGTGTGGGGGCTCAAGGAGGGCTACAGCATGATGATCGGCGGCGACGAAAGAACGGTCGAGTCGCTGCGGCCGATCTTCGAGACGCTGGCGCCGGCGAAGGACCAGGGCTGGGGCCACGTCGGCCCGGTCGGCTCGGGCCACTACACCAAGATGGTCCACAACGGCATCGAGTACGGCATGATGCAGGCCTACGCCGAAGGCTTCGCGATCCTCAAGCACAAGCAGGAGTTCGCCCTGGACCTGCACCAGGTCGGCGAGATCTGGCGCACCGGCAGCGTGGTGCGTTCCTGGCTGCTCGACCTGGCCACCGACGCGCTCGGCAAGAACCCGAACCTGGACGGCATCGCGCCCTACGTGGTCGATTCCGGCGAAGGCCGCTGGACCGTGGATGCGGCGATGGAACTGAGCGTGTCCGCCCCGGTGATCACGTTGTCGCTGATGGAACGCTACCGCTCGCGCGACAGCGACTCCTTCGCCGACAAGCTGCTGGCGTCGCTGCGCAACGAGTTCGGCGGGCATGCGGTCAAGAAGGAGTGATCGGCGCGGCGCGCGGAAGCCTCGCTGCTCTTGTAGGAGCCCGCTTGCGGGCGATGCTTTGACGTTTCGTTCGTGGTTCAAAGCGAAGAGCTTTCGTCCTCCTTCGGAGGCCGAGTTACTTTCTCTTGCGTGGCCGGCGTGCGTCAAGGTAGTTGTCGCGTCGTCTGTTAAGCCACCCGGTTCACAGGTGGGCGTTCCGGGTTGAGATAGACGTCGTTGGCGAGGGCCCAGTCACGCGTTTGCCGGGACCAGCGCGCAGGG
>Ga0209941_1000078_pt1 | contig 206040 bp, 197 predicted proteins | sample ThiBiot_300_plan_FD_183945 | JGI IMG/M metagenome (GOLD analysis project Ga0209941, IMG submission 183945) | Wastewater bioreactor microbial communities from Cape Town, South Africa - Thiocy_solids_1 (SPAdes) | ecosystem: Engineered > Bioremediation > Thiocyanate > Unclassified | place: South... | reverse complement strand
AACCCCCTCGCACGGTGAGTGCACGGCAGCCCCGCAGCGAATCAACCGACAGATCCCGTTCAAGACCCGAAGTCAGTCAGAGCATGAGTCAGGAAGACCGCTGCGGGGCTCCCACCACCATCATCACGGTCAGAACAGGTCGGGGAGCTCGTGGGGGAGGCGGGCGTCGGCGAGGGCGGTGCGGGCGGCCAGCCAGCCGGACATGCCCGAGACCCCGGGGCCGGGCGGCGTGGCGGCGGATGCGAGATACACACCGCGCATCGGAGTGCGCCACGGTGACCGGGAGAGGACGGGTCGGCGGAAGGCCTGCCGCAGCGTGAACGCGCCGCCCAGCACGTCGCCGCCGATCTCGCTGGGGTTGATCGCCTCGCGAGCGGATGCCGGCACCGCCGCGCTCGCCAGCACGCGATCGCGGAACCCCGGAGCGAAGCGCTCCACCTGCCGGGTGATCAGCTCCGTGGCATCCAGCTCGGATCCGGCCGGGACGTGGATGTAGGCCCACAGCACGGCCTTGCCGGCCGGAGCCCTGGTGTCATCGAGCACCGAGGGCTGCACGACCAGCACGTACGGGCGATCGCTGACCGAGCCTCGGGCCACCGCCCGCTCACTGGCCCACACCTCGTCGCGCGTGCCGCCGACGTGCACGGTCGGGGCCAGCGCCACATCCGGGTTCGTCCACGGCACCGGGCCGTCCAGGGCGAAGTCCACCTTCGCCGCCGCGGGGCCGTAGCGGTACGCGCGCAGCGCCCTGGCGTAGCCGGCGGGGATGTCTGGATGCGTGAGGACGAGCCTCGGCGAGGTGTTCAGCAGCAGCAGATCCCCTCGAGCGGGGTCGCCCCAGTCGAGTCGGGAGAGGTCCCGCACGTGCTCATCCGTGCGGATGCTGCCGCCGTGAGCCTCCAGGTCGGCGATCAGCGCATCCGTGATGCGCTGCGCACCGCCCCGCGGATACGGCCATCCGGACGCGTGCCCGTGGGCGGCCAGCATGAGTCCCGCCGCGGACGCGGCCAGTGAGGGGAGCGGGGCGTTGGCGTGCGCCATCACACCCGCCATCAGCGCCGCGCCGGCCTCGGTGCGCAGCGTGGCCCGCGCCAGGGGCGTGCCCTGCTCCAGCATCCGGATGCCGAACCGCGCTGCCGTGATCGGATCGCGGGGGAGGCGCAGCAGCGCATGACCGGTGAAGTCGCTGACGCCGTCGATGCGGCGGGCCAGCGGCCGCACGTGCGCGTACCAGGCCGCGGCATCCGCGCCCAGCCCGGCGGCGGTGCGATCGATGTCGCGCCAGGCGATGGCTGCGCGTCCGCCGTCCAGCGGATGCGCGTACGAGATCTCCGGGGTGATCCAGTCCACGCGCTCGGTGATCCCGAACGCGCGGAAGAACGGGGAGGACGTCACGACCGGATGCACGGCCGAGCAGACGTCGAAGGCGAAGCCCGGGAGCGGTCCCGGCAGCGTGCGCACGCCGCCCCCGACCGTGGAAGCCGCCTCCAGCACCTCCACCCGGTAGCCGGCGCGAGCCAGCGCCACCGCCGCGGCGAGCCCGTTGGGGCCGCTGCCGATCACCGTCGCCCGCACCATGCCCCCAGTGTTCCACGGGCCCGCTCACGGCGATCGCCCGGCTCTCCGAGTGAGAGAATCGACACGATGAACGAAGTACAGGGGCCGACCCCCACAGGAACCTCCCGCCTCTACCGATCCCTCGCCGAAGCATTGCGGGCGCACCGCATCCCGGTCGAGAATCACGAGTTCATCGGAGCCGTCACGGATGCCGTCGGAAGCAGCAGCTTCATCGACCGCGGTCGCTACATCGAGGCGCTGCGCAAGGACGGCGCGCCGCTGCACATCGGCCGCACCTACATCAACGGCTTCACCGAGGACGAGCAGGTGCTCGTAGGCGGCAGGGCGCTCCCGCTGCTGGCCAGCGAGGGCCGTGCGCCGTACTTCTACGTGACCCAGCCGGGCGCGCTGCCTGCGATGGGTTCGAAGCGTCCCGCTGCGCGGGCATCCGGCGCCCGGGCTGCCGCGAAGCCGGCATCCGCTCCCCGCATGCCCAAGGCGACCCCGGTCGCGGAGCGCGACTACGGCGTCTGCGACCGATGCTTCATGGTGCGCAACGCCGCCGGCAAGTGCGGCTGCGACGACTGAACCGCCTGGGGGCGGGCGGCGTCAGCTGAGCTCGGCCTGCACGCGGCGGGAGATCTCCGCGATGGGCATCGAGCGCGGGAACACGGCCACCACGACGTCATCGGGTGCGGCATCCGCCCCGCCCGGCAGCACGCCGTAGCGGCGGCGCACGTCGTCCAGCGCGGTGCGCAGCGTGGACACCGGAACCTTCCGCCCGCGCAGCAGCTGCCGCAGCACGTGGTTGTGCACGGCCGTCACCAGCGCGGAGAAGCCGACAGCGTCGATCGGGGCGATGCCGGGCAGCGCATCGCGCAGGTACTCGTCGAACAGCCGCTCGTAGCGGAACACCGTCACGATCTCCCGATCGCGCAGCACCGGCACCTCGCGCACGATCTCGTAGCGGCGCCTGGCCAGCTCGGGATCGCGCACGAAGTACTCGAAGACCCGCTCGGATGCCTCGCACACGGCCTCCCACGGGTCGTCGTGCGGCTGGTCGAAGAACGACCGCAGATCGTCCAGCATCTGCTCGTGATCGGTGAAGACCACGTCCTCCTTGCCGCCGTACTGACGGAAGAACGTGGAGCGGGAGACACCGGCGGCCTTCGCGATCTGCTCGACCGAGGTCGCGTCGAAGCCCTGCGAGGCGAACAGTTCGAGCGCGGCGGCGACCACGCCGGTGTGGGGCTGAGACGCATGCTGCATAGGGTGAAGCCTAGTCGCGGCCGTTCGGGCCGACCCGCCAGCGGTAGTAGGCTTTTGGATCGGATCGAATCATCATCGAAACCCGACAGCATTGTCGCGTCCCATCCGCCGCAACCAGCGAAGGACTGCACTGTGGATCTCTACGAGTACCAGGCACGAGACCTTTTCGAGAAGTACGAAGTGCCGGTTCTCGCCGGCATCGTCGCCGACACCCCTGAGGAGGTGAAGGCAGCGGCCGAGAAGCTCGGCGGCGTCGTCGTCGTCAAGGCTCAGGTCAAGACCGGCGGCCGCGGCAAGGCCGGTGGCGTGAAGGTCGCCAAGAACCCCGACGAGGCGTACGAGGCGGCGAAGGCCATCCTCGGCCTCGACATCAAGGGCCACGTCGTCAAGCGCGTCATGGTCGCCGCCGGTGCGCGCATCGCCAAGGAGTTCTACTTCTCGGTGCTGCTGGACCGCTCCAACCGCTCCTATCTGTCGCTGTGCAGCGTCGAGGGCGGCATGGAGATCGAGCAGCTCGCCGTCGAGAAGCCCGAGGCTCTCGCCCGCGTGGCCGTCGACCCGATCGTGGGCATCAACAAGACCAAGGCGATCGAGATCGCCAAGACTGCGAACTTCCCCGACGAGCTCGTCTCGAAGGTCGCCGACGTGTTCGTCAAGCTGTACGACGTGTACAAGGGCGAGGACGCGACGCTGGTCGAGGTCAACCCGCTGGTCCTCACCGAGGAGGGCGACGTGATCGCCCTCGACGGCAAGGTGTCGCTGGACGACAACGCCTCCGAGGTGCGCCACCCCGACCACGAGGCTCTCGAGGACAAGGCCGCGGCCGACCCGCTCGAGGCCAAGGCCAAGGCATCCGGTCTGAACTACGTCAAGCTCGACGGCCAGGTCGGCATCATCGGCAACGGCGCGGGACTGGTCATGTCCACCCTCGACGTCGTCGCCTACGCCGGCGAGAAGCACGGCGGCGTCAAGCCCGCCAACTTCCTCGACATCGGCGGCGGCGCCAACGCGCAGGTCATGGCGAACGGCCTGGACGTGATCCTCGGCGACCCGCAGGTCAAGAGCGTCTTCGTGAACGTGTTCGGCGGCATCACCTCGTGCGTCGCCGTCGCGGAGGGCATCATCAAGGCCCTGGAGATCCTCGGCGACGCGGCCACCAAGCCGCTGGTCGTCCGTCTGGACGGCAACCAGGTCGAAGAGGGCCGTGCGATCCTCGCCGCCGCGAACCACCCGCTGGTCACCTCGGCCGCGGGCATGGACGAGGGCGCCGACAAGGCCGCCGAGCTGGCGAACGCCTGACGGTTCGACAGGCTCACCGACCCATTTTCTAAGGAAGAGAAATGTCGATCTACCTCAACAAGGACTCCAAGGTCATCGTCCAGGGCATCACCGGCGGCCAGGGCTCCAAGCACACCGCCCTCATGCTCAAGGCCGGCACCAACATCGTCGGCGGCGTGAACGCCCGCAAGGCCGGCACCGTCGTCACCCACGAGAAGCCCGGCGAGGGCGAGGTGGACCTGCCCGTGTTCGGGACGGTCGCCGAGGCCATGCAGAAGTCCGGCGCCGACGTGTCCGTCGCCTTCGTGCCGCCGGCATTCGCCAAGGACGCCATGATCGAGGCCATCGACGCCGAGATCCCGCTGCTGGTCGTCATCACCGAGGGCATCCCCGTGGGCGACTCCGCCGAGGCCTGGGCGTACGCCAAGTCCAAGGGCAACAAGACCCGCATCATCGGTCCGAACTGCCCCGGCATCATCACCCCCGGTGAGGCCCTGGCCGGCATCACGCCCGCAAACATCACCGGCACCGGCCCCATCGGCCTGGTCTCCAAGTCGGGCACCCTGACCTACCAGATGATGTTCGAGCTGAAGGACATCGGATTCTCGACCGCCATCGGCATCGGCGGCGACCCGGTCATCGGCACCACGCACATCGACGCGCTCGCCGCGTTCGAGGCCGACCCCGAGACCAAGGCCATCGTCATGATCGGCGAGATCGGTGGCGACGCCGAGGAGCGCGCAGCCGACTACATCAAGGCGCACGTCACCAAGCCGGTCGTCGGCTACGTGGCCGGTTTCACCGCGCCCGAGGGCAAGACCATGGGCCACGCCGGCGCCATCGTCTCCGGCTCGGCGGGCACCGCCGCGGCGAAGAAGGAGGCCCTCGAGGCCGCCGGAGTCAAGGTCGGCAAGACGCCGTCCGAGGCCGCCGCGCTGATGCGCGAGATCATCCAGGGTCTCTGATCTGAGATAGGCTGTACACGAAGGCCCCGGGCTCCACCCCGGGGCCTTCGTCTGCGTCCGGGAGGGGCCGGTCCGGGCATCCGCTCCCCGCGGAAGCACGCGGATGCCCTTCAGAAGTGCGGATGCCCTTCAGAAGTGCGGATGCCCTTCAGAAGTGCGCGCGTTCGACCTATCCTGTCCGGATGCCCGGTGATGTCATGACGACCCAGTTGCGCCGTCGGTGGCGTGCCGGCGTGCTGCCACAGCTGCACGGCGTCGTGCTCGACCTCGGCGCCGGCTCCGGGATCGCCGCTGACCACCTGGCATCCGACGTCGAATGGCTGGCGCTGGAGCCGCGTCGTCGCATCGAGCCCGCATTGCGGCAGCGCCTCGCACGGCGGCCGCAGTCGCGTCTGCTCACGGCATCCGCCGAATCCATTCCACTGCAGGCCGGATCGGTGGATGCTGTGATCGCCTCCACGGTGCTGTGCTCGGTGCGCGATCCCCTGGGCGCATTGGCGGAGGTCCGCCGCGTGCTGCGGCCCGGCGGGCGGATGGTGTTCTTCGAGCACGTCGCGGCGGACGCCGGTACCTGGACCTCCCGGATTCAAGCCCTCTACGCCCCGTTGTCGCGGCTCATCGACCACGGCTGCGACCCGCACCGCGACACCGCGGCGTCCATCGATGCGGCGGGCTTCGCCCGCGTCGACGTGCAGCGGATGCTGGCGCCCGGCGTGCTCGGAACCGTCGAGCCCCTCATCCAGGGGACAGCCGTGGCGTGAGCAGGCGCGGCTACGGGTGGAATGACGGAGGGGGTCGGATGCCAGGCATCCGACCCCCTCCGCGATCTGAGCTCGTCAGTGCGCCAGCAGCAGCTCGATGGGCCCGCGGGCGAAGAAGATCACGAACCCGATCGTGACGATCCACAGCAGCGGGCTGATCTCGCGGGCCTTGCCGGAGAAGGCACGGGCCACCACCCAGCCGATGAAGCCGGCGCCGATGCCGTTGGCGATCGAGTAGGTCATGGGCATCACGGCGACCGTGAGGAAGACGCCGAACAGGGCCGAGAAGTCGGTCAGGTCGATGAACCGGATCTGGCTCATCATCAGCGCACCGACGATCACCAGGGCCGCGGCCGCGACCTCGGTCGGGACGATCGACACCAGCGGCGTGAAGAACATCGCGATCAGGAACAGTCCGCCCGTCACCAGGTTCGCGAATCCCGTGCGCGCGCCCTCGCCGATGCCGGCGCCGGACTCGATGAACACGGTGTTCGACGAACCCGAAGTCGCGCCGCCCACGACGGCGCCGACGCCCTCGATGATCAGCGAGGACTTCAGCCGCGGGAAGTTGCCCTTCTCGTCGGCCAGGTCGGCCTCCTTGGCCAGGCCCGTCATGGTGCCCATGGCGTCGAAGAAGTTGGTGAACACCAGCGTGAACACCAGCATGAGCGCCGCCACCGCGCCCACGCGGCCGAAGGAGCCGAACAGATCGACGTGACCGATCAGCGACAGGTCGGGCAGGCTCACGAGCTCCTTCGGCAGGGTCGGGATCGACAGACCCCAGCCGCCGGGGTTCTTGTCGCCCTTCGCGCCGACGTGCCAGATGGCCTCGACGATCACGGCCAGCACGGTGCCGGAGACCAGGCCGATGAGGATGCCGCCCTTCACCTTGCGTGCGACCAGCACGCCGGTCAGCAGCAGCGTGACGACGAAGATCAGGGTGGGGATCGTGGCGACCGAGCCGCCCACGCCCAGCGCCACCGGCGGGGAGGCCGCCGCGGTCACGAAGCCGGCGTTGACGAAGCCGATGAAGGCGATGAACAGGCCGATGCCGACCGTGATGGCGATCTTCAGCTGCAGCGGCACGGCGTCGAAGATCATCCGGCGAAGCCCTGTGGCGCTGAGCACGACGATGATGAGGCCGTTGATGACCACCAGGCCCATCGCCTCGGGCCAGGTGACCTCGCCGACCACCGAGAACGCCAGGAAGGCGTTGATGCCCAGGCCCGCGGCGAAGCCGAACGGCAGCTTGGCGATCAGGCCGAACAGGATGGTCATGATCGCGGCCGTGAGCCCGGTGACCGCGCTCAGCTGCAGGAAGTCGAGCTTGTCGCCGACCACGTCGGGCGTGGACGACAGGATGATCGGGTTCAGGATGACGATGTACGCCATCGTCACGAACGTGACCACGCCGCCGCGGATCTCCGCACCGAAGGTGGACCCCCGCTTCGTGATCTCGAAGAATCTGTCGAGCGCGTTCCGTGGCTCGACGTCGGTATCAGGGTGCACAGGGGCAGTTGTCATCGGGACCTCCGCAGGAGAATCTATCGTGTCGCGTGGCCCGGCGGGGAGTATCGGATGCTCGTCGTAGGCTCGATGGGTCATGCAACGTGTCACCGTGCTGCTCCTCGCCGCCCTCGACGCCGTCATCGCGGCCGCCGTGGGGCTCGTCGCCGTGCTTGCGCCGTTCACGCTGCTGTGGGTGCTCGCGTTCGGCCTGAACGCCGACTGGGGTGCGCTGTGGCCGGTCAGCGGGACGCTGTGGCAGTTCGGCCACGGTGTGCCGCTGCAGGTGGTCCTGCCGGATGCCGTGCTGTCGGGGCTCGGCATCGCGAAGGAGGCGGCGACGTTCGCGGTCTCCGTACCGCCGCTGGCGATCCTGCTGTTCACACTGCTGTTCGGCATGCGCTCCGGCCGTCGGGCGGCTGTCGCCGGGGCCTGGATCAGCGGCGTGCTCTCCGGAGCCGTCGTGTTCGCGACCATCAGCGTGCTGGTCGGCCTGACCGCGCACTCGAGCGTGCTGCGCGCCCCGCTGTGGGCGGCCATGCTCATCCCGGCATCCGTGTACATCGCGGGCCTGCTCATCGGCGCGATCAAGCGCGCCTGGTCCGAGGGCGACGGCGGGATCGTCGACCGCGTGCACGATGTCGTCGACGGATGGGGCGACTGGTCTCCGGTGCCGGCCGAATCGCTGCGCGGCGCGACCTTCGTCGTCATCGCCCTGCTGGGAGCATCCGCCGTCGGCTTCGCCGTGATGACGGTGCTGCGCGGGGGAGAGGTCATCGCGCTGTTCGAGGCCGCCCGCGTCGACGTGCTGGGCGCGAGCATGCTCACGCTCGCCCACCTGGTCTACCTGCCCACGCTGCTCGTGTGGACGGCCAGCTGGCTCGCGGGCCCCGGGTTCGCGCTGGGTGCCGGCACCTCGGTGTCGCCCGCCGGGACCGAGCTGGGCCCGGTCCCCGGCATCCCGGTGCTGGGTCTGGTCCCCGCCAACTCGTCGATGTGGATGCTGGTGGCCGTGCTGGTCCCCATCGCCTGCGGCGCGCTGGCCGGCTGGATGGTGCGGTCCCGACTGGTGTGGGAGCGCATCGGCACGGGGATCTGGCCGCGTGCGGCGATCGCCACGGGCATCGCCGCCGTCTCGGCAGGCGTGGCCGCGCTGGCCGCAGCGCTGGCATCCGGCTCCATCGGGCCGGGAAGACTTGCGGATGCCGGGCCCGCGGCGGGCCCCTTCGCGCTGGCCATCGGCATCGAGGTGCTCATCGGCGCCGGCATCCTGCTGCTGGCACCGCGGCATCCCGACGAGCTCGCCGAGGAGCGGCTGGACCGCTGGCGCGAGCAGACGGCGGGCGGCGTAACGGACGTGACCGCCCCGGTAGACTGACCGGGTGCTGACGCTCGTCGTTCTCATCTCCGGTACCGGCTCGAATCTCCGAGCCCTGCTCGAGGCGACGAGCCACCCCGATTTCCCCGCCCGCGTGGTCGCGGTGGGCGCGGACCGCGACGCCGACGGCCTCGCGCACGCGGAGGAGTTCGGCATCCCGGCATTCACCGTCCCCTACGCGGCGTATGACAGCCGCGAGGAGTGGGGCGCGGCGCTGGCCGAGCAGCTGGACGCCTGGCAGCCCGACCTCATCGTGCTCAGCGGCCTGATGCGCCTGCTGCCGGCGGACGTGGTGGCCCGCTACGCGCCGAACATCATCAACACCCACCCCGCCTACCTGCCGGAGTTCCCCGGTGCTCACGGCGTACGCGACGCGCTCGCCGCGGGCGCCTCCCAGACCGGCGCCAGCGTGATCGTCGTCGACGACGGCGTCGACAGCGGCCCGATCCTCGCCCAGGAGCGCGTCGCTGTGATCGAAGGCGACACCGAGGCGAGCCTGCACGAGCGCATCAAGCCCGTCGAGCGGCGCCTGCTCATCGATGTCGTGCGGCGCATCGCCACGCGCGACCTCGTTCTCTGACCCACAACACCAACGCACGTCCGAAGGAGCATCATCATGGCCGGCCCCCGCCTCGATCCCTCGCTGTACCGCCACCGCGACCTGGTGCCGATCCGGCGCGCGCTGGTCTCGGTGAGCGACAAGAGCGGCCTCGTCGAGCTGGCCTCGGCGCTGGTCGCCGCCGGCGTCGAGATCGTCTCCACCGGCTCGACCGCGCAGACCATCCGCAACGCGGGCCACCCGGTCACCGACGTCGCCGCGGTCACCGGCGTCGAGGAGATGCTGGACGGCCGCGTGAAGACGCTGCACCCGAAGATCCACGGCGGCCTGCTGGCCGACCTTCGTCTGGAGGACCACGAGCAGCAGCTCAAGGACCTCGGCATCGAGCCGTTCGAGCTCGTCGTCGCCAACCTGTACCCGTTCGTCGCGACCGTGGAGTCTGGCGCCTCGCCGGATGAGATCGTCGAGCAGATCGACATCGGCGGCCCCTCGATGGTGCGGGCCGCGGCGAAGAACTACGCCAACGTCGCCATCGTCGTCTCGCCGGAGTCGTACCCGGCGATCATCGCATCGGTGCAGGCAGGCGGCACCGACCTCGCACAGCGCCGCGAGCTGGCGACCCGCGCGTTCGCGCACACCGCCACCTACGACACGGCCGTCGCGCAGTGGTTCTCCGAGGGCACCCTCGGCGACGGGGTCGATCTGCCCTCGCACCTGACGGTGAAGGCCGAGCGACTGAAGACGCTGCGCTACGGCGAGAACTCGCACCAGCGCGCCGCGATCTACACCCGCACCGGCGGGCATGGCATCGCCCAGGCCACGCAGCTGCAGGGCAAGGAGATGTCGTACAACAACTACGTCGACGCGGATGCCGCGCTGCGCGCCGCGTACGACATGGTGCTGCCCTCGGTGGCCATCGTCAAGCACGCCAACCCGTGCGGCATCGCCACCACGGCGCCGAATGCCCTCGATCCGATCGCCAGCGCGCACCTGCGCGCCCACGAGTGCGACCCGGTGTCGGCGTACGGCGGGGTCATCGCCGCCAACGGAACCGTCACGCTGAAGATGGCGGAGAACCTGAAGGACATCTTCACCGAGGTCATCGTCGCGCCCGACTTCGAGCCGGCCGCGCTGGAGGTCTTCAAGCACAAGAAGAACCTGCGCCTGCTGAAGCTGCCCGAGGACTGGCGCCAGGAGCGGATGGACATCCGTCTGGTCTCCGGCGGCCTGCTGCTGCAGGACGCCGACCGCTTCCCCGACGACATCGTCTCGGTCGCGAAGAACTGGGAGCTCGTCTCGGGCGAGCGACCGGATGAGGTGGCCATGGAGAACCTCATCTTCTCCTGGAAGGCGTGCCGCGCGGTCAAGTCCAACGCCATCGTGCTGGCCAAGGACAACGCGACCGTGGGCGTGGGCATGGGCCAGGTCAACCGCGTCGACTCCTGCCGCCTCGCGGTGGAGCGCGCGGGGGACCGCGCGAAGGGCGCCGTCGCGGCATCCGACGCGTTCTTCCCCTTCGCCGACGGCCCGCAGGTGCTGCTGGATGCCGGTGTGACGGCGATCGTGCAGCCCGGCGGCTCGGTGCGCGACGGCGAGGTCGTGGATGCCGCCCGCAAGGCCGGCGTGACGATGTTCTTCACCGGCGAGCGCCACTTCTTCCACTGACTGGGAGCGAAGCGACCAGGAAGTGGAAGAAGTGTCCGTGAAAGCGGCGGAGCCTGCGGAGCCGCAACCGTTCGTCGAGCGAAGGCGGCGGAGCCGCAAGAGTCGAGACGCGGTGACCCGACCTCTGAAACCCTTCGCAGAGCTCAGGCGGTCGCAGAACTGAGCAGGATGCTGGTCTCGGAGTCGCGGATGCCGTCGATGCCGCGGATCGTGCCGAGCGTCTCGTCGAAGGACGCCAGGCTGTCGCAGCTGATCTCAGCGACGAGATCCCACCGGCCGTTGGTGGTGTGCAGGGCGGCGATCTGCGGCACGCCGCGCAGGCTGCGGATCACGTCGCGGGTGTTGCGGCCCTCCACGGCGATGAGCATGATGGCCCGCACGACCGAGCTGGCGGAGGAGTCGCGCACGCGCACCGAGAACCCCACGATCACGCCGCTGTCCACGAGGCGCTTGAGGTGGCTGTCGACCGTTGCCCTGGTCACGCCCAGCCGCCGGGCGAGGTTCACCACCGACTCGCGTCCGTTGGCGCGCAGCAGCGACAGCAGGCGGCGGTCGAGGTCATCGAGAGTGCTCATGTCACAGAAATGTATTCTATGGTTGCTCAGATTGTCTAGAGAATGTCGCAAATGATCCATGTTGTTGATTGAAAGTACCATCCGGCCCCCGTAGATTGGAGGCAGTACGAGTGAAGGGATGGGCCATGGTCCGTTTTGTCGATGTTCCGAACATGCGCCGCTGGCTGGTCGACACCGGGATCGAGAACGCGATCGAGGGGATCGCGGACACCCTGGTGGAGGACTACAAGCGCTGGGAGCTGTTCGACAAGACGCCTCGCGTGGCCAGCCACTCGAAGGTCGGCGTGATCGAGCTGATGCCCGCCAGCGACGGCGTGCAGTACGGCTTCAAGTTCGTCAACGGCCACCCGAGCAACCCTGCCCGGGGCCTGCAGACCGTCACCGCGTTCGGCGTGCTGGCTGACGTGCAGAGCGGCTACCCGACGCTGTGGTCCGAGATGACCATCCTCACCGCTCTGCGCACGGCTGCGACCTCCGCGATGGTCGCCCGCGTGCTGGCGCCCGAGGGCGCCACCACCATGGCGATGATCGGCACCGGCACCCAGTCCGAGTTCCAGGCGCTCGGGTTCCGCCGGCTGCTCGGCATCCACAGCCTGCGCATCTGGGACACCGACCCGCACGCCATGGACACGTTCGAGCGCAACATGCGCCCGCTGGGCTTCGACATCGTGCGTGCCACCAGCGCCGCCGAGGCCGTCGAGGGCGCGCAGATCATCACCACCTGCACGGCGGACAAGGTCAACGCCACCATCCTCACCGACGACATGGTGAAGCCCGGCGTGCACCTGAACGCGATCGGCGGCGACTGCCCCGGCAAGACCGAGCTCGACGTCCGCATCCTGCGCCGCGGCGACATCTTCGTGGAGTACCCCGAGCAGACCCGCATCGAGGGCGAGATCCAGCAGCTCGACGCCGACCACCCCGTCACGGAGATGTGGCGCGTGCTGCGCGGCGAGGCCGCAGGCCGCACGTCGGCCGAGCAGATCACGATCTTCGACTCGGTGGGCTTCGCCATCGAGGACTTCTCCGCGCTGCGCTACCTGGACGCGGCTCTCGACGGCACCGACTACTTCACCGAGGTCGACATCATCGCCGAGCCCACCGACCCGAAGGACCTGTTCTCGCTCGTCGCCGCGGGCGCGTCAGCCCCCACCCTCGCGTGAGGGCGGCGTCGGCGCAGGCGCCGAACGCCGTGGTGCTGATCCGTCCGCACCACTTCACGCCCAACCCGCAGACCGCCGCCGACAACACGTTCCAGCGCACCACCGACGAGGACGTGTCGCGTGCGGCGTACGACGCGTGCACACGCGTGGCCGAGGTGCTGCAGCGCGAGGGCGTGCGGGTGCACCTGTTCGAGGACGAGGGCTACGCGCACCCCGACAGCGTGTTCCCGAACAACTGGTTCTCCACGCACGCCGGTGGCCGCGTGGCGGTCTATCCGATGTACGCCGAGAACCGTCGCGGGGAGCGCCGGGCCGACATCCTCGAGATGCTGAAGTCCGAGTACCGCGTGCAGGAGGTCATCGACTACTCCGGCCTGGAGCCCGACGGGCTGTTCCTGGAGGGCACCGGCGCCATGGTGCTGGACCACGTCTCGCGCATCGCGTACGCCGTGCGCTCGCACCGGTGCGACCCCGTGCTCGTGGAGCGCTTTTGCACGGTGTTCGGCTACGAGCCGGTGGTGTTCGACGCCGCCGACACGGACGGCGTTCCGATCTACCACACCAACGTCATGATGTGCATCGGCACGGATGTGGCGCTGATCGGGCTGGACGGCATCGTCGGCGACGCCCGCCGTGCAGAGGTCGCCGCCCGCATCCGCGACACCGGGCGCACGATCATCTCGCTCACACCGGATCAGGTCGCGCACTTCGCCGGCAACGCGCTGGAGCTGCGCGACCATGCGGGCGAGCGGATCATGGTGATGTCCGAGACCGCGCACGCCAGTCTGACGCCCGAGCAGCTCGACACGCTCGCGCAGACCGTCCGCGTGCTGCCCATCGACGTGGCGCCCATCGAGCTGGCCGGCGGATCCGTGCGCTGCATGCTCGCCGGCATCCATCTCGACCCGCGCTGAGGTGGCGCTGATCGGCGGATCGGGCACGGCGCACAGCCGTGTCCGATTTCCGCTAGATCGGATGCCGTAGGCGTGACAGCATGGAGGCATGAGCTTCCCGACGATGACCTTCGACGAGCGGTACCGCGCCATCAGCGTGCGCGACACCCGCTTCGACGGGCAGTTCGTCACGGCCGTGCACTCCACCGGCATCTACTGCCGACCCAGCTGCCCTGCTCGCACCCCCAGACCCACCGGCGTCTCGTTCTACCCGACCAGCGCCGCCGCCCATGAGGCCGGGTACCGCGCCTGCAAGCGCTGCCTGCCCGAGGCGGCACCCGGATCCCCGGAATGGAACCTGCGGGGCGATGTCGCGGCCCGCGCCATGCGACTGATCGCCGCCGGTACCGTCGAGCGGGAAGGCGTGCCCGGTCTCGCACGCCGGCTCGGCTATTCGACGCGCCACCTGACCCGGATGCTGTCAGCCGAGCTCGGCGCCGGACCGCTGGCCCTGGCCAGGGCGCACCGCGCGCACACCGCACGGATGCTGCTGGTGGGCACCGACATGCCCATCTCCGAAGTGGCGTTCTCGGCGGGATTCACCAGCATCCGGCAGTGCAACGACACGATCCGCGAGGTGTTCCAGCTCACACCGGGGCAGCTGCGCGGCACGCGACGGGGAGCTCCTGACCCTTCCCTTCGGCAGGCCGGCGCGCGCTCGGCGCAGGCGACAGGCTCAGGAGCCGAGGCCCAGGGCGCCATCGATCTGCTGCTGCCGTATCGCGCGCCCATGGACGCGTCCGGCGTCTTCGCCTGGATGGCGGCCCGTGCCGTGCCCGGCATGGAGGAGGCGACGGAGACGTCCTACGCCAGGCACCTGCGGCTGCCCGGCGGGCCCGCGCACCTGCATGTGCGGCAGAATGCCCACGGCCGGCTGCGGCTGCGCGCCCGCGTCACCCGGCTCGGCGACCTGGCACCGCTGATGTCCACCGCGCGCAGGCTGTTCGATCTCGACGCCGACCCGGTCGGCATCGACGCCGCACTGTCTGCGCACGCCGAGCTCGCGCCGCTCGTGGCGCGCATTCCCGGCATCCGCGTGCCGGGTGCGACCGACCCGCACGAGATGCTCATCCGGGCCATGGTCGGCCAGCAGATCACCGTCGCCGCAGCACGCACCGCACTGACCGCGCTCACCGAGGCGCTGGGGGAGCGCACCCCCGACGGCGGCATCCTGTTCCCCACGATGACCGCCATCGCCGAGCACGGCGCCGAGGTGCTGCGCGGACCCGGTGCCCGCATCCGCGCCATCACGGGTGCAGCAGCGGCGCTGGCCGACGGGTCGCTGACCCTCACGGTCGGCGACGACGCGTCCGAGCAGCGCGCCGCGCTGCTGGCCATGCCGGGCATCGGGCCGTGGACGGCCGACTACGTGCGCATGCGCGTGATCGGCGATCCCGACGTCTTCCTGCCGGGCGACGTCGCCATGCGCGCCGGGGCTGCGGCATCCGATCTTCCCGGCGAGGCGAAGCCGCTGGCCGCCTGGGCCGAGCGCACCGCCCCCTGGCGCAGCTACCTCACCGCCCACCTCTGGCGCGCGGCCCCGATCCGCCCGCCCCGCACGCGCCGTTCCGCCCCGAAGGAGCAGACATGAACGCCATCATCCAGACCATCGAGACCCCCGACGGGGCGCTCACGATCCTCGCAGACGACCGCCAGCGCGTGCTGTCGTCGGGGTGGACCGACGACGTCGAGGCCATCCTCGGACGCCTGCACCCTGCACTGCTCCCGGACGACGTGGCCGAGGGCAGGATGGATGCCGCGGACGCCGCCCTCGCGTACTACGACGGCGACCTGACGGCCATCGACACGGTCGCCGTGCATCAGCGCGGCACGGCCATGCAGAACGCCGGCTGGGCAGCCCTGCGCATGATCGCACCGGGACGGCCGCTGACCTACACCGAGTTCGCCGTCCGGCTGGGCAGCCCGCGCGCCGTCCGTGCTGCGGCATCCATCTGCGCGAAGAACGCCCCGGCGCTGTTCGTGCCGTGCCACCGCGTGCTGCGCTCGGACGGCACGCTCGGCGGCTTCGCCTGGGGTCTGCCGGTCAAGCGCAGCCTGCTGGATCGCGAGGCGGCGCTGGCGGCCTGACCGCCGAGACCCCTCCTGGCCGCCGAAACCCCTCGTGAATCGTGTCGATCATGAGGGGTTTCGGCGCTGCTGAGGGGTATCGGCGGAATACTGGAAAGGGATTTCCCTCTTGCCTGTCCGCCTGTTCGAGGCATAGGCTGAGAGGCTGTCGCGCCGATCGGCCGACGAAGCCGAGCCCGAGGAGGACACCATGGCCACGACGACCGTCACGACCTTCATCACCACAGGCTCGCGCGCTGCTCGCCTGCGCGATTAGAGCACGCTGGGCGGCACCGCCGCCCCGTCGCATCGGATGCCCGGCATCCGCCCTTCACTTCGTCACCGGATCGCCACGCAACTGAGAGTCATGTCTGTCACCTTCTCCTCGTCGTCCCTGTCCACCTTCGCCGCGCTGTGGCGGCTGAAGCCGTTCGTCAAGCCCATCGCCTGGCGCCTCGTCGGCGGCGCGCTCAGTGCGCTGGCCGCCGCCGTGATCGCTCTGATGGTGCCGATCGTGCTCGAGCAGATCATCAGCGGCCCGATCGCGAGCGGCGACGTGCTGGCCATCGTCGGCGGCGCCGGTATCGTGCTGCTGCTCGGCCTCGGCGAGGCCGCCATGGTGTGGCTGCGGCGCTGGTTCGTGCTCACTCCCGCCACCGAGGTCGAGTTCGAGATGCGCGCCGGGCTGTACTCGCGGCTGCAGCACCTGCCCGTGGCATTCCACGACCGCTGGCAGTCCGGCCAGCTGCTGAGCCGCATGATGCAGGACATCAGCCTGATCCGCCGCTGGATCGCGTTCGGCCTGATCCTGCTGGTGGTCAACATCCTCACCATCGGCATCGGCGCCGTGCTGCTGTTCCGCTGGCACTGGATGCTGGGCGCCATCTTCATCCTCACCGGCATCCCGATGTGGATCCAGGGCTTCCTGTTCGAGAAGCGCTACGGCGTGCTGGCCCGGCGCAGCCAGGACCAGGCCGGCGACCTGGCCACCAGCGTCGAGGAGAGCGTGCACGGCATCCGCGTGCTGAAGGCGTTCGGCCGCGGCAAGCACGCCCTGCGCCGCTTCAGCTCGCAGGCCGAGACGCTGCGCCAGACCGAGCTCAGCAAGGCCAGGGCCGTCGGCGAGATCTGGTTCTGGCTCGACCTGATGCCGCAGATCGCGTTCGGCACCAGCCTGCTCACCGGCATCTGGCTCATCTCGATCGGCCAGATCACCGTGGCAGAGCTCTTCGCGTTCTTCGCGATGGCCACCGTGCTGCGCTGGCCCATCGAGTCGATCGGCTTCCTGTTCTCGTTCCTGCTTGACGCCCGCACCGCGACCGACCGCGTGTTCGACATCTACCGCGAGATCAACACCATCGCCGACCCGGAGAAGCCGGTGCACCTGGCCGAGCCGCGCGGCGAGCTGGCGTTCGAGGGTGCGCACTTCCGCTATCAGGATGCCGCGGCCTCCGAGCGCGACCTGCTGGACGGCATCGACCTGGTGCTCGAGCCCGGTGAGACCATGGCGCTGGTGGGTCTGACCGGCTCCGGCAAGACCACGCTGACCACGCTGCCCGCCCGCCTCTACGACGTCACCGGGGGACGGGTCACGCTGGACGGCGTCGACATCCGCGACCTCGAGCTCTCCGAGCTGCGCCGGCACATCGCGATGGCGTTCGAGGACGCCACCCTGTTCTCGGCATCCGTGCGCGAGAACGTGCTGCTGGGACGCGCCGACCTCGATCTGCACAGTCCCGAGGCCGATCGCGTGCTGCGCGAGGCGCTGGATGTCGCGCAGGCCGGCTTCGCCGACGACCTGCCCGAGGGGCTGGAGACCATCATCGGCGAGGAGGGGCTGAGCCTCTCCGGGGGGCAGCGGCAGCGCCTGGCGCTGGCGCGGGCCGTCGCCGCGGCCCCGAAGGTGCTGGTGCTGGACGATCCGCTCTCGGCGCTGGACGTCGACACCGAGGCCCTGGTCGAAGAGGCGCTGCGGCATGTGCTGGCCGAGACCACCGCGCTGATCGTGGCGCACCGTCCCTCGACGGTGGCGCTCGCGGACCGCGTGGCGCTGCTGGAGAAGGGCAGGATCACGGCCGTCGGCAAGCACTCCGACCTGCTGCGCACCAGTGCCCACTACCGGCACGTGATCTCGAGCCTGGAGGCCGAGCGCGCTGAGCATGCCGCGAGAACCGGGGCGATCCCGGTGATACCGGATGCCGAGCCCGAGGCATCCGACCAGGAGAAGGAGGTGCAGGCATGAGCGTGGTGGGAACCCAGAACGAGGACCGCTCCGACTACACCAAGGAGGAGAGCCGGTTCATCAGGCGCCGTTCGCTGCGCCTGCTCGGCTCGCTGATCAAGCCGCTGCACCTGCGCATCGGCATGGCGGCCCTGGTGCTCGTGGTCTCCACCGCACTGCAGGTGGCCGGCCCCATCCTGATCGGCATCGCGCTGGACGACGCGCTGCCCACGCTGCTGAAGACGGCGGACTGGATGCCCGCCATCCTGGTCACCGCCGTCTACCTGCTGGCCGGGATCATCGGATCCGTGCTGATCGGCCTGTACGTGGTGCTGGCGGCGCGCATCACCCAGGCGGTCCTGCTGGACCTGCGCAAGCGCATCTTCCTGCACACGCAGCGTCTGAGCCTGGAGTTCCACGAGTCGTACACCTCGGGACGCATCATCTCCCGGCAGACCAGCGACCTGGACTCCATCCGCGAGCTGCTGGACGGCGGGCTGAACAATCTCGTCTCCGGGGCGCTGTTCGGCATCTTCACCTTCATCGCGCTGGTCGTCGCCGACTGGCAGTCCGGCATCATCCTGCTGCTGGCGGGCTTCCCGCTGTGGCTGCTGATGCGCTGGTTCTACCGCCGCTCGCAGCTGCTGTACCGCGAGTCCCGCGTGATCAGCGCCAAGGTGATCGTGCAGTTCGTGGAGACGATGACCGGCATCCGCGCTGTGAAGTCGTTCCGCAAGGAGCCGCGCAACGACGTCTCCTTCCGCCAGGTGGCGGGCGACTACCGCGACATCAACCGTCGCTCGATGAACCTGTTCGGCACCTTCGACCCGGGACTGATGGGCGTCTCGGCCATCACGACCGCGCTGGTGGTGCTGTGGGGCGGCATCCGCGTGGCAGACGGCGCCCTGGGCGTCGGCGTGCTGCTGGCCACCGTGCTGTATGTGCGCAACTTCTTCGCGCCCATGCAGGACATCGCCGGGTTCCTGAACTCCTACCAGTCCGCCACGGCGGCGCTGGAGAAGGTGTCGGGAGTGCTGGAGGAGGTGCCGACGGTTCCCGACCCGGAGAAGCCGATCGACCTGTGGACCTCCCGCGGCGCCGTGCGCTTCGACGACGTGACCTTCGGGTACAACGGCGAGAAGACGATCCTGCCGAGCTTCGACCTGGACATCCCAGCCGGGCAGACCATCGCGCTGGTGGGCACGACCGGCGCCGGCAAGTCGACGCTGGCGAAGCTGGTGTCGCGGTTCTACGACCCGACCGTGGGCGCGGTCACGCTGGATGGTGTGGATCTGCGGATGCTGCATCCCAAGGACCTGCGCCGCGCCATCGTGATGGTGACGCAGGAGGCGTACCTGTTCAGCGGCACGGTCGCGGACAACATCGCACTGGGTAAGCCGGAGGCGACGCTCGAGGAGATCCGCGCGGCGGCGCGGGCCGTGGGCGCCGACGAGTTCATCCTGTCGCTGCCCGACGGCTACGACACCGACGTGAACAAGCGCGGCGGCCGCGTCTCGGCAGGCCAGCGTCAGCTGATCTCGTTCGCGCGGGCGTTCCTCGCCGACCCTGCGGTGCTGATCCTCGACGAGGCGACGGCCTCGCTGGACATCCCCTCGGAGCGACTCATCCAGGAGGCCCTGCAGACGCTGCTGGCCGATCGCACGGCCATCATCATCGCGCACCGCCTGTCGACGGTCGCCATCGCCGACCGCGTGCTGGTGATGGAGCACGGCCGCATCATCGAGGACGGCACGCCCGACGAGCTCATCGCGGGCACCGGCAAGTTCGCGCAGCTGCACGCCGCCTGGCAGGAGACCCTGGTCTGAACCCCACAACCCCGTCTCTTTGCGCCGAACGCGCCGATTCTGCGCCGGAATCCGACATTCGGCGCAAAGAGGCGGGCTGTTAGGTTGAGAGGGTGAACGGCAGGCGGCTGGGGTACGACGCGGCACGGCTCGAGCTGCGCCAGGCGCAGAAGGACGCGCGGGATGCCGCGGTCGCGGCCCGTGTGGCCCGTGCCGAGGCCGCGCGCGCGAACGCCCAGCGCGCCGCATCGCAGGCGGATGCCGCAGCCGTCACGGCCTCGCGCCGTGCGCTGCGAGAGGCGCAGCTGGCGTCGCGCGCGGCGGCCGCGCAGGTGCGCGCCGCGCGGGCACGGGTCACCGCCGAGCGGATGTCACTGGGCACCGGATCCGTACTGCCGCTGGACCGGCTGCGCACCCGCCACGAGAGCGTGCTGGCCCGCTGGATCGCCTACGAGACCGACCCCGGCCTGGCCCTGGCGTACCCCGCGATGAGCGACGCCCGTCAGCCCCACACGGCCGCGTTCCTCGTGATCGTCGAGCGCGCGCGGGAGCAGCGCCCACCCGAGGGCGGCCGCGTCACAGCATCCGACTACTCGCAGTACCGCCAGTCGGTCGACGACTTGGAGCACGCGTTCGACCTCGCCGAGCGCTCGGCGCGGGGTGAGCGAGTGCAGCAGGAGCTACCGGATGCCCTGTGGGAGGCCGCCCGCGGCTTCGCCGAGCGCTCCACCGACATGCTGAACCGCACGGCGGAGATGCTGGGCGAATGGACCTCGCGACGCCGGGAGCGCTGAGCTACGCGTCGACCGTGCGCGTGCGCATCAGCCGCTGATACCAGCGTCCGGAGTCCTTGACCGTGCGCTCCAGGGTGTCGAAGTCCACGCGCACGATCCCGAACCGCTTGGCGTAGCCGTAGCCCCACTCGAAGTTGTCCAGCAGCGACCACACGAAGTACCCGCGCAGGTCCACGCCGCGGGCCAGCGCCCGGTGCGCGGCCGTGAAGTGCCGGCGCAGGTAGTCGGTGCGCTCGGCATCCCGCACCGAACCGTCCGGCGCGACCTCGTCGTCGAACGCGGCGCCGTTCTCGGTGACCATCAGCGCCTGTCCGGGGAACTGCTCCGACAGTGAGACCAGCAGCTCCTCCAGCCCCTCCGGGGCGATGTTCCACCCCATGGCTGTGTGCGGGCCGGGCTGCTCCACGAACTCGACGCTCCGGTCGCTGCCGGGCCAGGCGGTTCCGCCTTCGGCGCCTTTGTGGCCGTCGTTGCGCTGCTGCGGCGAGACGCCGTCCCACAGTCGCACGGTGGCCGTGGAGTAGTAGTTCACGCCCAGCACGTCCAAGGGCTGGTGGATGGTCTCCAAGTCGCCGTCCTGCACGAAGCCCCAGTCCGTGACGGATGCCGTGTCCGCCAGCAGATCGGCGGGGTACTCCCCCCGCAGCATGGGGCCGGTGAACGCCCGGTTCGCCAGCGCGTCGATGCGGCGCACGGCCTCCGCGGCCCCGTCGCCCTGCCCGCGCAGCACGTGGAAGTTCAGCGTGACCGAGTAATCGGGATCGCCCGTGGACGTCGCGCGCAGCGCCTGCAGCGCGTGCCCGTGGGCGAGGTTGAGATGATGCACGGCGGACAGAGCGGATGTCGGCTCGTGCCGCCCCGGCGCGTGACCGCCCTGCCCGTAGCCGAGGTACGCCGAGCACCACGGCTCGTTGAGCGTGGTCCAGGTGTGCACGCGGTCGCCGAGGGCCGCACCCATGATCGCGGCGTACTCCGCGAAGGCGTCCACCGTCGCACGGGATGCCCAGCCGCCGGCATCCTCCAGGTACTGCGGCAGATCCCAGTGATACAGCGTCGCCACCGGGCGGATGTCGCGCTCGAGCAGCCCGTCGACCAGCCGGGAGTAGAAGTCCACGCCGGCACCATTCGCTCCGCCGCCCGGCACGGGGACGATGCGCGGCCAGGCGATCGAGAACCGGTAGGCCTCGAGGCCCAGCTCGGCCATCAGGCCGAGGTCCTGCTCCACGCGATGGAAGTGGTCGCAGGCCACGTCCCCGGTGTCGCCGTTCCACACCCGTCCCGGCGTGCGGCTGAACGTGTCCCAGATCGAGGGCGTGCGGCCCTGCTCGGCCGCGCCGCCCTCCACCTGGTAGGCGGCCGTCGCCGATCCGAAGATGAAGTCCTCGGGGAACACCAGTCCCGAGCCGCGGTAGTCGTCGATCGGAACGGTCATTCCGTCGTCTCCTCGAGGTTCACCGCGTAGTCGCGTGCGGTGCCGTCCGGGGCCGTGACGGTGACGGATGCCGTGCCGGTGCCGCCTGGGAAGACCCGCAGCCGCAGGCCGTCGTGGTAGTCGTAGTCGGGCCGGTCCGTGCGGGCGCCCCAGGGGATCACGGCGCCCGGGCGCGCGTACAGCGGCAGCGAGAGGAAGTCGTGCACCTCACTGCGCCAGCCGCCGCCGGTCACGGTCTCGCCGGTCAGCAGCGAGGTCCACTGCCCGGCGGGCAGGTAGAACTCCACCTCGCCCGACGCGCTGAGCACGGGAGCCACCAGCAGGTCGGGGCCCAGCATGTACTGCCGGTCCAGGTGCCCGGTGGCGGGATCTTCGGGGAACTCCAGCGCCATCGGCCGCATGAGCGGCACGCCGGTGCGCCCGGCGTCGAGTCCGTGCTGGTACAGGTACGGCATGAGTCGCATCTTCAGCTGCGTGAATCGGCGGGTGACCTCCACGGCCTCGTCGTCGAACGCCCACGGCACCCGGTACGAGTTCGAGCCGTGGAAGCGGGAGTGCGAGCCCAGCAGGCCGAACGCCGTCCAGCGCTTGAAGACCCCGGCGTCCGGAGTGCCCTCGAAGCCGCCGATGTCGTGGCTCCAGAACGCGAAGCCGCTCATCGCCAGCGACAGTCCGCCGCGCAGGGTCTCCGCCATCGACACGTAGGTCGAGGTGGAGTCGCCGCCCCAGTGCACGGGCATGCTCTGCCCACCCGCGGTCGCCGAGCGTGCGAACAGCACGGCGTCGCCCGCACCCCGGGCATCCACCAGCACCTCGTGCACGGCGCGGTTGTACAGCTGGGTGTAGAGATTGTGCATGCGCTCGGGATCGGCGCCGTCCGCCCACACCACGTCGGTGGGGATGCGCTCGCCGAAGTCCGTCTTGAAGCAGTCCACGCCCTGGTCCACGAGGCGGCGCAGGTGCGACTGGTACCAGGCGGTGGCGTCGGGGTTCGTGAAGTCGACCAGGCCCATGCCGGCCTGCCACAGGTCCCACTGCCACACCGCGCCGTCCGGACGGGTGACCAGATAGCCGGCGTCCGCGGCCTCGCGGAACAGCGGCGACCGCTGCGCGATGTACGGGTTGATCCACACGCTCACCCGCAGATCCTTCTCGTGCAGTCGCGCCAGCATGCCGTCGGGGTCGGGGAACACCCGCGGATCCCACTCGAAGTCGCACCAGTTGAACTCGCGCATCCAGAAGCAGTCGAAGTGGAACACCGACACCGGCAGCTCGCGGGCCGCCATCTCGTCGATGAACGAGTTGACGGTCTGCTCGTCGTAGTCGGTGGTGAAGCTCGTCGACAGCCACAGCCCGTACGACCAGGCCGGCACCACGGGCGGCCGTCCGGTGAGTGCGGTGTATCGTCCCAGCACCTCCTTGGGCGTGGGGCCGGCGATGACGAAGTACTCGAGCACCTCGCCGGATACCGAGAACTGCACGCGCTCCACGGCCTCGGAGCCCACCTCGTACGAGACATGCCCGGGGTCGTTGACCAGCACGCCGTAGCCGCGATTCGACAGATGGAACGGGATGCTCTTGTAGGCCTGCTCGCTGGAGGTGCCGCCGTCGGCGTTCCAGATCTCCACCGACTGGCCGTTCTTCACCAGCGGTCCGAAGCGCTCGCCGAGGCCGTAGACCAGCTCGCCCACGCCCAGGTCCAGCTGCTCGTGCACGAACGCGCGGGATGCGGGGACATCGCCACCCTGCCGGGCGTTGCCGACGATCCCGGAATCCACCTGCGCGTCCGCCGCCAGCCGCACGTACCCCTGCGCCTTGTGGCCGCTGCCGGTCACCCGTCGCCCGTCGATCTCGAACGACAGGTCCCAGGGCGCCCCGGGCGCGATGCGGGCGACCAGCCCGCCGGCATCCAGCATCCCGCCTTCGGCGGAGACGACGACGGATGCCGCTCCCGAGCCCGCACCGGGCAGGTCGAACCCGCCGTGCCACCGGCCGCCGACGTGGTGCGCGATGCGCACCCGGATGACTCCCTCGGCGGGGGAGGAGAGGGTGGTGGTCAGCACCGGGCGGTTCAGGGTGTCGCCGCGCTTGGCGATGACCGCCGTGGGCGCCGTGATGACCAGGCCGGGACCGTCGGGGGTGTCGGTGCGGTCGACGTCGTACGCCTCCTGCGCGTACAGCGCGCTCACCCCGGGCCGGAGCTGCCAGAAACCATCGGTGAACTTCATTACTTGACTGCTCCTGCCGTGATGCCGCGGGTGAGGGTGCGCTGGAAGATGAGGAAGAAGATGAGCGTCGGGATGATCCCCAGCAGTGCCGACGCGCTCGTCGTGGTCACGTCCATGAGCCGGTCGCCCTGCAGCACGCTGATCGCCACCGGCACGGTCTGGTTGGCGTTGGACGCCAGGAACGTCAGCGGGATGAGGAACTCGTTCCACGTCCAGATGAAGAAGAAGATCAGCAGCACCGACAGCGTCGGCCGGCTGATCGGGAACACCACCCACCACAGGATCTGCCAGCGGCCGGCGCCGTCGAGGGATGCCGCCTCCAGCACCTCCTTGGGGAACGTGCCGTACACGGAGGAGAGCAGATAGGTGCCGAACGCGGCCTGGATGACGGTGAACACGATGATCACCGACCAGATGTTGTCGTAGAGTCCGACGCTCTTGAACATGTAGTACAGCGGGTACAGCAGCGCCTCCTGCGGCAGCAGGTTGGCCATCAGGAACAGCAGCACGATCCAGGTGCGCCCTCGGACCCTGCCGATGCCGATCGCGAACGCGTTGAGCATGGAGATCAGCACCGCGAGCACCGAGACGACGCCGGAGATGAGGATCGAGTTCCACACCTTCTCCGGGAAGTTCACGCGCTCCCAGAACTTCGCGATGCCGGTGAAGTCCAGCTCGTGCGGGAGGGCCAGCGGGCCGGAGGTGGCATAGTCCACGGGTGACTTGAAGGAGTTCACCAGCACCAGGTAGAACGGCACCAGCACGAGGATGCCGCCGGCGACGACCAGTGCCAGCAGCAGCCAGTCGACGGGACGACGGCGGGTCATGCCGCCGCGCGGACGGGGAGTGCCGGTTCTGCCGGACTTGCCGGTGACGGTCGCGGTCGTGGCGCTCACAGTCCCGCCCTCTCCTTCTGCTCCACGGAGTTCTGCACTCGGATGAAGATGATCGAGACGATCACCACGACGATGGTCAGCACCGTCGCGATGGTGGCGCCGTAGCCGATGTTCCGCTTGGTGAAGAACTCCTGATAGGCGTAGTACGACGGCACGAGGGTGGCACCCGCGGGACCGCCGCGGGTGATGACGTACACCGGGCCGAACACCTTCAGCGCGGCGATGGTGCAGGTGAGCGTGACGACGAAGATCTCGGGGCGGATGATGCTCACGGTGATGGCCCGGAACCGCTGGATCCAGTTCGCGCCGTCCAGCTCCGCCGCCTCGTACAGCTCGGGGTCCACGCGCTGCAGGGCCGCCATGAAGATGACCACGGGATAGCCCAGCTGCACCCACACCATCACGACCATCAGCACGATCAGCGCCGACGGCATCCGTCCCAGCCAGTCGACATCCGGGATGCCGAACCAGCCCAGCATCTGGTTGAGAGCGCCGTCGCTGTCGGGGCGCACGATCCAGCCGATCACGATGCCGGCGACCACCACCGGGAGGATCTGCGGCAGGTAGTACGTGGCCCGCAGGAAGCTGCCGACCTTCCCGCCGAACTTCCGGCCGATGACGTCGAACAGCAGGGCGGCCACCAGCAGCCCCAGGATGGTCGGGACCACCACCATGGCGAGGATCATCCACACCGAGTTCGAGAACGACGTCCAGAACGCGTCGTCGGTGAACAGCTTCTGCCAGTTCTCCAGGCCGATGAACTCGGGGGCGCGCACGCCGCGCCACTTCTGGAAGGTGAGGTACACGTTCCAGCCGAGGGGGATCAGCACGATGATCAGCAGCAGCACGAAGCCGGGCAGCAGGTAGAGCCAGTAGCCGCCGGTGCCGCCCTTGCCCTGGGGGATCGCGGGCTGCTCGGGCGGAGTCGTCCGCCTGGTGCGCCTGGCACTGGTGCGGCTGGCGCTGGTGCGCGTGGTGTCACCGGTGCGCGTGGTGAGAGTCATGTCCATCACTCCTCGGTCGGGTCGGAGTCGGTCGGGTCGGGGCGATGCGCGGGCGTCGCCCCGACCCTCGGGGGATCAGCGGAAGTCCGCGGTGCCCTCGTCGTAGGCCTTGCCCAGGCCCTCATCGACAGCCTTGACGTCTTCGGAGCCCGTGACCAGGCCCTGCAGCTGCTGCACGATCACGTCGTAGAAGCCGGGTGCGGGCCAGTCCGGGTAGAAGGACAGGCCGTCCTTGTCGAGGATGCCGTTGAAGGTCTTGATGAGCTCGGAGCTCTTCACGTCGGTGACGTCGCTGGGGTTCGCCGCGACGGGCAGCCCGCCGTTGTTGCCGATGATCGCCTGGATCTCCGGGCGCATCGTGATGTCGATGAACTTGTACGCGAGGTCCTTGTTCTTGGCGTTCTCCGGCACGACCCAGAGGTTGCCGGAGGAGCCCAGCGACAGATCGGCGCCGGGGAAGGCGGTCATGGTCCAGTCGAAGCTCGTCGCTTCGGTGACGAACCGGCCGTACCACCACGAGCCGGAGACGAAGATGGGCGCCTTGCCGTTGATGAACGACACTCCGGCGTCCTCCGCCTTGATGGAGGAGACGTCCTTCGCGATGTAGCCCTTGTCCACGTACTCCTTCAGAGTCTTCGTCGCGGAGGTGATCTCGGGGCCCTGCCAGTCGACGGGCTTCTTGTAGAGCTGGTAGTCGTCGACGAAGGAGCGGTCGCCGTTCATGAGCGCCAGCTGGTACCAGAGCTGCCCGAGCGGGTACTCGGCACCGGCCTCGGCCAGCGGCGTGATGCCCTTGGCGACGAACGCGTCGAGCACGGTGACGAACTCGTCGTAGGTGGTGGGGATCTGCAGGCCTGCTGCGTCGAAGGCGTCCTTGTTGTAGTAGACGCCGACGAACTCGCCGTAGTTCGGCACGCCGTACCAGGTGTCTCCGCCCATGACGCCCTTGTCGTCGTACTTGGCGGTGGTCTGCAGCGACGGGGCGAGCTTCTTGTCCCAGCCGTACTTCTTCACGGCATCCGAGATGTCGGTGATCAGGCCGGTGGAGGCCAGGAAGCCCGCGGTCGCGTTGCCCTTGTTGAACTCCATCAGGTCGGGCGCGGCGTCGGTGTCCAGCACCTGGCTGGCCGTCTTCTGGATCTGCTCGAAGGACTTCTCCTCGAAGGTGACCTTGGCGCCGGTCTCCTTCTCGAAGACCTTGATGGCCTCGTTCCAGGCCTTGCCCATGGCGCTGTCGGCGCCCTCGTAGTGCCAGAGCTTCAGCGTCTGCCCGTCACCTCCTCCTCCAGAGCCTCCGGCGGGGGAGCAGCCGACCATGGCCAGTCCTGCGGTGAGGGCCGCGATCGCGGCCAGTATCTTCGTCCTGCGTGTGGTGCGTGCCATCGTCGGCACTCCTTCTGTGTCAGGGCCCGTCGGGCGGGCGCTTCATCGGGATGCTCTTCAGTTGTCGGGTTCGTGAATCGTCGAAGCGTTTCGACAGTGCACGCGATTCGGGTGCTGCGGAAGGTGGATCAGTCCGTGCGGGTGCGGACCGATCCGGTGGAGCGGTACTCGGGTGGGATGAGGTGGATCTCGGGAGCGACGTTCTTCTCCTCGAGGTGCCGCAGCGCGATCTCGACGGCGAGATCGCAGGAGCGGCTGGGCACGAGTGGGATCGTGTCCACGGCCACGCTGAGCGCGGTGGTGTCGAACGCTGTCGCGGCGGAGATCACCGACACGTCGCGCCCGATGGTCAGGCCGTGGTCGGAGAGCGCGGACAGCAGCGCCTCGTGCGCATCGCCGACTGCGTGCACGATGAAGGCGCGGTCTCCGCGGGCGAGGGCGATCTCGACGGCGGTGCGCACGGCGGCGGCATCCGTCGACACCTCGCCGGAGCAGACCGTCTCGAGGGCGATCGCGAGCTCCGCAGCACGAGAGACGACGCCGCGGCGCAGTCGACGGGGGAAGTTCGAGGTGCGGTACGACACGGCCGGCTGGCCGATGAGCGTGATCGCGGTGTGTCCGGCATCGGCGAGCCGGTCGACGGCCAGTCGCCCCGCGGCCTCGAAGTCCAGGTCCACGCAGGTGAGCCCGTCCGCGACGTCGGGAATGCCGATGAACACCGTGGGCGTGCGGATGGAGCGCGCGATGTCGGCGCGCGCATCGTCCGGACCCACGTCCAGCACGAGGATGGCGTCGACCAATCGGCTGGAGGCCACGCGGCTCATCCCGTCCGAGGCCTGCTCGTCGGTCAGCAGCAGAATGTCGTAGTCGTGCTTGCGCGCGGCGATGGATGCCGCCAGCACGAACGCCATGTGCGTCGGCGCGTGCGTGTCGGCGCGCAGCGGCTCGGTGAGGGCGAAGATGTGCGTGCGCCTGCCCGCCAGCATCCGTGCCCCGGCATCCGGCGTGTACCCCAGGGTCGATGCGGCATCCTCGATGCGGCGACGGGTCTTCTCCGACACCGGCCGCTTGCCGCTGAGCGCGTACGAGACCGTGCTGATGGAGACGCCGGCGGCCTCGGCCACCTGGTGGATCGTCGTCATCAGTGCTCCATCGTCGCTGTGCGGAACGCTTCTGTCGAAGCGTTTCGACTGTCTCTGCCAGCGATGATAGGCCGATCCGGGTCGCCCGCGCAAGGGGTTTGTCGTTTTATCCAACAAAAGAGCGGATGCCGGGGGAGAGCACTCTCATGGGAGAGAGCGACGGGGTCTCGGCGGGGGAGGAGATCCGAGGCCCCGCCGCCGGTTCAGTCCGTGACGCGGATCTGCGCGATGACCTCGGAGTACTCGGTCTCGCCGACGGGCTCGAAGCCCACGCGGCGGAAGAACGCCTCGGGGCCGCCGTCGCCGGCCTCGTAGATCACGTTCACGTGGTCGACGCCCCGCGCGCGGGCCTCGTCGATCAGGGCCTTGACGGCGAACCGTCCGATGCCGCGACCCTGGTCGTCGGCATCGACGTTGATCCGCCACAGCACGCTGCGGAAGTGCTCGTCCGGTGCGTCCGCATCGAAGCTCGCGCTCACGAAGCCCACGACCTGCTCGCCGTCCAGCACGACCCGCTGCCATGACGTCTGCGGGTTCACCACTGTCGCCGCGATGCCGTACGACACCGGAGCGAGGAACTGCTCCTGTCCCGGTTTCAGTGACAGCTTGTTGACGGCGACGATCGTCGCCGCGGAGAGTTCGACCACACGCAGTTCCGACATGAGACCCAGGCTATCCCCTCGCGGAGCATCTGTGGCCGAATCGACGTCATGCTGTACGTCATCGTCCGGAAATCCCCGAGGAGTGCAGGAATCCAGACTCGGGTATCTTGGTATCGAGATAAAATCTGCCCTCGCGAACGGAGATCCGGTGACCGACGACGCCATCATCTACACCTACACGGACGAGGCGCCGGCTCTGGCCACGGCGTCGTTCCTGCCCATCATCAAGGCTTACACCGGTCAGGCCGGCATCGAGGTGGAGACGCGCGACATCTCGCTGGCGGGCCGCATCCTCGCGGCCTTCCCCCAGAAGCTCACCCCCGAGCAGCAGGTGGGCGACGCGCTCGCCGAGCTCGGCGGACTGGCCACGCTGCCGCAGGCCAACATCATCAAGCTGCCGAACATCTCGGCATCCATCCCGCAGCTGAAAGCCGCCATCGCCGAGCTGCAGGGCAAGGGCTTCGACATCCCGGACTACCCCGACGACCCCGCTTCTCTGGAGGAGAAGGACGTGCGCGCCCGCTACGACCGCATCAAGGGCTCGGCGGTGAACCCCGTGCTGCGCGAGGGCAACAGCGACCGGCGTGCGCCGCTGGCCGTGAAGAACTACGCCAAGAAGCACCCGCACCGCAACAAGCCGTTCGCTGAGGGCTCCAAGACCCGCGTGGCGACCATGGGCCACGACGACTTCAAGCACAACGAGCGCTCCTGGGTCGCCGCCCACGACGACGTGCTGAGCTTCCGCCACACCGCGACCGACGGCACCATGACCGTGCTGAAGGAGGGCCTGAAGGTGCTGCCGCGCGAGATCATCGACGCGACGTTCCTCTCGGCTGCGGCGCTGGACGCGTTCCTGGCCGACACTCTCGAGCAGGCCAAGGCCGACGACGTGCTGTACTCCGTGCATCTGAAGGCCACGATGATGAAGGTCAGTGACCCGATCATCTTCGGCCACGTGGTCAAGGCGTTCTTCAAGGACGTGTTCGCGCAGTACGGCGACCAGCTCGCAGCGGCGGGCCTGTCCGCCAACAACGGTCTCGGCTCGATCCTGGCAGGCCTTTCGGGCATCGCCGACGGCGAGCAGATCGCGGCCGCGTTCGACCGCGCTCTGGCCTCCGGTCCCCGCCTGTCATACGTGAACTCCGACAAGGGGATCACCAACCTGCACGTGCCCAGCGACGTGATCGTCGACGCCTCGATGCCGGCCCTGGTCCGCAACGGCGGCAAGCTCTGGGGCAAGGACGGCGGCGAGGCCGACACCATCGCGGTGATCCCGGACTCGTCCTACGCGGGCGTCTATCAGGCCGTCGTCGAGGACGTCATCGCCAATGGTCCGTTGGACCCCGCCACCATCGGCACCGTGCCGAACGTGGGCCTGATGGCGCAGGCGGCCGAGGAGTACGGCAGCCACGACAAGACCTTCGAGATCCCCTCGGCCGGCGTCGTCGACGTGCTCGACGGCGACGGCACCGTGCTGATCTCGCACGAGGTCGGGGCGGGCGACATCTGGCGCGCCACGCAGACCAAGCACATCCCCGTGATGGACTGGGTCAAGCTGGCCGTCACCCGCGCGCGCGCCACCGGCGCCCCCGCCGTGTTCTGGCTGGACGCGAACCGCGCGCACGACGCGCAGATCATCGCCAAGGTGCACCAGGGTCTGGCCACGCTCGACACCAAGGGCCTGACCATCACGATCCTCGCGCCCGAGGAGGCCACGCGCTACAGCCTGGCGCGCCTGCGCAAGGGCGAGGACACCATCTCCGTCACCGGCAACGTGCTGCGCGACTATCTCACCGACCTGTTCCCGATCCTCGAGGTCGGCACCTCCGCGAAGATGCTCTCGATCGTGCCGCTGCTGGCGGGCGGCGGACTGTTCGAGACCGGTGCGGGCGGGTCGGCTCCGAAGCACGTGCAGCAGCTGGTCGCCGAGGACTACCTGCGCTGGGACTCGCTGGGCGAGTTCTTCGCGCTGGCGGCCTCGCTCGAGCACTTCGCCGACCGCACCGGCAACGAGAAGGCCCGCGTGCTGGCCGAGACGCTGGATGCCGCCACCGGCACCTTCCTCGAGGAGGACCGCTCGCCGGGCCGCGCCCTGGGCACGATCGACAACCGCGGCAGCCACTTCTACCTGGGTCTGTACTGGGCGCAGGAGCTGGCGAAGCAGACGAAGGATGCCGAGCTGGCAGCCGCGTTCGCCCCGGTCGCTGAGAAGCTCGCCGCCGAGGAGAAGACCATCGTCGCCGAGCTCACCGCCGTTCAGGGCGAGCCGGTCGACATCGGCGGCTACTACCGTCCCGACACGGCCAAGGTCGCGACCGTCATGCGTCCGTCGGCGACGCTGAACGCCGTCATCGACGCCCTGGCCTGACACGCAGACGAAGAGCGGGCGGATGCTGCACAGCATCCGCCCGCTCTGTCATCCCCGCTCTTCGTCCAGGCGTCCGGCGTGTTCGCCGAGACCCCTCCTGAATGCCGAAACCCCTCCTGATTCGCGTGAATCACGAGGGGTTTCGGCGCTGATGAGGGGTCTCGGCAATCGGGGAGGGGGGGACGCCGGGGGCGCCGGACGGGCAGGGCCGCAGGTATTCGCCTGGATCAGGCGTGAACCCAGACCTCGAGTCCGACCGGCGTCATGTCATAGACCTGCTTGGCGACGCTCGGCGGCATGTTCACGCAGCCGTGGCTCATGCGGTGTCCGAAGTTGTTGTGCCAGTAGGCGCCGTGGAAGGCGATGTCCTTGGCAAACCAGGTGTTCCAGGGGACGTCCTTGGTGCAGTACGACGCGCCCTCGAAGCAGCCCATGTCCTGCTTCGCCGTGTGCGCGAACACCTTGAAGCGCCCGAGCGGAGTGGGGGTTCCGGCCAGCCCGGACGAGATCTTCCAGGTCCGGACCAGCTTCTCGTTCTCGTAGAGGTACGTCTTCTGCTCGCTGATGTCGACCTCGAGGCGCCGGAAGACGGTGGTCGTCTCGAACGGCGTGGAGTTGACGGGCAGCGCGAACGACGCCTTGCCATCGCCGAGCTGGGTCGCGAAGGCGGATGCGATCCCCGCGGTGTCGCCGAGCGACCGACCGTCCAGGCCGGCCGTCACCTCGCTGAGCACCTTGCCCTTCGAATCGATGACGTTCACGGCGTTCACGGCAGGGCGGTCGACCAGACCCGGGAGCGTGGCGACGACGGTCTGGATCGCGGACTGGTCGGCGGTGATCTTCAGCTCGCCGTCGACGTCGGTGACCTTCAGCCAGCTCGCGGCCACGGCGGGAGCCACTGGCACGGTGCGCTCCTCGCCGACGTAGAAGCCGATGCTCGCCAGCATCCCGTTGAGCTTCTCGGTGGCGGCAGCGGCCTTGGCGTCGGTGATGGCAGGCTCGACGGGCTTCGCGTCGCCGGAGAAGGTGAGCGTGGTCGCGCCCTTCTCGGTCGCACGGGTGAAGGCCTTCTCGAGCTCCGCCACGGGAATGCCGCTGCCGTCTGTCGCGGGAGTGCTCTTGTAGGCGGCGGAGGACGCATCGAAGGAGACGCCGGCATCGACGGGGTCGGTGTAGCTGTCGGGGACCGCAGCGCGCAGCGCGTTCTCGGCGGTCTTGGGGTCCAGGGTGACCTTCGCGTCGATCGAGGAGCCCATCCACTGACCGAGATTCCACATCGGACGGTCGGCGAAGGCCTTCTCGGCCAGCGCCTTGGCATCGACGCTCGCGCCGAGATCGGTGCCGCTGAGCTGAGCACCGGCACCGGCGCCGCTCAGGGTGACCTCGGTGGTGGCGATCCGGGTGCTGATGGCGTCGGCGGCCATGCCGGGGGTCATGCCCCCCACAGCCACGCCGGCGATGGTGGTTCCCGGGGCGATGAGGATGAGCGAGGCCGCAGCGGCGGCGAGCAAGACGGCGCCTGCGCCGAGGCCGATCCACAGACCGAGTCGGCGCTTCTTCGGTGCGGGGTCGGTGAGGGCCCACTCCACGGGACGGTCGTCGCCCGGCGGCAGAACCTCGGTCGGTTCGCTCGCGGCGATGGCTCCTGTATCGGGCCCGGAGATCAGGTCGGTCACGGACTCACCCCCCAAGGACACAGCGTGAACAACACTTTCATGGTACGGGACGGGAGGAAGCAGTGGAGGCGCAGTCCGCCCGGATGCTGGACACGGGTAGTAACATTTCGATAACCTGCGCGCTCGCCCGTGTGACGAGCTTGCGGCGGTCGTGGTTCGTAAGGTGTACTAACAAATATGGAATCGTCACGTCCTGATCGACCGGCTGCCGGGGATCCCTCGGGATTCGGTCCGGGGCGTCGACTGCGCTCCCTTGCCAAGGTCCTCCCCGAGCAGGCGCGGGCGCACAATCGGGCACTGGTGCTGCAGACGCTGTACCACCGCGGTGCCATGAGCCGCGCCGACCTCGCGCGGGAGACGGGACTCACCAGGGTCACGATCTCCGACCTCGTCGCGGAGTCGATCGCCGATGGCGTGATCCACGAGCTCGGGGTGCGCGACCTGGCAGGCCCCGGCAAGCCGCCGATCGTCATCGACATCGATCGCGAGGGGCACCAGATCATCGGCATCGACCTGTCCGGCGCGTCCCGATTCGAGGGCTCCGTCCTGGATCTCGGCGGTCGGGTGCTGATCTCGCGGTCGGTTCCGCGCCCGGATGCCGCGGACGCCGAGCAGGCGTACGCCGCCGCCCTCGGGCTGATCAGGTCCCTGCTCGCAGAGGTCGACCGCCCGCTGCTGGGCATCGGCGTCGGATCGCCCGGCGTGGTGCGCTCCGACGGCGTCATCCTCAGCGCACCCAACCTCGGCTGGCAGCACTTTCCGCTGGAGGCCAGGCTCGGCGCCGACCTCGGACAGTCGGTGCTGGTCAGCAACGACGCCAACGCCGCCATCCTCGCCGAATACACCTTCGGCGAGGCGGATGCCGATGTCATGCTCGTCCGCATCGGTCGCGGCGTGGGCGCCGGGCTCATCGCCGGCGGTCACCCGCTGATCGGCGCACGCTTTGCGGCGGGTGAGATCGGTCACGTCGTGGTGGGGACCGACGGCGGCCCGCACTGCGCCTGCGGGCGGGACGGGTGCCTGGAGGCCTGGGTGAACGTGCCGCGGCTCGTCGCCGAGACCGCCGCGGCGGACGACCCCGCCGCCGTGCTGGCCGACGCGGGCACGCGCCTGGGCATCGCCATCGCTCCGATCGTGGCGGCACTGGACCTCTCCGAGATCGTGATCTCCGGTCCCGCCGCGCAGTTCGGCGGCGAGTTCCTCGTGGCCGCGACACGCGCGCTGCACGAGCGGACCCTGGAAGGCGTGTTCGAGGACGTGCCCGTCCGCCTCAGCAATCAGGGTGACATCGTCGTGCGCGGCGCCGCCGTGATGGTGCTCGCGGCAGAGCTGGGCGTGTCGTGACGGCGGCTGCCGTCCGCATCGGCCTGGACATCGGCGGGACCAAGATCGCGGGCATCGCGCTGGATGCCGGCGGGGAGCCGATCGCCGATGTGCGGCTTCCCACCGGCTGGGGAGGGGATGCCGTGATCGCCGGCATCCTCGACGCCGTCTCCCGGCTGCGCCCGCGGCTCCCGCAGCGCGCGGTCCGGTCGATCGGCGTGGGCATTCCCGGCGTGATCGACGCCGCCCGGGGGCGCGTGCTGCATGCGGTCAACCTCGGCGTCGAGTCGTTAGAGATCTCACGGGTCGTGCAGGACGCCACCGGCATCCGCTGCTTCGTGGAGAACGACGTCAAGGCGGCGGCGCTCGGCGCGGCGGCCTCGAGGCCCCGCACGGCGCCGATGGCGTATCTGAACCTCGGCACGGGGGTGGCCGCGGGGATCGTCGTCGACGGCCGTATCTGGCGCGGCGCTCGCGGCGGCGCCGGCGAGGTCGGGCACATCGCCGTCGATCCGCAGGGCCGCATCTGCGGATGCGGTCAGCGCGGCTGCATCGAGACCCTGTGCGGCGGCGGTGCGCTGGCCCGTGCCTGGGGCCGCGACGGCGAGCACCCTGTGAAGGACATCCTGGACGCCGCGGACGAGGGCGATGCCAGGGCATCCGCTCTGCGTCGGGATCTGTTCCGCGGCGCTGCCGCCGCGGTGCGGGTGCTGGTGCTGACCGCCGACGTGGAGACCGTCGTCATCGGCGGAGGACTGGTGGCGCTCGCCGACCGGCTGGCGCCCGGCATCCGCCAGGAGCTGGTGGACGAGTCGGCCTCGTCGCCCTTCCTGCGCTCGCTGCGGCTGGATGAGAGAATCGAGATGCTTCCGGCGGGTTCGCCGGTTGCGGCCATCGGAGCCGCTCTGCTGGGCTCTGCATCGGCAGAGTCCGTTCTGGACAAGGAGACAAGCGTTCATGGCTGAAGTCGTCATCACCTCGGGCAAGCAGGAGGCCGGCGCGCTGGTCGCCGACGAGATCGTGCGCCTCATCGACACGGTCGCGGAACCGGTGCTGGGACTGGCCACCGGCTCGACTCCGCTGCCGGTGTACGAGGCGCTGCGCGAGCGCCTCGCGGGCCACGACGTCTCGCACGTGCGCGGCTTCGCGCTCGACGAGTACGTGGGCATCGACCCCGCGCATCCCGAGAGCTACCGCTCGGTGATCACCCGCGAGGTCGTCGAGCCCCTCGGGCTGAACCCCGAGCTCATCCGCACGCCCAACGGCGCCATCGAGACCATCGAGCACGCCGGCGACGACTACGACGCCGCGATCCTGGCCGCCGGCGGCGTGGACCTGCAGATCCTCGGCATCGGCACCGACGGGCACATCGGCTTCAACGAGCCCGGCTCGTCGTTCGCCTCGACCACGCGCATCAAGACGCTCACCGAGCAGACGCGACAGGACAACGCCCGCTTCTTCGACTCCATCCACGACGTGCCGCAGCACTGCATCACGCAGGGACTGGGCACGATCCTGCGCGCGCGGCACCTGGTGATGCTGGCGTTCGGCGAGGGCAAGGCCGCGGCCGTCGCGGCGGCGCTCGAGGGGCCCGTCAGCGCGATGATCCCCGGCTCGGCGGTGCAGCTGCATCCGCACGTCACCGTCGTGCTGGACGAGGCGGCCGCGTCGCAGCTGAAGCTTGCCGACTACTACCGCTACACCTACGCCAACAAGCCGGCCTGGCAGGGCCTCTGAGCCCCACCTCTGGGATCAGCCCCAGGCGAAGGCCAGCAGGTGCTCCTCGCTGAGCGGCGCGAGCGGCACGCTGGTGCGATCGCCCGGTTCCAGCCAGCGCAGTTCGGCGAGTTCGGCGTGTACCGAGACGTCCTCGCGCTCGGCGCGCAGCGCGAACGCGTCGGCCACCACGCGGTGACCGGGTTCGTTGGCCGCTGCCGAGATGAAGGTTCCCAGCGGCCGCAGATCGGCCTCGGCGACCTTCAGCGACAGTTCCTCGTCGAGCTCGCGGATGAGGGTCTGCACCGGGGTCTCGCCGGCCTCGGGCTTGCCGCCTGGTTGCATGAAGCGCGTCGTGCCCTGCTTGCGGACCACGAGCACGCGGCCGGCGTGATCGACGATCACGGCGGCGCTGACGCGGATGTCAGGCATCGGAGAAGACCTTTCCCGGGTTGAGGATGCCGAGCGGATCGAACACCCGCACGATCTGGCGCTGCAGCTCCCATTGATCCTCGCCGAGCTCCTCGGCCAGCCAGCGGCTCTTCAGCATCCCGATGCCGTGCTCGCCGGTGAGCGTCCCACCCAGGCGCAGCGCGGCGCGGAAGAGCTCGCCGGCGGCATCCCAGATGCGCGGCGGCACCTCGTCGCCGTCGAAGATGAAGTTCGGATGCAGGTTGCCGTCGCCGGCGTGGGCGACGGTCGGGATGCTGATGCCGTAGGCCTGTTCGATGCGCGCGATCTCGTCGAACATCGCGGGCATCGCGCTTCGCGGTACGGAAACGTCCTCGATGAGGGTGGTGCCCAGCGCCGCCATGGCCGGGTGCATGGACCTGCGGATGCCGAGCAGCCGCTCGCCCTCAGCAGGGTCGGACGTCATGTCCGCGACGCCGCCGGATGCCCGCAGCACGGCCACGATCCGGGCGGCGTCATCGAGAGCGGCCGGGCCGTCGGTCTGGATCGTCAGCTGCGCGGTGCCGGGCGCCGGGGCGGGGAGGCTCAGCAGGTCGTGCACGGCGGCCAGCGATCGGGCGTCCATGAGCTCCATGACGGCGGGCTGCAGGCCCGCGGCCGTGACCGCAGCGGAGGCCGCCGCGGCATCGCGCACGGAGCCGAACGATGCGGTGATCGCGCACACCGGGCCCGCGACGAGCCTGCGCAGCTTGAGGGTGGCGCCGACGACCACGCCGAGCCGGCCCTCGGATCCGATCACCAGCGAGGTGAGATCCAGCCCGGTCACGCCCTTGACGCTGCGATGGCCGAGATGCATGAGTCGTCCGTCGGCGAGCACCAGGTCGAGGCCGAGCACGGCATCCCGCACGACACCGTACTTCGCGCACAGCAGACCGCCCGCCCCGGTGGCGATGTTGCCGCCGATGGTGGAGATCTCGCGGCTGGCCGGGTCGGGCGCCCACCAGACGCCCTGCTCGGCCAGTCGTGCATTCAGAGTCGCGTTGAGGATGCCGGGTTCGACGACGGCCAGCAGATCATCCGGACGCACCTCGAGGATGCGGTCCATCGCGGTCAGGGACAGCACGATCTGACCGGGGCCTGCGTTCGCTGCCCCCGCCAGCCCGGTCCCGGCGCCGCGCACGATGACGGGGGTGCGCGTCGCGGAGGCGATGCGCATGGTGCTCTGCACGTCGTCGACGGTGCGGGCGTGGACGACGGCCAGGGGACGACCGGGGGAGCGGTGTCCGCTGCGGTCGGCCCGCGCCTGCTCGAGCGCCTCGGCGGAGGTGTCGACGATGTCGCCGAGTTCGCTCCGCAGCCGCTCGAGGACGCTCATGCCAGCGCTCGACGCCCCGCGATCACGCCCACCGCGACGGCCACGACGGCGAAGGCCAGTCCGATCCACGCCTGACCGACCGACCACCACGCCAGCGTCACGGCCGCGTAGATGAGCAGCTCGACCAGCGCCCGAAGGAACGGATGCAGGTGCAGCACCGCGCGCGGCGAGACGAACAGCGCCCACACCAGCAGGGTGACGACGGGGGCGGCGATGCCGACGACGATGTTCCATGGCATGGCCCACGACCCGAAGCCCCAGAGCGCCAGCGAGACCAGCGCCACCAGCAGCACGATCACCCGGATCACATCGAGGGCGGTCAGGGCGGGGCGGTTCACACCGGTGTCGGCGACGGAATCCTGCGGCATGCCCCCAGTCTATTCGGCGGGTGCGGGCCGGGGATTCAGGCGGCGGGGGAGGTGGCCGCGACTGGCTCGGTGGACGCCGTGATGGGTGCGGGGTCGGTGGGCGCCGTGGTGTCGGATGTGACGGTGGTGTCGGCAGGTGCCGTGGTCGTCGTCGGGTCGACGGTCTCTGCCGGGGCAGGTGCGCTGATCGGCTCGGTGGTCGTGGCGGTGGTCGTCGGCGAGGCGGAGGGATCGCCTGTCGGCGCGCTCGCCTCGGTCGTCGTCGAGGTCGGCGCCGTTTCGGTGGTCGATGCTGCGTCCGTCGGCGTGGTGGCGTCCGTCGTTGCGGTGGCATCCGCCGGCGTGGTGTCCGTGGGCGTGGTGGTGTCCGTCGCAGGTGCAGCGGAGCCGGGAGTCGAACCGCCGGAACCGCCGAGCAGGGTGGGCACGATCCAGTACCGCGTGCTGCTGCCGGGGACCCCGTCCACGAGGTAGGTGAGCGTGAGATCGGCGCCGATCAGCATCTGGGTGAGGGACGGGCGCAGATCGATCACACCGCCGCCGGTCCCATCGAGCGCGATCTCGTCGCCGCCGCCGGGGGCATCGTCCATCCACGCGCGCACGGTGGCCCCCGGCTCGCCCTGGATCGGCACACTGTAGTGCGTTGTGAGCGAGGCGTCGATCGACACCGTGAACGTGGACGCCGTGATCGGCGCCATCGTGCCGGGGTCGGTGGTTCCGGGGTCGGTGGTTCCGGGGTCGGTGGTTCCGGGGTCGGTGGTTCCGGGGTCGGTGGTTCCGGGGTCGGTGGTTCCGGGGTCGGTGGTTCCGGGGTCGGTGGTTCCCGGGTCGGTGGTTCCGGGGTCGGTGGTTCCGGGCTCGATGCTCGGCTCGGTCGTCTCAGCCGGAGTCGGCTCGGCGGTGGGTTCAGGCGCAGGTGGGGCGGGTTCGTCGGCGACCGTGACGGGTGCAGGCGCCGGGGGCGCCTGCACGTCGGCATCCGGATCCGTCTTCGGCTCGGGTGCCGGCGTCGGCTGCTCGGGCAGGTCGATCACCAGAGGATCACCGGTCGACAGGCCGGGCGCGGGAGCGACGTCGGCGGAGGCGACGGACGAGGAGTCCGACTCCGACGCATTGGGCTGGGAGGTGGCGGGTGCGCCGCCCAGCACACCGGGCAGAACCGCGGCTGCCGCCACGACGCCGGCGATCACCAGCGCGGCGGATCCGGCGCCGACCAGCGCTCCGATCCCGGAGACGACGCCCGCGCTGGAACCCGCCGAACCTCCTGCTGCGGCCGAGGACGACGCCCCTGTGGTGCCCGTCGCGGCAGCGACGCCCGCCGAGCCGGTGGCACTCGCGACGACCACGCCCTCGACCACACTCGAAGGCATGGCGGCCAGAGCGGCGACGGGGGCCTCGCCGAGCTGCAGTGAGGCGAGGTACGCCGAGGCGCCGGTGACGCCCAGCACGAGCGGGAGCAGCACGAGCGTCAGCCGGCTCGAGACGTCCTTCGCCTCCGCGGCGACGATCATGCAGCGCGCGCATCCCTCGAGATGATCGTCGACGCGCTGATGTGCACGCGTGGTGAGGTTGCCGCGGGCGTACGCACCCAGACGCTCGATGGTCCACTGGCACTCGGAGCCCTCGCCGACGCTGTGCAGGTGCGCCTGGATCCACGCCTCCCGCAGTCCCTCACGGGCGCGGAACGACAGCTGCGAGACGGCTCCGGCGCTCATGCCCAGCAGCGTGCCGATCGCAGCCGGCTTCATCTGCTCGATCTCGGAGTACCAGAGCACCTCCTGCCAGCGCGACGGCAGTGAGCGGAACGCCTTCGCGGTCAGACCGCGGTCGAGCTCCTCGCTCGCGGCAGCGTCTGTGCTGGCCGGATCGACCACGGTCTCCAGCTCGTCGATGGTGGTCTCGCGGCGACGGCGCCCCCAGGCCGCGGCGGTGTTGCGGATGCTGGTGAACAGATAGGCGCGGAATGAGCCGTTGGGACCTCCGCCCGTGAGGATGGCCTGATAGATGCGGGAGTACGCCTCCTGCACGAGATCGTCGGCGTCGATCGAGGAGGTGATCGAGCGCGCGACGGTCATGCCGGAGCGGTAGTGGCGCCGCCAGAGTTCGCCGAACGCGTCGACGTCGCCGGACCGCGTGCGCAGCACGAGGTCGGCGTCAGCCGCCGCTGACTCCCCGGAGTTCTTCTCTTTCACGACTTCCCTGATTCGGTTCCTGTCGTCGGCGCTCGCGCAGTGCGGGAACGCTCTCACAGCAAGAGACGCGTGAAAGCTCGAATCATCACGCGTCCCGACCATTCTCACCCGAAAGGTTCAAGGAAGCCACCCCTGTGGAGAACTCGGGGAGCGCTCCCAGGAACCCGCTCGAGAAAATCTTCAGAACTCGCGTAATGAATCGCCTTCGGCGTCGTCTCATCCTGTGGAGCATCCCTGACGCCCCACCGGGGGGCTGGTGCGTCAGGGGCCGATGCCGGGGTATCGCATCGGATGTGACCGGCTCGGGAACCTCGGGGGAGGAGCTCCCGAGCCGGTCCGCTCGTATGGGGACAAGACCGCTGTGCTGGGGAGCACAGCACTGGGGACGCGGGGCCGCCGGGCTGGGGAGAACGGCGGCCTCCCGCAATCCACCACCGCGCTGGACTCAGCGCGTCGGCGCGGCGCCCGTCCAGACCGCGTGCACGGTCAGATCAGCATCCAGCAGCACGGCATCCGCGACATGGTCGGGCTGCAGCCGCCCGAGCGAACCGGCGAATCCGATGGCTCCCGCGGGAGTCCCCGTCAGTGCGCGAACTGCCTCGCCGAGCGGCACACCGGCGTCGACGGCTCGTCGCAGCGCGATGTCCTGGGTGAGTGTGGAGCCGGCGATGGAACCGGTGTCGTCGGCACGAGCCATTCCGTCCGTGACCGTGACCTTCACCGCGCCGAGGTCGTAGTGCCCGTCTGCGCTGCCGGCAGCCGCCATGGCATCCGTGATCAGCGCGACGCGACCCGGCGCGATGTCGAACAGCAGGCGGATCACGTGCGGGTGCAGGTGGAAGTTGTCGGCGATGCCCTCCAGCACCACCCCGCGATCCGCCGCGGCCGTCAGAATCGGACCCGGAGCGCGGTGGTGGATGCCGTTCATGGCGTTGAAGGCGTGCGTGAGGATCGAGGCGCCGGCGTCGAAGGCGGCGGCCGCGATGGCGGCATCCGCATTCGTGTGTCCGACCGCGACTGCGGTGCCTGCGGCGACGACCTGACGCACCGCGTCGAGCCCGCCCGGGAGCTCGGGGGCGATGGTCACCTGGCGGATCGTGCCGCGGCCGGCCTCCAGCAGGCGCGTCACATCGGCGGCCTCCGGGTGCCGCAGCAGCGACGGCTCGTGAGCTCCGTGATGGCCCGGATCCAGGAACGGACCCTCCAAGTGGCTGCCCAGGATGCCGGCATCCGTCTGCATGAGATCGGCGATATCCCCCACCTGTGTGACGAGCTGGTCGATCGTGGCGGTGACCAGCGAGATCACCGCGCGGGTCGTGCCGTGCGAGCGGTGCATCGCGCGGGCCGTGCGGATGGCGTCGGCGCCGTCGTCGTACGAGGCGCCCGCACCGCCGTGGCCGTGGATGTCGATGAATCCGGGAGTGAGGATCGCTCCCGCTCCGGCGACGGATGCCGCATCGATCACGTCATCGGCATCCGCCCAGCCCGCACCGGTGCCGCGCGCCGCCACGATGCCATCCTCGAAGCGCACCCACGCGTCCTCGACCACCGTCCCGTCTCCGTCGACGATGCGCGCGGAGTGGATCACCCGTGAGCCGGTGAAGTCTGTGATCGGTGTCATCGTTCGCTCCTGGTGGGGTCGGGGTCCGGCAGGCAGGACCATGAACAAAATCTACCCTTCGGGCATCCGCCGCACCCGCTAGACTTTCCTCGTCGCGACTGGCGTCTGGGTGGGTCACCACCGGGGAGCGGCCTCTTTGGAATCGACCGCGCGCCTGGGCCGATGAGGAACACACCCAATCCCCGTGTGAACAGGAGACCGCTATGACCGACCGTTACTTCAACGCCCCGCTCTCCGAGGTGGACCCGGAGATCGCCGAGGTTCTCGAGCGCGAGCTGAACCGCCAGCGCACGTACCTCGAGATGATCGCCTCGGAGAACTTCGTGCCCGTCTCGGTGCTGCAGTCGCAGGGCTCGGTGCTCACCAACAAGTACGCCGAGGGCTACCCCGGCCGTCGCTACTACGGCGGCTGCGAGGAGGTCGACGTCGCGGAGTCGCTGGCCATCGAGCGCGCCAAGAGCCTGTTCGGCGCCGAGTACGCCAACGTGCAGCCGCACTCCGGCGCAACCGCCAACGCCGCCGTGCTGCACGCCATCGCGCGTCCCGGCGACACGCTGCTGGGTCTGTCGCTCGACCAGGGCGGTCACCTCACGCACGGCATGAAGATCAACTTCTCCGGCCGGCTGTACAACATCGTCGCCTACGGCGTGAACCCGGAGACTTCGCTGGTGGACATGGACGAGGTCCGCCGCCTGGCCCTCGAGCACAAGCCGAAGGTCATCATCGCCGGATGGTCGGCCTACCCCCGTCAGATGGACTTCGCCGCCTTCCGCGCCATCGCCGACGAGGTCGGCGCCACGCTGTGGGTGGACATGGCGCACTTCGCCGGTCTGGTCGCGGCGGGCCTGCACCCGAGCCCCGTGCCGCACGCGCACGTGGTCTCCTCCACCGTGCACAAGACCATCGGCGGCCCGCGCTCGGGCTTCATCCTCACCAACGACGCCGACATCGCCAAGAAGATCAACTCGGCCGTGTTCCCGGGCCAGCAGGGCGGTCCGCTCATGCACGTGATCGCCGCCAAGGCCACCGCGTTCAAGCTCGCCGCGACCCCCGAGTTCGCCGAACGCCAGCAGCGCGTGCTGTCGGGTGCGAAGATCATCGCCGAGCGGCTGATGCAGCAGGATGTCGCGGATGCCGGCATCTCGGTCCGCTCGGGCGGCACCGACGTGCACCTGGTGCTGGTCGACCTGCGCAACGCCGAGATCGACGGCAAGCAGGCCGAGGACCTGCTGCACGAGATCCACATCACCGTCAACCGCAACGCCGTCCCGAACGACCCGCGCCCGCCGATGGTCACCTCGGGCCTGCGCATCGGCACCCCGGCGCTGGCCACCCGCGGCTTCGGCGACGCCGAGTTCACCGAGGTCGCCGACGTGATCGCGCTGGCGCTGCAGCCGAACGCCGACGTCGAGGCGCTGCGCGCCCGTGTCGACGCCCTGGCCGAGGCGTTCCCGCTCTACCCGGACCTGCACCAGTGACCGCGAAGGTCCTCGACGGCAGGGCCGCTGCGGCCGCCATCAAGGCCGAACTGGCCGAACGGGTGGCGGCGCTGCGCGAGCGCGGCGTCGTCCCCGGCATCGCCACCGTGCTGGTGGGCGCCGACCCGGCATCCCAGCTGTACGTCGGAATGAAGCACCGCCAGTCCGAGGCGATCGGGATGAACTCGATCCAGCGCGAACTGCCGGCCGACGCCACCCAGGCCGACGTCGAGGCGCTGATCGACGAGCTCAACGCCGATCCGACCTGCCACGGGTACATCGTGCAGCTGCCGCTGCCGAAGCACCTCGACACCGACGCGATCCTGGAGCGCATCGACCCGGCCAAGGACGCCGATGGCCTGCATCCGACCAACCTGGGTCGGCTGGTGCTGAACGTCAACTCGCCCATCCACACGCCGCTGCCCTGCACGCCCCGTGGCGTGATCGAGCTGCTGCTGCGCAACGATTACGACCTCAAGGGCAAGCACGTGGTGGTCGTGGGACGCGGCGTGACCATCGGCCGCCCGATGGGGCTGCTGCTGACGCGTCGCGACATCAACGCCACGGTCACGCAGGTGCACACCGGCACGCCCGACATGACCCCGTTCCTGCGCGAGGCCGACGTCATCGTCGCCGGTGCGGGCGTGAAGCACCTGATCAAGGCCTCGGACGTGAAGCCGGGAGCCGCGGTGCTGGATGTCGGCGTCACGCGTGAGACGGATCCTGCGACCGGCAAGTCGAAGGTCTACGGCGACGTGCATCCGGATGTCGCGGAGGTGGCGGGCTTCCTGTCGCCGAACCCCGGCGGCGTGGGCCCGATGACCGTGGCCCTGCTGATGACCAACGTCGTCGAGGCCGCCGAGCGCACTCTGGCCTGACGCGCCTTCTCGCCGAGACCCCTCACCACCGCCGAGACCCCTCGTGGGCGACGCGGCTGCTGAGGGGTCTCGACGTTCAGGAGGGGTTTCGGCGAAAGCGGGTCAGGCCGCGGGGCTGCTGGCCAGTGAGGCCTGCACGCCGGTGATGCGGGCGTACTCGTCGAAGCGGAAGGTCGCGGAGCCGGTGGCATCCGTGATCACCGCGCCGGAGAACGACTCGTCGGTCCACTGCAGCGTCCAGCCGGCCAGCCGGGCGAGGTCCCAGACCGAGGCGCGCGGGTCGCTGAGTGTGAGCCCGGAGAGGATGCGGGGGAGCACGGTCATCGCCGACGCGACTGTCAGCGGCGGGATGGCATCATCCAGCAGCAGCACGGCCCTCGAACCGCCGGCAGGAGCCGAGTAATGGGGCGAGATTCCGGTGATCTCCGCTGCTGCGCCGCCGATGACGTGCGCGAGATCGGCGATCCACGCGTCGATGTCCTCGCCGGCGTCCGAACCGAAGGCGACCTCACCCGTGGTCAGCTCCGGGATGCCGTGCTCGGCGCCGTAGGCGCGCAGACGCTCGCCCACGCCGGTGGGATCGCCCTGCGGCAGCGCCCACGACCACATCAGCGAACGCGGCCCCGGCGCGATCGAGGCGATCAGATGCGGAGACGCCTGCAGCGTGCGCGACGGATCCTCGGTGCCGGCGAACACGAAGGTGCCCGCGGCGAGATCGACGTCCCAGCGGTGATCGCCGAGGGCCTCTGTCGCTGTGTGCAGCTGGTCCTGACGGAGGGCGGTGAACAGCGCGGCGCGGTGGGCGAGGGCGCGCAGGGTCTCGAAGGTCATGCGCACAGTCTGGCCCCGGATGCTGTGCGCGACCGAAGTCGAAGCCGTGAATTCGCTATGGTCGATGCAGAATATCGGAACGAAGGAGTTTCTGACATGCCCACGACGCAGACCAGATCCCCACGGCGCAGCGTGATGCGCCCCATCAACAGATTCCTCGAGCAGTGGGTGCCATCGGCGCTGACGTTCGCGATCGTGCTGACCCTGGTGGTCGCCGTGCTCGCGATGACGCTCACGCAGACGAGCCCCGTCGACGTGGTGAAGGGCTGGGGCGACGGACTCTCCGGCCTGCTGGCCTTCATGACCCAGATGTGCCTGATCCTGCTGCTGGGGTACATGCTGGCCAACACCCGACCGGTGCGCAAGCTGCTGCGGTGGCTGGCGCGCGTGCCGGGCACCGCCGCCCTGGCATATGTGTTCGTGTTCGTCGTCGCCGCGGTCGCCAGCCTCATCACCTGGGGCCTGGGGCTGATCGTCGGCACGCTGCTGGCCCGCGAGATCGCTGTGGTGGCGCGCGAGCGCGGCATGAAGGTGCACTTCCCGCTTTTGGTCGCGGCCGGGTACTCCGGCTTCGTCGTCTGGCACATGGGCTACTCCGGTTCCGGTCCGCTGACCGCCGCCACTCCGGGCTCGTTCCTGGCGCCGAGTCTGCATGACAGGGTGATCCCGGTCAGCCAGACCACGTTCTCGACATGGAACATGCTCGCCGCGCTCGCTGTCATCGTGGTGTGCGGCCTGCTGTTCTTCCTGATCCGCCCGCGCAAGGACGACGAGATCTATGAGCTGCCCGCGCGGGTCGGCTCCGAGGCCGACGACGACGCCGACGACGAGGTCATCACACCCGCCGACCGCATCGACGCCTCCCGCATCCTCACCCTGCTGCTCGGCTTGGGTCTCGCGGCCTACCTGGTGGTGCACTTCGTGCAGGGCGGCACGCTCACGCTGGACATCGTGAACTGGTCGTTCCTGGCGCTGATCCTGCTGATCGTCCGCAGTCCGTTCGAGCTGATCCACCTCACCAAGAAGGCCGCCGCCAACGTCGGCGAGATCCTGGTGCAGTTCCCGCTGTACGCCGGCATCCTCGGCATCATGGCCAGCTCCGGCCTGATCAAGCTGTTCTCCGACGCTTTCGTCTCGATCGCCACGCCCGTCACCTTCGGCGTGCTGGCACTGATCTCGGCGGGCTTCGTGAACTTCTTCGTGCCCTCCGGTGGCGGGCAGTTCGCCGTGCAGGGGCCGATCATGCTGGATGCCGCGAACCAGCTGGGCGTCGACCCGTCCATCGCCATCATGGCGGTGGCGTACGGCGACCAGTGGACCAACATGATCCAGCCGTTCTGGGCCCTGCCGGTGCTGGCCATCGCGGGACTGAAGATGCGCGACATCCTCGGCTACACGTTCGTCACCCTGTTGGGGTCCGGCGTGGTGATGGCGGCCGCGCTGCTCTTCGTCAGCCTGTGAGCGCCCGCGCCGGGCGCGGCTGCCGGGTCATCCCCGGATGGTCGCGCCCGGCGCTCTGCCCATCCGCCACACGCTGGGCACGAACGCCGTCGAGATGGCGATGACGGCGTACAGGATGCCGGAGGTGACCAGCACCACCTCCGGGTCGGCGCGAGTGATGAGCCAGCCGTATACCAGCGTGCCGATGGGCATGACCACGAAGCTGCCCAGCATGTCGTAGCTGGAGACGCGGCTGAGCTTCTCGACGGGGATGTTCTCCATCATCGCCACGCTCCAGCCGGTGCTGAACACCTCGGCCCCGGCTCCGGCGATCAGCGCCGCGATGGCCACCAGCACGACCGCGGGATGCACGCCCAGCATGGTCAGCGGGATCGAGAACAGGCTGATGCCCAGCATCCCGAACCGCAGCGGTCGCCGCAGCGGGAACCACATCAGGATCAGTGTCATCAGCAGCACGCCCGCGCCCTCGGCGCTGACCACCCAGCCCCAGCCGGCGATGCCGAGCCGGTCGTCGTTCTTGGCGATGTAGGGGCCGACCACGCCCCAGGAGCCGACGTGAATCGCGTTCATGATCATGAACGCGAACACCACCGCAACCAGCCAGGACCTGCTCCAGAACTCGGTCCAGCCGATGCGCAGATCGGTGAACAGCGAGAACGCGCCGTCCCCGGCCGGCGGTGGGAGCCTGACCATCGCCAGGATCGGGATGGCGGAGAGCCAGCCGATCAGCTGCACCACCATGGCCCAGGCGGGACCGGCGGTGGTGACCAGGATGCCGGCGATCACCGGCCCGCCGATCGTGACGGCCGAGCGCACGAACGACAGCATGGCGTTGGCCTGCTGCAGCGTCTCCGGTCGGGTGAGCTGCGGGATGATGCCCTGCATGGCCGGCAGCACGAACGCCGTGGAGGCGCCGTTGACGGCGGCCAGCGCCACGACGACGGGGATGGTCGCCGTGTGCGTGAACAGCAGCGTGGCGATGGTGCCGATGGAGAGCAGATCCAGCACGTAGCACGCCTGGATCACCAGCGCTCGGGGGAGCCGGTCGGCCACCACGCCGCCGAACAGCACGAACACGACATTCGCGACGGTGAACGCGGTGAGCACCAGCGACAGGCTCACCGGATCGTTGTCGATCTCCAATACCGCGAATGCCAGCGCGATCGATGACATGGAGCCCGTCACGAGAGTGATGGCGCGGGCCAGGAAGAACCAGCGGAAGTTGCGGTCGCCCAGCGCCGCCAGCCGCACGCCGTGGCTCACGGGGCGCCGGGGTTCATGAGGCGGTCCGCGGTATCGGCATCCGTTCATCAAACCACAGCGTTCACAACTCCGGAGAACTGGGCCGGGCACCGCAGGATCGGCGGTTCCCGTCGTCGATCGGCGGTGGATCTCCGGAGTTGTGAACGCGGGCTCAGTACGCGTCGGCGGTGGTGTCTCCGGATGCCGGGATGAACCGGGCCGCGAGGGCCTCGGAGCCGCGGGCGAGGATCGTCACATCGGCGCTGGCGGAGAGGAAGTCCGCGCCGGCTTCGAGGTAGGCGTCGGCCGTGGCCGGGTCGAACGCGTTCACGCCGGCCTTCTTGCCCGCCGCATGCGCGGCAGCGAACACGCGGTGCACGCAGGCGACCACCTCAGGATGACCCTGCTGGCCCGGCAGTCCCATCGACGAGGACAGGTCGGCGGGGCCCACCAGCACGCCGTCCACGCCGTCGACGGCGGCGATCTCGGCGGCCTGCTCCACGGCATCCGCCGACTCGATCTGCACGAACAGCGACACCGTCTGGGACGCGTTCTGCACATAACCGGTCACCCGGCCCCAGCGCGCGCTGCGGGCGAGAGCGGAGCCCACGCCGCGGATGCCCTCCGGCGGGTACCGCACGGCGGCGACGGCCGCCCGGGCCTCGTCGGCCGTCGACACCATCGGCACCAGCAGATTCTGCGCGCCGGCATCCAGCACCTGCTTGATGACGACCGGATCGTTGAACGGCACGCGCACGACGGTCGCGGGGGGATACGCGGCGATCACCTGCAGCTGCTGCTGCACGGTGGTGAGGGTGTTCGGGCCGTGCTCCATGTCGATCAGCAGCCAGTCGATCCCGGAACCGGCGCAGATCTCCGCCAGCAGCGGAGACCCCGTGCTCAGCCACATGCCGATCAGCGGGCGGTCGGCAGCATCCAGCCGCTCGCGGAAGGTCGGGTCTAGACGAATCGGCATTCGATGGTCCCCATCTCTCGGTAGTCGCAGCGCACGGCATCCCCGCGCTGCACCCACATCGGCCTTGTGAACGAGCCTGCCAGGATGATCTCCCCGGCCTGAAGACGCTGACCGTGCTGGTGGAACTTGTTCGCCAGCCAGGCCACGCCCGTCGCCGGGTGGCCGAGCACGCCGGCGGCGACACCGGTCTCCTCGATCTGCCCGTTGCGGCTGAGCACGCCGGGCACCCAGCGCAGATCGATCTCGTCGGGGCGCATGTGCACGTCGCCGAGCACCATCGCGCCGTAGGCGGCGTTGTCGCTGATGGTGTCGACGATCGTGCGGCCCTCGAGCTCGATGTGCGAGTTGAGCACCTCCAGTGCCGGCACGGCGTAGTCGATGGCAGCCAGTGCATCCTCGAGCGTGCAGTCCGGGCCTTCCAGCGGCGCCTTCAAGGCGAACGCCAGCTCCACCTCGATGCGCACGTTGGAGAAGTGGTCGAACGGGATCTCCGCGCCCGTGCGGTACACGGTGTCGTCGAACATCACGCCGTAATCGGGCTCGGTGATGCCGGTGGCCTGCTGCATGGCCTTCGAGGTCAGCCCGATCTTGCGACCGACCAGTGTGCGCCCGGCCGCCAGCTGCGAATCCCGCCAGACGCCCTGGATGGCGTAGGAGTCCTCGATCGTGGCGTCCGGGTACCGTGCCGTGATCCGGGGGATCACGCCACGGGTGCGCTCGGCCTCGGCCAGCTCCGCGGCCAGTGCCGCGATGGTCTCGCCGGGCAGGGTCACAGCTGGTGACCCAGCTTGTACTCGCCCTGCTTCCACTCCGGCATCGGCGTCTCATCCAGCGGGCGCGTGTAGCTGAACCCGTCGGCGCCGATGGTCACCGCCAGCTCGCTGGTGTCCGTGCGGGCGAGCACGGGCTGCGGGTTGCCGTCCAGGTCGAGCACCAGCGACGCGTCGGTGTACCAGCTCGGCACGACCGGGTTGCCCCACCAGTCGCGGCGCTGGTTGTCGTGCACGTCCCAGGAGATGACCGGGTTGTCGGGGTCACCGGTGTAGTAGTCCTGCGTGTAGATCTCCACGCGGTGCCCGTCGGGGTCGCGCAGGTACAGGTAGAACGCGTTGGAGACGCCGTGCCGGCCGGGACCGCGCTCGATGGCGTCCGAGTGCCGGCGGGCGCCCAGGATGTCGCAGATCGCCAGGATGTTGTGCTTCTCATGGGTCGCGAACGCGACGTGGTGCATGCGGGGCCCGTCGCCGCCGGTCATCGCGGTGTCGTGCACGGTGGGCTTGCGGCGCATCCACGCGGCGTACACGGTGCCCTCTTCGTCCTGGATGTCCTCGGTGACGCGGAAGCCCAGTGACTGCATGAAGTTCACGGCGCGCGGCACATCGGGGGTCACCTGGTTGAAGTGGTCCAGTCGCACCAGCTCACCGGGCTTGTGCAGGTCGTAGCGCCACGACATGCGCTCGACGTGCGTGGTGGCGAAGAAGAACTCGTACGGGAAGCCCAGCGGGTCGACCACCCGCACCGAGTCGCCGATGCCGTTCACGAAGCCATCCGGATTGCGGCGCACGTCGCAGCCGAGCTCCGTGTAGAAGGCGACCGCCTTGTCGAGGTCCTCCGCGGAGCGCACCCGGTACGAGAAGGCCGCGACCGCCGCGACCGGGCCCTTGCGCAGGATGAGGTTGTGGTGGATGAACTCCTCGGTGGAGCGCAGGTAGATCGCCTGATCGTCCTCCTCGGTGACGTACAGGCCGAGGATGTCGACGTAGAACTCGCGGGATGCGGCGAGGTCGGTGACGATCAGCTCCATGTACGCGCAGCGCAGGATGTCCGGCGGGGACGCCTGCGGGGTGGCGATCGGGTTGTCCGAGCGGATCGGCGCCTCCTGGCTCACGTAGAAGCCGGAGGAGGTGAGGGTCATTTCATCGCGGTTGGTCATGTCAGCGTCCTTGCTAGAAGTGGGGGAGAAGGGTCAGCGGGGGTCCGGGTCGTCCAGGTCCTGCTTGCCGAAGGCGGGGTTGTGCGGGGCGCCCAGGGTGATGTGCACGCTCTGCTGGTCGGTGTAGAAGTCGATCGAGCGGTAGCCGCCCTCGTGCCCGAGTCCGGAGGCCTTCACGCCGCCGAACGGGGTGCGCAGGTCGCGCACGTTGTTGGAGTTCAGCCACACCATGCCGGCCTCGACGGCGCCCGCGAAGTTGTGCGCGCGCTTGAGGTCGTTGGTCCAGATGTACGCCGCGAGGCCGTACTTGGTGTTGTTGGCCAGCGCCAGCGCCTCCTCGTCGGTGTCGAACGGCGTGATCGCGACCACCGGGCCGAAGATCTCCTCCTGGAAGATCCGGGCATCCGGCGACACGTCGGCGAAGGCGGTCGGGGCGACGTAGTTTCCGGTGGGGAATCCCTCCGGACGCCCGCCGCCGGCGATCAGGCGGCCCTCGCTCTTGCCCAGCTCGACGTAGCTCATCACCTTGGCGTAGTGCTCGGGATGCACCAGCGCGCCGACCTCGGTGGTGGGGTCGTGCGGCAAACCCACCTTCACGCGGCGCGCCATGGCGCCGAAGCGCTCGACGAACTCGTCGTAGATCGAGCGCTCGACGATGATGCGCGAGCCCGCCGTGCAGCGCTCGCCGTTGAGCGAGAACACGCCGAACACGCAGGCGTCCACGGCCGTGTCGAGGTCGGCATCCGCGAACACGACCGCCGGGCTCTTGCCGCCCAGCTCCATCGAGAGGCCCTTGAGGAACGGTGCGGAGTTCGCGAAGATCAGCTGGCCGGTGCTGCTCTCGCCGGTGAACGAGATCAGCGGGACATCCGGATGCTTGACCAGCGCGTCACCGGCATCCTCGCCCAGGCCGTTGACGAGGTTGAAGACGCCCTTCGGCAGCCCGGCCTCCTCGAAGATTCCGGCCCAGAGCGACGCCGACAGCGGCGTGAACTCGGCGGGCTTGAGCACCACGGTGTTGCCGGTCGCGAGAGCGGGGCCCAGCTTCCAGGACTCCAGCATGAACGGGGTGTTCCACGGCGTGATCAGGCCCGCGACGCCGATCGGCTTGCGGTTGACGTAGTTCATCTGCTTGCCGGGCACCTTGAACGCGTCATCGGCCTGGGCGACGATCAGGTCGGCGAAGAAGCGGAAGTTCTCGGCCGCGCGGCGGGCCTGACCCAGCGCCTGCGTGATGGGCAGGCCCGAGTCGAAGGACTCCAGCTCGGCCAGGCGGGCGTCGCGGGACTCGACGATGTCGGCGATGCGGTGCAGCACGCGGCTGCGATCGCGCGGCAGCATGCGTGGCCACGGGCCCTCGGTGAATGCGCGACGGGCCGCTGCGACAGCGCGGTCGATGTCGGCCTTCTTGCCCGCGGCGGCGTGCACATAGGTCTCGTTGGTGACGGGGTTCAGGACCTCGAAGGTGTCGCCGTCGAGCGAGTCCACGAACTCGCCGTCGATGTAGTGCTGGATCTTGGCCGGCAGGTCGGCCGGGGTGTAGGTCATCATCGTCCTTCTTCGGTGTGGTGGGCGTGGCGGGCGGCCAGGAACGCTTCCATGGTGCGCCAGCGGTGGTCTCGTGCGGCGAGCTCGATCTGCAGCGGCTCGGCGCCGCCGCGGATCAGCTCGAGGATCTCGTCGTGCTCGTCGACGGAGTGTCCGGCTCTGCTCGGCACGTACGTGAACGAGGTGTCGCGGATGCCGGAGAGCCGGGCCCACCCGCGGTGCACCAGATCGAGGATGTGCGGGTTCGGGCACGGTTCGAAGAGCACCGAGTGGAACTGCTGGTTGAGCTTGGTGAACGTGCGCGCGTCGAAGTGCTCGAGCAGATGCCGCATGCGGTCGTTGGCGGCCTGCGCGCGGGCCAGGTCGTCGTCGCTGAGGAAAGGTGCCGACAGCGACGTGGCGGCGCCCTCGACGATGCCGAGGGTCTGCATGGTGTGCGCGTACTCGCTCTCGTCGACCATCGAGACGTGCGCGCCGATGTTGCGCTCGAAGGTCACCAGGCCCTCGGCCTCGAGCCGGCGGATTGCCTCGCGCACGGGCACGACGCTCATCCCCAGCTCGCCCGCGATGGCTCCCAGCACCAGCCGGTAGCCGGGGCCGAAGGCGTGCGAGGTGATCCGCGAGTGGACCCAGTCGTAGGCCTGCTGGGATTTGCTCGGCGTGTGCAGGAGAGTGCTCATCCGCGGGCCTCGTATCGGGCGCGCCACTCGGCATTCATGGGGAACAGCCCGTCGAGCTTCTCTCCCTCGGCCACGCGGTCGGCGACCCAGGCATCCTGCTCCTCCTGCGCGAGGGCCGCGTCGGCGACCTCCTCGGCGAGGGCCGGGGGGATGACGATCACGCCGTCGCCGTCGCCGACGATGATGTCGCCGGGCTGCACCGCGGCGCCGCCGCAGGCGATGGTGACATCGGACTCCCACGGCACGTGCTTGCGGCCCAGCACCGATGGGTGGCGGCCCTGCGAGAACACCGGCAGGCCGATCTCGACCACGGCGTCGTAGTCGCGCACGGCGCCGTCCGTGACGACGCCCGCGGCGCCACGGGTCTTCGCACGCAGTGCCAGGATGTCGCCGAGCGTGCCGGCGCCGGCATCCCCGCGGCACTCGATGACGACGATCTCGCCCTCGCCGACGGCGTCGAACGCGCGCTTCTGGGCGTTGTAGCCGCCGCCGTGGCTGGTGAACAGGTCCTCCCGGGCGGGGATGAACCGCAGCGTCTTCGCGGTGCCGACGATCTTGCTGCCGGCGATGTTGGCGTGCACGCCATCGATGAAGCAGGAGTGCAGGCCGCGCTTGCGCAGCTGGCTGGACAGGCCGGCCGTGGGCGCGGCCTCGAGCTTCGCGCGCAGCTCGGGGGTCAGGACCGACCCTTCGTCCGGCAGTCCCGCGAGCTCGCGGGAGCCCCACGCCTCGGTGCGCTGCAGGTCGTTCACGGCCGGCAGCGAGCCCAGCGCGGGGTCGAACGGCACGGTGCCCTGCGTGACCGTGGTCACCAGGCGTCCCGAGGTGGGGGAGCCGGCGGCATCCGGAGCGTCCACCTCGATCTCGACGACGTCGCCCGGCACGATCACGCTGGACCCCGCGGGCGTGCCGGCGAGGATCACGTCGCCCGGCTCCAGCGTGAAGTGCTGCGACAGGTCGGCAATCAACTGGGCCAGCGGGAACAGCACACCGGACGTGCTGTCGTCCTGGCGCAGCTCGCCGTTGACCCACGCCCGCACGCGCAGCGCCGCCGGGTCGACCGTGGCGGCGTCGATGAGCTCCGGACCCAGGGGTGTGTAGCCGTCGCCGCCCTTGGAGCGCACGTTCGAGCCCTTGTCGACTGCGCGCAGGTCGTACAGGCCCAGGTCGTTGGATGCGGTGACCGAGGCCACGTGCGACCAGGCGTCGGCGACGGAGACGCGGCGGGCGGCTGTGCCGATGATCAGCGCGATCTCGCCCTCGAAGGCCAGCAGCTCGGTGCCGGCGGGGCGCTCCACGGTGCCACCGGAGACGCCGACGGAGCTGGCCGGCTTGAAGAAGTAGGAGGGGGCGGCGGGGGTGCGTCCGCGCTGCTCGGCGCGCGAGCGGTAGTTCAGATGGATCGCGACGATCTTGCCGGGACGGGGAATGGCCGTCATTGGTGCGCCTCCTTGCGTTCGCACGTGGCGGGGAGATGCCCTTGTGCGTCGTATTCGAAATCGTATATCATCACTCGCAACAGGGCAAGCATTCCGATCATCCGCCCTGGACAACGACGTCAGCTCGAAGGAGAGACTCATGAGCGCCCAGCCAGACGGCGGGTTCACCCCGACCGGGACCATCGCATCGTCGGCGGATAGACGACGCGTCGTCTTCGCCACCGTGGTCGGCACCACCGTGGAGTGGTACGACTTCTTCATCTACGCGTTCGCCGCCGCGACCGTGTTCGCGACGCTGTTCTTCGAGCCGATGGGCGACCAGTTCGCGCAGATCGTGTCGTTCTTCAGCGTCGGCATCAGCTTCCTGTTCCGCCCGCTGGGTGCCTTCCTGGCCGGCCACTTCGGCGACAAGCTCGGGCGTCGCCCGATGCTCGTGCTGACGCTGCTGCTGATGGGCGGCGCCACCACCCTGGTCGGTGTGCTGCCCACGCACGCGCTGATCGGCGTGTGGGCTCCCGTCCTGCTGATCCTGCTGCGCGTGATCCAGGGCATCTCCGCCGGCGGCGAGTGGGGCGGCGCGGTGCTGATGGCCGTCGAGCACGCGCCCAAGCACAAGCGCGGCCTGTTCGGCGCCTCGCCGCAGATCGGCGTGCCGATCGGCCTGCTGCTGGCATCCATGGTGCTGGCCGTGACCGAGAGCATCTTCCCGGGACCTCAGCCCGGATCCTCCGTCGCCCTGGCGGACACCCCGTTCGGCCAGTTCGGCTGGCGCATCCCGTTCCTGCTCTCGATCGTGCTGATCGGCGTCGGCTACTGGGTGCGACTGCGGGTGTCGGAGAGCCCGGTGTTCACCGAGATCGCCGCCCGCAAGGATGAGACCCGGATGCCGATCGTGCAGCTGCTGCGCAACCACCTCCCGCTGGTGATCGTCGCAGCGCTCGTGTTCGCCGGCAACAACGCCGTCGGCTACATGACCACCGGCGGATACGTGCAGCACTACGCCACCGATCCCAAGGGTCCCATCGGCCTGGCCACCGGCCCGGTGTTCTGGGTCGTGGCGCTCTCGGGCGTGACCTGGCTGTTCTTCACCTGGTTCTCGGGCTGGCTCTCCGACAGGCTGGGGCGCCGCACCACCTACATCGTCGGATGGATCGCGCAGCTGGTCGGCGTCTTCCTGCTGTTCTTCCTGACCAACCTCGGAACCGTCGCCTCGCTGGCCGCGGCCCTGGTCATCCTCACCATCGGGCTGGGCTTCACGTACGGGCCGCAGGCCGCGCTGTACTCGGAGCTGTTCCCGGCATCCATCCGCTTCTCGGGCGTCTCGATCTCGTACGCGATCGGCGCCATCGTCGGCGGCGCGTTCTCTCCGCTGATCGCGCAGGCGATCTTCCAGAGCACGCGCTCGACCACGGGCATCACCTGGTACCTGGCGGGCATGACCGTGGTCGGCCTGATCGCCACGCTGCTGCTGCGCGATCGCACCGGCATCCCCCTGGGCCCGGAGAGCGAGGACGAGCAGGCGAAGTCCCCGATCTACGGGATGTCGCGAGCCTGAACGACGCATCCGCCCGGCTCGGTGCGAGCCGGGCGGATGACGGCGTCAGCCGTTGATGACCTGCGGGACCGACACGGACTTCAGCCCCTCGGCGCCGAACTCCAAGCCGTAGCCGGACTGTTTCACGCCACCGAACGGCACCATCGGGTGCACGCCGCCATGCGAGTTGATCCACACGGTGCCGGCCTGCAGGCGCGCCGCGATCTCGCGGGCCTTCGCGCGGTCGGCGGACCACACCGAGGCGCCCAGGCCGACATCCACTCCGTTGGCGAGAGCGACTGCCTCGTCGACGTCGTGGTAGCGGATGATGGGCAGCGCGGGGCCGAACTGCTCCTCTGTGACCAGGGGGTTGCCGGGATCGATGTCGGCGATGAGCGTGGTCGGGTAGAAGTTGCCCACGGCATCCCGATCCGGATCCCCTCCCATCACGACGCGGGCTCCGGAGGCCTTGGCCGCCTCGACGAGCCGGTCCACGACGTCGAACTGCATGCGGTTCTGCAGCGGCCCCAGTACGTTCTGCTCGTCGACGCCCGTGCCCATCGGCATGGCGGCGGCGACCTCGGCGAGCGCGGAGACGACGGCGTCGTAGACGTCCTCGTGCACGTACAGCCGCTTCAGGGCCGCGCAGGTCTGGCCGGTGTTGATGAACGCGCCCCAGAACAGGTCCTGCGCGATGGCAGCAGGATCCACATCGGGCAGCACGATGCCGGCGTCGTTGCCGCCGAGCTCCAGCGTGAGACGGGTGAGGTTGTCGGCCGAGCTCTCGACGATGCGCTTGCCGGTGGCGGTGGAGCCGGTGAACATGATCTTGCCGAACGCGGGGTTCGAGGTCATCGCGGCGCCCAGCGCGCCGTCGCCTGCGACCGTGTTCAGCACGCCCTCCGGCAGCACGGTGTTGATCACGGCCGCCAGAGCCAGGCCGGACAGTGTCGTGTACTCCGAGGGCTTGGCCACCACGGCGTTGCCCATCCGCAGCGAAGGGGCGATCTGCCAGATGGCGATCATCATCGGCCAGTTCCACGGCGTGATCGCGGCCACCAGCCCGATCGGGCGGCGGTGCAGCTCGGCATAGGTCTCACCGTCGTCGACGACGACCTCCACCGGCAGGGGAGTGGCGGCGGTCGCCCGCAGCCAGGCCGAGCACGCACCCACCTCGAACCGCGCGTTGGGGCCGTTCAGCGGCTTGCCCTGCTCGCGCGACAGCAGCAGCGCCAGCGGCTCGGCGGCGGCATCGATGGCATCGGCGACGCGGTTCAGGGTCGCCACGCGCTCCTCGTCGCTGAGAGCGGCCCAGCCCGGCTGCGCGGCCCTGGCGCGGGCGATCGCGGCGTCCAGGTCGGTGCGGTCCTGCACGGGAACGCGGGCGATGAGTTCGCCGGTCGCGGGATCGTGCACCTCGCGCGAGGGCTCGGCGGATGCCGACACGGCGGCCAGCAGGTCGTCGTAGGTGTGCAATGCGGTGGACATGTCAGTGCTCCTTGATGGTGGTGGAACGGGTCTGGCTGGGCGAGCATCCGAACTCCGCCCGGTACGCGCGCGAGAAGTGCGCGGCGTCGATGAAGCCCCAGGCCGAGGCGATGCGCATGATCGAGTGGTCCAGGTAGGCGGCATCCGCCAGCCGGATGCGGCACTGCTCGAGCCGCCGACGGCGCACCCGCTTCGCCACGGTGTCGCCGTTCTCGTGGAACAGCGCGTGCAGCGAGCGCTGCGAGATGAAGTGCGCGGCGGCGATGGCGGCGGGATCCAGGTCGGGAGCCGCCAGGTGCAGGTCGATGAAGTTGAGGACGTCGGCGAACAACCGCTCGCGAGGGTCAGCGCCTGCGCCGCGGAGTGCGAGCTGCTGCGAGAGCAGGGTGCTGATCATGTCGACCGTGCTGCGAGCCAGCCGAGGGCCGACTGGCCCGGTCAATGCGTCCGGATGCTCGGCGAGCCCCCGCAGGAACGGAAGGATCAGCGCGCCCGCTCCGTCCTGCTCGTCGCCGAGTGCGACGGCCGTCAGCTCGCTCACCGCCTCCAGCGGCAGATCGACGTCGGCGGCGGGGAGCATCACCACCAGGCTGCGGAACGGGCCGTCGAAGGCGAGGGAGTAGGGCTGCTCGGTGTCGTAGATCGCGAGCATCCCCGGCCTCAGCAGCACCTCGCGCCCGTCCTGCATGAGCAGTCCGTGGCCGGCCAGCTGCATGCCGACCTTGAAGCAGCTGCGCGGGCGGGCGGCGATCAGCGCCGGCGTGCGCTCCACGACGTGGTCGTCGGCGTCGACCACGGCCACGTGCACGCCGCCTGACGCGGCATGGCGGATGCTGCCGCGGAACGTGCCCGGATTGTCCGAGGTGACCTGGAGCGGCACGAACGAGTCGTTCACGGCCGCGCGGAACTGCGTGAATCCCAGCGCCGTGTCCGGGGCTGCCAGGGTCGGCATGGCGCTCATCCCCGTCGGAACTCGTCGATAAGGCCGCGGGCGGTGGTGATGCCGGTCTCGATGGCGCCGTCCACCACCACACCGTTCCACCCCTTCGCCCAGTCCGCACCGGCGAACCGCAGCCGGGTGCCGGTGTCGCGGAACAGGCTCCAGCCCTGGAGGAACTGCCCGGATCTCGGCGTGGCCCAGGTCTGGCCCGACCACTGATCCGCCACCCAGTCGTGGCCGGTGCTCTCCACGACCTCGAGGTCGGCACGCCAGCGGCGCACGATCTGCTGCACCTGCTCGCGGTCGGTCAGGTCGATGCCGTTGTGATCGGAGCCGAATCCCACCAGGATCGTGGTGCCGTCCTCGTCGAAGTACTCGCTGCGGATCAGCGCGATCGGGTTGCCGGTGGGGGCGTAGGCGATCAGGGAGTGGTGCCCGCGGATGCGGATCCAGATCTTGAAGCCGGTGCAGCCCCAGCCTTCCTCCACCACCTGCTGCGCCGGAGCCGGCAGAGCGGGGGAGAACGCGATGTTCCCCAGCGCGCCGAGCGGGGCGGTGACGATCACGGCATCCGCGTCGACGGTGCGGCCGTCGGCCAGCGTGAGGCGGGCGCCGTCGGCGTCGTGCGCGACGGCGGCGACGGGCGTGCTCAGATGGATGGGGGCCCGCAGGTCGGCGGCGATGGCCTGGTAGATGCCGCGCATGCCGTCGTCAAGCTTGAAGCGCAGGGTCTGATCGTCGAGCAGCGACAGGCGGTGGTCGCTCAGCGACGCCCAGTGCTTGGCCATCAGCGGGGATGCCGTGAGCGTGCTGCCGTTGTAACCGGCCGACCAGTACGCGTCGGCCAGGTCGATCTCCTCCTGCGTGAAGTCGCCGTCGCGCAGCGCATCCAGCACGCTGCCCTGGTCGGCCGCGCGGAAGCTCTGGATCAGGGACTCGTCACCGGACTCCAGCACGTGAAGCGGTTCGTGCGGGTAGGGGAAGAAGTCGCGGGAGCCCTCGAAGATGCGTTCCTGCGGGCGGGCCAGCTTGGCATCCAGCTCGGCTTCGGTGCCGTGGTGCACCTCGCCGCCGCTGAGCCAGTACGCGTCGTCGGCGACGGGGCTGGGGTGGATGCCCTGGCCGTAGCGGGTGATCTCGGTCCACACGAACGGCTGCATCCAATGCACCCAGGTGGCGCCCATCTCCAGCGGGCGGCCCAGCCGGTCGTCGGTCCAGGCGCGGCCGCCGATGCGGTCCCGGGCCTCGTAGATCTCGACGCGGATGCCGTTCGCCTCCAGCTCGCGGGCGGCCGTGAGCCCTGAGAATCCAGCGCCGACGATCGCGACGGTGTGTGGGGTGGTGCCTGCCATGGAAAACCGCCTTTGGTCTCGGTGTGTGGCACCGAGCGTAAGACTATCCAAATGGATAGTCAAGCGGGGTGGGATGCCTCCGTGATCAGCCGGCGGATGCGGGCCAGCACCCGGTCGATGTCCTCGCCGCCGCCGAGGGTGAGCTGCTTGAGCACCAGCCCGTCCAGTGCGAACCAGATCGCATCGATGAGCTCCTCGTCGTCGACGCCCAGTTCCGTCAGGCGCCGGCGGTTGGCCTCCCGGTACATCTGGTAGTAGCGCTCGACGTGCTCGTGCAGCTCGGGGCGGCGGCGGGACTCCAGCAGCAGCTCGTACTGGAACGCCTGCGCATCGGTGCTGCGGGCGGCCAGGGATTCGATGCCGGCGGCGAACTCCGCGGCGTCCGCGGGGCCGTCGTCCATGCTGGTCTCGCGCAGGCTCTCCGCGATCGCGAATTCGAGCGCCGCGGCGATCAGCTGGTCGCGCGAGCCGAAGTGGTGGCGCACGAGTCCGTGCGAGACCCCGGCGCGGGCGGCGACCTCCCGGTAGGTCAGCGCGCGAAGGCCGCTGTCGGCGACGACGGATATGGTCGCGCGCAGCAGTGCTTCGCGCCCGGGAGAGCTGGTCACACCAGTACCCTAGATGCCTCCGTGGGATGACTGCGCGCGCGGGCAACCAGAATGCGCGGGCGGACAACCCCCGGCGCACGCCGAGCAGCACGATGGACAGCATCCACCCGACGCACTCACGAACGCAGGAGTTCCCATGAGCGCCCATCTCTCGCAGACGTCTCCCACCTCGACACCGCGGAGCCGCCTCGGCGTGCCCTCCATCACGGTGATGATCATCGCGGCATCGGCGCCGCTGACGGTCGTCGCCGGCGGCGTGACCACCGCGTACTCCGTCACCGGCTCCGCGGCCGTGCCGATCGGCTACATACTGCTGGGTGCGGTGCTGGCGGTGTTCGCCATCGGTTACGCCGCCATGAGCAGGTTCATCACCAACGCCGGCGCGTTCTACTCTTACGCCGCACGCGGGCTGGGCAGACCGGTCGGCGTCGGGGCGTCGCTGGTCGCCCTGGTCTCGTACAACTGCATGCAGATCGGCATCTACGGGATGTTCGGATTCCAGGTGTCCATGCTGCTGGAGGAGAAGTTCGGGCTGAGCGTGCCCTGGTGGGTGCCGGTGCTGGCGTGCATCGCTGTGGTCGCCGTGATGGGCGTGAACCGCGTCGACCTGTCGGCGAAGGTGCTCGGCATCATCGTGAGCCTGGAGTTCCTGGCGGTGCTGGTGTTCGACATCGTCGCCTTCGCGCAGCCCGCCGAGGAGTTCACCGCGCAGCCCATCTCCCCGACCGAGCTGTTCACGCCCGGCATCGGCGCCGTGCTGGTGTTCGGCATCGCGGCCTTCATGGGCTTCGAGTCCGCCGCCATCTACGGTGAGGAGGCGAAGGACCCCAAGCGCACGGTCGCGCGGGCCACGTTCAGCGCGGTGCTGATCATCGGCGGGTTCTACGCGCTGTCCTCCTGGGCGCTGTCGCTGGCCATCGGGCCGTCGAAGATCACCTCGGGCGGGATCACCGCCGAGGAGGCCGGCCCGCCGCTGTTCTTCGGGTTCGTCGCCGAGCACATCGGCGTGCTCTTCGTCGACATCACCTCGGTGCTGTTCATCACCAGCCTGTTCGCCGCGCTGGTGTCCTTCCACAACGCGGTCGCCCGCTACCTGTTCTCGCTGGGGCGCGAGCGCGTGCTCCCCGAACGGCTCGCGGCGGTGCGGAACGGCGCGCCGTGGGCGGGCTCCGTGACCCAGACCGTCCTGGCCGCGGTGGTCATCGCGATCTTCGCCATCGCCAGCGCCGGATCCGACCTCGGTGCGCTGTTTCCCGTTGTCACGCTGTTCTCCTGGCTGACCAACACCGGGGCACTGGGGCTCGTACTGCTGATGGCCGTCGTGGCGTTCGCCGTCGTCGGCTACTTCCGGCGCGACCACCGTGATGTGGGCGTCGGCTCGCGCATGGTAGCCCCGATCGTCTCGGGCGTCGTCCTGTTGGTGGTGCTGGTGCTGATCCTGGCGAACTTCAACGTGCTGCTGGATCAGGCCGAGCCCACGCTGGCCACCTTCCTGCTCCCCGCACTGGTGATCGTGCCGGGGCTGGGCGGCGTCGCCTGGGGCGCTTGGCTGAAGAGGGCCCGGCCCGAGCTCTATGCCGGAATTGGCCGGGGCACGGGGGACACCACGGCCGTGCCGGTGGCCGCGAGGTGAGGCGAGCCTCGGTGGCTGAACGGGTCTCAGCCTCCGAGCGCCTCGCGGATCGCGCTCGCCGACGACTGCAGGCGGGTGGCGATCTCAGCATCCGGATGCTTGGATGCCACGTGCACGACGGCCAGGGCCGCGGGGCGGCGGCCGCGGAGCGCCAGCGGCACGGCGACCGAGCGCAGGTTGGGGATGACCTCGTCGTGACTGGTGGCGAAGCCGCGTTCGCGGGACACCTCGACCTCGGCACGCAGGTCGGCCGAGACCTCGGGCCACTCGGAATCCCGCAGCTGGGCGAGGATGGCCCGCCCTGGTGCGCCGGCGGTCACCGGATGCCGGGTGCCCGGCCGCTGCGCGACGTTCGCCACCGTGTGACGCGGCTCGACGCTGGTGAGCGTGATGACCTCCTCGCCGTCGAGCACGGCCAGGAAGGCCGTGAGCCCGAGCTCGTTCGCGACGGCGGTGAGCTCGGGCAGCGCCTCGGCCTGCAGGTCGTGCGCGACCCCGGCCGCCAGCGCCGCCATCCGGGGACCGAGGGACGCGAGTCCTGCCGCGTTGCGAGCCACCAGGCGGTGATCCTCCAGCGTGCGCAGCAGGCGGTAGGCGATCGAGCGGTGCACCTCGAGCCGCGCGGCGACCTCGTCGATCGACAGCGGGCCGTCGGCGAGGATCTCCAGGATCCTGATGCCGCGGCTCAGCGTCTGCGAGGCGGGGGCGGCGGACATGCGGGCTCCTTCTCATCGCGGTGCTCTTGTCACGGCATCCGCTCGTCGTATACGATCTGTTCAATAGTAGAACGTGCTGTTCAAATATAGAACGCGCGTGACGGCAGTGCAACACCTGACGACGATGTTCAGGGAAGGACCCGAAGATGCAGTTCCACCACCACGGCTATGTCTCCCACGACCCGCGCGTGCTCCCCGCCGCGGGGCTCGGCCTGAACCGCTCCGCCGATCTGCCCGACGAGGTCGACGTGCTCATCGTCGGCTCCGGGCCCGCCGGCATGCTGCTGGCCGCGCAGATGTCGCAGTTCCCCGATGTGAACACGCGCATCATCGAGAAGCGGGACGGTCGACTCGTGCTCGGGCAGGCCGACGGCATCCAGCCCCGCAGCGTCGAGACCTTCCAGGCGTTCGGGTTCGCGCCGCGCATCATCGCCGAGGCGTACAACATCGGCTGGATGAACTTCTGGGGTCCCGACCCCGAGAACCGCGACAACATCATCCGAACCTCCCGCACCGAGGACTACGGGCTGAAGATCAGCGAGTTCCCGCACCTGATCGTCAATCAGGCGCGCGTGCTGGACTACTTCGCCGAGGCCGCCGCGCACGGGCCAGGGCGCATCGAGCCCGACTACGGCGTGGAGTTCCTGGGGCTCACCGTGCACGACGACGGCGAGTACCCCGTCGAGGTGCGGGTCAACGACCACGGCGCCGAGCGCATCATCCGCGCCAAGTACGTCGCCGGCTGCGACGGCGCTCGCAGCGGCGTGCGCGAGGCCATCGGGCGCAAGCATGTCGGCAGCATCTCCGCGCACGCCTGGGGCGTGATGGACGTCCTCGTGAACACCGACTTCCCCGACTGGCGCACCAAGTGCGCGATCAACGCCGAAGCCGGCAATATCCTGCACATCCCGCGCGAGGGCGGCTACCTCAGTCGGATGTACATCGATCTGGGCGCCGTCGCCGAGGATGACAACCACCAGGTTCGCTCCACGTCGATCGAGCAGATCATCGCCAGGGCCAACGAGATCCTGCATCCCTACACGCTCGACGTGAAGCAGGTGGCCTGGCACAGCGTGTACGAGGTCGGCCACCGTGTCACCGACGGCTTCGACGACGCGCTGGAAGCCGACCGTCACCCGCGCGTGTTCCTCACCGGAGACGCCTGCCACACGCACAGCGCCAAGGCCGGGCAGGGCATGAACGTCTCCATGCAGGACGGATTCAACCTGGGCTGGAAGCTCGGACACGTGCTCACCGGTCGCGCTCCGGTCGAGCTGCTGTCGACCTACGCCGCCGAGCGCCGTCCGGTCGCCCAGCAGCTGATCGACTTCGACCGCGAGTGGTCCTCGCTGATGGCCCGCAAGCCCGAGGAGATCTCCGACCCGCAGGAGCTGGCGACCTACTATCTGGCGACCGCCGAGTTCCCCTCCGGGTTCATGACGCAGTACCCGCCGTCCATGATCGTCTCGGGCGCCTCGCAGCAGGAGCTGGCCACGGGGTTCCCGCTCGGCAAGCGCTTCAAGTCGGCCGAGGTCACCCGCGTCAGCGACGGCAACGCCGAGCACCTGGGGCACCACGCCAAGGCTGATGGGCGCTGGAGGGTGTACGCGTTCGCGGATCGGTCCGGCGACGCGCTGGCGCGCTGGGCTTCCGCGGTGGAGCCGCTTCTGGCGCACTACACCCCGGCGGAGGGGGATTCGGATGCCGTGTTCGACGTGCTCGCGATCTACCAGCAGCGTCACGACGAGCTGGAGTTCCACGATGCCCCCGCGCTGTTCCGTCCGCAGACCGGCCCGTTCGGCCTGACCGACTGGGAGAAGGTGTACTCGGCAGCACCCACCGTGTGGTGCAACGAGGACATCTTCGAGTCGCGGGGCCTGTCCCGCGACGGCGTCGTGATCGTCGTCAGGCCCGACCAGTACGTGGCGGCCGTCCTGCCGCTGGATGCCGTCGACGAGCTGTCCGCGTTCTTCCAGGGCGCCCTGCTCCCGGCATCCTGACGTCGGTCGTGACGTCGACTTCAGACAGGTGACGACTGCCGGGTGGGGCCTCTCCGCGGCCATCGGCAAGACCGGCGCATCCAACCGCGCGCAGGCCGTGCGCATCGCGCAGGACAAGGGCTGGGTCTGAGGTCTGGGAGATGCTCTTCCCTCCGGCCGAACACGGGAATACCGTCACTGTCATGGATGCTGTGCTCTGAGCACGTCGCGTCCTGCTGCGACGGCGGATGGGGTGGCGCATGGAAGGTCTGGAGATCACGGTCCTGCTGGGGCTGACGATCCTGGCGGGGACGATGCTGGCGCCGAGGATCCGCGTCGCGCTGCCGCTGGTGCTGGTCGTGTTCGGGCTGCTGCTGGGCTTCGTGCCCGCGCTGCGGAACGTGCAGCTGCCGCCGGAGACCGTGCTGCTGCTGTTCCTGCCGGTGATGCTGTTCTGGGAGAGTCTGACGACGTCGCTGCGGTCCATCCGTCGGGACTTCCGGTACATCCTGCCGATGAGCACGCTGCTCGTGGTCGCGTCGGCCTTTGCTGTCGCCGGCGTGGGCGTGCTGTTCGGCCTGCCGTGGGAGATCGCCCTGATCCTCGGCGCCGCAGTGGCCCCGCCCGACGCCACCGCCGTCGCCGCGCTCGGGCGCCTGCTGCCTCGGCGCAGCTTCATGAAGCTCAAGGCGGAGAGCCTGACGAACGACGGCACCGCGCTGGTGCTGTACGCCATCGCGGTCTCGCTCGCGGTCGGCGGTCAGGTCACGCCGCTCCTGGTCACCTGGACGGTCATCGTCTCGTATCTCGGCGGCATCCTGGTCGGCGCCGTGGTCGCTGCGGCGGCCTGGCTGCTGCTGCGCCGCACGCAGTCGACGATCACCATCAACGTGACGATGCTGCTGGTGCCGTTCGTCGCGTTCCTGCTGGCCGAGATGATCCACGCCTCCGGTGTGCTGGCCGTGGTCGTCGCGGGGCTGATCGCCGCGTATGTCAGCTCGCAGGTCACCACCGCCGCGTCGCGGCGTCAGTCCGATGCCGCCTGGCCGTTCGGGGTCTTCCTGCTCAACGGAGCGCTGTTCGTGCTGATCGGGCTGGAGGTGCAGTGGGTGGTGCACCAGACCTCGCTGCAGACCATCGGCTGGCTGATGCTGACGACCCTCGCCGTCTGGGCTGCGCTGCTGGTGGTGCGCTTCCTGTTCCAGCTGCTCGCGGTGCCGTTCCAGCAGCTGGCGGGCGCGCCGACGCACCCGTTGGGAATGCGCACCAGGATGCAGCTCGTCACCACTGTGGCGGGCATGCGGGGCGCCGTCTCGCTGGCGATCGCACTGTCGGTGCCTCTGGCCACGGGGGACGGCGCGCCGCTCGCCGGACGAGACGACATCGTCTTCGTCACGGCCGGGGTGATCCTGCTGAGTCTGCTCGTTCAGGGGCCGCTGCTGCCCGCCATCGTCCGCTGGGCGCGGTTCCCCGTCGATCAGGGTGAGGCGGAGGAGTTCGAGCTCGCCGAGCGCGCCATCTCCGGCGCGGCGATGTCGGCCCTGGATGCGCTGGCCGCCGAGCACGGGATCAGCGACGAGGTGCGCGACCGGCTGCGGCGCGACGGCTACGAGCGGCTGGAGCTCGCCAACGCCCGAGCGATGGCGAGGGAGCGCGCGCTGATCGACGCGGAGGTGGGCGCGATGGAGGACCTGCTCGACGCTCCCGATCCGCTGGCCGGTGGCGCCGCGGGACCGGCCGTTCCCGTCGACCTGGGGGATGAGACGGGGGGTGGCGGTGTGCTCCAGATGGTCGCGGTCTCGGCCGACATCGACCTGGAGCAGCGCTCGCCGCTGATCCGTTACGAGGAGATGTCGCGGCTCAAGCTGGCGGTGATCGAGCACAAGCGCGGAGTGCTGCACGGGCTTCGCCGCTCCGGCGCCGTCGACGATCTGATCGTGCACCGGATCTCGGCAGATCTCGACCTGGAGCAGGTGCGTCTGCAGGGGATCGAACAGCTGGATTGAGGTTCCGTCCCGAGCGGATGCCGGGCTCAGGAGTTCACGCGGATGATCTCCTGCTGGTACGGCGCGATGACTCTGCCGGAGATGCGCAGGTCGAGCAGGAGGAAGCGGCGGGATGCCGGATCCTCGGATGCCCAGGATGCCAGCCGCTCGAGGTCGTCGAGCGTGCGGACCACGACGCCCTCCGCGCCGACGGCCTCGCCGAAGGCGGCGAAGTCGACCTGGGGGATCATCATGGGGGACTCGGCCAGGCCCTTCAGCCCGTACAGGTTGACCTCGGCGCCGTAGGCCGCGTCGTTCCACACCACGGCGCAGCCGTGTCCGCCGGCGGCCCGCACCGCGGATTCCAGGTCGGAGATGGCCATCAGGCCGCCGCCGTCGCCGGAGGTCAGCACGACCGTGCTCTCCGGCCGGGCACGGGTGGCACCGACCACGCTCGGCCAGCCCTGGCCGATGGACTGGAACGCCGTGCCGACCATCATCATGCGATCCGGGGCGGCCACCGGCCAGTACATGTTGGCCCAGCCGATGAAGTGCCCGCCGTCGGACACCACCACGCGGTCCTCCGGCAGCAGCTCGGCGATGCGGCGTGCCGCGGAGCGCGGGTCCAGCCGGCCGTCGGGAGCGAGCGCGTCGCCTTCCGGGTAGGTGCGGGCGGCGGCGACGTCGACGGTCTCGCGCCAGGGAGTGTGCGCTTCGCGCGGAGATGTGCGCTTCGCGCGGACAGAATCCGCGAATTCGTCCGCGGCAGGCGCACTTTCCCGCGTCGAGTGTTCGGCAGCGGATGCCGGGGAGTCGGATGCCGGGGCGCCGGACGCCGGGGCGCCGGATGCCACAACTCCGGAGATCCAGGGGTCCGCGGTGCCGTCGTACGGCGTGTCGGTGGCTTTCGCTGCCGATTCTCCGGAGTTATGGACGAGCGCGACCAGCGCCTCGGCCGCCAACCGGGCATCCGCGCGCACGAACCCGCCGACGTGCGGATGCGTGGCGGCCGGGGCCACGTCGATCTGGAACACCCGGGTGCCGGGCGCGAACAGCTCGCCGAAGCGCATCGTGAACTGGTTCAGTGAGGCACCGAACACCACGGCCACGTCGGCCTCCCGCACCAGCGCCATGGCGCCGTCTGCGCCGAAGCCGCCCGCCACACCCAGGTCGTAGCGGGTGTCCGGGAACACGCCCCTGCCCAGGGCGCTGGACGCCGTGAGGGCACCGGTCGCCTCGGCCAGCTGCCCGAGGGCCACGCTCGCACCGGCCAGCCAGGCACCGCGCCCCGCCAGCAGGAACGGGCGCTCCGCCCCTGCGAGGGCAGCGGCGATCTCGTCCAGCATCCCCTCCGCGAACTCGCCCTTCGGCGCCAGGGGAGCGGGGACTCGGGGCTCGGGAGCAGCGGGCACCGGGCCGGCCTCGAGAGCGGCGACGTCGTAGGGGATGGCCAGTACGACCGGCACCCGGTACGTCAGGGCGTGCTCGATGGCGATGACGGTCGTGGCCGCGGCATCCGCTCTGCCTGTCGTGTAGGTGCGCGCGCCGACGGCGGATGCCAGCGCGATCTGGTCGACGTCCCACGGGCGCGGACCCGAGGTCGGCTCGTCGCCGACCACCAGCACCAGCGGCACGTGCGCCTGCACGGACTCGGCCAGCGAGGTGATGGTGTTCGTGAACCCGGCGCCGTAGGTCGTGGTGGCCGCGGCGATCCGGCCCGAGGCGCGGAAGTGCGCGTCGGCGGCGACCACGGCGCCCTGCTCGTGACGGACGGCCGTGAACACGGCATCCGTCTGCGTCTCGATGGCGTCGAGGAAGTAGGCGTTGCCGTTGCCCATCACGCCGAAGACGTGGTCGATGTGCTGGGCGAGGGTGAGGGCGACGTGGGCGGAGACGGTGGGCATGCGAAAGCCTTTCGAGAGGAACGGACGGGATCCGTATATGTCTCGCTGCTCGCGCGTCATCGCGGTGGCCTGTCGGTCGCAGAGTGCTTCGTGCCCCTTTTTCGGGCACCGGCCGTAGCCGGACGTGTCGATTGTACCCGCGCTGATGCAGGACAATGGAGCAATGACGGATGCAGCGATCGAGCGCGAGACGCTCACCTGGGACGGTTTCGGAGACGCGACGCGAGAGCTGGCCAGGAGCATCCTCGACAGCGGATTCGAGCCCGAGGTCGTCGTCGCCATCGCCCGCGGCGGTCTGCTGCCTGCCGGGGCCATCGCCTACGGCCTGGGCGCGAAGAACTGCGGCGCCATCAACATGGAGTTCTACACCGGCATCGGCACGGTGCTCGACGCACCCGAGGTGCTGCCGCCCGCCCTGGACATGGAGTACCTCGACGGCCGCCGCGTGCTGCTGGTCGACGACGTGGCCGACTCCGGCCGCACGCTGGCGCTGGCCGTCAAGCTGCTGCAGGACAAGGGCGCCATCGTGAAATCCGTGACCATCTACACCAAGCCCACCACGATCATCGACCCGGACTACTCGTGGAAGGCCACCGACCGCTGGATCAACTTCCCGTGGTCGTACAAGGGCACCGTCACAGAAGAGGACCAGGGTCTGCCGCCGAGCGCCTGATCACTCTCACCGCCCGTCTATATGCGTCGAATGCGCCCGAAACGCGCCATCACTCTGCGTTTCGCGCGAATAGACGGGCGGGTCAGCGGCCGGTGAATTCCGGCTTGCGCTTCTGCTGGAACGCGGCGAAGCCCTCGCGGTAGTCGTCGGTGTCGCACAATGCCGCCTGCGCGGCGTTCTCGAGTTCGACCGACTCCCACAGCGCCAGGCGCTCGTCGCGGATGCGCGCCACCAGCTGCTTGCTGGCCAGGAACGCGGCGGTCGCGCCCTGGGATGCCTTCGACGCGGCATCCTCGGCGGCCTGCGCCACCTCGCCGTCGGGGAAGACCCGCGAGAACAGTCCCGCGGCCACCGCCTCGGCACCGGTCATGAGCCTGCCGGTGTAGATGAGGTCGAGCGTGCGGTGCGCGCCCAGCCGGTCCAGGAACAGCGCGTGCCCTCCGGAATCGAGCGTGGCGCCGAGGGCGGCGAACGGGGAGCCGATCTTCGCCGACTCCGCCACGTACACGACATCCGTGGCTATCAGCAGGCCCAGCCCCACACCCAGGCAGGCGCCGTGCGCGACGGCGAACGTCGGGGCGGGGAACGCCGACATCCGCTTCAGCAGCGGCGTGACCAGTCCGCCGAGGTACCCCATCACGTCGTCGTCGCGGGGGTCGACACCGGAGATGTCGCGCCCGGCGCAGAACGCCCGGCCCTCGCCGCGCAGCACGAGCGCGCGCACTCCGGCACGCTCGGCCTCGTCGTAGGCGGCGCCCAGGTCGGCGAGCGCCTGCTCATCGAGCGCGTTGAGCTTGGCGGGGGCGTTCAGGGTGACGTGCGCGACGTCGGCGGCGATGGCGAGGTCGATCATGAGGCTCCTGAGGTCAGACGTCGTAGTCGACCACGACGCGGTCGCTGGTGGGGTGGGACTGGCAGGTGAGCACATAGCCGCGCTCGAGCTCGTCGGGCTCCAGGGCGTAGTTCTCGGTCATGGTCACGCTGCCCTCCAGCACGCGCGCGCGGCACGTGCCGCACACGCCGCCCGAGCAGGCGAACGGGGTGTCAGGCCGCACGCGCAGCGCGGCGTTCAGCACCGACTCGTGGGCGTCGACGGGGCTCTCCACGGTGGAGGAGACGCCGTCGAGGTTGATCTCGATGCGCACCGTCTTCTGCCCGGCGCGCACCTCCACCTGCCGCGGCCCGCGCTCTGCGGGCGCGTCGCCGGTGGTGAACAGCTCGAAGCGCACGTGCTCGCGCGGCACGCCGATGTCGGTCAGCACCTCGCGGCACATGTCCACCAGCGCGAACGGCCCGCACAGGAACCACTCGTCCACCGTGGCGGGCAGGATCAGCGCATCCAGGATCGTGCGCAGCTTCTGTTCATCGATCCGGCCCGACAGCACCGGCGCCGTGCGCTGCTCGCGCGAGAGCACGTGGTGCAGCACCAGCCGGGTGGGGTAGCGGTCCTTCAGATCGGCGAGGTCCTCGAGGAACATCACGTCGCTGGTGGACTTGTTCGTGTACAGCAGTGTGAAGCGGGTGGAATCGGATGCCGTCAGCAGGTTCCGCGCGAGCGCCATCATCGGCGTGATGCCCGAGCCCGCCGCGATGCCGACGACATGCGTGCCCTCCAGCTCTGACAGGCCAGAGGTGAAGGTGCCCTGCGGGCTCATCACGTCGATCTCGAAGCCGGGGGTCAGCTCGGTCTGCGCCCAGGTGGAGAACACTCCGCCCTCGTCGCGCTTGACCGCGACGCTGAGGCTGGTCGCGCCGTCCCGCACGGGGGACGGCGGGCGGCACAGCGAGTACGAGCGGCGCAGCTCCTCGCCGTTCAACTGCACCCGCAGCGCCACGTACTGGCCGGGCAGGTAGGCGTACTCGTCGGCGAGGTCGCCGGGAACGATGAAGCTCACCTCGATGGCGTCATCGGTGAGCCGCCGCACATCCGACACCGTCAGCGTGTGGAACCGTGCGCGGTGCCGGTCGCCGGTGGGATGCCGGGGCTCGGCGGCGTGTGGGTGGGAGTCGGGCATCCGGAACAGCGCCATCAGATCACCTTGAAATGGTCGAAGGGCTCCAGGCACGCGCGGCACTCGTAGAGCGCCTTGCACGAGGTGGAGCCGAAGCGGGAGATCTCGCGGGTGTTCAGCGATCCGCAGCGCGGGCACTTGACGGCGAGCGTCAGCTTGATGGGGCCCTGCGTGTGAGCGGCTCGGCCGGACGGCGGGGCGATGCCGAACTCGGTGAGCTTGCGCTTGCCGTCCTCGCTCATCCAGTCGGTGGTCCAGGCGGGGGAGAGCACCAGCCGCACCTCGACGTCGTCGAATCCCTCGGCGGTCAGCGCCAGCAGGATGTCGTCGCGGATGGCGTCCATGGCCGGGCATCCGCTGTACGTCGGGGTGATGTCCACCACGACTCGGCCCGTCTCGTCGGAGCGCACGTCGCGCAGCACGCCGAGATCCTCGATGGTGAGCACGGGGATCTCGGGATCGGCCACGCGCGCGGCGATCTGCCGCGCGCGGGTCGCCCTCAGCGGTGCCGTCATGCGGGTCACCAGATCGCTCCCGGATGCCGGCGGGCCAGCACCTGCATCTCCGCCAGTAGGTGGCCCATCGGAGTGGCGTGCGCACCGTGCCTGCCGCCGCCGCTCGACTGCCCGATGGCGGGCGCCTCGAGTTCGGCCTCGGCGAGCACCTCGGCGATCACGGCGTCGAAGCCCGCACGCAGCGAAGAGGGCTGCACTGCGGCATCCGCAAGTCGGGTGGTGAGGTCCTCGTCGCGGAACAGCTCGTCGATGTACGGCCACACATCGCGCAGCGCGCGGACGATCTTCTCGCGCGAGACGTCGGTCCCGCCAGCCAGCCGCAGCACCCACTGCACGGCGTGATCGCGGTGGTAGTCGACCTCCTTGACGGACTTCTCGGCGATGGCCGCCAGGGTCTCATCGGTCGAGGAGCGCAGCGCGGAGTACAGCTCGAACATGTAGGCGGATGCCAGCAGCTGGCGCGCGATGGTCTGCGCGAAATCGCCGTTCGGCTGCTCCATGAGCCAGGCGCTGCGGAACTCGGACTCGTCACGGAAGTACGCCAGCTCGTCCTCGCTGCGGCCGTCCCAAGAACCGGCGTAGCGCAGCAGGGAGCGGGCGTGGCCGAGCAGGTCCAGCGCGATGTTGGCCAGCGCGACATCCTCCTCCAGCTCGGGCGCGCGCGAGATCCAGGCGCCCAGCTGCTGCGACAGGACCAGCGCGTCGTCGGCCAGCCACAGGGCGTACTCGGCGATGTCGGCCGAGGTCGCGCGGGCCTCACCGCCGGAGAGCTCGGCAGCGAGCTCCAGCTCGTCGACCGAGACGTGCACATCCTCGCTCACAGGTGCGGCACCCCCTCGGATGCCGTGTAGTACACGGCGTGACGGTAGTTCTTGCCGGCCGGGCTCTCGAAGAAGGCGCCCTTGTCGTCGGGGTCGCTGGTGGTGATGGCATCCGCCGGCACGACCCAGATCGAGACGCCCTCGTTACGGCGGGTGTACAGGTCGCGGGCGTTGCGCACGGCCATGGTCGCGTCTGGCGCGTGCAGCGATCCGACGTGCACGTGGTTCAGGCCGCGGTTCGCGCGGACGAAGACCTCCCACAGAGGCCAGGTCTCCTGCCCCTCGGTTGCTGAGCCGGGCCCACGCGCCCCGGAGGGGGGCGTGGGGAGCGAAGCACCGGGAGTCGACATCACGCCACCTGCCCTTCTGCGCGCAGTGCCTGCTTGCGGGCGTACTCGGCCGCGGCCTCGCGCACCCATGCGCCGTCCTCGTGCGCGGTACGGCGGCGCTCGATGCGCTCGGCGTTGCACGGCCCGTTGCCCTTCAGCACCTGGAAGAACTCGTCCCAGTCGATCTCGCCCATGTCGTAGGTCTGGGTCTGCTCGTTCCAGCGCAGTTCGGGGTCGGGCAACGTGATGCCGAGGATCTCGGCCTGCGGCACGAGCATCCCGACGAAACGCTGCCGCAGCTCGTCGTTGGAGAACCGCTTGATCTTCCACGCCATCGACTGTGCGGAGTTCGGGGACTGGTCATCCGGCGGGCCGAACATCTGCAGGCTCGGCCAGTACCACCGGTTCACGGCATCCTGAGCCATCTCGCGCTGCTCCTGCGTGCCCTGCATGAGGGCCAGCAGGATCTCGAATCCCTGTCGCTGATGGAACGACTCCTCCTTGCAGACCCGCACCATCGCGCGCCCGTACGGGCCGTACGAGCAGCGGCACAGCGGCACCTGGTTCACGATGGCCGCGCCGTCGACCAGCCAGCCGATCGCGCCCATGTCGGCCCAGGTGGGGGTGGGGTAGTTGAAGATCGAGGAGTACTTGGCCTTGCCGTCGATGAGCTGCTGCGTCATCGTGTCGCGTGTGATGCCCAGGGTCTGCGCGGCGGAGTACAGGTAGAGCCCGTGGCCGGCCTCGTCCTGCACCTTCGCCATCAGGATGGCCTTGCGCTTCAGGCTCGGGGCGCGGGTGATCCAGTTGCCCTCGGGCTGCATGCCGATGATCTCGGAGTGCGCGTGCTGGGAGATCTGACGGATCAGCGTCTTGCGGTACGCCTCCGGCATCCAGTCGCGCGGTTCGATGCGCTGCTCGTGGGCGACGTGCTCGTCGAAGCGCGCCAGCGCGTCGGCATCGTCGACCACGGAGAGGTCTGCGGGTGCGGTCATCTTCGACTCCTCGGCGTTCTTCTTTACTGACCGATCGTTAGGTAATTGTCGCATGCTCGTGAGGCGGTTGCAACCGGATCAGAGCGAGCGGGAGATGAGTTCCAGAAGTGCCCGCCCGTACGCCTCAGCGGGATCCGGATGCTCGAACCGCAGCGTCTCTTGTGCGAGCTGGATCTCGACCTCGAAGGTGTCCTCCAGGCGCGTCAGACGCCGGAATGTGCCGCGCAGCAGTTCGCGCAACTGGTCCTCGCGCGGCAGCCAGACCGCATCGGCCAGCTCCACGGCATCCAGAGCCCACTCCGTCGTCCCGTTGAAGGCGAGATCCGTGCCGCGCGGCGTGCGCCGCGCCTCGATGGTCATCTCGCTGACCGTGAAGGTCTCGGCCTCGATCTCGGGCTCGACCTCCTCGGGAAGGTCGAGCTGGAAGCGATCGCCGGATGCCGGATGCCACACCAACCCGGCTTCGCGCAGGGCGACGGCGAGCTCGCGGGTGATCATGGGGACAGGCTATGCCTCGGGTGGCCATGTCGGTGCCGTCGGGCAGAGTGGAGGCATGACCTCCACCACCCGCGATGCCGCGCTCTCCGCCCTCCGCGACCTCGTCGGCCGCCCGGATGCGGACTTCCACGACGGCCAGTACGAGGCCATCGAGGCCCTGGTGGCCGAACGGCGGCGGGCGCTGGTCGTGCAGCGCACCGGGTGGGGCAAGTCGGCGGTGTACTTCGTCGCCACGCTGCTGCTGCGCCGGCAGGGAGCAGGGCCCACGGTGCTGGTCTCGCCGCTGCTGGCGCTCATGCGCGACCAGATCAGCGCGGCCGAGCGCGCGGGCGTGCGGGCTGTCGCCATCAACTCCACCAACGCGCACGAGTGGTCCGATGTTCTGGAACGGCTCGATCGTGACGAGGTCGACGTGCTGCTGGTCTCGCCCGAGCGGCTGAACAACCCCTCTTTCCGGGAGAACCAGTTGCCGACGCTGGTGCGCCGGATCGGGATGCTGGTGGTCGACGAGGCGCACTGCATCAGCGACTGGGGCCACGACTTCCGGCCCGACTACCGGCGCCTGCGCGACCTGATCGCGCAGATGCCCTCCGACGTCCCGGTGCTCGCCACGACCGCCACGGCCAACAGCCGCGTCGTGGCGGATGTGGCGGAGCAGCTCGGCGGCGCGGAGGTGCTGACCATCCGCGGGCCGCTGGCGCGAGCATCCCTCCGCCTGGGCGTGCTGCAGCTGCCGAACGCCGCCAGCCGACTTGCCTGGCTGCTCAGCCATCTCGACGATCTGCCGGGCTCCGGCATCATCTACACGCTCACCGTCGCCGCGGCCGTCGACACTGCACGGCTGCTGCGCGAGCACGGTCACGACGTGCGCGCGTACACCGGGCAGACGGACGCCGACGAGCGCGAGGAGTCCGAGGGGATGCTCAAGCGCAACGAGGTCAAGGCGCTCATCGCCACCAGCGCGCTGGGCATGGGCTTCGACAAGCCCGACCTCGGCTTCGTCATCCACCTCGGTGCACCGTCGTCGCCGGTCGCGTACTACCAGCAGGTGGGACGCGCGGGCCGTGCCAGTGAGAGCGCCGACGTGCTGCTGCTGCCCGGCGCGGAGGACAAGGACATCTGGCACTACTTCGCCACGGCATCCATGCCCGACAGGGAGCGTGCGGAGCGCGTGATCGCCGCCCTTGGCGACCAGCCCATCTCGACGCCCGCGCTGGAGGCCAGGGTCGACATCCGCCGCACTCCGCTGGAGCTGCTGCTGAAGGTGCTCGATGTCGACGGCGCCGTCAAGCGCGTGCAGGGCGGGTGGGTCTCGACCGGCGCCGGCTGGACGTACGACGCCGAGCGCTACGAGCGCATCGCCGCCGAGCGCCGGGCCGAGCAGCAGCACATGATCGAGTACCAGCAGACCAGCGGATGCCGGATGGAGTTCCTGCAGCGATCCTTGGACGACGCCACCGCCGCGCCGTGCGGGCGGTGCGACAACTGCGCGGGGGCGTGGTTCCCGACTGAGATCGGAGCGGATGCCGGAGCCGCAGCTGCAGGTTCTCTCGACCGTGTCGGCGTGCCCATCGAGCCGCGCAAGCAGTGGCCCACGGGCGCCGACCGGCTGGGCGTCCCCGTCCGCGGGCGCATCGTGGCCGAGGAACAGGCCGCCGAGGGGCGTGCGCTGGCTCGGCTGACGGATCTCGGCTGGGGCGGCACGCTGCGCGAGCTGTTCGCCGCCGGAGCTGCGGATGCCCCGGTGCCGCCGCAGGTGCTGGACGCATGCGTGCGGGTGCTGGCCGGGTGGGGATGGGAGGAGCGTCCGGTCGCGGTGGTGGGGATGCCGTCGCGCTCACACCCGCAGCTGACGGGTTCGCTGGCCCGTGGCCTGGCCGAGATCGGCAGGCTGCCATATCTGGGTGAGCTCGGCTTCTCCGGCGAAGGGCCGACAGGAGGTCCCGGCGGCAACAGCGCGTTCCGCGTGGCGGGGCTGTGGGAACGCTTCACGGTTGAGGGGCTGCAGATCCCGGAAGGCCCCGTGCTGCTGGTGGATGACCTGGCCGACAGCCGCTGGACTCTCACCGTCGCGGCGCGCGCGCTGCTGCAGGCCGGTGCGACCGCGGTGCTGCCGTTCGCGCTGGGGCTGCGGGGGTAGCCCGCCCGCCGCGGCTTCCGTTTCAGCGAGGCACGGGCGGGCCTCACTTCACCGCTTCTCCGATCACAACAGGATCGCCCAGTAGAAACGACCTGGATCAGAACTGCGTCCCGCATCGCACTGGCGGATGCACTTCTGATCCAGCCCGATGAGGCGCGCCACCCTCACCGCAGGTCGTAGACCCGCTTGTACTTGCCCTCGCTCCTCGGCAGCGTGCCGGGCTCCTCGAGCACCACCTCCACGGTCGTGCCGATGTGCTGTTTGATCCGGTGCTTCAGCACGTTCGTCGCCGCCGCGCACTCCTCCACCGACAGCGCGGGGTGCCGTTCGATCCGCACGGTCATGGAATCCAGGCGTCCCTCGCGCCGCAGCTCGAGGATGAAGTGCGGGGTCAGCGCCTCCATGCCCATCACGAGCTCCTCGATCTGGGTGGGGAACAGGTTCACGCCGCGCAGGATGATCATGTCGTCATCGCGCCCGGTGATCTTCTCGATCCGCCGCACCGCGGGATACGTCGAGCCCGGCAGCAGCCTGGTCAGGTCGCGGGTGCGGTAGCGGATCACGGGGAAGGCCTGCTTGGTGAGCGAGGTGAACACCAACTCGCCCAGTTCGCCGTCGCCCTTCACCTCGCCGGTCTCGCCGTCGATGATCTCGGGCAGGAAATGGTCCTCCCAGATGTGCGGACCGTCCTTGGTCTCCACGCTCTCGCTCGCCACACCCGGGCCCATCACCTCGCTGAGCCCGTAGATGTCCACGGCGTCGATGTTCAGGCGCTTCTCGATCTCGACCCGCATCTCGTTGGTCCACGGCTCCGCGCCCAGCACCGCCACCTTCAGCGACGTCCTGGTCGGGTCGATGCCGGCCTGCTCCAGGGCATCCGCGATGGTCAGCAGATAACTCGGCGTGCAGAGGATGGCATCCGGTTCGAAGTCGTTGATCAGCTGCGCCTGCCGGGCCGTCTGCCCGCCCGAGACGGGGATGACCACGGCACCCAGCCGCTCCACGCCGGTGTGCGCGCCCAGCCCACCCGTGAACAGGCCGTATCCGTACGCGTTGTGCACCTTCATCCCGGCGCGGATGCCAGCGGCGTACAGCGACCGTGCCACCAGATCGCCCCAGACATCCAGGTCCGCCTGCGTGTAACCGACCACGGTTGGCCGCCCGGTGGTGCCCGACGACGCGTGGATGCGGCGTACCTCCGCCATCGGCACCGCGAACATCCCGAACGGGTACGTCTCGCGAAGGTCGGCCTTGGTCGTGAACGGCAGCTTTCGAGCATCCTCCAGCGAGCGGATGTCGTCGGGGCCGACACCCGCCTCGTCGAACTTGCGACGGTACAGCGGCACGTTCTCGTACGCGTGCCGCACCGTCCACTGCAGACGCTCCAACTGCAGCGCGCGCAGCCTCTCCACCGAGTGCAGCTCGGGTTCGGATCCAGGGATGAAGGGTGCTGAGACCATGTCGACTCCTCGTCGTGCCGTGCGGTCCCGTGGCGTCAGAGCGGCGTCCGGTTGGTGGTGATGGAGCGGCCGCGAACCTCGGCGACGACGTCGCCGGTCTCATCGGTCACGGTGATGTCGTACAGGCCGCTGCGGCCGTTGATCGTGCGGCGCACGGCCGTCGCCGTGAGCGTCTGCCCGGCCGCGGTCGACTTCAGGAAGGTGATGTCGGCACCGCCGGCGACCGTGACCCGCACGTCCTCGTTGCAGGCGATCGCGAACGCCGTGTCGGCCAGCGTGAACACCAACCCGCCGTGCGTGATGGCGAAGCCGTTGAGCATGTCCTCGCGCACCGGCATCGACACCACCGCGCGGCCGGGCTCATCGACCTCGACGACCATGCCCAGCATGGCCGAGGCGCGGTCGCGTTTGAGCATCTCCCTCACGCCGGCTCCTTGCTCACCAGCGTGAGCACGTCGTAGGTCGCGACGATCTCATCGTTCTGGTTGCGGATCACGGCATCCCACCGCACCTCGCCGTACTCGTCGGTCTCGCGCGGGGTGATCTGCTTGGCGGTCAGCTCCACGCGGATGCTGTCGCCGGGCGACACCGGGGTGATGAACCGCAGGTTCTCCAGCCCGTAGTTGGCCAGCACAGGGCCGGGCTCCGGGTCGACGAACAGACCCGCCGCCCACGACACCAGCAGGTAGCCGTGCGCGACCCGGCCCGGGAAGAACGGGTTCGCGGCGGCCGCCTTCTCATCCATGTGCGCGTAGAACGTGTCGCCGGTGAAGTGCGCGAACGTCTCGATGTCGTCCAGCGTCACCTCGCGGGATGCCGAGACGATCTGCTCGCCGATCCGCAGCTCTGCCAGCGACTTGCGGAACGGATGCCGGCCATCGCTGTGCGCGGCGGCACCGGCGTGCCACACGCCGGTCAGCGCCGTGAGCATCTCGGGGGAGCCCTGCACGGCCGTGCGCTGCATGTGGTGCAGCACGGCACGGATGCCGCCGAGCTCCTCACCGCCGCCGGCGCGGCCCGGCCCGCCGTGCACGAGGCCCGGCATGGGGGAGCCGTGGCCGGTGGAAGTGCGGGCGTCGTCGCGGTCGAGCAGCAGCATCCTGCCGTTGAACGGCGCGATGCGGGTGGCGAGCTCCACGGCCTGAGCGGGATCGTGCGTGGCGATGCTGGTCACCAGCGATCCGCCGCCGCGGTTCACGATGTCGGAGGCCTCTGCGACAGTGTCGTATGTGATCAGCGACGACACGGGGCCGAACGCCTCCACCTCGTGCACGGCATCCGCCTGCGCGTCGTCAAAACGCAGCAGCACGGGCGAGACGAATGCGCCTTCGGGTGCGTCGCCGGTGCTGCCGTCGGCCCAGCGCACCTCGGGGGCGTCCGTGCCGCCGACGACGACTCGCCCGCCGGCATCCTCCAGCTTCCGCACCTGCCGCAGCACCTCGTCGCGCTGCGCGGTCGAGGCCAGCGGACCCATCGTCACGCCCTCGGCGCGCGGGTCGCCCAGCACAGTCTTCTGATCGATGCGCGCCTGCACGGCGGCGATCACGGCATCCGCCGACGCTGTCGGCACGATCGCGCGACGGATGGCGGTGCACTTCTGGCCGGCCTTCGTCGTCATCTCCGTCACCAGCTGGCGCACGTACGCGTCGAACTCGGGGGTGCCCTCGGTGGCGTCCGTGCCCAGCACGGAGGCGTTGATCGAGTCGGTCTCGGCGGTGAACCGCACCCCACCCGTCTGCACCGACGGATGCTGTCGCAGCGCCTGCGCGGTCGACGCGCTGCCGGTGAACCCGACCAGGTCGCCCAGCCGCAGATTCTCGAACAGGTCGGGCACGCTGCCGCTGACCAGCTGCAGCGATCCTTCCGGCAGCAGGCCGGACTCCACGAGGATGCGCACCATGGCCTCGGCCAGGTACCCGGTGGGGGTGGCGGGCTTCACGAGCGTGGGCATGCCGGCCAGGAACGCCGGCGCGAGCTTCTCCAGCGAGCCCCAGACCGGGAAGTTGAAGGCGTTGATCTGCACGGCCACGCCCGGCAGTGTCGTGTACACGTGCCGGCCCAGGAACGAGCCGTCCTTCGACAGCACCTCGACGGGGCCGTCGACGTACACGCGGCTGTTGGGCAGCTCGCGGCGGCCCTTGCCGGAGTACGAGAACAGCACGCCGATGCCGCCGTCGATGTCCACCCAGGAGTCGGCCTTGGTGGCGCCGGTGCGGGCGGAGATCGCGTACAGCTCGTCCTTGCGTGCGGTGAGCGCCAGTGCGAACTGCTTCAGCAGCAGGGCGCGCTGGTGGAAGGTCAGCGCGGCCAGGCTCGCGTGCCCTGTGGTGCGGGCGTACTCCAGGGCGGCGGCGAGATCCAGGCCCTCGGTGGAGACCGTCGTGACCAGCTCGCCGGTGGAGGCGTCGCGCACCTCGGTGCCACGACCCTGGGTCCCTGAGCCTGTCGAAGGGTCGTTCGGCGTCCACCACGCGCCCTGCACGTAGCTCGGCAGAAAGTCGGTCATCGCTCCTCGTTCCACACGTAGAATCCCTCGCCGCTCTTGCGGCCCAGCTTTCCCTCGGCGACCATCCGCCGCAAGAGCTGCGGCGGCTCGAACCGAGGTCCGAGTTCGCGGGCCAGCTCCTCGGCGATGCCCAGGCGCACGTCCAGCCCGACGATGTCGGTGGTGCGCAGCGGACCCATCGGATGCCGGTACCCCAGCTCCATGGCCGCGTCGATGTCGGCGGCGTCGGCGACGTTCTCCTCCAGCATCCGGATCGCCTCCAGGCCCAGCATCACGCCGAGCCGGCTGGATGCGAAGCCGGGGGAGTCGCGCACGACCACCGGGGTCTTGCGCAGCGTCGCCACCCACTCGCGGGCGTCGTCGACCACGCGGCGCGCGGTGCGCGAGCCGGTGACGATCTCGACGAGTTTCGACGCCGGCACCGGATTGAAGAAGTGCAGTCCCAGGAACTGCTCGGGCCGCGTGAGGGAGGCGGCCAGCGAATCGATCGAGATGGACGACGTGTTAGAGGCGATCACGGCATCCGCTCGCACGACCTGCTCGACGCGAGTCAGCGCGCCGGTCTTCAGATCGTGATCCTCGGGGACGGCCTCCGCGACCAGACCCGCGTTCGCGAAGGCGGCGAAGTCCGTGCCCACGGTCAGCGAGGAAGTGGCGCCTGCGGCATCCGCGAGGTCCCCGCGCGTGACGGAGGTGGCGATGCTCGACAGCACGCGCTCGCGTGCGGCATCCGCCTGCTCCTCGTCGCGCTCGACCAGCTGCACGCGGGCGCCCGCCAGCAGGAACGCGTGCGCGATGCCGGCGCCCATGCGCCCGCCGCCGAGCACGCCGACGATTCCGGGTACGGTCATGACTTCTTCTTCCGGTTCAGGAACGCCGTCATGCGACGGTGCTTCTCATCGCTCTCGAACAGCTCGGCCTGCAGCTCGCGCTCGATGTCGGGATGCTGTGCGCGCGGCGTGCGCAGCGCCAGCTTGGTGTGCCGGGTGGCCAGGGCGTCGTTCGCGGCGATCCGATCGGCCATCGCGTGAGCGGCATCGAGCAGCGCATCGAAAGGATGGATGCCGGAGACGAGCCCCCACGCCAGGGCTTCGTCGGCAGTGAGGATGCGGCCGGTCAGCAGCAGCTCGCTCGCGCGGGCGCCGCCGACGATCTCGGGCAGGCGCCAGGTAGCGCCCGCTGCGGCCATGATGCCCAGCCCGGTCTCGGGGTTTCCGATCTTCAGTGTCGGCGACGCGATGCGCAGGTCGGTCGCGTAGGCCAGCTCCGCGCCACCGCCGAGGGCGTAACCGCTGATCGCGGCGATCACGGGCATGGGCAGCTCGTTGATGCGGATGAACGCGGTGGCGTTGATGGCTTTCCGCGCATCGGCGGCGTCGCGGTCGCGCAGCTGGCCGATGTCTGCGCCGCCGGCGAACACGGTCTCGCTGCCGGCGAGGATCAGCGTGCGCGGGTCGGCTTCGAGCTCGGCGCACAGCGCGTGCAGCGCATCGATCATGTCCTGGTCGATGGCGTTGCGCTTCTCGGGGCGGTTCAGCGTCGCCACGACGCGGTCCGCGCGGCGCTCGATCAGCAGGGGTTCAGGCATCCAGGCGCTCCACGATCATCGCGGTGCCCTGACCGACGCCGACGCACATGGTGGCCAGGCCGTAGCGGACGTTATCGGCCTCCATCCTGCGCAGCAGCGTGACGATCAGGCGCGATCCGCTGGAACCCAGCGGGTGCCCGAGGGCGATCGCCCCGCCGTCGGTGTTGACGATGTCAGGGTTCAGTCCCAGGCGGCGGATGCTGGCCAGCGACTGCGTGGCGAACGCCTCGTTGAGCTCGACCGCGCCGAGGTCGTCCACGGTGAGACCGGCCTTGGCCAGCGCCTTCTGCGTGGCGGGCACCGGGCCGAGCCCCATGATCTCGGGGGCGAGGGCGGCGGTGGCCGAGGCGACGATGCGGGCGCGGGCGCGCAGGCTGTGGCGGGCCACGGCATCCGCACTGGCCACGACGATGGCCGAGGCGCCGTCGTTGAGCGAGCTGGCGTTGCCGGCTGTGACGACGGTGCCGCCAGGAACCACCGCACGCAGCTTCGCGAGCTTCTCCAGCGAAGTGTCCCGCCGCGGACCCTCGTCGGTGTCCACGATCACGCCCTTGGGCGTCTGGACCGCGACGATCTCGGATGCCAGCCGTCCGGCATCGATGGCGGCGATGGCGCGCTGGTGGCTGAGCAGTGCGAAGGCGTCGGCATCCTCCCGGCTGATGCCGTCCATGCGGGCGACCTCCTCCGCCGTCTCGGGCATGGAGAAGGTGGCCTTGTCGCGGGCCAGCAGCTTCGGGTTGGCGAAGCGCCAGCCGATGGAGGTGTCGAACGCGGGGCCGGGCTTGGCCCAGGCGCGGTCGGGCTTGGCCTGCACCCACGGGGCGCGCGACATCGACTCCACACCCCCGGCGACGATGAGATCGGCATCCCCCGCGCGGATGGCCTGCGAGGCCAGCGTGATGGCCGACATCCCCGATGCGCAAAGACGGTTCACGGTGATCGCGGGGAGCGTGTCGGGCAGGCCGGCCAGCAGCACGGCCATGCGGGCGACGTTGCGGTTGTCCTCGCCGGCCTGGTTCGCGGCGCCCAGGATGACCTCGTCGATGGCGTCGTGCGGCACGCCCGAGCGCGCGACCGTCTCGCCGACCACGAGCGCAGCCAGGTCGTCGGGCCGGACGCCCGCCAGCGCGCCGCCGTAGCGCCCGACCGGCGTGCGGATGCCGTCGACCAGATATGCCTCGGTCATGCCGTTGCTCCCTTTCCTCACCCTTCTATTTGCGCCGAGTGCGTCGGAATCCGGGCGAGATCCACGCGTTCGGCGCAAATAGACGGGCCTGTGTTCAGATTCTTCCGTAGGCGCGCAGCGGATGCTCGATGAGTTCGACCACCCGACGCAGGAACCCCGCGGCGTAGCCGCCGTCGCACACCCGATGATCGAACACCAGCGACAGCTGCGCGATGCGACGCGCCACGATCTGCCCGTCGACGACCCACGGGCGCTCCAGGATGCGGCCGATGCCGAGCATGGCCACATCCGGGTGGTTGATGATGGGCGCCGAGCCGTCCACGCCGAAGCCGCCGTAGTTGTTGAGGGTGAACGTCGAACCGCGCAGCGCCTCGGGGGCCGTGCGCCCCGCGCGCGCCGTCTGGGCGAGCTCGCGCAGCGCGGCGTCCAGCTGCTCGAGGTTCAGCTCGTGGGCGCGGGGGATGACCGGCACCATCAGTCCCCGGTCGGTGTCGGCGGCGATGCCGAGGTTCACGCCCTCGACGGTGATGATCTCCGAGGCGTCATCGCTGAGCCGCGAGGCCAGCAGCGGGAACTCGGCCAGCGCGATGAGCGTGAACCGGGCCACCAGCGCCGTGAGCGACGGCGCCTTCCCGCCTTCGGGCGCCATCTGCGCGCGCAGGTTCCACAGCTCGGTCGCGTCGACGTCGACCCATACGGTCGCCTCGGGTATCTCGGCGCGGCTGCGCGACAGCTTGGCGCTGACGGCCTTGCGCAGCGGGCTCATCCGCTCGCGCGAGAGGACCGGGAGGCCGTCGACGAGATCGCCGGATGCCGAGCCGGTCACGCTCGCGGTCCCCGGAGCGGATGCCGAGGCAGAGCCGGGTGCCGCGGAAGGAGCGGATGCCGCGGCGGGGCCGGATGCTGCGGAAGAAGCGGATGCCGAGGCGGGGCCGGATGCCGCGGAAGAAGCGGATGCCGTGAAGCCGTCGACTCCGGCATCCGCCGCCGCACGCAGCACGTCCGCGCGGGTGATGGCCCCATCGGACCCCGTGCCCACCAGCATCCGCACGTCCACGCCGAGGTCCCGCGCGAGCCGCCGCACGATGGGCGACCGCACCGCGACGGGCTTCCGCGGCGCTTCCTTCTCGTCGACAGCACGGGATGTCGCCGGCTGCACGGGAACGTCGCGCGAAGAAGCCGTGCGCTCGGCGAGGTCCCGTGCTCTCGACGGAGATGGAGCGGGGGCGGCGCGGGGGCGACGGCGGCCGGAGCCGGCGCGCTCGGTGGTGCCGTAGCCGATCAGCACGTTGCCGGAGCCCGAGCCGGCGCGCTCCTCGGTGCGGTACGCCTCGTGCTCGATCGTGTCGGGCAACGCGGAGGCCGGCGTCCGGGTCTCCGAGCCCGTCGAAGGGTCGGGTGACGTTTCGCTTCGACTCGCTGGCGCTCGTTCAGCACGAGCGGCGGGCACAGCGTACTGGCCGTCCTGGGAGCCTGAGTCCAGCGACGGGCCGTCCACCTCGAGCACCGGCGCGCCGACGTCGATCACGTCGCCGGGCTCGCCGTGCAGGGCCGTGATGACGCCGGCGAACGGCGAGGGCAGCTCGACGATGCTCTTCGCCGTCTCGACCTCGGCGATGGCCTGGTCGGTGGTGATGGTGTCGCCCACCTTCACCAGCCATTGCACGAGCCCCGCCTCGGTGAGGCCCTCGCCGAGGTCGGGCAGGCGGAACACCCGCGCGGTCGCGGTGGTCATGCGGAGACCTCGTCATCCCAGTGCAGCGAGTCGATGGCATCCAGCACACGATCCGCGTCGGGCAGGTACCAGTGCTCGAACTTCGGCGGAGCGAACGGGGCGTCGAACCCGGTCACGCGGCGCACCGGCGCCTCGAGGTGCTCGAAGCAGCGCTCGGACACCCGCGCCTGGATCTCGCTCGCCACGCTCGCATATCCCGGCGCCTCGGCGATGACCACGGCGCGGCCCGTCGAGCGCACGGCCGCGGTGACCGTCGCGTCGTCGAAGGGGGAGAGGCTGCGCACGTCGATCACCTGCACGCTGCGTCCCTCGGATGCTGCGATCTCGGCTGCCTCCAGAGCGACGGGCACCATGGCGGCATAGGCCAGCAGGGTGACGTCCGTGCCCTCCCGGGCGACGCGGGCGGTGCCCAGTTCCATGGTGACGGACGTGTCGACCTCGCCCTTGGACCAGTACAGCTTCTTCGGCTCCAGGAAGACCACGGGGTCGGGCGAGGCGATGGCTGCGCGCAGCATGGAGTACGCGTCCTGCGGGGTCGACGGGGAGACCACCGTGAGCCCCGGGGTGTGCGCGTAGTACGCCTCGGAGGAGTCGCAGTGGTGCTCCACGCCGCCGATGCCGCCGCCGAACGGGATGCGGATGACGATCGGCATCCGCACGGCACCACGGGTGCGGTTGCTCATCTTCGCGACGTGCGAGACCACCTGCTCGAACGCCGGCAGCGCGAACGCGTCGAACTGCATCTCCACGACGGGGCGCATGCCGTTCATGGCCATGCCGACGGCCGTGCCCATGATCGCGGATTCGGCCAGCGGGGTGTCGAAGCAGCGGTCCTCGCCGAAGCGCTCGGCCAGCCCATCGGTGATGCGGAAGACGCCGCCGAGCGTGCCCACGTCCTCACCGAACACCAGCACCGCGGGGTCCTCGGCGATGGCATCGGCCAGTGCTCGGTTGAGTGCTGCGGCCATGGTCATGGTGCCCACCACGTGGTGCGACCTCTCGATGTCGATGTCGGCTGCGATGGTCATCGCCGGCCTCCTGCCTCGGTGAGCTGCGTGCGTTCGATCTCGCCGCGCAGCAGCTGCCACTGCTCCTCCAGCTGGGGCGAACGCTCGGAGCGGACGTAGCGGAACAGGTCCTCGGGATCGAGGTCGGCATCCGTGTTCAGCGCCTCGCGCAGGGCCGCCGCGATGGACTCCGCGCCGGCCGCCAGCTGCTCCTCGCGAGCCTCGTCGAGCAGCCCGCGCGAGACCAGGTGCGCGCGCAGGCGGGTGAGCGGATCGCGGGCGATCCAGGCCTGCACCTCCTCGCGCTCGCGGTAGCGGGTGTCGTCATCGGCATTGGTGTGCGCCTGCATCCGGTAGGTGTGCGCCTCGACCAGCGACGGGCCGCCGCCGGAACGGGCGCGCTCCACAGCCTCGCCGAGCACGGCCAGCACGCCAGCCACGTCGTTGCCGTCCACGCGCTGTCCCGGCATCCCGTACCCGATCGCCTTGTGCGCGAGCGAGGGCGCCGCGGTCTGGCGCGACAGCGGCACCGAGATCGCGAACTCGTTGTTCTGGATCAGGAAGACCACCGGCAGGTGGAACACGGCGGCGAAGTTCATCGCCTCGTGGAAGTCGCCCTCGCTGGTGGCGCCGTCGCCGCACAGCGCCAGGACGACGGTGTCCTCGCCGCGGTGCTTGGCCGCGTGCGCGAAGCCCGCCGCGTGCAGCAGCTGAGTGGCCAGCGGCGTGGACTGCGGCGCCACGTGGTGCTCGGCCGGGTCGTAGCCGGAGTGCCAATCGCCTTTCAGCAGCACCATCGCGTCGGCGGGTTCCACGCCGCGCGCGATCACGGCCACCGAGTCGCGGTAGGTGGGGAACAGCCAGTCGCGCTCGGCGAGCGCCAGGGAAGCGCCCACCTCGCAGGCCTCCTGCCCGTGCGAGGACGGGTAGACCGCCATGCGGCCCTGCCGAACCAGCGCGTACGCCTGGTCGTTGATGCGCCGGCCCTCGACCAGGCCCTGATACGCGCGCAGGAGCAGGTCGTCATCCGGCATCCGATAGCGTTCGTCGGCGACAACCGCACCGGTCTCGTCGATCAGCGTGACCGGGGTGTCGCGGGGGAGCAGATCATCGTGCTGCATGGGTTCGCCCTCCTTGCCGAACATGTCTGCCCAGTGTGCCTCTGAAATCGCAATCGTCCAATGGAATCCGGTCAGAACTGGATGACTGTACGGCGATAGATGACAGGATGAACGATGTGTCAGCATCCTCTGACGGAACGAAGGAGTTCTCATGACCGTTCTCGATGCCACCGATCACGCGATCCTCGCCGAGCTGCGTCGGGACGCGCGGGTCTCGATGACAGCCATCGCGGATGCCGTGCACATCTCTCGAGCGGGCGCGCACGCGCGCATCAAGAGGCTGACGGATGCCGGTGTCATCACCGGCTACACGGTGCGCACCGACCCCGTGCAGCTCGGCCACCACGCCTCCGCCTACGTGATGCTGGCCATCGAGCAGGCCAGCTGGGTGGAGGTGCAGGCGCGGCTGCGGGCGATCCCCGAGGTCGAGCACATGGCGCTGGTCGGCGGCGACTTCGACGTCATCCTGCTGGTGCGCGCCAGCGATGCCCGCGACCTGCGTCGGATCGTGCTGGAGGACATCCAAGCGGTGCCGTCGATCCGTTCCACGCGCACGACGCTGATCTTCGAGGACTTCAGCCGCGACTGATATCGCGCGCCACTCGGAGCCCGAACGCGGTCGCATCGCCCTTCGCGCGGCGCGAAGGCGACGAGGGACTCGCGGTGGGCGACTCAGCCCAGAGCCTGGAGCGTCGCGGTCATTCCTCCGGGCCGGCCGTGTCGGCATGCCAGATCGGCGGATGCGACAGCGGCCCCACCCGGCGCTCCAGCTCGGCCGCGAGGGCGATGATCTGCGCCTCGCCACCCGGGCGGCCGATGAGCTGCACGCTGATCGGATGCCCGGCATCGTCGACTGTGACCGGCACGACGATCGCGGGGAGGCCCGCGACGTTCACGAAGCTGCTGTACGGCGCGTACTGCACCTGCTGCGCGAAGCCGCGTGCGGCATCCGTCCGGTCGAACCAGCCGACCGGCTGCGGGGGCAGTGCGAGAGCCGGCGTGAGCACGGCGTCGAAGGACGCGAAGGCCTCGATCGTCGCACGCTCGAAGGCGGATGCCGCTGCCAGCGCGTCGAGCACCTGCACGCCGCTGAGGGCGCGGCCCTCGCGCACCAGCCACGCCGTGATCGGCTCGACGATCTCGAGCTGCCGATCGGTGAGGTCCATGCGTGCGGCGCTCATGCGCCACAGCGTCGTGAACAGCGCCGCATAGCCCTCCGGCCGCCAGGTGAAGGCGTCCACGCCGTGCCCGGCATCCGTGAGCAGGGCCGTCGCGACCTCGACGGCGCGCGCGGCATCCGGGTCGAGGCGGATGTCCTCGGCGTCGTCCCACGGCGACACCGTGGTCACGCCGACGCGTGCGAAGGTCTGCGGGGCGAGCGCCGCGTCGAGGAACGGACCCTCGCCGGGAGCGCGGGTCGCGAACGGATGCGGTCGCCCGCCTGCCTGCACGTCGAGCAGCAGGGCGGCATCCGCCACCGTGCGCGCGAGAGGGCCCGCGACCGGCAGCCCGCCCGGGCTGTCGAGACCGGACGCGAACGGCACCCGTCCGCGGGACGGCTTCAGTCCGACGATGCCCACGGTGGCCGCGGGGATGCGGATGGATCCGCCGCCGTCGGAACCCGGAGCGAGCGGCAGCAGACCCGCCGCCACCGCGGCGGCCGCCCCGCCGCTGGACCCGCCGGCGCCGTTGTCCGTGTTCCACGGATCGCGGGTCGGCGGGCCGATCATTGTCTCGGTGTAGCCGGTCAGGCCGAACTCGGGCGTGCTCGTCTTGCCGAGGCTGATGCCGCCTGCCTCGTCGAGCACGGCCGCCTGATCGCCGGTGGTCTCGGGCACGAGGTCGGCGTGCAGGCGCGAGCCGTAGCGGGTCGGCACGCCGGCGCGCGGCACGAGGTCCTTGTCGGCGAAGGGCAGCCCCCAGAGCGCGCCGCGCGGCTCTGTGGGCGCGAGCGACTCCGCACGCACGAGCGACTCCGCACGCGCGAGTGCGGCATCCGCCGTCACCTCGACGAACGCTCCGATCGCCGGGTCGAGGCGGGCGATGCGGTCGAGGTAGTGCGCCGCCAGATCCACCGGCGAGAGGTCACCGGCATGGAGCGCCGCCAGCTGCTCGATCGCGGTGAGGTCGTGCAGCTCGGGCATGGGGCGAGTCTAGGTCAGCGGATACCGCGCGGCGCAACGGCCCCCGTCTGCAGCGGGTGCTGGAGCGCATCCAGCCGGATGCCGTCGTATCGAGGGCGTGTCGGATGCCGGTGGCCGGGCCTGTCGGGGGTCAGGACAGCACGAGCTCGATCCCCTCGGCATCCACTGCGACACTCACGTGCGCGAGGTCGGGCACGCTGAACGTCGCGCCGTGCTCTGCCGCGTGCGCGCCCACACCGATCACGCGCATCCCCGCGGCCAGGCCCGCCTGCACGCCGGCGGCGGAATCCTCGAACACCACGCAGTCCGCCGGAGCGAGGCCCAGCGCGGCGGCACCCTTCAGGAACCCCTCCGGATCCGGCTTGGAGGCCGTCACGCTCTCGGCGGTGATGGCGACGTCGGGCACCACCAGCCCAGCGGCGGTCATCCGCGCCGTCATCAGCGGGATGTTCGCCGAGGTGACGATGGCGTGCGGTGCGCCTTTCAGCGCCTGCAGCAGCGCTCCGGCGCCGAGGATCTCCACGACGCCGTCGACGTCGGAGGTCTCCTGCGCGAGCATCTCGGTGTTCTCCGCGATGTTGATCGCGTGGTCGCGCTCGGGGAGCAGGAGGGCCATGCTCAGGTATCCCTGCCGACCGTGGATCGTGCGCAGCACGTGCTGCGGGTCCAGGCCGTACGGCTTCGCCCACGCCAGCCACAGTCGCTCGACGACCGCCGTGGAATCGACGAGGGTGCCGTCCATGTCGAGCAGGACGGCACGGGTGCGGATGCTGTGGGTCATGGCTTCAGGCTATCCGTCGCGTCCGGCCGGGAGCGTCCGCCGCCGCGGCTAGAGTGAGCGCGGGAGGCGGCCGCCCGGGCCGAAGCGGATGCCGACACTGACGCGGATCATCGCCCAGGTGCTGGACGTCATCCGGCGCCCCGCGCGCACGCCGGAGGCGCTGGAGTCCGTCGCCCTGCTCACCGGCGCTGCGGCCTTCGTGATCGGCTTCCCCGTGTCGTGGCTGATCTTCGGTCGCGCGCACCTGGCGATCACGGGAGCGGGATCGATCGGCTGGTACGCGGCCGTCGGCGGCGCCGTGGTGGCCGTGCTGGCCTTCACCGCCGGACGACTGGCCGTGCGGCGGGCATCCGAGGATCCCGCAGGCGCGGCCGACAGCCGTACCTCGGGCCTGCTGCGCTGGTACGACCTCATCGCGATCGGCGGGGCGTACGCGTCCATCGCTCTGCTGGGCTGGGTCGGCATCTCCGTGCTTCTGGAGCGGAGCTTCATCGGCGCACCGGTGTTCGCGTTCCCCGGTGCGATCCTCGTGGGCGTGGCCTTCGCGCTCACGGCCTATGTGGCCTTCCTGGGCGCTGCGCGCCTGACACCGATGTCGCTCTCGCTCGACCTGGCGGTGTTCCTGGTGGTCGGCGCCTTCGCCGCCATGCTGGGCTCATCCGACCCGACCTGGTGGCAGGACAATCTCTCGTCGCTGGGGCAGACCACCAACTCTGCGGCACCCGCGTTCAACATCACGCTGATCATCTCGGGTGTCATCGTCACGACCATCGCGCGCTTCGCCACGGCCGCCCTGCCGGTCGACAGCCATGCGCAGCGCCGCGGACGAACGCTCATGCGCACCGGACTCGTGCTGGTCGGCCTCTTACTGGCCTGCGTGGGCGTGTTCCCCGTGAACGAGTTCTTCCTGCTGCACAACACGGTCGCCACGGGCATGGCCGTGATCTTCGCCGTGATGATCTGCGCGCTGCCGTGGCTGCTGCCCAGTCTGCCGCGCGTGTTCTTCGGCCTGGGCTACGTCTACGTCGGCGTCATCGTGCTGCTGGCGATCTTCTTCGCCACCGGCTATTACAACCTCACAGCGGTCGAGCTCATCGCGGCCGTGCTGATCTTCAGCTGGATCATCGTGTTCCTGCGCACGACCAGTGCGGCAGCGCCGCGCATCACCGCCCACCGCCCGCCTGCCGTGGGTTGACAGCGCCCGCGGAGGGGATCTATATTGATGGAATCGTTTCCATGGAAACGATTTCATGGATTTCCGGACCTGCTGCACAGCACATCCGCACACGAAGAGGTGAAGCGATGACGACCACGCCGGATCGCGCCGTGACCATCGAAGAGGTCGCCGCTCTCGCCGGAGTGTCGAAGGCCACCGCGTCCCGTGTGCTGTCCGGGCATCCGTCCACGTCGCAGAGCTCCCGCAAGCGCGTGCACGACGCCGTCCGCGAGCTGGACTACCAGCCCAACGCGCAGGCGCGCTCGCTGCGCTCCGCCCGTACTGGGACGGTCGGCGTACTCATCCCCGATGTGCGGAACATGTTCTTCGCCGAACTCGTGCACGGCATCGAGCAGGAGGCGCTCGAACGCGGCTACGTCAACGTGCTCGGCAACGCCGACGAGAGCATCGCGCAGCAGGATGCCTTCCTGGAGGCCCTCATGCGCCAGCGCGTGGACGGCATCATCATCGCGCCGGTGGGTGACGGCGGCGGAGCGATCGCGCGGCTGCTGCGCCGTCGCATCCCCGTGGTCTTCGTCGACCGCGTGCTCGGCGACGCGGCGGGCCCCGCCTCCGCCATCCCGTCCGTCACCACCGACAGCGCTCCCGGCCTGCGCGCGGCCATCCAACGGCTGCACGAGCGCGGGCACCGCCGGATCGGCTTCATCGCCGGTCCGCAGCAGACGTCGACCGGGCGCCAGCGGCTCGAGCTGTTCCGCCGGATCATGGCCGAGCAGTCGCTGCCCGTGCGCGAGGACCACATCTTCACCGGCGACTTCCAACCGGCCAGCGGCGCGGTCGGCATCGACGCGCTGCTGGGCACGACCGAGCCTCCGACGGCCATCATCACCGCCGACAGTCCCATGACGGCCGGAGCCGTCGCGAGGCTGCACGAGCGCGGGATGCGCCCGGGCGTCGGCATCGACCTGGTCTCCTTCGACGACATCGACTGGTTCGCCCTGCTGGACCCGCCGCTGAGCGTGATCTCGCACTCCGCGGCGGACATGGGCAGAAGAGCCGTGCAGTCGCTGTGCGAGGTGATCGACGGCGGCGCTCCCGCGGCGCAGGTGCTGCCGAGCACGTTCGTGGCGCGCGGTCCGCTGACCGTGTCCGCCCCCGGCACGACCCCCGCGCGGAGCGGGCGAAAGGCGCACTGATGGCAGAGCACTCAACGTCGCAGACCGCACCGGTCGTCTCGGTGCGGTCCGTGAGCAAGTCCTTCGGGCCGGTGACCGTCGTCCGTGACGTGTCGTTCGACCTGCACGCCGGCAAGGTGCAGGTGCTGCTCGGCGAGAACGGCGCGGGCAAGTCGACCATCATCAAGATGATCGCCGGCGTGCACGAGCCCGACGGCGGCGAGATCCTCGTCGACGGAACCCCCGTGCGCATCCCGAACGCACGCGCGGCGGAGCAGCTGGGAATCGCCACCATCCACCAGGAGCTGAACCTCGTGCCTTCGCTGAGCGTGGCCGAGAACGTCATGCTCGGCCGAACGCCGGAGCGCTTCGGCATGATCGATCGCCGCGAGATGCGCCGCCTCTCCAGCGCCGCCCTGGATCGGATCGGCCTCTCCGTCGACCCGTCCACGCGCGTGTCCGACCTCGGCATCGCGCAGCAGCAGCTCGTCGAGATCGCGAAGGCACTCAGCGTGGACGCCCGCGTGCTGATCCTCGACGAGCCGACGGCCGCCCTGACCAGGCACGAGACCACGCAGCTGTTCCGCGTGGTCGAGGAGCTCCGTGCGCAGGGCGTCGCGATGCTGTTCATCAGCCACCACCTCGAGGAGATCGCGCAGATCGGCGACAGCGTCGTCGTGCTGCGCGACGGCGAGCGGATCGCCGAGGTTCCGGGCAGCACGCCCGAGGCGGAGCTGGTGCGGCTCATGGTCGGCCGCGACATCGACGACCAGTTCCCGCGCCGCCGACCGACGGGCGTCGAGCGCAGGCCGCTGCTGCAGGTGAGCGGCCTGTCGTCGGCCGGGCGCTTCGACGACATCGACATCACCGTCCACGCCGGGGAGATCGTCGGCATCGCGGGGCTCGTCGGCGCGGGCCGCACCGAGGTGCTGCGCGCCATCGCCGGCGCCGACGGCTACGACGCGGGGAGCGTAGAGGTCGACGGACGCCGGTTGCGCTCGGGCCGGGTCAGGGACGCCATCGCCGCGGGGATCGGCCACGTGCCCGAGGACCGCAAGCGACAGGGGCTCGTGCTGCAAGCATCCGTCTCCGACAATCTCGGGTTCGCCACGCTCGCCTCGACCTCCCGCGCGGGTCTGGTCGACTTCGCCGGCCAGCGCAGGAGGGCCACCGAGGTCGCCGAGAGGCTGCGGGTGCGCATGCACGACATCGGCCAGGAGGTCGGCTCGCTCTCCGGGGGCAACCAGCAGAAGGTCGTGTTCGGGCGGTGGATCATGGCCGACTCCGGCGTGCTGCTGCTGGACGAGCCGACCCGTGGCGTCGACGTCGGAGCGAAGGTCGAGATCTACGAGCTGATGAATGCCATCACCGACGCCGGCGGCGCGGTGCTGATGGTCTCGAGCGAGCTGCCGGAGGTGCTCGGCATGAGCGACCGCATCCTCGTGATGCGCTCAGGGCGCATCCGCGGGGAGTTCCACGCCGACGAGGCGACCGAAGACAAGATCATGGACCTCGCCGCACGCGGCGGGAACGAGTGAAGGACGAATCGATGACCACTGCGACGGCGCCGGCGAAGACCGGCGGGTTCAGCCTGAAGAGATTCCTCGCCGACAACGGCGCGCTGGTGGGGCTGGTGCTCCTCAGCGTGCTGCTGTTCATCGCCACACCGGCCTTCCTCACCCCGCAGAACATCCTGAACATCGGCATCCAGGCGTCCTCCGTCGCCATCCTCGCGTTCGGATCGACCTTCGCCATCGTCGCCGCCGGCATCGACCTGTCGGTGGGATCGGTCGCGGCGCTGGGCGCGATGGTCTCGGCGTGGATGTTCGCCAACGCGAACCTGCCCGGCTGGCTCGCACTGATCGCGGGACTGGCGACCGGACTGATCGTCGGCGCCGTCAACGGCGTCGCCAACGCCTACGGAAAGCTGCCGTCGTTCATCGCGACGCTGGCCATGCTGAGCGTCGCGCGAGGCCTGACCCTGGTGATCTCCGACGGGACGCCGATCAAGACCCCGCCCATCGTGTCGTTCCTCGGCGGCAGCATCGGACCAGTGCCCGTACCGATCCTCGTGCTGATCCTGGCCGCGCTGGTGGCCTCGTTCATCCTCAACCGCACTGTGATCGGCCGCAGCATGTACGCCGTCGGCGGCAATGCCGAGGCGGCCGAGCTCTCCGGCATCAACGTGCGTCGCATCCGCGTGATCGTGTTCGCCCTGTCCGGTCTCTTCGCCGCCGTGGCAGGTCTCCTGCTGGCGGGTCGGCTGGACTCGGCCCAGCCCCAGGCCGCGGTCGGATACGAGCTGGATGCCATCGCCGCGGTCGTCATCGGCGGTGCATCGCTGATGGGCGGCTTCGGCAAGATCTCCGGAACGTTCATCGGCGCTCTCGTGCTGGTCGTGATCCGCAACGGTCTCAATCTGCTCAATGTCAGCTCGTTCTGGCAGCAGGTCGTGATCGGCGTCGTGATCGCACTGGCCGTCGGCTTCGACGTCATCCGCCGCAAGACCCGCAGCAGCTGACACTGCCGCCCCCGCACCTGAATCCCAAGAAATCACCCGACAACACTCAATGAAGGAGTGCATATGAATTCCGTGACCAAGATCACGCTCGCCGGCCTCACGACGGCCCTGCTCGTGGTCGGCCTGGCGGCCTGCAACCGCGGCCCCGCCGCCGACGGCGGTGCGGCATCCGGCCAGAAGATCACCCTGTCGCTGTCGACCTTGAACAACCCGTTCTTCGTCGAGGTGCGCGACGGTGCCAAGGCTGAGGCCGAGAAGCTCGGCGTGCAGCTGGACATCCTCGACGCGCAGAACGACTCCGCGACCCAGGCCAACCAGCTGGCGACCGCCGCCACCAACGGCTCGAAGGCGGTCATCGTCAACGCGGTGGACTCGGATGCCGCCGGCTCCGCCGTCTCGGCCCTGAACAAGGCGGACATCCCGGTGGTGGCCGTCGACCGCACCGTCAACGACGCCAAGCTCGCCTCGTTCATCGCCAGCGACAACGTCGCCGGCGGCACGCAGGCCGCGCAGCTGCTGGCCGAGGCGATCAGCAAGAAGGGCAGCATCCTCGTCCTGCAGGGCGTCGCCGGCACCTCTGCCAGCCGCGACCGCGGGCAGGGCTTCACCGAGGGCCTGAAGGCGTTCCCCGACATCACCGTCGCGGCCAGCCAGACCGCCAACTTCGACCGCGCCACGGCGCTGAACGTCACCACCAACCTGCTCCAGGCCCACCCCGACATCGTCGGCATCTTCGCCGAGAACGACGAGATGGCGCTCGGCGCGATCCAGGCGCTCGGCAGCCGCGCCGGCACCGACGTCAAGGTCGTCGCCTTCGACGGCACCGACGACGGTCTCAAGGCCATCAAGGCCGGCACCATGGTGGGCACGATCGCCCAGCAGCCCGGTGAGCTGGGCAAGCTCGCCGTCGACCAGGCCGTCAAGGCGCTCAAGGGCGAGAAGGTGGACGCCACCGTTCCCGTCAAGGTCGTCTCGGTGACCTCGAAGAACGTGGACGAGTACCTCAAGTGACATCCGATCGACTGGACGACGCCGTGCCGGAGGGAACCCCCTCCGGCACGGCGGCCGGAGGCGTCTGCGTCGTCGGATCCATCAACGTCGACGAGATCGTCGTCGTGCAGCGGCATCCGCGGCCGGGGGAGACGCTGCTGGCTGCCTCATCGGCCGTCGCCCCGGGAGGGAAGGGCGCCAACCAGGCTCTCGCCGCGGCGCGGCTGGGGGCGCGCGTGAGCATGGTCGGCGCCGTGGGCGATGATGGTCGCGCGCAGACCGCACTGACCCTGCTGGCCGACGCGGCCGTCGGCCTGGCAGACGTCGCGCATGTCGACGGGCCCACGGGCATCGCCCGGATCACCGTCGACGAAGGCGGGGAGAACACGATCATCGTGATCCCCGGGGCCAACGCGCGCGTCGATGCCGAGCGGGTCGCGGAGCACTCCGACTCGATCTCGCCGGCGGCGGTGGTCGTGCTGCAGGGCGAGATCCCGGTGGCCGCCTCCTCGCGGGCGGCGGGGCTGGCGACAGGCCGGGTGCTGCTCAACCTGGCACCGGTGATCGACGTCCCCGCGGAGCTGCTGCACGCGGCCGACCCGCTCGTGGTCAATGAGCACGAGGCCCGGCTGCTGCTGGCGCAGCTGGCCGGGGAGACGCGATCGGATGCCGATGACGAGCGCGTCGCGGTCCGACTGCGCGAGCACGGGGTGCGATCCGTGGTGCTCACGCGCGGCGAGCGGGGCGCCGTATGCGCCGACGGCGACGGCGTGACGGCGATCCCCTCGCCACAAGTGGACGCGGTGGACACCTCGGGAGCGGGTGACGCGTTCGTCGGCGCGCTGGCTGCGCGCCTGGCCGAAGGCGATGATCTGCGCACGGCCGCGCGGTTCGCGGCGCGGGTCGGCGCCTTCGCGGTGCGATCCGCCGGAACCCAGCCCTCCTACCCCTGGGCGGGTGATGACCTGCCGTCCGCGGCGGAGGACGGGGGAGCGGCATGAAGCGCGGCGGGATCATCAACGCGCATCTCGCTGCTGAGCTGTGTCGTCTGGGGCACACCGACACCGTCATGGTCGCCGACAGCGGCCTGCCGATTCCGGCGGGGGTCGCGGTCGTCGACCTGGCGCTGGTGTTCGGCATCCCTCGGTTCGTCGACGTGCTCGACGCTCTCCGGAAGGAATGCGTCTTCGAGGGATGCACGGCGGCGCAGGAGGCTCGCGGCACCACCGTGGGCGGGATGATCGAGGAGCGGTTCCCCGGCACGGTCTTCGTGCCGCACGACGAGCTCAAGACGCTCACTGCGCAGGCCAAGTTCGTGGTGCGCACGGGTGAGGCCACGGCGTTCTCGAACGTGCTGCTGCGCTGCGGCGTGCCGTTCTGAGCACAATCCGCGGATTCCGGCGTTAAGAATGCCCGTTCTGTACGCGGCATGCATAGTCGGACCGATCTTGCCTCCCGAAATCCGCGGATTCATGCGCCGGTGGAGGCTAGCCTGGTTACGGCGAATCCGCCTCCTCACCTCCGCATCGTGAAAGAACGGTGCTGGAACACGCTCGCAAGGACGCACATGGAACACGTCGTGACCCACCACGATGACTGGCACATCAACGAAGAGCTCGCAGAGCGGATGATCCCGCTCATCGGCGGCCTGAACCGCAGGCACGACGTGGTCACGTCGTTGCACGGCCACCGGCTGCTGGGACTCTCCACCACCGGCATCCTGGAGGTGCACGAGCGGGTCGCGCAGCTGGGCCACAAGCAGCTGGCGCTCGCCGACACGCTGGCCGTGCTTGAGGCGCTGTGCGAGCTCGGCCCCGGCGCCTCGTCGCTGGACGTTGCGCGACTGGTCGAGGGGCACGCGGCGAGCGGCAAGGAGCTCGACGACTACCTGCGCGATGAGCTCGCCCCGGCGCTCGGCGCCGAGCTCGCCGAGCCCGTCGATGTGGTGCTGTACGGCTTCGGCCGCATCGGCCGGCTGCTGGCCCGCATCCTCATCGCCCACAAGGGCGGCGGCAGCGGCCTGCGCCTGCGCGGCATCGTCGTGCGCCGCGGCTCGGAGAACGACCTCGTCAAGCGCGCCTCGCTGCTGCTGCGCGACTCCGTGCACGGCCGGTTCGAGGGCACCGTCGATGTCGACGAGGAGCACGATCAGATCATCGCCAACGGCACCCGCATCCAGCTGATCTACTCCGACGATCCAGGCACCATCGACTACACCGCCTACGGCATCCACGACGCCATCGTCGTCGACAACACCGGCCGCTGGCGCGACGAGCAGGGCCTCAGCCGTCACCTGCAGTCCACCGGCGTCGCCCGTGTGCTGCTGACCGCGCCCGGCAAGGGCGAGCTGAAGAACATCGTGCACGGCATCAACGACGCGATCATCGAGCCGACCGACCGGATCCTGTCGGCGGCATCCTGCACGACCAACGCCATCACCCCGGTACTGGCGGCCATGCATGAGGCGTACGGCATCGTACGCGGGCACGTCGAGACCGTGCACTCGTTCACAAACGACCAGAACCTCATCGACAACTTCCACAAGGGCGACCGTCGCGGACGCTCGGCGGTGCTGAACATGGTCATCACCGAGACCGGCGCGGCCAAGGCCGTGGCCCGCGCGCTGCCCGAGCTGGCGGGAAAGCTCACCGGCTCCGCCATCCGCGTGCCCACGCCTGACGTGTCGCTGGCCGTGCTGCACCTGACGCTGGAGAACCCGGCCACCAAGCCGGAGCTCAACGACTACCTGCGCCGCGCGTCGCTGCACTCCAAGCTGCGTCAGCAGATCGACTACGTCGAGAGCCCCGAGGTGGTCTCCAGCGACTTCGTCGGCTCGCACCGCGCGGGCATCGTCGACGGCCTGGCGACCGTCGCGAACGACCACGACGTGGTGCTGTACGTCTGGTACGACAACGAGTACGGCTACTCCTGCCAGGTCGTTCGCGTGCTCGAGGACATGGCCGGCACTCACCCCGTGGTGCTTCCCGCGCGTCGCGAGGTCACGCTGCACGCCTGAGTGCTGATCGTCCCCTCTCCGGATTCAGAGATGCCGAGAAGGGGCAGATGGGCCCGGCGGCGATGGCCTGAGAGCCGGAGCATGTCTGATCGGTATCCGCGGCGACCCTGCGAAGACTCAGCCGCCGGGACCTCGGGCCGCTGACCCCGACGCTCGTACTGAGCGAGCGCCAGTGAGTCGAAGTGAAGTGCCGCGATGTCGGCGGTCACCGGCATGATGGGCGGATGACTCCGCGCACCATGCTGGACCGCCGACTGCGCTCGCACCGGCTGCGGGCTCCCGCTGCGAGCGTGACGGATGCCGCGCGGCACATGCTGGCCGTGCAGAGCCAGGATCTGCTGGCCGGGCGGTGGGCGCTCGGCGTCCGCACCAAGGGGTCTCCGGTGATCGCCGACGTCGACGCGGCGTTCGCGCGCGGAGACCTGGTGCGTGCGTGGACCATGCGCGGCACGCTGCACATCATCCCCGCGTGCGACCTGGCGTGGGTGCTGTCCGTCACGGGGGAGCGGCAGCGTCGCCAGGCCGCGGGCAGGCAGCGCGATCTCGGGATCGACGAGCGGATGCTGGGCACGGCATCCGCCGTGCTCCGTCCCGCCCTGCGCGACGGCGGATGCAGCCGGGCCGAGGCATTCGCGCTGTGGGACGCGGCCGGCATCGGCCCGCGCGCGCAGCGCGGCTACCACCTGCTGTTCGCGCTCACCATCGCCGGAGAGATCTGCCAGGGTCCCGTCGTCCCGAACGAGCGCGGTGTCGCGCGGGAGCAGCGGTTCATGCTCGTCGAGGACTGGGTGCGCTCCTCCGACACCCCGGCTGATCCGCTCGCGGAGCTGTTCGTCCGCTACATCGACGGGCACGGCCCCGCCGGTGTCGCCGACTTCGCCTGGTGGTCCGGACTGACGCTCGGGACGGCGCGGGACGCGCTGCAGCGGGCAGTCGGCCGCATACAGGAGATCGAGGAGGGGCTGTTCGTCGCGCTGTCCACACCGCGACGCTCGCCGAAAGCGGCGGAGGCGTTCGCCCTGCCGGCCTTCGACGAGTACTACATCTCGTACGCCGACCGCGGCATGACCAGCTCCCCGGACGTGCAGGTCGCCGTCGGACCGGGGAAGAACGGCATGGTGCGGCCGATGCTCGTCGAGCGTGGACGCGTGATCGGCACCTGGTCGCACGCGGATGCCACCCGGCACCTGCCGCCGGAGCTGTTCGCCGGCGAGCAGCAGTCTGCGGCCACGGCATCCGCCCTCGCCCGCTTCGCCCGCTTCATCGGCTGAACGGTGCGGGTGCGGGCACGCGGCAGAATGAGAGCGTGCCGAGCTACTTCCACCGCCTGTCCGAGACCGCCTTCGAACCCACCGAGCACGTCGGTGGCGCGTGGAACGAGGCCGAGCAGCACATCGCACCGGTCCTCGGCCTGCTCGCGCACGTCGTCGAGGCCGAGCACGCAGTCCGGCGCCCGGACGCGCTGCTGGCGCTGTCGCGCGCGAGCTACGACATCCTCGGAGTCATCCCGATGGACGCGTTCGAGATCCAGGCTCCGCGCGTGGTCCGGCCCGGGCGCACGATCGAACTGGTCGAGGTGACGCTGACGCACGGCGGACGCGCCGCCGTCACACTGCGGGCCTGGATGCTGCAACCGGGCGACACCGCGGCGATCGCCGGCATCCCGTTGCCGTCGCTGCCCGACCGGGAGACGCTCCCGGAGTGGTCGCCGGGCGATGTGTGGCCCGGTGGCGCCATCCGCTCCATCGACGCGCGCCGCGAGGCGGTCGCCACCGGCCGATCGCGATGCTGGATCCGGCCCCGCTACCCGTTGCTGGAGGGTGAGGCGATCTCGTCGCGGTCACGGATGCTGGGCATGGCCGACTTCGCCAACGGCATCGCCACGCGCGTACCGCCCGAGCAGGCGCTCTACCCGAACGTCGACCTCACGGCCAGCCTCTTCCGCGAGCCTGCGGGGGACTGGTTCGGCCTGGACACCTCGGTCTCGTTCGGCCCCGACGGCGTGGGCCTGACCGAATCCGTGCTCAGCGACGCCTCGGGCGCCGTCGGCACATCCTCCCAGACCCTCACCGTCCGCCCGCGCTGAGTCGGCTGCTCCGTCGTTCGGCCTGCGATCCGGCATCCGACCCCGCTGAGAACCGGAGGATGGCCGAGATCCGGACGGATCCGGCGGGCGTCATCCGGATCTGGGCGATCCTCCGGTTCTGGGCAGGCGGGCGGGCGCAGAACGGATGCAGGATGCAGGATGCAGGATGCCGGATGCCGGATGCCGGATGCAGGGCGCGTGCCGACAGTGCGACGCCGGGCGCGGGACTACTCGCCGGCGTGCCGGTCGAGGAACGAGTAGACCTCGCTCTCCTCGACACCGGGGAAGGCGCCGCGGGGGAGCGGCGAGAACATGTGCGTGTGCACGCGGGCACTGGGCCAGGCGCGGCCGTCCCAGCGCTTCGACACCTCCGCCGAAGCGCGCCGGCAGCAGCTCTCGTCGGGGCAGGTCGATTGCGCGCGGTTCGAGGTCTCGCGTCCGCGCCACCAGCGGGCGTCGTCGAACGGCACGCCCACAGTGATGGAGAATCCCCCCGAACCCGTCGAGCCGGTCTGCGTGGCGCACCAGAACGTGCCCGACGGGGTGTCGGTGTACTGGTAGTGCTCGGTGGTGCGGTTGCGCTGGTCGAAGGCCGCGCGGGCCGAGAACTTGCGGCACGCCGGCTGGCCCTCCACGGCGCCCGTGACGTCCATCGGCAGCGGCAGGTCGTCGTTCTCGTACACCCGCGTGATGGCACCGCTCTCGTCGACGCGCAGGAAGTGCAGGCGCATGTCCAGGTGGTGCGTCATGAGGTTCGTCATCCGCAGTCCTGCGGCCTCGTGCGTCACGCCGAAGGCGTCGCGGAAGTCCTCCACCGCCAGGTTGCGGTCCTTCTTGGCCTGCTGCAGGAACGCGACGCCGGCGGTCTGGGGGATCAGGCAGCAGGCCGCGAAGTAGTTGATCTCCAGGCGCTGCTGCAGGAAGTCGGCGTAGTCGGTCGGCCGGGTGTGCCCCAGCAGGCGGTGCGCCATGGCCTGCAGCGCCATCGAGCGCAGGCCGTGTCCGCCCGGGATGGAGGCCGGCGGCAGGTAGATGCGGCCGTTGTCCAGGTCGGTGATCGAGCGCGTCGACGACGGCAGGTCGTCGACGTAGATCAGCTCGAAGCCGAGCTTCTCCGCCATGATGCTCACGGTGCGGTGCGTGAGCGCGCCCGAGGTGTGTCCGGCCGCCTTGAGCTGCTTCTCGGCCAGCGCCTCGATCTCCGGCAGGTAGTTGGACTTCTCCCGCATCCGCAGGCGCAGCTCGGTGTTGGCGCGACGCGCCTCCTCCGGCGTGGCGATGGCCTCGCGCTCGCGGCGGTGCAGCTCGCGGTGCAGGCCCAGGATCGCCTCGAGGGTGTCATCGCTCATGCTCTTGGACGCGCGGATCGACGCGATGCCCAGCTGGCGGAACACCGGGCTTGCCTGAGCGCGGTCCAGTTCGATCTCCAGCGCCGCGCGGTGGTTCGGCGGCTCACCGGAGATGAGGTCGGCGACATCCGTGCTGCACGCCTGGGCGATGGCCTGCAGCAGCGACAGCTTCGGCTCGCGCTTGCCGTTCTCGATCAGGCTCAGCTGCGAACCCGCGATGCCCACCAGCGCGCCGAGTTCGTCGAGGGTGTAGCCCTTCTTGGTGCGGTGATGCCGGATGCGATGTCCGAGCGTGCTGAGCTCGAGTCCTGTGGTCGCCATTCCTTGAGCATACCCGAAAGAAGAACAGTTCTTTCCGTGCGAATCGGCCGAAAGCATGCGCAAAACACCGTGAAGATGGATGTATCGCATCCCTCTTCATTAGGAGAAGACATGGCTATGGCCGATACGTACGCCCCCCGCACCTCCCCCGTCGCTCCCGTTCGCAGCTTCGGAGAGGTGCCCGCGTATGACACGCCGGCCATGAAGGAGCTGCGCGACTGGGTCGACGGCATCGCCGCGCTCACCCAGCCCGCCCGCATCCACTGGATCGACGGCTCCCGTGCCGAGAACGACGCGATCATGCACCGTCTGGTCGACGAGGGCAAGATCATCAAGCTCAACCCCGAGTGGCGTCCCGGTTCCTACCTCGCCCGCTCGCACCCCAGCGACGTCGCCCGCACCGAAGCCCGCACCTTCATCGCCTCCGAGAAGGAGGAGGATGCCGGTCCCACCAACAACTGGGCGGACCCGGTGCAGATGCACGCCACCATGGACAAGGTGTTCGCCGGCTCCATGCGCGGCCGCACCATGTACGTCATCCCCTTCTCGATGGGCCCCGTGGGCGGCGCGCTGTCGCACATCGGCGTGCAGGTGACCGACAGCGCCTACGCCGTGGCATCCGTCAGCATCATGACGCGCGTCGGAGACGCCGTCACCCGCCAGATCGCAGAAGGCGCACCGTGGGTCAAGACTGTGCACTCGGTCGGCGCTCCGCTCGAGCCCGGCCAGGCCGACGTCGAGTGGCCGTGCAGCGACGAGAAGTACATCGTGCACTTCCCCGAGACCCTCGAGGTCTACTCCTACGGCTCGGGCTACGGCGGTAACGCGATCCTCGCCAAGAAGTGCTTCGCGCTGCGCATCGCCTCGGTGATCGCCCGCGACGAGGGCTGGCTGGCCGAGCACATGCTGCTCATCCGCGTGATCTCGCCCGAGGGCAAGCAGTACCACGTGGCGGCCGCGTTCCCGTCGGCCTGCGGCAAGACCAACCTGGCCATGCTGCGCCCGACGATCCCCGGCTGGAAGGTCGAGACCCTCGGCGACGACATCGTCTGGATCCGCCCCGGCGAGGACGGTCGCATGTACGCGATGAATCCCGAGGCGGGCTTCTTCGGCGTGGCACCCGGCACCGGCGAGTCCACCAACGTCACCGCGGTGGAGACGCTGTGGGGCAACACGATCTTCACGAACGTGGCGCTGCGCCCCGACGGCGACGTGTGGTGGGAGGGTCTGACGGACACCCCGCCGGCCAACCTCATCGACTGGCAGGGCAACCCGTGGACCCCGGACTCCGGCCGCCCGGCCGCGCACCCGAACTCCCGTTTCACGGTCTCGGCCGCGCAGTGCCCGCAGATCTCCGAGGACTGGGAGAAGCCCGAGGGCGTCCCGCTGGATGTGATCCTGTTCGGCGGCCGCCGTGCCACCAACGTGCCGCTGGTCGTCGAGGCCACCGACTGGACGCACGGCGTCTTCCTCGGTGCGACCATCTCGTCCGAGCGCACCGCCGCCGCCGAGGGCACCGTCGGCGAGCTGCGCCGTGATCCGTTCGCGATGCTGCCGTTCTGCGGCTACAACATGGGCGACTACTTCGGCCACTGGCTGCAGGTCGGTCGAGCGCTGCGCTTCGACCGCGCTCCGCGCATCTTCCAGGTCAACTGGTTCCGCCGTGGCGAGGACGGCCGCTTCCTGTGGCCGGGATTCGGCGACAACTCCCGCGTGATCGACTGGATCATCCGCCGCATCGATGGGAAGGTGGGCGCCGTCGACAGCCCCATCGGCCGCCTGCCGCGTCGCGAAGACCTCAACCTCGAGGGCCTGACGATCACGGATGCCGATCTGGACGAGCTGTTCGACGTGAACGTGGACGCGTGGAAGGGCGAGGCCGACTCGACCGAGGAGTACTTCTCGATCTTCGGCAGCAAGCTGCCCGCCGCCATGCGCAGTGAGCTGGATGCCCTGCGCTACCGGCTCTCCACCGCGCACTGAGCGCATCGACAGACCCGCGACGGCGGGATGCGGGAGACGACCCATGGCTGAGTGGTCTCCGGCATCCCGCCGTCGCGTCATGCGCGGGCATTGGAGGAATTTTCCACAGGGTTTATTGTGGATAAATACCACGCCTGTGGATGACCACCCGAGAACGGAGCGACATGAGCATCGCAGCACGCACAGCCACCACCACCTGGGACGGCGCCCTGGCCACCGGTACCGGCACCTTCGGCGCGACCAGCAGCGGCGCGCTCGACGGTCAGACGGTCACCTGGGGCTCGCGCACCGAGGCGCCCGAGGGCAAGTCCAGCCCCGAGGAGCTGCTGGCCGCCGCGCATTCGTCCTGCTTCTCGATGGCGCTCGCGCTGACGCTCGGAGAGCACAAGACCCCGCCGACCAAGTTGGTCGTCACCAGCGAGGTCACCCTGGACGCCGTCGACGGCGTGCCCACCATCACCACCTCCGCCATCACCGTGCGCGCCACCGTGCCCGGTGTGGATGCCGCGACCTTCGCCTCGATCGCCGACGAGGCTGCGAAGCTGTGCCCCGTCTCGCGCCTGTTCGGCGGCGCGACCATCACGGTCGACGCCCAGCTGGACGCCTGATGGCCGAGGGCACGGCGCTGGCCGACGCGCTGACCGCCGAGCACCGCGCGATCGACGTCGGCATCGAGGACTTCCTCGGCGACGCCTCGAACCCGAAGCCGCTGCAGGACGCGATGCTCGCACTGCGCCGGCACATCTACCTGGAGGAGGAGTTCCTCTTCCCGCCGTTGAAGGCCACCATGATGATGCCGATCTTCGTCATGCTGCGCGAGCACGGCGAGCTGTGGCGGGCCATGGACGACGTGGACGCCACGGTCGCCGCCGGCGACGATGCGGACGCCAAGTGCCGTGACCTGCTGGTGCTCCTGGACGACCACAACAAGAAGGAGGAGCCCATCGTCTATCCGCATTCCGATTCGGATCTGGACGACGACGTGCGGGCCGAGCTCGCCGAGTTCCTCAGCAACGGCACCTACCCGGAGGGCTGGGTCTGCGAACAGGCCTGACTCCGGTCACTGGACCGTCGAGACCCCCTCACCGTTGACGCGGCGGCGAGGGGGTCTCGGCTATCTGCAGGGTCGTGACCAGGGCTCTGCTCGCGGGTCTCATAAGGCTCCCTCGCACCCCCGGAGCCAGCGATATGGCACCCGCGACACTCCCGGGCGTAGGGCTGCTGCTCTCGCGGGGCCGGAATGGCGGCCTCATGCTGTGGAAGCCAGCCATCTGGGACCCGCGGGATCAGGCCGGCTGAGCGGCCACCGGCTCTGCTCGGCGGTCGTGCCGGTTCGGGGAACCGCGATCGCCTCAGACCAGCAGCTGGTGCTTCGCCAGGTCGCGGTACAGCGGCGTGGACTGCACGAGCTCGGAGTGCATGCCCTGGCCGATCACCCGGCCATCCTGCAGCACGACGATGACGTCGCTGTCGACCACGGTCGAGAGCCTGTGCGCGATGACGAGCAGCGTGCGATCCTCGGCGGCCGCGTCGATGGCCTCGCGCATGCGCTGCTCGTTCACGCCGTCCAGCGATGAGGTCGACTCGTCCAGCAGCAGGATGGGGGCCTCGGTCAGCAGGGCGCGGGCGATGGCCAGCCGCTGGCGCTCACCGCCGGAGAGCATCACGCCGTCCTCACCGACCGGGGCCTCGAGTCCCAGCGGGCTGCGCTCCAGCACGTCGCCGAGGTTCACCGAGCGCAGCACGCGCTCGCAGTCGGCGTCGGTGGCATCCGGGGCCGCCAGTCGCAGGTTCTCGGCAAGCGTGCCCGCCAGGGTCGGGGCGTCCTGCTCGACGTAGCCGAACTGGGCGCGCAGCTGCTCCCGCGGATACGCGCGCACGTCGTGGCCGGCCAGTCGGATGGACCCGGCGGTGGGGTCGTAGAAGCGCTCGATCAGCGAGAGGATCGTGCTCTTGCCGGCGCCGGAGGGGCCGACCAGTGCGACGCGTGAGCCGCGCGGCACGGCGAACGAGACGCCCTTGAGCACATCCCGGTCGTCCTCGGTCGGCGAGGCATCGGCCGGGGCAGGCGAGTCGGATGCCGCGCGCTCCAGGTGCGCGTCGACCAACAGCGACTGCGCCTCCTTCGCCGCCGCCTCGCGGGCCGCGATCACGGCATCCGGATATCGGAACCGCACCTCGCGGAACTCGATGGCGGGGGCGCCGACGACGGGAGCCGCCGTGGTGGCGGCATCCGCGTCGTCGTGCTGGGTCTCGGTGGGCAGGTCCAGGATCTCCTGGATGCGGCCCAGCGCGCCCAGCGCCTGGTTGACCGACGTGATGGCGCCGAATGCCTGCCCGAGGGGCATCACGAGCATGAACAGGAACATGATGAACGTCACCAGCGAGGCGATGCTGAGGGCACCGGATGCCACGCGGAAGCCGCCCACGCCCAGCACCACCAGCAGGGAGACCTGCAGTGCGATGCCCGCCACAGGCACGACCATCGATGAGATCTTCGCGATGCGCACGCCCAGTCCGTAGGCCTCGCCGGCGAGGGAATCCACAGCATCCGTCTCGCGCTCGGTCGCGCCCGACGCGCGCACCGTGCGGATGCTGGAGATGCCCCGTTCGATGCCGCTGGCGAGCTCGCCGACCTTCTGCTGCTGCGCGGCGGATGCCGTGCGGATGCGTCCGGAGAGCAGCACGACCGCGACGACCGACCCGCCGATCACCAGCACGATCAACAGCAGGAGCAGCGGGTCGATGATGAGCATGGCGATGAGGGCGCCGACGAACAGGATCGCGCCGCCGACGGCATCCGCAAGACCCTGCGTGAGCACCGCGTACAGCAGGGTGGTGTCGGTTCCGACGCGGGAGACGAGGTCGCCGGTGCGACGCGCGTCGAACTCGCTGATGGGCAGGTGCAGGATACGGGCGATGAGCTGTCGGCGGCTGGAGTAGACCACGGCCGTGCCCGTGCGCTGCAGCAGGTAGTGCTGGTAGCCGGAGATGACGGAGGCCACGATCACCAGGGCGACCAGCAGCCAGACCAGCGCACCGAGCGCCCGGCCCTTCTGCACCTGCGAGATGACCTGCCCCACCAGCAGCGGCTGGGCGAGCGAGGCGGCGGCGCCGACGATGCTGAGCACCGCGACGAGCGCGAGCACCTTCTTGTGCTCGAACAGGAAGGGGAGGAGCTGGCGGAACGTGGCGCGCGGACCGTCCTGCTGCGCGCCGCGCCCGCGTCGGCGTGCTGTCGCCGTACGGGGCATGGGGAACCTTCTTCGGATTCGGGGGCGCTCCATTGTCTCTGGGTCGCCTATGCATCTCCCCATTCGCGAACTCCGAGGAAGTTGTCCACAGATAGCTCTTGAGCGCATGTGCAGCGCATGCGACCATGGGAGCGTGTCTCGCATGCTGCAAGTGAGGAACCTCCCCGATGAGGTGCACGCGCGTCTCAAGGAGCGCGCTGCCGCGGAGCGGATGTCGCTGTCGGACTACGTGGCCCGCGAGTTGGAGAAGCTAGTCAGATACCGCAGCAATGCGGAGATCCTGGCGGCTGCGCGCGCGAGGCGGATCGCTGAGGGGACCACGACGACCAGGGAGGAGATCGTGGAGACTCTCCATGAGGTGCGTGCTGAACGGGATGCCGAACTGGATCGGAGGATACGGGATGCCCGATCTGGTTCTTGATGCTTCCACGGTCGTCGAACTCGTTCGCGGCGAACTCGAGTGGACTCTGGACGGCGATCTCCATGCGCATGCGGGCCTGGATCTCGAGGTGCTCTCCGTGCTGCGTCGGATGGCGCTGCGCGACGAGACCCCACCGCATGTGGCGAGGGAGTCTCTCGACGTCTTCATGGCGCTGATCATCGAGCGCCATCCGGTTCGAGACCTTCTGCCGCGGGTCTGGGCCATGCGGCACGACATCTCCGCCTACGACGCGGGCTATGTCGCGCTGGCGGAAGCACTCGGTGCGCCGCTTGTGACGCACGACAGCAGGCTCGCGAAGACCGCCGAGCGCTATTGCGAGGTCATCGTCCCCTAGCTCACGCCTTCCCGAATCTCTTGTGCGCGGCCTGCTTGCTGACACCGAGGGCGCTGGCGATGGCCTGCCAGGAGTAGCCGGCCAGGCGGGCGCGGCGCACCTGCGCCTCTTCGGCGCGCGCCAGTTCGCGCCGGATACCGGTGAGTCGATGCAGCTCGGCGATCGGCTCGCCTTCGGGATCGACGGAGAGGGCGGTGTGAACGGACATGTCGTCAATATAAGTTGACGAAGGGCAGAAGTCAAGCAGGGTTGACGATATTCCGGATCAGGCATGATGGACGGATGCCGATCGCGCCGCCATGCGCGCCGACTTCTGGGACGCCTACTGCGGCACGGGCAACACCGAGCTCATCGACTACGCGCGGTCGCTGAAGAGCCGAGTCGGTCTGGCCATCCTGTCGAACTCCGCCGACGGCGCCCGCGAGGAGGAGGCGCGGCGCTACGGCTTCTCGAAGATCTTCGACCCGATCTGCTACAGCCACGAACAGGGCGTGAGCAAGCCCGATCCTCAGGCATACCTCGCCACGCTGCGCCGGCTGGATGCCGATCCCGCCGACGTGCTGTTCATCGATGACCATCAGGAGTCCACTGACGGCGCCGCGGCCATCGGCATCCGGGGCATCCTGCACCGCGACAATGCGACGACGATCGCCGCGATCGAGAGGTTCCTCGCTCGCGATTGATCGGGTTATCCACAGCGCGGCGGATCGCCTCCGAAGCCGCACCTGATCGGGGAGCATGGATGCATGTTCTCGAGGCAGTGCAGAAGCAGATGACCTACCTGGTTGACCAACGTTGGTCTGGTGCTTACCCTGACCGTATGAAGACGGTGAAGGTGCAGTATGCGAAGACGCATCTGTCCTCTCTGCTGCACGACGTCGAAGCCGGCGAAGAAGTGATGATCGCGCGCGGTGATCGACCGGTTGCGCGTCTGGTTCCGCTTCAGACATCCGATCAGCGTGAACTGGGGTTCGTGCCGTATGACGTGCCCGACTCGTTCTTCGATGCGCTTCCGGACGACGAGCTCTCAGCCTGGGAGTCCTGACAGTGCGGTTCCTGCTCGACACTCACGTGCTCCTCTGGGCACTCACCGCTCCCGAGCGTCTGAGTAGGCTCTAGGCATGGGTACCGTCATGATCCTCCTGCACGTCCTGACCGCCGTCTTCATCGTCGGTCCGATGGCCATCATCCCGATGACCGGCCTGCGCACACTGCGCTCCGGCAATGCCTCCGCGGTGCGCAGCCTTGCGAAGTCGACAGCGATCTTCTCCTGGCTGTCGCTGCTCACCTTCCTGCTCGGATTCGGCGTCGCCGGCATGTGGAAGATCAGCATGGGCACGCCGTGGGTGCTGATCTCGACCATCGCCTACGTGATCGCGTTCGTGCTGAGCACCTTCGTCGTCGTGCCGCAGATGCGCAAGGCCGCCGACCAGGTCGAGGACGCGGCCGCGGGCGCCAAGCCCGCCGCCTATGGTGCGGTCGCCGCGTTCAGCGGCATCACGAGCCTGCTGCTGCTCGTGGTCGTCGTGCTCATGGTCGTGCACTGAGCCTGGGCGCTTCACAGCACCTCTGCGTCAGCCCCGCAGCTGGGCGATCACGCGTGCCGTGCGCAGAGCGGCCTCTGCGGCCTCCGCGCCCTTGTCCTCCTGTGAGTCGGCGAGGCCCGCACGGTCCAGCCCCTGCTGCTCGTCCTCGAGGGTGAGCACGCCGAAGCCCACCGGACGGCCGGCATCCAGCGCCACGCGGGTGAGTCCGTCGGTGGTCGCGGCGGAGATGTACTCGAAGTGCGGCGTGCCGCCTCGGACGATCACGCCGAGCGCGACCACGGCATCCGCTCCGCCGGCGAAAGCCGCCTGCGCGGCCACCGCCAGCTCGAACGACCCCGGCACGCGCACCAGCGTGTGCTCGGCGCCGGATGCCTCCAGCACGCGCTGCGCGCCGGCGATCAGGCCGTTCGTGATGACCTCGTGCCAGGTGCCGGCGATGACGACGACCCGCAGGCCGGTCCCGTCGACAGGGGAGGTGGTGGGGGCTCCGGCGCCGCTCATGCGTCGTCCTTTCCGTGGGCGAGCGCAGCGGCCAGCTCGGCTTCGCCGATGATGTGGCCCATGCGGTCGCGCTTGGTCTCGAGATACTGGTGGTTGTTCGGGCCGACGCCGACGATCAGGGGCACCTGCTCGACGACATCCAGGCCCAGCTCGCGCAGCTGCGCGACCTTGTCGGTGTTGTTGGTCAGCAGACGCACCTTGGAGATGCCCAGGTCGCTGAGGATGCCTGCCGCGGCCGCGTAGTCGCGGGCATCCGCCGGGAAGCCGAGCGCGAGGTTCGCGTCGACGGTGTCCAGGCCGTCCTCCTGCAGGTGGTAGGCGCGCAGCTTGTTGATCAGGCCGATGCCGCGGCCCTCGTGGCCGCGCATGTAGATGACCACGCCGCCCTCCGCATCGATGCGGTCCAGGGCCGCCTGCAGCTGCGGGCCGCACTCGCACTTCTGCGAGCCGAAGGCCTCGCCGGTCAGGCACTCGGAGTGCACCCGCACGAGCGCGGTCTCGCCCGGGGTGCCGGAGACGACGGCGATGTGGTCGGTGCCGGTGACGCGATCCTTGTAGGCCAGGAACCGGAACGTGCCGTGCGAGGTCGGAACCGTGGCGTCGGCGCGCAGGCTCACCCGGCGGCCGGTCTTCGTCGCGCGGCAGTCGACCTCGTCGCGGGGATCGGTCTCGTTCAGGTGCACGATCAGCTGCGCGATGGTGATCACCGGCATGCCCTCGCGAGCGCCCAGCTCCTGCAGCTCGGGCAGGCGCATCATGCTGCCGTCCTCGGCCACGACCTCGGCGATCGCGCCGACCGGACGCAGGCCCGCCAGGCGCATGAGCTCCACGGCGGCCTCGGTATGTCCGCCGCGCTCGCGCACGCCGCCGTCCACCGCGCGCAGCGGCAGGATGTGACCGGGCCGGATGATGCTCTTCGCGGTGGAGTCCGGGTTCGCCAGGGTGTTCAGCGTGTGCGAGCGGTCGTGGGCGCTGATGCCGGTCGTCACGCCCTCGGCGGCGTCGACGCTGACGGTGTAGGCCGTCGAACGGGCGTCCTCGTTGCTGGCGACCATGGGCGGCAGGTTCAGGCGGTCGGCGAGGTCGGCGGGCATCGGCGCGCAGATCAGGCCGGACGTCCAGCGCACCATGCGCGCCATGACCTCGGGGGTGGCCAGCTCGGCGGAGATGATGATGTCGCCCTCGTTCTCGCGATTCTCGTCGTCGGCGACGATCACCGGCTTGCCGGCGCGCAGCGCGTCGAGGGCCTCTTCGATGGTGGAAAGGCTCATCGCGAGCCTCCTTCCTGGGCGGTTTCCGGGGCAGTGCGGAACGCCAGCAGGCGCTCCACGTGGCGGGCGAGTATGTCGGTCTCGAGGTTGACGACGTCGCCGGGGGTCAGCGCGCCGAGGATGGTGGCCTCGAGGGTCTCGGGGATGAGGGAGACCTCGAACCAGGCATCCGTCTCGGTGGCGTCGCTGACGGCGCTCACGGTCAGCGACGTCCCCGCCACGCTGATGGAGCCCTTGTCGACCACGAGCGGTGCGAGATCGGCGGGGAGTGAGATGCGCAGCACGCGCCACTGGTCGCCCGGGCGCACCTCGAGCACGCTGCCGGTGCCGTCGACGTGCCCCTGCACGATGTGGCCGCCCAGTCGGGCGCCGACCGGCATGGCCTTCTCGATGTTCACGCGCGACCCGACGCTCAGCGCGCCCAGCGCCGACACGTCGAGGGTCTGCTTCATGACATCCGCGTCGAACGTGTCCGGGGTGGAGCCGACCACGGTCAGGCACACTCCGCTGACGGCGATGGACTCGCCGTGCACGGCATCCGCTGCGGCACCCGGCGCGCGCACCGTGAGCCGCCAGCCGTCGCCGGACGGCGCGATTCCGGCGATCTCGCCGACTTCCTCGATGATTCCGGTGAACATCAGTCTCCTTCTTCCGAGTTCTCGCCGGCCGCCGGGTGGGCGACGGCCAGCAGGTCGTCGCCCAGGGGCAGCCATTCGTCGATGATCAGGCGGCGTGCGGCCGCGATGGTCGGCACGCCGATGTCCGTGAGCGCGAGGCGCTCCCCACCCAGCAGCACCGGGGCGAGGTACACCAGCACGGTGTCGGCCAGGCCGGCGGCGAGGAACGCGCTGGCCAGGGTCGGGCCGCCCTCCACGAACACACGCTGGATGCCGCGGGTGCGCAGGTCCTCGAGCACGGAGATCAGGTCGTGCGTGTCGTAGAACAGCGGTGCGTGAGGGTGGCTGCGCAAGGCGGCATCCGCAGGCGTCTGGCGCGACCCGATCACGACGGGGACGGGCTGGTGCTCGTACAGGGCGTCGCCGTCTCGGGCGGTGAGTGACGGGTCGTCGGCGAGGACGGTTCCGGTGCCGACGACGATGGCGTCGGATGCCGCGCGGCGGCGGTGCACGTCGGCGCGGGCGGTAGGTCCGGTGATCCACTGGCTGGTGCCGTCGGATGCCGCGGCGCGGCCGTCCAGGCTCTGCGCCCACTTCACGGTGACGTGCGGGCGGCCCAGGCGCTGCGCGGTGATCCAGTCATGGATGAGGGCTTCCGCAGCATCCGCCTGCTCACCTGATTCGACGTCGACGCCGGCGGTGCGCATCCGGTCGGCGCCACCCGACGCGCGCGGGTTGGGGTCGTCCATCGCGTAGACCACGCGGCCGATGCCGGCGTCGATGAGGGCCTGCGAGCACGGACCGGTGCGGCCGGTGTGGTTGCAGGGCTCCAGGGTCACGACGGCCGTGGCACCCGTGGCGGCGCCGGGCGTGAGCTTTGAGAGCGCGTCGACCTCGGCGTGCGGGGTGCCCGCGCCGCGGTGCCAGCCCTCGGCGAGGATCTCGCCGGAGGCGGAGAGGATGACGGCGCCGACCTGCGGGTTCGTGCTGCGCGGGCCGTTCGCGGCCAGTGCCAGCGCGCGGGTCATCGCGTCGCGTTCCGCCTGCGTGGATGCCATCCGTCGTCCTCTTCTGGATCTCCGGGGCAGGCTCCACGCACGAACGCGTCGCCCGTGCTGCCTCTCCTCCGGACTAGCGAACCTGAGTTCGCATCACCGTCGGTCCTGGAATTCCACCAGATCGGCGCCTGTGACCAGGCGTTCGCGGACTGTCACCGCCGGTTCGGATTCTCACCGACCCCGGAGCACGTTGATGCTCTGAGTCTACTCAACGTGGCATCCGCGGATTCATTCCCCGTCATATTTCACTTCAGCAGCCGCGACAGCCGGCGGTCGGCGAGGATCTTCCCGCCGGTCTGGCAAGTGGGGCAGTACTCCAGACTGCGGTCGGCGAAGAACACGCTGCGCACGGTGTCGCCGCACATCGGGCAGGCCTCGCCGCGGCGGGCGTGCACGCGGAATCCCGCTCGCTTGGCATCCTTCAGCTGCGCCGGCGGCTTGCCGGACGCGACCCGGATCGCCTCGCGCAGGGTGGACTGCATGGCCTCGTAGAGCCGGTCGATCTCGGTGTCGTCCAGGTTGCCCGCCGGCGCGTACGGCGACATCCTCGCCACGTGCAGGATCTCGTCGCTGTAGGCGTTGCCGATGCCGGCGATCAGGCCCTGATCGCGCAGCAGGCCCTTGATCTGCATCCGCCTGCCCGCGAGCAATGCTGCGAACGCGTCGCGCGTGAACGCAGGATCCAGCGGGTCGGGGCCGAGCCGTGCGATGCCGGGGACCTCCTGGGGATCGCGCACGACGTACACGGCCAGGGACTTCTTGGTGCCGGCCTCGGTGAGGTCGAACCCGCTGCCGTCGTCCAGTGCCACGCGCAGTGCGATGGGGCTTCTGCCCGGCTTGATGAGCGTGGTCGGCAGGGCGTCGTACCAGCGCAGCCAGCCGGCCTTGGCCAGGTGGAACACCAGATGCAGATCGTCACCGCAGACCAGGTCGAGGAACTTGCCGTGCCTGGCTGTCGCGGTGATCTCCGCACCCGCAAGCGCGGTGTGCGGCGGATCGAACGTCTTCAGCGCCGCGATCTCGCCCACGCTCGTGCGGGTGATCGCGTGCCCCACGGCGCGCTCGCCGAGGAAGTCGACGAGCCCCTGCACCTCCGGCATCTCGGGCATGCTGCCATCCTGGCATCCGGCACCGACATGCGACAGGACATCAGAGCACCGGCCACTCCACGGGCGTGCGGTCATCCGTGGCCAGCAGTCCTGCGATCCAGCCGTCGTCGCGGCCGCGCGGACCGGCGAGGCCCTGGCGCAGCATCCCCTCGTAGCGGAAGCCGAGTCCTCGGGCGGTGCGGGCGGAGGGGATGTTGCCCACCACAGCCCGCCAGGTCAGGCGAACCAGCTTCAGCTCGCCGAAGGCGTAGTCCACCACCGCACGGGCGGCTTCGCCCATCACGCCCTGACCGCGGTGCGCAGCGGTGCCCCAGTAGCCGATCTCGGCCTCGCCGCCGTGCGGATGCTGCGTGATCCTGTGCAGACCGATCATGCCCGCCAGGACGCCGTCGCGGCGGATGGCCCACACGGTCTCCACCCCGTCGGCCCACCACGAGTCCACCAGACCGATGAAGTCCTCGGCATCCGACCGGGAGTACGGGCTCGGCACCGTCGTCCAGCGCGACACCTCCGGGTCCTGGCAGGCGGCGGTGATCGCGTCGACGTCGGCCTCGGTCGGGATCGAGAGGACGAGGCGGTCGGTGCGCAGGATGACGGGTTGCATCCGTCCACGCTAGACGGGCGGTGCCGGATCACTGATGCTCCGATGCGCGCCTGGCGTGTCTCGCGCCCGGCGGGGCTCGACACGCGGCGAGTGTTCGTCGGCATCCGTGATCCGTCACGGGCCATGGGCCGAGCAGCGGCATCAGACGGTCGGCGGGCCGGTAGTATGTCACACACGGCCGTTCCGCCGCGAGCCCTGGGAGGACGGCCATGACGACGCAGCGCTCATCGCCCCGTGGCGTGGGGGTCTCGCTGCTGGCATCCGCCCTGTTCGCGAGCATCTTCTACCTGACCGCGCAGTTGAGCTCCTCCGCCGAAGTCGTCTGGGCCTGGCGCGTGTTCGTCACGCTGGGGCTGTATCTGCTGGCGCTGTGGATTCCGGCATCCCGCGACGAGCTTCGCGTGCTGTTCCGCAGGCTGCGCACCCGCTGGTGGATGCCGCTGCTCGCCCTGCTGCTGGCGAGCATCGTCGGCTTCGAGCTGTGGCTGTTCATGTGGGCGCCCATGCACGGGCACGGCCTGGACGCGTCGCTGGGCTACCTGCTGCTGCCCATCACCCTGGTGCTGGGCGGGCGCTTCATCCTGCACGCGCATGTCAGCCGGATGCAGTGGGCGGTCGTGGCGCTGGCGGTGGTGGCCGTCGTGGTGAAGATCGCGGCGACCCCACAGCTGTCGTGGGTGACGATCGCCATCTGCATCCCGTATGCGGTGTATTTCGTCGTGCGGCAGCGCTTCGGACTGGACGGCCCGCTGGTGTTCGGCATGGAACTGGCGCTCATGTCGCCGGTCGCCGTCGTCGCTCTGGTCACCGCGGTTCCCGGCCCGCTGCCGGTGCCGGAGCTCATGGGTCTCGCCGCGGTCGGCCTGCTGGGCGGTTTCGGCATGATCCTGTATCTCGCGGCATCCAGCATGCTGTCCATGCCGGTGTTCGGACTGCTCAGCTATGTGGAGCCCGTGCTGCTGGTCGCGGTGGCGTTCGTCCTGGGGGAGCGGATGCAGGGAGCGGATGCCGTGGCCTACGGCATCCTGGCCGCAGCTCTCGCCCTGCTGGCCGTGGAAGGATTCCGGGCCGCCCGACGCCGCCCGCCGGAGCCGGATGTCGGTGCGGCCGATTAGACTTTTCCGGTGACTGTTCCGGGGATTCTGCGCGCCTTGGAAGAGGCGAACCTGTACCGCGATGCCCTCACCTGGGCGCAGACCGATGGCGAGATCTCGGTGGTCGACGGGCTCGACGCCCCGGTCATCGCCGGGCTGCTGACCAAGCGCGCACAGGCGGGCCACCCGGCATCCGCTCTGGTCGTCACCCCGACCGGCCGCCGGGCCGAGTCCGTGGCGGCGGCGCTGGGCACCTACCTGGCGGATGCCGAGATCCTCACCTTCCCCGCCTGGGAGACGCTGCCGCACGAGCGCCTGAGCCCCAGCCCCGACACCGTCGGGCGGCGCCTGGCCACGCTGCGCCGCATCACCACCTGGGACGGCTCCACGCCGCTGATCGTGGTGGCCTCGGTCCGGGCGGCGCTGCAGCCGGTGGCCGCGAACCTGGGTGACGCCGCACCTCTCGAACTGCGGCTCGGCGGTCGAGGGATCGAGCTCGAGGATGCCGTGGAGCAGCTCGTCGAGCGCGCGTACTCCCGCGTCGACATGGTGTCCCGCCGTGGTGAGTTCGCCGTGCGCGGCGGCATCCTGGACGTCTTCCCGCCGACGTCCGATCATCCTGCGCGGGTGGAGTTCTTCGGTGACGAGGTCGATCAGATCCGGGCCTTCTCGGTGGCCGACCAGCGCTCGCTGCCGGGCGATGTCGCCTCGGTCGAGCTGCCCGCCAGCCGCGAGCTGCTGCTGACCGCCGAGGTGCGCGAGCGCGCCGCTGCGCTCGTGAGCGCGTTCCCCGCCATCTCCGGGATGCTGGAGAAGATGGCCGAGGGCATCCCGGTCGAGGGCATGGAGTCGCTGCTGCCTGCTGTCGCGGGTCCGCTGGTGACCCTGGCCGAGTACCTGCCGGAGGGTTCGGCCACGGCCATCGTCGACCCGGAGCGCGCGAGCGCCCGCGCGCAGAACCTCGGCGAGACCAACCGGGAGTTCCTGGAAGCCGCGTGGAGCGCCGCGACCTCGGGCGCCTCCGCGCCCATCGACCTCGACGCAGGCGACTTCATCTCCATCGCCCGGCTGCGTGAGATCGTCCGCGGGCGCGACGGCGTGTGGTGGCGATTGAGTGCGTTCGCCACGGATGACGCGGATGCCGCGAACCTGGACTCGTCGATCATCCCGTCGTTCCACGGGAACGTCGACGGCGCCGTCTCCTTCGTGCAGGCTCGCCTGGGCGAGGGCTGGCGCGTGGTCGTCGTCGCCTCCGGGCAGGGGCTGGTCGAGCGCGCACGTGATGTGCTCAGCGACCGCGGCATGGCGGCCAGAGTGCTCGAGGATCTCGCCGAGGCTCCGGATGCCGGTGTCGCGACGCTTGTGGTCGGAGCCGTGGAGTCCGGCTTCCAGGTGCCCGAGGCGAAGCTGGCGGTGCTCACCGACAGCGAGTTCTACGGCCGCACCATCGGCGGCGACCAGCGGGTCGTCAAGAAGCTGGCCTCGCGCCGGCGCAACGTCGTCGATCCGCTGCAGCTGAAGCAGGGCGACTACGTCGTGCACATCACGCACGGCATCGGCCGGTTCGTGGAGATGACCAAGCGCGAGGTGTCCTCCGGCGGCCGGCACGCCGTCAAGTCGACGCGCGAGTACCTGGTGCTCGAGTACGCGCCGTCCAAGCGCGGGTACCCGGGCGACAAGCTGTACGTACCCACCGACCAGCTGGACCTGTTGTCGAAGTATGTCGGCGGCGAGGCGCCCGCGCTGTCGAAGATGGGCGGCAGCGACTGGTCGGCAGCCAAGGGCAAGGCCCGCAAGGCCGTGCGTGACATCGCCGTCGAGCTGGTCAAGCTGTACTCCGCACGCGTGAACTCGAAGGGGTACGCGTTCGGGCCGGACACCCCCTGGCAGCGCGAGCTGGAGGAGGCGTTCCCGTTCGCCGAGACGCACGACCAGCTGCAGACCATCGACGAGATCAAGGCCGACATGGAACGGCCGATCCCGATGGACCGGCTGCTGTCGGGAGATGTCGGCTTCGGCAAGACCGAAGTGGCCGTGCGGGCCGCGTTCAAGGCCATCCAGGAGGGCAAGCAGGTCGCCATGCTCGTGCCGACCACTCTGCTGGTCAAGCAGCACATGGAGACCTTCACCGAGCGCTTCGCCGGCTTCCCCGTGAAGGTGCGTCCGCTCTCGCGCTTCCAGACCGACAAAGAGGCCCGGCTCACCCTGCAGGGGCTCGTCGACGGATCGGTCGACATGGTCATCGGCACGCACCGCATCCTCACCGATCAGGTGATCTTCAAGGACCTGGGTCTGATGATCATCGACGAGGAGCAGCGCTTCGGCGTGGAGCACAAGGACGCGCTGAAGAAGATGAAGACCAACGTCGACATCCTCGCCATGAGCGCGACGCCCATCCCGCGCACGCTGGAGATGGCGGTCACCGGCATCCGCGAGATGTCCACCCTGCAGACGCCGCCGGAGGACCGGCATCCGATCCTCTCCTTCGTCGGACCCCGCAGCGACAAGCAGATCGCCGCGGCGATCCGCCGCGAGATCCTGCGCGAGGGCCAGGTGTTCTTCGTGCACAACCGTGTGCAGTCCATCCAGCGGGTGGCGTCCGAGCTGGCGGAGCTGGTGCCCGAGGCGCGCATCGCCGTCGCGCACGGCAAGATGGGCGAGCACCAGCTGGAGCAGGTCGTCGACGACTTCTGGGAGCGCAAGTACGACGTGCTGGTCTCGACGACCATCATCGAGACGGGCCTGGACATCTCCAACGCCAACACGATCATCATCGACAGGGCCGACAAGTACGGTCTGTCGCAGCTGCACCAGCTGCGCGGACGCGTGGGCCGCGGGCGCGAGCGCGCGTACGCGTACTTCCTGTACGACGACGCCAAGCCGCTCTCGGAGACGGCCGCCGATCGGCTGCAGACCATCGCCGTGAACAACGAGCTGGGTTCGGGAATGCAGGTGGCGCTGAAGGACCTCGAGCTGCGCGGTGCCGGCAACCTGCTGGGTGCCGAGCAGGCCGGGCACATCGCCGGCGTCGGCTTCGACCTGTACCTGCGCATGATCGGCGAGGCCGTCGCCACGTTCCGCGGTGAGGACACCACCTCGGATGTCGAGCTGCGGCTGGAGCTGCCGGTGGATGCCAGGATTCCCGAGCACTACATCGACAGTGAGCGGCTGCGGCTGGAGGCGTATCAGAAGCTGTCATCCGCGGCCGGCGCCGGTGCGGCCGATGACGCGATCGACCTGGTCGCCGAGGAGCTCGTCGACCGCTACGGCGCACTGCCCGAGGAGGTGCAGACCCTGGTGACCGTCGCGCGGCTGCGCCGCCGTGCCGCGCGTGCGGGTCTGACGGATGTCGTGGCGATGGGCTCGAACCTGCGGGTCGCACCCGCGCGCCTCGCGGATTCCATGAAGGTGCGTCTTCAGCGCCTGTACCCGAAGGCGAAGCTGGTCGGCGGGGGAGAGGCGCTGGTGGTGCCGATGCCCACGGAATCTGACCTCATCGAGTGGGTCGGGAATCTGCTCACTGCCATGTTCCCGGAGCCCGTGAAGGAGCCCGCGGTCATTCAAGGCTGAGCCCCGTCGCGCGACTGCTCGCGCGGCAGTTCTCGCTTCGAGCTGCAGTTCTCGACCCGTTCGGATTCTCGCGCGGCAGTTCTCAATCGACGCTGCGGATATTTGCGCCGCGCTGCTCGAAAACTGCCGCGCGAACTCGGCGGATGCTGTGGCATGCTCCGCGAAGCGCACGGACCGAATCCTCTTCTACGCGACGTAGAATTAGCGGGTGAGCACGATTCGCAACGACCCCTGGGTGATCGAGGCCGAGCGGGCGGCGCAGGCGCCGGGGTTCCGCCGGCCGGAGTTCGGACCGGTGCCGAAGGGCGCGGTCTACGCGCTGGGCGCACTCGCGGCATCCCGCGCTGTCGGCCTCGTGCTCATCGCCGAGGCCGTCGCTCGTGGCATCGTCGCGCTCACCGGGCACGACACGACCAGCACCGCGGTGATCCTGCTCTGCGGCATCCTCGGCATGCTGCTGCGCGTGGGCGGCGAATGGGCGACGTCGGTGGTCGCGCGGCGCGTCGCCACGACCGTCAAGCTCGACCTGCGCGGCCGGATCTGGCGACGCATCGCACGGGGCGGCGAGAGCAGCGGCGGCACCGCGGTGCTGGCGGCAGACGGGCTCGACGACCTCGACGACTACTACGTGCAGACGCTGCCCGCGCTGGTCGGCGCGGCCGTCGTGCCGCTCATCGTCGGCATCCGCATCCTCGGTGCCGACTGGCTGAGCGCGCTGATCATCGTGCTCACCGTGCCCCTGGTGCCCCTGTTCATGATCCTCATCGGCAAGCACACCCAGCAGCGCACCGACGCAGCGCTCAGCGCCCTCACCCGACTCGCCGACCATCTCACGGAGCTCGCCCGCGGACTCCCCGTGCTGGTCGGGCTCGGCCGCGTCGAGGAGCAGACCCGTGCGCTGGACGGCATCCAGACCCGTTACCGGCAGCGCACCCAGGAAACCCTGCGCTGGGCGTTCCTCTCCTCGCTGGCGCTCGAGCTGATCGCCACGCTCTCCGTCGCCGTCGTGGCGGTCGTGCTCGGCATCCGCCTGCTGGATCGGTCGATGACTCTGGAACCCGCCCTGGTCGCGCTGATCCTCGCGCCGGAGTGCTTCCAGGCGCTGCGCGACGTCGGCTCCGCGTTCCACGCGTCGCAGGACGGGCTCTCCGCCCTCGATCGCGCGAATGCGCTGTTGGGGCAGCAGAATGCCCGCGACGTCCGCCGAGACGGAGGGGCTGTCCGCATCCGGCGGCTCTCGATCCGCTATGCCGGGCGGGATGCCGCGACGCTGACCGGCCTGGATGCGGACGTGCAGGGGATCACGGCCGTCACCGGGCCCAGCGGCGCCGGCAAGTCGACTCTGCTGGCGGCACTCGCCGGCGTCCTTCCGCAGGACGCCGAGATCACCGGCGAGATCCACGGTGTGGATCCGGATGCCGTGGCCTGGGCGCCGCAGGCGCCGCGCGCGTTCGCCGCCACGCCCCGGGAGGAACTCGCGCTGTACGGTGCGGGACCTGCGGCGCTCGACGAGCTCGGCCTCGGCGCGCTGGCGGATGCCGCCGTCGCCGAGCTGAGTCCCGGCGAGCTGCGCCGGCTGTCCGTCGCTCGCGCACTGGCGGGGGTGGACGCCGGCGCCCGGCTGCTCGTACTGGACGAGCCCACGGCGCACCTCGACCCCGTCGCGGCAGGTCTCGTGCGGGATGCGGTGCTGCGCCGCAGTCGTTCGTGCATGGTCGTGCTGGCCACCCACGAGCCGGAGACGCTGGCTCTCGCCGAGTGGCGCATCGTCATCGCACCCGCCGTGGCCTCAGGCGCCGGGCGGGAGGCGGACGTCGATGAGGTCACTGGCGCACCGACGGCGGCGGGGATCGAACCGCCGCACCAGGCAGGGGAGGACCCGGCATCCGGGGCGGCGCACTCCGCCTTGCGACCAGGACATCTCACGCTGTTCGCGCTGCTGCGCCCGCACGCCCGCCTGTGGGCGGGGTCCATCGCACTCGGCGCGCTCGCCGCGGGTCTCGCCGCGGCGCTCACGGCCGTCTCCGGCTGGCTGATCGTGCGCGCCAGCGTGGAGGAGCACATCATGTACCTGCTGGTGGCCATCGTCGGAGTGCGCGCGTTCGGCATCGGCCGTGCGGTGGCCCGTTACGCCGAGCGCCTGGTCACGCACCGTGCCGCATTCCAGGTGACGGATGCCCTGCGCCTGCGACTGTGGCGCGCCATCGCCGCGCGCGGCGCGGGTTCGCGGCGGCTGCTGGAGGGCGGGGCGCCGCTGGACTACCTCGTCACGCTGGCCGACGACCTGCGCGATCAGCTCCCGCGCATCGTGCCGCCGATCGGCGCGAGGATCCTCGTGATCGCGGGGACGATCGTGACCACGGCATCCGTCGCCCCGCACCTCGCGCCTCTCGTGGCGACGATGCTGATCGCCGCAGTGATCCTGGCGGTCGTGCTCGCCATCCGCGGTGAGCGGGGCGCCGGTGCCGCTCGCGTCGCCGCGCGCTCGGCGATCATCCGCGGCACCTCGGCGCTGGCAGCCGCCGCCGACGATCTGCGCGGCAATGGCGTGACGGAGCCGGCGCTGCGTCAGCTCGACGCCCATGCAGACCGGCTCGCAGACGCCGAGAGACGCGCCGCCTGGTCTGCGGGCCTGGGCGCGGCGGTGATCACCGCCGCGACGACCCTGCTGGCCGTGCTGGCACCGCTGCTCACGGCACAGGGATCCGCGGCATCCGCATCCATCGTCGCACTGCTCGCCCTTGCCGTGCTCGAGCCGCTGTCGGACCTCGTGGCATCGACCCAGCGGATGCCGGCGCTACGCGAACTGCTGCGCAGGCTCGACCTGATCCTGCAGCCCGCGCTGTCTGCGAGTTGGGGGAGTGGACATCCGGATGCCACGCACGAACTCGCCCTCGACGACGTCTCGGTGCGGTATCCGAGCACTCCCGGGCCTGCGGTCGAGGGTGTCTCCGGCATGGTCCCCCGCGGCCGCTGGCTGGTGCTCGACGGGCCCTCCGGCTCGGGCAAGTCCACGCTGCTCTCGGCCATCATGGGGGCTCTTCCGCTGGCATCCGGTGCTGTGCGAGCCGACGGCACCGCTCTGACCGAGCTCGACGAGCGCGCCTGGCGCGATCGGGTGGCCTGGTGCCCGCAGGACGCGTACGTGTTCGACTCCACGCTGCGGGGCAACCTCGCACTGGCGCGGTCGCACGATGACGCCCCCGATGAGGAGGCGATGCGGCGAGCGCTGCAGCGCGCGGGGCTCGGCGGACTGCTGGACTCCCTTGCCGGCGGGCTCGACACGCGCGTGGGCGCGGGCGGCTCAGCGCTCTCCGGCGGGGAACGTCAGCGACTGGCGGTGGCCCGCGCTCTCCTCACTCGCGCCGACGTGATCCTGCTCGACGAGCCCACCGCGCACCTGGATGAGCCGACCGCCGCCGCGATGATGGCCGACGTGCGTTCGGCGGCATCCGAGCGGATCGTCGTGCTGGTCACGCACCGCCAGGTCGGTCGGCGGGATGACGACGTGATCGTGCAGCTGCCCGACGGCATCCGCGACCCGGAGCCCGCACTGCGCTGACTCTCGTGCGGGCCTCACGCGCGCACGGCATCGTGCTTCGCGCGGCTCTTCTCGACCAACGCTGCGCAGATACGCACAGCGTTGGTCGAGAACTGCCGCGCGGGGGACGGTCGAGGTCGAGAACTGCCGCGCGGGTCGAGAAGTGCCGCGCGGGCTGGAACCGGATCCGTGTGGCAACGCGCCCGCACGGTGACTCAGCGGGCGAGTCGGCGGAACCTGTCGCTGACCCGCATCGAGCCCGACACCGGCTGATCGGCGCCGGGCACGCCGCTGGCGCCCACCTGCAGGATCGCTCGCGCCAGCACCTCGTCGCGCACCTCGCGGCGGGCGTGGTCGTCGGCGAGCATCTCGACCAGGGCGGCGACCTCGACCTCCGCGCGTGCGGCGATCGGGAACCACGGCAGTGCCGAGCGCCAGGCGCGGAACGCCAGCAGCAGCAGGTCGTGCCGCTGCTCGACGTGCGCGCGCTCGTGAGCGATGACGGCGACCAGCTCGTCGGGATCCAGGCGGTCCAGCAGGCCCTGCGAGAGCACCGTCACAGATCGGGCGCCGCGCGGCAGGCAGTACGCCATCGGCACGGCATCGTCGATCACCCGCGTATGAGCGCGGGTGGGATGCGGTGAGGTGAGCATCTCCAGGAGGGCGAGGTGGCGGTGCCGCAGTCGGGTCACCTGCACGATCGTGACCGCGAGATGGCCCAGCAGATACGCCGCGAACAGCACCGCCGCGATCGGCGCGAACCACGGATGCTGCGGCAGGGCAGCATATCCGGCCAGCGCGAGCGCGCCGATCATCGACAGCCCGCCCGCCAGCCCGATCACCTGCCACAGCAGCAGGGCCATCACCGGGGCGCGCATCGGCCACGTCGCGCGCGACAGCGCGACGGGCACGGGCCAGGCCAGGGCTAACGCGACGACGCCGAGCACCACCGCCCCGGCGATGATCACGCCGTGCGGGATCACCAGGGCGCCGGCCGGCGCGGCATCCATCGCGACCAGAAGCATGAGATCAGCCGGAGTGGCCGAGCAGCTGCCGCAGGATCGCGGCATCCTCGGCGGAGACCCCGCCGACGAACCGCTCGAGCACGGCGGTGCGGTCGGCGGCGTCGCCCAGCACGGTGTGCATGAGTTCGGCCACGTGCTCGGCCCGGGACGAGGTCGCCGTGTAGTGGTGCGGGCGCACGGAGCGGTCGGAGGACACGAAGCCCTTCTTCTCCAGCCGCGACAGCACCGTGAGCAGCGTCGTGACGGCGAGGGGCCTGCCGTCGGCCCCGAGACGGCTCTGCACGTCGTAGGCGCTCAGCGCGCCGTCGGCATCCCAGAGCGCATCCATCACCGCGCGCTCCAGCTCTCCCAGCGCTGCCATCGGGCCTCCCTCGTCACGATGATTCTACCCCACGTAGAAAGTGTTCTATTGTGTGTCGAAGTAGTTCTACGTGACGTAGAATTCGAGAGTCGACCGGATGCGGCATCCGGCCTGAGGAGGAGAACCGCATGGACGTGCTCGACATCGCGCGATGGCAGTTCGGCATCGTGACCGTCTACCACTTCCTCATGGTCCCGCTCACGCTGGGCCTGGGAATGATGGTCGCCATCATGCAGACGCGCTGGGTGCGCACGGGTGACGAGAAGTTCCTGCGCATGACGAAGTTCTGGGGCAAGGTCTATCTGATCAACTTCATCATCGGCGTGGCCACCGGACTCGTGCAGGAGTTCCAGTTCGGCATGGCATGGAGCGAGTACTCCCGCTTCGTCGGCGATGTCTTCGGCGCACCGCTGGCCATGGAGGGGCTGCTGGCGTTCTTCGTCGAGTCCACCTTCCTCGGCATCTGGATCTTCGGCTGGGGACGGCTGCGCAAGGGCCTGCACCTCGCGGCGCTGTGGTGCGCGGTGATCGGCTCGTGGATCTCGGCGTTCTTCATCATCACCGCGAACTCGTGGATGCAGCATCCGGTGGGCGTCGTGAAGGGTCCGGACGGGCGCCCGGTCATGAACGACATCTGGGCAGTGCTCACCAACAACACCGCACTGGCCGCATACACGCACACCATCCTCGGCGCGCTCGTCGTCGCCGGCATGTTCCTGCTCGGCATCTCGTGGTACCACCTGTGGCGCCGTCGTCACGACGGCATCGACACCGTCGACGAGACCGGCCATGTCGTCGTCGGACAGGCGGATGCCGCACCCGGCCGCGACCGCACGGATCACGGCGTCTGGCTGTGGTCGCTGCGCCTGGGCGCGGTCGTCGCCATCGTCGCCTTCGCCGGCACGGTGATCTCGGGTGATGTGCAGGGCAAACTCATGTACGAGCAGCAGCCCATGAAGATGGCCGCGGCCGAGGCCGCCTGCCACACCGGCTCGGACTTCTCGGTGCTCTCGCTCGGCGACCCCGGATCCACGGACTGTGCCGACGTGGTGACGCTCATCAAGATCCCCGGCGCGCTGGGATTCCTGGGCACCGGGAAGTGGGGTGCCGACATGCCCGGCATTCGCGATCTGGAGACGCACTACGTCGACCAGTACGGCAAGACCATCCCGAACAAGGCGATCTACGGCGACATGGCCGGGACCGACGTGAAGTACGTGCCGGTGATGTGGGTCACGTACTGGGGCTTCCGGCTGATGATCGGTCTCGGTGGCGTGGTCGCCCTCGGTGGCGCGGTGGCGCTGTGGCTGACTCGCAAGGGCACCGTGCCGAGTTCGAAGTGGATCATGCGGCTCGCGCTGCTGGGAATCGTCGCGCCGTTCGCCGCGAACATCGCCGGGTGGATCTTCACCGAGCTGGGTCGCCAGCCCTTCGTCGTGGCGCCGAACCCCACCGGCGTCGACGGGGTGTACATGTTCACCGCAGCGGCCGTCTCGCCTGGCGTCACCGTCGGGGAGCTGCTGTTCTCGGTCATCACGCTGAGCGTCGTGTACGGGATCATGCTCGTCATCGAGCTGTTCCTGATGGTCAAGTACGTGCGCGGCGGCGTGGCGTCGTCCATGCCCGAGCTCGCATCCCCGGCATCCGCCGACGATGCCGACAACCCCGACCACCGCGACGACGTGCTCGCCTTCGCGTACTGACCGGTCTGAGAGGACACCATCATGGAACCGCTTCCCGTCGTCTGGTTCATCGCGATCGCGCTGCTGTGGACCGGTTATCTGCTGCTGGAGGGCTTCGATCTCGGAGTCGGCATGCGGATGCTGTTCACGACCCGCTCCGAGCGGGACCGCCGGGTGATGCTGAACACCATCGGCCCGATCTGGGACGGCAACGAGGTGTGGCTGATCACCGCGGGCGCCGCCATGTTCGCGGCCTTCCCGGCCTGGTACGCGGCGCTGTTCTCCACCCTGTACGTGCCGCTGACCATCACGCTGGTGGGGCTGATCGTGCGGGCGGTCGGCATCGAGTACCGGGGCAAGCTGCACACCGAGCGGTGGCGCACGGTGTGGACCTGGCTGATCGGCGTCGGCTCCGTGATCGTGGCGTTCTGCATCGGCGCGGCGCTGGCGCTCACCTCGACCGGGCTGCCGCTGGACGCCAACGGCGACCGCGTGGGCGGGCCGTTCGTGTGGCTGACTCCCGTCGCCGTGCTGGGCGGGCTGGCCGTGGTCGGCTTCGCACTCGCGCACTCCGCGACGTTCCTGGGCCTGAAGGCCGACGGCCCGGTGCGCGAGCGGGCCGGGAGCTTCGCCGCGCGCTGGGCGCCGCTGTGCCTGATTCCCGCGGCCGGGTGGGCCATCCTCGTGCAGTTCGAGCACGGCGGCAGCGTGCTGTCGTGGGCGTTGGTGGCGCTGGCCGTCATCGCCGCAGTCGTCGGCTGGATCGCGGCGCGCGCCCGCCGCGAGGGCATCGCGTTCACCGGATACGCCGGATTCGGGCTGTTCGGTGTGGCATCGATCTTCGCCGGGATGTTTCCGCTGGTGCTGCCCTCGACCGTGGATGCCGCTTTCGACCTCACTCTGTGGAACGCCGCCAACGGCTCGTACACGCTGGGCGTGATGACCGTGGTCGCGGGGATCTCGCTGCCGGTCATCGTGCTGTACCAGGCCTGGAGCTACTGGATCTTCCGCAAGCGCGTGACGCCCGGCATGATCCCCGAGGTGCACATCGTGCTGCCGGCCGTGCTCCGGGCGCGCTGAAGGGGCATCCGGAAGTCGCGGCGGCGGGCACGCGGCGTGACGGATCACGGATGGCCCCGCCTGTCTGCGGCCTGTCGCCCAGTCGACACGCCGCAGGACGACCGCGCGGTCAGTGATCCGACACGCGGCGGATCACGCGGCATCCGTAGTGCGCGAGCGGATGCTGGGCGCCAGCCGCGGGGATGTGCGCTTCGCGCTGGCGGATTTCGGGTATTCGTCCGCGCGGGGCGCACATCTCCGCGCGAGATGCTCGCACCACGTCGCGCCCGCGGTGCTCGACACGCGGCATCCGTGGTGCGCGAGCGGATGCCGCGACTAGTCTGGCCGCATGATCTACGAGCACCTCGGGGCTCGGCCCCGCATCCACGACACCGCCGTCGTGGCGCCGACCGCTGTGATCTCCGGCGATGTGGAGATCGGGCCGAACTGCCAGGTGCTGCACGGCGCCGTGATCACCGCCGAGGGCGGACCCATCGTGCTCGGCGAGCACGTGATCGTGATGGAGAACGCGCTCATCCGCGCGACGGCGGCGGATGCCGTGCACGTCGGCCACCATTCGCTGCTGGGCACGCTGTCGTCCGTGGCAGGTGCTGACATCGGGGCGGAGTCGTTCCTGGCATCCGGCGCCCGCGTCTTCAACGGCGCACGCGTCGGTTCGCATTGCGAGATCCGCGTGAACGCGATCGTGCACCGCCGCAGCATCCTGCCGGACGGCAGCGTGGTGCCGATCGGCTGGATCGCCGTCGGCGACCCGGCGCAGCTGCTCTCGCCCGACCACGACGAGGAGATCGCGGCCCTGCAGCCTGAGCTGGACTTCCCCGGCTACGTGTTCGGCGTGGACCGCGACACCCCCGACCTGATGGTGCAGCTCACCGAGCGCTATGCCAGCTCCCTGGCTCGCCACAGGCACGACCAGCAGGTCTGAGCCCGCCCGCCCAGACCCCTCCTGAACGCCGAGACCCCTCCTGAATCACGCGATTCACGAGGGGTCTCGACGCTGCTGAGGGGTCTCGGTCAGATGACGCCCTGGGCCAGCATCGCGTCGGCCACGCGCTCGAAGCCGGCGATGTTGGCGCCCGCCACGTAGTCGCCGGGGGTGCCATAGCGCTCGGCGGCGCGGAACGACGCGTCGTGGATGTCGGTCATGATCTCGCGCAGCTTCTGCTCGCTGTTGGCGAAGTTCCAGCGCTGGCGTGCGGCGTTCTGGCTCATCTCCAGGGCCGAGGTCGCCACGCCACCGGCGTTGGCCGCCTTGCCCGGCGCGAACAGCACCTCGGAGTTCTGGAACGCGCCGACGGCCTCGGGCGTGGAGGGCATGTTGGCGCCCTCTGCCACGGCGCGCACGCCGTTGGCGATCAGCATGTTCGCGGAGTCCAGGTTCAGCTCGTTCTGCGTGGCCGACGGGATGGCGATGTCGACCGGGATCTCCCAGACGTTGCCGCCCTCGACGAAGGTCGCACCCGGCCGACGGCGGGCGTACTCGACGATGCGGCCGCGCTCGACCTCCTTGATCTGCCGCAGCAGCTCCAGATCGATACCGGCGTCGTCGAGCACGTAACCCGAGGAGTCGGATGCCGTGACAGCCCGCGCTCCGAGCTGCTGCGCCTTCTCGATGGCGTACAGGGCCACGTTGCCCGAACCGGACACCGCCACGCGCTTGCCCTCGAGGGTCTCGCCGTGCACGGCCAGCATGGACTGCACGAAGAACACGGCGCCGTAGCCGGTGGCCTCGGTGCGCACCTGCGCGCCGCCCCAGCCGATGCCCTTGCCGGTGAGCACACCCGACTCGTGACGGTTGGTCATCTTGCGGTACATGCCGAACAGGTAGCCGATCTCGCGGCCGCCCACGCCGATGTCGCCCGCGGGAACGTCGGTGTGCTCGCCGATGTGGCGGAACAGCTCGTTCATGAACGACTGGCAGAAGCGCATGATCTCCGCGTCGCTGCGGCCGTGCGGGTTGAAGTTCGCGCCGCCCTTGGCTCCGCCGATGCCCTGGCCGGTGAGCGCGTTCTTGAAGATCTGCTCGAAGCCGAGGAACTTCATGATCGAGATGTTCACGGTGGGGTGGAAGCGCAGACCGCCCTTGTACGGGCCGAGAGCCGAGTTGTACTGCACCCGGTAGCCGCGGTTCACGTGCAGCTGACCGGCGTCGTCGATCCACGGCACCCGGAAGATGATCTGGCGCTCGGGCTCGATGAGCCGCTCGAGCACGCCGTTCTCGACGTACTTCGGGTGACGCTCGAGCACCGGGCCGATGGAGTGCAGCACCTCGTGCACCGCCTGGTGGAACTCCGGCTCGTTCGGGTTGAGCGCGCGCACCGTGTCGAAGACGGGCTGTGCGGCGGCGCTGAGCGGATGGAAATCGGCAGTGGTATCGGTCACGCGGGGAAGCTTTCTCGGAATAGGAATGGGGGATGCGAGCGATCGTGTCGCATGATGCTTCGCCGGATCAGGCTGGAATCTCACTTTACATCGGCTGCTAGGGGTCCCTAACAATCGTGTCAGCCCACCCGATCGGGCCCGATCACCCGGTGTTCTGCAGGCCGGCGGCCACCCCGCTCACCGAGAGCAGCAGCAGGCGCTGCAGGTCGGGATCGGGCGCCGGGGCCGTGGTCGCCGCCGTGCGCAGGGCGCGCAGCGCCCGCAGCTGCAGCAGCGACAGCGCATCCACGTACGGGGTGCGCAGCTGCACGGCGCGCTGCAGGATGGGCTTGTTCTGCAGCAGGCTCTCGCCGCCGGTGAGCCGGATGACCCAGTCGCGGGTCAGCCGCAGCTCGTCCAGCACGATCGCGGCGAGGTCGTCGCGGTCGCCCAGGGCGAGGTATTCACCGGCGATGCGCTCGTCGGTCTTGGCCAGGCTCATCGCCACGTTGTCGACCATGGTGTGCAGCAGCGGCCATTCGCGGTAGGCCTCTCGCAGCGCGGCCTCATCGCCCACGGCATCCAGAGCCGAGCCCAGGCCGAACCAGCCCGCCAGGTTGATGCGAGCCTGCGTCCATGCGAACACCCACGGGATGGCGCGCAGATCCTCCAGCGACTCCACCGACAGCCCGCGGCGCGCGGGCCGCGAGCCCAGCGCCAGCAGGCCGATCTCCTCCATGGGGGTGACGGTGGCGAACCACGGTGCGAACCCGTCGGCGTGCACGAGCGAGAAGAACCGCTCGCGCGAGGCCACGTCCATGGTGGCGGCGATGGGGGCGAAGCGCTCGGCCGCGCCGCTGGTGCGCTTCTCCACCGTCGGCGAGGACGCCAGCAGCGTGGCCGCCGCGACCTGGTCGATGTGCCGCATCGCGATGGCCGGCTCGCCGTAGCGGGCGAAGATCACCTCGCCCTGCTCGGTGAGCTTGAACCGGCCGTCGACCGAGTGCGGCGGCTGGGCCAGGATGGCCGAGTTGGCGGGTCCACCGCCGCGTCCCAGCGCACCGCCGCGGCCGTGGAACAGGGTGAGGCGGATGCCGGCATCCACCGCCCACTGGGCGATGTCGCGCTGCGCGTCGTACAGCGCGAGCGTGGCTGCCACCGGGCCGACGTCCTTGGAGGAGTCGGAGTAGCCGAGCATGACCTCGAGCCGGTTGCCGGTGGCCTCCAACCGCTTTCGGAACTCGGGGAACTGCACGACCTCGGCGAGGATGCCGGGGGCCGCCTGCAGGTCGGCGAAGGTCTCGAACAGCGGCACCACGTCCAGCACGGGTGCGTTCTCGCCCAGGGCGTAGGCGGCCAGCCGGTGCACGTTCTGCAGGTCCTGGGCGGAGCGGGTGAACGAGACCACGTACCGGCCGGTCGCGCGCAGGCCGTAGCGGCTCTGGATGTCGGCTATGGCGCGGAACACCTCCAGCACCTCCTGGGTGCGCTCGGAGAGCTCGCCGCCCGCGTCCAGTTCCGCGAGCGCCTCGGCGTGCACCTGCGAGTGCTGGCGCACCTCGAGCTCGGCCAGGTGGAAGCCGTAGGTCTCCACCTGCCAGATCAGGTGCTGCACGCCGCCGAATGCGTGGCGGGTGGCACCGGCATCCGCAAGAGAGGACTGCACGGCCCGCAGGTCGGCCAGCAGCTCCTCGGGGGCGCGGTAGGCGTCGGCCTCGCCGGTGCGGGTGGCCAGCACGCGGTGCCCGAGCGCCAGCAGCACGCGGCGGTGAGGCTCGTCGGGGGAGCGCTTGGCGATCGCAGCCGCCAGCTCGGGCTGCGCCTGCGCGAACCGCTCCCACAGGCCGACGACCTCGGTGCTGGGCGGTGTGCCCTCCGCGTCGAGGGTGAGCGTGCGGCCGATGCGCTCGATGGCGCGTTCGATGCCGCGCAGCACGTGGTCGGCGGCGATGGAGGCGGCCTCGCGGGTGACGGATGCCGTGACGAACGGGTTGCCGTCGCGGTCACCGCCCACCCACGTGCCGACCCTCACGAATGCCGGGACGAGAGGGGCGCCGTTGCCTGATCCCTCGCCTCGGAGTGCGTCATCGATCCGCCGGTACACGTGCGGAACGGTGGTGAACAGGGTCTCGTCGAACACGCTCATCACCGTGCGCACCTCGTCGGTGGGTGACGGCTTCTGCGCGCGCAGCGGCGCGGTGCGCCAGAGCGTGTCGACCTCCTCCAGCATGCGGCGGTGCGCGCGCTTCTGCTCCGCGCCGCCGGCACTGGCCGCGTCGTTCTGCGTGAGCAGGTCGGACAGCCGGCGGATGCTGGAGGACACCGCCCGGCGGCGCGCCTCGGTGGGGTGCGCAGTGAAGACGGGATGGAAGCGCAGTTCGGCGAGGCGCTCACGCGCCTCGGCATCGCCCACCTCCTGGCGCAGCCGCGCGAACGCGGTGGCGACGGTGTCGGCGGCATCCTCCCGTCCCGGGCGGCCGGCGCGCTCGCGCAGCACGCGCACGCGCTGGTGCTCCTCGGCGAGGTTCACCAGGTGGAAGTAGCAGGTGAACGCGCGGGCGACCTCGTCTGCGCGTTCGATGGTGAAGGACTCCGCGATGGACGCCGCCCGCGCGAACGCCTCATCGTCGGCATCCGCTGCCTGGATGGTGGCCAGTCGGAGTCGCTCGACGTCCTCGAAAAGGCCCGGCGTGCCCGACTCCCGCAGCACCTGACCGAGCAGGCCGCCCAGCATGCGCACGTCGGCACGCATGCTGTCGGGAATGCCGTTGGACGCCTCGAACCGGGAGATGACTCGGATGGCTTCGGTGTTCGTTGGCTCGAGGGTCATGCCCCGAGCGTAACCCGGGCTCCAGACGGGCCCGTGCTTCGTGACGGAGGCCCGCGAGAGGGCACGACCTACGATGGTGGGATGCGCATCACGGCCAATCCTCTGCGGGGACAGCAGTTCCCCGCCGCCCTCCTGCTCGCCGCGGCGGCCCTCGGGCTGCTCTTCGCGAACCTCCTCACGCACGACGCGATCGCGGCCGTGCTGGACGGGCGCATCGCCATCCCCGGCACGGCGCTCGACCTGACTGTGCGCGAGTGGGTGGCCGACGGCCTGCTGGCGATCTTCTTCCTGGTGGTGGCCATCGAGCTGCGGCACGAACTCACGCACGGCGAACTGAACTCGCTGAGCAAGGCCGTGCAGCCGGCGATCGCGGCAGGCGGCGGCGTGCTCGTGCCGATCCTCATCTACCTGCTGGTGGCGGGCGGTGGTCAGACGCACGTCGGCTGGCCGATCCCGACCGCCACCGACATCGCCTTCGCGCTCGGCGTGCTGGCCATGTTCGGGAAGGGGCTGCCCACGGCCGTGCGGGTGTTCCTGCTGGCGCTGGCCATCCTCGACGACATCATCGGCATCGTGTTCATCGCCGTGCTGTTCGCTCACGACGTCGACTGGCTGATGTTCGGCCTGTCGGTCGCGGCCGTCGTGGTGTTCTGGGCGCTCAGCCACTGGCTGCACGCCACCGGGCATCCGGGCATCGCCGTCGCCATGGGGGTGGTGGGCGTCGTCGCCTGGGGATGCATGGCGCTGTCCGGCATCCACGCGACGATCGCCGGCGTACTGCTGGGGCTCGCAATGGCGCCGGTGCCCGCCGAACGTGTGCGGCATGCGCTGGAGCCCACGGTGAACGGGCTCATCCTGCCGGTGTTCGCCTTCGTCGCGGCGTTCGTCGTCATCCCGCACGTGTCGCCCATGCAGCTGTCGCCGGCGTTCTGGGGCATCCTCATCGCGCTGCCCGTCGGCAAGATCATCGGCATCACCGTGTTCGGCTGGCTGAGCCTGCAGATCCGCCCGCGGGGCACGGCGCCTGCGCTGGTGCTGCCCGATCTCATCGCCGCCGGCGTGCTCGGCGGCATCGGATTCACCGTGTCGCTGCTGCTGGCGAACCTCGCCTTCACGACCGACGCCGCGCTGCGCGACGAGGCGATCCTGGGCGTGCTGGGCGGCTCGCTGATCGCACTGGTGCTGTCGGGAGTCTTCGTCTCGATGCGCGCGCGGCACTATCGGATGCTGGCGAAGGCCGCCTGAGGAGGATGCTGTGATCGACCCGGTCACTGATGTTCCGGATCCGCTGCGGGCCGCGGCGGAGACCATGCGCCAGGTGCGCGAGCGGTGCGTGTGGTCGCAGCGCATCACGCACCGCGACCTGGTGCCGTACCTCATCGAGGAGTCGCACGAGGTCATCGAGGCCGTGGAGACCGGCGACCGCACGGGCCTGCGCGAGGAGCTCGGCGATCTGCTCTGGCAGGTGCTGTTCCACTCCGCCGTCGCCGCCCAGGACGCGGATGATCCGTTCGACATCGACGACGTGGCGCGCGGGCTCACTGAGAAGATGGTGCGCCGGCATCCGCATGTCTTCGGCGACGCCGTCGCGAGGACTCCCGAAGAGGTGCTGGTGCACTGGAACGCCGCCAAGGCCGCCGAGAAGCGCGAGCGACGCAGCGTGCTGGACGGGGTCCCGGCAGGGATGCCCGCGCTGGCGCGCGCGCAGAAGGTGCTGGGGCGGGCCGCGAAGGTACTCGACCCATCTCCGGTCGTTGAGCGAGCCGTAGGCGAGACGAAACGCGTCGCATCCGAGTCCGCCCTCGGCGACGCCCTCCTCGTGCTGGTCGCCGAGGCTCGCGAGAACGGCTGGGATGCCGAGCGCGCCCTGCGCGAGCGCATCCGCCTGCTCGAGGACGAGGTCCGCGCGGCCGAGGCCGACCCGGGGCGGTGACGTCTCGGAACCGGCATCCGCTCGACTCTCTCTTCTCTGTTCAGGAGCCGAATGCCGGTTCTCAGGCCTCATCGCCGACGTTTGGCTTCCGGCCAGGGAGCGGAAGTTCAGCCAGGGAACCGATCGCACGGTCATACTCGCCAGACCTGGAAAGATGGACGGGTGGCAACCGTGAACCCGCCGCGCGGAATGCGCGACTTCCTCCCCGCTGACAAGGCCCGTCGCGAGCGCGTGCTCGCCGTCATCCGCGAGCGCTACCGCGCGCACGGCTTCGACGAGATCGAGACGCCCGTGGTCGAGGAGTACGACCGGCTGCATGCCGGCGTCGGCGGCGACAACGAGAAGCTGTCCTTCAGCATCCTGCGCCGTGGGCTGGATCCCGAGCAGATCCGCGCGGGCGCCGACGATCCCGCCGCGCTCAGTGACCTGGGCCTGCGCTACGACCTCACCGTGCCGCTGGCGCGCTTCTACGCGACCAACCGCGGCCAGCTTCCCGGCGTCTTCCGCGCCATTCAGATCGGTCCGGTCTGGCGTGCCGAGCGTCCGCAGAAGGGTCGCTACCGCCAGTTCGTGCAGTGCGATATCGACATCATCGGAGACGAGTCCGTCCGGGCCGAGGCCGAGCTGATCACGGCATCCCTCGACACCATCGACGCCCTCGGGCTCGAAGGCGGCATGGTGCGCGTGAACGATCGTCGCGCGCTGGAGTGGATGCTGGATTCGTTCGGCTTCACGGCTGGCGAGCGCCCCGGTGTGCTGATCACCATCGACAAGCTCGACAAGATCGGGCCCGACGGCGTGGCCGGCGAACTGCGTGACCGCGGGGCCACGGCATCCGCCGTCGACGCGTTCGAGGCGTTCCTGAAGCGTCCGCAGACCCTGGAGCACAACCCGTACGGCGAGCGCCAGATACGCAAGGCGCTGCCCGAGGGGGCGCCCGACGAGCTGATCGCGCACCTGGTCGGCCTGGGCGAGGCGGTCGTCGCCGCCAGACCGGATGCCGGCGAGCCGCCGCTGATGTACGACCCGTTCCTCGTGCGGGGGATGGGCTATTACACCGGCACGATCTTCGAGCTCGCGCACCCGTCGGTGAGCTACTCGCTGGGTGGCGGCGGCCGCTACGACGGCATGATCGGCCGCTTCCTCAGCCAGCAGGTGCCGGCAGTCGGCTTCTCGATCGGCTTCGAGCGCATCGTCGACCTGGTCGCGGAGCGCGAGGCGGATGCCGCGGCGTCGATCGTGCTCGTGCACGACAAGGGCGTTCCGGTCACCGAGCTGCTCGCGCACAAGGCGGCGCTGCTGCGCGGCACGGCGGCGCGGGTGCGCCTGGAGCGCCGCCCGAAGAACCTGCACGGCCTGCTGGAGCGCTCGGCCGCCGACGGCTACACCGGCTTCGTGACGGTGGCCGCAGGCCAGGACGCGGGGACCCTGGAGGTCAAGCCCCTCGGCTGAGCCCGGGGTGCCGGTCCGTCGGCCCCCGAAGTGGAACGGCGGCGTGAGGCTGTGTCCTGCCCGGTCAGCGCCGACGTGCCTCCGTGACGCGCTTCTTCTCGCGCACGTACACCTCGCGGCGCACGCGCGCGACGGTGTCCCCGTCGGCATCCGTGATCTCGGTCTCGAACCACTCCAGCACCTTCGCACCGCCGCGAGCGCGCTCGCGCAGCTCGGCGACCTTCGCCGGCGGCACGTCGAATTCCGCGGTCAGCACGCCGCGGCCGGGCTTCAGGAACTCGATCTCGCCGCGGGTGTCCCACACCACGTGATCGCGGCCGAGCTGGTGCATCACGAGCATGAAGAAGTACGGGTCGGTCATCGCAGACATCGACCCGCCGAAGGCGGTCTTCACGTAGTTGCGGGTGAAGAGGTTCACATGCAGCTCGACGGTCGCGTGCGTCCAGTCCTCGCTGAACCGTCGCACGCGGATGCCGCTGAACAGGTTGGGGATCCACAGGCTCATGCCGAGGGCCAGGCGTCGGGGAGTGATGCGCATGCCTGCCAGTCTGCTCACCGACATCCGCTCTGCCCGCATCGTGTGGTGCGTGCGCACAAAAGATCTACTTGAACTAGTTGATCTAGTTGCCATAGAATAAGGCGACTGGAGGTGGACATGCTCATCCGACTGGATCCCGACAGCGCTCGTCCGCTGTTCGAACAGATCGCGACTTCGGTTCGCAGCGATGTGCTGGCCGGGCGGCTGCGTCCCGGAGACCGGCTCCCTGCCGCGCGCGAAGTGGCGGATGCCCTGGATGTGAATGTCCATACGGCGCTGCGCGCATATCAGGAGCTGCGCGACGAGGGGCTCATCGACCTGCGTCGCGGGCGGGGGGCCGTGGTCTCGGCATCCGCCGCACCTCTCGCCGCTCTCGCAGAGGACATCGCCGCACTCGTCCATCGCGCGGACGACCTCGGCGTCAGCCCCGCGACTCTCGCCGCGATCATCAAGGAGATGACGTCATGAACGACCGTCCTGCCGAGCAGTCCGTGACCGCACGGCACGCCGGCGATATCAGGCGCGCTCGCCGTGCACTGATCATCGTCGGCCTGCTGATCCCGGTGGTCCTCACCGCGATCGCCACCGTGCTCATCGCCGTGTGGATTCCGGAGCTGCCGGATCCGGCGGCCACGCACTGGGGAGTCGGCGGCGTCGACGGCTTCGGCTCCCCGCAGTCGTACCTGTGGATGGCCATCGGCCTGGGCCTCGGCCTGCCGATCCTCATGGTCGCCGCTGTGCTCGCCATGGGACGGCATCAGTGGGGCGGCGCCTCGCGCCTGCTCGGCGGCATGGCACTGGGCCTGTCGGGATTCAGTGCGGTCGTCAACACCGGCTCGGTCGAGGTTCAGCGAGGACTCGCGGATGCTGCGCACGTCGGCCCCGTGTGGCCGATCGTCATCGGCGGCTTCTGCGCGCTGCTGGTGCTGACCACCATCGGCTGGGCCGTGCAGCCGGATGTGCACCCGACGCTCGGTGCGCCGCTGAAGCCCGCGCACCTCGCGTCGATCTCGGCGGGAGAGCGCGTGGTCTGGGTGGCCACCGCCTCGATGTCGCGCGTCGCAATGCTGGTGATCGGACTGGTCATCGTTGTCGTCGTGGGCATCACCGCCGTGATGGTGATGGAGCGGCACGAGGCCTGGTGGATTCCCGTCCTCACGCTCGTGATCATCGGCGCAGCATTCGCGACCTCGGCGTCCTTCAGGGTGCGTGCCGGCGCCGATGGCCTCTCCGTCCGCTCGCAGGCCGGGTTCCCCCGAGTGCACGTCCCGCTGGACGAGATCACCTCGGTGCGGGCTGTGGACTGCCATCCGTTCGGCGAGTTCGGCGGCTTCGGCTGGCGGATCGGCCTGGACGGCCGCACCGGCATCGTGCTGCGCACCGGACCCGCGATCGAGGTCGAGCGCCGTGACAAGCGACCCCTGGTCGTCACCGTCGATGGAGCGGATGTCGGTGTCGCCACGCTGAACGCGTACCTTGCGCGCAGAACCGAGGAGGGTGAGTGAGATGGCGGACACGAACAACGAAGAGCGGATGCCGCGCATCGGCCTGAACGCGATCATCTCCTACGTGGTGATGGCGATGGGCCTGGCCTGGCTGGTGGCGCTGCCGCTGTGGCTGGGCGACGGCCTGGCGACGCCGGGAGCCGCGCTGCTGCTGCCGGTGATGATGTACGCCCCGGCGGCCGCCGTGCTGATCGTGATGCTGGTGATGCGCCCGGTGCCCAAGGGACAGCGGCTGAGATTCCTGGGCATGTGGCCGCTACGGCCTGCCAAGCGCGTGGTCTGGATGAGCGTGATCGCCGTGTTCGGCGCGTTCGCGGTGGTGCTTCTCGCGCTCGCGATCGCCGCGCTGTCCGGATGGATCACCCTCGACCTGGTGGGCTTCTCCGGCTACCGGGAGATGCTGAAGGCGGCCCTTCCCGCGGGTGTGGAGCTGCCGCCCCTCGGACTGCTGGTGCTCGCGCAGCTGATCGCGATCCCGTTCGCCGCCGTCACGATCAACGCGCTCGCCGCCTTCGGCGAAGAGCTGGGCTGGCGCGGCTTCCTGGTTCCGGCGCTGCGGCAGTACGGCACCTGGACGGCGCTGCTGGTCAGTGGCGCGATCTGGGGCCTGTGGCACGCTCCGGTCATCCTGCTCGGTTACAACTTCGGGCGCACCGACATCACCGGTGTGCTGCTGATGACCGGCGGATGCATCGCGTGGGGCGTGCTGCTGGGATTCCTGCGGTTGCGTTCGGGCTCGCTGTGGCCGGCGGTCTTCGCGCATGGCGCGCTGAACGCCTCGGCGGGGCTGCCGCTGGTGCTCTACGCCGCGGGCACGCGCGTCGAACCCGCGCTCTCGCTTGCTCTGGGCGTCTCCGGTTGGATCGCGTGCGCGGTGGTCGTGGTCGTCCTGCTGCTGACCGGCCAGTTCCGCAGGCAGCCCGCACTGGCCGCACCACGGCCGAAGCCCACGCCTCCCGCGCCTCCTGCATCCACGCCGTGACGATCAGCCGAGACCCCTCATGATCGTCGAAACCCCTCATGAATTGTGCAACTCACGAGGGGTCTCGACAGTCACGAGGGGTCTCGGGGCGTTGAGTGGTCGGCTGTCGGGGGCGAGTGGGCGCGTGGAGCGCGAAACACCTCGGAGCGCCGGATGCCGGATGACTAGACTGAACGGCGGATCGACGTCGCTCCACATCCCCTTCCCTCCCTGAAAAGGAGCACACCCGTGGCACTGATCGAGGCTGTAGGCGCACGCGAGATTCTGGACTCGCGTGGAAACCCGACCGTCGAGGTGGAGGTGCTGCTCGACGACGGCATCGTCCAGCGCGCGGCCGTCCCCTCCGGCGCATCCACCGGAGCATTCGAGGCATACGAGCTGCGCGACGGCGACAAGAGCCGCTACGGCGGCAAGGGCGTGCTGAAGGCCGTCGAGGCCGTCATCGATGAGCTCGGCCCGGCCATCGAGGGCGAGGAGGCGAGCGAGCAGCGCGTCATCGACGAGATCCTCATCGGCGTCGACGGCACCGACAACAAGAAGCGCGTCGGCGCCAACGCCATCCTCGGCGTCAGCCTGGCCGTGGCCAAGGCCGCCGCCGACTCGGCCGACCTGCCGCTGTTCCGCTACCTGGGCGGCCCCAACGCGCACCTGCTGCCCGTCCCGCTGTTCAACGTCATCAACGGCGGCGAGCACGCCGACAACGGCATCGACTTCCAGGAGTACTTCCTGGCACCGATCGGTGCCGACACCTACTCCGAGTCGCTGCGCTGGGGCGTGGAGACCTACCACGTGCTCAAGAGCGAGCTGAAGGCCGCCGGCTTCAACACCGGCCTCGGTGACGAGGGCGGCTTCGCCCCCGACCTGCCCAGCAACCGCGAGGGCCTGGACTTCCTGCTCAAGGCCATCGAGAAGGCCGGCTTCACCCCGGGCAAGGACATCGCCGTGGGCCTGGACGTCGCCGCCACCGAGTTCTTCAGCGACGGCGTCTACCACGTCGAGGGTCAGAAGCGCACGGCCGCCGAGCTCATCGAGTACTTCGAGGGCCTGGTCCGCGACTTCCCGATCGTCACCATCGAGGATGCCCTCGCCGAAGACGACTGGGACAACTGGAAGGCGCTCACCGACGCACTGGGCTCCAGGGTGCAGCTGGTCGGCGACGACCTGTTCGTCACCAACCCGCAGCGCCTCGCCGACGGCATCAAGCGCGGCGTGGCCAACTCGCTGCTGGTCAAGGTCAACCAGATCGGCACGCTCACCGAGACCTTCGACGCCGTCAACCTCGCGCACCGCTCGGGCTACACCACGATGCTCTCGCACCGCTCCGGTGAGACCGAGGACACCACGATCGCCGATCTCGCGGTCGCCGTGAACTCGGGTCAGATCAAGACCGGTGCGCCCGCCCGCAGCGAGCGCGTCGCGAAGTACAATCAGCTTCTGCGCATCGAGGAGGAGCTGGGGGATGCTGCGGTCTTCGCCGGCCGTTCGGCCTTCCCGCGCTTCCAGGCCTGATCAGGAGATCTGAGCGCACAGACAGCACGACGAAGGGGGAGAGGTGGCACGACGACCTGCTCCCCCTTCGGCGTCCCCGAGGGCACGCGAGTCCCACGACCGGCAGTCGACCCGGCGCATGCCGAGGGAGCACCCCCAGGCATCCCGTGCCGTCGACGTGCGGGAGTGGGCCGGCGGCATCCGCCTCTCGGCGTTCGCCGTGATCATGCTCTCTCTCGTCGTGCTCGGCACCTGGGTGCTGGTGCCGTCCATCGGCACGTATCTCGGGCAGCGGCAGCAGATCGCCGCTCTCGAGCACTCGGTGCAGGTGACTCAGGATCAGATCGATGCGCTGAAGCAGGAGAAGGCGCGCTGGGGCGACCCCGCCTACATCACCACGCAGGCGCGCGAACGGCTGTACTACGTCAAGCCCGGCGAGGTCGTCTACCTCGTCGACAACGATCTGGATCCTGCGGAGATCCCGCCCGAGCAGAAGGCCGTCAGCGACAAGCTCCAGGAGAGCGGCGCCGACTGGATGCCGCAGCTGCTGCGCAGCATCACCTCCGCCGGGATGGCGAAGACCGCGTCGGTCGCACCGGCGCGCTGACACCGCGCACTGGGGCATCACACAGGCCGCGCCCCGTACGCTGGTGACGTGACGACCCCGCCCTTCCCGACACCCACCGCCGCTGAGATCGCCGTCGTGTCGGATCAGCTCGGACGCACGGCCCGCGGGGTCGTCGGCATCGCCGCGCGCTGCGTGTGCGGCAACCCGACCGTCGTGGCCACGGCGCCGCGCCTGGACGACGGTTCGCCGTTCCCCACGTTCTACTACCTGACCCACCCGGCCGCCACCGCTGCGATGTCGACGCTGGAGGCGGAGCAGGTGATGCCCGAGCTGGCCGCCCTGCTGGAGGACGAGGACGTCGCCTCCGCGTACCTCGCCGCTCATCGCGCGTACCTCGCCGACCGCGCGCAGTTCGGCGACGTGCCCGAGATCGACGGCGTGTCCGCCGGTGGAATGCCCACCCGCGTGAAGTGCCTGCACGCCCTGGCAGGGCACGCCCTGGCCGCCGGGACCGGTGTCAACCCCATCGGCGATGCCGCGCTCGCCCGCGCCGCATGGTCGCCCGAACGATGCGCGTGCGCGCACCCCGGCGCTGCGCTCTCGGCGGTCGACGCGGGATGAGTCTGCGCCGGATGCTGTCGCGTGTCGCCGTGTGCACGGCGGTGGCGGCATCTGTGGCGCTGGCCGCGGCACCCGCGATGGCCGCGCCGGCCGCTCCGGCACCGCCTGCGGCTCCGGCCGAGGCGACGCCGACGCCGCAGGCTACCGCTCCCGTGCCCGACGATGCGAATGATCCCGTTCGCTCCCAGGAGTACTGGCTGGATGCGTCGCACATCCGCGATGCCTGGCGGACGACCCTCGGTGAGGGAGTCACGATCGCCGTGCTCGACACCGGCATCGGCGCCGCGGGCGGCGCCTTCGGGAATTCGGTCGTCGGCGGCATCGACATGTCCGGCGTCGGATCGAAGGACGGACGCACGCCGGTCGGCGTGATCAACAGCGATCACGGCACGCTCGTCGCATCCACCGCCGCGGCGCCGGGGAAGGCCGACGGGACAGGTCTGATCGGCGTGGCGCCCCGCGCCGAACTGCTGTCGGTGTCGCTGGGCTTCCCCGGATCCTCGTCGACGGTGCCGTTCAGCGAGCAGGTCGCCAAGGGCATGAGATGGGCTGTCGACCACGGCGCCGACGTGATCAACCTGTCGTTCACCACCAACACCCTCGACTGGGACCCCAGCTGGGACGACGCGTTCCTGTATGCCTACGAGCACGACGTGGTCGTGGTCGTGGCCGCGGGCAACAGGGGCAGCGGCACCTCCATCGTCGGTGCTCCGGCGACCATCCCCGGGGTGCTCACGGTCGGCGGCGTCGGCAAGGACGGCGTCGTCAGCCGCGAGGCATCCACGCAGGGCATCACGATCGGCGTGATGGCGCCCAGCGAGCAGCTGCTGGGACTGACGGCCGACGGCACGGTGGTGGGCTGGGAGGGGACCAGCGGTGCGGCGCCGATCGTGGCCGGGGCCGCGGCCCTCGTACGGGCCGCTCACCCGGGCATCAGTGCGGATGACGTCATAAATAGACTCATCCGCACGGCCGTGCGCGTTCCCGGCATGACGCGGACGCCCGACGTGCAGTACGGCTACGGGCTGCTGGACGTGAACGCCGCGGTCACGGCATCCGTGCCGCACGTCACGACCAACCCGATGGGAGATCTGAAGGACTGGATCCGGGTGTACCGGCGTGCGGCATCGCCGACGGACCCGACGCCGGTTGCCACCTCGACACCCGTCGCGATCGCTCCGCTGCCGCCCGCGGACCGCCCCAGTGAGCCCGGATCGCCCCTGCTGCCGACCGCCGAGACGCTCCGGTACGGTACTCTGCCGCTCCTCGCCCTCACTGTGCCTGGTATTGTGATAGCGCTTGGCGTCACCGCAGCTGCCCGGCGCATCCGAATGGAGCGCGGTAGACGCACTCCCACACCCTGACGACGAGGAGTTGTCCCCCTGTGCCTCAGAACAGCACTGCACCCCGCATTCTGATTGTCGGTGGAGGCTACGCAGGTTTCTACACCGCATGGAAGCTCGAGAAGCACCTCCGCCGAGGTGAGGCCGACGTGACGATGGTGGACCCGCTGCCGTACATGACGTACCAGCCGTTCCTGCCGGAGGTGGCTGCCGGCTCCATCGAGCCCCGGCACGCCGTGGTGGCGCACCGCCGCCACCTCAAGCGCACCAACGTGATCAGTGCGAAGGTCACCGGCATCGACCACGCGAACAAGGTCGCGACGATCACACCGTCGGTGGGGGAGCCGTACGAGTTCGCGTACGACCAGATCGTCGTCACTGCCGGCGCCGTCTCGCGCACCTTCCCGATCCCCGGCATCGCCGACAACGCGATCGGGCTGAAGACCATCGAAGAGGCCGTCGCCGTGCGCGACAAGCTGCTGTCGAACTTCGACAAGGCCGCCGCCATCCCCGCCGGCCCCGAGCGCGACCGCCTGCTGAGCGTCGTCGTCGTGGGCGGCGGCTTCGCCGGCATCGAGGCATTCGCCGAGCTGCGCTCGTTCGCCTCCGCGCTGGTGGCGAAGTACCCGCAGCTGGCCTTCGAGGACACGCACTTCCACCTCATCGAGGCGATGGGCCGCATCATGCCCGAGGTCTCGCTGGCCACCAGCGAGTGGGTCCTGAAGGACCTCGCCAAGCGCGGCGCGAACGTGCACCTCGACACCCAGGTCACCGGCGCTGTCGACGGCAACGTCGAGCTCTCCACGGGTGAGGTCATCCCGACCGACCTGATCGTGTGGACGGCCGGCGTCATGGCCAACCCCACCGTGGTGCGCGGCAGCGACCTGCCGACCGAGCCGCGCGGGCGCATCAAGGTGCAGGCCGACCTGCGTGTCATCCAGGAGGACGGCGCGATCGTCGCCGACGCCTGGGCGTGCGGCGACATCGCTCAGGTTCCCGACAAGACCGGCGGCCTGCCCGACGGGTCCTGCGTGCCGAACGCTCAGCACGCCGTCCGCCAGGCCAAGCTGCTGGCGAAGAACCTCGTCGCGGTCCTGCGCGGTGAGAGCCCCAAGGAGTACTTCCACAAGAACCTGGGCGCCGTGGCCGGTCTCGGCCTCTACAACGGCGTGTTCCAGTCCGGCAAGATCGCGCTGAAGGGCTTCGTCGCCTGGCTCGCACACCGCGGCTACCACGGCCTGGCCATGCCCAGCTGGGAGCGCAAGTGGCGCGTGCTGGGTGACTGGTGGCACAACCTGTGGCTGGGTCGCGACATCGTGAGCCTGCAGGCCGTCCAGCACCCGCGCGACGTGTTCGAGCAGTTCGCCGCGCGCCCCCGTCCGGCTGCTGCCGCACCTGCTGAGCCCGCCAAGCCCGCTGCCGAGAAGGCTGAGCCGGCCAAGCCGGCCGCGGAGAAGGCCGCGCCGAAGGCGGATGCCGTGAAGCGGCGTACTGAGCGAGCGGAGCGAGACGAAGTGAAGCCCGCTGCCAAGAAGCCGGCCGCGAAGAAGGCTCCCGCCAAGAAGACCGCTGCGAAGGAAGAGGCTCCGGCCAAGGCCTGAGCCCCGCACCCGCGAGAGGGGCCCGCTCGAGATCCTCGAGCGGGCCCTTCGTCGTGTGAGTGCCCCCACCGGGATTCGAACCCGGACTGAAGCGTGTTTAAGACGCCTGCCTCTGCCGTTGGGCTATGGGGGCCCGTCGGCCAGCCTAGCCGCGCACGCCTGGTGAACCCGGTGTCAATGAGGGCGACTCCGAGTCCCGGACCACATAGGGTGGGGGTGTGCTCGACCTCACTGCTGAACAGAGCCCCACTCGCGAAGCCTGGCGCGATCCGGCGCGCTACTGGGCATCGCTGACCGAGGCCACCGCCCACCTGCCGGCACCCGTCGCGGTCATCGAGCGCGACGCGCTGCGGCACAACGCCATGGACATGCTGGTGCGCGCCGGCGGCCTCCCCATCCGCGTGGCTACGAAATCCGTGCGCGTGCGCTCGGTGCTGGATGCCGTGCTCGCGATCCCCGGGTATCAGGGCATCTTGTCCTTCACGCTCGCCGAGGCGCTCTGGCTGGCCGAGAACCATGACGACATCGTGCTCGGCTACCCGACCGTCGACCGTGTCGGCCTGCAGAAGCTGCTGGCGGACGAGAGGCTCGCGTCGCGCATCACCCTGATGATCGACGACATCTCCCATCTCGACTTCATCGACGCGATCGCAGCCCCCGGCACGCGCCCCGAGGTGCGCGTCGCCATCGACGTGGATGCGTCGTACAAGGCGCCCGGCCTCGGTCATCTCGGTGTACGGCGCTCGTCGCTGTTCACCGCCGCCGACGTCGCCGGATTCGCCCGTCAGGTGGTGCGACGCCCCGGATTCCGACTGGTCGGCCTGCAGATGTACGACGCGCAGATCGCCGGCCAGGGGGATGCCACGGGTGCCGAGGCGCCCCTGATCCGGATCGTGCAGGCCCGCTCGCGCGACGAACTGCGGATCCGCCGTGCGCAGATCGCCGACGCGATGCTCGGCATCGCGCCGCTGGAGTTCCTCAACGGCGGCGGCACCGGATCCCTGGAGTTCACCGGCAGCGACGAGTCACTCACCGAGGCCACCGCGGGCAGCGGCCTGCTGGCCGGACACCTGTTCGACGGCTACCGGTCGTTCCGTCCCGCGCCCGCCACCGGCTTCGCATTCGACGTGGTGCGCAAGCCCGCGCCCGACATCGCCACCGTGCTCGGCGGCGGCTGGATCGCCTCCGGACCCGCCGTGGCGTCCCGCCAGCCCCTGCCGGTCTGGCCGCAGCACCTGCGCACCCTGCCGCGCGAGGCGGCCGGCGAGGTGCAGACTCCGCTTCAGGGCGAGAGCGCCCGCGGCCTGGAAGTCGGCGACCGGGTCTGGTTCCGGCACTGCAAGAGCGGCGAGCCCGCCGAGCGCATCGACAGCTACCAGCTCGTCGCCGACGGGAAGATCGTCGACGAGCTGCCCACCTACCGCGGCGAGGGGAAGGCCTTCCTGTGACACGTCCCGGCGGAACCTGGCGGAACTGGGGACGCTCCGCGTCGGTGCGTCCCGTGCGCGTGGAGCGGCCGCGCTCGCCGGAGGGCGTCCAGCGTGCGGTGAAGGCAGCTGCTGCGCAGGGCCTGACCGTGAAGGCCATCGGAGCCGGCCACAGCTTCACCGGCATCGGCGTGGCACCCGGGGTCCTGCTCGAGCTGGACGACCTGCAGGGACTCGTCTCCGCCGACGCCGCCACCGGCCGCGTCACGCTGCTGGCCGGCACGCGACTCTTCAACATCCCCGGACTGCTGCGCCCCTACGGCCTCGCCATGGAGAACCTCGGCGACATCGACCGGCAGTCCATCTCCGGCGCCATCTCGACCGGCACGCACGGCACCGGCACCGCGTTCGGCGGCATCGCCACGCAGGTGCGGGGTCTCACGCTCATCACGGCCGACGGCGAATTCCTGCGCATCGACGAGACGCACAACAGCGAGATGCTCCCCGGCGCGGTCGTCGGCCTGGGGGCGCTCGGAGTGGTCGTCGAGGTCACCCTGCAGTGCGTCCCCGCCTTCGTCCTGCACGCCGTCGATGCGCCGGCCCCGCTCGACGCGACGCTGAGCACCGTGCACGAGCAGGCCGCGGCCGCCGACCACCTGGAGTTCTACTGGCATCCGCACACGGATGTGGCGCTGACCAAGACCCAGACCCGGATGCCGGAGTCGACCCGACGGCGGCCGACGCCGGCCCTGTCGCACTGGATCGACGAGACCGTGCTCACCAACGGCGTGTTCGGCGCGTTCTGCGCGATCAGCCGCGCCGTACCCGCCATCATCCCGCCGTTCAACCGGCTCGCCGTCCAACTCACCGGCGACGGCGACTACTCCGACGAATCGCACCGTGTGCTCATCCACCACCGCAACGTGCGCTTCCGCGAGATGGAGTACGCGCTCCCGGCCGAGAACCTGGTGCCGGCGTTCGAGGAGCTGCGCGCGCTGATCTCCGATCGGGGCTGGCGCATCGAATTCCCCGTGGAGGTGCGCTTCGCAGCATCCGATGAGCTGTGGCTCTCCACCGCCTCGGGGCGGGACAGCGCCTACATCGCCGTGCACCGGTACTGGCGCGTCGACCCGCGGGAGTACTTCCGCGCGGTGGAGCAGATCATGCTGCGCCACGGCGGGCGTCCGCACTGGGGCAAGCTGCACAGCCTCACCGCCGCGCAGCTGAGGGAACGGTATCCGCGCTTCGACGACTTCGTGGCGCTGCGCGACCGACTCGACCCCGATCGAGTGTTCGGGAACAGACATCTGGAGCGCATCCTCGGAGCCTGAACCCGCCTGTCTTCCAGCCGACGCGCAGAGTCGCGCACGTAGGATGGATCAAGATCCAAGAGGGGGCATCCATGGAATGGCTGTGGCCGGTACTGATCATCGTCGGCGTGCTCGTGCTCGTCGGGATCTATCTCTGGTCGACCTACAACTCGCTCGTGCAGCTGAACGTGCGCGTGGACGAGGCCTGGAGCGGCATCACCGTGCAGCTCAAGCGCCGTGCCGACCTCATTCCGAACCTCATCGAGACCGTGCGGGGCTATGCCGCGCACGAGAAGGCCGTCTTCGAGGGCGTGACCCGCGCCCGCGCCGAGACGCTCTCCGCCACCGGCCCCGCTGAAGCCGGTGTCGCCGAAGGGCACCTGCAGCAGGCGCTGCGCAGCCTGTTCGCGGTCGCCGAGGCATACCCGCAGCTGCAGGCCAGCCAGAACTACCTGCAGCTGCAGCACGCCCTGGTCGACACCGAGGACAAGATCCAGGCCGCCCGTCGCTTCTACAACGGCGGCGTGCGCGAGCTGAACACCAAGATCAAGGTGTTCCCCAACAACATGTTCGCCCGCGGGCTCGGCTTCACCGAGCGCGAGTTCTTCGAGGTCGCCGACGGCAGCGCGATCTCCGAGCCGCCGCGCGTGCAATTCTGACAACGACCCTTCGTCCTGGGGCGCTGAGACGGCCTCACGTCGTCATTCCCGCGGATGCACGTGCCTCCCCACGGCCACCGCATGCCCGCCGAGCGCCCTGGCCACGGCATCCGAGGCATCGCCCCATCCCGACACGCTGAGGCGCTCCAGACCCTGCCAGGCGGCCGCCCTGGCGAGCTCCTCCGCGATGCGCGGAGCGTCCGTCTCGGGACGGGCGTGCTGCTCCCACCATGCCGACTGCACCTTCAGAGCGGATGCCGCACGGTCGGCCTTCAGATCCACGCGAGCCACGATCCGGTCGCCCACCAGCACCGGCAGCGAGTAGTACCCGTAGCGGCGCTTGTGCGCGGGCACGTAGATCTCGATGCGGTAGTCGAAGTCGAACACCCGCAGCGCACGATCGCGGAACCACACCACCGGGTCGAAGGGCGTCAGGAGAGCCGCGCGGTCGATGCGCCGAGGCAGCGCGGCGTCCCGATGCCGCCAGGCCGGCACGGCGCGCCCGCCGCGCTCCCAGCCGCGCACGACCACGGGCTCCAGCTCGCCCGCGTCGACGAGGTCGCCCACGGCCGCGCGCACGGCCGACCGGTCGCGCAGCCGGTAGTAGTCGTTGAGGTCGGAGATCGTCGCGACACCGTACGAGCGCGCGGCGCGGCGCACCAGCTCGCGCACGGCATCCGGTTCAGGCAGGGGCGCTTCCAGGACCGCGGCGGGGACGATCCGCTCGGCGAGGCCGTAGCGGCGCTCGAAGCCGACGCGGCCCGCGATGGCCACCTCACCGCAGCGCCAGAGATGCTCCAGGGCCGACTTCGCGGCATCCCAGTCCCACCACGGCCCGCGCTCTCGCGGAGCGTCGTCGCGCAGATCGGCCGGGCGCAGCGGGCCGCGGTCTCGCAGCTCGGCCCGCACCCAGTCCAGCGTGCGCGCGTTGGCGTGCATCCAGGAGCCCTCCTCGGATGCCCGGCGACGCCAGGCCTGCATCCGAAACGCCCACAGTGCCCAGTCCTCGACGGGCATGAATGCCGCCTCGTGCGCGAGGTACTCGACGTAGTGCGTGGTGCGCGAGAGGAAGGACCGGTCCAGCAGCGCGGTGTCGTAGGCCCCCAGACGGGAGAACATCGGCATGTAGTGCGACCGGGCGAACACGTTGACCGAGTCGATCTGCAGGACGCCCAGACGCTCCATGGTGCGGTGCAGGTGGCGATGGGACACGGCATCGGGCATCCGGCGGGAGAACCCCTGCGCGGCCAGCGTCATCCGACGTGCCTCGCCGGAGCTGAGTGCGGGGGAGTGCGGCATGATCCCAGGCTAATCGGAGCCGCCGACACGGAACCCGGTGCCGTCGGCGGGCGTACGTAGAATTGTGCAATGAGCGACAACCCCGCACCGAGGTTCCGCAATCCGTTCCGCCACTATCCGCCGGTGACCGAGCGCACGGTCACCACCGAGGTCGACGAGGCCGTGCCGAAGCCGCTGCGGGTGACCGCCGCCTACTCCTGGCGAATGCTGGTGATCGCCGGAGCCATCGCGCTGTTCATCTGGCTGGTGATGCTGCTGAAGGCGCTGGTCATCCCGTTGATGGTGGGCATCCTCGTCACCGCACTGCTGTGGCCGGCGTTCCAGCTCATGCTGCGCGCACGCTTCCCGCGCTGGCTCGCCATCGCCACCAGCGTGGTCGGCACGATCGGCATCGTGGCCGGGCTCCTGACCCTCGTGGTCTGGCAGGTGCGGCTGCAGCTCCCGGATGTGCGGGATCGCACCGCCACCGCCGTCGAGCAGTTGCGGCAGACGCTGCTGGACAGTCCCTTCCATCTGACCGCGAGCGACATCGACGGGTACCTGCAGCAGGCGAAGGACCTGCTCAGCGCCCAGCAGGACTGGCTGTGGAGCGCCGCCGGCGCCGTGACCGGCACTGCGGCGGAGGTGCTCACCGGAGCGGTGCTGGCGCTGTTCATCCTGATCTGCCTGCTGGCAGACGGCGGCGGCATCTGGAAGTGGACGCTGCGGCTGTTCCCGCGCAGGGCCAGGCCGGCGGCCGACGCCGCGGCCCGCAACGGCTGGGCGACGGTCGTCAACTACGCCCGCACCCAGATGCTGGTCGCCGCCATCGACGCGGTCGGCATCGGCATCGGCGCCGCGGCGCTGGGCGTGCCCATGGCCATCCCGGTGGCCGTGCTGGTGTTCCTCGGCTCGTTCGTGCCGATCGTCGGTGCGGTCGTCACCGGCGTGATCGCGGTGTTCCTGGCGCTGGTCTACAACGGCATCTGGATCGCCGTGGGCATGCTGGCGGTCGTGCTGTTCGTGCAGCAGCTCGAGGGCCACATCCTGCAGCCGATCCTGATGGGATCGGCCGTCAAGGTGCATCCGCTGGCCGTCGTGCTGGTGGTCGCCGGCGGCGCGATGATCGCGCGCATCCCCGGCGCACTGTTCGCCGTCCCGCTGGCGGCCTTCATCAACGTGGCGGCGGTGACCATCTCCACCGGCGCCTGGCGGACGGGTGAGGAGCCCGACGCCGATCTCATCTGGAGCACAGTGCCGCGGGAGCGGCCGAGGAGGAATCGATGAACGCAGTCCCGAGCCTGTCCGAGTTCGCTGCAGCGCAGCAGAGTCTCTCCGAGGTGATCTCGCACACCCCCACCGAGCTCTCCCGTGCGCTCAGCGAGATTCTGGGCTCGCCGGTGCTGCTGAAGATGGAGAATCTGCAGCGCACGGGCTCGTTCAAGATCCGCGGCGCCTCGTACCGTCTGGCTCAGCTGACCCCGGAGGAGCGCTCGCGCGGCGTCGTCGCGGCATCCGCCGGCAACCACGCGCAGGGCGTCGCACTGGCGGCCCAGTCGCTGGGGATTCCTGCGACGATCTTCATGCCGCTGGGGGTGCCGGTGCCCAAGCTCCTGGCCACCCGCGGCTACGGCGCCGAGGTCGTGCTGGAGGGCGAGACGGTCTCCACCTCGCTGCGCCTGGCCGCCGAGTTCTCCGAGCGCACCGGTGCCGTGCTCATCCCACCGTTCAACCATCGCGACGTCATCATCGGCCAGGGCACGCTGGGGCTGGAGATCTTCCAGGACGTCCCCGACGTCGACACGGTCATCATGGGCATCGGCGGCGGCGGGCTCATCGCCGGCGTCGCTGCGGCCATCAAGCAGGCGGCGGCCGAGGCCGGGCGCACCGTGCGCGTGATCGGGGTGCAGTCCGAGAAGGCCGCCGCCGTACCGCCGTCGCTCGCCGCCGGGCATCCGGTGGAGATCACGACGCAGCCGACCATCGCCGACGGCATCCTGGTCGCCCGTCCCGGCGATGTGCCCTTCGAGATCATCAAGGATCTCGTCGACGAGGTCGTCACGGTCTCCGAGGACGACATCGCGCGCGCCATCCTCGTGCTGCTCGAGCACGCCAAGATCGTCGTGGAGCCCGCAGGGGCTGTCGGCGTCGCCGCCATCCTCGCGGGAAAGGTGACGGATGCCGGGAAGACCGTGCCCATCCTCTCCGGCGGCAACATCGACCCGATGCTGCTGCAGCGCGTGGTCTCGCACGGCCTGGCGGCCTCCGGCCGCTACGCGACGGTGAGCATCCCGCTGCCGGACCGCCCAGGCCAGTTGGCGCGCGTCTCCGAGGTGCTCGCGCAGGTGGGCGCCAACGTCATGGAGGTGCTGCACACCCGGCACGGCCACGGCCTGCAGATCAGCCAGATGATCCTGCAGCTCTCGATCGAGACCCGCGGACCCGAGCACACCCAGTTGGCGCTGGACAGCCTGCGCGCGGCCGGCTTCGAACCCGACGTCGTCCCCGAGTAGACGGTGGATGCGAAGAGGCGGATGCTCGTCCCCGAGCATCCGCCTCTTGGTCGCTTCCGGCTGTCAGCCGGTGTAGGTCTCCACACCGGTGACCTCGACGGAGATCGACCGGCCGTTGGGCGCCTCGTAGGAGGTCTTCTCGCCGATCTTCAGGCCGAGGACGGCCTGGCCCAGCGGGCTGGCCTCGCTGTAGACGTCGAGGTCGCCGCCGGCGATCTCGCGGCTGCCGAGGAGGAAGACCTCCTCGTCGCCGGCGACGATCGCGGTGACCACGGTGCCGGGCTCGACGATGCCGCGACTGACCGGCGCCTCGCCGACCTTCGCGGTCTTCAGCAGCTGCTGCAGTGTGACGATGCGGGACTCCTGCTTGCCCTGCTCGTCCTTGGCGGCGTGGTAGCCGCCGTTCTCCCGCAGGTCGCCCTCTTCACGGGCAGCCTCGATGCGCGCCGCGATCTCCTCGCGACCGGTGGTGGAGAGATACTCCAGCTCTTCGACGAGCCGGTCGTAGGCCTCCTGCGTGAGGAAAGGTACCTGAGCGTCTGTGGACACAGCGTGCTCCTTCGGTGGGGCCCCTTCAGGGGCTGACGGAACCCGTGCCGTCATGGCGCGGGGGAATATGCCAAACGCCCCGGCAGGGCCGGGGCGCAGGTCTCTTGCCGTCGAGTCTAGGCGACCCAGCAGGACTTCACCAAACCCGTGGTGGCCTGCGCGACGGTGGGGATGCTCACCTGGACGGCTGCCGTGTGCTTCTGCGTGGCGGCGATGTCCATGACCTTCCAGCCCACCACGCCGAACTCCTTGTCCAGCGCCTGCACCACGCACACCACGTCGGATCCCCGCGGTGCCGTGTACTGGAAGCTGATGTCGACGGTGTGCGAGTCCGTGAGCGTGAACCCGGTGTCCTGGGCGGTCACGGTGTTCAGCTGGCTCGCGACGGTCATCCAGCCGAACGCGACCACGACGGCCACGCCGATGATGCCGCCGATGACCCACGGCAGGCGCCGCCTGCCTCGACGACCGTAGCGCTCATCGAGCTCGAGTGCAGTGGTCACGGATCTCCCGGTTCGGTCTCGACGGATAGGCTGGTGTTCCCAGGTTATGCGACCTGAGGAGGAAAGGCGCACTCATGATCCTGTTCGGCGAGAACACCCCGATGCCGACGCCGACCTCGACCGTCCCTCCCGAGCTGGTGACGCCCGGCTTCGCCGGATTCGCCGTCGTGATCGTGATCGTCGCGGCCGTCATCCTGCTGATCTGGGACATGAACCGTCGCATCCGCCGCGTGCGGTACCGCGACGAGGTGCGCGAGGAGCTGGATGCCGAGCAGGCCGAGCTGGATGCCCGCCAGAGCCGAACCGGCACGGGTTCCGACTCGACCGCCGCGGAGGCCGCGGAAGACGGCTCCGGCGAGGACGATCCGCGCTGACCTGCGCGGCCGGCGTGCGCCGGTTCAGACGCGCCCGGGTTCAGACGCCGACGCGTTCGAACGCGTCGAGGCTGATTCCCTGCTCGAGGATGCGCGCTGCCCACTCCTTGGCGCTGTGCAGACTGTGGTCGCGGTAATTGCCGCACTCCACGGCCGAGACGCCGGGCACGTCGCTCCACTGCGCCGGGCCCGCGATGAATTCCAGGCCCTTGCGGACGGCATCCACGACGTCGGTGACAGCCGGCTCGCCCCACATGATCAGGTGGAACCCGGTGCGGCATCCGAAGGGCGAGAAGTCGATCACGCCGTCGATGTTGTCGCGCAGCGCGCTGGCCATCGTGTGCTCGATGGTGTGCAGACCGGCGGTGGGGATCTCACCCTCGTTGGGCTGCACGAAGCGCACATCGAAGTTGGAGATCGCATCGCCCTTCGGTCCGCGCTCCACGCCGATCAGGCGCACGTAGGGCGCCTTGACTGCGGTGTGGTCCAGGGTGAAGCTCTCGACATCGGCCATGGGATCCTCCAGAAGATCGTTCTGGAGTTCAGGATGCCATGCCCAGCGATGGCGCGTACGGCGCCAGCGAGATCAGAAGACATGCGGTCCAATGGCACAGGAACGCCAGCACCGTGCAGACGTGGAAGATCTCGTGGAAGCCGAAGCGACCGGGCCACGGGTTGGGCCGCTTCATCGCGTAGATCACGGCGCCGATCGTGTAGAGCACGCCGCCCACGCACACCAGCACCATCATCGCGACATTCGCGCGCACCAGATCGACCATGTACATCACGGCCGCCCAGCCCAGCAGCAGGTACAGCGCAACATACAGCCACCGCGGGGCGTTGATCCAGAACACGCGGAACAGGATGCCGGCCAGCGCGCCGCCCCACACCAGGAACAGCAGCAGCGTGCCCTTCTGCGGGGGGAGTGCCAGTACCGCCAGCGGCGTGTACGTGCCGGCGATCAGCAGCAGGATGTTGGCGTGGTCGATGCGCTTGAGGACGCCCTTGACCTTCGGACCCCAGTTGAAGCGGTGGTAGACGGCGGAGTTGCCGAACAGCAGGAGCGAGGTCGTCATGAACACGGCCGCGGCCCATTTCGCCGGCGTCCCGTGCGCGAGCACGATGAGGACGATTCCCGCCGCGATGGCGACGGGGAAGGTGCCGGCGTGGATCCAGCCGCGCCAGGTCGGCTTGATCTCGACGGCGGCGTCCTTCTTCGCAGCGTCGAGCAGCGGGAGCTGGGGGACATCGGGACTGCCTGCGGCTCGGGTGCTCACGTGCTCACTCTAAGCGGGGCACCATTCCGTCAGCCGTACATATCGGCTGCGGGCGGTAGCGTATCCCTGTGAGTGCACGCGACGGTTCGGGGCGGGGTCCCCTCTATCGCCTCTACGGCAACCGCCTTCGACGGAGGATCGATCCGGCGACGGTTCCGCACCACGTCGCGATGATGATCGACGGCAACCGGCGGTGGGCTCGCCAGCTCGGCTACGAGTCGGCGGCAGACGGGCACCGCGCGGGCGCCGCGAAGATGCGCGAGTTCCTCGGCTGGTGCGACGAGCTGGGCGTCAGCGTGGTCTCGCTGTACCTGCTCTCCGCCGACAACCTGCACAAGCGCGACTCGCAGGAGATCCACGACCTCATCGAGATCATCGCCGAGCTCGCCGACACGCTCGCGCAGCACGGCAACTGGCGCGTGCAGCACGTCGGCCGCGCCGACATCCTGCCGGAGGAGCTCTCGCGGGTGCTGGCGGATGCTTCGGAGCGCACCCATGACCACACCGGGCTGCATGTGAACCTGGCTGTGGGCTATGGGGGGCGCAACGAGATCGTCGACGCGGTGCGCAGCATCATCAGTCAGCACAACGACTCCGGCGGCACGCTCGAGGACCTGGCCGCACAGCTCACGCCGGAGATGATCGGCGAGCACCTGTACACCGGTGGGCAGCCCGACCCCGACCTGGTGATCCGCACCAGCGGTGAGCAGCGCCTGAGCGACTTCCTGCTGTGGCAGAGCGCCCACAGCGAGTTCTACTTCGTCGAGGCTCTCGGCCCCGACCTGCGCCAGGTCGACTTCCTGCGCGCGATCCGCGACTATGCGGATCGAGACCGCCGCTTCGGCCGCTGATCCGCGAGACTGGGGCGATGAGCGGTCTTCAGGAGTACAGCGCGTCGTTCGCCGGTGAGACCGGGTATCTGAACTGGGCGGCCTTCGGACCGCTGTCGCCTGCGGTGCGCGCCGCCATGGCAGACGGCGAGTCGGCGCTGGGGTCATTCGATCCGCGCCGGCATGGCGCCGTCGGTGCGCGTGTCGCACGCGCCGCAGCCGGCATCGCCGAGCTGCTGGGCGCCGTCCGCACGGACGTCGTGCTGCGACCGAGTTCGACCGACGTCCTGCAGCACGCGCTGTTCGGCGTGCGCGGTGCGGTGATCGCCGGCGCGGCCGAGTTCCCCAGCATCAGCCTCACTCTTCAGCGCGCCGCCGACGCGTCTGCCGGCGGGGTGGTGCCCCGATGGATCGCCCCGGTGGATGGGCAGGTGACTCCGGATGCCGTGGCCGCGGCGCTCGACGATGAGGTGACGGCCTTGGCCGTCAGTCATGTCGACTATCGGACGGGATACCGGGCAGATCTGCCGGCACTGCGCGAGCTGATCGGACCCGACCGCCTGCTCATCGTGGATGCCGTGCAGTCCTTCGGCGTGGTGGACGAGGACTGGAGCGCCGCCGACGTGGTCGCCGGACACGGCTACAAGTGGCTGCGCGCGGGACGGGGCACGGGGTTCGGCTGCTTCTCCTCCCGCGCGCTCGAGCGCATCCGGCCCGTGCTCAGCGGCATCACCGGCATCGACGTCGAAGAGCCGTTCACCGGGGAGGTGCCGCCGCCGGCATCCGCTGCCCGGGCCTTCACCACGAGCGTTCCCGATCAGCTCGCCGTGGTGCGTCTCGAGGCCGCGGTCGATGAGCTGCGCGGGGTCGGCGTCGCCGAGGTCGCCGGGCAGGTCGCCGAGCGTGCGGGTGAGATCCTCGCGATCGCCGAGAGGCACGGCATCCGCTCCATCACTCCGGCCGATCCTGCGCGGCGCGCGGGGATCGTGTCTCTCGTGCCCGACGATCCGGAGGCGCTGGGGCGCCGCCTGGCCGAGGCAGGCCTGGTGGTGACCGTGCGCGGGGGTGCGGTGCGCGTGGCCGCGCATGCGGGCACGTCTGCGCAGACACTGCGGATGCTGGATGCAGCGCTGCCGGCATCCGGCAACCTCGCGGACGCGCGAAGTTAACCTGACACGCCCGCGTGTCCATCCGCGCGCGGCGTCGCGCTCGTCGTACCTTCAAGGCATCGGGCACCGTGCCCGATCGGGTCGGCCTTCCGGATCGCGACTCGTGGCCCCTGGTCGACTCGCAGCAGAGCCGGGAAGTCCCGGATCGGGGGATCGATCGTGACCACACGCACCGCCCAGCAGCAGTCCACCCGCAAGACCGCCAGGACAGGAGCCGTGTCGCACGATGACACGGCTCTTCGCACATACGTGCTCGACACGTCCGTGCTGCTCAGCGACCCGCAGGCCCTCTTCCGCTTCGCGGAGCATTCGATAGTGCTGCCGCTGGTGGTGATCTCGGAGCTCGAGGCCAAGCGCCACGACCCCGAGCTGGGCTACTTCGCCCGGCGCGCGCTGCGCCACCTCGACGACCTGCGCGTCGAGCACGGCCGGTTGGACTTCCCCGTCGAGGTCGGGGACGGCGGCACGCTGCGGGTGGAGCTGGGCGCGGCCGACCTGTCGATCCTGCCCGCCGGCATTCGGATCAGCGACAACGACAGTCGCATCCTGGCCACAGCCGCCCATCTCGCCGCCGCGGGCGAGGCGGTCACCATCGTGTCGAAGGATCTTCCGATGCGGGTGAAGGCGGCATCCCTCGGGCTGCAGGCCGAGGAGTACCTCGCCGAGCAGGCCGTCGACTCCGGCTGGACGGGCATCGCGCCGCTGGACCTGTCCGGCGACGAGATGAGCGACCTGTACGAGAGCGAGGTCGGGCTCAGCGAGCAGGTTCGGGGCATGCCCGTCAACACCGGGCTGATCATCCACTCCGAGCGCGGCTCGGCGCTGGGGCGCGTGATCGGTGATGGCGAGTACCGGCTGGTGCGCGGCGATCGCGAGGTGTTCGGGCTGCACGGGCGATCCGCCGAGCAGCGCATCGCCATCGACCTGCTGCTCGACCCGGAGGTCGGGATCGTCTCGCTGGGCGGGCGCGCAGGCACCGGCAAATCGGCGCTCGCGCTGTGCGCGGGCCTGGAGGCGGTGCTGGAGCGCCAGCAGCAGAAGAAGATCATCGTGTTCCGGCCGCTGTTCGCCGTGGGTGGGCAGGAGCTCGGCTACCTGCCCGGCGACCGCGAGGAGAAGATGAACCCGTGGGGCCAGGCGGTGTTCGACACCCTCGGCTCCGTCGTCTCCGGCAACGTCCTCGAGGAGGTCGTGGAGCGGGGGATGCTGGAGGTGCTGCCGCTCACGCACATCCGCGGCCGCTCGCTGCACGACGCGTTCGTGATCGTCGACGAGGCGCAGTCGCTGGAGCGCAACGTGCTGCTGACGGTGCTGAGCCGGATGGGCCAGAACTCGCGGGTGATCCTCACGCACGACGTGGGCCAGCGCGACAACCTGCGCGTCGGCCGCCACGACGGCGTGGCCAGCGTGATCGAGACCCTCAAGGGCCACGACCTGTTCGCGCACGTCACCCTCACCCGCTCTGAGCGCTCGGCCATCGCAGCCCTGGTGACCGAGCTGCTGGAGGGCAGCGAGCTCAGCTGACCGGCATCCGCTCCTGTTCCCGCTCTCTTCCCGGGAACACGTGCACGACCTGGGAACACTTGCACGGCCTGATCGCGGGATTGGTCGTGCATTCGTTCCCGGGTCGTGCATGTGTACCTCGCTGGGGAGTCAGGAGAGCGCCCGCGCACGGCGCAGGGCTGCCAGGATCGCGGGCAGCACCTTCTCCCAGTGGTGGATGACCTGCGCGTAGTCGAAGCGCAGCGACTCATATCCCAGAGCGGATGCCGCGGCATCCCGCACCAGGTCCTTATGACGCTTGTCGGGCCCGGCGTGATTCTGCTTGCCGTCCACCTCGATGATCAGCCGCCCACCAGCGACGAAATCGACCCTGCCCACGCCGTCGATGTCGACCTGACGCTCCAGGCGTATGCCGAGCAGATGCAGCCGCAGCCGCAGCAGTGACTCCAACCCGCTGTCCGCGTCGGGACGTGCCAGATCGATGAGCCACCGCGCGGAGTCCGGCAGGGCAGCGCGGATGCGCAGGCGCGCGGCGCGCGAGAGCTTGCGCTTGTGCCACGCGGATTCGAACGAGGCGAAGAACGCCTCTTCGCCGGCGCAGGAGAACGTGTGGATGAGGGCGGCCTCCACGGACGCCGTGCCGAATCGCGTGGGGCCGTCGAAGAAGTGGCTCACGCACGCGCATCCCGGATGCGGGTGCCTGCGGCCGTTCGCGCCCAACCACACGTGCGGGGCCGGCTCCTCGCTGATGGTCCAGATGCCGTGCAGCTTCAGCGCCGCCTCGCAGGTCAGCATCCCTCCATGCGCGGCAGCGCGTACTGCCTGCGCGTCGGCGTCGAGCGACGCGAAGACGCCGGGGCGCACACGCCGGATGGTGCCGGCGGCTGCGTGTGCGGCGAGGGCCTTGCGCGATATGCCGTGCTTCTGCAGCATCCGTCCTCTGGCGATGCCACCGGCGCGGCTTATGAGGACTGAGGGATCGAGCATCCCCTCACCCTGCCCCCTCGCAGACGCGCGCAGCGCGGGAACCGGCCCGATGTGCGCAACTCGTCCCGAAACCGGGATTGTGCAGGAGGAATGACCCGGTACAGACGCACGACCCGGGAACGGATGCACGATCAAATCATTGGATCGGTCGTGCAAATGTTCCCGGGTCGTGCAAGCGTGCTGGTGCCGGGACGCGAAACCGGGCCGGGGCGTCAGCCGGCGTGCGTCATGGAGAGCAGGTCGAGCTTGGCGTCCAGCTGCTCCTCGGTGATCTCACCGCGCTCCACGTAGCCGAGGTCGATGACGGCGTCGCGGATGGTGATGCCCTTGGCGACGGCGTGCTTGGCGATCTTCGCCGCGGCCTCGTAACCGATCAGCTTGTTCAGCGGCGTCACGGTGGACGGGCTCATGCCGGCCAGCGCCGTGGTGCGCTCGACGTTGGCCACCAGGCCGTCGACGGTCTTGTCGGCCAGCACGCGCGTGGCGTTGGCCAGCAGGCGGATCGACTCGAGCACCGCGGTGCCCATCACGGGGATCTGCACGTTGAGTTCGAAGGAGCCGGATGCCCCGCCCCAGGCGACTGTCGCGTCGTTGCCGATGACTCGTGCGGCGACCTGCAGCACGGCCTCGGGGATGACGGGGTTGACCTTGCCGGGCATGATCGACGAGCCGGGCTGCAGGTCGGGCAGGTGGATCTCGCCGAGACCCGTGTTCGGGCCCGAGCCCATCCAGCGCAGGTCGTTGTTGATCTTCGTCAGCGAGACGGCGATGGTGCGCAGCACACCGGATGCCTCGACGAGGCCGTCACGGTTGGCCTGTGCCTCGAAGTGATCCTTCGCCTCGGTGATCGGCAGGCCGGTCTCGGCGGCCAGCAGGGCGATGACCTTCTGCGGGAAGCCCTTCGGCGTGTTGATGCCGGTGCCCACGGCAGTGCCGCCCAGGGGGACCTCGGCGACGCGCGGCAGCGCGGTCTGCACGCGCTCGATGCCCAGGCGCATCTGGCGTGCGTAACCGCCGAACTCCTGGCCGAGGGTCACGGGCGTGGCGTCCATCAGGTGGGTGCGGCCCGACTTGACCACACTCTTCCACTCCTCGGCCTTGGCCTCGAACGCTGCGGCCAGGTGCTCCAGCGAGGGCACCAGGTTGTTGATCAGGGCCTCGGTCACGGCGATGTGCACGGACGTCGGGAAGACGTCGTTGGACGACTGCGACGCGTTCACGTGGTCGTTCGGGTGCACCGGGGAGCCGAGGATGCGGGAGGCGAGGGTCGCGACGACCTCGTTCATGTTCATGTTCGACGAGGTGCCCGAGCCGGTCTGGTAGACGTCGATCGGGAACTCGCCGTCGTGCACGCCCGTGGCGACCTCGTCGGCGGCCTGGGCCACGGCATCCGCGATCGCCGCGTCGAGCGTGCCCAGCTCCTTGTTGGCCAGGGCGGCCGCCTTCTTGATGCGGGCAAGGGCCGCGATCTGCGCGGACTCGAGGCCCTTGCCGGAGATCGGGAAGTTCTCCACCGCACGCTGGGTCTGCGCGCCGTAGAGGGCGTTCACGGGCACGCGCACTTCACCCATGGTGTCGTGCTCGATGCGGTACTCGTTGTCAGTCACTTCTGCTCCTTCGAGAGTGATGGGATGTCGGTGTCGGCGAGGCCGACCTGGGCGATGGGGACGGCGGTGCCGTCGGTGAGTCGGTACTTGGCGCCGACGATGGCCAGTCTGCCCTCGGCGACGGCGGTGCTGATGATCTCGGAGGACTCCAGCAGACCTGCGATGGTGCCTCGGAGGTGCTCCCTGCCGACGGCCTCGCGGTCGATGTCGGCGACCGAGGTGCCGCCGCGCTCCTTCAGCAGGCGGCGCGCGGCAGGAACGATCGGAGCGATGAGCTTCCAGATGTGCGGCGGGAGCGGTTCCGCATCGATGGCGGTGCTCTGCACAGCGGCGTCGACCGCACCGCACGAGTCGTGCGCCAGCACGATGAGCAGCGGGACGTCCAGCAGTGCGACCGCGAACTCGATGCTGGCCACCGCGGACTCGGTGACCATGTGGCCGGCGTTGCGGGTGGTGAACAGGTCGCCCAGGCCCACGTCGAACAGCGTCTCGGCGGCCACGCGCGAGTCGGAGCAGCCGAGGAAGGCCGCGAACGGGTTCTGCCCGCCCACGAGCGCCGCGCGGTGCTGCGCGTCCTGGTTGGGGTGCCGCGGCGTGCCGGCGACGAAGCGGCTGTTGCCCTCGAGCAGTCTCTCCCAGGCCTCGGCGGGAGCGAGCGTGGTGGTCATTCGGCCTCCTTCAGAGCGCCCAGCTGTGGGGTGAGGGATGCAGCGAGCTTCTTGGTGGAGTCGGCGGAGCGCGAACCGTACAGCAGCACGTAGTCGTGCCCGGCCTGGGTTCCCAGCGCGTACGTGACGTTGGCCGTGCCGCGGTCGCCCATGTCGAACACGTCCCAGGTGATGCCGTCGATCTTCGCGGTGCCGTTCGGCGCCATGCCGCCGGTCGCCTGCGGCGCCCACTTCACGTCGGAGTCGAAGGCCTGCGCCAGCTTGATGAAACCGCGCTCCTTCTCACCGGCAGGGGCCAGCGTGATGCTCCACACCGTGACCCCGCCGGTGTCCAGCCCCGCGGCGTTCACGCGCCAGAAGTCGCCCAGCTCCGGCACGACCACGTCGTGGCCCGTGGTGGAGGTGACATCGGCGGCGATCTTGGCGACGTCGATCTTCGGTGCCGCCGTCGGCTCGCCGCGCGGCACGGCGAACACGATCACGGCCACCACGGCGACCGTGACGATCAACGCCGCGATGAGGTTCCGGAACGTCTGGCTGGACCGGTAGACGCGGCTGGATTCGGCCTTGCGGTCGGCGGTCTCCTGCGCAGTCTCGGGGCGACCGAGCTCTGCGACGATCCCCGGCTTGCGGCTCATTCGTCTCCTTCAGCGGATGCCGGTTCGCGTGCGGCATCGAGGCGGCGCTTCGCACCCAGCAGCCATTCCTCGCAGCGGGCGGCGAGGGCTTCGCCGCGCTCCCACAGTGCGAGGGAGTGCTCCAGCGTGGGGGAACCCTGTTCGAGCTCGGCGACCACGCGCACGAGCTCGTCGCGGGCGGCCTCGAACGACAGCGATTCGACGGGAGTGTCGTTGGACGCAGTCACGGCATCCATCCTACCGGCGTGCCGCGATGCTCCTGGCTCCCGGGCGTCGGTTGCGAATCGGGGGCCGACACGCCAGATGTCCGACGAATTCGCGGGAAACGTCCGACATGTGGCGTGTCGGCCCCCAAAATGCAACGGCAAGCGAGGGCGGGCGGATGCCGGGGGACCGGATGCCGGATGCCGGATGCCGGATGCCGGGGCGCCGGATGCCGGATGCCGTGGAAACCGGGGTACGGCCGGGTGCTGCGGTCGGCAGCACCCGGGCGTCAGGCGTCCTCGGCTACCTGGCCCTCGGAGCGGGCGCGCAGCGAGCCCCGGTCGACGGTGACGGTCAGTGCCGTGCCCGCGGGGGCATCCACGGCATCCGTGAGGATGCGGCCGTCGTCGAGGTGCGCGATCGCGTACCCGCGCGCCAGGGTCGCGGCGGGCGACAGCGCCCGCAGCGATGCCCGCAGCTCGGAGGTGGTGCGCTGGGCGGCGTCCAGCCGTCGGGTGAGGGTGTCGCGCCCGCGGGATGCCAGCAGCCACACCTCCTGCGCGCGGTCGTCGACGATGGGGTCGGGGGAGCGCAGCACCGGGCGCGTGCGCAGCTGCTCGAGCCGAGCGATGTCGTTCGAGATGCGCTGCGTCAGCCGCCCGGTCGCGCGAGCGCGCAGCTGGGCGATCAGGGCGCGCTGTTCGCCGACATCCGGCACGACCCGCTTGGCGGCGTCCGTCGGCGTCGACGCCCGCAGATCCGCGACGTCGTCCAGCAGGGGATGGTCGTTCTCGTGCCCGATGGCGCTGACCACCGGGGTCGACGCTTGGGCCACCGCCCGCACGAGACGCTCGTCGCTGAAGCCCAGCAGTGTCTGCGGGTCGCCGCCGCCGCGGGCGATGATGATCACGTCGACCTCGGGATCGGCATCCAGCCTCGCCAGTGCGGCGAGCACCTCCGGTACGCTGCGATCGCCCTGCACGGCCGCATACGCGGTGCGGAAGCGCACCTGCGGCCAGCGCAGCTCGGCGTTGCGCAGCACGTCCTTCTCGGCATCCGATCGCTCGCCGGTGATCAGCCCGATCAGGTGCGGCAGGAACGGCAGCTCCTTCTTGCGGGCGGGGTCGAACAGTCCCTCGCCGCGCAACTGCGCGCGAAGCCGCTCCAGCTTCTCCAGCTGGTCGCCCAGGCCCACGTGCTTCATGGACGAGACGATGAAGCTGAAGTCGCCGCCTTTGACGAAGTAATCGGCCTTGACGGCAGCGATCACGTGGTCGCCGACGGCGAGGTCGGCCGGAACCCGGGCGCGCACGCTGGACCAGATCCGGATCGAGATCTGCGCGTCGGAGCGCACATCCTTCAGGCGCGCGAACACATTGCCGCCCCGCAGGTTCCAGGACGTGATCTCGCCCTCCACCCACACCGTGTTCCAGCGCGCGATGAAGTCGCGGATGGTGCCGTTCAGGCGCGCGACCGAGGTGGGAGCATCCGGCGTCGAGTCGCGCGGGGCGACCGAGTCCGCCGGCGGCGGTTCGCCGGGCAGGGCTGCGGCTTCGAAGACGGTCACCTCCCCATTGTCGCGGATGCCGCGGACACGGCCGTTTCCGGAGGCACGAATGTCGGCGGAAAGAACGGATGTCGGCGGAGAACGCACATCTGCGCCGACATCCGTGATCCGAGCCGGCATCCGTGCCAGGCAATCAGTACCGCTCGGCCCTTCATCAGGGGCGCTCGGTAGACTCGAAGGGTGAGTGCAACCATCGTCAGGCTCCCCGCCCCGCCGCGTCCGAACCGCAGAACGGCGCCGCTGGAGGACCGTCCCGTCGACGGCGCGAAGCGCGTGCTGCTGGCCGCTCCGCGCGGCTACTGCGCAGGCGTCGACCGCGCCGTGGTCGCCGTCGAGAAGGCGCTGGAGCGATACGGCTCGCCGGTGTACGTGCGCAAGCAGATCGTGCACAACATCCACGTGGTGACCGAGCTGGAGAAGAAGGGCGCGATCTTCGTCGACGAGGTCGATGAGGTGCCCGAGGGCGCGCACGTGGTCTTCAGCGCGCACGGCGTGTCGCCCGCGGTGGTGAGCGCCGCCGCCGATCGCGGCCTGCTGGCCATCGACGCCACCTGCCCGCTGGTCACCAAGGTGCACCGCGAGGCCGTGCGCTTCGCCCGCGACGACTACGAGATCCTGCTGATCGGCCACGACGGGCACGAGGAGGTGGAGGGCACCGCCGGCGAGGTCCCCGACCACGTGACCGTCGTGAACTCCCCGGAAGAGGCCGACACCGTCGTCGTCAAGGACCCCAGCAAGGTGGTGTGGCTCTCGCAGACCACTCTCTCGGTGGACGAGACCATGGAGACCGTCAACCGGCTGCGTGCCCGGTTCCCCGAGCTGCACAACCCGCCGTCCGACGACATCTGCTACGCCACGCAGAACCGCCAGGTCGCGATCAAGAAGGTCGCCAAGGAGGCGGACCTCGTGATCGTGGTCGGCTCCGCCAACTCCTCCAACAGCGTGCGGCTGGTCGAGGTCGCCCGCGAGCACGGCGCCAAGGCCGCCTACCGCGTCGACTACGCCGACGAGGTCAAGCAGGAGTGGCTGGAGGGCGTGCGCACGGTCGGCGTGACCAGCGGCGCCTCGGTGCCCGAAGTGCTGGTGCGTGAGGTGCTCGAGGCGCTCAGCGAGGCCGGCTACGCCGACGTCGAGGAGGTGCGCACGGCCGAGGAGGACCTGATGTTCTCGCTGCCGAAGGAGCTGCGCACGGATGCCGACGGCAAGCGCGACACGCGCGCACTCGGCGGCCACCTGCGCTGAGGGGGCGGCCGGCGGCGAGCCGCAGACGCCGGAGCTTCACGGCCGCGCCCAAGACGCGCACGGTAGCGTGGAGCGCATGAGCATGGACCGGCCGCAGTACGGCGAGTATGCGACCCCCGAGGAACAGCGCGCCAGGGCGGGGCTGCCGCCGATCGAGGCGGAGCCCGTCGTTCCCGCGCCTGCGCCGCCGCAGCCCGTGACCCCGCAGTCGGCCGCACCCGCCAGGCCTTCGGCGGGGCGGCTCATCACCCTCGTGCTGCTGGGCGTCGGCCTGTTCAACGTGCTCTCCGCCATCCCGAACTTCCTGAATCTGTCGGAGACGCTCCAACTGAGCCTGAAGATGTTCGGCAGCGACGCGGAGTTCACGAACTATGCTGCGGCGAAGAACTGGGGCGTCATCGCGCTGGTGGTCCTGATGGCCGGCTATGCGGCCACGATCTGGTTCTCGGTGCGGCGGATGCGCGCGGCTCGTTCGAGCTGGTGGGTTCCGCTGGTCGGGTTCGTGGTGACGATGTTCGCGGTGTCGCTGTGCATGTCGGTGCCGATGATGGGCGATCCGGCCTTCACCGAGCTCTTCCAGGCTCCGCCGGCTGGGTAACCTCGAGGGATGGCAGCAGAGCAGATCGCGTTCCAGATCACCTACGCGTCGGTCTGGACCGCGGACGGTGCCGATCCGAGTGCGAAGGCGGAGCGGATCCTGCGGGACGCCCGCATCCTGGCTGCCATCCGCGGCTTCGACGGCGAGTCGACGACGCTGCTGCTGCCGGTCACGGAAGACGGCTCCGTCGTGGCACTGGATGCCGATGACGGGCTGCGGTTCGACCTGAGCGCCGACGCCCTCGGAGCGCTGTTCGCGGCATCCGGCCTCTCGCTGAGTCTCGGACTCTCCGACGACGCCCTCGGCGAGGTCGATGCCGAGCTGGAGCAGCAGTTCGGCGAGGCCTTCGAGCAGCTCGACGGCGCGGATGACGAGGACGATCTGACGGGCGCCGGGATGCCGGACGACGACCTGCTCGCGCCGGATCCGGTGCGGGTGACGGAGTTCTCCCGCCGCGGACCCTGGGCCGCGCGCATGACCGCGCAGCTGCTGGACACCCCGGTCGACTACCTCGAGGACGGCACCTGGTCGGTGTTCTGCTATCGCACCGACCGTGCGCACGGGGCGGTCTCAGGCGGAGCATCCGATCTGCCCGTGGTCGAGGTGAACGTGCCGCACGACGGCGAGGCGTGGGTGGAGGTGACCGGCCCGCACGGGCGGTCGGCGATGTTCTGGCCCAACGCCGAGCAGTTCACGCGTCCGGTGCTGCCGCTGGACTCGATCACCCAGCCCGCGAGTGTCGAGGTGTACCGCCGGATGCTGAGCGAGGCCGACGGCGCGCGAGAGGAGCTCGCGCAGCTGGGCATGGGCGATGTGGATGCGGATGCCGTGCTGCGCGCGTGCCTTCCCGAGGCGCTGGGCGGCGTGGAGGGCTCGCACGCCCGGTTGCGTGCGCTGGTCGTGGCGTTCGGGATGCCCGAGTCCCTGGTCTCCGCCGGGCTGGACGAGACCGGCGGCGGCAGGCGGTTCTTCCCGCAGGGCTGGCCGCGCACCGTGTCGGACATCATGGTCGGCGGCATCGTCGAGGCCACGTCGCTGGTGCACCGCGACCGTCCGGTGGTGCGCTTCGCACGGTTTCTGCGCAAGCGCCCCGTGCTGAACGCGGCGCTGAGCACCGCGGAGCTGGCTGTCGGCGTCAGCCTGTCCTGGGGACGTTCGCGCGTCGGCCGGGGGATCGGCATCCTGCTCGTGCTGGATGCCGCGGCCGATCTCGCACTCTGGATCGTCCGCATCCGCCGGCGCTGACCGAGAACTGGCGCTGACGGGGTCACACCCCTCCCCAGACGGCTCGCGCGCCCGCGTCGCCGGCGAGCACCGTGACGACGATGGTCCCGACGGAGGTGATCAGCGCGGCGGCCGTGATCACGGTCGCCGCCGCTCGCGCCGCCCGTGGCCTGCTGCGGCGCAGCCGCGGCAGCATCCGCTCTCCTGCCGCCACCGCGACCGACGCGACCAGCAGTGCGATCGTCCACGGGATCAGCATCAGCCCGAGCGCCTCGTGCCGCAGGATCGCCGGCGTGTACCCGAGCTGGGCGGCCAGGTCCTGTCCTGCCAGCACGGTCACCGGCACGAGCGCTGCCACGATCAGGGCCGCGACCTGCGGTGCCCAGCCGAGGCGGCGTCTGGCGGCGGGCCAGGCGGCTGCCAGGGCGACGGCGAGCGCGGTGAGCGGCGTCAGCACCACGACGGCGTGCACGAGGAGCGGATGCAGCGGCAGGCCGGCGATGCGCAGGCCGCCCGCTTCGGCGAAGATGTCCATGGGGGGAGAACGATCTTCACGCGACTTTCGTTCAGTGTGAACCGAGAGGCGGCCCGTCTCGTGCTCATCGTGAGGAGGGTTTCTGTGGCAGAAGACGATGACGAGCGGCTGACCGCGCTGTACGAGCTGCATGCCGGACCGATCCGGCGGTACGTGGTGAGCATCACGGGCAACCGGGGGTCCGCAGACGATGTCGTGCAGGAGACGCTGCTGCGCGCCTGGCGCACGCCGCGCATCCTGGAGCAGGATCCGTCCACGTCGAGGGCGTGGATGATCACCGTCGCCAGGCACATCGTGATCGACGAGGTGCGCAGCGCCCGTCGCCGCCACGAGAACCCGGTCGCGGAGCTGCCGGAGCGGGTCACCGACGACCACACGGATCGGCTCTTCGACGCGCTGCTGATCCAGGACGCACTGGCCGCCGTCAGCCCCGAGTACCGAGAGGTGGTGATCGCGGCGTACTACCGCGGACGCAGCGTGGGCGAGGTCGCGGCGGAGCTGGGCATCCCGGAGGGGACGGTCGAGTCCCGGATGCACTACGGACTGAGGGCCCTGCGGCTGGCGCTGCAGGAGAGAGGGGTGACGCGGTGAACACCGAGCACGAGAAGTACGCCGACTGGGACGCCGCCTACGCGCTGGGGGCGCTGTCTGCAACGGAGCGGGCGGAGTTCGAGGGGCACCTGGCCGAGTGCGAGCGCTGCCGGGTGGCCGTGGCGGAGCTGACCTCGACCGTCGCGGCGCTGGCACGGGTCAGTGCGGAGGATGCGCAGCGCATCGCGGATCAGGATGCCGACGGCGCGGCGCCTGTGCGGGTGCTGGCGGCCGCGCGCGCTCGCCGCCGCACGCGCAGGAGGGCCGCGTCCTGGATCGTCGGCGCGGCGGCTGCCGTTGTCGTGGCCACCGTGATCTCGGTCGCCCTGCTGATGCCGCGTGCGCCTGAGGCGGTCGCTCTGCAGCCGGTCGGGGGAGCGTCGGTCGTGGCGACCGTGGCGCTGACCAGCGTGCCGTGGGGCACCAAGCTCGACGTGGTCTGCGCCTACGAGGGCCACGCGGGTTGGAACGGCATGTACGAGCTGGCGGTCACCGCCGCCGACGGCACCACCACGACGCTCTCGAACTGGCGGGTCGAGGCCGGCGCGACCGCGCGGCTGTCCGCCGGCACGGGTCTCTCGGAGGCCGACATCCGCTCGGTCGAGATCAGGGATGCCTCCGGAGATGTCGTCGTGAAGCACGAGTTCTGAACCATGCATCCGTCCTTCTCGTGTCACAGGAGAATCGGGCTCGCATCCGCGCAAGCCCATGACGAACAGGACGGCATCATGCGCAAGTCACTCGCCATCGGGGGCATCGCCCTCGCACTCCTCCTCGCCGGCTGCTCGGGCGGCACGACAGGCTCCGGCTCATCCGGCGGCTCCGGCTCGGGCGACGGGTACGGAGCGCCCTCATCGCAGGCGTCGGAGCCTGCAGCATCCGGAGGCGGACTCGCCGTCGCCGACTCGTCGCTCGGGAAGATCGTCGTCGACGGCGAGGGCATGACCGCGTACATGTTCGACAAGGACACCCAGGGCACGAAGACCAGCGCCTGCACGGGAGCCTGCCTGTCGCAGTGGCCGCCGATCCTCTCGGACTCCGCAACGCCCAAGGCCGACGGCGTGACCGGGACGTTGTCCACCATCGACACCCCGGACGGCAAGCACCAGGTGACGCTCGACGGCTGGCCGCTGTACACCTTCGCCGGTGACTCCGCGAAGGGCGACGTGAACGGCCAAGGAGTGAAGGACATCTGGTGGGTGCTCTCGCCCGCCGGTGAGAAGATCGGCGGCTGAGCCGGGTTCCCTGAACCCGCCGGTCCTTGGGCTCCTGAGCCTGTCGAAGGGTCGCCCTATCGCTCGTCGGCGTAGCGCGGGGCCATCGCCTCCATCTGCTCCATCACCAGGCCGATGGCCCCGGGCTGCTGGTCTGGCGGGTACTTGTACTTGACCAGCAGCCGCTTGATCGACGAGCGCAGCTTCGCTCGCACGTCGTCGCGCACGGTCCAGTCCGTCCGCACGTCGCGGCGCATGATCGCCACGAGCTCGCGGGCGATCTGCGCCAGGGTGTCCTCGCCCTGGATGTCGACGGCCGATTCGTTCGTGGCGACGGCGTCGAAGAACGCGAGTTCGTCGTGGGAAAGCGGGGGTGAGAAGTGCTCGCCGCGGGACGCCTCGGCGGCCACCTCCTTCGCGAGTGCGACGAGCTCGGCGATGACCTGCGCCGAGGTGAGCTGCTGGTTCGTGTAGCGGTTCATGATCTCGGCGATGCGCTCCGAGAACGCCCGCTGCCGTACGAGGTTGCCGTGGGACACCGCCGTGCTCTCGTCGATCAGTGCGGCGCGCAGCGCCTCGATCGCGAGCTGCGGGTTGCGTGCGCGCTGCACCTCCGCGGTGAACTCGGGGGTGAGCCTGTCCAGCGCGAGGCGGGGCATGCCGGCTGCTTCGTAGATGTCGATGACGTCGTCCGTCGCGGTGGCATCCGCGATCAGCGCGCCCAGCAGACGCTGGATGTCCTCGGGGATCGGCTGGTCGTTCGCCTGCCGGTCGCGGGCGTCGTACTTCGCCATCCAGACGCGCACCTCTTCGTAGAACGCGATCTCCTCCCGCAGTTCGGTGAGCGTGGTGCCGCCCGAAGCGAGTGCCCAGGCTCGCGCCAACTGTCCGCTGAGCTTGCGGAAGCGCGCAGCAGCGCCGGGCGTCCCGTCGTCGGATGGAGGATTGCGCTTCACATCGCGCAGGAACTCCGTCGCGCGGGTCGCGGCGCGCAGCAGTGCGCGGGGTCCGCCGGCGGCGAGGTCGCCGCGCCAGTCGCATCCTTCCAGCAGCATCCGGATCTGCTCCACGAACCCCCGCGCGAGTTCGTGCGCCTCCGCGACGTCGCGGCCGACGGGCTTGCGCTCCCGATCGGTGACGGTGTACTCCTGCAGGGCCTGGGACAGGTTGTCGGCCAGTGGCGCATAGGCGACCAGCAGACCGTCCTGCTTGCCGCGGAAGGTGCGGTTCACGCGGGCGAGGGTCTGCATGAGCAGGGCGCCCTTGAGGGGACGGTCCAGGTACAGGGTGTGCAGGGGCGGCGCGTCGAAGCCGGTCAGCATCATGTCCTTGACGATCACGAGCTCCAGCTCGTCGTCCGGATCCTTGAGCCGGTCCTTGATGGCGGCGTTCGCCGAGTCCCGTCGCACGTGCGTGCTCACCGGAGGCTGGTCGGCGGCAGTGCCCGAGTAGACGACCTTGATGCGTCCGGCATCCAGCGCGTCGGAATGCCAGTCCGGGCGCAGCGCGATGATCGCGTCGTACAGCTTCGCGCAGATCTCGCGGGTGCCGCCGACGATCAGCGCCTTGCCGGGGCCGCCGATGAACGTGCGCATGGCCGCACGGCGCTTCTCCCAGTGCTCGACCAGATCGGCGGCGAGCGCCTCGATGCGCTCGGGCGCGCCGTAGACCGCGTTGACGACCGCGACGGATGCCTCGAGCCGGGCGCGCTCGGTCTCGTCGAGCCCCACGGTGAACTCGTCGGCGGCCAGGTCGATGTCCTCCGGGCTGACATCGCCGGCGAACGCCACTTTGATCAGGCGCGGTTCGAAGAAGACCGGCACGGTGGCGCCGTCGTCGACGGCGCGGGTGAGGTCGTACACGTCGATGTCGTCGCCGAACACCTCGCGGGTGTCGCGCTCGGCGAACGAGATCGGGGTGCCGGTGAACGCGATGCGGGTGGCGTTGGGCAGCGCGCGCTGCAGGTGGTGGGCGTACCCGTCGAGGTCGTCGTAGTGGCTGCGGTGCGCCTCATCGACGATGACGATGATGTTGCGTCGGTCGCTGAGCAGCGGATGCTGCATTCCGGCATCCTTCTCGGCTTTGCTCAACCCGAACTTCTGCAGCGTCGTGAAGTAGATGCCGCCCGTGTTGCGGGCCGACAGCTCGTCGCGCAGCTGCGCGCGGGTGGTGACCTGGGTGGGCTTCTCGGGCAGCAGCAGGCTGCGGTCGAAGGTCTGGAACAGCTGCCCGTCGAGCTCGTTGCGGTCGGTCACGACCACGATGGTCGGGTTCTTCAGCTTGGGGTGGCGCGAGGTGATGTTGGCGTACAGCTCCATCTCCATCGACTTGCCCGAGCCCTGCGTGTGCCAGACCACACCGGCCTTGCCGTTGGTCTCGACGGCCTGGATGGTCTTGCCGACGGCCTTGTTCACGGCGAAGTACTGGTGCGGCTTGGCGATGCGCTTGACGAGCCCGTCCGCGCCCTCGTCGAACGCGGTGAAGTTGCGCACGAGCTGCAGGAAGCGCTCCTGGTTGTACAGACCCGCGAGGGCGTCGTCGAGCGGCTGCACGTCTTCACCGTTCTCGAAGCGCGGTTGCGGCAGCGGGATGCCGTCGTCGTCGACGTTCCACGGCGAGAAGTGGTTGAGCGGCGTGAACGGGGTGCCGTACCTGGCCTCCAGCCCGTCGCTGGCGAGGGTGAACACGCAGAATCGGAACGCGAGGGGCAGCTCGCGCAGGTAGGTCTGCAGCTGATCGTAGGCGGATGCCGCGCCGACGCCGGCCTTCTTCAGCTCCAGGATGCTCAGCGGCATGCCGTTCACGTAGAGGACGATGTCGAAGCGGCGATGCACCTCGCCGTGACCGGGGGTGTTCTGACGGATCGTGACCTGGTTGACGGCGAGCCAGTCGTTCTCGGCGGGGTCGCTGCTGATCAGCCGCAGCGTGGGGTTGTGCTCGACGCCGTCGTGGTCGAGGTAGCTGAGGCGGTACCCGCCGGTGAGATAGCGGTGGATGCGGTGGTTCTCGGTGATCGCGTCCTGCGAGCGCGGGGAGGCGATCTCGACAGCCGCCTGCTGCAGGTACTCGGCCGGGATGCCCGGGTTCAGGCGCCGCAGTGCATCGAGCAGGCGTGGGCGGATGAGCAACTCGTCCCAGCTGTCGCGCTCGCCGCTGCCGGGGGCGATCCGATCGCCGCTGAGCGAGGGCCAGTCGAGCGGCTCGGCGAGCGTGTCGAGGGCGCTCTGCTCCCACATGGACTCGGGGATGGCGCTCATTCGATCTTCTCCAGGAGTTCGGTGATGACGAGCTCGGCGGCGACGTCGGGGTCGTAACCCGCCAGGCCGCCGGCCAGAAGCGGTGCGAGATCAGTGCGGAATCGCCCCGTGGTGAGCTTCTCGCGAAGGTTGGCGATGGCACGAGTGGCTGTGTAGCGGTCGGGACGATAAGGGGTAAAGCTCGACAGGATGCGCGCGGGGTCGAGATGCAGGTGTGTGAGCGCAAGCCACAGATCGAACAGATCGCGACCCTTGCTGCGCTGGAAGAGCGCGCGCAGCTTCGTGGAGACGAGCTCTTCGGGTGTGAATGTCAGCACGTCGGCAGTGCCCGACCACCACGAGGAAGTCACCGCATGGCGCAAGGTGATCAGTGACTGCGCCGGAGAGAGTTCGTGGGTGTTGATCTCGATCTTGATGCGTATCGGCGTTCCTGCGTCGGAACTCGTGCGCCAGAGAACCTTCGGATGCTCGCCCATGCGTGAGGCGACGTCGAACTCCAGTTCTTTTCCCATATCGAGCAGGGCGCCGGTGATCTGGCCGATACCTCCGGAGGTGGTGCGCACGTAGTCGAGGTCCTCGCTGTACCGCTCAGGTTTCGACAGATGGAGCTTGTGAAAGGCCGTCCCGCCGCGAAACACCAATTCAGCGCCCAGCAACGGATGCTGCGCGACGGTGCAGATGGCCTGAGAGAGCAGCAGATCCTGTTCGACCTGTTCGCGGGTCTGCCACGGATGCTCGGTGCTCCACTCGGTGACCATCTGAGCGGGGATCATATGTCCGGCTCCACGTCGTCATTGAGAGACAGGTTCCACCGTGCGTTGACACGACTGGTGATCGCCAGCGAAGGGTTCAGACGTGATGGACGCGACGGTCCGGACGCGCTGATCGCGTGCAGCGCGTCTTGTGCCGGTGCTTCGCTGAACGTCTCCAGAATCCAGCCGAGACGTCGGATCGAGGCGACCGGGTAGTGCGCGGCAGCACTGGCGATGGCGCCCGCCTCGAAATCAGGATGCTCGCTGAGCTCGATCAATACGGTGGCGGCGTTGTCGATTCCGGCGGCGATGGACGGGTCTGTGGCGATGTCCAACGCCGTTGTCGCGACAGTGCTCACCCACGCACGGCCGGTGGGGGTGTTGTGCTGTCGGGCGGCGCCCTCCGGCATGCTCCGTCGGGTGTGAAACGAGAAGCGGGTTCGCCCGACCTGTCGGTCGCGAACGGGACGATCGGTGGCGACCTGGAACTGTTGGACGGCCTGGTGCGACGCGCCGTGCAGCGCTGCAGCGCTCAGCCATCCGACGTAGTACTCCACTTCGAGATGGTGCATCATCCCGTCGACGATCTCGATGCCAGGGGGGGCGCCCCACAACCTGTAATGCGCGGGAACCGGAACCCAGAGCCCCTGAACAGGACTCACCCATTCGGACTTCTTCACTCGGGGGTGCAGTCGCCGGCTCACCTGTTCACGAGGCACGTCGAGGATGCCGGCGATGTCGTCTGAGGTGAACGGGCCGCGACCGCGCGCGAGCGCCCAATCGGCGAGGTCACGAGCCCGAGGCCGCTCGTTCTGCATAGTGCTGATTATCATAAAATCTCAGATGGTTCGCAATAGTGAGCGCACGCTACGGCTTGTCAACGGTGGCCGCGTCGTCGTCGGATGCATCTTTGCGCAGCAAGCGCTCGCCGAGCCCGGTCAGAAGCTTGCCCGCGCCCGTGCGCGCGTTGTCTGCGGTCTCGCCGGCGAAGCGCCCGACCGCCCTCGCCGTGTCGACGGATGCCGCGGCGATGTCCTCACGTGCGTCGTCGGCCGCCTCGATCCAGCGCTTCTCGGTGATCGCGTCGCGGGACTGCTCGATGCTGAGGCGGGAATGGAAGTCAGTGATGTCGTCGGCGATGCGGTTGCCGGCGCGCACGATCCGGTGTGAGGCGTTCGGCGCGAACAGCACCTTGGCATTGGCACGAGCCGCGGTGGCATCCATCCGCGCGAGCAGTGAGGCAGTCGTCTGGGTGATCAGAGCCTTGCGCTTCTGTCGTGCGGCGCGCAGTCCTCGCCGGTGCCGTTCGACTTCGCCGGGGTCATCGGGGGAGGCATCGAGCACGCGGTCGATCTCGAGGATCGCGGTGGCGTCCTGCAGCTGGAAGCAGCGTGCGAGCACTGCCAGCCACTCGAGCACGGTCTGCTCGGCCTCGTCGGCGAGGTCGGCGAGGTCGCCCACCTTCGCCGTGCGCTCCACCTTCTCGGCCAGCGCGTCCAGCCGGCGCAGCGCGTACGCCTGCGTGCTCGCGACGGTGGCGGTGGTGCCCTGCACTTTCGACCAGGTGACGTCGGAGACGAAGCCGACTTCGCCGCGGATGGTCATGGCCTCGTCGATGACCAGCTCAACGCCGATCATCTGAGCCAGTGCGGCATCCTTCTGCGCGCGCAGCACATCGTCGACCTTGGCGTCGATCTTGGCGAGGTAGTCGATGATCTCGTCCATGGTCTGCTGCATGGCCAGCTGGGCCATGATGCCGGCGGCGCCTGCGAGCACGGCCGGGTTGGTCAGCATTCCGGTGACGCCTGGCTGCCGGACGAATTCGAGGATGTGGTTGGTCTTGCCGTTCTTCATCACGATGGCGCGCGCAACCTTGTCGGACGAACCCTTCATCGGAGGCAGATCGTGCAGCGCCTTCGCGGACTTCTCGGTGAGCTTGATCCAGCGGCCGGAGTTCTCGGCGACCTGGGTGCCTGCCTGAAGCACGCCCGATGCGCCGCTCAGCTTGGAACCGAGCTTCTGCATCCCGAGCTCGCGCGACTCGAGTCGACGTGACGTGAGGAACTCCTCGACCGCCGCAGGCGGACCGATCACGGCGACGCCGTCCCCGTCGCTGATCAGCTCGACCTCGTAGTCGAGCAGCTCCCGTTCGTCGTCAGTGCTGATGGTGTCGTCAGTCATCGGTTCCTCCTGAAGTGGCGGTGTCGCCGGCGAAGACGAACTCGAGGGATGCCGCGGGGTCGACGTTGGTCATTGCGTTGACCTTTCAGTAGTCGGGGAGGAGGCGTTGAGGTGCTGCATCACACGCCCACCTCACTCAGGATCTTCTCAGCATTCTTGACTCGGAGCTGACCAGACATCAGTTTCGGAAGCAGCGCGTCGCGCGTGGCGGCGAGAGTGCGATTCTCGGCAAGTCCTGCGTGGACAGTGTCGCGGATGGAGGCGATCTCCTCGCTGATGCGGGTGGCTGCCGAGTGCCCGGGCCAGGGAACGTCAACAGCGGCGAGGTCTCTCCATGAAGCGCGTGGCATTCGGGTGCCCTCGCTGGATGCAGTGACCGATGCGATAACGGCATCAGATGCCGCAGCTGCGGACGCGAATCCTGACAGATCGGCGTCGCGCGGACGTAAGACGAGGATGTCTGTCGAGCAGATTCCGCTGAATGGCGCAGTGACCACTTTGTGGAAGTACGGCCTGAGCTTGCCGAACAGCAGGTCTCCAGCTTCGAACGCGCTCTTCGTGCTTGACGCATCCTGAGCGATTCCAGCTTCGCTTAGCCACATTGAGCGTCGGGGGACATGCTCAAGACCGACATAGGGGGTGGTCGGTTCGATTTGAGTCGGATCGACTCCGATCCGTGGGGACGTGAAGAGCTTCGAAAGCGGGATTGAGTCGGTGCAATCGGACAAGGCCACCAATGCGCGCACGAATTCATCGGCGGTGGCGGCGAGGCGGGTGTTGGCGGCGATCTTGTCGTCGAGAGCGCCCAGGACTTCGGCGATTGCCTGCTGCTCGGGGAGCGGAGGGAGTGCAACCGGGATCGATCGCAAGAAGTTCCGATTGAGTGAAGGCTGTGCGCTTCCCGAGTTGAAGGCAGTGAAATCGATGGAGTCAAGCAGTCGATAGATCCAATAGGGATTGTTGCCCTTGAAGTCACGCACGAACAGACAGGTATTGAGCGGCCAGTAATCTGCCACAACGAACGTGGCTTGACCGATAGATGCTCCGCTCCTGCCGATTGCTACGCCGGGTCCCTCATACATGGCTCGGTCGTGATAACCCGTCACACCGAACGAACCAATAATCGGGACTGACCCATCTGCGCGTTCTGAACTCGGGAGATCGTGTCCGCGCTGTAACTCAATGACCTCACTCAAGGGTTGCGTAGACCACTCAGACATCGACCCTCCCCAGCTGCTCGCGCACCACAGCCGCCAACCGCTCGGACTCCTCGAACTGAGCGAACAGCTCGCTCTTCAGGCGTTCCAGCTTTTCCTCGATGGGTTCGCCGTCGTCCTCCTCGGGGGGAGCGCCGACGTAGCGGCCGGGGGTGAGGGCGTAGTCGGCGGCCTTGATCTCGGCGAGAGTGGCGGAGTAGCAGAAGCCGGGGATGTCGGCATACTCAGCGGGGGTCGTTTCGGCTCGCTGCGCTCGCTCAACGCGTTTCGTCTCTTCGCTGCGCTCCTCGCTCAACGACCGGGGGGAGGGGACCTCGAAGCCGCGCCAGGCGTGGTAGGTGTGGGCGACGAGGGCGATGTCCTCGTCGCTCAGGGCGCGCTCGGCGCGGTCGACCATGTGGCCCAGGTTCCGGGCGTCGAGGAACAGCACCTGGCCGGTGCGATCCACCGGCCCGGTCTTGTCCTTCGCGAAGAACCACACGCACACCGGGATCCCGGTGGAGCGGAACAGCTGTGTCGGCAGCGCCACCATGCACGAGACCAGGTCGGCTTCGACGATCTGCGCGCGGATCTGACCCTCGCCGCCCGAGTTCGACGACATCGAGCCGTTCGCCATCACCACGCCGGCCACTCCACCGGGTGCCAGCTTGGACAGGATGTGCTGGATCCATGCGTAGTTCGCGTTGCCCGCCGGCGGCACGCCGTAGCGCCACCGCGGATCGGACTCGTTGCGCGCCCAGTCCTTGATGTTGAACGGCGGGTTCGCCATCACGAAATCGAACTGCACATCGGGGTGCAGGTCGCGCGCGAACGTGTCGCCCCAGCGCGGCCCCAGCTTGCCGCTGAGCCCGTGGATGGCCAGGTTCATCTTCGCCATCCGCCAAGTGCGCTCGTTCAGCTCCTGCCCATACACCGAGATGTCAGAGCCCTCGCCGTGATTGGCGTCGATGAACTTCTCGGCCTGCACGAACATGCCGCCCGAGCCGCACGCCGGGTCGTACACGCGCCCGTGGGTGGGCTGCAGCAGCTCCACCAGCACGCGCACCACGCCCGCGGGTGTGTAGAACTCCCCGCCCCGCTTGCCCTCGGCCGCCGCGAACTTCTCCAGGAAGTACTCGTACACCTCGCCCAGCAGGTCGCGCGCACGACGCCCGTCCGCGCCGCCCTGGCCCTGTCCGGCGAAGTGCGCCGAGTTGAACAGGTCGACCAGCTCGCCGAGCCGGCGCTGGTCGACGTTGTCGCGATTGAAGATCCGCGGCAGGGTGCCGCTCAAGGCCGGGTTCGCCTGCATCACGGCATCCATCGCCTCGTCGATCAGCAGACCGACCGACTTCTCCGCCTCGCCGAGCGTCGGTCCCAGCCCCTTCGCGTGCTCGGCCAGGAACGACCACCGTGCGTTCGCCGGCACCCAGAACACCCCGCGTCCGGTGTACTCGTCGGTGTCGTCTATCAGCGCGGCGATCTGCTCGGCGTCGTACCCCTCGCCAGAGAGCTCGTCGTGGATCTGCCCGCGACGCTCGTCGAAGGCATCCGACACGTACTTCAGGAACACCAGCCCGAGGATCACGTCCTTGTACTGCGACGCGTCCATCGACCCGCGCAGCTTGTCGGCGGCCTTCCAGAGCGTGTCCTTCAGCTCCTTCATGGTCGACGGCGCGGTGCCGGTCTTCTTACGTGCAGCCATCAGCGGCTCCCTTCGGGGTGGGGTGGTTCGGTGTCGGCGGTCAGTGCGCCCGCCGCGAAGGCGTCGGTGACCAGGCGTTCGAGCTCGGCGAGAGCGGAAGCCCTGCGTTCAGCATCCCGCCGGGCACCGACAATCCCGGCCAGCGCCGTGCTCAGCGCGGTGCGCTGGCCGGCGGGGATGCGGCGCAGGCTCCAGCGCCGGAACGGCAGGGCCTCGGTCAGTGCGTTGACGTCGGCGGCGACGACCTCCGGGGCGAGCGTCTCATCGAGCAGCCGCAGCACCCGCGCCGGGTACTCGACGACCGACGATCCATCTGTATCGACCACGGCCGCGGGGTGCGCGCCGGTCAGGACGATCACGTCACCGGGCAGCGTCAGTTGCGCGCGGGGGTAGTCCGCTGCCAGCCGCATCCGATCGATACGGCGAGCGGATGCGGCCTGAGCACGCACCTCGTCGCGCCCGATCACCGGGTAGCCGTCGGCAGACGCGGTGTCGGTGGGATCGAGGCGGATGCCGCTGATGAGCCGGGCTTCGCGGGCCGCCAGAGCATCGCCCAGCAGCGTGTCCTGCACCGGCGGTGGCGTCGTCGCCAACAGGGCGGGCAGCGCCGGTGCGTCCGGTAGCTGCATGAGCTTCTGATCGACCAGTGCCGCGAGCTCTGACGCGTCCGTGCGCGCCGGGCGCTGCGGGCGACTCGCCTGCACGAGCGATCCCTCAGCGGCGATCAGCGCCGCCGTGCGGATGAAATGCACGAAGCGGAAGGAATGCGCGAGCGCCTCGCGCGCCGAGCCGAGCGACACGGACAGGTCGCCCACCAGATCACGCGCGCGGGCGTCGGTGAGCGTGAAGCCCTGCAGATCGCCGATGACAGTGAAACGGTCGCCGAGCGCGGCACCCCCCTGCGGCCCCCCGATCAGCCAGAGGGCCAGCGACTGCCGCACCGCAGACGGGACCAGCCCCGCGGGCAACCGCACGATGCCGCGCACGCGCCCGGAGCGCAGCAGGAAGTCTCGAGACACGGCTGCCGCACCGGTGAGCGGCTCGGTCAGCAGGGCGGCCGGTCCGACGACGATGATGCGGTGCCGGTCGCTCAACTCGACGAGCAGCTCCTCGAGCTGTACGAGCTCGGCTGCGCCGTCGCTTCCGGACAGACGCGCCAACCACACGGCCGGGGTCTGGGAAAGCGGCGGCCGGGCGGAGAGCGTCGGGAGGCGATCCCGGATGATCAGGCGTCGCCGCACAGCGCGGTTTCCTGTGGGCACGTGGAGGGCGGCATCCTCACCGCAGAGAGCGGATGCTGCGTCGAACAGCGCCCCGGCGTCGAGCTCGGCAGGGGCATCGGCGAGGACGACGTTCTCGCCCGTGGTGATCTCCTGCACCAATCCGGCGATCAGCCGGGATCCTCGATCTCCGATCGGGCCGGCGATGCCGCTGCTGCCAGCGGCCGTGATCCGAGCGTGCAGCACGTCGGCCGCACCGGCGGGGGAGTACGCGGCGTCGATCAGCGCCTCGACGAACTCGGGCAGCGTGGAGTCGGGGGTGAGCGCGTCGATCTCTCGACGCACCGCGGTGTCGTCCGGATCGGCCTGCTCCGCACGGACGGAGAGATCGCCCTGCGTCAGGGGCATCCCGTCGAGCACACGCAGCGCCAGCAACGACTCGACGGATTCCAGGTGCGCGCCGTCGGGGTCCGCTGAATCAGAGGCGGAAGAGAAGGCTGCAGCATCGGCGACGGCATCCGGATTGTTGCCGTGCGCGGTTTCGGCGAGCCAGGCGGCGATCTGCGTCGCGTCGAACAGCTCCTGGTTCGAGCGTGCGCTCACCGGCGCGGGAAACGCGCCGATTCCGCTCGCGAATCGCTTGCGCCACATCGACACGACCGGCCGGCGGACGCGAGCGAGCTCCGCGATCTGCGGCAGTGAGATGAGGGGGGTCGGCGAAGCCGGGATGCCGCTGTTCCGCGGCCCGCTCTTGCTCGTGCCCGTGCTCATGACTCTGACCATATTGGAGCGTCGGTTGCTCGTGCAACAACACCTTGATAAGAGGGCTTATCAATATACAACCGGTGCGACGCTGCGGAATCGGCCTAGCTTGTGATCCGCGGGTCATGACGCCGCAGCGGCGGGCGGGTGAATGGGGACTCGTGAGGGACCCGCCCGCCGCCACCACCCCGTGCCACGTGCTCACCGCAGAAGGAGAGAACATCATGTCCGATAGCCAAGCGAATCCGGCATCCGAAGATCCTGCACCGGAAGCAGCCGGTGCTCGCAGGCGAGTGCCGACCCGCACGCTCGTCGCGATCGGTGCAGCAGCAGCCATCTTGATCGGTGCGGTAGTCACGACCATCGTCATCGCAGCGCGACCGAGTCCTATCGAACAGGCGGGGGAGAGCTGCGCAGCGAGCAAGCCCCTCGACGCCTTCCTCGCAGACGTTCGGGCAACGGCATCCGCGACACCCGAACCCGTCGATACCGCTGACTCCGACGCGTTGGACGAGCTCTTCGATGGCGTCGTCTCCGTCGAAGACGACGGCAAGACGCTGATCGTCCAGACGAAACCGAAGGACGACGATCCGCTCGGTATCACCGGCCTCGCGCTCGACTGCGTGTACGAACAGCTGGATGTCCCCACGCGCATCACCGAGCGCATCGCCGCGACTCGCAGTCTCGACGGGCGCCAGGAAGCCGAGTGGGAGGACTACTCAGCGTCGTGGAGCTACCACCCTGACAGCGGCGCCAACCTCATCATCGCGCAGGACTGACGCGCCCGACACATCTCCAACCACCACCCATCACAGTTAGGAATCCTCATGTCCATCCCCACTCCGCCGTCTGCTCCGTCCGGACAGCCGCCGCAGGCGCCTCCGCCGGCCTATGCGTATCCCGCGACCCAGGTTCCCTCGAACGGCCCGACCGGCGAGAGCAGGTCGTTCCTCGTCACGTGGCTGCTGTCTCTGCTCGTGGGTGTCTTCGGTGTCGACCGGTTCTACCTCGGCAAGGTCGGCACCGGGCTGCTGAAGCTGTTCACGCTCGGCGGTCTGGGCGTGTGGTGGCTCGTCGACCTGATCATCATTCTGGCCGGGGCGATGCGCGACAAGGCCGGCCGCGCGCTCGCCGGCTATGACAAGACCAAGCTGATCGCCTGGATCGTCACGGCGGCGGTGGTGCTGGTCAGCGTCGCCAGCGGTGCGATCAACGGGGCATCGAGCACGGATGCGGGTGCTCCGCCCGCGTCGGAGTCGTCCGCCCAGGCGCAGCAGTCCGAAGACACGCAGCAGGAACCTGCCGAGGAACCGGCAGAGGCTGAGGAGCCCCCGGCGCCCGAGCCCGGTGCGGCGGCAGCATCCTGGGCGAACGACCGATTCGGCGGCTTCGCCCCGATCCAGAAGTCCGGCACGGGCGACACCGTGATCGACCTGCCCGCGGGAGCCACAGGCGGGATCGTCGTCGCCACGCACAAGGGCACGCGCAACTTCGCGGTCTCTGTGCTCGACGCGAACAACGGGTCGACCGGAGAGCTGCTGGTCAACACGATCGGCGCCTACAGTGGCACGACCGCGTGGGGGATCAGCGCACTCGGCGAGGGTGCCAAGCTGCAGGTCACCGCCGACGGCGCCTGGACGTTCGACATCCGCCCGATGGGAGACGCGCCGCTCGTCGCCCCCAGCGGCACCGGCGACGCCGTGTTCCTGTACGAAGGCGGGGCGGCCTCGCTGGCGGCGACGCACGCCGGATCGCGCAACTTCGTCGTGCAGGAGGAGACGGGCGAGGCGTTCAGCATGGGACTGCTCATCAACGACATCGGCGCGTACAGCGGCACGGTACCGCTCTCGGCCGGCCCGTCGGTGATCACCGTGACCGCCGACGGGGCGTGGACGCTCGCGGTGAAGTAGGCAGTCGAGCCGGTTGAGACGACAGATGCCCCGGATCGTGTGATCCGGGGCATCCTGCGTCTCGTCTCGCTTCGCTCGCTCAACGATCGGGCGAGTGCGAGCGACTCAGCTCTGCGACTTGCCGAACGAGCCGAGCTGCTTGGTGGACTCGATGACACGGGCCGCCATCGCGGTCTCGGCGACCTTGCCCCAGGCGCGCGGGTCGTACTGCTTCTTGATGCCGACCTCGCCGTCCACCTTCAGCACGCCGTCGTAGTTCTTGAACATGTAGTCGGCGATGGCGCGCGTGTACGCGTACTGCGTGTCGGTGTCGACGTTCATCTTGATCACGCCGTTGGCGACGGCCGTGGCGATCTCCTCGTCGGAGGAGCCGGAGCCGCCGTGGAAGACCAGGTCGAGCGGGTTCTTGCCGGTGTTGTACTTGGCGGCGACCTGGGCCTGGATCTCACCCAGCAGCTCGGGGCGAAGCTTGACGCCGCCCGGCTTGTACACGCCGTGCACGTTGCCGAAGGTGAGGGCGGCGATGTAGCGGCCCTGCTCGCCCATGCCGAGCGCCTGGATCGCCTTGTCGACGTCGGCGAACGTCGTGTAGAGGGCGTCGTTGGAGCCCTCGTGACGGACGCCGTCCTCCTCGCCGCCGACGACGCCGATCTCGACCTCGAGGATGGCGTTGATGTTCTTCATGCGCGGCAGCAGCTGCTCGGCGATCTCGATGTTCTCCGCCAGCGGCACGGCGGAGCCGTCCCACATGTGCGACTGGAAGATCGGGTTGCGTCCGGCCTTGACCTCTTCCTCGGATGCCGCGATGAGCGGCTCGACGAAGCCGGCGAGGGCGTCCTTGGGGCAGTGGTCGGTGTGCAGCGCGACGGTGACCGGGTAGCTCTTGGCGACCTCGGTGGCGAACTTCGCGAAGGCGAGCGCACCGGTCGCGCGGGCCTTGACGGTCTGGCCGGCGAAGTAGTCCGCACCGCCCGTGGTGACCTGGATGATGCCGTCCGAGCCGGCCTCGGTCAGGCCCTGCAGCACGGCGTGGATCGTCTGCGAGCTGGACACGTTGAAAGCGGGGTACGCGAAGCCACCGGCCTTCGCGCGGTCGAGCATCTCTGCGTACTGATCCGGAGTGGCGACGGGCATGAATTCTCCTGCTTCTGAAGTGCGGGGGTCATGCTCACTCTATCCGCGCGGAAGCCTGATCTTCTCGGCTGTTTCGACGGCCCCGAACCTCGTTCTTGAGATGCTGTTAAGAACTCAGAATCCTTCGTCTGGAAATCGGGAAAAGTCGACGGTTTCGCGCGCGCGGCTCGTTAGTCTGACCCTATGGTGAGCCCAACAGCCGAACTCAGCCCCCTCCGTCCCGACCGCAACCTGGCAATGGAGCTGGTGAGGGCCACGGAAGCCGCAGCGATCCGAGCGGTCCCGTTCATCGGCCGCGGCGCCAAGGAAGCGGCGGATGGCGCCGCCGTCGACGCCATGCGCGCCTTCCTCGGAACGGTCGACTTCGCCGGTCGCGTGGTCATCGGCGAGGGCGAGAAGGACAACGCCCCCATGCTGTTCAACGGCGAGGAGGTCGGCACCGGCCGCGGCCCCGAGTGCGACATCGCCGTCGACCCCATTGACGGCACCTCGTTGACCGCCGCCGGCCGCCAGAACGCGCTGTCAGTGCTGGCCGTGTCCGACCGAGGCTCCATGCTCGACGCCTCCAGCGTCTTCTACATGGACAAACTCGTCACCGGTCCGGCCGGCGTCGGCGTCGTCGACATCCGCCTGCCCATCGGCGAGAACATCCGCCGCCTGGCCAAGGCCCTCGACAAGCCCGTGGAGGAGATGGTCGTCTCGGTGCTGCACCGCCCCCGTCACGAGCAGCTCATCCAGGACATCCGGGATGCCGGGGCCGGCACCCGCCTGATGAGCGACGGCGACGTCGCAGGCGGCATCAACGCCGCCCGTCACAGCGCACGCACCGACATGTGCGTGGGCATCGGCGGCAGCCCCGAGGGCATCGTCACGGCCTGCGCGATCAAGGCTCTCGGCGGGCACATCCAAGGCATCCTGTGGCCCCGCGACGACGACGAGCGCCAGCGCGGCATCGATGCCGGGCTGGAGATGGACAAGGTCTACGAGGCCGACGACCTCGTCAAGGGCAACAACACGATCTTCGTCGCCACCGGCGTCACCGACGGGCAGCTCGTGCGCGGCGTGCGCCGCAAGCGCGATTACCTCTACACCGAGAGCGTCGTGCTGCGCAGCGCATCGGGCACGCTGCGCCGCATCGTGTCGGACCACCTCGTCTCGAAGTGGCTCTGAGCCGGGCATCCTGACCCGTCCCGCCGGGCCTGCGGGATTTCCCAGCCACTGCTGGCAGAATGGCAGTGGTCCGGCGCGTGTGCTCCGGACCATCACGGATGGGAGCGCCTCGGGATGTCATCGCACGAGCACCACAGCAAGTCGGAACACCCTCAGATGATCACCACCAAGACCGGTCGCATCCTGCGGGTCACCGACGAGCAGCTCGCCGCCGCAGCATCCGCCAAGGCCGCCGCCGCGGCATTCCCCGACCCGGCCCGCCGCAAGGACGTGCTGTTCCGCGTGCGCCGTGAAGAGGGACACGAGCTGAGCTCGTGGTGGATGATCGGCGCGTTCGTGCTGACCTCGGGCATCGTCATCGCCCTGCTCTCCGGCGTTCCCGGCGGGGCCTGAGCGCTACTGTCCGGCCTGCTTGATCAGGCCGCGCGAGTCGCCGCCTGCGGCACAGTGAGTCGGACGCCGAGCTTCGCGCCCAGCGTGTCCACGTCGCCGGCGCCCGCCCGTCGAGCCGCGTCGATCACAATCTGCGCGCACGCTCGCGCGTCGGCGAGGGCGTCGTGGTGCGGGAAGGCGCCGAAGCCGGCGGCCGCCGCGGCCAGCGGCAGCTTGTAGGAGTCCAGGTCGTACGTCTTGCGGGCCACGGCCAGCGAGCACAGCGAGCGGTACGGCGGAGCGTCGATCCCGGTGACCTCGCACGCGCGGCGCAGCACGTTCATGTCGAACCCGGCGTTGTGCGCGACCAGCACGTCGGCGCCGGCGAAGGCGCACAGCCGGTCGATCTGCTGCGTCCAGGTGTCGGCGCCGACGACGTCCTCGGCGTACAGCCCGTGGATGCGCGTGTTCCACTCGTTGAACTCGTCATGACCGGCAGGAGGCCGGATCAGCCAGCCGGTCTGCGCGACCACCTGGCCCGCACGCACGCGGACAAGTCCGACGGAGCATGCCGAGGCGGGGCTGGAGTTCGCCGTCTCGAAGTCGATCGCGGTGAAGTCCAGTGGCACGGCTCCACTCTCGCGGGGCATCCCCGCGCGAGGGATCAGGCGCGCCGTAGGCTGACGACATGAGCGATGCGCGAGCGACATCCTTCGGCTCCCAAGCCGAGACCTATGAGGCATCCCGACCGGACTATCCGTTCGAGGCGGTGGCCTGGATGCTGGAACTGCTGCCTGCCGGGTCTCGCCGGGTCGCCGACGTGGGAGCCGGTACCGGCAAGCTCACCCGGGTGGTCGCGGATGCTCCGGATGCCGAGGTGGTCGCGGTGGATCCGGATGCCGCGATGCTGGCCAAGCTGCGTCAGACCGTGCCCGGGGTGCCGACGTACGTGGGCACCGCCGAGTCGCTTCCGCTGCCCGACGCGAGTCTGGATGCCGTGGTGCTGGGCCAGGCGTGGCACTGGGTGGATCCGGTTGCGGCATCCGCCGAGGTCGGACGCGTTGTGAGGCCGGGCGGCACCCTGGGGCTGATCTGGAACACGAGGGACAACCGCGTGGACTGGGTGCGCAGGCTCACCGAGATCATGCACGCGAGTGCCGCCGAGGAGATGCTCGACGAGGGCGTCGTCGTCGTCGCCGCGCCGTTCGGCGAACCCCAGCGGAAGGCATGGGAGTGGGTCCGTCCGATGACTCGAGCCCAGCTGCATCAGATGGCGGATTCGCGCAGCTACCTGATCACGGCATCCGCCGAGGAACGCGCCGAGGTCCATCGCGGCATGGACGGGCTCTTCGACGACCTCGGGCTGGCAGGGGAGGCGACCATCGACCTGCCCTACGCGACCACCGCCTTCCGTGCCACCAGGGGATGAAGCTACCCTTGGGCCATGAATCGTCAGCGCAACATGCTCGCGGTGGCCCTCATGGCATCCGTTGCTCTGAGTGGTTGCGCGGAGATTCAGACGCCGCGACCGACTCCGACGGTGACTGCCCCAGCGGATAGCGCTGCACCTGCAGCATCCGGTTCTACGGCGACGTGGGAGCTGATCGAACCGGGGAGCGTCACCGCGGAGAGCAAGACACTCGATGTCGCGGTGACCCGTCTCGAGTGCGCCAACGGAGTGACTGGCGAGCTGCTTGCTCCGATGGTCACCTACGAGGCAGACCGCGTGATCATTCGAATCGACGCAGAGCCGCTGGACCTCGAGGCTGCGAACTGTCTCGGCAACAATGCAGTCCCGGTCACGGTTGCGCTCAGCGAGCCGATCGGCGAGCGCGCCCTTGTCGACGGCGGTTGCGCCGGTGCGGATGCCGCGGACACGACGCCGTGCCTGTCCGACGTGCGCGCCTCCTTCGCTCCGTAGATCCGCGCCACCGGGGGAGAGGCGCAGCCCCGGTAGACTGGACCCCCGTGGCCCTTACCATCGGAATCGTGGGACTGCCGAATGTCGGCAAGTCGACCCTCTTCAACGCGCTGACCAAGAACAATGTGCTCGCGGCGAACTACCCGTTCGCGACGATCGAGCCGAACGTGGGTGTGGTGAGCCTGCCCGACAAGCGCCTGGAGGTGCTGGCCGGCATCTTCCACAGCGAGCGCATCCTGCCCGCCGCGGTGTCGTTCGTCGACATCGCCGGCATCGTGCGCGGTGCCAGTGAGGGGGAGGGGCTGGGCAACCAGTTCCTCGCGAACATCCGCGAGGCCGACGCCATCGCGCAGGTGGTGCGCGGCTTCTCCGACGATGACGTGGTGCACGTCGACGGTGCGGTCAATCCGGCATCCGACATGGAGACCATCAATGCTGAGCTGATGCTGGCCGATCTGCAGACCGTCGAGAAGGCGATCGTGCGTCTCGAGAAGGAGGTGCGCGGCCGCAAGACCGACCCCGTCGTGCTGGAGACGGCGAATGCCGCGAAGGATGCCCTGGAGCGCGGCGTGCTGCTGTCGACCTCGGGCATCGACCTGGCGCCGATCAAGGAGCTGGGCCTGCTGACCGCCAAGCCGGTGATCTTCGTGTTCAACGTGGACGAGGCTGTGCTGACGGATGCTGCGCGCAAGGCCGAGCTGGAGGCGCTGGTCGCGCCCGCGAAGGCCGTCTTCCTCGACGCGAAGATCGAGTCCGAGCTGATCGACCTGGATCCCGAGGATGCCGCCGAGCTGCTGGCCTCCACCGGCCAGGAGGAGTCGGGCCTGGATCAGCTCGCGCGCATCGGCTTCGACACCCTCGGGCTGCAGACGTACCTGACCGCCGGCCCCAAGGAGTCCCGCGCCTGGACCATCGGCAAGGGCTGGAAGGCGCCGCAGGCTGCCGGCGTGATTCACACCGACTTCGAGAAGGGCTTCATCAAGGCCGAGGTCATCTCGTTCGAGGATCTGGTCGAGCTGGGTTCGATCGCCGAGGCCCGCGCGCACGGCAAGGCCCGCCTGGAGGGCAAGGACTACGTCATGCAGGACGGCGACGTGGTGGAGTTCCGTCACAGTTAGCGGTCACGGGTTCTTCGCCCCGGCTGCCGTGCCAACGGTGGACACCGACCGAGGGTGACGGTTAGCCGTTGCGGTTCATGCAGTCCACGTCGGCAGGCTGCACGGCCTTGCAGTCATGCTTCGCCGGGTCGTAGTACTCCACACCGTCCGGCAGCACAGGGCCAGGCTCACCGATCAGTGCCCGGTAGTCGTTGGGACACCCCTCGGTGCCGTAGCACTTCATGCCGTCGGGGTAGATCAACCACGGGCCGGAGTCCTTGGCCCAGGCAGGCAGCTCGGTCAGGTAGGTCGGGGTCGGCGTGGCGGCCACGGTGGCCGGGGGTGCTGCCTGGGGCGCGGTGGTGGTAGTGGTGCACCCAGCAAGGGCCATACCGGCTAGGGCCAGTGCGGCGAGTGCAGGGGCGAGCTTGGCTGTGCTGGGCATGCCGCCATACTGACAGACCGGCCCTGGCATGCGCGAGGGCTGATTATTCAACAATTGGTGGCCCGCTGCTGGGCTGCCGGGGCGCTGGTGACGGCTGCAACACGCGCAACACGCCGGGGCGCGGGGCAATTTTGCAGACCCGGTTATCCTTCCTGGACAGGGCTTTCTCCTGGTGGGGAGGCATTTCCTGAAGAGCGGAGACGGGGTGCGGTGGGGTAGCTTAGTGCTTGTGACCAGCACAGTCAATCTCATCTCCCACGGCAGCGTCGTGTCCAGATGGGATGATCGGTGGGGTCACTGGACGCCGTCGGCGGGCTGGCCTCTGATCCTCGGTACGGACTACGAGTATCACCACCGTCCGTCGACCGACGATCCCCAGGGCGAGATGTATTGCCGCTATAAGTTCCGCGGTGGCGCGGTAGTCACCAGCACACGGCTCCGCGAACTGTTGGACAACGCACGCGTCACCGGAGATACTCGAGTCGTCATAGACTGACCCAGCACCACCAGGCCCTCAGGAACTGCACCACGAATTCCTCGGCTTCTAACTGAAAAGGCATCAAGGACCCTCAGCGGGGACCTTTCAACAGGCACGCTCTGTCATCTGACACGTTGTGCCTTCCGCTGAAGGGGTCCTCGTGGCCAAATCACCTTTGCAGCGCCTTGCCATGGAGAAGGCACAGGCGTTCAAGACGCACGATCAAGAGCGCCGCACGCAGGCCAGCCGCGACCTGGCCGAAGCCAAGATTGCCGACGCCGTCAAGCGCGCGCTCGCTGCAGCTCCACCGCTCACCAATCAGCAGATCCACCGGCTGACCGCCCTGCTGCGAGGTGTGAAATGAGCACCCTGTCAGTCGCGCCGTTCACCGAAGCCGAGTACCCAGCGAAGCCGAGGCTGTCACGTTCCGAGGCGATGGTCGTGCTGCGCCTCGGTCCTCAAATCGAATGGTTCCGTCCGTTCGCTGAGCATGCTGGCGTAGCTCCGCGCACCGCCCCGCCTTGGGGGTACATCCACATTCACGGCGAATGGGACGAGCCGCCCGTGTGGGAGAACGTGGGGTTCTGGTCGCCGGATGAGCTGCGCTGGGGGATGGAACGCCTCTACGCCGCGCACGAATGGCACCTGTTCGACGTCAACGGGTACCTGAACGATCACGAATGCCACGGGGTGTTCTGGTGGCTCCCCTCCGATCCGCGCCTGCTGCGGCTGCCGATGGGGGTGACCCGATGACCCCCATGCTGCGCGCTGCGCTCAACCTCGCCGAGAACGGATGGGCGGTACTGCCGCTCGACGGCAAGCGCCCCGTCACGCCTCACGGCCACCTGGACGCCTCGACCGATCCCCGCATCATCCGGCGCATGTGGGCTGATGGTGACTGGAACATCGGCTCCCCGGTGCCTGACAGTCTGCTCGTGTTCGACGTCGACCCCCGCAATGGTGGCAGCCTCGAAGCCTTGGAGCAGCGCGCCGGGGTTGAGCTACCGCCCACGCTCGAGGTCATCAGCGGTCGCCGTGACGGCGGGCGTCACCTGTACTTCCTGCGCCCGTTCCGGCAGCCGTACAGGGGCGGCATCCCCGCTGGCATCGACCTGAAGACCAACGGCTACATGGTCATGCCTCCGAGCGTTCACCCGGACACCGGAAAGCCCTACGAGTGGGTCTATCGCGAAGCTGCGCACCTGCCCCGTCAGGTTGTGGCGCTGATGCTGCCCCGCACCCGGATCACCCGCCGCAACCCCAGGGCCACGGACCCGATCGCGCTGGCCGCGTTCGTTCGCACCTTGCAGCCGGGGGAGAAGCACGACGGGCTGCACTGGGCCGCGCGCCGTGCGCATGAAGCCGGGGTGGATCAGCGCGGGCTGGATCGCCTCATCGACGCCGCTGAGGACATCGGCATGGATCCCAGGGAGGCCCGCCGCGTAGTCGAGTCAGCCGGGAAGGGGCTGGGCGCATGACCGTTCGCAGGAAGAGCGCGCCCGTGGTGCCGGAGGCCGATCTGGTGCCGGAGGACGAAGTGCAGGAGCTTGAGGCGGAGGCGTCGGGCTGGCTGCCGGAGGACTTCAGCAAAGTGCTGCGCGGCATCGTCAATGGCACGCTGGCACCCATCGAGCCGGAGCTACTGGCCATCGAGGGCGCGGAGTTCCTGCTGTATGCGGGGCGCGTCAACGGCATCCACGGGCACAGCAACGCGGGGAAGTCGTGGACGGCCCTGATCGCCTGCGCGCAGGAGCTCAAAGCGGGCAACCGCGTGGTCTACATCGACTACGAGGACACGACGCAGGGCATCCTGGAGCGCCTGGTTCACAACTACAAGGTGCCGCCGAAGGTGATCCGCAACCGGTTCACGTACATCTCGCCTACAGGCCGGTTCGCGCCTGCGGTCGTGGGTGACTTGATCGAGCGGCTGTCACCGTCGCTGGTCGTGTTCGACTCCACGGGCGAATCTCTCGCGATGGAAGGCTTCAAGCCGAATGACGATGACGACATTGTCGAGTGGTTCCAGCTGGCACCGCGCTACGTGTCCCGGCTCGGGCCTGCGGTGCTGCTGCTGGATCACAGCCCGAAGAACACCGAGGGTGACAGCCTCTGGCCTATCGGCAGCCAGCGCAAGCGGTCGGCAATCACCGGCGTTCAGTACTTGCAGAAGGTCGTGACGCCGTTCAGCAAGAAGCAGTCGGGCAGGGCGCGGCTGGTGTGCGCGAAGGATCGCCTGGGCAACTTCGCGGAGGGCGAGACGGTAGCCGAGCTGAAGGTTGATGTGGTCGCCGGCCGGAGCAGCAGGTTCAACCTGGTAGCGCCGATGCCGCGTGAGCTTGCTGACGAAATCGCCTACAAGGCGCGGCTCGTGAAGATCTGCAAGGTGCTGGCCGAGGCCGACAAGCCCATGTCGAAGACGGCGCTGCGCATGGCAGCCGGGGGTGACTCCACCAAGGCGGGCGCTGCTATCGACTGGCTCGTTGACAGCGGTTACATCGAGCAATCACCGGGTGCGCGGGGCGGGCTGCTGCACACGCTTATCCGGATGTACGAAGACAGCTCGGAGGACTCCGAATGAGCACTCGTCGTTTGTCGTTTGCACCCGTTTTCAGCGGTTTGCCAAAAGGTGCCAGCGAGCCGTTTTCCCGTTTGCCGCCCTTAGGCAAAACGGTAAACGGGTCCAGGCGGGGGTGGGAAATGACTCCGAGTCGTTTTCGCCCTCGCAGCGCGTATCGGCGGGCGCACGCCATGGAAAAGCTTCACGGCTGTACGGCGGTTCACAGCAGCACGCAGGAGGACAGCCATGAGCGCTGATGACGCTTGGGAAGACCTGAAAGCGGTGCTGGAACACTACGCGCCACCTTGCAGCGGCCTGCACCTGTTTACGGCCGACTCTCGAACCGACGACCAGCGCGACGCATGCGCTGTCATCTGTGCGCACTGCCCCATCCGTGACCTCTGCAACCACTACGCCGTCGCCTCGCGGGTTGACTCCGGCTTCTGGGCTGGCATCGACCGGGCCTCACGCGGCAGGGGTCGCCCGCGCACATCAACCACCGACGCCGGGGCGGTACCTCCGGCACCCATCACACAGAAGGAAGAACCATCATGAGCAAGGCAACCGCCAAGTCCGTCGAGCAGACCCTCCCCGCCGCCCTGAACGGCTTCAAGGAGCAGGCCGCGCAGGTGAAGGAGGCGCACCGGGCCGCCCGCAAGGCGATCCGGGATGACCGCATGACCAGCGACCTCGCCAAGAAGCAGCACCTAGAAGCGCTGGACAAGGACACCCGCAGCAAGCTCGACGGCATCAAGGCCGAGCAGGACTCGTTCGTCAAGAACCTGCGCGACCAGGTCGAGAAGGAGTTCCGCGGCACGCAGCCGATGGACGCCAACTCGATCATGTTGCGCCGTGACGCCGCCGACCGCGCCCGCAAGATCATCGACCAGCAGGAGGCGGTGGACATGCTCAATGACGCCATCGCCAACGGTGACGCCGAGATGGCGCACGCCATCGGGAACCGTGCTCGCAACACGGGCATGTCCGGTGTGGTCGAGACGTGGCAGGCTGCGTTCCCGGAGACGGCGGGTGCTGCGGCTGCGCTGGCCTACGTCGAGGCGAACACGTCGGGCGCTGCCTACAACATGGCGAACCAGATGACGTACGCGGCGCCGAACGTCTGACCCTGACTGGGTGAGGGATTTCAACTCCTTTGCCCTCACCCGCTGGGCGGTGCATCGCCCGGCACCCAGAGGCTCCCTGGCACATGCTGGGGAGCCTCTGGCGTACCTGGGGGCCAGCCCACCCCGCTAGACCCGTGAGAGGGCACTCAGAAGCGCTCGCCGACGGGTGTGCACCACCGCTGCCGACCAATCCCAGTCGGAGGGGTTCAGCACTTTGACAAGTAGATGCGAGACAGATTGAACATTGTGTTTTACGAACCGTCCCCTTCCATGTAATGTGTGTCATGTATCGAACAAATGTTCGAACCTGCTAAGGAGGCCAACATGTTCACTCGCACCATCCGCGCCACTGGCGAAAAGCTCACCGTCGGTACCGCAGTCGAACTCGGGCTTGACCCGGAGGGCGGCAAGTGGGTCACCGTCTGTGAAGAGCACAAGACGCACGTCTACGCGCCCACGCAGTCAGCTGCCTACTACACCCACGGCATCGACTTCTGTGACGGCTGCCGGGAGGGCTCGCCCGCGCCGGTCGCCGAGGCTGCACCGGCCAAGCGCGCAGCCAAGCCCGCCCCTGTCAAGAAGGCCACCACGGCAGGCAAGGGCAACCACTGACCATGACCACCATGATCGGCTACCTGCGGGTGTCCACTGAGGAGCAGGTCAGCAGCGGTCTGGGGCTGGAAGCGCAGCGTGACACCATCCAGCGGTACGCCGACGCGCACGGGTGGGACATGGTCTGGTACGTGGATGAGGGCCTCAGTGCCAAGTCGCTTGACCGCCCGCAGCTACAGGCCGCGCTCACCCGGCTGCACCCCAAGAAGCGTGATGTTGACGGCATCGTGGTGGCCAAGCTCGACCGCCTGAGCCGCAGCGTCGTGGACTTCGCCGGGGTGCTTGAACTCGCCCGTGCGCGGGGGTGGGCACTCGTCGCTATCGACCTCGGTGTGGACACTTCAAGCCCCACGGGAGAGCTCGTGGCCAACCTGATGATGTCCGTTGCGCAGTGGGAGCGCCGGGTCATCGGTGAGCGCACCAGTGCCGCCATGCAAGCGGCCAAGCGCCGGGGCGTGACGTATGGTCGCCCGTCTGCGCTGCCCCAGGCCACGGCTGACCGGCTGCTGAAGCTGCGCAAGCGTCACACCCTGGCTGCCACCGCCGACCGGCTGAATGCCGAAGGGCACACCACCGCCACCGGCAAGCCGTGGACGCTGAACGCCGTGGTCAAGACCCATCAGCGGCTGACGCGCCCCGCCACCCCGGCAGCAGCCTGACCGCCACCACCGAGACCCCTGGGCCAGCGCGTGCCTGGGGGTCTTGTGCGTCCCTGGGTGGCCCACGGGCTAGCGCCAGCGCTGCCGGGACGCCAGAGGACGACCAGAGCGACAGCCGCGAGGACATGCAGCCGGTGCCTACACCAGCGCCAGCGCATGCAGCACCGTCCAGCCGTGGCGGGCTTGGCCCCTGGGGTTGCCTGTGGGCCAGCTTGAACACCCCGTGCCGACCCCTGCTGACAGCGCATCACGCCCGGGCTGACGATCCCACTTGCTCACCGATCTTCAGGTGAGGCATGGTTCATTCATTCGAACATTCGTTCTAATATCACGCCAACCAAGGAGCACATCATGGCCAGCAAGCGCGCCACCACCAGCACCCCCGTCGAGACCATTGAGGCAGCCGCGTTCGACGAGGCGCTGCCCGCCATCAACGACGCCCTCGACCGGTTCATCAAGTCGGTGACGGTCACCAGCACGCACTATCGCTACAAGGCCATTCGGGCTATCGCGTTCCAGGCGTTCACCAACGCCATCGAGGACGGCACGTTCGACGCCCTGGTGGATCAGGCCATCGCCAACGCTGGCGACCTGCCCGCTGGCTGGGGGGGTGGAGGCCGCTGCTGCCAAGAAGCCCGCTGCCAAGCCTGCCCCGGCGAAGAAGACCGCGGCTGCTAAGGCACCGGCCAAGTCCGGGCCCGCTGCGCCCGTCAAGAAGGCCCCCGCTCAGCGCGCCACGCAAAAGGAGCGATAAGAGCGCTGGACGGGGGCCTTCTTGATTTGGTGCGTCAGTCGCAAGAGAACTTGTACTCTCCGGTCGAGTCACGCGCAGTGCCTGTCTGTCCTCGACTGTTGGTGCCCCACGCAAACGTGATCACCTTGAACGGGTAGACGCCATTGCCCTTGCAGATGTACTTAACCTTCTTGGTCTGGTAGTTTCCGGGTCCCTGACTCACGAACGGGCCAGCTGCACGGAACCAGATCCAGCCATTGTGCATCCAGACTTCATTTGTCATACCGGTCTTCGTCACGCCTGGTGTGCAGCCCGTGAGTGCTGGTTTGGAACCGACGGTGCCGTACTTGTAGCCGGTCCCTGACTTCCGAACCCACATGTTTCCAGGGGAGATGTAGCAGCGCTCGGCAGATACGCCGATTGGCACGGAACGCGCACTGGGCCTGTTTGAGCCTGCGGAGTCTTCGGCGTTTGACGGAAAGTTCAGCTCAAGAACCCCGTCGTCGCCACTTGAGATCGCAGCCATTTCCTCGTTGGTCATGGTGGCAGGAAAGGGGGAAGAGAAGTCGACTTCGTCTGAAGGAGGCGGGGTCTGTGTTGCGGATGCGGCTCCTGGCAGTGCAAGCGCTCCGGCGACGAGGGTAAGTGCTAGCAGAGATGACTTTAGTCGTTTCATAGGATCCTCCGGTATCGAACTGCGAACTGTCGACGTTGCAAGCATCCTAACCGGCTGATGAGTGCTGATTGCGCGCCGCGAGACGAGACCGTAACGTGATCGGGGTGAAACAGGTGTGGATCGTGTACCACGACAGCGGGCCGGACAACAACATCCTCGGCGTCTTCGACGATGAGGGGGAGGCGTACGAGTTCCAGGAGCTAGTCGCGCCGAAATATGACAATGGTGCACTCCTCACGCCCTTCCCCGTGCCGTGGCGTTACACCGACCGTGTCACGGAAATTCGGATCTGATCGGGCGAGTGCCCCCCGCTGCACCCCTTTCAAGATGACCCTGGCCCGCGCTGGCTGGGCGTCTCTTGCTGCCCGCTGCTGTGGTCTGCTGTGCCGTCCTGGCCCCGCGTACCGGCTACCCAGGGGGCAGGCGTGGGCTGCTAGGACGCCAGACGGACGCTCAGCGACAGCCAGGACGACCCGCTACGCACGCCACACCACGCGCACGGTCCCGGGGTCGAAGCCCTTCCGACCACGGGGCGAGCGCAGCAGGTACACCGTCATAAGCGTGTCGATGAGCGCCCGCTGCCGGTCAAGGTTCAGCGAGTCGAAGCTGTCTAGCATGGCCTTGTACTCGGCCACCACGTCCACCGGTCGGCTGGCACCTGTAAGCGCCTGATCAAGCTCGGCCAGGCGTGCGTTCAGCCCCGCAACGGCCTCCCTGACCTCATCACGCGACATGGTGCCGTCGGCCACCAAGCCCGCGAGTGTGGCCTTGCGGTCGGTCAGTGCGGCTTGCTCGGTGCGTAGGTGGTCGGTGTCCACATCGGGGGCCAGTGCAGCAAGGAACGCCGGATCGGCCAGGCGTGCCCGCGCCAGCCGCAACACGAAGTCGTCCACGGCCTCCAGGGATCGGTTCAGACGGCACACGGGGCAGGCGTACCGGCCACCGCTGCCAGCAGTGCGCACCGTGGGGCCATCGGGGGCAGGGTCACCGGGCTGCACCGTGAGCACGCGCGCGCACTCGCCACAGCGGAACAGGCTGGTGCCCAGGTGCTTACGTGCCGTGCTGCCGGTGCGGTTGGTCTGGCGGGCAGGGTCGGCCAAGCGCCGGTTCACACTGTCGAACAGTTCACCTGACACCAGCGCCTCCCAGTCGCCCACGCCTACGACCTCACCCTTGTACACCCGACGGCCAGCGTAACGGGGGTTAGTCAGGATGGTGCGCACGCTGCTCGGGGTGATGCCGTGCTGCCGTGACAGCGACCGTAGCGTCAGCCCCGTGCTGAAGCCGTCGAACAGGGCGCGCACCATGTCGGCCTCATCTGGCACCACGTCGCCCTCGGTGGTGTAGCCCTTCAAGCGGGTGCCCTTGGGTACGCCACCCTTCGCCGCGCGCTGGGCATTGGCGCGGCTCTGGCGCTCGCCCTTGCGGCGGACCTCGAACCGGGCGATGGACGCCAACATGGACGCCCTGAACTCACCGTCAGCCGTGGTCAGGTCAATCTCACCGTCAAGCGTCACCAGCATCAGCCCGTGGTCAATCAGGGTGTTCAGGTCGCGGGTGGAGCGCACCACGCGGTCAAGGTCCACACCGATCACCACATCCAGGCCGTCAGCGGCTGCCAGCATGCGTCCCCAGGCGGTGCCCTTGCCGCGTGGCTTGCTGGCGCTCACGTCGTTGTCGATGAAGGCCTCCACCACCACCCAGCCGCGTGCTGTGGCTAGCGCGGTGGTGCGCTCGGTCTGCCGCTCGATGCCTTCATCGTCGGACTTGGACTGCCGTAGGTACAGCGCGGCACGCTTGCGGGTAGTGGTGGCCATACCGCTAACAGTAACGTAACCCGGTGGAGTTCCGCTTCAACGTCTGACCCTCCCCGGTCGTTGAGCGAGCGAAGCGAGACGAAACGCGGCGACCGCCGTCCTCCACACACCGCATGCTGAGGTGTAAGCCTGGCAGGGTGGAATCGTGACTACGCCAGACATCGAACCTGATCTCGTTCCAGAACTGCTTGTCTCGAGTATTGGTGTCAGCCTTGACTTCTGGTGTGGACTGTGTGGTTTTGATGTCGCGTATGAGCGACCAGGCGAAGGGTTCGCCTACATCACGCGGGGCACTGCCCACCTCATGCTCGAAGAGCGTGGCGTCGGGCGCAACTGGCTCACCGGGGAGCTCATCCAGCCATTCGGCCGTGGGATCAACTTGCAGGTCCGTGTGCCTGAGGTCGGCCCCGTCGTCGAAGCACTCAGACAGGCGGGCATGGCTCTCTTCATGGAGCCCGAGACGAAGTGGTACCGCGTCAGTGACACCGAGGAAGCGGGCGTTCGCCAGTTCCTCGTCACTGATCCGGATGGGTATCTGATTCGGTTCCAGAGTTCGATCGGACGGCGTGAACCCGCGTACTGATGAGCATGTGCTGTCCCACATCCACAGACGACACCGCTAACGGCAACGCACCCCGGTGGAGTTTCGATTTAACGTGTAGCGTTATTGACGCATCGCGTTAAACGTGGCATGCTGTAGACGTGATCAGGTCCTTCGCCGACAAGGTGACCGAGCGACTTTGGCATCGCGACAAGGTGCCGTCGGTCGATCCCCGTGTCCAGAAGGCAACCATTCGAAAGCTGACGCAGATCCACGCCGCTCGATTCCTCGACTCGCTGCGCGTTCCCCCGGGCAACCGTTTGGAGTCACTCAAAGGCGACCGTGTGGGGCAGCACAGCATCCGCGTCAACGATCAATGGCGAATCTGTTTCACCTGGACAGAAGGAGGTGCCGAAGATGTCGAACTCGTCGACTATCACTGAGAAGTGGGATCCTGTTCATCCAGGTGAGGTTCTCATGGAGGACTTCATCGAAGGGTTCGGGATCACGCAGAACAAGCTGGCTGTATCCATCGGCGTGCCACCACGCCGCATCAATGAGATCGTGCACGGTAAGCGTGCGATCACTGCTGACACGGCATTGCGCCTTGGGCGCTACTTCGGGATCGACCCGCAGTTCTGGCTCAACCTGCAGGCGCACTATGAACTGGAGCTGGCTCAGGACCGAGTGTCTGAGCAGATCGCGGCGATCACGCCGTTGAAGGCCGCGTGAGCAGCGGACCAGTGCGTCGAGTCGTCCGGAAGGTCGTCGGCTACGTCGTGCATGAGCGGCGGCTGCTCGTGTTCACGCACGACGATGTGCCTCTCGAAGTGGCCGGAGTTCAGGTGCCTGCCGGCACGATAGAGGTGGACGAGTCTCCTGAGGCAGCGATCGTGCGTGAGGTCTTCGAAGAGACAGGGCTCACCGTTCGAGTCGTCGGTGCCTTGGGCGTCGAACGCTACGACGTGTGGCCCTCCAAACCGGAAGTGCACGAGCGACACTTCTTCCAACTGGACCCGGTGGAGAATGAAATTCCTGAACGGTGGAGCGCAGGTGAAGGAGATCCTTCAGATAACGGCGATGTCCAGCGGTGGACGTGCTACTGGATGCCACTGGAACAGGCTCACGTGCTGTCTGCAGGGTTTGGGGCACGACTCGGCGAGATCGTGCCCGGGTCTGCAGTGATACCGCTGACGGTGACGTGACCCGGTGGAGTTCCGCTTCAACGTCTGAGCCCTCCCGGTCGTTGAGCGAGCGAAGCGAGACGAAACGCAGCAACGTAGGCTGGAGTCCAGTCATGGCCTGGAGGTGGGGATCGTCGGCGATCACGGACAATGCCGGATGGCGGATCGCCGGTCAGATGTCGATCCGTGACGTGACCCGGCGGAACTCCGCTTCAACGTCTGACGGTTTGGTGGACGGCGGTACATGAATGGTTCCCGAATGTTGAGGCGTATTAAGCGACGTCTCACGAGGAAGCGCTGGGCAGCAGTTGCGGCCACGGCGACGCTGGTGGTCGGTCTGTGCGCAATGGGCCTGTCCTGGGGCACCTGGGGCGTGTTCGTGACCTGCAGTGCCCTGACATTGGTGGGCGCTGCGGCTCCGGCGCTGTTGCTTCTGCCGCGGAGTGCGGTGACGCGGATGCTGGTCATGCAGGTGGCGTCCTGTGCGATGTGGTTCATGCTCATCGGATGGGGGCTGGTCGCACTGCTGAACCCCGAGTACACCGTCGGTTGGGGATTTCCGACCAAAGGCGGCGGTGGCATGCGCGTGGAATATGAGGCTGACGCATGGTGGATAGGTTGGACCGTGCTCAGCACGGGGGTCGCCTGCGCTGCACTGATCATCACCGTCGAGATACTCCCTGGCATCCGTCGAGCTCGAGCGAAGCGCTGACATCGGGAGAAGCTGTTCGGCGCCTCACTCCTGGCCTTCCATGATGCTGTGCAGCACGGCGGTCGCGCCGATGCCCTGACGAAGGGTGTACCAGTGGAGCCTCCCTGACGCCCGCCGGCGGAACTAGCGTTGTGGGCATGAACAGAGCACTCGGACAAGGGCTGCAGATCTCTGCGATCGGACTCGGAGCGATGGGGATGTCGCAGAGCTACGGTCCCAATCCCCGCGATCGTGACCAGATGATCGCCGTACTGCGCTCGGCCGTGGAGGAGGGCGTGACCTTCTTCGACACCGCTGAGGTGTACGGCCCCTACGTCGACGAAGAGCTCGTCGGCGAGGCGCTGCAGCCGATCGCTAGATGAGAACGGAAGACGACGAAATGACACGCGACGAATTCGACCAGCCCTTCCCGCTCGGAGAGCCCAATGACGCCTACGCGCAGTACTTCATCGGGCAGAGCTTCCTGGCTCCGCTCGCCGCCGGCAGCGTTCCGGTGAGCAACGTGAGCTTCGAGCCGGGCTGCCGCAACAACTGGCACATCCACCACGGCACGGGAGGTGGAGGCGACCAGATCCTGATGTGCACCGCAGGATCCGGCTGGTACCAGGCCGACGGAGAGGAACCGATCAGCATGGAACCGGGGACCGTGGTGCGCGTTCCCGCCGGTACGAAGCACTGGCACGGAGCCAAGGCGGATGCCTGGTTCAGCCACCTGGCCCTCATCACGCCAGGCGAGGGCGTCAGCAACGAGTGGCTCGAGCCGGTCACCGACGAGGTGTACGGCCGGCTGCCGCAGAACGGAGAGACGCACTCATGACCGCATGGACACCCGAGCAGATCGAGGCCATCGGGTCGACCGACGACTTCCACATCTCCCCGTACCGCGACGACGGCATCACTCCGGGTACGCCCACCTGGATCTGGTCGGTCGTCGTCGACGGCGACGTCTACGTTCGCGCGTACAACGGCACCGCCTCACGCTGGTACCGCTCCGCGCTGGCCCAGCGGGCCGGCCGGATCCGGGCAGGAGGGCTCGACGCAGAGGTCGCATTCACGACTGTCGACGACGCCGCGCTCAACGGCCGCACCGACCGCGCCTACTCCGAGAAGTACGCGGGCAGCCCCTACCTGCCGCCCATGATCACGGCGAAGACGCGCGCCGCCACCGTGCGCGTCAGGCCCCGGGCCGAGTAGCACAGGGAGGATGGCGGACAGGATACGTCCTTGTTGTCTCACGCCGCGGGCAGGGATGCCACGCCGGTGGCGATCAGCCGAGCAGGCTGCTGATCAGCGCTTCGACGCGTGATCTGATGTCGTCACGGATCGGCCGCACCGCTTCGATGTCCTGGCCTGCGGGGTCATCCAGCTTCCAGTCCTCGTAGCGCTTGCCGGGGAAGACCGGGCAGGCATCTCCGCATCCCATGGTGATGACCACGTCGGACTCCTGCACAGCCTCGGACGTGAGCACCTTCGGGGACTCTGCGGAGATGTCGACGTCTGCCTCGTTCATGGCCTCGACCGCGACGGGGTTGATCTGGTCGGTGGGCAGCGACCCGGCTGACCGGATGTCGATCCGATCGCCGGCCAAGTGGCGCAGCCAGCCGGCGGCCATCTGGGAGCGTCCGGCGTTGTGCACGCAGACGAACAGGACGGACGGCTTCTTCTCGGTCACGGGGTCCTCTCGACAGCAGTGAGTGGGGTGGTCTTGTGCCGCTTGCGGATGGCCAGCGCGACGTAGACGAGGCCGACGAGGACCGGCACCTCGATCAGCGGTCCGACGACGCCCGCGAGCGCCTGCCCGGAGGTCACGCCGAACGTTGCGATGGCCACGGCGATGGCCAGCTCGAAGTTGTTCCCTGCTGCCGTGAATGCCAGCGTGGTGGTCCGCTCGTAGGGGAGGCCGGCCGCCTTGCCCAGGGCGAAGCCGCCGCCCCACATCAGCACGAAGTACGCGAGCAGCGGCACGGCGATCCTCGCCACGTCGGCCGGGCGACTGGTGATCTGCTCGCCCTGCAGCGCGAACAGGATGACGATGGTGAACAGCAGTCCGTACAGGGCCCACGGTCCGAGCCGCGGCAGGAACTGCCGCTCGTACCACTGGCGCCCTCGGGCTCTCTCTCCGAGCCGGCGCGTCAGGTAGCCGGCGATCAGCGGTACGCCGAGGAACACCAGAACCGAGCCGGCGATCTGCCAGGGTGACACGTCCAGCTGCGCCTGCGGCAGGTCGAGCCAGCCGGGCAGTATCGAGAGGTAGAACCAGCCGAGCACCGCGAACATCATCACCTGGAACACCGAGTTGATCGCCACCAGCACGGCGGTCGCCTCGCGGTCGCCGCACGCCAGGTCGTTCCAGATGATCACCATGGCGATGCACCGGGCGAGCCCTACGACGATCAGCCCGGTACGGTATTCGGGCAGATCGGGAAGCAGCAGCCAGGCCAAGGCGAACATGAGCGCCGGTCCGACGAGCCAGTTCAGCACGAGCGAACTGACCAGCAGCCGCTTGTCGCCGGTGACAGCGCCCAGGCGGTCGTAGCGGACCTTGGCCAGGACCGGGTACATCATCACCAGCAGGCCCAGCGCGATCGGCAACGACACTCCTTGGACCTCGACGGCGCTGAGCGCGGTGCCGAGTCCCGGGACGACGCGGCCCAGCAGGAGACCTGCCACCATGGCCACGCCGATCCACGCCGGAAGGAATCGGTCCAGTGTCGACATCTGCCGCAGCAGCGGTTCACCAGGAGTCGCGGTGCGGGTGTCGAGGTCGGCCGTGCCCTCAGTCATCGAGCGGCTTGACGGCCCGGATCAGCGCCGAGTGCATTCCCGGGGCGGCCTCGTGCGTGAACGTCACCTCGGCGTCGACGAACCCGACGGATGCCAAGCCGTCGAGGTACTCGGCGCGGGAGAGCGCTCCGGCGATGCAGCCGACGTAGGAACCGCGCTCCGCGCGATCGGCAGGGGTGAGATGGTCCTCGGCGACGACGTCGGAGATGCCGATGCGGCCGCCGGGAACGAGCACGCGGAACATCTCGGCCAGGACGGCGGGCTTGTCCGTGGAGAGGTTGATGACGCAGTTGGAGATCACCACGTCGACGGCGGCATCCGGCAGCGGCACGTTCTCGATGGTCCCCTTGAGGAACCCGACGTTCATCGCGCCCGCCTTTGCCTTGTTGGCATTCGCCAGCTCGAGCATCTCGTCGATCATGTCCACGCCGTAGGCGAAACCGGTCGGCCCGACCCGACGCGCCGAGAGCAGCACGTCGATGCCGCCGCCTGAGCCCAGATCGAGCACCTTCTCGCCCTGGTGCAGGTCTGCGACCATCATCGGGTTGCCGCAGCCCAGCGACGCCGCGATCGCCTCGGCAGGCAGCTCGCCCTGCTCGTCGGCGGAGTAGAGGCTCGAGCCGAAGGCGTCCTCGACAGTGCCGCTGCCGCCGCAGCACGAGGCGTTCTCGGCAGGGCTGCAACAGGATCGGCCCGCGTCGATGACGGTCAACGCATCGCGGCTTCCGCGAGTGACAGCGCTCGCCGCTGCGGCGTACCGCGCGCGGACGCGCTCCCGGGTCTCGGTGTCTGCGTCGGTCATTTCCGTGCCTCCTATCGAAGAATGTCGATGTATCGATCCTCCCGCACCCATCGACGTTCGTCAATGCGTCGCGTAGGGTGGATCCCATGAACTCCAGGGTCGAGCTGCCGATCAGGCCAGTGGGTGTCGCCGCGTGCTGCTCGCCGCTGACCGGGGGTGCGCTGGACGACGAGTCCGCCGATCAGTTGGCACGGGTGTTCAAGGCGCTCGGCGATCCCACGAGGGTGCGCTTGATCTCCCTCATCGCGGCTGCACAGGGAGCGGAGGCCTGCATCTGCGACCTGACCGACCCCGTGGGGCTCAGCCAGCCGACCGTCTCGCATCACATGAAGGTTCTTGCTGAGGCGGGCCTTGTCACGCGCGAGCAGCGCGGCAAGTGGGCGTACTACGCACTGGTCCCCGACGCCTTCGACGCACTGCGTCAGGCGGTCAGCTTCGATCAGACGCCGACCTGCTGACGCTCCGATCGGCTGACACCGCTCACCGGGATGTCAGAATCGTGGTGTGGACAGCACCGAATCACGCATTCGGATCCGCCCCTATGGGAGTTCGGATGCCGGTGAAACGCTGCGGATCTTCCAGGATGCGATCACGGTCACTGCGGCCGCGGATTACACGCCCGAGCAGGTCTCGGCATGGGCGCGGCCGGACAGCCGTGACCCCGACGCGTGGGATCGGGCGATGCTCGGGCGCCGGAGCTATGTGGCTCTTATCGGCGACGACATCGCGGGCTTCTCCGATGTGAGCGCAGGCGGCTACGTCGACATGATGTTCGTGTCGCCGCGATTCGCGCGCAGGGGCGTGGCCCGGGAGCTGCTGACATTCCTCGAAGCGCTGGTCCGGCGGAACTCGGCGGAGCGGCTCTCCGCCGACGTCAGCATCACTGCGCGTCCGTTCTTCGAAGCGATGGGCTTCCGGGTCGACGCCGAACAGCATCCCGTGACCGGGGGTGTCATCATGACCAACTTCCACATGACGAAGGATCTCGACGACGAGGGGGAGCCGGAGGGCTCATGCGTCGTCTGATCATCGCGCTGGTCGCGGGAGTCACCGTCGCGGCCGGGCTCGCCGTGCACCTGATCGCGCCGGAAGGGGCGATCAATGATGCGGTCGGCGACGTGCTCTACGCCGTGCTGATCACTCTGCTCGTCCTGTTCATCGCGCCGCGGGCGCGGTGGCGGGTCACCGGCGCGATTGCTCTCGGCTGGTGCTTCGGCGTCGAATTCCTGCAGCTCACCTCGCTGCCGGCTCAGTGGGCGGCATCCGTCCCTCCGCTGCGGCTGGTGCTCGGCAGCGGATTCTCCGCGTGGGATCTGCTCTGGTACGCGGTGGGTGTCGCGTTCGCCGTCGGGGTCGACGCATCGCTTGTCCATCGTCGAAGGATGACCCGCATATGCCTGTCCGGAAGCCTGATCTGCGCCGACCCCGCTCAGGCCGCACTCGTCGAACGCCTGCTGCCCGCGCACGTCGCACGCACGCGTGAAGAGCCCGGATGCCTGAGCTTCGAGGTCAGGCGCACCGAAGACCCGCTGGTCTGGCGCGTCTCCGAACTGTTCGAGGATCACGTCGCTTTCGACGCGCACCAGGCCCGGGTCGCCGACAGCGAATGGGGACGGGAGACCGTCGGCATCCGCCGCGATTACGTCGTCACGTCCGATTGAGCCGTCGCCGGCGGTCTCGATGTTCTCGTCAGCCCGCCCGGCGGGCACGCATCACCGCATCGTGCACGTGGCGGGTCGAGACTGCTCCCGCGGGCCGGTCGCGCCGCTCGTGGAGCTCGATCTCCCACTCCGGCGAGGCGGTCAACGCGGTGACGAAATCATCCATGCCGACGTAAGCCTCGTGGTCGTAGGGGTGGGTGACGTCCGGGCTCTCCTGCGCCACGGCTGTGCGGATGTCTCCGCTGTCGTGATTGATGATCAGCAGATGGCCGCCGGGTGCGACGGCATCCAGGATATTGGCGACACCGCGCGCATCGGGGGTCCGCGGAATCGACGCGTACGCGGCCATGACCAGGTCGTATCGGGTGGCTCCGAAGGGTGAAGCTGTATTGGCATCCGCTCGCAGGGTGTCCACCCGCAACCTGCGCTGCTGTGCCGCGGCGCGGATGCGGTCGAGGGCCGGCTGCGAGATGTCGCTCGCGGTGACCTGCCAGCCCTGCTCTGCAAGCCAGAGCGCATCGCCGCCTTCTCCTGCTCCGACGTCGAGAGCGGTTCCCGGCTCAAGCGCAGTCGCCTCGGCGACGAGCGCGCCGTTGGGGTTGCCGCTCCAGACCGGTCCGCTGCGTGAGTATTAGCGTTTCTGAGCACCATCGGTATTGCGGTTGAGCACCGCTCGCTGAGCAACGTGTTCTCGTCGTTGAGCACCACCGGATATTCGGCTTCAGCACCACCTTCGTAGGCTCCTTCTGCCG